>Ga0206125_10000030_pt1 | contig 198420 bp, 192 predicted proteins | sample Helgoland_Spring_4_FD_148598 | JGI IMG/M metagenome (GOLD analysis project Ga0206125, IMG submission 148598) | Pelagic subsurface seawater microbial communities from Kabeltonne, Helgoland, North Sea - Helgoland_Spring_Bloom_20160331_1 | ecosystem: Environmental > Aquatic > Marine > Epipelagic...
GCTGGTGCCTATGGCAACAATGGTCAGTCCGATGACCATGTCACTCACGCCTAGGGTTTTTGCGATTGTGGTTGCTGCGTAGACCAGTATTTGTGCCGATGCGAGAAGAATGATCAGCCCTACCACAAGCCAAAAGGCTGCTTTAGGGGTCTTCATATCTGGGAGATCGTCCAGTTCGTCCTGCAGATTTAAGGTGGGATCTTTTGTTGGATCGGATTGATTGACAACAAGTCGCCACAAAATAATAGCCAAGCAAAACAGTAGCCCGGCGCCATCAAAAAACGACAGGTGTCTGTCGAACAACAAGACCATGGTCAGCAGCGTGGCGCCCAGTAGCCAAGGAAGCTCGGTAGAACGCACCGATTTGGAGAAGGGTAGGGGCGCGATGATAGCGGTGACGCCTAGAACTAAGCCGATGTTTGCAATGTTGGAGCCAATAGCGTTGCCTACTGCTAACAGCTGGGTGCCCTCAATCGCGGCAATAACGGCGACTAGGATCTCGGGCGCGGAGGTGCCCACGGAGACCACCGTCAGGCCGATGAGTAGTCTGGAGACGCCCAGATTGCCGGCCAACGCCGCCGCTCCGGACAAGAAGCGGTCAGCACTCCAAATCAGTGCAACTAAGCCAACAATTAGGATGAGAAGTGGAACCCACATATATACAGTATGCTTAAGGTGTTTTAATCGAAAACAGCACTTTAGTCGCATCGCGCCACTTAGCCAACTATTGTTCACTTTTGTTTTACGGCTGGCCGCGCCAACTGATGTAAGGGGCGCATCGGGCGAGAAGATGTGGCGGTTCAGATAGGCTGCGAGACTAAAAGCATTTAGACTAAGAAATTCAAGGCGTGATGTGACTTCGTGGATAATTTAATAGAAATCAGAGAGCTTACTTTCTACAGAGGTGACCGCGCGATTTTTCGTGATCTCGACCTCGATGTGCCCAAGGGTAAAATTACTGCGATTATGGGTCCAAGTGGGACGGGTAAAACGACATTGCTGAAAATTATCGGCGGTCAGATTAAGCCTGATCAGGGTTCGGTTTTCGTTGGCGGTAAAGACATCTGCACGATGAGTCGACGTGAATTGTTCGAGTTTCGCCGCGATTTAGGCATGTTGTTTCAGTCCTCTGCTTTGTTTACGGATCTTTCAGTATTCGAAAATGTTGCATTTCCGATGCGAGTACATACTGATCTGTCCGAAGAATTGATACGCGACCTGGTTATGATGAAGTTGAACGCCGTTGGCTTGCGCGGTGCCAGAGACCTGATGCCTGCCGAGCTATCCGGCGGTATGTCTCGGCGGGTCGCGTTTGCTCGTGCGATTGCACTTGATCCCGCACTGATTATGTATGATGAACCGTTTACCGGGCAGGACCCGATAGCCCTTGGTGTTCTGGTGAGTTTAATCAGCCAATTAAACAGTGCTTTGGGAACCACAAGTTTGTTGGTTTCGCATGATATACACGAGACGGTAAGCATCGCGGATCAAATTTACATTATCTCAGAGGGTCAAGTGATTGGTGCTGGTTCGCCGCAAGAGCTGCGCAGAGCGCCGACGCCGAGGGTGAGGCAATTTATGCACGGCGAGCCAGACGGGCCGGTCGCGTTCCATTTCCCTGCTGATGCAATCGAATACGACGTGTTGGGCGAGGCCAACTGAGATGGTAGGTTTTGTTCGCAATCTAGGGGCTCGATTTCTGTCTTGGTTAGCCGCGCTAGGGCGGGCAACGGTCTTGTGGGTCAGAGCGATGTCTGGGCGGCCCGATTGGCAAGATGTGGGGCTGGTGGTAAAGCAAATTTATCACGTTGGATTTTTGTCGCTTGTCATTATTGTATTATCTGCCTTCTCTATTGGTGCGGTGCTGGCGCTGCAGTTTTACACTCAGCTGGCTCGGTTTGGTGCGCAGGAGGCTGTGGGCATAGGCTTGGCACTGGTATTGTTGCGTGAGCTGGGACCGGTGGTCACTGCCCTTTTATTTGCGGGTCGCGCCGGATCTGCTTTGACTGCAGAAATAGGCTTGATGAAGACAACCGAGCAGCTATCAAGTATGGAAATGATGGGCGTTGACCCGCTAAAAAGAATTATCGCCCCGCGTATCTGGGCCGGTTTAATTAGCCTCCCCATCCTAACGGCTGTCTTCAACATGGTTGCGATTTTCGGAGGCATGGTGGTTGCAGTTAATTGGCTTGGCGCAGATGCCGGCGGCTTTTGGTCGGGAATGCGAGAGGGCGTGGAAATTTGGGAGGACCTGGGCAAGGGAATGGTAAAGACCGTTGTGTTTGGGTTGTTAGTAACTTGGGTAGCTGTCTTCCAAGGCTATGATGCGCCGCCCACGGCTGAGGGCATGGCTATGGCGACGACGCGTACGGTGGTTATATCGTCGGTGTTGATATTGGCGTCGGATTTTTTACTCACTTTGGTGTTTTATGGAGAATTTTAATGCGCATGCGAACCATTGAGATCAGCGTTGGCGGGTTTGTGCTGGCGGGTATTGTCGCGCTGATTTTTTTGGCGGTACAGGTCAGCGGGGTAAATACCGGTGGCGCGTCGCAGACCTACGAAATCACGGCGCGCTTCGACGATGTTGCCGGTTTGAGAGAGCGCGCCAAAGTCAGTATGGCGGGAGTTACTGTGGGGCGGGTGCGCAGCATTGAGGTTGATATGTCTTGGGGTGACGCCGTGGTGACGATGGAAATAGCCGGTGAACCGGGTAACCTTGCAGCTGACACAGGAGCAAAAATACTCACCGAAGGCATTTTAGGTGCGCGTTATATTGGTTTGTCTCCTGGGGGCGATGAAGAAACGTTAGCGGCGGGTGATGAAATTACAGAAACGCAGGGCGCCTTGGTGCTCGAAAATTTGATTGGTGATTTTTTAACCAATATGGGTAAGTCGTAAAATGTTGAAACGGTTTTTATTGGTTTTGCTGGCGATGACGATATGCGGAACAAGTGCGGCGTCGTCGATTGTGGAACAGGCGATAGCGGCGCCAACCGCTGAAGAAGCGGTGACCTTGGCGACAGGAGAAGTATTGAACTTGATCAGTGCGGGTAAAGCATATGCAAAAGAGGATCCGGAACGTTTTTATGCGGAGGTTGAGTCGCTGCTGCGCCCGTTGATCGATTTTCCCCGATTTGCGCGCAATGTGATGGGGCCTTTTGCCAGGGTGGCTACTCCGGCTCAGCAAGCGCGGTTTGCCGATTCGTTCAAATGGAGTTTGGTGCGTACTTATGCGTTGGCTTTGACCGAATTTGGTGGCGGCAAGGTTGCAGTTGTCCCGCCGCGCAAAGCGCCCAGGAATCCCGATAAAGTGAACGTTGTGCAGGAAATTACCCATCAGGGCAGTATCTACCAGGTGGTTTATCGGATGCGCCGCAATAAAGACAAGATTTGGAGTGTACAAAACTTAATTGTTGAGGGGATCAACATCGGGTTGAATTATAAGTCACAGTTTGCAGCCGCCATGAAAGACCCACGGTATAAAGGGGAAATGGATGCTGTGATCGATGCCTGGGTTGATATGGTTGAAGCCGAGGCGGAATCGGAGGGCGACGAGACCGCTGAACCCAAACAGGATGCTCGTAACTCCGATCGGGTAGCTGGCGTGGCGGGCGTGGCATAAATTTTGGTTGCGACGCTTTCACAGGGATTTGTTTTTGCGGGCCTTGAGGTTAGCTTGAGTCAGGCAGAGGCGATCAAGTCGCAAGGCGTGGCGATGATTCTTTCGCAGCCGGGACCCATTGCGGTAGATTTATCGGGGCTGGAAAAGGCCAACAGTGTCACGGTGGCAGTTTTAGTGGCTTGGTATCGGCATGCGAGGCTGCAAAAAAAGAAGATTACGTTCATCAATGTGCCTAAAGATCTCGGAAAAATTATCGAATTTTCAGGGTTGAATGAAGTGCTTCTTTGAAGGCGGGTTTGGGTAGTTTACGTACGACGATTGAGAGTGATAAATGTTGCAAGAAGAACTGTTAGAAAAAATCACAGATGCTTTGCCGGTTGAATCCATCAATGTTCAGTTGGATGGTAATAGGGCGGTAATTGAATTGGTCAGTGAGCGGTTTGTAGGGTTAAGTCGTGTGAAAAAACAGCAAGCGGTGTATGCCTGTATCCAAGAGTTCATTGCAGATGGAAGGCTCCACGCCGTCACGATTAAAGCTCACGCGCCCTAAACAAGGCAAGGCAGACCTTTATGCAAAAGCTGAGTATTACCGGTGGTCGCCCGCTTAAGGGGAAGCTGCGCATTTCGGGCGCCAAGAATGCGGCTCTGCCTATTTTGGCCGGTGCGCTACTTGCCAGCGAACCGGTTGTGGTCATCAACGCACCGCAGTTGCAGGACGTGAAGACAATGATCGATCTGCTTGCGTCTTTAGGGGCGCAGGTTGTGGTTGAAAAATCAGGCAATGTAGCTGTAAACGCTGCGGGCTTAACGCATTTTCATGCGCCGTATGAATTAGTTAAGACGATGCGAGCATCATTTTTAGTGCTTGGACCGCTGGTGGCAAAATATGGGGAAGCAACGGTTTCATTGCCCGGTGGCTGCGCAATTGGATCGCGTCCGGTTGATCAGCACCTGAAAGGGTTGACCACTTTGGGTGCGCAGGTGACGGTGACCGAGGGTTATGTCAAAGCATCGGCGCCGCAAGGGTTAACTGGGGCGGAAGTCCACATGGATGTTGTGACTGTCGGCGGTACCGAAAATTTAATGATGGCAGCTTGTTTGGCCAAAGGCCGGACCCGTTTGCACAATTGCGCGCAGGAACCGGAGATAACTGATCTGGGGAATTTTTTGAATAAATTGGGCGCTCAGGTTTCAGGCCACGGCACGCCAACGATAGACATTGATGGTGTCGAGCAATTGCGAGGCTGTCGTCATTGGGTGATGGCTGACCGAGTTGAAGCTGGGACCTATTTAGTGGCGGCTGCGGCAACCCGAGGCTCCATCCATCTGGTTGACGTTGAGCCCGACAAGCTTGGGGTTGTGTTAGAGAAGCTGCAGCAAGCCGGTGCGCATATTGACGTTGGCGACGACTGGATTCGTTTGGACATGCACGGTGCACGCCCGCGCGCGGTTGATATCGAAACCGAGCCTTACCCGGGGTTCCCCACGGATATGCAGGCGCAATTCATGGCGCTAAATGCGATTGCTCACGGCTCGTCTACAATTCGCGAAAATATATTTGAAAACCGTTTTATGCATGTTCAAGAGCTGAACCGCTTGGGGGCAAACATCGAGCTCCATGGCCATTCTGTAGCGAAGGTGCATGGTTTGGATGGTCTGCTTGGTGCGCCAGTGATGGCCACCGACTTGAGAGCCTCATCTAGTTTAGTTATTGCTGCGCTTGCCGCTCGGGGGACAACAACAATTGATCGGATTTATCATATCGATCGAGGTTATGAAGCTATTGAAGAGAAATTGCAGCAGCTCGGTAGTGAGGTGGTTCGGCTCAATTAGGGTTGCCATGCACATGGGGATGGAAAAAGCTGTTAGGATGCCGGCGCGAAATTTGGGGCCATTATGGGTTTAGTCATTGCGCTCAACAAGGGGCGAATTTTCAAAGAATGTCTACCACTTTTGGCGGACTGTCAAATCGAGCCGGATGGAGATCCAAATGTGTCTCGCAAGCTTATATTTGGCAGCCGAACCGGTGGGCATAAACTGATTATTACGCGTAGCGCTGACGTGCTCACTTATGTTGAGAACGGCGTTGCGGACATCGGTATTACAGGCAAAGACACCATTTTAGAATATGGCTCGACTATGGGCTTCTATGAAATGCTCGATATGGGCATTGGCCGGTGCAAGATGATGACTGCCGGCCCGGTTGGCGTGGTTGAACCCGAAGGTGTCCTGCGAGTGGCCACGAAATTTGTCAATATTACTCGCGCCTATTACCAAAAGCGCGGTCGACAAGTTGCTGTGATCAAACTTTCTGGTGCGATGGAGATAGCGCCGCTGCTGGGCTTGTCGGACACGATTGTCGATATTGTGGACACCGGCAATACCCTCAAAGCTAACGGCTTAGAGGCACGCGATACACTTTGTGACATTAGCACTCGACTTATTGTCAATCGAGCGTCGATGAAAACAAAATTTGTGGCGGTACAAGCCTTGATCCAGAATCTCGAACGGGTTGTGCGGCTTTGAAGATTGCTCGATTAAATACAACCAGCGCTGAATTTGAGACTAAGCTGGCGCAACTTTTGCGCTGGGATATGGATACGGGGGCAGAAGCCAGCGTAGAAGCCACTGTGCAGGAAATTCTGCGCCGCGTGCGGGACCAGGGTGATTCTGCGGTGCTCGAATACACGCAGCGTTTTGACAACCTAGCCGCTGATGATATGAATGCGTTGACATTGAGTCGGCGTGACTTAGATGAGGCGCTGGCCAGAGTAACTTCAGAGCAACGCTTGGCGCTTGATCGTGCAGCCGATCGCATCCGCGAGTATCACCAACATCAAGTGGAAAGCTCATGGTCCTACACGGATGCAATAGGCAACCGGCTGGGGCAAAACATAATACCTCTTGAGCGTGTTGGTTTTTATGTTCCCGGGGGGCGGGCGAGTTATCCTTCCAGCGTGTTAATGAGTTTGCTTCCTGCGCGCGTTGCAGGAGCGGGTGAGTTGATAGTCACCGTGCCTACGCCGGGGGGAGCGCGCAACGATATGGTGCTTGCGGCTTTGGCGATTGCGCAGGCGGACTGTGTTTTTACGGTTGGTGGTGCGCAGGCCATTGGTGCCATGGCGTTTGGAACTCAGACCGTGCCTCGAGTGGATAAAATTGTGGGTCCTGGCAATGCCTACGTTGCCGCCGCGAAGCGTCAAGTGTTTGGGCACGTTGGCATTGATGTCATTGCGGGCCCAAGCGAAATATTGATTCTCGCGGACGGTTCCACTGACCCGCATTGGGTGGCGCTAGATTTGTTTTCTCAAGCCGAGCACGATGCCGCGGCGCAAAGCATTCTGTTGTCGCCCGACGCAGATTTTGTGCAAGCGGTGGCTTCTGAGATGGTCAAGTTGCTGCCTTCTATGCCGCGTCGGGAAATTATTGAGGCGTCGTTGCGAAACCGTGGTGCGTTGATTGTGACCCGCGACCTCGCGGAGGCGGTAGAGCTAACGAACCTTATTGCACCAGAGCATTTGGAGTTGCAGGTTGCGGCTCCTGATGCTCTGGTTGGACAAATCCGGCATGCAGGTGCAATTTTTTGTGGTGCCCATGCGGCGGAAACCTTTGGCGATTACGCGGCAGGGCCTTCCCATGTGCTGCCAACGTTTGGAACGGCTCGATTTGCCTCTCCCTTAGGCGTTTATGATTTTGTCAAACGTAGCTCCGTGATTAATTTGTCACCCCAGGGTGCGGCTGAATTGGCTGAGGTGGTTGTGCCGCTGGCCTCCAGTGAAGGTCTGCATGCCCACAGTCAGGCTGCTTTTGTTCGTGCGCGGCCGCGCAAAGGAGATTAAATCAGTGTTTGGGTCTAGCCGCGGTTTGGTGTTATGAAAATTTGTGATCAAAACAATGATGATTAAGATTAATGGCGGTCAAAGTGGGCTCGGATGCCACATTGTCCCGGGTGCAGCCGTGTTGGTTAGAGTGTTGCTTTGGCGATAACGGTCACTCCGCGAGAAAAATACGAAGACAAACTTGTCGCAGGGGAGTTCTTGACTGATCCTGCTCAGGCGCAAGCGGTTGAGCGACTCAACGACTTGTATTTGCGCCTGATCCGGCAGAAGAAATCGCGCGGGTTTGCCGCTTTGATGGCTGCGGTGTTGAAACGGCCGATTGTTCCTGAGCGTGGCCTGTATCTCTGGGGAGGGGTGGGTCGCGGTAAAACAATGCTGATGGACCTGTTTTTTGAATGCTTGCCGCCGCAACGGCGTCTGCGTATGCATTTCCACCGTTTTATGCGTCGTGTGCATGATGAACTCAATCAACTCTCCGGCACAAGTGACCCACTGCGTAAGGTGGCTGCAAACATCGCCGCTGAAGCGGATGTCTTATGTTTTGATGAGTTTTTTGTGTCGGACATTGGAGACGCGATGATCTTATCGGAAGTCCTGGGAGAACTATTTCGCCTGGGAATTACTTTGGTGGCGACGTCGAACGTGGAGCCTCGCGCGCTTTACTACAACGGGCTGCAGCGCCGCCGTTTTTTGCCAGCAATTGATTTGCTGTATGCGCATACCGAGGTCGAGCATGTCCAATCGGGTGTTGATTTTCGTCTGCGTGCGTTGGAGCAGGCGGAGATTTATCACTCGCCTTTGGGTCCGGAGGCAGAAGCGAGTTTAGAACAGAGTTTTGTCGTTCTGGCGAGCTCACCGGCAAGTCAAGAGCGGGAGGTGATGGTGGAAGGACGCTCGATTCCCGTGCGACGGTCAGCAGGTGATGTGGTTTGGTTTGAATTCGCCGCGTTGTGCGAGGGCCCGAGAAGCCAAAACGACTATATTGAACTGGCGACTGTCTATCAGGCTGTATTGCTCAGTAATGTGCCGGTTTTGAGTGTCAGCCAGGAGAATGCGGCTCGAAGGTTCATCAGTCTGGTGGACGAATTTTATGATCACGGGGTGAAATTGATCATCAGCGCGGCGGTACCCATTATTGAGCTCTATCAAGGAGAGCGCTTGCGGTTTGAGTTTGAGCGAACGCAAAGCCGATTGTTGGAGATGCAATCGCGTGAATATCTCTCAGGGGACGTTGGAAACGGTGGCTAGAGCGCGCGCCTGTCGCAAAACCTTGTTGTAAAGCGATGGATGCTACTCTATCATTCGCGTCCCAAATTTTAGGGGCCTGTCGTGTCATAGTCAGCAGGCCCGGACCAAGAGGCAAGTCATGAAAACGGTAAGCATGCGTGACCAAGACGTAGAACGGTCATGGTGGTTGATAGACGCAGAGAACCAGACGTTAGGTCGGCTGGCCACTGAAGTAGCCCGTCGATTGCGCGGTAAGCACAAAGCTGAATATACCCCACACGTAGATACTGGGGACTTTATTGTGGTTGTCAACGCAGACAAGGTTCGAGTTACGGGCAATAAAGAAAACGGAAAAATTTACTGGCGCCACAGTGGTTATCCCGGTGGTATTCGCGGTACGAGCGTTTCGGATATGCGTAAAACGCACCCGGAGCGAATTATTGAGAAAGCAGTGAAGGGTATGCTGCCGAGGAATCCCCTTGGGCGTGCAATGTATCGAAAATTAAAAGTTTACGCAGGCGCTGAGCATCCTCACGCAGCCCAGCAACCTGCCAATTTGGAGCTTCCGGCATGATGGACACCAACTACGGCACCGGCCGACGAAAAACCGCTGCAGCAAGAGTCTTCTTAGGCTCCGGTGCGGGACAGATCACCGTTAATGCAAAGCCCCTCGACGAGTTTTTTGGGCGCGAAACGTCACGCATGGTGGTTCGTCAACCGTTGGAAGTGGCACAGTTGACCGACAAACTGGATGTGAAAGTCACCGTGCGAGGCGGCGGAGCATCAGGTCAAGCCGGGGCTATTCGCCATGGCATTGCGCGTGCTTTGGTGGACTACGATGAGACCCTGCGCGGACCAATGCGTGCGGCTGGATTTCTCACGCGAGACGCTCGTGAAGTCGAGCGTAAGAAAGTTGGCCTGCGTAAAGCACGTAAGCGCCCACAGTTCTCCAAGCGTTAATTTTTCTCTAATCGGCGTGGCGGGGTTCCACGCCGCCGGGTTGTTGTCCACCGGCAACCGACGGTTTGCCTAGGTTGATTGTCAGGCAGGATTCGGTTCGGTATCCGCGGTTTATGCTACAATGTCGCGGTTTGCGGAAACCCGCATTAACCTCATATTTTTGTTAATTCGATTGGAGCACCAGCCTTGAGCAGTGACGATGCCAGTCATGAGAACTCTGTGACAGCCGCAGGGGATGACGACCAAAATAAAATCAACACAAGCCGACGTTATTTCTTAATCGGCGCTACTGCGGCCGTCGGTTCGGTAGGCGCGGTCGGCGTAGCGGTGCCGTTCCTCAGCTATTGGAGTCCCAGCGCTAAAGCCAGAGCGATGGGCGCGCCGGTGAAGATAGATTTCAGCAAATTGTCTCCAGGCGAAATGCTCAGCCCGATCCAGGCGTGGCGCGGCAAGCCGATTTTCATTGTTTATCGGGACGAAGCTGCGGTGGCCTCGTTGGCCGATCAGTCTTTAGATCTCGCAGATCCTAATTCCGACAATCCGGAACAGCAGCCTGAATTTGCCAAAAACCCAACGCGTTCCATGCGACCAGAGATCGGTATCTATGTGGGAATCTGTACGCATTTAGGTTGCTCACCGAAATACGTCGAAGCCGATAATTTCGCTGATTCCCGATTTGGGGGGTTCTTTTGTCCGTGTCACGGGTCTAAGTTTGATCTGGCTGGCCGCGTTGGCACTGGATATCCGGCGCCGGATAACTTACCGGTGCCCCCGTATCGATTTGAGTCGGATACTGTTGTGGTGATAGGTGAAGAAGGGGGGACAGCGTAATGAAGCCCTCCAACACTCAAGAATCGAAATTCACCAAGTCAATGGCTTGGCTCGACGCACGGTTTCCGGCAACAGAAACGTTCGAATATCATATGTCGAGGTACTACGCGCCGAAGAATTTCAATTTCTTTTATTACTTTGGAATTTTGGCGACGGTGATGCTTGTCAACCAGCTGGTGACGGGCATCTGGCTGACTATGAATTATGTACCGACCGGGGCGGGTGCTTTCGCTTCGGTTGAATTTATCATGCGAGATGTTGAATACGGTTGGTTGTTGCGTTACCTGCATTCGACCGGCGCCTCTTTTTTCTTCATTGTTGTGTACCTGCACATGTATCGAGCGCTGATGTACGGTTCTTACCGTGGACCCCGCGAATTACTGTGGTTGATCGGGATGGCAATTTTTGTTGCGCTCATGGCTGAGGGGTTTTTTGGGTATTTGTTGCCATGGGGCAACATGTCCTATTGGGGGGCTCAAGTGATTGTATCGCTGGTAGGCGCCATACCCTATATAGGCCCGGATCTGATGGAGTGGGTTCGAGGCGATTTTCTAATGTCTGAAGCGACGCTGAACCGATTTTTTGCCCTGCACGTGATCGCTTTGCCGTTGGTGCTGGTCATGCTTGTGTTTGTGCATTTCGTGGCGTTGCATCATGTCGGGTCGAACAACCCCGACGGGATCGATATCAAGAAGACAAAGGACAGCAATGGTGTGCCTTTGGATGGAATCCCATTTCACCCTTACTACACGGTGCATGATATCCACGCGCTGGTAGTCTTCTTTATCATATTCCTAGGTTTTGTATTTTTTGCGCCGGAGGGTTGGGGATATTTCCTCGAGAAACCCAACTTTGAGATGGCTGATCCGTTAAAAACGCCTGAGCATATTGCGCCGGTATGGTACTACACGCCTTTCTACTCCATGTTGCGGGCAGCCACTTATCCCTTGTTCGGTGTTCCTGCGAAGTTCTGGGGCTTTGTGGTGATGGTCGGGGCAATTATCATTCCTGCAGTATTACCTTGGCTCGACAGAAGCCCGGTAAGATCGATGCGCTATAAAGGGATGTGGTCAAAGGTCATGCTCGGTCAGTTTGTTGTTAGCTTTTTCATCCTTGGCTACCTTGGGACGAAGGGGCCGACGGATGTCCGCACTGCCGCCGCACAATTCTTCACCATGACTTACTTCGCGTATTTTGTTCTGATGCCGTGGTATACGCGGATCGAAAAGTGCAAACCCGAACCGGACAGGGTGACCGCGCGATGAGAAAATTATTGATGATTATGATGCTTTGCGTACCTTCGCTGGTGTGGAGCGCAACGGAAATTAACTGGGATATGGAGGCCTTTGATCCTAATCTCAAAGACAAGCCGTCGCTGCAAAATGGTATGCGTCTTTACGTTAATTTTTGTTTAGGCTGTCACAGCTTAAAGTTTCAGCGTTACGAGCGTACCGTAGACTTTTTGGGCATTCCGCACGAAGTCGCATTGGAAAATTTAGTTTTTTCCGATCAGAAAATAGGTGATTTGATCACCACCGCAATGTCGCCCGAAGGGGCCAAGGCTTGGTTTGGTGCAACGCCCCCGGACCTCACACAAGTGGCCAAAACCCGCGGCGGAGAATGGATCTACAATTACCTCAAGACATTTTATAGCGACCCCGCTCGCCCTTTGGGTGTAAATAACAAAGTTTTCCCTAATGTAGGCATGCCGAATGTTCTGGCGGGGCTACAGGGCGTCCAGGTAGAGGCTTGTGTCCAGCGCCCCAAGATAGCTGAAAACGGGGGTGAAATGCGTGATCCACTCATTCCCGGGCTGGCTATCACGGAAGAAAAATGTGGAGAACTCGTGGTTGAAGATGGTACGGGTCTTTATAGTGCGCAAGAGTTCGACGACGCCATCTACGATCTAACAAATTTTCTTTACTACGTAGCGGAACCTACCCGTTTAGAGCGGCATAGGACCGGTGTTTTTGTCATACTGTTTTTGATTATCCTGGGCTGTTTCACTTATCTGCTCAATCGAGAGTATTGGAAAGATGTTCACTGACCACGTAGCGGTTGTATGAGGTCGGTTTTCCGATCTCAGTTAGGGTGCGTGTGGCCGGCGAGTACCTTAATTAATTTTTATTTTTGCCTGAGGTAGCTGCCATGAGCATAGTTGCGAAACGATCGTCCTCTATGACCCTTTTTTCTGATGCGCGAGATCATTATTCCCACCGGGTGAGGATGGTGCTTGCGGAAAAAGGGGTGACCGTTGATATCATTGACGTTGAAGAAAACAAAAAGCCAGAGGACTTGGCTGAAATAAACCCTTATAACAGTTTGCCAACGCTGCTCGATAGAGATCTGGTGCTGTATGAGGCTAATGTAATTATGGAGTACCTCGACGAGCGGTTTCCGCATCCGCCTCTGTTGCCGGTATACCCTGTACAGCGAGCATTGTCTCGGTTGTGGATAACGCGAGTAGAAAAAGAGTGGAGTAGCAAACTCGACCTGCTGATGGCGGGCAAGGGGCGAGAAGCGGTGCTCACCAAAGCACGCAAGGACCTTAGAGAAAGTATTATCGCAATTGCGCCCATATTTGGGGAACGGCCGTTCTTTATGAATGAAGAGTTTTCCTTGGTCGACTGCTGTGTTGCACCGATCTTATGGCGGCTCAAAGAAGTCGGAATTACCCTCCCAGAAAAATCTACGCGTCCGCTATACAAATATATGCAAACAATATTTGAGCGCGATGCTTTTCGCATGAGTTTGACCGAGACCGAAATTGAGATGCAAGAGTGAAACCCCAGCGCTCTTATTTGGTTAGGGCGTTATATGATTGGGTTTTAGACAATGAAGACTTACCTTATGCGCTCGTAGACGCGACTGTTGCGGATGTGAAAGTGCCGCTCGAGCATGTGGAAGATGGCAAGATTGTTCTGAATTTGGGCCCAAATGCGGTGCGCAACTTAACGTTGGCGCCCGAGTATGTGATGTGTAACGGGCGTTTTGGGGGGCGTGAATTTGAGTTATTTCTGCCCATGGCTTCTATTTTAGCGATCTACGGCAGAGATTCTGGCCAAGGTATGGTTTTTCCGGAAGAAGCGTTGCTAGAACCGGTTGCGCGCGGAGAAAACCCTGAACAGACACATTCCAGTGATGAGGCAGCCAAGAGCGATAATGCCCCAGCTGTGCCAGATAAGCCCACGCTGCGTTTAGTCTAGATACTCAAAAACCTTCACAATTTTCTGCACGCCATATGACTTTGCGGCCTCTTCCACGGCAATCTCGGCTTGTTCCTTGGTTAGCAAACCCATGAGATAGACCACCCCGTTTTCTGTGACTACTTTAGTTTTGTTGCCGTAGGCTTCGCTGGAGGCGATTAATCGTGACTTTACCTTCGTGGTGATCCAGCTATCGTTTGTGCGTGCGACCAGCGAAATCGGGCCGCCAACGGTGAGTTCGTTGTGCACTTTGCGCACACGCTGGACGTTTTGAGTAACTTCTGCGGCTTCCTCGCGCAGGGCTTCTGACGGGACTTGCCCGGCCAGTAATACGACCCCGTTATACGATACGACAACCAAATGCGAGCCCTTGAATTCTTCGTTGGCGTTAAAAATCTCTCGTTTAACCAAAGGTTCGAGTACCGCATCATCGATGAATACCCCAGCTGTTCGCTTGGCTGGATTGTTCGCACATCCCGCCAGCCCCGTAAACAAGATGATCGCAAAGAGAGATGCTTTTAAGGCTAACAATTTAGGCATTGTGTTGATCCTCGTTGTTCGTGAATTCAAAGGTTCTAAGGCAATAGTCTGGGGCTTGAACGGGTGTAGCGTCAATGTTGATCGACAAACAATGGGTAGGCTAATGCTCAAAGGCATTGATGATCCATTCCAGATGCTCAACATCCATCGTGCCGTTAATCGCAATAACGTCAAATCGTGCGCATAGGCGTCGATAGGTGGGATTTATTTGCAGGAAGCGCTCCGCGGCGTTGACTAGGCGCCTGCGCTTGGCCGGCGTAATGCTTTCCTCCGCGCTGCCGTAGCTGCGGCTTCTGCGATAGCGAACTTCAATAAATATAATCAGGCTGTGCTGTGTTTGATTCTTCTGCAGCATAATGAGATCGATTTCTCCAACTCTGCAGGAGAAATTTTTCGCGATCTTCGTCAGTCCCGCGTTCTTGAGATAGGTCAACGCAAGACGTTCGGCCGCCCGCCCTAATAGCTGAGTTTTCATGGACAATTTTCATTGAGAGGGTGTGAGTTTGCCATTGCGCAAGATCCGGCTAAGAGCGAGCTCTCGCCTAAACTTTCCATCATTGTGTAATCGCAGGTTGCCGCTTGCTGCTGCAAATGTAATCTGCGAATTATGCTCCAGCAGGGGTAGCCATGTTGCTAGGCTATATATGTCGTACCCTAACGCATAGAGTTCACCAAAAGCGTTGTTTTCCAGAGAGAATACCGTCGTCAGATTGCGCAGTGCATCGTTGGGCGCTGCGTATAGCGGCATTTCCGTGATTTCGATGCCAGCTAAAGATTCGAGATTTCCACCTCTTGCAGACTGCGATGTTGCAAATACAGGCAAATGATTGGCGAAGTGGAAGTTCAAAGCTGGGATCAAGGCTCTGGATTCCACCTGGTTGGTGAACGCAACGATCCCGTCCAGGTCTGTGCGCGCGCGGGCTAAAAATTCTAGAGGCTGCCCAACAATATTGGCGATCTCGGATTTGCGTGTGTTGCTATCGGCTACCAACATCGCCTTACCAATGGATGCAGTTAGATCTTTAATGTCTTCAAACGTGGCGATGGTGACATCAAAAGGCCAATGTTTAAGGTATTCAGTCTGGGCTCGAACAGCCCATGGCTGTTGGCTGTGCACAACCAGCAGGCGTCTTAGACCGCGAAGTGCCACACTCGATGCTAATGCTTCTGCTTCATCTTCGATGGCAATCCCAAATTGAAACAGCGGCGCATAGGTTGATGTCGTCATTTCCGGGACTCGATGCTCCTCAGAGGATTCTGTCTGGGAAGACGACAGATAATTCAACACCAGTCGCGGGATGCTGGCCGACTCGGTTAACTTGGCAAACTGTTCAACGTTGGATTGAATAAGGGGCCCCACAAGCACATCCATTTGCGCGCGCATCGCTTGCTCATAAAGCGCTGCCAAAGATGACTGCTGTGTGTCGTAAATCTCAAAAAGCGGCTTGGTGCTGTTCTTTTCCGCCATATATGCGGCGATTAAGCCATCTCTCACCGCTCTGCCAGCCGCGCCGTAAGTGCCGCTAAGGGGTAGAAATAAGCCTATTTTGGGTGGTGTGTATGCATCAAGCAGGCGTAACGCTTCCGGCGGATTTGCACGCGCGGGGTGGTTTAAGTGACGGTTTTGCCAATCGGTCCAAACGCTAATCTGTGCGGTAACAGAGCTTGCCTGGCGCATCTGTTGGTGCAGTGACCACCAACCAAATTGTTCATCGTTGATGAAGGCCGCAGGAGATTGGTGTGCTTGTGTTAAGGCCATCCAGATCTCGTTGTTAAGCTTGGCGGATTGGTTTCCCGCTGCCTGATCGGTGATCATGCTAAATTGGATCAGTGCATCAGCGCTGCAGGCATAATCTGCGGCGGTTTCGCAAATATTGCTCAGCAAGCGCATGTCTTTCGCACGCCATGCCTCGAGTTGAGTCAAAGTGTATCTGGCTTGTTCCGTCTGCCCTAAACCAAAGTATGCCGCTGCTCGAAGTCGTGTGGTGCTTGCTTTGCGCTGTTGGTCTTGAGTTTTGCTGAGCCCCGCGTCTAGCGGTGTCAGTGGCCTGAGCGTTGAGTTTTCGGGTAGTTCGGGCGGTATCTGAGGGCTGGCCAATGGGGCTAATGCGTTGAGCCCGTCGCTGTATTTGCCTTCGTTGATGAACAGATCAGCGGCCTGAATACGCAGTTGCGCGCCCAGTGTGTCAGACGCAGTGGATTGAGCGCGTTGCAGCAAGGCATAGGCTTGGGCGAGATTGTTTTCTGAGTTTATGGGCTTTTTGGGCGTGCTTTGGCAGGCTGACACGGTCAGAATGACGGCAATTGCAACTAGGGATTTATTGAGCATGACTGGGCAACTAAATGCGGGGCTCCTCTACGTTGTGGCCACACCTATTGGACATTTGGGAGATCTTTCGCGTCGAGCAGAAGAAGTCCTTAAGCGGGTGCAGATACTGGCTGCAGAGGATACCAGACGCACGCGAGTGCTGTTAGACCATATCGAGCACCGAGTGCCGGAGTTGGTCAGTCTGCATGAGCATAATGAAGCACAGATGACCAAAAAACTGATTGAGCGCCTATTGGCAGGGGTGGATGTGGCGGTTGTCTCTGACGCGGGTACACCCTTAATTAACGATCCCGGTTATGTATTTGTGCGGGCGGCGCATGCGGCAGGTATTAACTTAGTCCCGATTCCAGGGCCCTGTGCAATTACCACCGTGTTAAGTGTCTGCCCGTTGCCTTGTCATCCGTTCAGTTTTATCGGATTTTTGCCGGCAAAAGCGACTGCTCGCCGTCAACTTCTGGAAAATCGGATGGCTGAGCCCGATGCGTTGGTTTTTTTGGAGGCGCCGCATCGTATCTTGGAAACCTTATCAGACATATCTCTGCTAACCTCGCGACAGGTAATGATTGGTCGTGAACTGACAAAAAAATTTGAAACGCTTTTGGTGGGTGAGCCGCGAGCGTTGATCGACCGTTTGGGGGAGCAGCCTAAAGGAGAGTTTACAGTGGTTATTGAAGCTGCTGCCGCCTCGACGGTTACTCGTGATGCGCAAAGTGTGCTTCGAGTATTACTGCAGGAGCTGCCGCCGTCCAAAGCTGCCAAAATGGCGGCACAAATCTGCGAAGTAAAAAAATCGGAGATGTATACCTTGGCCCTAGAGATATCTGGGGCGAAATCTTAATTGTTTGATGATTTACATTTACCGGCACTTGTCTTAGCCGCCGACTCCACCTAACCTAGGCGCGAGAGTTAGCCGAGCAGTCGCCGGTCCGCGATGCGGGCGGGAGGAAAGTCCGGGCTCCGCAGGACAAGGTGCCAGGTAACGCCTGGGGGGCGTGAGCCTACGGCAAGTGCAGCAGAGAGTAGACCGCCATATTCGGTAACGTATGTGGTAAGGGTGAAAGGGTGCGGTAAGAGCGCACCGCACACGCGGTAACGCGTTGTGGCAAGGTAAACCCCACCTGGAGCAAGGCCAAATAGGAATCCGTCGATGTGGTCCGCATTGGATTCGGGTAGGCTGCTGGAGGGTATTGGTGACGATACTCCTAGATGAATGACTGTTGATAACAGAACCCGGCTTATAGGCTAACTCTCAGCTATTACAGCCCTCTTCGACATTCCCAAAAGTCGATTTAGTTAAAGTTGTTTCGAGAAAAGAGCCCTACTTATCTGCATATTAACGATAAGTTTGTTTGATCGGTTTGACGGGTCAAAAAATTCCTTATTTTTCCGTAGGTTATGCGGCATTTCGTGCTTGACTCGGTGTTGTCTGTATCTGTAGTGTCGCATATTGGGAAAAAGTGGAGAATTGTGGGTTTTACCTGCACTAACAGGCCGTGTTTCGAGGTATTAGCAACATAAATCTTGACGGTAAGGGCCGAATGGCCTTGCCTGCGCGTAATCGCGAGACCCTACAGTTTGCGTGTGAAGGTAAAATTGTGGTCACGATTGACATGCGAGAGCCTTGTCTGTTGCTTTATCCGTTGCCCGATTGGGAAGTTGTGCAGGGTAAGCTCGAAGGTTTGTCCAATATCAATCCGCAAGCACGGATGTTGCAACGGTTGCTGATCGGGCACGCCACCGATTTAGAATTGGACGCAAATGGTCGAGTTTTGATTCCCGCTTTGCTCCGTGAATACGCAAAGTTAGAAAAGAAAGTTGTCCTCGTGGGCCAAGGAAACAAGATCGAATTGTGGGCTGAGCAAGAGTGGCGCGAGCGTATGGAGGGCTGGCTGAACTCCGAGTCGCCCAGCGCTCTGGATACTGGGGAACTATTTGATGGATTGTCGCTGTAATGGCGCGTTTGGCGCAGGGCGAACCCCTTGAGCATATTCCTGTGCTGCTTGATGAAGTGGTCAAATACTTGTTGCAGTCCGGTGCCGGAACTTACGTCGATGCCACTTTTGGTCGCGGTGGCCATAGTCGAGCCCTGCTTGCATCTCTGGATGACACGGCCCGCTTAATTGCAATTGATCGAGATCCAGATGCCGTGGCGCAAGGTCTTCAATTGGCGGCTTGTGATGCCCGATTCCAGATCGTGCGCGGACGCTTCTCGCAAATGGCTGAAATCGTTACGCAGGTAGGCGCAACCGCTGTGCAAGGCATATTGATGGATCTTGGGGTTTCGTCACCTCAACTTGACCATGCGCGACGTGGGTTTAGTTTTCGTTTTTCAGCACCGCTCGATATGCGGATGGATCCGGATGAAGGCGCCTCTGCCGCGCAATGGCTCAATATTGCGGATGAGCAAGATATCGCACGTGTTCTGAAAACCTATGCCGATGAACGCTACGCCAAACGCATAGCGCGAGCAATCCTTGCAGCGCGTCCGTTGGAAACCACAGATCAGCTGGCTGAGGTGGTCGCGGCTGCGGTACCTCATCGTTCTATGCCCGGGAAACACCCGGCGACCAAAACTTTTCAAGCCATTCGTATCTATATCAACCAAGAAGTTCAAGAGCTGGCGGAAGGCCTGAAAGTAGCGTTTCATCAATTGGCGGCAGGGGGCAGGCTGGCCGTTATCAGTTTTCATTCGATTGAAGATAGAGCGGTAAAGCATGCTTTTCGTGGTTTAACTCGGCCACCTTCGATGCCCCGGCGGATTCCGATCCCGCATGCGCAGATGTTGACTTTAGCGTCGGATATTGCCGGACCGGTGCGGCCTTCGCCCAGAGAGCTTGCGCTTAATCCGCGTGCGCGAAGCGCCACGCTGCGCGTGATTGAAAAGCGAGGTGTTAATGGCCAAGGTTAAATCCCGAGGTTTGCAGAAAGAAAGATGGTTGTGGTCCAGCCTATTTTTTCTATTGCTCACAATCACCGCTTGGACCGGTTTGAGTTTGGTTGATGTTGTCCACGAAACCCGAGGGTTGTATGGCGATTTGGGCAACATTCAGAAGGAGCAAGATTTTCTGCTCAACGAGCTCAGTCGGCTGACGTTAGAGCAAGGTGCGCTGGGGAGTATGCAAAATATTGAAGCGGTGGCTGTCTCGGAGTTGGATATGTTGTTTCCAGATCGAGTTGAACAGGTGCTTGAGTGAGTATGTGGCGCCACCACTTGTTGGTCATCTTATTTATTGCCGCAGTGGTGGGGTTGTGCGGCCGAGTGGTGTTTTTGTCGGTTACGGATCGTGCATTTTTGCAAGGCCAAGGGGATGCACGGTCAATACGTAACGAGCGTATACCGGGTATGCGGGGGGTGATTTATGACCGGCATGGCAGGGCTTTGGCTGTCAGCACGCCGGTTTTTTCAGTTTCTACTGACCCAAGCCGGGCGCAGTTTGATGAAAGACAGATGGACACGCTCGCGGAACTGTTGAACCAATCTGTGTCAACACTTCAAGCCCGAATCGCTAACGTCGAACGAAAGTTTGTTTATTTAAAACGCAGGGTTAGCTGGCATGACGCCGAAAAAATCCGGGCTGCAAAACTGGATCACGTCTACCTCCAATCGGAATATCGTCGTTATTATCCCGCCGCTGAGACAGCAGCTCACCTAGTAGGCGTTACCAACATAGACGATAAAGGGGTGGAGGGCAGCGAGTATGCGTTTGATCAGCAGCTCAAAGGACGCGATGGCCGTAAGACGGTCCTCAAAGATCTCCACGGTAATATCATTCGGGATCTCCAATACAAGCAAGCGCCGGTCTTTGGTCAGGATCTTAATCTCAGTATTGACCTGCGCCTGCAGTTTTTAGCCTATCGTGAATTGAAATCTGCAATTGTCAGTCATGGCGCGAAGTCGGGGTCGCTGGTGATTCTTGAGGTTCAAAGTGGTGAAGTTCTAGCGCTTGTCAATCAGCCATCCTACAACCCCAACGACATCCCCAGTCAACTTCAAGGTATGCGTAATCGCGCAATCACAGATACCTACGAGCCCGGTTCAACGATCAAGCCTTTTGCGGCGTTGGCTGCTCTTGAATCTGGTCGTTACGACCGTCGTACTGTGATAGATACCAGTCCCGGTTATTTACATGTGGGTGCCAAATTAATTTCTGACCCCGTGAATTATGAGGTCTTAACTTTAGCGGAGTCTTTGGCGAAATCCAGTCAGGTGGCATTTGTCAAAGTCGCGCTTGATCTGGAGGAAGATGCTGTTTTTGATGTGATTCAACGCGCCGGTATCGGCGAACCAGTGGGTACAGGTTTGCCCGGTGAACAAGTTGGATTTCTAGACGGTTCGCAATTGCGTTACCCGCAAGTCCGTATGGCCCTGGCCTATGGCTATGGTCTGTCGTTGACTCCGTTACAGATGGCGCAGGCTTATCTCACGCTGGCCACGGCGGGTGAAAAAATGGCCGTGTCGATGCTGCATAGGCCTGACAGAACCCCAGAGCGAGAACGCGTGTTTGACAAACGGATTGTCCAAGAAGTGGTTTCCATGATGGAGGGGGTAACGCTTGAAGGCGGTACTGCACAGAGTGCTCGGGTGCCTGGTTATCGAGTTGCGGGTAAAACCGGCACGGCGCGGATCGTTGGCCCTAGTGGCTACGACGATGAACGACATGTTGCTTGGTTTGCGGGCCTCGTGCCGGTGAGTGACCCACGCCTGGTGGTGGTCGTTTTGGTTAACGATCCCAAAGCTGGTCTCAGCGGAGGTGGCGCAGTTGCCGCCCCGGTATTTGCGCGCGTGGCGCAGCGCAGTCTGCGATTACTAGGTGTTCCCGCAGATGCGCAGGTTGCTGCCGCGCCGGGTTCTGGCGATAAGGTGCGCGGATAGTGTTACCTCATTTGCACCACCACCCAGAGTTGTCTGGTGTGACGTTGACAGGTCTATGTGAACATACAGCCGAAGTTAAGGCTGGATATGGCTTTATTGGTGTTGCGCCGTCGCTTGAAGTGCTGCAAGCGCATTGCCTGGCTGCAGCGCAAGCTGGTGCTCGAGCACTGATCGTTGACGCGCCGGACATCGATACTGATCTGTTCTGTGTGCCCTGTGTGCAGGTGCCAGGCATCGCCGAAAAACGCGCTCAGCTGGCTGCTGAATTTTACGATTTTCCAAGCAAAAAGCTGTTATGCGTGGGGGTAACGGGTACCAACGGTAAAACGTCCGTGGCGCATCATATTGCCGATTTGAGTTCGCGATTGGGGCGACCAATGGGCTACAGCGGCACTTTAGGCTGGGGGCATTTAGACGCTTTGGATCAACCGTCCGATTTGTCGATGACCACAGCCAATGCAGTGGCCTTACAGCGCCAGATGGCTGACATGGTAAACGCTGGCCTGCACGGGGTAGCCTTGGAGGTCAGTTCACATGCACTGTCTCAGGGGCGAGTCGCGCAGATTCACTTTGACTATGCCGTGTTTACCAACCTGACACGTGATCACCTAGATTATCACGGTTCCCTTGAAGCGTACGGGCAGGCCAAGCAAACCTTGTTTATGTGGCCGGGTTTGCAGGGTGTCATCATCAACGCAGGCGATCCGTTTGGTCAGGCGTTGATTAAAAGCGTCAAAGCACCCGTGACCACTTATGGCGGAGAAGGCCAATGGTCCTGGTGCTCCGGCACGGATGATGTTGGCCTTAATGTTTCCTGGCGGACTCCAGAGGGTGAATTTGAAACTCGATTGTCGAGTATGGCCGACTTTGTAGTGGCGAATTTAACGGCAGCAATGGCTGTTTTAGTGGCGAGCGGTTTCCCGGTTAAGACGGTAATTGAACAGGTTGATCGGGTACGTAATGTACCGGGGCGGTTAGAACGTATTGGTGTGTCGATTAAGCAGCCGAAAGTTGTCGTTGATTATGCGCATACCCCTGATGCATTGGCGAAAGTGTTGTCAGGACTGAGATCATTTTGTCAGGGTCGACTGTTTTGTGTTGTTGGCTGTGGAGGTGATCGTGATCGGGGCAAACGACCGCAAATGGGCGCTGTAGCTGCCGCTGGTGCTGATCGGGTTTGGCTGACGTCAGACAACCCGCGCAGTGAGGCCCCCGAGGCCATTATCCGCCAAATGCTTGCGGGTGCGGATGCCGTTGGAACAAAGAACCCTACCTGTGCTGAGATGACTGTCCAAGTTGATCGAGCAGCAGCGATTCGTGCTGCATTGTGCGCAGCAGAACCCATTGATGTGGTGCTTGTTGCCGGTAAAGGCCATGAAACGTTCCAAGAGATTGGCGCCCACCGCTTACCTTTTGACGACCGGCTGGTTGCGCAACAGGTGCTCGAGGAATTGATCTGATGTTGTTGTGGCTTACAGATTATCTGACAATTTTTGATGGCGGCTTTTCGGTATTTCGGTATTTGACGCTGCGGACCATGATCAGTGTCATGACCGCTTTTTTTGTGTCGGTGATGATAGGCCCCTACGTCATTGCCAAATTAGGATCATTACAGCTCAGCCAGACGGTGCGCGATGACGGTCCTGAAAGTCATCTGAGCAAGACTGGCACCCCCACCATGGGAGGGGTGTTAATTTTAATGGTGATTTTAATCACAACCTTGTTGTGGGCTGATCTTGGCTCCCGTTACATATGGGTGGTTTTGTTCACTACTACGGCTTTTGGCCTGATTGGTTTAGCAGATGATCTCTTAAAGATTTGGCGTAAAAACAGCGCCGGTTTAGTGCCACGGTGGAAGTGTTTTTGGCAGTCCGTTGTAGCGATGATTGCGACCATTTATTTGTTCGCTTCAGCGCAGACACCCGCAGAAACAAACTTAATTGTTCCGTTCTTTAAGGACGTAACCATTCCATTGGGCCTGGGGTTTGTGGTGCTGGGTTATCTGATTATTGTTGGCATGAGCAATGCGGTAAATCTAACCGATGGGCTAGACGGTTTAGCCGTTCTGCCTGTAGTTCTGGTGAGTGCGGCTCTCGGCCTAATCGCTTATGTCGCAGGCAATGTTGAGTTTTCTGACTACCTACAAATTCCTTATATTGCCGGTGCTGGGGAGTTGTCGATTTTCTGCGGTGCCCTCATTGGCGCTGGGCTGGGTTTTCTTTGGTTCAATACCTATCCAGCTCAGGTGTTCATGGGAGACGTCGGGTCGTTAGCGCTGGGGGCGGCTTTGGGTGTAGTGGCCATTATTGTTCGCCATGAAATTGTGCTGTTGATCATGGGCGGATTATTTGTTCTGGAGACGGCCAGCGTCATCGTGCAGGTAGCTTCCTTTCGACTGACGGGAAAACGTGTTTTTCGGATGGCACCCATCCACCATCACTTCGAACTCAAGGGTTGGCCTGAACCGCGGGTAATTGTGCGTTTTTGGATCATCACCTTGATTTTGGTCACGATTGGTTTGTCTACGTTGAAGTTGCGGTAGCGGAGACATGAATGAACGTGTTGCAGTCATTGGCTTTGGTGTTACGGGTGAATCTGTGGTGCGCCATCTGTTGAGACAGTCAGCAAAAATCACGGTAATCGATACGCGCGCGCCGCGCGCGGTTGATTTTAGCGGCGTTGAATTTCTCTGGAATACACAACATTGGCCAAGTCTGTCCGTGGACTATGCGGTTGTGAGTCCTGGATTGTCGATGGATTCATCTTTGGTGGCCGGCGCGCGGGCCTCGGGTGTAAAGCTGGTGAGTGATATCGATTTATTTTTTCAATCCGTAACCGTACCTGTCATTGGTGTTACAGGTACCAATGGGAAAAGCACGGTGACGTCATTGGTGGGTCACTTGTTGCAATCGCAGGGCTTTTCCTGCGGTATTGGCGGAAACATTGGTGTGGCGGCGTTGGATATTATCGACGCGCGTCACGAGGTCTATGTGCTCGAATTGTCCAGTTTTCAATTGGAGCGCAGCGAACTGCATCGGTTTTATGCGGCCGCGATTTTAAATGTTACCCAAGATCATCTAGACCAGCATCAAGACATGGCGTGTTATCTGAACAGTAAACGCCGTATATATGCGCGCGCAGAGCGTGTGGTTTACAGCCGCTCAGATGATCGGACCTGCCCGCCAGATCCGCGAATTGGGATCACTTTTGGTGAAGATATACCCCCAACCGCCAATGATTGGGGAATTAGAACATCAGACCACAAGGCTCATTTAGCCCGGGGGCATGCGCTGATTTGCGCCCTTGATGACTTACCCCTGGCTGGCGCGCATAACCACCAGAATGTTCTGGCCGCTTGTGCGTTGGTTGACACATTTGTTGCACAAGACAGCCTCGCTCAGCCACTGATGATGTTCGACGGTTTGCGCCACCGATTTGAGAAGGTTGCTGAAATTGACAAGGTAGCGTTTGTTAATGATTCAAAAGCGACCAATCCCGGTGCAACTTTGGCCGCGCTTAAGGGTATACCGAAGCGCAATCAGGTCATTTTGATTGCGGGTGGTCAGGCCAAAGGCGCTGACTTGCAGCCGTTGAAAACTGTGCTCAAGGACCGCGTCCGTCACCTACTCACCTTGGGGAGTGACGGGCCGCAGCTGGAGGGTTTGGCCCTGCAGTCCGGAATTATGACAACCGCGGTGTCGGATATTGAACAGGCGGTTATTTTGGCGAAGCGGCTTGCGGGGCCAGGAGACTTGGTATTGTTGTCGCCAGCATGCGCCAGCTTGGATATGTTTATTAGCTATGCTGAGCGCGGTGATCGGTTCACCGAAGCGGTGCGGGCTATAAATACCGTTGAAGGGGCCGCCTGATGGCTGTTTCTTACCCGTCCATCCGCGTGGCGCCTATTGTCATCTCCTGTTTGCTGTTAATCGTTTTTGGCGTGGTCATGATCGGCTCAGCTTCTGTTGTAGAGGGACGCCGTTTCCTCAACTTACATTTGGTTTATCTGGGTATTGCAGCGTTGGTGAGCACCTGTGTATTTGCTGCGCCCTCAAGGCTATGGCACAAGATTTATCTGTTTGGCTGGATTGGTTCAATGGCTGTTGCCATTGCGGTTCTGCTTCCGGGTATCGGTCACGAGGTGAACGGCGCTTCCCGTTGGATTCGCTATGGGCCTGCCTCTATACAGGCATCTGAAGTCGCCAAATTTGGCCTGTGTGTGTTTCTGGCCGGTTATTTAAGTCGCTACCATGCCCGGCTAGAGTTTGACGCAAAGGTACTTTTTTTGCCGGTGACGCTCATAGGAATTGTGTTTCTTCTGTTGGTCGCCGAGCCGGATTTGGGGTCAGCTGTGGTGATCGGCACGGCTTCGCTGGGCGTGATGTTTATGGCGGGCGCAAAATTGCGTCATCTGTGTTTGATTATTTTTTTGGCCCTACTTCTGCTGCTGCTGTTGGTCTGGATCGCGCCCTATCGTATGCAGCGTTTAATCGCCTTTCTTGACCCTTGGTCTGTGGCTTTTGGTAGTGGTTATCAGCTAACGCAGGCTTTGATCGCTTTTGGAAGAGGCGGTGTATTTGGTTTAGGTTTAGGTGAGGGTGTACAAAAATTATTTTATTTGCCCGAAGCTCATAACGATTTTATCTTTTCTGTTGTGGCCGAAGAGCTGGGGGCCATTGGAGTCATCCTATTGGCTTTGGTTTCTTCCTACTTGGTGTTGCAGCTCTTTCTTTTGGCCCGCCAAAACGCCGCGCGCAAGGCGCACTTTGCCGCCGTCGTCGCTTATTTCACCGGACTGGTTCTGGGCTTACAGTTTTTAGTTAATCTGGGGGTTAATGCAGGAGTTTTGCCGACGAAAGGGTTGACCCTGCCGTTTGTGAGTTATGGGGGCAACAGCTTAGTCATATCTTGTGCACTTGTGGCGCTGACATTGCGCGCTTCTATGGAAAAGGTCGATGCCAGTGGCTGACCTAATTGATTATAGCGTGCCTGAGATGGGCCGGATTCGCCACATTCATTTTGTGGGGATTGGCGGTGCAGGCATGTGTGGTATTGCGGAGGTGCTGCTGAATCAGGGTTATTGCGTCTCTGGTTCTGATATAAAAGCCAGTGGTGCAACGCAGCGGTTGCAGCAGAAAGGCGCGAGGATATTCATAGGTCACGATGCGTCTCAGGTTGAACATGCCGATGTGGTGGTGAGTTCCAGTGCGGTGAGCGAGGATAATCCTGAAGTGCTTGCTGCGCGCGCAGGTTCAACACCGGTAATTCCGCGCGCGGAGATGCTCGGGGAGTTGATGCGTTATCGGCATGGTATTGCTGTGGCCGGGACGCATGGAAAAACGACAACAACCAGCCTGGTGACGGAGATTTTTCGCTCTGCTGGTTTATCTCCTACATTTGTGATCGGCGGCTTGCTCAACAGCGCTGGCTCGAATGCGGAAATGGGTGCGGGGCGTTACCTGATTGCTGAAGCGGACGAATCGGATGCTTCATTTTTAAAGCTACAGCCAATGTCCGCGGTCATTACCAATATCGACCGAGATCACATGGCGACTTACGGCAATAATTTTGCGACGTTAAAGGACAGTTTTGTTGAATTTGTCCACCGCCTACCGTTTTATGGCTCTGTCGTTTTGTGCCTAGATGATCCGGAAGTTGCGGAAATCATGCCAAGATTGGCACGCCCTATGTTGACTTATGGGTTGTCGTCTGAGGCTGATTTTCGTGCAGTTAACGTCAGGGTTGAAGATTCACGTTGGCATTTCGAGGTTGCGCGGCGGGGTGGGCATAGTCCGTTATCGGTCAGCTTGGCGATCCCCGGTGCACACAATGTACTCAATGCGCTAGCGGCGATTGCCATTGCAACAGATGAAGGCATTCCAGACCACTTTATTACACAAGGTCTCTCTGGATTTGCCGGTGTTGACCGCCGTTTTCAGGTCACACCTGCCTTGAGCGTCCGGGAGCGGGTTTTAACGCTCGTCGACGACTACGGGCATCATCCCACTGAGGTGAATGCGGTAATCGATACCGCCCGCCAAATTTGGCCCGAGAAACGTCTGGCGATGATTTATCAGCCCCATCGTTACTCGCGAACACGGGATTTGTTTGAAGATTTTGTTCGTGTGTTGTCCAAGGTAGATGACTTGCTATTGCTCGATGTCTACGCGGCAGGTGAGCTGCCCATTTCAGGCGCAGACGGCCACGCCCTGTGTCAAGCCATTCGCCAGCGCGGTTTGGTAAGTCCCGTATTTGCACAAACAACTGATGAAGCGTTGACGTTGTTGAGCACTTTCTGTGCTGAAGTTGACGTTCTCATGGTTCAAGGTGCTGGTAACGTCAGTCAGATTTCTAATCAACTGAGGTCCTCAGATGTTTAGCCGGTTGCTTTTCTTGCTGCTGTTTTGCTCGCTAGGCGTGATCAGCTTTACGGTTTGGACGGTCCTCGACCAACCCATCCGCGGCTATGTTATTGAGGGTGAACTGACGCCCAAAGCAAAAGATGAGTTGCAGCGTGCGCTATCTGAACACCCGGTCGATGGCATTTTATCAACTTCGCTGGCGGATTTAACCGACCGTGTTCGCTTGTTTCCTTGGGCGCGTCACGTGAGTCTGCGTCGCCTGTGGCCAGACCGTTTAGTGGTCAGCCTGCGCGCAGCGAATCCGGTTGTGCAATGGGGCGACAGCGAATATGTATCGGCCTATGGAGATTTGATGTCGCTGCCCGATGTGTACCCACACTTACCCAAGTTTGAAGTGGCGCTGGCGACTCCGGTTGAAGCTATGCAGGTTTACTGGCTTTTGGATCAAATCTCGGCAGCCGATCAGATGACCTTAAGCGGTTTGCAGCAAGATCAGCAAGGCCACTGGACGGTGCGAGTGGCGCAGGGTCCTGATGTCTTGTTGGGTGCCAAAGGGTTAAAGGGTCGAATGCAGCGGTACCTGCGGGTTCATCGCCAAGTATTGGCGTTAGCTGCGCATTCGGTGGATTACGTTGATGCGAGGTACGACAACGGAGTGGCCGTGAAATATAGCGAGCAAGCGACAGCCGAATTATCCGCTTCGACCGTCGCCCGTCAAAGTAAATTTGCGTTTAGTCAAGGGAGCAAATGATGGTGGCTGAAGCAGAATTGCAGAAAATTGTGGGATTGGACATTGGGACCAATAAGATTGCAGCGATCGTGGCCGAAGTCGATGTCGACGGTGCCCTGAATATCATAGGTATCGGGACGTATGCATCTCGTGGGCTGAAGAAAGGTGTGGTTGTAAATATCGAATCGACAGTCCAATCAATTCAGCGGGCGGTGGAAGAGGCGGAGCTAATGGCAGGCTGCTCCATCAGCGCAGTTTATGCTGGAATTGCGGGTAATCACATTGGTTCTTTAAATTCCCATGGCATTGTTGCGGTCAGTGATCGCGAGGTGGTTCAGCAGGATGTTGACCGGGTGATTGACGCCGCCCAAGCAATGCCAATTCCTGCGGATCAAAATATCCTGCATGTGCTCCCGCAAGAATACATTATTGATAGCCAAGAGGGCGTCAAAGAGCCTTTGGGCATGAGTGGCGTGCGGCTCGAGGCAAAGGTGCACATGGTGACGTGTGCGGTAAATGCCAAGCAAAATATCGAAAAATGTATCGAGCGTTGCGGGTTGCAGGTGAGTGACGTCATCTTAGAACAGCTTGCTTCGAGTTACTCGGTTTTGACTGAAGATGAACGCGAGCTTGGTGTCTGTATTATTGATATTGGTGGCGGTACGACCGATATCGCGGTTTTTACTGGCGGCGCTATCAGACATACCGCGGTTATTCCGATCGCAGGTGATCAAGTGACCAGTGATATCGCTCAGGCGTTGCGCACGCCGACCCAGAACGCGGAAGACATTAAGGTTAAGTATGCCTGTGCGCTTACTCAGCTGGCCCATGCGGGCGAAGTCATCAAAGTCCCCGGGGTAGGTGATAAACCGGCGCGAGAATTGTCCCGCCAAGCGCTCGCAGAAGTCGTGGAACCGCGCTATGCCGAATTGTTTTCATTGATACAGGCGGAGCTTCGACGCAGCGGCTTCGAAGAGTTGATTGCGGCGGGTATTGTGCTCACGGGCGGCGCGGCAAAGATGGAAGGTGTGATTGAGTTGGCGGAGGAGATTTTCCATATGCCAGTGAGCCTGGGGGTGCCGCGCAATGTGCCGGGGTTGAAAGACATCATCCGTAATCCCGTATACGCAACAGGGGTTGGTCTCTTGATTTACGGATTAGAAAAGGAAGAAGAAAGGCCCTTGAGGCGCGGATACCGCTCTGGGTCGTTGTTTGGACGATTAAAAAAGTGGTTTGGTGAAAATTTCTAGTTGGAGAATTAACGATGTTTGAATTGGTCGACAGTGCAATACAAAGTGCGGTTATTAAGGTCATCGGGGTTGGTGGTGGCGGCGGTAATGCTGTTCAACATATGGTCAACCGTGGCGTTAATGGGGTCGATTTTGTAGTTGCAAATACGGACGCTCAAGCCCTTAAAAGCTTAGATGCCGAAACAACTTTACAAATTGGCGGTGGTATTACTAAAGGCCTGGGTGCGGGTGCTAACCCTGAGATAGGGCGAGCGGCGGCGATGGAAGATCGGGATCGAATAGCGGAAGTGTTATCCGGTGCAGACATGGTCTTTATTACGGCAGGCATGGGTGGCGGAACCGGCACAGGTGCAGCGCCTATTGTCGCGGAGGTAGCGCGCGAGCTGGATATTCTCACGGTAGCCGTGGTCACTAAACCGTTCAATTTTGAAAAGCGCCGTCACGCGGCGGACGCGGGTCTACTAGAGCTTGCGCAACACGTGGACTCTTTGATTACGATTCCAAATGAAAAGCTATTGGCTGTGTTGGGTGAACGTACCTCAATGCTAGATGCATTTGCTGCGGCCAATGACGTTCTTTGGGGTGCTGTGCAGGGAATCGCGGATCTGATTATTCGTCCGGGGATGATCAATGTGGACTTTGCCGATGTGCGTACGGTGATGTCTGAGATGGGGATGGCGATGATGGGCACGGGCCGAGCCAGTGGTGAAAACCGAGCCTGTGAAGCCGCCGAAGCTGCCATTCGCTCTCCATTGCTTGAGGATGTTGACCTGCAGGGAGCGCGAGGGATTTTGGTGAATGTGACTGCAGGGCCAGATCTGAATATCGGCGAATTTACGGATGTGGGCAATATTATCGAGGAATTTGCCTCTTCTTCCGCGACGGTTGTCGTCGGTACTGTCATTGACCCTGAAATGGGTGACGAGTTGAAAGTAACGGTGGTCGCGACGGGATTAGGGGAGCTTGAAATTCCCAGTGTTGTTGTCGATAACTCACCGGGTCAACCGTCCCCGCGGGGCGATATTGATTACGGAGAGCTGGATGGGCCTGCTTTTAGGCGAAATCCGTCTGTTGGTTCGCGAGAAAAACCTGCGGCACCCACCGACAGCTCCGACGCCAATTATTTGGACATTCCGGCTTTCTTGCGGCGCCAGGCGGATTGAGGGTAGGCTCAGTCGATGGACTCGCTTAGCTATCAGGTGATGATGAAAAGTGGGGTCTTTGCGGCTGATCCTCTCAACAGGGAGGCATGGGTGAAGGCCTGTGCTGGCCAACGCTGCGGGCGTCGGTTCAGGTCGGATGAGTGATTGCTCGTAGGATTTATGAACGCTGATGGCTCGTTTCGTTTGTTATGCGCAACACCGCGCATTGGCTCACATTAACCTTGTGTATCTCGTGTAAGCATTCAGGCTTGATTAGAGACCCGTAGTTTGAAGTCGGTAGTGTGTTTAAAATTCGCCAACAGCTGGAGGTTGGGTAATTTTTCCGGAAGCAGGAACCTCAGTCGGGTGGCGGCGGCGGCGCTGGTGCACAGCAGATAAATGTGGGGTCCTTTGATATCGGTCACTTCGACCTCATAACACAACGGGGGCTCAATAAACGCGCGTAATTCTGCGGTCCACTGTTTTTGATTCGAAGAGGTTTTCAGAAGTCTTTGCAAAGGCGTGAACTGGTTGTGGCTTTCGTTAAGCAGATCCTCTATTTTACGAGAACTCATGGTGGTGCCTCCGATTCGCGCCTACGACTAAGCGCATGATAGACAAGGTTAACAGACAGGACCGGGTGTATGGCAGTTTTACAGGCGCAGATTTCGACTCGTTTGGCGTGGTGCCATAGACCTTAAAGAACAGTATGAAGATCATATTTATTCATTCAACAGGTGCTCAACGCACATTCAGCCTGACCCGCACCGGCTCAATTGTGTTGGCGTCAGCGTTCTTTGTGATCATAGCCGCGGGCGGTTTTGTGTTGGGCGGACATGTCCCGCAGACGTCCGCCGGAACGGAGGCCGTCGCACAGTGGCGAGCCAAGCTGGGCGCGCAGCAGGATCAAGTTAAGCAAATTAAACGTAGGCGCGAAGCTCAAAACGCCGCGATTGGTCGCCAGCTGGCGCAGATGCAGGCCCGTTTGTTGCGTATGGAAGCCATGGGCGCCCGCATGGCGCAGGTCGCGGAGTTACCCGCGGGGGAATTTGATTTCAATCTTCCGCCAGCACTGGGTGGACCGGCCGACGTGAATGAGCACGCCTTAAGTTGGCAGGATCTTTCGCTGGAGCTCTCCCAACTCGCTAGTCAGATTAAGCGCCGTGAACTAGAGTTGGAAATTCTCGGTGGCGTCATATCCGATGAAGAAACTGGGGAAATGTCGCTGGTACGGGGTCGGCCCGTGACTTGGGGTTGGTTGTCTTCGCCCTATGGCCAGCGTGTTGACCCCATTAGTGGCCAGACAGCTTGGCATGCAGGTGTCGATTTTGCGGGACATGAAGGATCAGCCGTAATAGCGGTTGCCAGCGGTGTCGTGACGTTTGCGGGCGAGCGCTCGGGTTATGGCCAACTTGTTGAGGTGAGTCATCCAAATGGGTATATGACTCGCTATGCGCATCATAAATCGTTATCGGTTCAGGTCGGTGACGTGGTGAAGAAAGGCGAAACCTTAGGCTTGATGGGGAGCAGCGGCCGGTCCACGGGTCCGCATGTACACTTTGAAGTGCTCAAAAGCGGGCGCAATATGGACCCGGCAAACTACGTAACTTCACGTTACTAGCACAATTCGTTTTTCCTCAAGGCCCCAGTGCCGCTACAATAAGGGTCTCTAAAACAATACGTAAGTCTCTATGGCTAACATTTTCACCGCCCTTTTTGGAACCAAAAATGGCCGCGAACTCAAGCGGATGGGCAAAATTGTCAATCGCATCAACGAGCTAGAAGTAGAATTCAACAGCGAGACCGATCTGTTGGCCAAAACGGAAGCTTTTAGAGGCCGGTTGGCCGCTGGCGAGACCCTGGACGATCTCTTGCCGGAAGCTTTTGCGGCAGTTCGTGAAGCGGCGAAACGCACCAAAGATATGCGCCATTTTGACGCTCAGCTAATAGGCGGTATTACCCTGCACGAAGGCCGAATCGCAGAGATGCGGACCGGTGAGGGGAAAACGTTAATGGCCACACTCCCATGCTATTTAAATGCACTTGGAGGCCAAGGGGTGCATGTGGTTACGGTAAACGATTATCTGGCGCGTCGTGATGCGATGTGGATGGGAGAGATCTACGCTGAACTGGGTATGACGGTTGGCATTGTGCAATCCAATCAAGAACCGCAGAGCAAGCGCGAGGCCTATGCCGCTGATATTACTTACGGTACGAACAATGAGTATGGGTTTGATTATTTACGCGACAACATGGCATTCACTCTGGAAGATCGATTTCAGAGAGGATTAAATTTTGCCGTTGTTGATGAAGTAGACTCCATTTTAATTGACGAAGCCCGTACGCCCTTGATTATTTCTGGGTCGGCTAACGAGAGCACCCAGCTTTACGTCACCATTAACAAGTTAGCACCGAAGTTGGAGCAGCAAGAATTTCTTGAACAAACGCGTATGTTTGGTGAGGAAGAAATTGCACCCACGGGTGATTTCATGGTCGACGAGAAAAATCGTCAGGTTGAACTTACCGAACTGGGCCACCAGAAAATTGAAGAAGAGCTCATTCGGTTGAAGCTCCTTGAAGACGGGGACAGCCTTTACTCTGCGGGTAACCTCAATTTGTTGCATCACGTGCACGCGGCGCTTAAAGCGCATTTTTTGTTCAAGCGTGACGTCGATTACATGATCACCAATAGGGAGATTGTAATCGTGGATGAGCATACTGGACGAGCAATGCCGGGCCGCCGTTGGTCTGAAGGTATTCATCAGGCGATAGAAGCAAAAGAAGGAGTGGAGATACAAAATGAGAGCCAAACTTTGGCCTCAACCACGTTCCAGAACTATTTCCGGATGTATGACAAGCTCTCGGGTATGACGGGTACGGCTGACACGGAAGCGTTTGAGTTTCAGCAGATTTATGGGTTGGACGTGGTCGTCATCCCGACGCATAAGCCAATGATCAGAGACGATCAAAACGATTTGATTTTTTTGACGCTGCCCGAGAAATTCGACGCCATTGTCGAAGATATCTCTGGACGAATCGAGCGGGGCCAGCCGGTTCTGGTCGGCACAGCCTCAATTGAGTCCTCAGAAATACTTTCAAAAGAATTGAAGCGCCGTAAAGTGGACCACAGTGTCTTGAATGCCAAGCAGCATGAGCGTGAGGCCGACATCATTGCCGATGCGGGTCGGCCTGGCGTGGTGACTATCGCCACGAACATGGCGGGACGCGGTACGGATATCGTGCTGGGTGGGAATTTAGACGCAGATCTAGCTAGAGCTGCTGCCACCTCCGAAGCCGACAAGAATAAGATTATGCAGGCCTGGCAAGCGCGTCATGATCAAGTAATTGCAGCGGGTGGGTTGCACATAATAGGAACAGAGCGTCACGAATCCAGACGCATAGATAACCAATTGCGAGGTCGTTCGGGGCGCCAAGGGGACGCGGGGTCGAGTCGCTTTTACTTATCTATGGAAGATAATCTGATGCGTATTTTTGCGTCAGAACGTGTGCGCACAATGATGCAGTCCTTGGGGATGGAACAAGGGGAAGCGATAGAGCATCGATTTGTCGATCGCTCGATTGAGAACGCTCAACGCAAGGTTGAGGGCCATAATTTTGATATACGTAAAAATTTGTTGGAGTACGACGACGTCTCCAATGACCAGCGCCAGATAATTTACCGGCAACGCCGTGACTTGATGGCACACTCTGACATATCGGAAACAATAGAAGGGCTGCGAGAGGAGGTTGTTTTTGATCTGCTGGCGCAATACATACCGCCGGAAAGTCTTGAGGAGCAGTGGGATGTTGCCGGTTTGGAAGGAGCGCTGGCGACCGATTTTGGATCACAACAGCCGGTTGCTCGCTGGCTCGCCGAGGAAGAAAACCTTGACGAAGAGCAGTTACGGGAGCGGGTGATCAGTCAGATTGAGCAGGAGTATCAGGCTAAAGAGGTTGAGTGGAAATCTCTCAACGTCGATATGCGCCTTGTTGAAAAACAAATTATGTTGCAGGTTCTTGATTCTCGCTGGAAAGAACATCTAGCAACAATGGATCATTTGCGGCAGGGGATTCACCTGCGCGCGTATGCGCAGAAACAGCCTAAACAGGAGTATAAGCGTGAGGCCTTTGAACTGTTTCAAGAGCTACTTTTCAACATAAAACTCGATGTGGTCCGAATGTTGTCACGTGTGCAAATGGAGCGGCCGGAGGATATGGAAGCTCAAGAGCGGGCGCGGCGTGAGGCCGCGACGACTGACATGAATTTCCAGCACGCCAATGCATCTGCGTTGACAACAACGTCCTCCCAAGATGGGGCGCCGCCGGAGCCTGCCATGCGGGGCGAAACGTTTGTTCGCGAGGAGAAAAAGGTGGGTCGAAATGAGCCTTGTCCCTGTGGTTCAGGCAAGAAGTTTAAGCAATGCCACGGCCAAGTGGTTTAGCGCAAGGGGCTTTGCGTGGCGGTAAATTTACATGAGGCTGCTGACTTGCGAGCTGTGCCGGGTGTGCGGATTGCGAGCGCACCTGCCGGGATAAAACAAAACCTTCGTGATGATCTTGCGTTGTTCGAATTCTGCCCGGGAACCCAGATTGCAGGGGTTTATACGCAATCACACTTTGCGGCTGCGCCGGTGCAATTGGCGCGGCAGCGGCAGTCGACCAGCCGCTCTTGGGTGGTGAATAGTGGCAATGCTAATGCCGCAACGGGCGCGCCGGGTTTAGAGGATGCGCATGCAGTTTGTAGGCAAGTTGCGCGATTATTAGACATATCCGAGGTTCAGGTGCAGCCGTTTTCGACAGGTGTGATCGGTGAACGCCTGCCAGTTGCACAGATCAACGGCGCTTTGGAGAAAGCTGCTGCAGGCTTGAACGAGGATGGTTGGTTGTCCGCGGCCCGCGCAATTATGACAACCGACACCGTTGTCAAAGGCTACTCACTGCAGTGTGAACTCGATGGGGAAACGATTACCCTCACCGGAATAGCCAAAGGTTCTGGCATGATAAAACCAGATATGGCCACTATGTTGGCTTATGTGGCCTGCGATGCTCATGTCACTTATGAGGCAGCGCAGCATTTGGTGAGTGATGCGGCGATGCAGAGTTTCAATCGCATTACGGTGGATGGTGATACCTCGACTAACGACTGTTTTATGTTTGCCGCAACCGGTTGTGCGGATCATCAGGTGATTAATGGGCGCGAACATCCTAATTATTTTGTTCTGTTGCGGGCTTTGATTGAGCTCAGTCGACTGTTGGCACAGGCTATTGTTCGCGATGGAGAGGGTGCCACTAAGTTTGTGACAATTTGTGTTCGCGGAGGGCGATCCAGTGACGATTGTTTGAGCGTGGCCTATACAATTGCGGAATCGCCATTGGTGAAGACGGCGCTGTTTGCGGGCGATGCAAATTGGGGTCGCTTTTGCATGGCAATAGGTCGTGCGCCTGTGCCGGGGTTAAACCCTGATAAAGTGCAGTTGTTTTTAGATGATGTTCAAGTCGCTGAAGGTGGGCTGATGGCCTCTGATTATACCGACGCTCGGGGTAGCGCCGTTTTAGCTCAGGACGAATTTGTCATCACAATAGATCTGGGTCTTGGCGTTAGCTCGGAGACCCTCTGGACGACAGACCTGTCTTACGAATATGTCCGCATAAACGCAGAATATCGCAGCTGATCCTGTCTTTTTTACTATATCTAAGATAAGTCGTCTGAATTGACACCTTCATAGTTGGCATCGCCAACAATTTGATGCTCTTCATTTGCCCATGCCCCGAGATCAATCAGCTTGCATCGTTCGGAGCAAAAGGGGCGAGATGGGTTTTGTGTGCTCCAGATCGAACTGGTTTTGCAAGTTGGGCACTGAATTATACGAGAGGTTTCTGACATAGCTGCTCATAGATATTGTGGAGATGGTCGACGTCCTGCGCCAGTTGGCTGCGGGATTGGTCGTTAACGATAATATCATCTGCCGCCTCTAATCTGCTTTTTCGATCAAGCTGGGCGCGCATAATGTTCTGCACTTGTTCCGGCGTATTGTTGTCGCGTGCGGTGGTCCGAGCGAGCTGCAGAGCTTCGGGCACGTCGATCACTAAAACGCGATCGCACCAATGGTTTTGACGCGTCTCGATGAGTAAGGGATTGACCAAAACCACATAGGCTGAGCTAGCCTGGGCAATATGTGTTTTTAGGTAATTTGTAATTAATGGGTGTAATAGCTGTTGCAGCCACTGACGTTTGTTGGTGTCTGCAAAGACTACGTGCCGCAAAGCGCTGCGGTTCAGGTGCTTGTCGTCGTTGAGCATGGTTTGCCCAAAATAGTCGACTATTTGGGATAACGCGGTGGTCCCGGGCTCAACCACTGCCCGGCTTGCGATGTCCGCATCAACACACGCAATGCCGTGGGCAGCAAAACGCTCGGCAGCGGCACTTTTGCCACTGCCAATCCCACCGGTAAGGCCCACTAGATATTTTCTCATGTGTATTGTTTAGAGTAGAAAAAAACCTAAAACGGTATCACGAAAGACGAGGGTTACCCAGCCTGCAATGGCTAGAAACGGCCCAAAAGCGATTGCCTGGGAGGTGGTATGTTGGCCGCGAAGAATTTGCCACAGCCCATAAAACAGGCCAAGTGCTGCAGCAATTAAAATTATGCTGGGCAAGGCCTGCCAGCCCGTCCACGCGCCCAAAGCTGCCAGCAGTTTGAAATCCCCGTAGCCCATGCCCTCTTTGTGAGTGATAAGTTTGAACAGCCAATAAATACCCCACAAAAAAAGGTATCCAACCATCGCGCCGGTAACAGCATCGATGAGTGGCACTGTGGTACTTAAAAAGCCGTTGGCCAATAGACCCAACCACAATAGCGGATAGGTGATCTGATCAGGCAGTAGTTGATGGTCAAAATCGATAAACGTTGCCGCGATGAGCATCCAGGTCAGGATACAAATAAATAATCCAAGCGTGGTGAAGCCAAAGTTGCTGATTACCATCATTGAGATGATGGCGGTGATTAGCTCGACCGCGGGATAGCGCCGTGGGATTGAATTTTTACAGCCCGCACATTTCCCTCTCAACATGCACCAGCTTATGACCGGTATGTTCTCCCATAGCCTTATCTGGCGTTCGCAGCGAGGGCATCGGGAGCGAGGTATGGCGAGGTTGAATGGCGTGCCATGGGTGTTTTCTTGCGGTTCAATTGAGAGCATTGCCCGTGCTTCTTGTGCCCAATTGTTTTGCAACATAATGGGCAATCGATGAATGACCACGTTCAAAAAGCTGCCGACACACAAAAATGTCCATAGTAGGCACAGGGCGCCGATATAACCGTAGGTCATGATCAGGTCTACAGACACGAGGTCCCCTCTTGGTTACTGGCTAACGACTGCACCCAACCCAAAGATGGGCAGATACATCGCAATGATCAAGCCACCAATTAGCGTGCCAAGGACACCCATAATCACTGGTTCCATTAAGCTGGTGAGATTGTCTACCGCATTGTCCACCTGCTCTTCGTAGTACGACGCCGATTTGTCTAGCATTTCGTCTAAAGCACCGGCTTCTTCGCCGATGGCGACCATTTGGTTGACCATGTTGGGGAAAACACCGGTGCTGCGCATAGAAAAATTGAGCTGTTGACCGGTGGAAACGTCGTCGCGTATCCGATAAACCGCATTGACGTAGACGCTGTTTCCCGTTGATCCGGCGACTGAATTGAGTGCGTCCACAAGGGGTACCCCGGCTGCGAAAGTGGTGGATAAGGTTCTTGCGTAACGTGCAACTGACGATTTGGTGATGATATCACCTGCTATGGGTAGTTTCAGGCTCAACCGATCCAATAAATCGCGCAATGCTTTGGAGCGCCGGTGCAACGACGATACAGCAAGACCTGCGCCTATGAGGCTGGCGGTGATGGCTAGCCAGTAGGCCTGCGCGAATTCCGAAAAACTGATGACTAACTTGGTAAAAGCGGGGAGTTCAGCGCCGAAGCCCTGAAAAACCTGTTCAAACTGGGGTACAACTTTGATCAGTAGAATGCCTGAAACGATAAACGCAACAATTGTCACCGCGATAGGATATGTCATCGCCTTGCGCACTTTAGCCTTGAGAGATTCTGTTTTCTCTTTGTAGGTGGCGATTCGATCCAGCATTGTCTCTAAAGCGCCTGACAATTCTCCTGCATCAACAAGATTACAAAATAGGTCGTCAAATTGAGTGGGGTGCCGTTTTAACGCCGAGGCGAACGAGTTGCCGCTGGCAACGTCTTGACGAATATCGCGAATGAGCGTTGCCAGTTTAGGTTTGTCGACGCCGTCGGCGACAATATCGAAAGACTGCACCAACGGCACACCAGCGCGCATCATGGTCGCCATTTGCCGGGTGAACAGCGCAATGTCTGCTGCGTTTACCTTGGCACCGCCATTTAACGAAATGCCGGCTGATTTCTTTTTTACTCGGTCTGGCGCGATGCCCTGACGCCGCAGTTCAGCTTTGGCGATGGCCGCGGTGGTCGAGTTAATCTCGCCGTTGGTCTTGCGCCCCTGTTTATCCTTACCTTCCCAAATAAATACGGTTCGTTCGGTCATTTATGCTGTTTACCTCGATTGGCCGCGATGCGGTTTGTATTTCATGCTAGTGACCGGTGGTTACGCGATTGGCTTCGGCCAAACTGGTAATCCCCTGCATAACCTTGATTAATCCCGACCGACGCAAATCGTTAAAGCCATGTTTTTTCGTTTGCAGGGCAATATCTAACGCGTTGCCGTCCTCCATAATTATGCGTGATAACTCGGGTGTGATTTTGACCACTTCATAGATGCCAATTCTTCCTTTGTAGCCGCTGTTGCACTTGCTACAGCCACTGTCGTTGGCTTCAAATATTTCGAAACCGGTTTTGATGTCTGTGTCGGTAAAGCCGGCTTCTAAAAGAACTTCTTGAGGAAGATCGACAGCCATCCTGCATTCAATGCATAGACGTCTTGCCAATCGCTGCGCAATAATCAGGTTGACGGAGGTGGCGAGGTTGAAGCTAGGCACACCCATATTTTTTAGACGCGTCAGGGTTTCGGGTGCTGAATTGGTATGCAGCGTTGACAGCACCATGTGGCCCGTCTGTGCTGCTTTTATGGCGATTTCTGCGGTTTCGAGATCGCGTACTTCGCCAACCATTACAACATCCGGGTCTTGGCGTAGAAAAGAGCGCAACGCGGTGGAAAAATCCAGTCCGACGCGATGATTTACGTTCACTTGATTGATGCCGTCAAGGTTAATTTCTACCGGATCTTCGGCTGTTGCGATGTTACGTTCTTGGGTGTTGAGGATATTGAGACTCGTATAGAGTGAGACGGTCTTGCCGCTCCCGGTAGGGCCTGTGACAAGAATCATGCCCTGCGGCCGATGCAAGCACTCGGTCAGGAGTGCTTTTTGATTGTCTTCGAAACCCAGCGCTTCAATGCCCATTTTGGCGCTTGCTGGATCTAGTACCCGCAGGACCACTTTTTCGCCCCATAGTGTGGGCAGGGTGTTAACGCGAAAGTCGATGGCGCGGGTTTTAGAAAGCTTCATTTTAATGCGGCCATCTTGTGGCATTCTGCGCTCAGAAATATCCATCTCCGACATGACTTTGAGTCGTGCAGCCAGCCGTTTTCCAAGATTTTGCGGTGGTGTGCTCACGACATGAAGAATGCCGTCGGTGCGAAAACGAACACGATAGGATCTTTCATACGGCTCAAAATGAATGTCTGAGGCGCCGGTGCGAATGGCGTCGAGCAGCATTTTGTTGACAAATCTCACGATGGGCGTGTCATCTGTCGCATTGGCGACATTTTCGTCGTCGTTATCGGCGGTTTCCTCAAAGACATCAAGATCTAGGTCGTCTAAATCTCCGCCGTCCAGGTCACCGAGGCCATCGTCTTCTGTTTGGCTGAGGAATTGTTCGATCAGAGCGGCAAGTTTGTCCTCTTCGACGAGAACCGGCTCGGTATTCACACCGGTGTGAAATTTGATTTCATCCAGTGCCTGTAGATTGGTTGGGTCTGAAACGGCCACAAATAGACGAATGCCGCGACGTACCAGTGGTAGCGCGTTGTGTCGCCTGATTAACTGTTCTTTGACAAGGTCCCGCGGCGCGCTTTCTAGGTCGAACGCTGAAAGGTCCATGAGCGGGATGCCGAACTCATTGGCCGCGCTGGTGGCGATTGTCCTTGCGTCAACAAGGCCATTGCGTACCAGATACGATACCAAGGGGATAGAGTTTGTCTGAGCTTGTTCGGTGGCCTTAAGGGCTTTCTCAACCTCAATGACACCCTCGTCGACCAGTCTGCGAGTCAGGCCGGACAGCTGTATTGATTCTGTCGCCATTGTGTGTCGTAGTCCTTTTGCAGTGGCAATTATTTGCCGGTGAATCCTTTCCCATAGCGCATCTCGATCTCAAGTTTGAACACGTTGATGTGCTCTAGATTGAGTGGGGTAGTTTATGTGCGGTGTAAAAAACTGCCGATAAACCCATCACAAATTGAAGCCTCGGATATGGCCGATGCCCATTTATAAAACCGATAGAGGTGCTCTGCCAGACGGTCGATTCTAGAACTGGCGTGGAGGAATGCTTGAATTGCTGTCACACGGTGTGACGCTCAGTGTCAGCAAGTGACGTGGCTCGTGCATTGCGCCAGTTGTGCAGCAGGTGAAGCTGGGTTGCAAAAAAAGCCGGCGAGCCGATTGGGGTTTCCTAACTCGTTGTAATCCATATGGAAATTATAATTTATGGGGGATTTATAAAGTTGGCACACGGTTTGCATCGTGATGCGCAGCGGGCGAGACATGTCAGTGTCGGTGAGTAAATGCCCAAGGAAATAACGTAAAAGGGAGTTGATAGTTCAATGCAGAACACAAAACAGAAAGGTTTTACCTTAATAGAGCTGATGATTGTTGTGGCAATTATCGGTATTTTGGCTGCGGTCGCATTACCGGCGTACCAGTCTTATATCCAAACGGCGAACACGGCAAAAGTGAACACGCATTATGAAGCGGCGGCCGATCTGGTGCGAACAGAGATGCAGAGTATTCGAACCGGTTTGCAGATGGGCTCTCTAGTCCGTGCCACAATTTCCGGCGAGCGTGACGCTTGGACGGCTGACTGGGAAGCGCTCTTTAACTCTGAGATGGGTGCCAGTAAAGTGGCTACGGGATCCCCAGAGGGTGGCGCTGCTTTTGCCGCTGATGCCTCTGCCGCTGATGGAACGATAGGCGTTGCAGTTACTGGAACCATTGCAGCCAATACGTTGAAGGTGACCCTTACCCGACCGGCTTACGGTGATTTAGCAGGTGTGACAGCTGCAACCCAAGACGTTTGTTGGGCCTCGTGCTAGCAGTTGCTGAACGTCGCCAGCGATAGTAAAAAGAGCAGGTTAACTGCTCTTTTTACGTTGGTTGGCATTACGTCCACATGATCATAAGAGCTAAATATATTGTCAGTGATTAGCAGATCGCCTGAGCTCAAGCTCGTCAGTCGCGTCTTGAACGTTCGTTCAGCCGGTTTTACGCTGATGGAGATGTTGGTTTCGGTCGCAATCATGGCAGTCTTGCTTGGTTTTGCGGTGCCGGCCTATCAGCGGTATGTAACGACAGCGCAAGAAGGTGTGCTGCGTAACAATATCCAGTCGATGCATATATTCCAGGAGGACTACTTTTTGCGGACAGGCCGCTACGCGAACAATCTTGCGGATCTGGCCGCGATTGAAGCGGCGATTGGTTGGCGGCCGCGAAATCAAGACGGGATCACTTATGCTGTGGCCAGCGGCGGCGGCGCTTTTTATGATGTGACTGCTGTTGACCCAGATGGATTAACGCTGTGTGTGCGCCTGCCTCAGAGGGTTGACTGCTAGTCTTTTGTTGATGTACGTTGACTAGAAGCAGTTACTGACTCTTTTTGAATTCTTTTATATATAATAAATATCGTAGGTGATATAAATGGCGCGTTAAGGATCTTGTTTGTGATCTAAACTTACGCAAAAGTGAGTCCTCAATTTTGTGGAAGCAAGCGGCGTGATGAATCTACATATCCTTCATACGGCACTTTCGCACGAAGGGTTGCGGATGTATTTTTCTAAGCCTTATGGTTTGGAGTTGCTGCTAGTATTGCACTCAGCGGAGGCCGCTGGAGCGGATAATGGCATAGACGATACCTTCGACACCATAAGATTTAATAAGCCCCGACGCGCAGCATTTTCATCGTTTATCCAGCAACTCGAACTCAACGGCCATGTCTTGAAGCGGCCAAGCGAGTTTAAAGCAAGTAAGAGTGTGCTTCGGTTGTCTGATGGTGTTTCGATCGCATTGAAGGGGTTTTTGGGCACGAATTCTTTTTCTTGATCTATAAGTAAATTAATATCGTACATCTAAATAATATAGTGATATTTTTGTACTAAAAAGTTAAATTCTGGCGTCTCACTGCTCGCGTAATAAAGCGCTACCACGCATCGGGTTCGGCATTCTAGCCTCGATGTACTGAACACCCGCCCCGCAACAATTTCGCTGACTCGCAAGAAAGTATTCTTTCTTACCTGGCGCAGCTTTGGCTATAATATGAGAGCGCTCAAAGCACGATTCATCTCGCGATGGCGTGAGGTGAGAGACGCTTTAACGCAAAGTGTGGTTGAGGTTGCGCTAGGTACAGATGCCTGTTTATGGGTAAAGCAAGCGGACTTAGGCAAGCGCACTTAGGCAAGCGCACTTAGGCAAGCGTGCAGGCAGCGCAAGACCTCCAAGTTAGGTTAATTAACGACTTTAAATGCCGGGATAGCTCAGTTGGTAGAGCGACTGATTCGTAATCAGTAGGTCCGCGGTTCGATTCCGCGTTCCGGCACCATTTTCAGGCTGGTGCTTTGTCTAGTTTGTTTCGCTTGAGTTCCTCTGGCACCGCTCAGGTGACGAAGCGCATCGACAGATCGAGAGGATCAACGTTCTTGGTGATCTCGCCAACGGATATGTAGTCGACACCATAAGCGGCAATTTCTCGGATTGTAGTCGTGTTGATGCCGCCGGAGGCCTCCAATTTGATTCTCTCTTTTGCCAGCTCGACAGCTTTGGCGGTATCGGTAAGGGAGAAATTGTCGATCATGGCGATGTCGGCGCCGGCTTCAATGGCCTGTTGCAATTCGTCTAGGTTTTCCGTTTCGACTTCAACCGCTCGGTCGGGATGGTTGCGCCGTGCAGCGCTCACAGCTAAAGCGATGCTGCCAGCTGCACAAATATGGTTTTCTTTGAGTAAGTAAGCATCGAATAAACCCAGTCTATGGTTCTGTCCGCCTCCGCAGGCGACCGCATATTTTTGTGCGATCCTCAGGCCCGGCACGGTTTTGCGGGTGTCTAAAAGGACAGTTTTGGTGTCTTTGATCAGTGCCGAATATTGGGCTGTCTTAGTTGCGACGCCGGACAAAAACTGGGCGAAGTTGAGCATGGTACGTTCTGCTGTCAGAAGCCGCGCGGATGCGCCGGACAGAGTGAACAAGAGATCACCGGCTTTGACCGGGTCTGCGTCTTGTACCTTCCAGTGGATGACAACGGTATTATCGATTTGGTCCATGGTCTCGGCGACCCAGAGCTGACCGCAAAAAACGCCATTATCACGGGTGATGACGTTAGCTTGCGTTTTTTCGCTCGCGGGAATAAGTGATGCAGATAAATCACCAGTGCCGATATCCTCGGCGAGCGCGTCGGTGACATTTTTTCGAACCGCTGTTTGAAGAGTAATTGGATCAATCATAAATTGGTCAAGTCTCGGTGGTGTTGTTGAGGCCAAAGGCGGACAATTGTATGCGTTATAGACATTTTCTGAATAGGGTATTGTAGCGCATGGATGTAGATAGAAATCATCGTTTGCGGCCTGCAACTTGGCAACCTAGCCCGCATTGCGATCACCGACCAGATTGGGCGGTGCCAGAACTGGTTGTGATTCATTGTATTTCTCTGCCTGAGGGTGAATTTGGTACCGGTTATCCGCAGGTGCTGTTTTGCGATGGATTGGATGGCTCTGAAGCGCCCGAGTTTGCTGACCTGGAGGGGGTCAGGGTCGCCCCACATTTGCTCATAGAGCGCGGCGGTGAGCTTACCCAGTTTGTTGCCTTCAACCGGCGCGCATGGCACGCCGGACAGTCGAGTTGGCGAGGACGCAATGGATGTAATGGCTTTTCCATTGGGATTGAACTGGAAGGGGCGGTGGCAAGTGCCTACAGCGCTGTGCAATACGAGGTGTTGCTTGATGTGCTTGCCGCACTGATGAGAAGATACCCGCGCATCAACGCAAGTGCCATTGTCGGCCACAACGAGATTGCGCCTGAGCGAAAATTTGATCCAGGCCCCCATTTTAATTGGTCTGGCGTCTTAGCAGCGCTTTATCGCCGTTGATTCGCACCAATGGCGGGGCTCACTGTGTTTTACCCAGCGCCATGAACAAACAAACCACACTGCAAGAGAAGACATGTCTAATTTGGGACCGAAAGATTCAAACGCTGAAGAGACAAAAGAATGGTTGGCCTCTTTAGAGTACATTCTTGAAAACGAGGGCGTCGGTCGGGCTAATTTTTTGTTGGAGCGTTTATCTGCGCGTCTGACCAAAACTGGCGCGAGTTTGCCCTACACGGTCAATACAGCCTATCGCAATACCATTCCGTCTGCTAAAGAAGCCTTTATGCCCGGTGATCTGTTTATGGAGCGCCGAATTCGCAGCCTGATTCGTTGGAACGCGCTGGCAATGGTGGTTCGCGCCAACAATCGCCCAGGAGAGCTGGGCGGACATATTTCCAGTTTTGCATCATCAGCTACGCTCTATGATGTGGGATTTAACTATTTCTTTCGTGGCCCCAACGGCGATAACCCCGGAGATCTAATTTATTTTCAAGGTCACTCCGCACCGGGAATTTATGCGCGTTCTTACTTAGAAGGCAGACTTGACGAGGCTCAGCTGGATAACTTTCGACGTGAGGTTGATGGTGAGGGATTGTCGTCTTATCCGCATCCGTGGCTGATGCCGGATTATTGGCAGTTCCCAACAGTCTCTATGGGTTTGGGGCCGCTGCAGGCCATATATCAAGCGCATATGATGAAATATTTAGACAGTCGCGGCCTGGTTGAAATGGGCGATCGCAAAGTCTGGGCATTTATCGGCGACGGTGAGACCGATGAGCCTGAATCTCTTGGGGCTCTGGCTTTGGCGGGCAGAGAGGGGTTGGACAATCTAATCTTTGTTGTTAACTGCAATTTGCAGCGGCTAGATGGCCCGGTTAGAGGCAACGGTAAGATTATTCAGGAACTCGAAGGCTATTTCCGCGGAGCTGGATGGAATGTTTTAAAAGTGGTTTGGGGGCGGCTATGGGATCCCTTATTTGCCAAAGATGAGCGCGGTCTGCTGCAGCAGATAATGAATGAAACAGTGGACGGCGAGTATCAGAACTTTAAAGCGAAAGGTGGAGGATACGTTCGCGAAAAGATGTTTAGCCACGATGAAGATTTGGTGAAGATGGTGGAAAACCTTTCTGACGATGATATCTACCGACTGAATCGAGGTGGTCACGACCCTTATAAAGTGTATGCGGCCTACCATGCAGCTACGCAGCATAAAGGCCAACCCACGGTGATTCTTGCAAAAACCATTAAAGGTTATGGCATGGGGGATGCCGGCGAGTCGGAAAATGACACGCATTCCGTGAAGAAGCTCAATTTAGAAGAGCTGAAATACTTCCGTGATCGCTTTGATGTTCCGCTGAGTGATAAAGCCTTGGAAGAGGTGCCTTACTTTCGTCCGCCACAGGACTCTCCCGAGATGGTTTACTACCGTCGCAAGCGGGCCGCCTTGGGCGGTGCGATACCGCGGCGAATCAAAGATCCAAACCAGCTAACTATTCCAGATTTGAGCGTATTTGAGGCCCATCTTAAAGGCAGTGGCAAGCGCAAAATCAGCACCACTATGGCCTTCGTGAGAATTTTGGCGTCTTTGGTGCGAGACAAACAAATCGGAAAACGCATTGTGCCCATCGTGCCGGATGAGGCGCGCACCTTTGGCATGGAGGGGATGTTTAGGCAGTTGGGTATTTACTCATCGGTAGGGCAGTTATACGAGCCCGAAGATTCAGCTGAGCTGAGCTCCTACGTCGAGTCTAAAACCGGTCAAGTGATGGAAGAAGGGATCAATGAGGCCGGCGCGATGGCGGCCTGGGTATCTGCGGCGACGTCATACAGTACCCACGCGTTTACCTTGATTCCCTTTTACATCTACTACTCGATGTTTGGTTTTCAGCGCGTGGGTGATCTGGCTTGGGCGGCTGGTGATCTGCAGGCCCGCGGTTTTCTAATAGGGGGAACTTCTGGGCGTACGACCCTTAACGGGGAAGGATTACAGCATCAAGACGGACACAGCCATGTATTGGCCTCTACGATCCCTAATTGTGTCAGTTATGACCCGTGTTATAACTACGAGTTGGCGGTGATCGTGCACGAAGGTATGCAGCGGATGTTTGTGCAGCACGAGCAGGTCTATTTTTACATTACGGTGATGAATGAAAATTATGCTCACCCTGAGATGCCTGAAGGTGCAGGCCCAGGGATTATCAAAGGAATGTATAAATTGCGTGCCTATGGTGACGAATCTGCGAAGAAAGTGAGGTTGCTCGGTAGCGGCACAATATTGCGCGAAGTTGAAGCTGCAGCGCAAATGCTAGCCGCGGATTATGGCGTAACCGCGGAAGTCTGGAGCATAACTAGCTTCACAGAATTGGCTCGTGATATTCAGGATGTTGAACGATGGAATATGCTCAACCCCAACGAGGCGCCGCGATCCAGCCATGTTGCGCAGTGTTTGGCAGGCGATGTGCCCGTTATTGCGGCTTCTGATTACGTCAAAACATTGCCCGAGCAACTGCGCGGCAGCATTTCAGCGCCCTATCATGTATTGGGCACCGATGGATTTGGCCGCAGCGATACGCGTGAAAAATTGAGACGTTTTTTTGAGGTAGATCGCAGTTTTATTACATTGGCGGCCCTGGCTAAACTGGCACAAGCTCAAATAATTCCTGCCCAGCAGGTAGATGAGGCCCGAGAACGCCTTGGTATTGATGCGGATAAATCCAATCCGCGTGTAAGTTAGGAGATACGATGGACATTATCCTCCCCAATATTGGAGACATAGACGAAGTCGAGGTCATTGAAGTATGTGTCGCCGTTGGAGATATGCTGGAAGCAAATGACACCATTATTGTGGTCGAGTCGGATAAGGCTTCAATGGAAATACCGGCGCCGTCTGCGGGTGTGTTGGCCGCTTTGCAGATTGTGGTTGGTGATCAAATTTCTGAAGGTCAATGTATCGCAACGCTGACCGTAAACGACGAGACGAAGGACGCAGAACCGCCGATTCTGCTGGATGTATTGCCGTCTCAGACCGTTCGTGAGGTTGTAACGGGGGATGGGCCTGCTGGCAATGGGTCGACGCACGATGATGCAGAGCCTGCGCAAGCGCCGGATATACCCTTGCCGAACGATGATGCCCGAGCGCTGAAAGTCGGCGCAGAGCTGACGATATCTGCTGCGACGAAGGTCTATGCAGGGCCTGCAGTGCGGCGTTTGGCGCGAGAACTGGGGGTTGATTTGGCACTTGTGATGGGCACGGGAAGTCGTGACCGAATTACCAAAGATGATGTCAAGCTTTACGTAAAGACTCGATTCGGCAGTGAGACAGCCGGCGCGGTGCCTGCTGGCGGTGGGTTGCCCCAAGTCGCCGTTGTAGATTATGCCAAATTTGGACCAACACAAAGCCGTGACCTAACGCGCATTCAGCGGCTTGGTGCGGTTAACCTGCATCGCAGTTGGGTCAATTTGCCGCATGTCACGCAGCATGATGAGGCGGACATTACGGATTTAGAGACATTCCGTCGCACGCTGAAAGCGGAAGCTGAACACAAAGGCGTCAAGGTGACGCCTTTAGCCTTTATGGTAAAAGCTTGTTGTTGTGTGTTGAAAGCCTATCCCATGTTTAATGCCTCGCTGCATGAGTCTCAGCAACAGTTAATCCTAAAGCATTACTACAATATTGGGATGGCGGTAGATACGCCAGAGGGTCTTGTGGTGCCGGTGATAAGAAACGCAGATCAGAAATCTATTTGGGAGTTATCGGCAGAGATAGCCGACTTATCTGCTCGAGCTCGGGAAAAGAAGCTAGCCATCGATGAGCTGCAGGGTGGGACGTTCAGCATTTCCAGCCTTGGCGCGCTTGGGGGAACTGGTTTTACGCCAATAGTTAATGCGCCGGAGGTGGCGATTTTGGGGGTCTCTAAGCTGGCGACCCAACCTGTTTGGGACGGCGCTCAGTTTCAACCAAGAAAGATACTCCCGCTGTCGCTCTCTTACGATCATAGAGTGGTCAATGGCGCTGACGGAGGTCGATTTATGGTGATGCTCACGGCGCTGCTGGGTGATATTCGCCGGTTAGCGCTTTAGCTGTAGCGGTTATTTGGGTCCCTGCCACTGCGATTCCGGTGTCTGGGTGATTTGCCTGGCCAGCACAAATAAGTAGTCGCTCAATCGATTGAGGTATTGAGCTGTCCCGATCAAAGCGTCAGTGGAGGAGGTCCCGAGGCTATCACCAAGCCCCTCAATCAGGCGCCAGACGTCGCTTTCAGCGCGTCGGCAGACGGTACGGCAAATGTGGCTTTGCGCAGCCGAAATACCCCCTCCCGGAATCACAAATTCGGTCAGCGGGGGCAGGTCAGCGTTTATGGTCGCTGTGATTTGCTCCAAGCCTTGGGTCGCTGGCGGGGTGAATTGACCCTCCATCGCAAATACAGCGCCGATATCAAACAGCGCTTGTTGAATATCTGTGAGCGTTGTTTGGATCGTTTGATGGGAGCTTCCTTGCTGCGAGCCGCCCGTAATGCGATCTGCGATGAGACAACTCAGCATGCCGATGTGGCTGTTAAGTTCGTCAACGCTGCCGATGGCTTGGACAAGTGGGGAACTTTTACTGATGGTGCGGCCCGTTGCGAGTTTGGTATTCCCGCGGTCGCCCGTTTTTGTGGTGACCTGACTGATACGTTTTTTTTCTGTCAACTTGTGCCCTTGGATTTGACGCCGGTATTGCTCCGGCAGAGCTTAACAAAACTCCAGCCGAGGGTGTTTATTTCTTGTGTTGTGCAACCAAGATCGCTGGCAAGATTGGGGGTAGCCTGATTCAACAGTGAGATTGGCATGTTCTTTGTTGACCTGTATTGTGCGGTTGGTGACGCACTGCCCGGACGGGTTTCAGTTATGCGAGCCCACGATGTGACATCACGGTATAAATGCGATAGACCAACAAAAAATAGGGGGGCATATGCCATCGTTTGATATTGTTTCTGAAGTAGAGATGCATGAAATTACAAATGCTGTAGATCAGGCGCTGCGTGAAGTTGGCACTAGATTTGATTTTAAAAACGTGGATGCCAACGTGGAGCTGCAGGATGAGAATATTCTCATTACCGCGCCGGAAGAGTTTCAAATTAATCAAGTGGAAAGCATCTTGCGAGATAAACTGACTGCGCGAAAAGTAGATGCTCGAGTTTTGCACCCCGGTGTCGTCGAGGGCGCGGGCAAGGTGAAGCGTAAATCCTTTAGTCTGCGGCAGGGAATTGATCGGGATACGGCAAAAACTATCACCAAGTTGACAAAAGAATCAAAATTAAAGGTCCAAGCCCAAATCAACGGTGAAAAAGTTCGTATACAGGGCAAAAAACGAGACGAGTTGCAGCAAGTCATGTCCATGCTTCGCGAAGCTGAGCTGGATACACCTCTGCAGTTTGATAATTTTAGAGATTAGCGTCTTTGGTTAACGATTCAGCATCCGCAGTGCAGGTTCGGTCGGACTGGCGAGGGGCGCTGACCGCTTTGTCGCATCCGCGTGTGGTGACGATGTTCTTCCTGGGGCTTTCTGCGGGCCTGCCGTTGTTGTTAATTTTTTCATCGTTGTCCCTGTGGCTGCGGGAGGCGGGGGTTGAACGCGCGGCGGTAACCTATTTCAGTTGGGCTGCGCTGGGGTATTCGTTCAAATTCATTTGGGCTCCGTTGATTGATCGCCTGCCGGTGCCGTTTCTGACGAATTGGTTCGGACGCCGGCGCGCCTGGATGTTGGTTGCACAGCTCAGCATTATGCTGGCAATCATTGGCATGGCACTCACCGACCCCCAGGCGGGCAGCTATCAATTAACCTACATGGCGATTGCTGCGGTTATGTTGGGTTTTTCATCTGCGACTCAAGATATTGTGATTGATGCCTATCGCATTGAATCAGCCGGAGAGGATTTGCAGGCGCTCATGTCCTCTACTTATATTGCCGGGTACCGAGTGGGCATGTTGTTGGCTGGTGCGGGAGCGCTTTATTTGGCCAGTTATTTTGGTTCCGATAACGGCGCCTACAGTTATGCAGCCTGGCGATTGACTTATGTTTGCATGGCTGCGTTGATGTTAGTGGGTGTCATCACGGTGTTGATTATTCGCGAGCCGTTGGGGCAGATTGCGCAGACAACTGCCAGATCGAATAAAGATTATTTGGGCTTCATGGCGCTTTTTGCCGTGGTTGTTACGATATTCATGGTGATATTTTTTCAGGTGGGTCGCAGCTTAATCCCCTTTCAAAGCGCCGCCGCCAATGTTTTGGGGAGCCCGGTCATAGCTGCCGCGTCGCTGGAGGGCATCAGATTGATGGTGTCTTTGGCTGCAGCGGTTGGGGCGGCTACGTTGATGCTACGCAGTAAGCTTGTAAACCGTGCATTAGTGTTGGAGCTCTACGTTGAACCGGTGCGCGAATTTTTTCGGCGCTACGGCACGAATGTTGCTTTGCTGCTTCTGATGTTGGTGGGTATGTATCGCATTTCGGATATTGTTCTGGGTGTTATTGCGAACGTATTTTACCAAGACCTTGGTTTTTCTAAAGTACAAATCGCTACGGTTGTCAAAACGTTTGGTTTGGGTATGACGCTGATCGGGGGATTTCTCGGTGGGCTAATGGCCTTGAGATACGGTGTCGTCAAAATTTTGTTTTTAGGCGCACTTTTGACTGTGGTCACCAATCTTTGTTTTATTGCATTAGCGGTGGTGGGTAATGATGAACGCCTGCTCTACTGGGTGATTTCGGCAGATAATCTGACAGCCGGTTTGGCAAGCGCGGCGTTTATCGCTTTTTTGTCGAGTCTAACGAATATTAAATTTACAGCGGTTCAGTACGCTATTTTCAGTTCGTTGATGACCTTGCTTCCCAAAGTGCTGGGTGGATATTCGGGCACGGTGGTGGATCAGTTTGGCTACATTAACTTTTTTGTGGTGGCTGCCGTGCTGGGCCTGCCAGTGTTGGTTTTGGTTTGGTTAGTCGGGCGTCGCGTGCAGTTAGCCTTGCCCTCCGATTAGGCCTGCGTTGTAGAACTTTAAAGCCAGATGGTGCTGCTGGGGTTGACGTTGTTGGTTGTTGGCCGCACATTGGCGGTTGCGCTAAAGAATGTGAGTCTGCATGCCCTGGTTATTGGTTTTTTTCCTTACCCCTATTGCCGAGATGTATCTGCTGATAGAGGTGGCTGGTGTGATAGACACTTGGCCAACGGTACTGCTGGTAATGTTAACCGCAGTGATCGGGCTGGCACTGCTCAAGCGCCAGGGGCTTTCTACGCTAGCACGCGGGCTAACGCGAATGAACTCAGGTGAGATGCCTGCAGCAGAAATGGCGGAAGGAATATTGCTGGCGGTTGCGGGCGCGCTGATGGTGACGCCCGGTTTTATGACAGATACGGTGGGTTTTATTCTGTTAGCGCCGGCGTCCCGGGGTTGGATTGCCCGTCAATTGTTGAAAACAGTGCAGGTCCAAGCTGGCGGTGCATCGAACTCTGGCCCGGTGACTCTGGAGGGAGACTTCGAGCAAAAAAAATAACGCCTGTGACTGTTCAACCTTCCAAACGCAGGTTTTGCGCAAATAAATTTTCGCAAACCCTTGAATCCCGACGGCGCGCCCATATTATATCCCTCCTTGTCCTTTAGCAGTCTCAGTTAGAGAGTGCTAAAACAAAGTTCACGCCCCTCAGGGGTATTGATGATCCAAAATTTGGAGCAATGGGAGATAACTAGTAATGAATATTCGGCCTTTACACGACCGCGTTGTCGTGCGTCGGTTGGAAGAGGAAACCACCAGCGCGGGCGGCATCTTTCTGCCTGATTCTGCGACGGAAAAACCTTCCCAAGGAGAGATCCTAGCCGCCGGTCCTGGCAAAGCGAACGACAATGGTGACGTACGTACGTTAGACGTCAGCGTTGGTGACAAAGTTCTGTTCGGTCAGTACGCGGGTAGCACGGTCAAGATAGACGGCGAAGAGCTGCTTATTTTGAGCGAAAGTGAGATTTTTGGAGTTTTGGAAGGTTAGTCCTGTCAAACCCATTTAAATATTTGAGGAATTAAAGCGATGAGCGCTAAAGATGTAAGATTCGGGGATGACGCCCGCAGCCAAATGCTGGATGGCGTTAACACCCTAGCGAATGCCGTAAAAGTAACCTTGGGACCCAAAGGCCGTAATGTGGTCTTAGACAAGTCCTTTGGTGCCCCAACGGTAACGAAAGACGGTGTTTCTGTGGCCAAAGAAATCGAGCTTGAAAATAAGTTCGAGAACATGGGTGCCCAAATGGTCAAAGAAGTGGCCAGCCAGACTTCCGACGAGGCGGGGGACGGTACAACAACCGCAACCGTGCTTGCCCAGTCTATCCTGCAAGAGGGCCTTAAAGCCGTTGCCGCAGGCATGAATCCCATGGACCTAAAGCGAGGCATTGACAAGGCTGTTGCCGGCGCAGTGCAGGCGATCAAAGGCATGGCCACGCCTTGTGAAGACTCCAAAGCGATTGCTCAGGTGGGCACGATCTCGGCGAATAGTGACCACGCGGTAGGCGACATTATTGCTGAAGCGATGGACAAGGTTGGGAAAGAAGGGGTGATTACTGTTGAAGAGGGTTCCGGCTTAGAAAACGAGCTGGACGTGGTTGAAGGCATGCAGTTCGATCGCGGTTATTTGTCACCTTATTTCATCAATAATCAAGACTCCATGGCCGCTGAGTTGGAAGATCCCTACATTTTACTATGTGATAAGAAGATCTCTAATATCCGAGATTTACTGCCCGTATTGGAAAATGTTGCCAAGGCTGGTAAGCCGCTAATGGTAATTGCAGAAGATATCGAAGGTGAAGCACTGGCCACATTGGTTGTGAATAACATGCGCGGTATCGTCAAAGTAGCGGCGACAAAAGCGCCGGGCTTTGGTGATCGCCGTAAAGCCATGTTGCAGGACATCGCAATCCTGACAGGTGGCACCGTGATCTCTGAGGAAGTGGGTCTGACTTTGGAAGGGGCTACGCTAGATGACTTAGGCACAGCAAAGCGGGTTTCTTCTACGAAGGAAAATACCACGATTGTTGATGGTACCGGTGAGCGCTCCGACATTGAGTCTCGTATCAAGCAAATTCGCCAAGAGATCGAAGACACGTCTTCAGATTACGATCGCGAAAAGCTACAAGAGCGTTTGGCTAAACTGGCTGGCGGTGTTGCTGTGATCAAAGTGGGCGCGCCGACCGAAGTTGAAATGAAAGAGAAGAAGGCTCGCGTTGAAGACGCGTTGCATTCTACGCGTGCAGCGGTCGAAGAAGGAGTAGTGCCAGGTGGTGGCGTAACTCTGGTACGCGCCATTGCTGCTGCTGAGGCGGTTGTCGGTGATAACGAAGACCAAACGGTGGGTATTTCTATAGCCACTCGTTCGATGAGCGCGCCTTTGCGTCAAATCGCAAAGAATGCTGGCGCTGAAGGTGCTGTGGTCCTTGATAAAGTATCTTCGCTTGAAGGTAATCAAGGGTACAACGCCGCGACAGGTGAGTATGGCGATATGCTGCAGATGGGAATCCTGGATCCAGCCAAAGTCACGCGCACAGCGCTGCAGGCGGCAGCATCCGTAGCAGGTTTGATGATCACGACGGAATGTATGGTCAGTGAACTGCCTCAAGACGCGGCACCTGCCGCTGGTGGCATGCCTGATATGGGCGGTATGGGTGGCATGGGCGGCATGATGTAGCCCCACGGCCCTGTCCTTAAAAAACCCGGCCTGGTGCCGGGTTTTTTTTTGTGCTGACACAATTATCTCTGTGCGACCGAGTCAGCTGAAGAATGTTATAGATAGCTGCTGCACGTTTCGTTATGCTGCATTTTTCAACGCTTTTGGGGAATAACATGGGAATCTTATTTATCGATTACCTGGCAAAGTGGGCTCACTTTTTAGCCGGTATTACTTGGATCGGTTTACTGTACTATTTCAATTTTGTGCAAACGGAATATTTTAAAGAGGCCAATGGCGATGCTCGGGTCGATGCGTTCTCTAAATTAGTACCGCGGGCATTGTGGTGGTTCCGGTGGGGAGCGATGTTCACGTTCCTGACAGGCGTGGTGATGTTAGGAATTCGGGGTGCGGGCTTGACTGCTGATATCACCGTTGGCGCGGTTTTGGGCACGCTGATGTTTTTGAATGTGTGGCTAATTATTTGGCCCAATCAGCGAATCTTGATTGCATCGAACCAATCGGTCGCCGGTGGTGGAGAGGCGGACCCTGCTGCAGCGGCGGCCGCGCCCAAGGCAGCCCTGGCGTCTCGAACAAATACCCTGTTTTCGATGCCAATGCTTTGGTTCATGGGCTCCAGTGCACACTTTTCTAGTGGATCAATCGGTGCCAATACAAACGCCATTTTGGTGGCGTTAGTGATTGTTGGCGCCCTAGAGCTTAATGCTATATTTGGCAAGCAAGGACCCATGGTAACGGTGAAGGGTGTGATCACATCTGGTTTGGCCCTGACGGTTGTGTTGGGTGGTCTCCTGTTTTACGTTTAAACTTGTTGCAAGACAGGATATGACAAAGAAGGCTTGCGTTTGCAGGCCTTTTTTTTGAGTTTGTAAATATAGATAGGAGCGTGAACTATGAGTGCGATGCCTTTTTTTGAGGAGTTGTTATGAGTGACCGTCGAGTCCCAGATTTGTCCACAGATGCGGACAGCGGTTATCGTCGGGGAGGGGCTCGTGTATCGGAAGCCAGGGCTGCGCCGAGTTTTTTTCGGCAGATTGGTATGAATGTGATCATCGCAATTCTTTTAGGTGGCTTGGTGTTGTGTGGATGGTTTATCGCCAATCAGCAGCAGGTCATCGTCCAGGAGCGCGATCGAGTTGATCTTGCAAACGCACGTTTGCTCAAACTAGAGGCTCGTTTGATCGCGACAGACGATGCGGTGTCTCAAGAAGGCCAAGATACCAAACAGCAGATTAATTTGTGGGAATCTGAGATTCGAAAGCTTTGGTCGGTGGCTAACGAGCGAAACAAGAAATGGATTCAAGACAACCAGAAGGCTGTGGCCAAAATCACAAAATCGCTGACTGGGATTGAAGCGACGGCAAGAGATTTGAACGCCTCAGTGGGTCGACATGAAGAAGCATTTACGCAGCAGCAAACCATTTTGGATGAATTGGCCAGCGTGAAGTTGCAGCTTCAGCAAATGTTACGTGGCCAGAGAGAGTTGGTAGATAAAACCAACGTTGCAAATCAGGCTGTAGCAAGCCTGCGCGCTAGTCTGAGTGGTCAAGTGCGGGACAATTCTGAAGCTGTTGCGTCTATGGACGCCTACCGTTTGGCGATGAACGCGCGGATAGCTGATCTTGAACGGCGACTGCTTGCGTTTACGAGCAACACGGGGCCATAGTGTGACTGGGTTCCGTTCTGACGTCAGTCTGGCCGGCATACTATTGCCTCCGAAGATGTAATTGAGCGACGAAAGATCAAAGACATGTCACATTCCCCTTTTTTCTTAACCTCTCCTGATGTTGAGGATGTGCTGCGCGGCGCAGTTGCTGCTGCTGGCTGGGTTTGTCTTTCTGATGGCGAGATAAAGCCTGAAGAATATGCGCGCGTTGGTCTGGTACATGTGGGTGGCAGTGACAAGATCGAAAGGTTGCGCAATCAATATACCTCGGCGCTCCTGATTGCGACATCTCCAACGGTGGTTGGTGCGGATTTTGTGGTTGATTTGCCTAAGCATGGCGAGTTGCTTCCGCAGTTGCTTGAACATGCGGCTTCTTTTTGGCGAACGCACAATCATGTGGCAAGCCTAACGCATGACCTAAATTTGCGTCATGAGCGTATGCATCAACTGACGCAGATTTCGTTGGCGCTAACCGCACAAATGCCCCAACAGATGCTGTTGAAGACTATTTTGAGCGAGGCATGCCGTATTGCTGGATGTGAGGGCGGGTCCCTCTTCTTGATTAAAACAGATGCCAAGCAACAGTCTTCATTGGTCTTTAAGCTAGCCCAAAACGACAAGGTCGATTTTCCATTTGTTGAAACTACTTTGCCGCTCACAGCACAATCCATTGCCGGATATGTCGCGACGACGGGGAACGAGCTTAATATCGATGATGTATACCAGCTTGATGAAGCGCGTCCGTATTCGTTTAATCGCTCATTTGACCAGCGTATGGGGTACCGCACGCGTTCCATATTGACCTTACCCATGCGGGATCATCGGGAGCAGGTTGTGGGTGTTTTGCAGTTTGTTAACCGGACCGACTTAACAAAAACAGCGGTTTTACCATTTGATGAAGAAAGTTCTGAGGTCTTGCGTGCAATCGCCAGTCAGGCGGCGGTAGCAATTCAAAAAAATGGCCTGATAGAAGATATCAACCAGCTATTTGATAGCTTTGTGCATGCCAGTGTTCGAACCATTGAGCAGCGTGATCCGTCGACCAGTGGTCATTCATTTCGTGTTGCTGAAACCACGGTCGCTTTGTTAGAGGCGTTACCGGCGTCGGGTATGCCCCAGTATAAAAATTTGTCGCTCACGAAAGATCACATTCGCGAAGTGCGTTATGCGGCCTTATTACATGATTTTGGAAAAGTAGGTGTTCCAGAGGCAATATTGATCAAATCCAGTAAGATTTCTGAAGAGCGATTAGAAATCCTGCGTTATCGATTTGAGCTTCAGAAAGAACGCTTGCGTCGCCGTGCTGTAGAGCAAGAGTTAGATTTGTTGCACCACGCGCCAATTGATCAGGCGGTTGCGCTGCGCCGAGTGCATCGTCAGCTAGAGAAACAATTAAGTGTTCTGGATCAGTATTACGACTGCGTTCAGCGTGCAAATAAGCCCAGCGTGCTTGATGCGGGCGATTTTGCGCATCTGGTAGAAATTAGAAATTATGAGTTTAGGGAACTTGATGGTTCAGTAGGTGGCGTTATCAACGATTTAGATGTTAACGCGCTGTCCATGCGTAAGGGCAGCTTAACGCCAGAAGAACGCCGAGCCATTCAGTCTCATGTGGTTTATACAAAAGAGTTTTTGCAGACCCTCCCTTGGCCTCCAGAGCTTGCGAATGTTCCGGATATTGCTGGTGCCCATCATGAGCGTCAAGACGGCAGTGGTTATCCTTTAGGTTTGGTCGGGGAACAGATTCCGCTGGCCAGTCAGGTCATGGCCGTTTGTGACATCTTTGATGCGCTCACAGCTATGGATCGCCCCTATAAGTCGGCAATGCCAGCGGAGTCGGCCTTCGCTATCTTGGAGGATGAAGTGAGTCGAGGTTTATTGGACAAATCGCTGGTAGAAATTTTTATCCGCAGTGGTGCGCATTCTTCTGTTCGAGCGGTTTAAAGGTCCCAAACCTCAATTATTGAAACGGCCACAAGTCGTTGCTGGCCGCGTCGGCTCTCCAAAAATACAACGCCCTCTTCGTTGATGGCATGCACGGTCAAGCCCTTAAAGGCATCCCCTGCCCCCAAAGTCTGTCCGTCGATGACGATGTTACACAACGCAGGGTCATCGGTATAAATATGACTGGAGTACTTAAACCCTGTGTAGAGCAGCTGCTCAGAAGCTGGTAGGTCAAATAGTTTTACCTGCTCAATGACTTTTGATGGTTTTTCTTGCAGTAAGGTTGGGTTGTCGTTTGAGCGCAGCTGGCGTTTGCCCGGCGCTATTTCCGGTTGGATTTTCACGCTTGCCTGAGGAGGAGGGCCGGCGGTTACTACAGGGGGTGTACGTCCTAAATCATCGGCAGTTTGCTCCAAAGGCACGTTGCTTATAGTCGTGGGTGAGGCGGAAATTTCCTTGGAGGGCGGCAAGCGGTCTAGAAAAATATAACCCAGCAAGATGATGTTGACGGCTAGAATCACTGCTAAACCTGAAGCGATCCAGGTGATCGATGGACGCTTCATACCTGACTGTTGTGGATTCAGACCCACCGCTTCGCCAGCTTTTTCAGCTTCGCTTTTCTTCAGAGCATCGAGAATATAAGACATGGCTATGGACTCAATTTTGGCGCAGGGAGATCCAGTCGATCGCTAAGATGAATCAGGGTTAGAGGCCCTGCGATACCATCGGTAAGTAATCCTTCTTGATCTTGGAACGTGACCAGTGCATCGCGTAAGGCATCGGTAAAGTATGTATTGGGAGCTCCCAATCCAGCCTCGGGTATGAGTTCACCAAGACGGGCCTGTAGCCATCTTACCGAAACATGGTTGTCGCCCGCTCGTAAACTGCCAATATAGTTCGGTGGTGTTTGCCACAGCAGAACATAGGCACCAGACCAAGCGTTGCGAAGGTCTTTGGGCTTGACGGTCACCGTTTGGTTGCCTATGACCGCACGATAATTTGTGCCGTCGCGCTGGGTGATGGTCATATAGTAGGGTGATGCGCCTTCACCCCATAATTCGAGAATCACCGGCGTATTTAGCGCGTTGATTTCACTCCAACTTCCTTTTTGTCGTAAACATTGTAGGCCGACTTGTGGTGCAAAATCGCATGCCCTTGGGTTTGTAGTTGAATCGTAGGTCGTTCCCCAGAGGTTAAACATGGCCTCATAAGCGCTGCCTCTAGTGGCCACTGGTTGGCGTAAGTATTCCTCTAAATCCAGGGATGCCTCGGTTGGTTTGGGTGCCGCGGGTCTCGTTTCAGTTTGATCCGGGATCTCTAAATTTGGTTGTGGGGGCGTATTTGCCGGCTGGACGGCAGATTCGTCAATGATGCCGGGATCATCAGCGATGGCGGTTGCTGTCACCGTCTCGAGTGGCCTGCGGTCGTATGTCCAAAGAAATAGACTAAGTAAAAGCGCGGCGACGCCGGCGCCCGCGATCGACCGGTAAAGCCATTTTGGAGAGTGTTTTTTCCCCAGTACCTCCTGAGCACCTTTGCGCACAAATGAGGCGGTTACCTGCTGCTTGCCTTCAACATAAGCGCCCAGCATCGAGCGGTCAGCGATGACGTTGATCAGTCTAGGGGTGCCTTTAGAAAGCCGATATAAGGTCTTAATGGCACCTTTGGTGAAAAGATTTGGGTTGCCTCGGGCTCGAACCAGCCGATGACTGACGTAGGCGGCAACCTCCTGTTTTGACAGAGACGTTAGATGATATCTCGCGGTAATTCGTTGTGCGAGTTGTCGCAGCTCCGTTCGAGCCAGCATTTCGGCCAGTTCAGGTTGCCCAAGGAGAATAATGCGCAACAGCTTTTTGTCATTGGTTTCAAGGTTTGTAAGTAGCCGTATCTGTTCGAGGACTGCAGGTGATAAATTTTGGGCTTCGTCAATAATTACGACGGTGCTTCTTCCGGCCTGATGGGTGCGCAATAAATGCTGATTGAGTACATCGATATAATGTTTAACGCTTTGCGTGCCCGAGCCATAGGTGACCCCCAGATCATCACATAGGGTTTCAAGCAGCTCGCGAACGGTGAGGCGGGGATTGAGAATAAAAGCAACATCAAGCTCGGGCGGGGTTCGATCCAGTAGATTTCGCAACAGCGTCGTCTTGCCCGTGCCGACTTCTCCGGTGATCATCACAAAACCGCCGTGAGAAAAGCCGTACATCAGATGTGCCAGCGCTTCATTGTGAGCGTCGCTCATGAACAAAAAAGCAGGGTCCGGCGCGATCGAAAAGGGTTCCTGCAGTAAGCCGAAATGATTTTGGTACATAAGACTAAGCGTGACTCTCAAGCTGTTGTGAAATGCGCCGGTCTTTATCAACCCAAATAGATTTTATCCATTGCCCTACAGCGGCGCGTCGTTCTGTTTCATCCGCCAGCATAATGGCTTGCGGGATGGTGTGAGGAACAATTTCGATGTGTGCTCGATGGCATTTTCCCTGCAGGAAGTCCCAAAAGGTGGGTACGCCGTCTGGATAAACGATGGTCACATCGAGCATACGATCCAGATGTTCATCCATATCCGCCAGCACGTAGGCTAACCCGCCTGTTTTAGGCCGCAGCAGATGTTGGTAGTCATGGCCTTGCTGACGTTGTTTTGCCTGCGTACGCCGCGTACCTTCCACAAAATTCAGAATAGAGGTGGGGTGATTTTTGAATCCCGTGCAGGCAGCCGCAACATTGTCGCGGTCGGCATGACGCAATTTTGGATTGGCCTTAATTTGATCCTTGGTCACGCGCTTGACGTAAGGGAACCCTAACACGTACATGGCCAGTCCAATAAAAGGAATCCAGATCAATTGTTCTTTGGTGAAGAATTTAAGGGGGGGTATTTTCCCGTAGAGATAGGATTGGAGCAGGATTATGTCAGTCCAACTCTGGTGGTTACAGATCACCAGATACCAGCGATTGGCTGACATATCGTCCTCGTTATGCCACTGCACGCGCACGTCGCATAACTTGAGTGCTTTGATCATGTGACGGTTGGCATTAGTCCACCATAGTATGATGTTATCCATACGCTTTTTTAGCCGAACCAAAGCAGGCCCTGAAGTCCACGTGCGTTGCAGCATCCACCAAAGAAGAGGTAGATAAACTGCAAAGGTGGTCAGTGCTATGGAAATGCTGGCTAGAATAGCTTTGATTTGTTGCATGAGATGATTGATTTCATTAAGCATTGCTATGTTGCATTGTTGTGCTGTGCTCGGCAACCAGCCGCGTCACAACTTGGCGCTATGTTGGCGTGAACTTGGGGCACCAAGGCGATCAAACAGGGTGGGTGTTGAGAAAAGTAGATGCGTAAAATACTTTGGATGCTTTTGTGTGTGGGCTGGTTGGGGTTGCTGGCGGGCTGCGCGACCGTGCGTTTTTATAATCAAGCAATTTGGGGGCAGTTGCGTTTACTGCAGGCGCGCACACCGGTGGATGATATGCTGCAGCACCGGCAAACGTCTTCAGCGTTGGCAGGCCAGTTGCGCACTGCGCAGTCGGTTATTGAATTTGTGCAATCCGATATCGGTATTGCGCCAAATGGCCGTTACGCCAGTTTTGTGGCGGTGCCGGCAGATCATGTGGTTTGGAACCTGTTTGCTGCCAAGCCCGACAGCTTGCGCGGTGTACAATGGTGCTACCCGATTGTTGGCTGCGCGCCTTATCGGGGATTCTTTGCTGAGTCCGCAGCCCTGCAAGCTGCGGCAGAGTATGAGCGCCAGGGTTATGAGATTTACGTTGCCGGTGTGGCGGCTTACTCGACCTTGGGGTGGTTTGACGATCCGCTGCTCAGCACTTTTATTCAATGGCCGCCAGCAGAGCTGGCGCATTTACTCATTCATGAGTTAGCGCATGGACGCGTCTGGGCTAAAAACGACGTCACGTTTAATGAAAGTTTTGCCGAGTTTGTGGCGATTCGGGGCACCTGGGAGTGGCTTTTGACTCGTGGCTTGGAGCCTTTGCAGCAATCTTATTTGGCCTCTTCCAGTGTCCGGCGAGCGTTCAATGTTTTTTTGTTACAAGCGAAAAGTCTGCTTCAGGAGGTTTATGACGGCGCACCACCGCCAGGGGTAATAGACAAAGCCGGTGCGCTGCAAGCTATTCGCCAGTGCTATCAGCATAACCGCGAGCGTCTTGGTGCCGGTCGTTACGACCGGATGATCGCCGATCATCTGAATAATGCGTTTTTTGTTTCTGTTGGCGCTTATAGCGAGGATGTACCGGCCTTTGCCGCTTTATTTAACCAGTCAAAGCAAAATTGGTCGGTGTTTTTCGATGCAGTGGATGATCTTGCGCGGATGCAGGGGGCCGCACGCCGCAATCGTGTTGCCCAGTTGAAGCGCCAGCAACGGTTAGCCGAGCATAAAGTAGATGACACCGGTAATGACCGCGGCGCCAATGAGGTTGACTGCCAAGCCTTCGCTGGCCATCCGGCTGACGGTGACACGCCCAGTTGAAAAGATAATTACGTTTGGAGGCGTCGCAACGGGCAGCATAAAAGCACAGGAGGCGCTCAATGCCGCAGGTATCATCAGCAATTTAGGATCCGCACCAGCGCCCAGCGCAGCTGCAGCCAACACCGGCATCAATAAGGTTGTTGTTGCTGTGTTGCTGGTAACCTCGGTCAGGAATGTCACCGATATGCAGATCAGTAAAATCATTAATATCAAAGGCAACGCGGCAAGCTGCTCCAACGCCTGACCAATGGTTTGACTGAGTCCAGAGTTGATAAATGCGGTGGCAATCGCGATGCCAGCGCCGAATAAAATGAGCATACCCCAAGGAATTCGGTTTGCAGTTTCCCAATCCAAAAGTTTGCCGCCGGTGCCATTGGGTATGAGAAAGAGCGCCACAACGCCGAGAAAAGCAACACTTGCGTCATTGCTGTAAGGCAGGGCGAGTAGCGCTGTCCATCCACCAAAAGGCTCTGAGCGAGTGATCCACAGTATTGCGGTGATGCTGAATACCCAAAATACGCGGCGTTCGGCGGGCCTCCAGCGACCCACTTCGGGTAGCTCGAATTCACCCACATATCGCAGGTGACGCGTGACCCAAAGGCCCGCTAGAGGCAACAAGAGCGCCACAATCGGCAGAGCCCAGAACATCCACTGTGAAAAAGAGATGCTCTTGCCAATGCTTTCCTCGTATACGCCCATGAATACAATATTGGGGGGGGTGCCGATGGGGGTGCCCATGCCCCCGATACTCGCGCCGTAGGCGATGCCGAGCAGCAAAGCTACGGGCAGCTTTTCGTCCTTGGTGGTTTGGATGACCGCTATCGCAACTGGCAGCAACATCAATACGGTTGCCGTATTGGATATCCACATACTCAGTGTAGCTGCTGCCGCCATGAAGCCAAAAACCAGCCGCTTTGAGCTGTTGCCGCCGAAAGCGCGGACCATGGTGAGAGCGATGCGCAAATGCGCGCCACTGCGTTCAAGTGCGGTGGCCAGTAAAAAGCCTCCCATCAACAATAAGACCAAAGGATGACCCACGGCGGCGCCCACTTCTTTTGCGTCTAAAATCCCCAGCAAGGGGAACAATGCTAGGGGTAGCAGCGATGTTGCCGGGATTGGAATTGGTTCCAGCATCCACCAAATGACCACCCAAGTTGTGATCGCCAAAGTGATACAGGCGTCGGTGCTGTGTACGCCTGAAAACCACATGAGACCGCCCGCGAGACATGCGACAATGGGGCCGGCGGGTAGTGCAAGTGTTTTCGCGTCCAGCTTCATGGGAGTTGGCTTAGGGCCTGTGTTCAGTTGTTATTGGGTATGCAAAACGTAGCAAAAGGAGGTTAACTGACATGGCCGACAGTTTCTATTGGTATGATTTGGAAACCTCGGGGACGAACCCTAAGTGGGACCGCATTGTGCAGTTTGCCGGACTGCGTACGGATGCGGACCTGAATCCGTTGAATGAAGGATACTGTACTTATGTGCAGCTCGCGGACGATGTGTTGCCCAACCCGCAAGCCAGTCTGGTGACCTCAATTACGCCTCAGTTGACGCATAAAGAGGGTATCAGCGAGACACAGGCGCTGTTGAACATTAACCGTTTATTCTGCGTGCCCAATACGTGTGTAGCCGGTTATAACAGTCTGCGTTTTGACGACGAGTTTATGCGCTATGGTCTCTACCGAAACCTATTGGATCCCTATGCGCGTGAATGGCAGCAGGGTAATTCGAGATGGGATTTGATTGATTTAGTAAGAGCCACGGGGGCCCTGCGCCGTGACGGTATACAGTGGCCGCGGGATGATCAGGGCTTGCCAGTGTACAAGCTAGAAGCATTGACTCAGGCGAACGGCATTGCTCACGGCAACGCACATGATGCGTTGTCTGATGTTTATGCCACCGTCGGGTTAGCACGTTTGATTAAAAAAAATCAGCCCAAGTTATTTGAATATTATTTTTCTTTGCGACGCAAAAAAGCAGTGCGGGAGTTGCTGGAGCCCTATGGCGCCAGGATATGTGTGCACGTTTCTGCTCTGTATCCGCGTGAGCGTTTTGGCGTGGGCCCGGTGATGTCGATCACGCCTCACCCCAGCAACGCGAACTCTATAGTGGTTGTTGATCTAGCCGAAGATGTTGAACCTTTGCTGGCGATGAACGCAGAAGAAATCGCTCAGAAATTATTCACAGCCGACGCATCTGAGCGACCGCCATTGAAGGAAATTCGGATCAACCGATGCCCGTTCATTGCGCCTATTGAGGTTCTCAATGAAGAAAATCTCGCGCGTATACCGATTGATCTGAAAGCGGTTAAAGCGCGTGCGCGCCGGATTCGCCAGCCCGGATTTGCGCAAAAGGTGGCGCGGGCGTATAGACAGCGTGAGAATATAAAGTCTGCTGATCCGGATGCAGGGCTTTATGATGGTTTTTTGCAAGAAGAAGACCGTTCTCGAAACCAATTTCTGCACAGTGAAATCGCTCAGGGGCGATGGCCAGAGGTTGATTTCTCAGATTCTCGGCTGGTGATGCTGGCACAACGCATGAAGGCGCGGTCTTTTGCGGGTCAGTTGAATGCCCAGGAGGCGGCCTCGTGGCGGACATTTGTCGCAGAGAAATTAACGACTGAGGGTGAATGGATGAGTTTGACGCAATTTGAAAGTGCCATAAAAAAAATGCGTGGAGATCAACCCGCTGACTCCCGTGAAGGGTTGCTACTTGATCAATTGGCGGCGCATGCGCTTGAGGTTCGTCGGCGCTATCAACTATGACTGTGGGTGTTGAAATTGAACACGTGCAAAAGCGGTTTGCGGACAAATTGGTTCTTGACGATGTGTCGATCATTGCGCCTGAGGGGCAAACGACCGCGATTGTTGGTGCCAGCGGCTGCGGGAAAACCACACTCTTGCGACTCGTTAATGGCGTGTTGCAACCAGATGCGGGAACCGTTCGAGTCTTTGGCGAATGTGTGCCGCAAGAAAACGTTGAGCTGTTTTGTCGCCGCATTGGTTATGCCGTGCAGGGTGCAGCGTTGTTCCCTCATATGACAGGACGGCAAAATGTGACGTTAATTGCTAAATTGCAGGGTTGGTCGGAGCAGGATATTGAAAGCCGATTTATCAGTTTGTTACGGGAGATGGATCTGCCCTTGGACGTTGCCGATCGCCTGCCGCGTGCCCTTTCAGGTGGTCAGCAGCAGCGTCTGGGGCTTTGCAGAGCATTGATGTTGAAACCAAAATTGTTGCTACTGGATGAGCCGTTCTCGGCAGTTGACCCTATCACCCGAGTAGAAATTTATGATCGATTTCTTGAAGTGCAATCGCTCGAAGGCGTGACCAGCCTGTTGGTGACTCACGATTTAAGGGAAGCGCGTCGCCTTGCTCAATATCTTGTGATTCTTCGCGGCGGTTCGGTGGCTCAACAGGGAAAGACGGCAGAGGTATTAGATGAACCCGCAAACGACTATGTCCGATCATTAGTGGCAAGCCAACTGCAATGAACGCAAGAATTTTTGTCGGTTTATGTTTTTCTCTGCTGTGGATGTCCTCTGTTTGGGCTGACTCGCAAGTCCGCATTGGCAGCAAAAATTTCAATGAAAGTTATTTGTTGTCGGAAATTGCTGCCCAGCTGTTGGAGGCCAATGGTTATGAAGTGGAGCGAAAATTTGGCCTTGGCGGTACGCTGATTTGCTACGCGGCTCTGCGCAAAGGTGAGATAGACCTTTATATTGAATACACCGGCACCCTGGGTCAGGCCATTCTGAATCTTCCCGGAAAACCGCATTTTGAGCAATTAAACGCCGCGTTATCGCCCTTGGCGCTGCAGCTGTTGCCGCCGCTGGGGTTCAACAATACTTACGCTGTCGCGGTCCGCGAGCAAGACGCGCAGCGTTTTGGGTTAGACACGATTGAGGATTTAGCGCGTGTGCAGGGCCTGCGCATGGTTTTTTCACATGAATTTTTAGAACGTCAAGACGGCTGGCCTGGTTTGAGTGCGACGTACGGTTTGGCAGGCCCGGTGCGCGGAATTGAACATGGATTGGCCTACCAAGCGATCAGTGACGGTGCGATTGATGTTACCGATGTATACAGCACAGACGGAGAACTGATCCGCTATGATCTGCGCGTGTTGCAGGATGTGCGGGATTATTTCCCCACCTATATTGCAGCGCCTTTGGTGCGCGAGGATTTGCCGCTCGGAGTAACTGAGGTTCTGGCTCAGCTTGAAGGACGTATCGATGAAGCATTGATGCAAAAAATGAATGCGCAGGTGGTCTTTTTTGGTGCTAGCTTTGCGCAGGTTGCTGCTGAATTCCTAACCGATTTTGGTATTGCCAGCGAAGTGAAGCCGCCAGCTGTGGCTGCAGATATTGTAAAAAATACCCTGCGTCACCTGCAGTTGACTGGCATCTCACTGGGCTTGGCCATTTTAGTCGGTTTAGGTATGAGTCTTTTGGTCTATACCTACAGTCGGTTAAGCCAAGCGCTGATTTATTTTTGTGGTTTATTGCAGACCATCCCTTCTATCGCTTTGCTGGCGCTGATGATTCCGGTTTTTGGTATTGGAATAACGCCAGCCATCGTGGCGTTGTTTTTGTATTCGCTCTTACCGATTTTGCGAAACGCCATCACCGCATTAAGGGGTGTTGATCCTACCTTAATTCAAGTGTCCCAAGCGTTGGGTTTGACTCAGGCTGAACGTCTTCGATTTGTTTTAGTGCCACTGTCTTTGCCCGCGATATTTGCTGGCATTAAAACCGCGGCTGTGATCAGTATTGGCACAGCGACCCTTGCCGCATTTATCGGTGCAGGAGGGTTGGGTGATCCGATAGTGGTTGGGCTGTCGCTAAATAACACCCAGTTGATTTTGCAGGGTGCAATACCCGCGGCTGCATTGGCGCTTTGCGCCGAACTTTTTTTTGGCCATCTGGAACGACGATTAGGTCGAATCAGTGGTCAATCGAGTGCAGATCCCATTGCCAAATAAGCGTTATAGCTTGATTTCTCCAGGTCAAAATCTATGTCGATAGGTGGGTTGTTTGACCAACCGACGTACCATGTCACATCACCTTGTATTTTGATCGCGGGTAGGAACATTTCATCCCACGGGTAACGGGTGCTGTCCCAGTAATCGGCGGGATGCTCGTAGATATAGCCCAGCTTTTGACCAGCTGACAACTGGTTGATCAATGCCTCTGGTGCGCCGAACTGTTTCGCCAATTTCAGTTGGTCATCCAAGGCAGACTGAGAAATCACGATAAGTTGGCTGATTTCGCCATTTGCAGTGAGCATCAGGTATCCGGGTGGATCATCGGTTAAATAGAACTCGGCAATGTGCTGCTCGGCCATCAATTGTGTGAAGTAACGACGCACTTGAGGGTCGATTAAGAATTCCGGTGGTTTGCGTCCCATAACAAGATTGAAGTGCTCAAAGAACTGGTCGAAGTAGTCCCTTTGTAAAGATTCGATTTGTTGAACCAGGGTGTTTTTGCTGGAAAGGCTGGCTTTGGGGATATATCGATCTATGACCCCGCGATTGAAGGCATCGACGGCGGTTTTTTCATCGGCTACGCCGGTGAGCAGCACTTTTTTAATGCGCGGGTTTTTAACTTGTTCAAAGAATTCAATGCCGGTCATGGTTGGCATGGCAAAGTCGACCAGCAGTACGGAAATCTGTGCAAAGCGTTCAACGCGTTTAATTTCTTCTTCTAAAACAGCAAAGTCGACGTGAATGATTGTGTTATCTGGTGTGCTGTTATCCGCTGAAAAACAGCGCTCGACGAGTGGGGAAAGCGGATCGGATTGGTTGATCAGGTGCAGTGTTTTAGCCGGATTTGAAGAGCAGACAAAGGCCCAATGATCCGGGAGCTCCAAAGTCAGACTGGTTAAGAAGGCGGCGTTATCGTCCACGAAACAAATAGTGGTTGGATGTTGGTATGGGGGCAGTGCGTGCGGCATGACTAGGAGAGTAGCTTTAAAAGAGCTAATTTTTTTTCGTGCGGCAGGTGCCTGAACGCGCGAACGATTTTTTCCTCTTCTGGAGCAAGGGTTCGCCCAAAAAAATACTCCATCTGATCGTGCATTTCCGGTGCGAGCTGTTGATTTGCTTCGGTTGACGGGAGACCGCTGAATGATTGCTCAATGCGCGCTACAATTTCCGAGTTGATACTGCGGCGATAATATTGGGCTGCGTCGCCGATACGGTGTCGCAATTGTCGAGGGAGGCGCACAACAAACTTATAAGGTTTTTCCGGTTCCATAGTGCTTGCATAGCGAAGGTCCATGAGACACTACCCTCGATGTGGCACATTCGCAACAATGTCATTTTGATATCACAGGGTGTTCGAATGCCTCGTGAGCACCACCTACAGGAGTAAAGTATGCAGCCTCTGGAACAGAATAATATCCGTTTAGCGGCAACGGTGATGTTGGTTCGTGATTCAGACCGTGGTCTGGAGGTATATATGGTGCAGCGTCCCGGTAGGGGTGCATTCCCAGATTTGCACGTGTTCCCGGGGGGTAAAGTTGACGCCGACGATTGGGCCCCTGAGTATTGTTCGGGGTTGGATGATCAACAGGCCAGCGCGCTTTTGGGGGTCGCGCGGGGTGGTTTGCGTTACTGGGTTGCTGTGGCTCGGGAATGTTTTGAAGAGTGTGGGGTCTTGCTTGCTCACCAAAACGGCAAGCCGGTAGATTTCGCTCGGCCTGGTTTGGCGGCTCGATTTGCTCAGCATCGGGAGGATCTTTTGGCCGGTAAAGTCAGTTTTTCTAAAATATGTGAAATGGAATCTCTGGCCGTGGCCTGTGATCGGCTGGCCTATTTCAGCCATTGGATAACTCCTGAGGCCGCTCCTCGTCGGTTTGATACCCGATTCTTTTTGGCCGCATTACCGCATCAACAGGCAACATTGGCGGATACGCAAGAAACTGCGGACGATCAGTGGGATAGTCCTGGCGAAGCCCTGCTCAAGTATGCGTCAAAACAGTGGTTGATGATCGAGCCCACGTTACGTTCGTTAGAAACCTTAAGCCGTTATACGACGGTGGATGAGGCCCTTCTTGCCGTGAATTTAAAGAATCATGTAACGCCTTTGACGTCAGCCTTGAGTCTTCAAGGTATGCAAAAATACCACTGATGAGGTTGAAGGCAGAAAATATCCAGGAGTCCGCAATGGTGCGAGTGTCGGGCTTGGAAAAGAATTATCGCGATGGTGATCGCCAGATCAAGGTACTGTCTGATCTTAGTCTAGAGCTGCGAGCGGGCCAATCATTGGCGCTGACCGGGCCTAGCGGGTCGGGTAAATCCACTTTGCTTAATGTGCTGGCGGGTTTGATTCCGAGCGATGCTGGAGAGGTTGCGCTATGTTTCGGCCAACACAACTTTGCGTTGCATCAAATGCACGAAGCTGCGCTTACGCGCATGCGGCGGCATTACATCGGCTATGTTTATCAATTCTTCAACCTAGTGCCAACCTTGACCGTTTTAGAAAATGTCAGATTGCCAGCGCGCCTGAACAAGGCAAAGGAGCTAGATCAACTTGCTGTCGATCTTCTGTGTGATTTTGGTCTTGGTGCGCGTTTAGATGTATTTCCTCACGTGCTTTCTGGTGGCGAGCAGCAACGAGTGGCGGTAGCGCGTGCACTGCTGGCAAAACCACCGCTAATTCTTGCTGACGAACCCACCGGTAATCTGGATGTCGACAATACCGCCAGAGTGGCACAACTATTGTTTGGCACGGCAAAAGAAATGGGCTTATCAGTCATTGTGGCCACTCATAGCGAAGAAATTGCAGGCCGCGCCGACCAGCACCTTCGCCTAGGTGGTCCGAGTGTGTAACTGATTTGATTGCGCTTGCGCTATTTCGTTTCCTTCGCAGCACGCCATGGTCGACGTGCATGGCGCTCATGGGGGTTGCGCTTGGCGTGACCTCTATTGTGAGCGTGCATTTGATCAGTGGCACCGTGGCCAGACAGTTAGATGCACTGGTGCCGGCTTCGCTGGCCCGGTATACGCATTTTATGCATCGCGACGCGTTGTCCTCAGATGATTATTTCCAGTTGCGACGGCAATGGCGGGCCGGTGTGGCGCAGGACATTCAAAGTATGTCACCCATCATCGATGAGACAGTATTGTTAAACGGCAAGTCGGTGCGGGTATTGGGTGTCGATTTGATGAGCGCTGGCGAAGTTCTGCGTGAGAGTGTCTTGGTAGAAAAAGACAATTCTGCCAATGGCTGGTCGTGGCAAGGGGTCTGGGTAGATGCGACTTTGGTTGGTCAACTGCAGTATCGGGTCAATGGCGTTTTAGCGCTTCCCGCGGGAACAGTTATTGCGGATATTGGTGTGGCCCAGTCTATTTTAGGCTGGCCAGATGATCGGCTCTCCTATGTGGGTATTTCCCTGGTCGATCGTTGGGGGGGCTTAAAAACATGGGGTGAAAATTTGATGCCCGGGTTTGGATCTGGATTGCCGAGCTCTGAGGTAGTTTTTTCTGGGTTACCCGGTTGGCATGTGCGTAGTCTGGCAGGGCAGCACCCGGCCAGCACGTTTGGTAAATCGGTGTTATTTAATATTAGCGCGCTGGGTTTGTTGGCGATGCTGGTGTCTTGGTTTTTGATATATCAGGTCGCAGTGTCTTGGTTGCGTCGGCTATGGCCGGTGTTGCGCCGACTCAATGTATTAGGGGTTCAGTGGCGCGCTCTTTGCTTTTATTTTGTCTCTGCGATGATCATGGTGGGGCTGGTGTCTGGAGTTTTGGGCTTGTTTATTGGGCAAGCACTGGCTGAAATGTTGTTTTCGTTAGCTGTTGGTGGTGATGACGCCTACTTTCCACTGGAGGCTTGGGTAGTTGGCAAGGGGTTACTTTCGGCCCTAGGAGTGTGCTGTTTTGGAGGCGCTTGGGCGTTTCGTAGTGCGCGCCGTCCTAGTCGCCAAATTCCCCGGCGAGGATGGCTCTGTGGCGGTCTGATTGTGTTGGCAGGATCCGGTGTTTTTTTTCCGGACAGCGGCCTTATTGGTGGTTTTTTGAGCATCGCGATTCTCAGTATGGTTGCCGTCTCGATCGCTGGACCGCTGCTTAAATGGTTACGCGGATATGCGGGTTATATTCGCGGCCCCTATTTCCTGCGCTTGAGTCTGCGTGAAGCACTTTGGTATCCGCAGGATTTGGCGGTTGCTCTTTCTGGGTTGTCGTTGGCAGTAGCCACCGCCATTGGGGTGACCTTAATGATCGATAGCTTCCGTACAGATTTTTCGCGCATGCTGGAGCGCCGCTTGAGCTACGACGTAGTTGTCCAAGGCGACTCGGCGGCCCTGCATCAGCTGCAAAGCGACCTGGGGAAAATGGACGCCGTTTCGCGTGTGCAGGCCTACAGCGAATTCATCACTCGGTTGCAGGGCGTGCCGGTGCAAGTGGAGATGTCACAGATGGATCGCACAGAAACAGCCCGTTACGGCTATGGACAGTCCCTGTCCGCGCGGCAGGCACTAATCAGCGAACAAGCAGCCCGCGCTTTGGGTCTTAAAACGGGTGAGGGGTTTCGTTTGGAATCCTCTGATTTTGAGGTGATGGGCGTTTTCCAAAGCTTTGGTGATATTCAACCGCGTATTCTTGTTGGCCTTGACGCCGCTCCTATATTCGAAGCGCAGACGCTGAGCGCGCTCAGTTTGAACGTGGACACACCGAGCGCGCTGAGTGAGGCTTTGCGCAAGGCCTATCCTCAACTTGAGCTGACGCGGCAGAGCGAGATTCGACGATTGGCGTTGGCAACGTTTGATCGCACGTTCACGATCACAACTGTTCTAATTTTGATTGCTCTGCTAGTGGCTGCTATCGGCGTATACATCGCCGTGACGACATTGCGGCTCAATAAGCAGGTGAGCACAAAATTATTGGTGGCGCTCGGGGTGAGTCATGCTGAAGAAGCCGGGATGGATTTTGTCTTAGGCCTGGGAATAGGAATGCTGGCGTTAGTGCTTGCGTTGCCTTTGGGTATTTGTTTTGGCTGGATTTTATGTGCGGTGATCAATCCGCGCGCGTTTGGGTGGACCGTTGATTTGCAGCTATCGGCCGGTGGCCTATTTTGGCCGGTATTCTGGGGTCTGACTGCAGCGGCCATGGCGGGTGTTATTCGTATCGGGCGCAAAGAAGGGGTTGGTCATGACGATGTTTAGCCCTGCTGCAGGCCTGCCATTGATGGCAACCAAATTAGTGCTGAGCTTGACTTTGTTGCTCAGTGCGGCCTGTCAAGAGCATGCTGTTGAGCCTCTTCAACAGATTTCCGGCCTGCGCGTGAACGCGGTCCTAGGTGACGACGGGCAACAAGGATTCTTGCTTGCGGAACAACCCAGAACGTTTGTATTTCCACAAGACCATGGCGCACACCCGGGTTATCGAAGCGAGTGGTGGTACCTCACCGCCGTCTTGCAAGATGCTAAAGGTAATTATTATGGCGTCCAGTTTACGTTGTTCCGTCAAGCGTTAGCTCCGCAGCCCGTTGGCGATGGACCTTGGCAAACCGGCTTGGTTTATCTTGCTCACCTGGCGTTGAGCGATGTTGCGCGTAAACGTCATTTTCAGGCTCAGCGCTTGGTGCGCGGCCACCCGCAATTGGCATCGGTCAGTGTTATGCCGAGCTTTACTGCGTTTATCGAGGATTGGTCGCTGCAGGCGAAGCAGCCTTCTTTAGGCGCTTTGCAGCTGCAGGCGCAAGATGATGGCTGGGGGCTAAGTTTGGAGATGACTCAAACTCAAGCGATTGTTTTGCAGGGATTAAACGGTTTGTCGCATAAAGGGGAGGGGTCAGCCAGCTATTATTATTCACTCCCAAGGTTGCGCACGCAGGGAGTCGTCCGGCGAGGTGCGCAGGAGGTGAGGGTCACCGGGTGGGCGTGGTTTGACAGAGAATGGAGTACGTCGGTGCTGGCCGACCATCTTAAAGGATGGGACTGGATGGCGCTAAACTTGGATGACGGAAGAAATATCATGGCTTTTCGGTTGCGACGTCGAGATGGCCGGCGAGATGAGTATGATCATGGTCTGCTTGTCCAGTCTGCGTCCGTAGCCCCAGCAGTGGCGCAAAAACCTGTCATTGGCAAGACTGATCATGGGGTTACCTTACTGACACCACAGGACTTTGAGTTAACTCCTCAGCGTTATTGGCAGGATGCCAATCGCGTTGCATGGCCTGTTCAATGGACTTTGCAGCTGGGAGAAGAAACCTTTGTCATTGAGGCCATGATGGACGATCAGTTGATGCAACAAACGTTGACTTACTGGGAAGGTATTGTTGTCGTGCGCAACAATGAATCGCAAAATGTAGGCAGTGGCTACTTGGAGCTGACTGGCTACGGTGCTGGAGATAAAGATGACTGACGACCGCTCAACGGACACTCAAGATCGGGTTGACTCACATGATCAGGGGGCGCATCGCCAACCCAAATCGCAGCAGGCGCTAGATTGGCAAACCCTGGGATCCTCGTATGATGAGCAGGCGGGATTAATTTTGTTCAAAAAGCGGATCGATAAGATGCGTAATCCGCGCAACAATCGCGTGTTCGACCGGTTGATTCTCGAGTCTGTCGATTGGGTGAACATGGTGGTCATTGATAAGGAGGGGCGGTGTGTCATGATCCGGCAGTATCGCTTTGGCGCAGGGTATACGACGCTGGAAACGCCGGGTGGTATGGTAGATCCGGGGGAAGATTCCGCGACCGCCGCTGCGCGTGAGTTGCTTGAAGAGACAGGTTATGCTTCCGATAAATGGACTTACCTAGGTGCTGTGGAGCCTAATCCTGCGATACACAATCACTTATGCCATCACTGGCTAGCTCGGGATGCATACCTTAAGGATGATCCTAGCCCGGGAGCGGGAGAAATGATCGCGGTAGAGCTGATGACGCAAGCGCAGGTGCAAGCAGCAGTTTTGAGCGGGGAGTTGAAGCACGCACTTGCCCTATCTGCCCTCGCTCGAGTGTATCCCCTGTGGTCTTCTGCGCTCTAGGATAGTCATCTTTCAGACCAGCAACTTTAGCGTTCGTGTTGCGTGCTGTTCAGAGCCCAGTCGTAGTTAAAGTCGACGGTGCCCGAAAAATTTTGCAAGGATTCGTTCAGCGTTTCATGGTGACGGGCTAAATAGTTAAGCAGGCCGGCTTGGTCACTGGCAAAGTCAGATTGATACCAATTAAAAATACTGGAGAGTGTCAATGAGTCTGGATTGTCGACAGAGACCCCTCTTGGGTGGTTGATATAGGTGCGTTCGGCGGCTGACAGCGCCGGCTCTAGAAGCGCACCTGAAAAAGCAATTGCGCTTAAATTGGGGCAACTCACGCTGGCACAGTTGACCGCGTAGTGAATTCGATGATCCTGCCAGATTGGACGAAGAATTCTGTGCTCGATATCGTTAAGAGTGAGTGTCTGCCCCGCAATTTTGATGACAGGATCGTCCCAGGGCCCGAAAGAAAATAGGCGGGCGCCCATCCTTTTAATTGATTTTTTCTGGGGATGCTGAAGCACAATGTCGACGGTGAGTGCGTTATATAGGTTGATCCAGTAGGCCATTTGCTCGTTTCGATTTAAGCCTCTAGGGTCAATTTGAGTCACTTGCCGCAGATAGTTGCGCAACAAGGCATGGCCCTCGCCGGCAGCACCAGCGTAGTTCACCCGGGTAATGCCGTCATTGTGGAGGGTGACATATTGATCTAAAAACAGCTGCCAGTTGCTGTGGTCGATAGTTTGTGTAGCGGTGGTATGAGGCAGCCAAAATGGCCACGCCTGGCTCGCGTGTGCTGGTGTTTGTGCCGAAATTGTCAGCAGGGCGGAAAAGATCCATCCAGTGATCAGGCTTTTATTGGGCATATTGACACACATAATTTCTTCCTAGGAGCGATAGGCTTAGAGTAGCTACTTGGGATATAGTTCGGTCGTGTAGAACAGGATTGGGCTTGCATGTAAGATTGTCAATCTACTGACCTTTCTGTGGGGGTCGGCAGGTGATTTAAAACAGAGCAAGCAACGCAAAATTATTGCGAGTAGTGTTGGATTTGATGCGAACCGATAACAACTTGACAGCCCAAGGTGACTCTTTTGCGAGGCTGGTCAATCGCAAACAATCGGCTCAAGAGCCGGCGAAGATTTTACTTGTCGATGATAAGGGGCCGCTGCTCGCCTCATTGCACCATTTGCTCAAACTATACGGTTATGAGGCGGATCAAGCACTGGGCGGGGAGGCGGCAATGCGGGCGCTCGCTGCACAGCAATACGACCTTGTGCTGCTTGATTTGATGATGCCGGGTATCTCCGGCCATGATATTTTGGACTATGCTGCGCGTGAGGCGCTGACCTGCAAGATTATTGTGGTCAGTGGCGACGCAAGCTTCAGCGGCGTCAAACATGCCTTGCACTGCGGTGCTTTCGACTTCGTCAAAAAACCCTATGAAGCCGCTGAATTGATCGGCACCATGGAGACGGCGTTGCGTCAGATCCGACTGGAGCAGGAGCGTGACGAGCTCGAGCTGCAAGTCAAGGAATCAGAATCTTTACATCGATTTATTGTCAACAGCTCTCCGGATTTGGTGTTTATGTTGGATCGTGAAGGTCGGTTCAGCTTTGTTAACGACCGGATCGAAAGCATGTTGGGGTTCGATAAAAAAGCGCTGTTGGGGCAGCACGTCACTGCACTGATAGAAGAAAGCGATTGGGATGCCGCCTCTCAACTATTCGGCGAACGACGCACTGGAACGCGGGTGTCGAAGAACGTTGAGTTAAGGCTGAAAAGTAAGTTGCAAGATCGTCGCGCCGGTTCTGATCGTACCCAAACTGTATGGGCGGAATTCACGGCGATGGGGGTCTACGCGGGCGATGGTGAACCCTCGTCAGTCAATTTTAGTGGTACCTATGCCACCGCTCGAGATGTCAGTGAGCGCAAACGTGCGCAGGCATTGATTAATTTTCAAGCCCATCATGATCTGCTCACGCACCTGCCAAACCGGATTTTGTTGAAGGAAAGGCTTGATGGTGCGCTTATCGAGTCGCAACGCAAAGGCACGAACCTGGCGGCTATGTTTATAGATTTAGACCGGTTCAAGGTGGTTAATGACACACTTGGTCACAGTATGGGCGACCGGCTGCTGCAAGCGGTCGCGAATCGACTGCAGAGTTGTTTGCGCTCGGGTGATACCTTGTCCCGTTTTGGTGGTGATGAGTTTGCTCTGTTGTTGCCCCAGGTACGCAGTCGAGAGGATGTGGTGGTAATCGCGGAGAAAATTCTCGACCGTCTGAAAGAGTCGTTTGTCATTGAGGGGCATGAATTGTTTGTTGGTGCGAGTATTGGCATTTCGATGTACCCAGAAACCGGTGGTGACGAAGAGACGCTTATTCAGAACGCAGATATCGCTATGTATCATGTCAAAGCGCGGGGTAAAAACGGTTATCAGTTTTTTTCCGAAGAGATGAATCAGCAGTTTTCTTCGCGGTTGAAGCTCGAAAGGGAAATACGCAACGCGCTGGCGGAGAAGGAGTTTGAGGTATTTTATCAACCTCAAGTGTCGATGGATACAGGCACCATAAGTGGTGTCGAAGCGTTGGTTCGTTGGCGTCATCAGTCCCGTGGATTGATTGACCCCGGTGAGTTTTTGCCGTTGGCGCAAGAAACCGGACTGTTGGTGCAAATCGATGAATTTGTCCAGCGCCAAGCGTTCCAAGATGTTGCTGGCTGGCACCGTGCCGGGCTTGGCCCGATCGACGTCGCGGTTAACCTGACCTCCAGCCAAATTGAGCAGGACAGTTTTATCGATCACTTTAAGACGTCGCTAAGGAGTTCTGGTTTGGCGCCAACCTCTGTGAAAATGGAGATTACCGAAAGCACGCTGATGCAGGATGTCGAGCTGATTGTGCCTAAACTTCGGTTGATTCGCTCGCTGGGCGCGCGTATTGCGATAGACGATTTTGGCACGGGTTATTCTTCACTGTCTTATCTGCACCAATTTCCCATAAATAGTCTCAAAATCGACTGTGCGTTTGTTCGAGATATTAGAGCGGAAGATCAAGATGCGAGCATCGTTGACGCCATTGTTGCTATGGCCAAGGGACTGCGCTTGGATTTAGTAGCAGAAGGCGTTGAGAATCGCACCCAACTGAAATACCTCAAGGCGCGAGGTTGCGAGGAGGTACAAGGGTATATTTTCTCACCGCCAGTGCCTGCCGGGGATCTTGCGATATTACTCAAAGAAAATAGTTTTGCTCAAATTCTCTCCAAAGACAGTTCTGTAATCCCCGCCTAGAGTTTTTTGGCGTATATTTGTCACCCCATAGGGCCCACAGGAACAGGGTAGTGAAAGGCTTTACGACAAAAATTGTGCACAACGATCGCCAACGCGCGATAGAGCATGGTGCGGTTCACAAACCGGTTCATACCTCGGTGGCTTTTGGCTATCGCGATGCGAGAGATTTAGCTGCGGTTTTCCAAGGTGAGCAATCGGGGTATACCTATGGTCGCCAGGTTAACCCAACGGTTGACGCGCTTGAAGACAAAATCTCAAGCATGGAAGACGGGATCAAAACGGTTTGCTTCGGCAGCGGCATGGCGGCCATTGGCACCGCGATCTTCTCTTTATTGCGCCCGGGAGATCATCTCATTTCCAGCGCCTTTTTGTTTGGGAATACCAACAGTTTATTTACCACTTTTGACGCTCAAGGCATAAAGGTCACATTTGTGGATGCCACTTCTGCCGACATGGTGGCTGCGGCGATAACGCCTGCCACCAAAATGATCTTTGTAGAGACAATCGCTAATCCGCGTACCCAGGTCGCCGCGTTAGAAGAAATAGGCGCCCTGTGTGCGCAAAAGGGAATTGTGTATGTTGTGGACAACACAATGACATCGCCTTATTTGTTTCAGCCTAAAAACGTCCGGGCGAGTTTGGTGGTCAACAGTTTGACGAAATATATTGCCGGGCACGGCAATGCGCTGGGTGGGGCCATCACCGAATTAGGTCTCTATGATTGGGCTCAGTTTAAGAACATCAGCCAGACTTATCGTAAAGGTGATTCGCAGCTTTGGGGAATTACGCAGATACGAAAAAAAGGCCTGCGGGATTTTGGTGCTGCCTTAGCCCCTGAAGTGGCCCATCATATAGCGATTGGTGCGGAAACGTTGGCGCTACGAATGCAACGGCAATGTGATAACGCTTTAGCGCTGACGAAACATTTGGTTTGCCACCCTAAAATAGAAAAAGTTTATTATCCCGGTTTATCAGATCATCCGCAGCACCGGCGTTCAGCTGAGTTGTTTAGACACCCGGGTGCGATCTTCAGCTTTGAACTTAACCCGGAGGTTGATTTATGGCGTTTCCTGAATCGGCTTAAGGTGGTAATTAACTCCACCAATCTCGGCGACAACCGGACACTGGCGATTCCGGTGGCGCACACCATATACTTCGAAATGGGCGCGGAGCGCCGGGCCAGTATGGGTATAAAAGATCAGTTGATTCGCATTTCTGCCGGCATTGAAGATCTGCAGGATTTGATCGCAGATCTTGACCAGGCATTAGATTAAACGAGGTAAGTGATGGGCAGATTAGAGGGTAAAGTGGTTGTCTTGACCGGCGGAGCGGGCGGAATTGGCCGCGCGGTTGGGAAACGTTTTGTGGCAGAAGGAGCTGATGTCCTGTTGGTCGATCTGGACGAACAGGCGCTGGCCGCCGCGTGTGCTGAGATGAGCAGTAATAAGGTCAGTTACTGTGTTGCAGATGTCACTAAAGCGGCGGATAACGTCACAATGATTGAAACTGCGACGGAGCGCTACGGAGGAGTTGATGCTTTTATTGCCAATGCAGGCATCGAGGGTGATGTGTCGTCGATACTCGATTATGACGAGCAACGGTTTGAACAGGTCATGGCAGTCAATGTCAAAGGCCCTTTTTTAGGCTTAAAAGCCGCTGTGCCCGCGCTGACTGAGCGTGGCGGCGGCAGTATCATTATTACCTCAAGTGTGGCGGGCGTGCGCGGCGCCCCAGGTGTTGCGCCTTACGTGACCAGCAAACATGCAGTGATTGGCCTGATGAAAACAGCCGCCTTGGAATTTGCCGACCGAAATATTCGCGTGAATACGGTCAACCCTTCTCCAGTAGAAACGCGCATGATGCGCAGCTTGGAAGAAGGCATGGCACCCGGTGCAGCTGATGAAGCCAAGGCGCGTATGCAGGCAAATATCCCTTTGGGGCGTTATGCAGAACCTGAAGACATCGCCAACATTATGTTGTTTCTGACCAGCGACGACAGCAGTTTTATCAGTGGGTCCGTCTATCTCGCAGACGGCGGCAGTATGGCTTAGGATAGCCACGGCAAATTAGTTCATTTCAACCTAAGGAAAACATTGATGGCAGCAGCGGTTTTAGAAACAACTTTATCACTTCCGAATAAACGCTCCGGCAAAGTCCGCGATCTATACGATGTGACTTTGGCTGACGGTCGAGAAGCGTTGCTGATCATTGCCACAGACCGTATCAGCGCTTTTGATGTGGTGATGGCCAATGGGTTGGCAGGAAAAGGTATTGTCTTGACGCAGATATCGAAATTCTGGTTCGATCATTTTGCTGACAGCGTTCCGCATCATTTGATCAGCACTGACGTTGCTGATGTTCCGGGATTGAACGCTAGCGAGCAAGCCGCGCTGCGGGGACGGATTATGCTTTGCCAAAAGACAGATGTGGTGCCCATAGAGTGCATCGCGCGTGGTTATATTACAGGTAGCGGCTGGAAGGACTATCAAGCCAGTGGCGCGGTTTGTGGTATTCGCTTGCCGCAAGGCCTAAAAAACAGTGACCGACTGGCGGAACCGTTGTTTACGCCTTCGACTAAAGCGGCGACTGGGCATGATGAAAATATTAGTTTTGCCCAGGGCGCCGAGGTGGTAGGCGGCGAATTGATGCAGTGGTTACAGGAAACTACATTGCAGCTCTACAGCCAAGCGCGTGATTATGCTGGTGCGCGTGGAATCATTCTGGCCGATACCAAGTTTGAGTTTGGTATTGCTCCAGGTGCCGAACACCCATTGCTGATCGATGAAATATTTACGCCGGATAGTTCCCGGTTTTGGCCTGCAGATGATTGGGAACCGGGCCGCGAGCAACAGAGCTTTGATAAGCAAATCGTTCGCAATTATCTTGAAACTGTCGTCAATCAAGGGCATTGGGATAAAACCGCCCCTGGACCCGCTTTGCCCGAAGAGGTGACGGACAAAGCCATCGCGCGCTATTTGGAAGCTTACCAGCGACTCACTGGAGAGACCCTGCAGCTTTAAGGCATCCTCAGTTGGAGTGGCCGCAGTACAAGCTGATGTGTGACCAACCGGAATATTGGTCCGGCTGGATGCTGGAGCAATGTATTGATCTATTAGGTCAGCTGCACTCTGATCAGCTGCAGGCTGTTTTATCCCAAGCGCTTCAACAGCCTGCGCTGCCGCGCCCTGCGGATCATCAGGATCATCGTTCCACGCATATGTTTAGATTGAGTTTGTCATCGCAGCAGCGCTGCGATGTATTGGCAGACTTGCGGCGGGCGAAAGCCATGGGTTTATCGACCGCGGCCACTCAAAAGCGCGGTCTGGGTGGTTTTTTGGAGGCTTGGCAGGCTTATGCACAGCAAAAAAATTGAAATTTCCCGTGTATTAGTCGCAAATCGTGGTGCGATTGCGCGGCGCGTTATACGTACCTGTCAAGCCATGGGCTTGCAGACGGTTGCGGTTTATTCGCCGGCTGATGCGGCGGCACCTTATCTGGCCGAGGCCGGTGCAAGTTTTGCGTTGCCGGGTGTTACGCCGCAAGAGAGCTACCTGAATCAGGCAGCATTGCTCGAAATCGCGGATATCAGTGGCGCAGACGCTGTGCACCCGGGTTATGGCTTTTTGGCGGAAAATAGTCAATTTGCGGCAGCGGTTAACGAGCGAGGATTAACGTTTATTGGACCGCAACCCAAATGGTTGGCGCAGATGGGTGACAAAGTGGCGGCGAGAGCGCTTTTTGCAGATCAAGGGTTCCCGATTTTTCCTGGCAGTGGCTTGCTTACAGATATGACAAAAGCGGTCGTGCAGGCAAAATCTATAGGGTATCCGATTATGGTCAAACCCTCTGGTGGTGGTGGCGGTATGGGTATGGAAGTGGTGCCCGATTCTCGGCGCCTGGATCTGGCGATTCAGCGCGCTCAGGCGATTGCACACAGTGCGTTTGGAGAATCTGGAGTTTATCTGGAGCGCGCGATAATGCAGCCCCGGCATGTTGAGTTTCAAATTCTCGGTGATGGCGCGGGCAGCGCGATTCATCTCTATGAGCGCGAATGTTCCGTGCAGAGACGCAATCAAAAGCTGATCGAAGAAAGCCCGGCTCCTGGGATAGACAAGCAACTCGTCGCAAGACATGCCGAGTTGGCTGCGGCGGTTTGCGCAAACCTGAGCTATGACAATATTGGCACCTTAGAAACACTTTTTGCACCCGACGGCGAGGTTGGGTTTTTGGAAATGAACACTCGGATACAGGTTGAACATGCGGTGACCGAAATGATCACCGGAGTTGATTTGGTGCAAATACAAATTGAGCTTGCCTGTGGCGGTAGATTGCCAGCGCAGCCCAAGCGGCGGGGTTTTGCCGTCGAGGCTCGTCTGTATGCTGAAGATTCCGATACACTGATGCCCTCCACGGGCAGGCTCCATCACTTTCGGCCGCCAGAGCTCCATGGGGTTCGCGTGGAAACCGGTTATCAGCAGGGTCAGGTGATTGGTCCCTATTATGACGCCATGCTAGCGAAGATCATTGCTTGTGGAGACACGCGCGAAATGGCAATTGGACGCCTTCTGGTGGCTTTGCAAGCTTTTGAAGTAAGTGGTGTAAAGACTAATGCGAAGCTGCTCATGCGCATTTTGCAAAATGAAGATTTTTTGGGGGGGCGTGTTGATACTGCTATTGTTGAACGCTTAATGAGAGGTATTTAGTTGTGTTGCATGATGTGGAAAGCGAAGTGACGGGTGCGGTCTGGAAGGTGCTATTGCAGGCAGGTGCGGTGGTTTCTGAAGGGGATGTCATTATGATTTTAGAGTCGATGAAAATGGAAATACCTGTTGAAGCACCGGTGTCCGGGACGCTGCACTCAATTGCCGTGCAACCAGAGGATCAAGTTGAAGAAGATCAGATCTTGGCAGTTATACAAAGCTAGCGTTGATCAAGCCAAGGTATGTTTGGCATAAGGTGCTGTTTGGGCGGGTGCGACGGATCGTGATTGCCTCGTGTGCTACTCCAAGCGTGCTTGTGTTAGCATTTCGGCGCAGCGTTAACAGGTGGGATTAGTGATGAGTGAAGGTTTGGTCACCATAGATGTGCGTGACGGGGTTGCCGACGTGCGGTTGAATCGTCCGGAAAAATATAATGCGTTAAGTCCCGAAATGTTCCGGGCTATTATCGACGCTGGAGAGCGCCTGGCGGTGTCCAAGGACGTTAGAGTTGTTGTCTTGTCGGGAAATGGGTCAGGTTTCTGCGCTGGACTGGATATGGGTTCATTTGCTGGAATGGCAAAAAGTGAGCAGAAAAATTCTACTGATAGCCTCTTGATGGCAAGCGATGGGCCGGCAAACCACGCGCAACGCCCAGCCTATGTATGGAAGCGCTTGCCGGTTCCGGTGATCTCTGCTCTGCACGGTGTGGCCTATGGTGGTGGCGCTCAAATTGCGTTGGGTGCCGATATTCGAATAGCCTCGCCAGACCTGAAAATGTCGATAATGGAGATCAAGTGGGGCTTAATTCCGGACATGAGTTTGACACAGACCTTACGAGATCTCGTGCCGCTTGATCTCGCCAAAATGCTTATGTTCACCGGTAGAATATTCAGTGCACAGGAGGCTCAAAAGTGGGGCCTGGTCACTGAGGTTGCTGAAGATCCATTAGCGCAGGCGATGGCGCTGGCGCAGGAGATAGCCGGCAAATCTCCCGATGCGATTCGAGCGGGTAAACAATTGTTTGAGACGGCATGGCAAGCTGATGAGCGTACCGGCCTTGAGCTGGAGGCATCTTTGCAAAAAGCATTAATTGGGTCGTCAAATCAGTTGGAAGCGATCCGGGCAAATTTTGAAAAACGGCCCGCTGTATATGTTGACGCTCAGTAGATTATGAGTTGGGAAAAAGAAGTAAACGAGCTTTCGCAGCGCCGTTTTCTGGCGCGCCAGCAGGGCGGTAAAACCGGCATTGCCAAACAACACGCAAAAGGCCGGTTAACCATACGTGAGCGCATAGAGGCGCTTTTGGACGACGGTAGTTTTCGTGAGCATGGACGCGCGACCGCGAGTCCGGTTTACGACGACGACGATGAGATAATCGAGTACGTGCCTGCCAACTATGTGGTTGGATTTGGCAAGGTAGGTGGTCGCCGGTTGGTGGTTGGTGGTGAGGACTTCACTCTCAAGGGAGGCTCACCTAACGCCGCAGGATTACGTAAAAGTGTCTACGCCGAGCACCTTGCGGTGCAGTATCGTGTGCCACTTGTGCGTTTGCTAGAGGGCGGTGGCGGTAGCGTCAAAGGTGGCTCAAAAAAAGGCGGTACCACCGGTGAACCGGTATATGCAGAGCCGCGGTTTAAAATCATAGCGGATGCATTGTCTGAAATTCCGGTAGTTTCGGCTGCCATGGGTGCGGTGGCCGGTTTTCCTGCGGGACGTCTGGTCGCGTCACACTTCTCGGTAATGACAAAATATACGGCGCAAATAATGATCGGTGGCCCAGCCTTGGTTGAGCGCGCGTTGGGGGTCAGTCTGAGCAAAGACGAACTTGGCGGTGCTCAGGTTCACGCCAGTAGCGGGATTGTCGATAACCTGGCGAACGATGAATATGATGCTTTTGATCAGGTACAAAAATTTCTAAGTTACCTGCCCAACAGCGTATGGCAGCGAACCCCGCGTATAGCCTGCGAGGATCCGGTGGATCGAATGGAAGAGGCGCTGCTTTCGATTGTTCCGCGTGCCGCAAATACGGCCTTTGACATGCGAGCCATTGTTAATATGGTCGTTGATCAGGGAAGTTTTTTTGAAATGGGGGCTGCTTTTGGTCCAAGTCAGATATGTGGGTTTGCCAGATTAGATGGCCAACCGGTCGGTGTCTTGGCCAACGATTGCCATTATTACGCCGGGGCGATGACCGCAGAGGCGGCCCAGAAATACCGCCGGTTTGTTGAAACCTGCGATACCTTTCATGTGCCAATTGTTAATTTCGTAGATCAGCCAGGATTTATGATCGGCCCTGAATCCGAGAGCGCTGGCACTATACGTTTTGGCATGGCCGCTGTTGCCGCAGCCGCACAATCAACCATACCGTGGGCGGTGATTCAGGTTCATAAAGGCTTTGGTGTGGCCACAGCGGCACACTATGCGCCGGGAAACTACGTGTTGGCATGGCCTTCGGTGGAATCAGGTGCTCTGCCACTCGAGGGAGGCGTTGCGGTGGCTTTTCGTAAAGAGATTGCAGATGCTGATAACCCTGAAGCAAAGCGTCGTGAATTTGAAGATAAGTTGCGTGAGGGCCGATCACCCTTTCCGCGCGCTGAGTCTTTTGCTGTGCACGAATTGATCGATCCTCGCGAGACGCGGCCTATGCTGTGCGAATGGATCGATTGGATACAACCGCAACTGGATAGCCTGATTGGACCTGTTCGATTTGGCATGCGCCCCTAAACCTTAAATCTATTGGAGTAAAAAATGAGTATTTCTTTCGAAAATCAAGTGGCTATTGTGACCGGCGCGGGAGGGGGCTTAGGCCGTTGCCATGCGCTTGAATTGGCCAAGCGGGGGGCGAAAGTTGTTGTTAATGATCTTGGTGGCGCAATGGACGGCACCGGTGGCTCATCGGCGGCGGCGGAGAGTGTTGTGGCAGAGATCATAGCTGCTGGCGGCGAGGCCATTGCCAACGGTGGGTCAGTCTCAGATCGTGTTGGCGCTAAAAGTATGGTTGATGATGCAATGGCCGCTTGGGGGCGCGTTGACATATTAATTAACAACGCAGGCATACTCAGAGATAGGTCGTTTGCCAAGATGACCTTGGACGATTTCGAGCTCGTCATGAGTGTTCACTTAGCGGGCGCTGTTAATTGCACACACGCGGTATGGCCGATTATGCGTGCGCAAAACTATGGTCGTATTTTAATGACCACATCACCCACAGGGCTTTATGGTAATTTTGGTCAAACCAATTATGGCGCGGCCAAACTGGCCCAAGTTGGATTTATGAACTCGCTTAAGATCGAGGGTGCAAAAAATAATATTTACACCAACACGATTGCGCCTGTTGCCGCGACCCGTATGACAGAAGAACTTATGCCTGAAGCGGCGTTAGCGAAATTAGGACCAGAGTTAGTGACCCCGGCCGCTGTGTTTTTGGTCAGTCAGGAGGCCCCTAACGGTGTCATCCTGCAGGCACAAGGGGGGCAATTCTCCATGGCATGTATCGTTGAAAATCCGGGGGTGAATTTAGGTGCCGATGCAGATGCTGATGACATTGCCGCGCATTATGCCGATATTGTTGATCTTGCCGATCTCAAGCCGCGTAATATGCTGCAGATGAGTGCGCTATAGTTGGTGTTTGAGGGGATTTAATGTCAGTACTGATTCTAACGGTGGTGGTTTCCTTCTTGCTGGGTGGGGGACTCTGGCTAGCTTTAGGTAGTCGATTATCCTTTCGTGATGATCCTCGCGAAAACGATAAAATGAATGTTGTGGTGTATTTTGCGGCAATGTTACCGTTAAGTTTTGTATTGGTATTTTTTGGTATTGTGGCGCTAGAGGCTTATGCCTCGTAGCGTCATCGCCAGTCGCCTAAAGCATACGATAAGCCTGCGCTAGGATGCAGCTCAACGTCGATCCTGATCAGGTTAAAGGATTTCTAGATCCCTTAGAGGGCGAAAGACTTTACGACTTGGCGCAATCGGCCGCGCAGTGCGGCCCCTGTTTGGAAATTGGCAGCTATTGCGGGAAATCGACGCTGTATATCGGCGCTGGTGTTAAAGCCAGTGGGGGCGTTTTATTTGCCTTAGATCATCATCGTGGTTCAGAGGAACATCAGATGGGTGAGCTCTACCACGACCCTGAACTGTATGACGACACGCTGGGGAAGATGGATTCGTTGCCGGCATTCAGGCGAACGCTGGCCAACGCTGAGCTCGAAGGTCATGTAATTGCGTTGATTACCACAAGTGTCTTGGCCGGCCGTTACTGGCAAACGCCATTGTCTATGGTCTTCATAGATGGCGGTCACAGTATGGCGGCTGCTCTGAATGACTATCGTATTTGGAGCCGTCACATCAAGCCAGGAGGCTATTTAGCGATCCATGACATTTTTCCGGATCCTAAAGACGGTGGCCAAGCACCCTATAGCATCTACCAGTTGGCTCAAGCCTCAGGTCAATTCGAAACCTTACCAAGCACTCAAACACTGGGTGTATTGCGCCGCCTGTGATGTTCAACGGTGCTGGTTGAACAGTGAATGTGCCGGTGTGAGTCGAAATAATGCATCAGCTGCCAGTAATACAGCAGCAGCGGTCCAACTTGGGCGTTCGTCGGGCCAGAGGGTATTGTCGGTGAAGACATACCCGGTCCACCAACTCCCGTCAGTGAACTGAAAGCGCTGAATGCCTTCGTAAAGTGCTTTGGCGCTTTTGATGTCATTTGCTGCCATACACGCCATGATGAGTTCAGATGTTTCTGCGATGGTGACCCAAGGTTCGTCAGCGACGCAGCGACAGCCTAGATTGGGCTCAACAAACTCCGCCCACCTGCGAGTTAACCGGTTTTGTGCTGATGAGTGCTGGATAACACCGGTCAGTACGGGGTAAAACCAATCCATTGAATAACGTGACTTGGAAGTCCATGTTCGATCGAAACGGTGCGGCTTGTGTCGAATAGCGTTGCCGAGTTGGTAGCGAGCCTGCAGTAAACGATGGGTATCTTTGTTTAGGACACTGGCTAAAGCGGCTGCGCATTCAAGTGATTTATAAATTGAACTGCAGCCTGTAACCAATGCGTCTCGGCTGATCCCTTTGGATTGATCTACTGCCCAGTAGATCTCACCCTCAGGGGTCTGCAGAGAAAGCACAAAATTGAGCGCCCGCTCGATCATCGGCCAATATTTAACGACTGTTTCCAGATCACCGGTGGCTTGGAAATAATGCCAAAGCCCAGTGGCGGGATAGGCGACAAAATTACTTTCCGCGCGTGTGTCTTGAGAGGCCTGTTTGTTGTTGTAGACGGCGTGCCATGCGCCGTCGTCGCGCTGAGTTTGTTGTAACCATTCAAATCCACGCCGCGCCGCTTGAGTGTGCCCACCAACAGTTAATCCCATAATGGCTTCCACGTGGTCCCACGGGTCGACGATTCCGCCCGTAAACCATGGCAGTGCCCCGGACTCGAGTTGCAGTTTTGCGATGTATTGGGCCGTATGCGCCAGTCGTTTTGAATCAAACACTATGTTTCATTCACAAAATACATCACAACACTTTTACCCATAATAGGGTTCAGCAGCCGGTCCATGAGCCGAGTTACCCATGGCTTGTGCATAAGATCCCAGACCAGCAGGCGGTGGTACAATTGAACCACTTTTACCGTTTCTCCTGTGTTCCAGAATAAGCAGCGCAGCCACCAATAAGGCACGTGCAGACTGTGCGCCCAATGTCTGGAAAACCGGCGCATCCGCAAGGATTCAATCGCCTTGCGTAGCGTTTGAGTTTTAAATATACGCACATGGCCGCCTTCTACTTCATGATACGGGGTGCTCAATTGCCAGCAAACCCATTCTGGAAACCATCGAGGCACGCTGACCGCAAATATGCCGCCCGGTCTGAGGACGCGTTTTATTTCTGACAATACCACCCCATAATCAGGTACATGCTCCAGCACTTCAGAGCAGATGACCTTGTCAAAACTATCGTCAGCGAAGGGGAGGTTCAGTCCGCTGGTGTGCACAAAATGACAACTTTTAATCTCTGGCGATTGTTGTGGGCAAAATTCGTCTAATCTTTGCTTTGCTGTTTTAAGATCCCTGACTGAAAGATCAATGCCAACCACGTGAATGTCGGCGTGCAAAAAGCTGCTGATAGCATGCCTACCTTCGCCGCAGCCTAAATCCAGTACGCGGTCTCCTTTGGTAAAGTTCAGGAGATTAAAATTAATCGTTTCCAGGCTCATATTCGGGGTCCATTTAATACAACGTCTTGGTAGTAATGGCTAAGACGCTCGGCGGTTAGTTTCCAATTAAAGGTTGTTGTCATGCGCAAACGACCTGCTTCAGCGTAAGCCTGGCGGCGTTCGGGATTGTCTAGAAGTTTTGCGATAGCGCGCGCTAGCGCGTTTGGGTTGCCTTTGGGAACGGTAATGCCGGCATCGCCGACCACTTCGGGTAACGCGCCTCCATCTGTGGCGACTACCGGCACAGCGCAAGCCATGGCCTCTGCAGCGGGTAGACCAAACCCTTCATATTGTGATGGCACAACCGCGATGGTTGCTGTGGCATATAGCCGGACAATTTCTTCAGGAGCGATGCCGTGTTTGAAGTCGATGGTATCGTTCAGAGCGTGGTCGGTAATAAGTTTAGCGGTATGGCCGCCGCTCTTGGGTTTGCCAATGAAGGTGAGGCGTAATTGCGGGTATTGCTGTTTTAATTGAGCAATCGCCGGGATCAGATATTGGGTGCCTTTTAGGGGTTGGTCTGCGCTGGCTGTGGTGATTAAGTGGTGTGATGCCCGTTTAATATGGGGTAATGGCTTAAAGGTATGGCTGTCGACGCCATTGTGAATCATTTTAATTTTGGCTTGATTGACCCCGAATGCACTGGCGATATCGCGCTTTGCGCATTCGCTCACGGTTGTAATGTGGTGAAGCCTTTTCGCAACACGAGTTTGCATGTTTAAAAAATGATGCCAGCGCTTGATCATAAGGCGGGCCCCGCGATTAGGGGTGTGCGCAAGGGCGATGTCTAAGTCGAAAGTAATCGGGTGATGGATAGTTGTCGTGACGGCTAGACCTTTTCTCTGTAAAGCCAGCACGCCATAGCTTAAGCTTTGATTGTCGTGAATGATGTCGTATTGATGGTGATGTTTAAGGAGATATTTCTTTGCCCTTTGACCAAATGTATAAGGTTCTGGAAAACCGCCAGAATTCATAGACCACCATTCGAACAGATCTGTCGCAGAGCCCAGATGTTTCAGTTTAAGGGCGCGCAGGGGATCTTGCTTGTCGTAAAGGTTGAGGCCCGGTAGTTTGATCAGCGAGATGTCATCATCTAAGTCTGGATAAGGTTCTCCTGAAATCACATCAACGTGATGTCCAATATCCTTCAGTGCTCGGGAGACATATTTCAGGTAAATGCCTTGGCCGCCGCTGAATGGGTTGCTACGGTATCCCAGCAACGCGATCCGCAGTGGCTTGAAATGGGATTTTGGGGTGTCCTCAGCATCGACGGTGGTTTCAGACACTTGTGTTTCCCAGCGATAAAATAGTGCCAGATGGTAAAGACTGGGACTCTCTTAATCCAGTCTATAACAGATGAAAGACGTCTGATTGAGCGGAGATTAAACATCTATTGGCAGTCGCCGATTTCGTGGCCTTCTTAGGTGATGTTTTCTGCAAGTCTCAGGTTATGCTGCAAACTTGCGATCCATTGCTGTCCTTCCGCGGACTGCTCGAGACATTTGATGCCCTCAGAGACATGGGGTTGGACTTCCTTGGAAAAAAATTCAGGAACACCAGCCTGCAGGTCGGCGGCATGATCAAGCCCGCGGGATTGTGCTTCGCCGGTTTCGCAGAACTCGGTGTAGAGTCTAGGTAGTTTATTGAGGTAGTGTGGATCGGCCATTTGACCGATCAGATCGGCACATCGGACAAGGTCGCCAAGACCATCATGATCCGCCGGGTACTCAGGGGTCAAAACCGGGAAATAGGTCATAGTGATATATCGTGCCACTGCGTCGGTGTCGATGATGGGGTCGGCGGCAAACTTTTCCTGCACATACATTATCCCGCGGTCAATATGATACGGCGTCAGGAATGCATCAGTTGCGCCGGTGGGGCGGTTTATGATGTTCCCAGTACGCGAAATTTTCGCGGAGCTCAGGTTGTCCTCAGGGAGCAATGACCGCAGATAACCAACGTCGTGAAAAAGCATCGCGACAACGGCATTGATCCAATTCTTGGTAGAAAGGTCGCCGTAAATCATTTGCCGGCCCCGCAGAATGCACAGCCCCGCATCAGTGATCAGCAGGGTGTGATGGATGTCATGATAAGCGCAGTTGCAGTTGACCAGCAGTTCCAGCGCCGTCTTGGTGGCGCATTCTAACGAATGTCTTTCAGTGGCCGAGGTTTGCTCAAACATTTGGTCAAACGCCGACAGCGTATGTTTCACAAAAGCATCGATCAAAATGGTGTTGGCATCAAATATCATTGGTTGAGTTTACTGAACTCTGCTGGTGGCCTGCGTGCATTGGCGCACAGTATTGAGATGGATTTGTCCAACGGTGTTACCATGTTTGACCGATTATCGAACGGTTGGATTGAGTAATCGTTATGTCCCAAATTGAGTTACGCCACCTGCGCACGCTTGTTGCACTCAGAGATGCTGGAAGTTTAGTGGATGCGGCGGATCGTGTATTTCTTACCCAGTCTGCGTTATCTCATCAGGTGAAAGACTTGGAGACGCGCATCGGATGTGCGTTGTTTGTGCGCAAAACCCGGCCCGTACGGTTTACAACGGCGGGAACGCGGTTGCTTAGTCTTGCAGACGAAGTGCTGCCGCAGATTCACACCACTGAATTGGATCTGCAACGATTGGCCGGTGGTGAATCGGGGCGAATCCTTATGGCTATAGAGTGTCATAGCTGTTTTGAATGGCTGTTGCCGGCGATTGACATTTATCGTGATCATTGGCCGGATGTCGAATTAGATATCTCCAACGGTTTTCCTTTTGCACCTTTACCGGCTTTGGGGCGGGGTGATTTAGATTTAGTCATTACATCTGATCCTGCGCAGGAAGAGGGCGTTCATTATTTCCCGTTGTTCAGTTACGAGGCACTATTGGCGTTGGCTAAAGATCATCCGTTGGTGGCCAAACCCTGGATTGAACCAGAAGATTTAGCGCCGGAAACGATCATTACCTATCCCGTAGACCGCGGGCGGTTAGACATCTTCACAGGTTTTCTCGATCTCGCAGGGATTGAACCCAAACATATTCGGCATGCTGAGTTGACAACGATGATTGTGCAGCTGGTTGCCAGTAGCAGGGGGGTGACTTGCCTGCCTAATTGGGCGCTGCACGAATACACCCAAAAAGAATATTTGGCGGTGCGGGCCCTGGGTGAGGAAGGGGTCTGGCCGACGCTGTATGCAGCAGTACGTAAAGATCAAGCCGATGCGCCTTTTATGCAAGGGTTTGTCGATATGGCAAAACGAACATGCTTTGAGAACTTGCACGGTATTGTGACCGCTGAATTGGGCTAACGCGTCAAGAGTGAAGCAGCGTTGAAGGGTTATACCCCCTTACATTCGAGGCTTAAGGCACCAAGGTTTGGCAATGCCAATGGTCACCATCAAGCTGATAGCGCGTGCGATCATGGAGACCATCTGGTTGATTAAGATCAAGTCGCTCCACAATAAATGGACGTAAATACAACCCTCTGGCATTGGTTGGTGCTGCAACCGGAGTGCCGAGATTGGCACCGTTGAGTTGTTGGTGCAGTTGCCCTCGCGATTCAATCACGCTGCTCTGCGGTGCAATCTGCTCATAAAACCAATCCATTTGTTTGGGCATATCCGGACGCAGCTGCCAGCTGGCGTGAACCTTTTGTGCGTCAATGGGTTCGCTTGTGACCTGCATTCTGTATTGCACTGCAATGCTGGGCCAATAAGTGTGGACGGCAAAGTCATGCTGCAAGTCGGCCCACTTTGGACTGGTGGCGTTGACAAAAATTGCCAGATGGCTGTCGACGTCACGCAAGACCAGCGTACGTAGTTGAGGTTTGCCGCGGTTGTCCACTGTTGCAACTGTGCACAGCGCAGCCATCGGGTCACCTGATGCACGGGTACGATCGCGTGAGAATAGACTTAACGGATTCATGGGTTTGGCTCATATTCTGCCGCAGCAGGGGTTATTGGCCTGAATCCCCGTCGGATTGTGTGGTTTGCGCCTTTTCGGTAGGTGCATTACGCCGTCGAATTTCAGCGATATCCCGTTGGATTTCGCTCAAACGAAATAGGATGTCAGGCATTTGATCGCTAATGCGCCACAATAAATAAGCAATCGCCAGTAGTACAATAAATGAAAAGAAACCCATTCACTTTTCTCCATTTAGAAATGATGTGCGCAATGATAACAAGGAAGGCCTCAGTCGAGCGACCCACTATACGTTTTGCGGACACTAAATTTTTGTTTGGATAGCTCCGCACCAGATACAACTTGGGTATATTCAAAAATTGTGGTTGCGCCGGCACGGCATGGCGATGACGCAACGTATTGAGATTGGTCTTGAACTAGGCTGTTGAGTGTATCTTTGCAGGCGTCTGTAACTGAATAAATTCGGCGCAGTTCGGGGCTAAATTTATCCAGTCAAGGTCTGTTCCGAGCAGTACACTGCCGAAGGTGACCAGATTATCGGTCACGTGACGGTTGCTCAGGATGTTTGCGAGGTGGGTGAGCCCTGGGTTATGCGCGACGATGGCCACATTTAAAATCTCGCTCGGCGTTGTTTGAAGGCAACTCATTAGCTCGTGAGCATTGGCTAAATATAGATTTGGGTCGTCAATCCCGGTTGCATTGAATCCTTTGACAACATAACTTGCAGAGCGTTTTGCCCGCGCAGCGGTGCTTATCCATACCCACTGAGCAGGCTGCGGATGCTGGCTGTACCAGATTTGCATAGAAAGTCCGTCTTTCTCTCCCCGGCCATTTAACAGGCGATCATAATCAGTTTGGCCCAGCATGCCCTCGGTGGATTTGCCGTGGCGGATGATCCATACATGTCTGTGGTGTTGGGGTATTAATCCCACAGATCAAAGAACTCCTGAATGGCTTGCATTTGTCCTCCGCTGACCGCGGAGGGCACAATAATTGGCGTTTTAACCCCGCAGTCAAACCATGCTTCAATGCCCTCGCGCACTTCGCTTGCCGTGCCCGACAGGGTGGTGTCTTCCAACCAGCGATCAGATAAACATTCCGGAACGCGATCAAAATCTTTCGCTGCTATTGCGGCCTCGACCTGATTCATTTCATCTTCGTAGCCCGCTTCTTTCCAGTAGTTGCGGTAATTGGGTAAAAAAGCGTAGCTCGTGAGTGTTTTTCGATTTACCGCCATTGCTGCGGCTTTATCGCTGTTGATGCAGGTGGGAATCATGTTGCCGATAAAGAACGTGTCATTGGAACGGGCATGACTGGACAGCGCATTTAACGAAGACGCCATGTGCGAGCGCGCGCCGTTGGCAAAAACCATGCCTTGGGCGATTTCTTCGGCAAGCTGGATCATTTTTTGGCGCAGGGTTGCCAGCACAATGGGAGGTAAATCGCCGACTCGCGGAACGCCCTGCAAGTCTTCGACAAATTGGCGCATGTCTGAAAGGGGTTTGCCTTGTTTAATTCCTAAGCGGTTCATGGCGGGTGCGTGACTAACGCCGACGCCGAAATTGAAGCGACCGTTAGAAATTTCGTGGATGAAGCCCGCGGTTTGGGCAAATTCAGTGATATTACGGGTATAAATTGGTGTGATGCTAGTGCCGATTTTGATGGTATCGGTTGCCATAGCAATGGCCGCACACAGGGATAGGCTGTCACCGAGACTTGGCCCATATATCCCGGGAAATCCTCGTTTTTCGATCTCCTGTGCCATTTCTATAGTCTTCAGTCGGCGTCCAGGGACGGCGGCGAGGCTCACGGCGGGAAGTTGGGTCATCTGAACGCTCCTGCGAGATCAAAGGTTAGCGATTATACATTCAGTAGAGAAAAACCGCATTGCGATTGCAGCGGATTGAGGATAAAAACCCGATGTCGGTGCAGCGGATTGATTGGCTTGAGAGCGTGTTCGCTGAGCGTCATTTAGGCAGTACAGCGACCAATGCGTCTATCAATCTATCGTTTTGCTGCGCTGTACCAATGCTGATGCGGAGCTTGTTCTGAAGCCTTGGTGTGTCAAAAAAACGCACTAAAATCTGATGTTCTTTCAGGTAAAGATACAGCTCGCGGGCGCTCATGGGTGTTGATGATGGCATTGTCGCCAGTAGAAAATTAGCTTGGCTGTCGGGTGCCGTGAAGCCTAATTCTTGCAGACGCATCATAAGTCGTTTCCGTTGCGTTCTGACGTCTGCCCAGGTTGATGCCGCATAGTCTTGATCCAATAGCGCGGCCGCACCGAGTTGCTGCGACAAATAATCGATGTTGTAACTATCGCGTGTTTTTCTCAGAATTGGATCAATGAGCGCCGCTGGCCCGAGAAGATAACCTAGGCGTAATCCTGCCAGACTATACCCTTTGCTAAATGTCCTTAAGATCAGCACGTTATCGTGCTCTTTGATCAGTTGGGAACTGTTGTAATTCATCTTTGGTTCAACAAAATCAGCGTAGGCTTCGTCGATCAGGAGCAGTCCGTCAAGTTGTCGCGCAAGCACTGAGAGTTGTTGTGTGCTGATGAGTTTGCCGCTCGGTGCGTGGGGGTTCACGATGCAGGTCAGGGCGGCGCCCGCAGAGTTCAGCGTCTCAGCTGTGCTGGCAGGCATCGCCCACTGGTCGTCTAACGGCACGCGAATTACCGGCGCATCATGAATCTGTGCCAATACGGGATATAAAGAATAGCTAGGTTCAGCCATGCCAAAGGCCTGATCTTGCGCAATAAAGGTAGTGATCGCCAGGCGCAGCGCTTCGTCCCCGCCATGGGTCATGACAACATTGTCGCGAGCCAGAGCATGATGTTCTGCAACCGCATCGCGTAAATGATCTGCCGTGGGTTGAGGGTAGGTACGCAACTTTGCCGTATCTACTGCTGCCAATGCAGCCTCGACCGCAGGGCTAGGTGGGTGAGGGTTTTCGTTGGTGTTGAGCTTGACGGTATTTTGGTCTTGTAGTTGCTCACCCGGAGAGTAGCCTTGCATTTCGGCTATGTTGGGTCTCGCGAAGCGTTTCACATGACATCCTTACCAGTTTGTGTCGGTGGCGATGAAATAGTTTCAGCTTGGGTTTGGGCTGGTCCCAGCAAATGCGCAATCCATTCGGTGTTTGGGTTTGCTTCAAAGGCGATTTTTGCCGTCATCGTGAGTGGCACTGAGAGCACCATGCCGACGGGCCCTAAAACCCACCCCCAAAGGACAAGTGATAAAAAAACGATCAGAGTCGATAGGCCTAAGCCGCGACCCATAAATCTGGGTTCGATGGCATTGCCCATAATGACGTTGATGATCATAAAACCGGCAGCCACGCCGACTGCAGTGGCGGGGCTGATTTGTATCAACGCCAGCAGAACCGGCGGCACCGCCGCGATAATGGAGCCAATAGTTGGCACATAGTTGAATAAAAAAGCCAAAAGCCCCCACAAGATGGGAAAGTCTACACCCAGTGCCCACAGCATTATGGTCACCAATAGTCCGGTGGCTGCGCTAGTTGTGGTTTTGATCGCAATGTACCGATTGACGTTCTCGGTAAATTTGCTGAAATATTGAAGATCTTTTTCAGGGTGACGCAGCACTTCCGCCAGTTTCTGAGGGAAACTCGCGGCTTCCGCTAGAATGAAAATGACGGTCAGCAAAATCAAAAAACTATTGCTGAGCATCGCGCCAATGTGCGAAAGAGCGGTCCCTGCCATGGCCAGTGCGGTGCTCGGTGAGAAGCTAGAAAAAACAGAAGCCAAGGGGTTAGGTATACCCAACTGGCGGGCGACGGGTTCCATCAGGGTGTTTATTTCTCCTTGAAATATCACCAATCTGGACTGGTAAAATGGGAGTTTTGCGCTAAACGCTGAGGTTGATTGCGCCACCATTGCCCCAAGCAGCACGATCATCAATATGATAAGTATCATGACGACAGGTAGCGCAAAACCTGCATGCAAGCCTTTTTTTTGCAGCCAAAACATCGGCGTGGCGGCGATGATGGCGATGAAGGCGGACAGCAAAAAGGGTACCACGAGCGCTTGTGAAGATTTCAGTCCGGCGGCAACAATCACAATTGCAGCTAAGATGAAAAGGCTTCCGCCGCGAATTTTTAAGGGTTCTGACATGGTGCACACCTGCTAAAATGGCCGCCTAAAAATTGATGCTGATCAGGTTAGGTTAAGCCCCTGTCCTTTGCTTAGGGTTCGAGTCGCTGCAAATAGGTCAGCGGAGATTCGCAAGGGTTCCATGGCCGGCCTAAGATGGATTGAGGTCCGGCACCGTGCAGGACACTTGTTCGCCAATGTATTCCTCTATGGCCGGCAAGTTAAAGGCGTCGTCCTCTGAAACAAAACTAATGGCTATTCCGGTTGCGCCTGCTCTTCCTGTACGACCGATGCGGTGGACATAATCTTCAGCCTCTTCGGGGAGGCTGTAGTTGATGACGTGAGAGATGCCATCAACGTGTATGCCGCGACCGGCGACGTCTGTGGCAACTAAAATGCGAAGGTCGCCGTCTTTGAAGCGGTTGAGTGTCGCCAGTCGTTTGCGCTGTGGAACGTCCCCGGCAAGTCCCTCGCAGGTGATGTTTTTGCCCTGTAAAAATTTGACCAAGCGATGGGTTTGGTCTCTGCGGTTGGCAAAGATAATCGCCCTCTCCAGCGCGGGGTTCTCGCATAGATTCAACAACGTCGCTTCTTTTTGATCTTGACCAATCATCCAAAAGCGTTGGTCCACGGTATCCGTCGCGACGCTGTCTGGCTCGATGACAACATGCTCAGGATCTATGGTCCAAGAATCCGCCAGGCGCATGACACTGTCGTTGAAGGTGGCGGAAAAAAATAACGTTTGGCGTCTGCGTTTATGGGGTGTTTGGTAGACGATACGACGCACGTCGGGGATAAAACCCATATCGAGCATGCGGTCTGCTTCGTCAATCACGAGCACTTCAACTTTGCTCAGTGAAATTTTGTTGCGCTCGAGGAAGTCGATCAGACGCCCGGGGGTCGCAACCAAAAGATCGACGGGTTTTTTATCTAGCTTTTCTAATTGTTTGTTGAAGTCCATACCGCCAACAACGCAGACTGTCCGCTGCCCCATGTATTTAGACAACCCTTTAGCATCGCCCTCGATTTGCAGGGCAAGTTCTCTGGTGGGGGCGAGGATCAATGCTCTGGGGTGTCCTTTGGTCGCGCTATCTTGTAACGGCGTTTCCCAAAAGCGTGTTAACACAGCGATCAGGAAGGCCGCCGTTTTTCCCGTGCCGGTTTGAGCTTGCCCGGTGACGTCATAGTCCGACAGGGCATACGGGAGCGTTTTGCTTTGAATGGGTGTGCAGTATTCGTAGCCCAACGCAGCGATGCCCTGCATCAGCGGTAGGGGTAGCGCAAAGTCGTGAAAGCGGTCTTTATCCGCGACTTCTGGGATGTGAAATTCGTCTAGCGTCCAATCAGACATATAACCTTCAGTGTCGGGTTTCAATTAGTTTGCGCGAGCTCGCCAGTTTCACACATAGCGTCAAGATTTGCATCGCTGATTGCAGTTCGTCTAATGTTGCGAAAGAAGGCGCAATGCGCACATTGCGGTCCTTTGGGTCCTTGCCGTAGGGAAAGGTGGCTCCTGCAGGGGTCAGCGTCAGTCCTGCGCTGTGCGCCATCGCAACAACGTCTGCCGCCAGTCCTGGTAAAAGATCCAACGAAACAAAGTAGCCGCCTTTGGGTGTGCTCCATTGGGCGATACCGAGACCACCGAGCGCTTGCTCGAGGTGTTTCTCTACCAATGAAAATTTAGGTTTGAGTAAATCGGCGTGAGCCTGCATGTGCGACTGGATGCGGCCGCTTAAAAAACGGCTGTGTTTTAGTTGATTAACCTTGTCCGCACCGATCATCATAAACCCCAAAGCTGTTTCCAAGCTGCTCAGCACTTGCTCGCCTGAAGCGACAAAAGCGATACCCCCACCGGCAAATGTAATCTTCGAGGTGCTTGCGAACTGCACGACGTGATTGGCGGTACCGGCGCTTTGCGCAGCAGCAAAAATAGATTTCATGTGCTCGTTGGGAGTTTCCAAGTGATGCACAGAATAAGCGTTGTCCGCCAGCACCAAAAAATCTCGCGCGGCGGCTTTGGCAGGTAGCTCGACAAGGGCATCGATTGTTTCTGGGCTGTAAGTGCATCCGGTTGGATTAGAATACTGGGGAACGCACCAAATGCCTTTAATGCTGGAGTCTGTTTTTATCAGCTCCAGTGCATGCTTCATGTCGGGCCCGTTTTCACCGATGTCTATATTGACCATTTCAACACCCAAAGATTCGGTGAGCGCAAAATGGCGATCGTAGCCCGGCACAGGCGTTAGAATTTTGGGTGGTTGTGCATCCGACCATTTGCGGTTGTCACCCCATAGTCCGGCTTTCAGGGCTGTCGACATGACTAGGTGCATTAAAAATAGGCTTGAATTTCCGCCGGCAATAATATTTTCAGCGGGAGCGTCCATTAACTGCGCACCCAGTTCACGTGCTTCTTTAATGCCGCGAAGATCACCGTAATTTCTGACATCGGTGCCACTTGCGGTGATGTATTGGTCCTTAATTACGGACTCTAGCCCGTTTGACAGTGCCAGTTGATCACTGGCGGGTTTGCCTCGACTTAGATTTAAAGTCAGCTTGTGGTGTTGCGTATGGTCGAATTCTTCGCGCAGCTGTGTTTCAAGTGCAACTAATTCCTCGAGCGTGTATTCGACGAATTTCTTTTTCATAGTCCGGTGGTCTCTTTGATGCCGAGCATGATGTTCAAATTTTGCACGGCGGCGCCTGCAGCGCCCTTACCGAGATTGTCGTAGCGTGCGGTCAGCATAACCTGATCGGCATTGCCAAATATCATTAACTGCATTTGATTTGAATCATTAACGGCTGTTGGTGTTAGACAGCCTTCGTTGAGCATGGCTTGGCTGTCAAGGTCGAACAATTCTATGAAAGGTTCATCTGCGTATCGTTCTGCATAGACGCTATGGATGTCACTTAGCCCAGCGCCTTTTAGTTCGGACCTGATGAACAGCGGTACGTACACCATCATGCCTTTGTAGAAGTTGGCAACCATAGGTGAAAATAGTGGCTGAGTGGCCGTCTTACTATAAGTCCACATTTCAGCGACATGTTTATGCTGCAACGCCAGTGCATAGGTTTGACTGTTAAAGGTGTCTTTTTCACCTTCATCAAAGGCGTCAAATCGTTCGATCATTTGTCGACCGCCGCCGGAGTAACCTGATACGGCATGTGTCCGCAAAGCGGTATGTGCATCGAGCAAGCCGGCGTCGATAAGGGGGCGAACAAGCAGGGTAAATCCCTGCGGATAACAGCCTGGATTGCTAACAAACTGCGCGCCAGCGATATGGGAGCGTTGCTCAGGACTGAGTTCTGGAAGACCGTAAGTCCACTGTGGATGCGTTCGGTGCGCCGTGCTGGCATCCAATATACGTGTCCGCCCGGCGGCGAGCAAAACAGATTCCTGTGCGGCTTCGTCAGGCAAGCACAATATGGCGAGATCTGCTTCTTGCAGATGCTCTTGTCTTGTTTGAGTATTTTTTCGTTCGTGTTCAGCAATGCTGATTAGGCTGATATCCTCGCGAGCGGCCAAGCGTCCTGATAGTTCAAGACCGGTGGTTCCTGCTTGTCCGTCAATAAAAATGCGTGTCATGTCTGCTTCAAGTGGGTGTCTGAGCAACGCGGCAGTTTACGATGTTAGTCCGGTGAAGTTAACCCATAATGCGGTTTACTGCGCGATAGCAAATTTTGCTGTAGGGAGAGAACAAGCGGTTGATCCGGATAGTAGCGTCGGGCCTCATGAATAAACCGTAAGGTCTTGCCGGCGTCAAACCATTGCATCAGGATTTCTTGTCGCCTTTGTTTGCTCTGGTAGTGTTTCTTGACGGTGTTTGCAATACGGTCAAAACCGACTGCGTCGAGTAGGGTCCGAACACGTTGATCTAGATGTGTTGCCGAGCGGGTAGTGTCAGCGAAATGCGCCAAATAAGCCAAAGCCTCTGCCAATAGCAAAAAACTATTGGGGTGATAACTGAGGTAGCTGGCGTCGTTGTCGCTTTCTTTTAATGCGGCGGTAATTTTGTGTAATGCTGGGCCTGTGCCAAAGGGTACTCGGTCCGACAGGCGCGCCGCCAGCGAGACAACGGTGCGCGGCAGGTAGACCACGCCATGAACCTTCGCTATTTTGTTCAGCAGGTAAAAGTCCTCAGCTGCGTTACGCTGGGGATAACCTCTTACGGCTGCGTAAGATATGCTGTGAATTGCAATTGTGCTGCCCAAGGACGGGTAGGCATAAGTTGATCCGGCTTGGGCTAAACCGGTCACATAGTACTGCATATGTTTTTCGTAGAGACGTACCGCACGGGTTAAGCTCGCATCGGTACTATAATGGCGGTGGCCAAAGACAACCGCTCCTTGCTTGTCGCATAGATTGTGGCCGCGTTCGTCAAAATAGTTCGCGGGCAATTGCGCATCTGCATCACTTTGGTACAGCCAAGGGCTGGCAACTTGTCCTGTGGACTGCAGCCGCAGGGCAATGTCGGTGCCAATCTTGCGTGCTAGCCCGACGCCCGCTTTGGCGGGTAACGGTTGGCTCACGCAATCTACGATCATTACGTTGCTCCGGGTTGCATCGGCCAGGGTCGTTAGCAGATTTTCGGTTCTTTGGCGCGCGCCCTGTGGTGCGCCTTGCGGTGCGTTTACGACTGCAATGATCAAGGTGGCGCTGGTGTCGATATGGGCGGTAAGGTTTCTGAGGCACTCAGGATCTTCGTCGTACAGCGGGATCACCAGTGCTTGCTGGTAAGATTGCTTTATTGTTTGGGCGTAGCGCTGCGATAGCGGTGACGCGTGTTTGCGCAGATAACTTTGCACGGTTTGATTGTGCATATCAGAACCGAGGAGTTTGTCAGTGTAGGGCGGCGCGAGTCGGTAACGCTAGCATGATGTCATTTTCCAGGCTACATATCTCGGCAAACCGGTCGGATGCGCGCTCGGGGGAGCAATGCTCGCAGGCTAAACGGTAGAATAAGGTCCAGTGCCGAGCCTCGCTGGTTGCGATTGCGTCGTAGAATTTCTTTAATTCGGGATCGGTTAATGCCTGGGCAATGCAGGCAAATCGCTCTGCGCCGCGGCGTTCAACAACCGCCCCCATCAACAGCCTGTCAAGCAAGAAAAACTCGGATCCGCGCCGGATGTGCGAATTAAGCTGATTGACGTAGGGATCTTTGCTGTCGGCTGCGGGAGTTATGCCGCGCGCCAGCATGATACGAATCACCTCGCGATAATGACTCAGCTCCTCCACCGCCAGATCAGCCATAGCCATAAGGAGCGCGGGTTGATCGGGATAATGCGAGGCGACGGACATGGCCATGCCGGACGCTTTTTTTTCACACGAAGCATGATCTTGCAAAAATGCTTCAAAGTTACCCATCACGCAGGTGAGCCAGGCCCGTGGCGAGGGCGCGAGATGCGGTGTGTGTGGTGCTACGGATAGATCTGGTTGAGCCATTGTGTAATGTCTGAAATTTCCTGAGGGCAGACTTGGTGTCCCATCGCATATTCGTGCCATTGCACAGCGTAGTTGTACTTAAGCAAACATTCTCTTGATGTGATTGCTCTGGTGATAGGGATCATCGGGTCTTGGATGCCATGGAGCATTAAAATGGAGGTGTCGACGTTGGCGAACCCGAGTCGATCAACAACGTTTTGATGGTCGTGTAAATAGGTCGACAGCGCCATGATGCCGGCTAATTTTTTCGAGTAACCAAGACCCAATTCAAGGGCAATAACGCCGCCTTGGGAAAAGCCTGCGAGGACAATTTCTGATGGCTTAACACCGTTTGCTTGTTCTGCTTCGATCAACGCGGTAATGGCAGCAACGGATTCGCGGATGTCTTGGCTGCCGGCGAGCGGTGCGCGAGGGTCGATGTCATACCAACCGCGCATTTCGGCCCCACCATTTATCGTGATTGGGCGGATGGGAGCGTTGGGAAAAACAAACCGCAAGGGTTGGTTGAGCTCCAGCATCGGCACAATAGATTCGAAATCGGTTGCGTCTGCGCCCAGGCCATGCAGCCAGATGACCGTGCCTACGGGCTGATCGCCAGTTTGCGTGCAGAGTGTTTCTAGGTTTGCTGTTTGAATCGACATGAAGTTTTAGGTGATCTGTTCCACAAAAACAGCAGTCACAATACCGGCAATGGAGAACAATGGGTAGAGGAGGCTGTGCATTCTGGGTCCGGGCAGCCATACTACACCCATGGAAGATGGATTAGACAGAGGCGGAAGCAAAGACCTTCGCCGATTGGGCCCTGCGCTCAAATTTTTACGCCCGTACCGGCGCCAAGTCATATTTGCCAGCATTGCGTTGGTGGTGACAGCCTGTGCGACCCTTTCTTTGGGGCAAGGCATTCGTTTGGTCATAGACAGCGGATTTGCCAGCGGCGGTCCTGGATCTTTGGATAATGCCATCAGCTTATTTGCCACTTTTGTTGTAGTGCTCACCATTGGCACCTTCATCCGCTTTTACTATGTCTCCTGGGTTGGCGAGCGCATCAGCGCGGACTTGCGCCAAGCAGTATTTGCCCATTTGATACATATCCACCCGGGGTTTTTTGAAGCCAACGCACCCAGTGAAATACAGTCACGGATCACGACAGATACAACCTTGTTGCAGACGGTTATTGGCTCTTCTGTATCGATTGCGTTGCGCAATCTGCTGATGTTTGTTGGCGGTGTTGTTTTGATGTTTATCACAAACGCAAAGCTGTCCCTAATTGTGTTGCTCAGCGTGCCGTTGGTGGTGTTGCCTATTATCTTATTTGGCCGTCGGGTGAGGCAGCTTTCCCGCAGCAGTCAAGATCGTTTGGCTGATGTGGGTAGCTATGCAGGAGAGTCTTTGCGGCACATCAAAGTGGTGCAATCGTTCAATCATCAAGGGGCAGACAACGCGGCATTTGGTGCCCGGGTTGATGAAGCGTTTCAAGTTTCAGTCAAGCGTATACGGCAGCGCTCGATATTGGTCGCCATTGTGATGTTGGTTGTTTTTGGTGCAGTTGCAGCGATGCTTTGGGCTGGCGGTCAGGCAGTGCAAGCTGGCCATAGCTCGGGGGGTGAATTGGCGGCCTTTATATTTTATGCGTTTATTGTCGCCGGCTCTGTGGGTGCAATCAGTGAGGTGATCAGCGATTTGCAGCGAGCAGCCGGAGCAACAGAGCGTTTGGTAGAACTATTAGAGTCGCCGAGTGAAATTCTTGAAATGCCTAATGCCAAAACTCTGCCCTTGGCGCCTGTTAGTTTGACGTTAGAGGACGTACATTTTGCCTATCCGACTCGTCCCGATCAAAAAGTGATTCAAGGAGTTAGTCTGCAGACCCAACCCGGCGAGATGGTTGCACTGGTAGGGCCTTCTGGAGCCGGTAAAAGCACGTTGTTTGACCTGATTCAACGATTCTATGATCCCGGGCAGGGTGTGATTAAAATGGCGGGTGAGGACGTTCGCGAACTCAAACTGTCCGCAGTCAGAGGGGTGGTGGGATATGTGCCCCAAGATCCGGTACTGTTTGCCGGTACATTGCGGGACAACTTGGTCTATGCATGTCCCGAGGCGGATGACGCGGCGATCCAAGCAGCCCTAACGATGGCTTATGCAGCTGATTTTGTCGGAGTTTTGCCAGAAGGTCTGGAGACTAGGGTTGGCGAAGGAGGCGTGGGTCTCTCGGGTGGTCAGCGGCAACGATTGGCCATTGCCAGGGCATTGATATCTGAGCCGCAAATACTGCTGCTTGACGAAGCGACCAGTGCGCTTGACGCCGAGAGCGAAAATCATATTCGTTTGAGTATTGATGGTCTGAAGGGGCGGATGACCATTCTCGTGATTGCGCACAGACTCTCAACGGTTCGGCAGGCAGACCATATTTTGGTTCTTGAAGATGGGCAGGTCATGAATCAGGGCACTCACGATCAATTGTTGGAAGCCTCAGATCTTTATGGCCGATTTGCTCAAATGCAGTTTGCGTCATAGTCCCGCTTGTGCGCGGCAAGATTAGAATAGCCCTAATTGCTTGGCCTTTGCAGAAGGTGAGAGTTTAACGCCTGCGCCGATTAATCGAACGGGTAACTCATGGCGGCGCCATGCTTGGTCGAGCAAGCGGGCGTATTCCGTCAAATCGCTGCTACCTCCGGTGCTGGAGGCTGTGGTTGTAATGAACCCGTTGAAGCGTAACTTGATGGTTCGCTGGCAGATCAGGTGCCGACAATTTGTTTGTTCGATTCGGTGATCGAGCTCCTTGAATAACGTTTCAAGTGCTTGTTGACAGGCCGCCAGAGAAGGCAGGTCTTGCGCATAGGTATGTTCGGCGCTCAGGGATTTTCTTTGTCTCTTTGGGCTAACCGCGCGGTTATCTTCGCCGCGACTTAACTGATATAGGCGCGTGCCAAATTTGCCGAAATGACGCGTCAAGTCGTTTAGTGGCACTGTCTGTAGGTCGCCACAGGTGTGTATACCCAAATTTTGCATCCGCTTAGCGGTCACAGAACCCACCCCTAAAAGTTTTTTTACCGGCAGCGTGTAGACAAAAGAGTCAACTTGCTCGGGGGTGATGGTGAATTGACCGTTTGGCTTGAGCCAGTCTGAGGCAATTTTGGCAAGAAATTTGTTAGGTGCTATGCCGGCTGAAATGGTGATACCAACCTCGTCTTCCACGCGGGTTCTTATTTCTTTGGCAATCCGGGTTGCGCTGCCGTTTGCGATGCGGCAATCACTGACGTCCAGGTAAGCTTCGTCTAGCGACAATGGCTCGACGATTGGAGTAAATGCTCGAAAAATAGCCTGAACTTTGGCTGACTCTGCTTTGTACTTTGGCATGTCCACTGGCAAAACTTGTAGATCAGGGCACAGGCGAAGTGCACTGATCATCGGCATGGCAGAGTGAATGCCATAGGCCCTAGCGTTGTAATTGCAGGTTGCGACAACCCCACGCTGATTGGCGCGCCCGCCGACGGCCACGGGAAGGTCCTTTAGTTGGGGATTGTCGCGTATTTCTACCGAGGCGTAAAAACTGTCGCAATCGCAGTGGATGATTTTCCGCATAAGCCAACATTACCGGATTCAGGGAAAAAAGATCAGTCCTGCGTTAACGGCATCTGAGGCGCCCTAAAATATGTTTTTCCGATGGTTTGGTTTAGAATGCTGCGCCTCTGGATGGCCAGTTCTTACTGGTTTACCACTGCAAGAGCACAAGCGGGAGGGTGTTATTTTTTCAGCTCGTTTGGGCGTCTGACAGTTGCTGGCCAGACTCCGTGCAACTATCAAGGGGTGCGATGGCGGCTACATTTCTACCGCTGTTGCGTTTTCAACCACTCACTAAAAGAGAAGAAAATATGGGTCCATTATCGGGTTTTAAAATCATTGAATTGGCAGGAATTGGTCCGGGTCCTTTTTGCGGAATGATGCTGTCGGATATGGGCGCTGAGGTGATCCGCGTAGAGCGGCTATCCGGCGTGAATCGTGCGCCTAAAGATGTGCTGGTGCGCAATCGGCGCAATATTGCATTAGATCTCAAGAGTGAGGCTGGGGTGGAAACAGTTTTGCGGCTGGTCGAGTCTGCAGATGCGCTGTTTGAAGGGTTTCGTCCAGGTGTGACTGAGCGGTTAGGTTTAGGTCCAGAGCACTGCATGGCGCGCAACCCGAGATTGGTTTATGGGCGAATGACAGGTTGGGGTCAGGAAGGCCCAATGGCCGCCGCGGCAGGTCACGATATTAACTATATTGGGCTGTCGGGTGCGCTGCATGCGATGGGCCGGGCTGGCGAGCGTCCTGTGCCACCGCTCAACCTGGTGGGTGATTTTGGCGGTGGGGGTATGTTGCTGGCTTATGGATTGGTCTGCGCTCTGCTGGAGACTCAAAAATCAGGCCAAGGTCAGGTCGTAGACGCTGCGATGGTCGATGGTGCAGCGGCCTTAATGGCGATGTTCTTTTCGATGTCCGCAACGGGTGCCTTTACGGATCAGCGAGGCACTAATCTGTTGGATGGTGGCGCTCATTTTTATGACACATATGAGACCAAGGACGGTCAATACGTTTGTATTGGTTCAATTGAGCCGCAATTTTATGCGCTGTTGATTGAAAAGGCCGGTTTAGATGAAAATTTGTTCAGAGATCAGATGAATCCCGCTCGCTGGCCGGAATTGAAAGTGGAGTTGACGCGGACGTTTCTGACCAAAACGCAGGCGCAATGGTGCGAAATTATGGAAGGAACCGATGTTTGTTTTGCGCCAGTGCTGAGCATTTTCGATGCGCCTGAACACCCACACAACAAGGCCCGCGGCAGTTTTCTAGAGGTCGACGGAGTGATGCAGCCGGCACCGGCACCCAGATTTTCACGGACCCCGCCTGCGGTTGTGCACGGTGCTCGCATTCCTGGGCAAGATACACAAACGGTGTTGCATGACTACGGCTTCAGTGCAGATGAAATTAGTCAGTTGGAGAATGACGGCACGATTGCAGGTTAGGGCGCGCGTGCATCAGAGTTTGTTATATGCAGGCGTTTGCTTGCAATTACTTGGTTAACTGCAGAAGCCCATGGCTATGAATTACGCTGAAACATATCAAAAATCGCTGACTGATCCCGAGGGATTCTGGCGCGAACAAGCGGCCTTAATACCTTGGTTCGAGGCCCCGGAAGCGATATTGGACCAAGACGAGACTGGGCTTTGGCGCTGGTTTCGAGGTGGCAAGCTCAACACTGCTTATATAGCGTTAGACCAGCATGTTCTAGCCGGGCGAGGAGAAAGTCTGGCGTTGATTTATGATTCCCCGGTTACAGGGGTGATCCAAAAATATACTTATGCCGAACTCACTCAGTGGACTGCGCGCGTCGCCGGAGGTTTGACGGATCTGGGCGTTGGGAAAGGCGATCGTGTTGTGATCTACATGCCCATGATCCCGGAAACGGTTGTCACGATGTTGGCCTGCGCTCGAATTGGTGCCGTCCATGCGGTTGTCTTTGGTGGGTTTGCAGCGCCTGAATTGGCTTTGCGAATTGATGACGCTAAACCCAAGGTAGTGGTCTCAGCATCTTGTGGCGTGGAATTTGACCGTGTCATCCCCTACAAACCGTTACTGGACAGCGCGATTGCGCAAGCATCACACCGGGTTGAGCACACCGTCATCGTGCAGCGCCCGCAACTGAAAGCGGAAATGATTCAGGGCCGTGACCACAGCTGGGCGTCTTGGTTAGAGGCGGCAGCTCCGGTTGATTGTGTTCCAGTGGACGCCTTAGATCCGCTTTACATCTTGCATACCTCAGGCACGACAGGAAAACCCAAAGGCGTTGTGCGCGACTGCGGAGGGCATGCGGTTGCTCTGAATTACAGCATGCAGGCGGTCTATGGTGTGGATGTCGGAGATGTTTATTGGGCGGCATCTGATGTCGGCTGGGTGGTAGGCCATTCATACATTGTTTATGGACCGTTGTTCCGCGGGTGCACGACTGTCTTATATGAAGGTAAGCCGGTGCGAACGCCAGATGCCGGTGCGTTTTGGCGCGTGCTTGCTGAACACCGGGTGAAAACGTTTTTTGTGGCGCCAACGGCATTTCGAGCGATTAAGAAAGAAGATCCTGAATGTGCTCTCAAAGCCCAATATGATTTGAGCCATTTACAGTATCAGTTCGTGGCAGGGGAGCGTCTGGATCCGGCCACCTACCATTGGCTGAAGTCGAATCTTCCCGGGATACCCATCATCGACCATTGGTGGCAGACCGAAACTGGCTGGTCTATTTGTACCAATATGGTTGGCGTGGAGCCCCTGCCGATAAAGGCTGGGTCACCCACCTTGCCGGCGCCCGGATATGATTTGCGTATTTTCGATGAAGATGGTGTGGCGCTAGGTGCTAATACGGAAGGGGCTATTGTGATTAAAGGGCCATTGCCGCCAGGAGCATTTGTCACGATTTGGGGTGATCACAAGCGATTTACCGAGAGCTACTGGCAGCAGTACCCCGGCTTTTATTTGACTGGCGATGGCGGTTATCGTGACGATGACGGTTATCTGTACGTGATGGGGCGAATGGACGACGTGATTAATGTCGCCGGACACCGGCTGTCGACCGGGCAGATTGAAGCGGTTGTTGCTGATCATCAGGCGGTCGCGGAGTGCGCTGTGATTGGTATTGAAGATGCGGATCGTGGTCAGGTGCCGGTGGGTTTCTTGGTGCTCAAAGATGGTATTCAGATTGACCCGCTGACGCTGCAACAGGCATTGGTCCAGATGGTTCGGGAGAGAGTGGGAGCTATTGCAAATTTTAAGCGCGCTTTGGTGGTTCAACGGTTGCCAAAAACGCGTTCCGGAAAAATTCTGCGCCAGGTCATGCGTAAAATGATTGATGGCGAAGTCTTTACGGTGCCCTCGACTATCGATGATCCAGCGATAATTGATGAGTTGCGGGAACGGTGCCTGCAAGAAGGGGTCGTCAACAAATGATCATTGTGCATGGGATAATCCCCTTGAGAGCAGAATCCCGAGCTTCAGCGTTGCGTCTAGCGGCACGCATGGCGGAGGCCACTAGGGCGGAGAGCGGCTGCATCTCTTATGATTTTTACATCGGTCTGTCAGACCCCAATACGCTGATGTTGTTCCAGGAGTGGGAGAATATGGATGCGCTTATGGTTCATTTTCAAACCAATCATATGGAAGCGTTTTTGCGCGAATTACCGGATTTGGTTGCTGGAGACATCATCACCAAGCGGTATGCGGTGCAGAGCGTTGATGAAGAAGTGCCAGATACGCTGGAAGACCCAGATCCGATCATTCATTAATCGACGGCTTGCGCTTCGCGAATTTGTCTGACCAGATAGGCGGTTGTTGCGCAAAGCCCAATACTGAAGATGATCTCAACACTGCCCAGTAGCGCTAGTTTCGGGTCAGAGATGACATAGACACCATGGATAAAATACAGGGTGCTAGTCATGCACATTATAAACGTACTGGCGAGCTTGAGGCGCATTAACCCCGGCAGCGGTAAAAGCAAGGGTGTCAGTTGCAGAAAGAACCAGATTGCGTTTGGGATTGGATTTGTCAATGGCTCGACAAAAAATTGTCGCAGCCCGGTGACGCCTACAATTGACCCCAGCATGATAAATGCAACGAAAAGCCACCCTTTCATAAAAGCTTCAGTGCCAGTTTGGCCAACTGCTCCCCCTGTATGAGTGCTAGTTGTGCCTCATGTTCAGAGAGTTGCGCACCAGTTGCCGCCACGTGCGAGGCCCCGTAAGGTGTGCCACCAGTTCGAGTTTGGTTCAACGCGTCCTCTGCGTAAGACAATCCCTTAATGATCATGCCATGGTGTAGAAGAGGTACCATCATGCTCATCAGCGTGGTCTCCTGACCGCCGTGTAGTGAGTGTGATGAGGTGAATACGCCAGCGGGTTTGTTTACCAGCGCTCGGTTCATCCACAGATCCGCGGTATTGTCTAAGAAATGTTTCAGCGGTGCGGCCATATTGCCAAATCGGGTTGCGCTGCCCAGCAATAGCCCGGCGCAGTTGCTCAGCTCAGATTTGGTGCAATACACCGCTCCCTCGGCGGGTACTTTAGGCAAGACTTGATCCGTGACCGAATCGACCGGGGCAACGGTGCGCAGTTTCGCGTTGATACCGGCAACTCGGTCAACTCCTCTTGCCATGTGCAGGGCAAGGTCTTTGGTGCTGCCGCTTTGGCTGAAATATAAAATAAGGATGTAGGGTTCGGTCATGTGAATAGGACCTCGATGTTTTCCGGTGGACGGCCAATAATGGCTTTAGAGCCTGCTTTGGTGCAGTGTTTGACAACGATGGGCCGTTCAATAAGGATCGGGTATTCAACCATTGCGGCCACCAGTTCGTCGTGGCTAACATCGGCATGGTCAATATTCGCTTGTCGGTAGGTGGCTTCTGTTGTGCGCATCAGCTCCCGTGGGGTGCGCGTTAACAGAGTCAATAATTGATTGAGCATCGCTGCGTCGGGTGGATTGTTTAAGTAATTGATAACGGTAAGGGTGACGTTGCGGTCGTTCAGCAGCGCAAGAACTGCCCTTGACTTTGAACAGTTTGGATTGTGATAAAGGGTAAAGCTGGTGGTCATAAGCAAGTGTAAACTGAGATGTTTTATTGGGCGGCGCCAGTGTCATGCGCAGGCCGGCGGCTGCAGGATACCACTTTGTTGACCGAACTTAACCAAAAAAGGCGCCGGCTATTGTTGCCGCGTTACCTCTCGTCAATCGGGTTGGTGTTCACCTGGCGCCTGAAAAAAATGGTCCAGCTATTTTTAGTGAATGATTGCCTCGCATCTGCGGGAGCGCTCACCTATACAACTTTGTTTGCGGTTGTCCCCCTGATGACGGTGACGTATGCGTTCTTTTCTATTTTGCCTGAGTACGCACAGATGTTCGAAGAGGTGCAGGCCTATATTTTCCAAAATTTTGTGCCTGGCGGATCCAATATTGTGCAAGAGAAATTAGCAGAGTTTGCCGGACGGGCGCGCGGTTTAACCGCTATGGGTTTTTGTTTCCTATTTGTGACTGCTTTCCTGATGCTGATATCGATTGAAAAGCGTTTCAATGCGATTTGGAATGTTGCGCAACCGCGAAGTGGATTGTCGCGTTTTTTAGTCTATTGGGGAGTACTTTCAATGGGGCCGCTATGTATTGTAGCGGGGTTATTGTCGAGTCTATATTTGCTCAGTTTACCGTTGGTATCCGATTTTTATGTTTCGGGCCTGCGAGAAACGGTTCTGGGCTACTTGCCTGTTTTTTTGAGTGTTGGTGGGTTTACTTTGCTTTTTTATGCGGTACCTAATTGTCGAGTGTCGCTCTTGAATGCTATTGGTGGTGGCGTGGCGACGATGCTGATTTTTCAGGGTGCTTTTACAGGTTTCGCTTCTGCTTCACGCTGGTTTTCATACGATGTGGTTTACGGAACCTTTGCGGCATTGCCGATTTTTTTGGTTTGGATGTACTTGGTTTGGCTGATTATCTTAGTCGGAGCGATTTTTGTGCGAGTCTTAGCGCTTGCACCCCCCGCAGAGCGGGACAAAGAGCCTTTGTTGATCAAGGCGGTGCGGGTTCTGCGAGTTTTTTTTCAGGCTCACCTAGAGGGCCGCGCGGTGTGGGATCGTGATATCGGCCTAGAGGTGCCCATGGGTCAAGACGAATATAGGCTCATCATGGCTGCGCTGCAGGAGACGAGAATTGTCTGTCAAACTGGTGCTGATCAATGGACCTTGGGGCGAAGCTTGCAGTCCCTGACGCTTTGGGATTTATATGGACTGTTCCCGCATGGGTTGGAGTGGCAGCAATTAAATGAGGTTAAAGATTTACCGAGATTGGTTGATCCTCTGGTCTCGCTGGGTCAGTTTGGTGTGGATAATATGTCCATTAGTCTGGAGAGCGTGGTGAGCACATGAGATTTTTGATATCTGGCATAGTTTTGTTACTGGTTTGCGGTTGTGTCGCAGAGGAGAAAGTGCCGCTCGCTGACGGAACAGCGGTGCCGCTGTCGCAATGGGAAGGTCGCTGGTTGGTGATTAATTATTGGGCCGAATGGTGTGGTCCGTGTCGCGATGAAATCCCTGAATTGAACGAGTTGCATGCTGAGCGAGCCGCAACCGGTATGGTTGTGCTTGGGGTGAATTACGATGGACTTGTTCAACCTAAACTGGGTGAGGTGATTGGTCGGATGGATATTAAATTCCCCACCTTGCTGAAGGATCCAGAACCAACCTATGGTTACGGGCGTCCCGAACAGTTGCCGGTAACAGTTTTGATTAACCCGGCGCGCGAGGTCCACAGGGTATTGATCGGGCCGCAGACCGCAAGCGCCCTACTGGCCGCTGCTGCGCCTTAGTTGTTCACTTGTGGCCGCATTGGTTCTGCAGTGCAGGCTTTGAGAGGATATCTGGCGCAACCCGATAAGAGTCCAGGTAACTCCGACATGGGTTTGTTGTGCCAAGTTGTGCGCCAGCGGGTGATCACTTTGTCTGGGTATTTTAAGGCACCTCGACTGCCGTTATAGCGCGCGAGAGCGTCGACCAGGTCACCATTTGCAGTATTGATGTAGTGGGCGAGAATGACCGTGCCATAGCGGATATTGGTGCTCATATCGGTGAGGTTGTCCTGAGGGCGTCCTATTTCGCGTCGCCAAAAAGGCATGATTTGCATGAGTCCCTGAGCGCCGGCGCTTGAAATTGCAAAAGGGTCAAAAGCGCTTTCAACCTCGATCAGCGCAAGAATAAGATCAGGATCCAGCGATTGTTGGGCTGCCTCGCGGTAAACGATGTATAGCAGTTGCAGTCGTGTAGCCGGGTCCGGCAGGTAGGGTTGAAGTCTTTGGTCTGAAATTTGTAACCAGACTTGAGCGTCAAATTGATCGGCGTTGAGGGTGGACGCCGCAAGACCCTGTGCTAATTTTTCCCTGAGAACGGAGTCGCGCGATAGCGTTTGGTTTGCCCCTGCCGAGGTTGAAAAACACAGCAGTATTGTGCTGAGCCATAACGCCTTGGCGAGCGGCATGGATTACTCACCCGACAGCTGCGTCAATACGCTTGCTAGGGCTATTTCGGTGGCTTTCGTGTCGGTACGTTTCTTGTATTCAACCACTCCATTTTTTAGACCGCGCTCGCCAATCACCACACGGTGTGGGATCCCGATTAGATCGGCCTCGGCAAATTTGACGCCCGGTCGTTCATTGCGGTCGTCGAACAAAACCTCGAGACCTTGATCGAGGCATTTGGCGTAGAGATCTTCGGCAGCCAGTTGAACCGCCTCTGATTTTTGCAGGTTAAGGGCAATGATATGCACTTGAAATGGCGCCAAGGGTGCTGGCCATACGATGCCATTTGCATCGTGGTTTTGTTCGATCACCGCAGCCACCAGTCGTGTCACTCCCATTCCGTAACAACCCATCATGGGGATTAAATTCTGACCGTCTTGACTTAAGACGCTGGCGTTCATTGCGGCGCTATAAACGGTGCCAAGCTGAAAGATGTGGCCAACCTCGATACCGCGTAAAAATTGCAGGGTTCCCTGACCGTCAGGCGCGGTATCCCCGGCCACTACATTGCGGGCATCAACAATCTGTTGCGTGTCCAGTTTGACGTCACGGCCCCAGTTGACGCCTGCCAGGTGCTCTTCATTGATATTTGCGCCACAGATAAAATCGGCAAGCGCGGCAGCCTCGCGATCGACTAACACTGGAATATTGCTATTGACCGGCCCTAAAGATCCCGGGCTAGCCCCGGTGTGAGTGAGAATCTCAGCTTCGGTAGCCAGTGCAAAGGGTTGCTTGACCCCAGGTAACTTGCTCGCTTTGATGGGGTTAAGTTCATGGTCTCCGCGTAAAACAATAGCCAGCGGCCCCTCATCACCCGCGACCACCAGCGTTTTGACGGTGGTGTTTGGGGTGATGTCTAACATGGTGCATAGGTCGCTAATACTTTTTACGTTTGGTGTTTTGATACTGCTCATTGCGCGGCTAGGTGCGGGTCTGGGTCCGGGTTCCGCTGCGGTCGCCTTTTCCAAGTTTGCGGCGTACGAGCCGTCTGAGGCATATACTATGGTGTCTTCACCAGACTCGGCCAGCACGTGGAATTCGTGAGAATGAGCGCCACCAATACTGCCGGTATCTGCTTCGACGGGGCGAAAATCAAGCGCCATTCGAGTCAATATCCGGCAGTAACATTGATACATTTCCTGATAAGTCGCGTCGAAAGAGGCTTGGTCAGCATGAAATGAGTAGCCGTCTTTCATTGTGAATTCGCGCGCGCGCATCACGCCAAATCTGGGTCTTCGCTCGTCGCGGAATTTAGTCTGGATCTGATAGTAGTTGACGGGGAGTTGTTTGTAGCTCTGAATCTCTCTGCGGAATAGGTCCGTGATTACCTCTTCGTGGGTGGGACCTAGGCAAAAATCCCGTTCATGGCGATCTTGTAGGCGTAGCATCTCAGGCCCCATTTTTGTCCAGCGTCCCGAGTCTTGCCAGAGTTCTGCTGGCTGAACCACAGGCATCAATAACTCTTGTCCACCTGACCGATTCATTTCCTCGCGGATGATGTGTTCGATTTTGCGTAATACCCTCAAGCCTGCGGGCAACCAAGTGTAGAGCCCACTTGCCAGCGGTCGAACAAGACCTGCGCGCAACATTAACTGGTGGCTCACGACATCAGCATCTGCTGGATTTTCTTTCATTGTTGGGAGTAAAAATTGAGATTGCCGCATGTGTTGTCCAAATTGACGGATAGTTAAAAAATTTCCTAACAGTCGGTTGGACTGTTGAAGCGGGCTGCGACCCGCCAGGTGCCATTGAATCATTAGTTACAGGCTTTGTTCGCCGGATTTTGCCACGGGCGCTATTGTTCTGAACTAAAAACTTGCTGAGAGATTAAATCATGTCTTCGAGTTTGTTGAGTGCTTCCCCGCTCACGGCGCGCTCCTTGCAGGATGCATGTTAACGGGCTTGGCGAGAGGATTCACGCGTTCTCAAACGTTGTCGCGTTGTTTTTCCAATTTCGCTCAGGGGTTAGCAAAGTGGCGATTCACAACGGGTAACGCTTGCCGCACATGGGGTAATACCGAGTGACTTTGCAAGAAAAAAGACGTAAAACCGCTGTATTTTTAGGGTTTTTTTTAAGATCATGCGGCGCCCGTTTGGCAATTGATCAAAGAGATGAGAAATAATGCCCATCTATGAGTACCGTTGTGGCAATTGCGGCCACGAGTTAGAAGCCTTCAGGAAATTGAGTGAGGCGCCGTTGTTGGCTTGTCCCGAATGCCATCAGGATGCGTTGGTGAAGAAAGTGTCTGCTGCTGGGTTTAGACTCAAGGGCGGTGGCTGGTACGAGACGGATTTCAAATCTGGCAAGAAGAAAAACGTTTCTGGTGATGACAGTAAAGCACCCAGTAAGACTGAGAGTGCGCCGAGTTCATCCTCGAGTGCTTCCAGCGCGTCTGGTGGGTCGAAATCGGGCAGTTCAGATTCCTCCAGCAAGTCCTAATGTCGGTATGCGGCGTAACTCGCAACTGGCGATAATGAAATCAAAACGGCAAAAATTAACAAGGTAAGCACTATGCGTAGTCACTATTGTGGCGAGGTTGACGGTTCGATTGCAAATACAACGGTGGAGGTATGTGGCTGGGTGCATCGGCGCCGCGATCATGGCGGTGTTATTTTTCTTGATATTCGAGATCGTACCGGCATTGTTCAGGTTGTTTTTGACCCCGATACCGTTGAGAGTTTTGCCACCGCGGATAGGGTACGTAACGAATTTGTCCTGCGTGCCATAGGGCGCGTGCGCTTGCGACCTGAAGGCACGATAAACCCGGAGATGGCGACCGGAGAAATCGAGATCCTGGGTAAAGAATTAGACATTCTTAACGCTGCGAAAACACCGCCTTTTCAATTGGATCAGCATTCTGAGGCAGGTGAGGATATTCGCCTGAAATACCGCTATATGGATTTGCGGCGGCCAGAAATGCAAGACCGTATGCGGATTCGGTCAGCGGTCAGTGCGCGCGTACGCCATTACTTAGAAGCACAGGGATACTGGGAGGTGGAAACGCCCACTTTGTCTCGCGCTACCCCGGAAGGTGCTCGCGATTACCTAGTTCCTAGCCGAACGCACCCGGGACAATTTTTTGCGCTGCCTCAATCTCCTCAGGTCTACAAGCAATTGCTGATGATGTCGGGAATGGATAAGTATTATCAAATTGCTCGTTGTTACCGCGATGAAGACCTGCGCGCCGATAGACAACCTGAATTCACGCAGATTGACATTGAGGCCTCGTTTATCTCTCAGCAAGCGGTTATGGATTTGACCGAGGGTATGCTCACTGAGCTTTTCAGCTCGGTGCTGAATGTTCAACTCAACACTTTCCCTGTTTTAAGCTGGTCTGAGGCGATGCGCGACTATGGCAGTGACCGCCCAGATTTGCGTAATCCTATGAAGCTTGTTGATATTGCCGATGTTATGCAGTCGGTGGAATTTAAGGTTTTTAACGGCCCCGCGAATGACTCACAGTCGCGGGTTGTTGCTTTGCGAGCGCCAGGTGGTGCAGATATGCCTCGTCGAGTAATTGACGAGTTGACCGCGTATGTAGGGCGCTACGGTGCTCGAGGTTTGGCCTATATCAAAGTGAACAGCTTAAGCGATGGTGCTGCGGGTTTGCAGTCTCCGATTTTGAAATTTCTGCCTGACGATATTACCCAGCAGGTACTGGCGCGCGTCGGTGCTCGGGACGGAGATCTGGTGTTTTTTGGTGCGGATAAAACAAAAGTCGTTAACGACGCCATGGGTGCCTTGCGTAATAAACTGGGTGAGCAGTTAAATCTGGTTGAGGCGGGGTTTGCACCTTGTTGGGTTGTAGATTGGCCGATGTTTGCGGCCAATAAAGACGGTTCCTTGAGTGCGGAACACCATCCCTTCACTCAACCGACGTGCACCCCCGAAGCATTGCTGGAAGAACCGCTTGCAGCCCAAGCGGCGGCATACGATGTCGTTATCAATGGTTATGAACTTGGTGGTGGGTCGTTGCGAATTCACGATCAAGAAATGCAGGCTGCGGTTTTTGCCGCATTAGAAATGGGTGAGTCCGCCCAAGCGAAGTTTGGATTTCTTCTTGATGCGTTGCAATATGGGTGTCCGCCTCACGGTGGTATTGCTCTGGGCTTGGACCGATTGATTATGCTCATGACGCAGACCCAGTCGATACGAGACGTCATTGCGTTTCCAAAAACTCAAACAGCTGCTTGTTTGATGATGGCAGCGCCAAATGAGGTAGAAGAGCAGCAGTTGCGAGATTTGCACATCCGTGTTCGTCCGTTAGCGCCGACCTAGTCGGCGCTGATGAATATGATAATCTTAAACTAAGGCACGCAGGATTCGAAAGTTATGGCTGGTCACAGTAAATGGGCGAACATCAAACATCGCAAAGCTGCGCAAGACAAAAAACGCGGCAAACTGTATACCAAAATTATTCGTGAAATTACCGTAGCTGCTCGTTTAGGCGGTGGCGAAGCTGCAGACAACCCGCGGTTGCGCGCAGCGGTTGATAAGGCACTTGGGGCGAATATGCCTAAAGACACCATCGAACGTGCAATTGCGCGCGGTGCCGGTGGGGGTGATGGTAACGACGTTGAAGAACTGGTTTATGAAGGCTACGGCCCCGGTGGGGTGGCGGTGCTGGTTGAGGCTATGACGGACAATCGAAACCGCACCGTTGCGGAAGTGCGGCACGCATTCAGCAAAGCGGGTGGTAATTTGGGCACCGATGGCTCCGTTGCTTATTTGTTTACCCGTCAAGGTATCATCAACTTTGCTCCCGGGGCGGATGAAGAACAAATCATGGAAGTGGCTCTTGAGGCGGGTGCTGATGATATTCTCAGTGAAGACGGCGGCGCAATTTCAGTGACCACCCCTTGGGAATCGCTCAACGAAGTGGTAGATGCATTGGTGGCGGCGGATATGAGTCCGGATCACTCGGAAGTGACCATGGTGGCCTCGACCACAACCGAATTTGATCATGAAATGGCGCAAAAGGTCCTAAACTTATTAGACGTGCTGGAAGACTTAGATGATGTTCAAGAGGTCTACAGTAATGGTGATTTTCCAGCCAGTGCTTTTGAGTAATCTCAGCTGCTTATGCTGTGGTTAAAGCGCGGTGTATATTAGGGATTGATCCTGGCTCACGTGTGACCGGCTACGGTGTCGTTGACGCGCGCGGGCACAAAGTATCTTACAGAGCCAGCGGCTGTATTCGCACCCGTAACCCGGCGCTGCCAGAGCGCCTTGGTGAAATCTATCGGGGGGTATGTGATCTGATCACAACATACGAGCCGGATGAATTTGCTATCGAAAGCGTTTTTTTGGCGCGCAATCCGCAATCAGCCTTGAAACTGGGTCAAGCTCGAGGGGTGGCTATTGCCGCTGCGGTTGCCTCTCAGTTGCCGATTTATGAATATGCGGCTAGACAGGTCAAGCAGGCAGTCACCGGTACTGGACGTGCGAATAAAGAGCAGGTCCAGCATATGATCCAAATACTTTTGGATCTTTCGGGCACGCCGCAAGCAGACGCTGCGGATGCGCTTGCCATTGCCGTTTGCCACGTCAATACTGTGCCCGTGTAAAACGTGAAATAGCACAAGGAAAACGTTAAGTGATCGCCAGACTCAGCGGCAAACTGATAGCGTTTGATGCTTCGACACTGCTAGTAGATATTGCTGGTGTTGCCTACGAGGTAGACGTCTCGGCGGCTGTGTTGCAGAACCTGCCCGGTCTGGGCGGCGACGTTGTATTACACACCCACTTTGTTGTGCGTGAAGATGCCCAGTTGTTATATGGATTTGCGGCAAAGTCCGAACGTGATCTGTTTCGAGCGTTCATTAAAATTAATGGAGTGGGCCCGAAGTTGGGCCTTGCGTTAATTTCTTCGCTGGATCCCGCTTCCTTAGGCGCAGCGCTGCGTAATAACGACGTGTCATTGCTAACCAAGGTGCCGGGTGTCGGTAAAAAAACTGCAGAGCGATTGATGGTTGAACTGAAAAGTCGGTTAGATGCGTTAACGGAATCGGGTGTTGTTCCGATGGTGAATGGTGACGCTTTGATTCCGCGCAGAGGGGCGGGTTTGAGTGCAATTGCGATGGAAGCAGAAGGGGCGCTGGTCGCGTTGGGTTATCGCGGCCCCGAAGCCGCACGTGCGGTCGCCGCTGCTTTGACCCAGGCAGATGACACGCAGATGACGCCAGAGGCTTTGGTGCGACTGGCGTTGCGTGGATTTGCGAAGGTAACTTGATGTGAGTATTGAGCCGGACCGCCTGATATCCGCTTCAACCGCGCCTGGCGAGACGCGTCATGATCATGCTTTGCGCCCTCTTAAACTGGCCGAGTATATCGGTCAGACGGCAGTCAAAGAGCAAATGGATATTTTTATTCGCGCTGCCCTTGGGCGGCGTGAAGCGCTTGATCATACCCTCATTTTTGGCCCTCCAGGCTTAGGCAAAACGACTTTAGCGAATATAGTTGCTCGAGAAATGGGCGCAGCCATCAAATCCACCTCTGGGCCTGTTCTGGAAAAAGCCGGTGACTTGGCGGCGATGCTCACAAATCTTGATGAAGGGGATGTGTTATTTGTTGATGAAATTCATCGGCTGAGTCCAGTTGTGGAAGAAATTCTTTATCCGGCCATGGAAGATTTCCAATTAGATATATTGATTGGGGAGGGACCTGCAGCGCGCTCCTTAAAGCTAGACTTGCCACCATTTACCTTGGTTGGCGCGACCACGCGTGCTGGCCTGCTAACCAGTCCTCTGCGAGATCGTTTTGGAATTGTGCAACGGCTTGAATTTTATACGGTTGAAGAGTTGACGGACATTGTGTCTCGCTCGGCTGTAAAATTGAATTTGGTTGTTGAACCAGGTGGTGCAAGGGAAGTGGCGCGCCGCAGCCGCGGTACGCCGCGAATTGCCAATCGTCTTTTGCGTCGCGTTCGAGATTTTGCTCAAGTTAAAGCCGATGGCACGGTCACGGGTCAGATTGCAGATGATGCCCTTAATTTGCTCAAGGTGGACAAAGAAGGGTTCGATGTCATGGACCGTCGTTTATTAATGACCATTATGGATAACTTTTCGGGTGGCCCGGTTGGTTTGGATGCTTTAGCGGCTTCTATTAGCGAAGAGCGCGACACAATCGAAGACGTAATTGAGCCATACCTGATTCAGCAAGGGTATATCATGCGAACGCCACGCGGCCGAATTGCCACTGCGCGAAGCTATGAGCACTTTGGCTTGCCGGTGCCCCGCGAGCAAGGGGGTTCAAACGCCGGTTCTACTGTGGCTAACCCTGTGGCAGAGTGAGCGTGTTTATAGGACTAAGGAGTGATCGTGCCTGAGCAGCTGTCCGTATTTGAATTAATCGTTAACGCCAGTTTGTTGGTGCAACTGGTTATGGCTTTGCTTGCGCTGGCGTCTCTGGTGTCTTGGGTGATGATTTTTCAGCGTTGGGTATTTTTGCGCCGCGCCAGTATCGAAGTGGAGGATTTTGAAGCGCATTTTTGGTCAGGGATTGATCTGCGTCAGTTTTACGGTGAGTTGGAAGGGGAAGACGCAACCTTGAACGGGATCGAGCGTATTTTTGTCTCTGGCTTCAGAGAATTTACCCGGTTGACGGATCAGTCCGGTGCCGATGCAGATGCGGTGATGCAAGGGGTTCAGCGCGCTATGCGCATTGCGCTGAATCGAGAGGAAGCGAGGTTGGAAACGCATTTGCCTTTTTTGGCAACCGTAGGTTCTACCAGTCCTTACGTGGGATTATTTGGGACGGTTTGGGGTATTATGAATTCTTTCCGCTCGCTCGCGAATATGAGTCAAGCCACCCTTGCATCGGTCGCGCCTGGTATTTCGGAAGCATTGGTTGCGACAGCAATGGGCTTATTTGCCGCGATTCCGGCAGTCATTGGATATAATCGTTTCTCAGCTCGGGTGGAATCGCTGATGAAAGGGTATGAAGCTTTTGCGGATGAATTAACAACCATTCTGCATCGTGCAGCGCACGCAACACCGGCGCAAAGCGAATAATGGCGACGCGGCGTAAACCCATGTCGGAGATTAACGTCGTTCCCTATATCGATGTGATGCTGGTGTTGTTGGTTATTTTTATGGCGACAGCGCCGTTGTTAACGCAAGGGGTAGTGGTAGATTTGCCTGAGGCGCCTTCGAAGTCGATAGAAACGACCGAGGATGATCCGTTGGTTATTTCGATGCGCGCGGACGGCGCCATTTTCATGAATGTCGGCTTATCAGATGCGCGTTCCGGTGGCAGCAACAGCGATGACGGAGCTCGGGTCACCCTTTTTTCCTTGCAGGAGCAGGCGGGGAAGATTCTAAGAGCACGTGCCGATGTGCCAGTTTATATCAAGGCCGATCATCAATTGGATTATGGTGATGTGGTTAGCGTCATGACAGTGCTCCAAAAAGCGGGTGCAAAAAGTGTGGGTTTGATTACCGAGCCGCCAACACTCAAAGGTTGAGGCGTGTATTGGATTCGGCAATATACCTATCCCCTGATTCTAGCTATCGGTGTGCATGTTTTGGCTGGGTGGTTACTGGTGAGCGGTTGGGCACCACAAAAGCAGGTGTCGCAGAGTATTAAGCCGCCTGTTGTGATGGCATCCCTGGTGGTTTTTGAGCCCCAAGTAAAACCTCAGCGTGTAGCGAAGCCGAAACCTAAGGCAAAGCCGAAGCCCGAGTTGAAAAGCGCAAATGTGCCGTCTGCTGAGGTCAAAGTTAAACCGAAGGTGCAGCCCTCATCGGCCCTAGATGACGCCGTGCGTCAGCGCGAGAGATTGGCCGAGGAGGCAGCGCGCGCGCGCGCAGAGGCTGCGCGGCAGGCCCGCTTGGCGCGGTTAAGTCAGCTTGCGCAAACGGCGATGGAGCAGGTGATGGCCGACGAGGTTGCGCAAGCGCAGGCCGGTTCAGTTGAGCAGATTGCACAGTCTTATCGGTTGGGAATCTATGAGTTGGTGCGACAGAATTGGTCACGTCCGCCGAGCGCTCGAAATGGCATGTCGGCGAAATTGCTAGTCGAACTTATTCCGACCGGCGAAGTGGTAAGTGTGAGTGTCGTGACATCTTCTGGTAACGTTGCGTTTGATCGGTCTGCCGAGCAGGCAGTGCGCCGTTCACGTCGTTTTGAAGTGCCGTTAGACAATGGGGTTTTTGAGGCACACTTTCGTAGTTTTTATTTTTTATTCCAACCCGAAGATTTGCTTAGATAGTATCAAGGATAGGTTATGCAAAAAATCCACATTGTGTTTGTGATGCTCTTAAGCGGGTTATCTTCGTTGGCGTGGGGTGTTGGTTCTCTGGATACGATCATCATCGATAGAGGCGTCGACGAACCCATACGGATTGCGGTGGTGCCGTTTAAAACAGACCCAAGTCTTTCAGGTGAAGCGGCAATGGCGGACGTGATTGGATTCGATCTCGCCCGCAGCGGGCAATTTGATGCTCTAGCGTCTGAGAATATGTTGTCTTACCCGAATAACCGTCAAATGGTTTTCTTTCGCGACTGGCGTATCCTCAAGGCGACTTACTTGGTGATTGGCAACGCTCGTATTGTCGCCAGTGGTGAGGTGGCGGTTAATTTTGAGCTGTACGATGTCCCTGGCGAACGTTTGATGCTGTCCCGTCGTTATACGGTCAGTCGGTCGCAATGGCGAGATGTGGCGCATAAAATATCAGACGCCGTTTACACGGAAATCACCGGCGTCAGAGGCGCCTTTTCGACCAAGATAATGTATGTTTTGGCGCAAAATGCGGGCAGCCCGCAAGCGGTATTTAGCTTGGAAATTGCCGATTCTGATGGCGAGCGTTCAAGGACACTTTTCAGTTCGAGAGAACCTATTTTGTCCGCAAATTGGTCGCCGGACGGCAAACGAGTGGTTTACGTCACGTTTGAGACGGGTCGCCCCAGTATTGTGATTCAAGATGTTGAAGGCTCTTATCGGGAACGGCTAACTAATTTCCGCGGCCTCAATAGTGCTCCGGTTTTCTCTCCTGATGGACAGTCTTTGGCGATGGTGTTATCCAAAGACGGTGATCCTGAGATTTTCATTATGGATTTGCAGACGCGCGCTTTGCGACAGATCACTCGACATCACGGCATTGACACCGAACCGAGTTGGACACCAGACGGCAAGCACCTTATTTTCACTTCAGATCGAGGCGGTCGGCCGCAGATATACCAGGTGGAATTGGCCACGAACTATTTGGAAAGGCTGACGTTCACCGGCAGCTATAATGCACGTGGGCAAATGTTGCCCGATGGTCGCCATCTCGTGTTTGTGCACCGCGCCGAGGGTGTCTTTCATATCGCCTGGCAGGACTTAGAGCGAGATAATCTGCAGATTTTGACCCAGACCTCATTAGATGAATCGCCATCGCTTGCGCCGAATGGCACAATGCTGATCTATGCGACTCAGGACCAAGGTAGGGGTATACTTGCTGTTGTGTCGATCGATGGCAGTGTAAAGTACCGGCTACCGTCATCGTCAGGCGATGTTAGAGAGCCAGCCTGGTCGCCTTTTTTAGAGGATTAAGAAGGATTGGCAGATATCGAGCGCTGCTTAATGTAGCGTTAGCATATAATAAGTGTTCTTAACCGGCGCACACGCGCCGATATTGGCAACAAACCGCTGCATAACGCGACAAGGAGAATTTGATGCAAATGCACCAGCCCCGTTTTACAACTTTGATGAGTCTCTTACTGGCCGGTCTGGTTTTGTCTGGATGTGCCAGCACCTCCACTGAGCCGGTACCTGAGCCTGCTCCGCTTGAACAGCCTGCACCCGTTGAACCTGCGCCAGAGCCAGAGCCGGTTGAACCCGTTCAATCCGATTTTGACAGTGCCGGAAATGCAATTGACGAAGACGGCCGGCCGTTGTCGCGAACGTTTTATTTTGGCTATGATCAAGCCGTTTTGGCACCAAGTGACCTAAGTGCACTGGAATTACACGCGCAAATTCTGCGCCGCAATGCCGACAGAAACATTGTAATCGAGGGTCATGGCGATGAGCGTGGAACCCGTGAATACAACCTTGCGTTAGGCGAGCGTCGGGCTGAATCAGTTCGTAGTTTTATGCTCTCTGCTGGTGTCTCCTCAGGGCAGATAGAGACGGTGAGTTATGGAGAGGAACAGCCAGCAGATCCAGGTCATAATGAAGCGGCGTGGGAACGCAATCGCCGTGCTGTGCTCAACTACCGTTAATTGATGGGCTCTCAATGACTGCCGGGATACAATTAGCGTGAAAAAGATCAATCGGTACCTGCTGCCCAGCGCGTTATGTATTTGTGGGGCAGTTGCCGGTTTGGGCTCGAGCGTGCTGGTAAGTGCAGCAGTACCGGTAGAGGAATCAGTGGAGGATGTCCGCCAAGATAGTGTGCCGCGGCCCGTGATCGAGCAAACGATCAACGAACCGCGGCCGGCGCCGGCACCTAGAAGTTTGGAAATACCGCCCACGATTGAGCCGACGCCTCGCGCTGAAACCGTCGCCGATGGATCTGCGAAGGTCTTGTCGTCACCGGCAACAAACACGGTGCAGTTCCCCTCTGGTGAGGGCAGTCAGCTAGCGGAGCTGTTTTATCAGCTTCAATTGTTGCAGCGGGAGGTGCTCAACCTGCGAGGCCAGGTGGAAGAGCAAACTTATTTAGTCAAGCGTTTGCAGCGCGATCAAAAAGAGCAATATTTAGATTTGGACCGTCGATTGGTGGCGGTGTCTGCGAGCCAGCCTGCACCGGGCCCAGTCTCTACACTGCCTGGAGTGGCTGATGACGGCGCGCCGGTAACAGCAAACTTAAGTGAACGCGAGTCTTATAACGCAGCGTTTGAAGCGATGCGGGCGCGTGAATTTGATCGCTCTCTGTTGGGCTTCCAGAACTTGATCGAGCGTTTTCCCAACGGTAAGTATACTCCGAACGCGTATTACTGGATTGGCGAACTTTATTCGGTTGACGAGACCGATTTAGAGCTTGCCCGCCAGTCTTTTATGCAGGTTGCGTCGTTATACCCAGACCATCAGAAGGCGCCAGACGCACAATATAAGCTGGGGGTCGTCTACCATAAACTAGGCGATACTGAGACCGCGAAACAGTACCTTGAGCGTGTGCAGGAAACTTACCCAGGCACATCCGCGGCGAATTTGGCCCAGAAATATGCGGCGGAGCTGCAATAGTCGGGCAGCGCCCAGAGTAGCTTTGGCTGAGATGTCGTTAAGAATTACTGAGATCTTTGTCTCGCTGCAAGGTGAGGCGAATACTGTGGGTTTGCCTACGGTATTCGTCCGGCTGACGGGGTGCCCATTGCGCTGCGTTTACTGCGACAGCGAATATGCATTTTCGGGTGGTCAAAACCTATCGTTGCCAGCGATTATTCAAGCTGTTGAAGGGTTTGGGGTGGCAAGAGTGACCGTCACCGGTGGTGAACCGTTGGCGCAAGCGAAGGTCCACACCCTTATGTCGCAATTGTGCGACCGTGACATGAGTGTATCTCTTGAAACCAGTGGGGCGCTTGATGTGGCGCAAGTGGACCCGCGCGTTGTCAAAGTTATCGACATAAAAACGCCAGGGTCAAAAGAATCGCATCGTAATCTATGGTCAAACGTAAGGCATTTAAATCCGCATGATCAAGTGAAATTTGTGCTGTGTGACCGCCAAGACTACGACTGGGCGATCATGAAATGTGATCAATTTGATTTGACGCAACGCGCTGCGGAGGTGCTTATGTCGCCGAGTTTTGGTCAGTTAAATCCGACAGACCTTGCGCAATGGATTGTTGCCGATCGCCGCGACGTACGCATGCAGATACAACTGCATAAATTATTGTGGGGCGACAAGCCCGGCTACTGATCTTGTTAAAAAAGGCGCTGGCCTGATATTTGTTAAGGTTAATGATTCATGGAAATACAAGCACAAAAGGCCGTTGTCTTGTTGTCCGGCGGGTTAGACTCCGCCACAGTGTTGAGCATGGCGCAAGCTCAGGGGTTCGACTGTTACGCTTTGTCGTTCAACTACAGTCAGCGATCGACATCAGAATTGCACGCCGCAGCGCGGGTTGCACGAGCCGCAGGGGTGCCGCATCGGGTTATGGAGATCGATCTCAGCTTGTTTGGTGGATCTGCATTGACGGATACCACGATTGATGTGCCGCAAGACACCACCAGTGGGATACCGTTGACTTACGTGCCCGCTCGAAATACGGTTTTTTTGTCGCTGGCGCTGGCTTGGGCGGAGGTTTTAGATGCGCGGGCCATTTTTATCGGCGTGAACGCCGTAGATTATTCTGGCTATCCAGATTGTCGCCAGGAATATATCAGCGCATTTCAAGCAATGGCAAACTTGGCCACGCGTGCGGGGGTTGAAGGTTTTGAGTTAACGGTGCACACCCCGCTCATTGACTTGACCAAGGCGCAAATTATCGCAGCGGGCGTTGGTCTGGGTGTGCGCTATGATGACACCGTCTCTTGTTATCAGGCGGATGATTTGGGTGCGGCGTGCGGGCGGTGTGATAGTTGTCGAATTCGTAAGATTGGTTTTCTGCAGGCGGGGGTTCCCGATCCAACCCATTACGTCGGTATGGACGATTAAGGCAGCCAATTCTAGGGTGCAGGCTTTAGCCAATAGTAGTCCGTATAAACTTCTTCAATACGCGTGCAACAGCCGCTTCCATTTTCGTTTTTAAATATGTAAAGTTCGCGCCTTGATTTTCCTGCAATGGGTCGTTAGCTCAGCTGGTAGAGCACCGGGCTTTTAACCCGTTGGTCCTGGGTTCGAACCCCAGACGACCCACCATTGCAATCTCCAAGCGGCCACGGCTCAGCAATCCGCTCATCCATCTAGCCCTAAAAATTGATAGTCACAGGACTCGGCGACTCTTGGGTAACCTTCGTATACTCTTATCGTGCGGGTGGGTTTTGTTGGGCTACTGCCTGAGTCAATGGATGTTTGGAGCGCAAAATTTGTCATGTTGAATTTAGAGCAGGCTGAATTTGCTAATGAGGCCTTCTATCTTGCTTTTGAGGCCAAGGATTACGAAGCGATGTGCCATTTGTGGTCGCAGACTCATGAGGTGGTCTGTCTGCACCCGGGGTGGCCTATTTTGGTGGGTCGCCAGCAGGTGCTTGATAGTTGGCGCAATATATTAGGCAATCCACAGCAAGTTCAAGTGAGTTTTTATGGCGCTCGTTGTTTGTCGTTGGGATCCGGATCTGCAGCCGTTGTTTGCTACGAACAGGCTGGCGAGAGTGTTATGGTTGCAACCAATGTTTTTTCTGAGGTAGAAGGTCGTTTGCGTTTGGTATCGCATCAAGCCGGATATTGTGCGAACCCGCCGTCGATCTCCCAAGTTTGATCTCTCGGGCATGATGATAATGGAGACAAATAATGACAATTGAATGGGTCAACCACACCGACCAGCCTGTTTTCATAGAAAATATTGATAAACAGCGTTATCTGGATCCCGCGTATTTAGATTTGGAATGGCAGAGTGTGTGGCGCAACACTTGGCTTTTGGCGGGGCTGGAAAGTGATGTGGCATCGCCGGGTGATTATTTTGTTTTTGATTTAGGTCGAGAACAAATATTAGTCAGCTGTGGCAGTGGCGGCGACGTTCAAGGATTTTACAATGTATGCCAACATCGCGGTAATCGGCTGGTAAGCCAAGAGCGCGGTCGCGCGGCGAACTTCCGGTGTGCGTATCATGCTTGGACGTATAATATCGATGGCGCCCTCAATGTCGTTCCATATGAAGAGCGTTTTGCCAAAGGTGTTCCTTGCGAGGAATTGGGTTTGCAGAAAGTGCATACCGCCCTCTGGAGTGGCTTTGTTTTCATCAATATGGCGCCAAATCCAGAGCCCTTGGCTCAGTTTTTAGGTCCGGTGGCGGACATATTAGCGCCTTATCGGTTCGATAAAATGGTTGTGGTAGAGGATCAGACGGTGGAGCTGGCGTGTAACTGGAAGGCCGTGGTTGATAATTTCAGCGAGCTTTACCATGTTGATTTTTTGCACCCGCAACACAAACGAATGGTCGATTGTTGTAATGATACAGTTCATTTATTTGACAATGGTCACACAGGACTGGCGGTCCCCGGGGCGACGGTCAATCCGCGGTTTGCAGTACCTCAGGCGCCGACTGATATTCAATCTGCACAGTTAGTGAGTCTAGGCTTGGATCCTGAAGATTTTACTGGAAAAGTCATGGATGTCCGCGAAGCCGTGCAGCGGCGCAAACGGGAAATCGGTCGTGAACGCGGGTTTCATTATGAGCAGCTAGAGGACAACCAACTATCTGATGTTTGGCAATATAACCTTTTCCCAAACACCATCTTTTCTTTCACACCCGAACATTTGTGGATTCTTCGTCCGCGACCCCATCCTCAGGATCCGGCCCAGTGTGTTTTTGATAAGATCAGTCTGGTGATGTTTGCAGATCCCGAATTGGCGCAGTCATCTGCCGAGATTCTGGGTCCGGGGCGAGCATCTGTAAGCCGTTCAGGTTTCTTGCCGGATGATTATGTCAGGCCGACTCGAGACGTTTTTAACTACGCCGCGGTGTTGGCGGGTGAGAAAACGATGACCGACACCATCGATCAAGACGTGGAATTACTGGGTCAAGTGCAGGCGGGTATGGTGTCGGCCGGTTTTCAACAAACCTGGCTAAACGATGATGAGATGCGAATTCAACATTTCCACAACCACCTGCACAAGTGCATCAACCCGGTTAGCTAGGCTCACCTGTTTTGAGCAGTTGTTTGCCTAGATTTTGACCTGTGAACAGGCGTTGCAGGGTGTTGGGGATATGTTCGAATCCTTCTTGGACATCCACTTGGTACAACAGTCCGTCGTTTTGGATCCAGTTAAGCAATTCTGTGATGGCTGTGTTGCTGCGGTTCATATAGTCGATCACAATAAAGCCCTCCATGCGTGCACGCATGATGACGAGGTTCATTAGATTGGTTGGCCCCGGTGTCGGTTGGGTAGCGTTATAGCCAGAAATTCCGCCGCATAACACCACACGCGCACGCATATTGATGTGGTTGAGCGCAGACTCGAGAATATCACCGCCGACATTATCAAAAAATACATCAACTTTGTTTGGACAGGTTTCTGCGATGCGTTGATTTACGTTTTCATTTTTATAGTCGATAACCTCGTCAAAGCCAGCTTCATTTTTCAGCCAAGCGCATTTATCAGGTCCGCCCGCGATACCCACAACTCGGCAGCCTTTGATGCGTGCAATTTGCCCTGCAACGGATCCCGTTGCGCCTGCTGCGCCGGAAACCAAGACGGTTTCTCCGGCTTTAGGTTGGCCCAGATCCAGTAGACCCCAATATGCTGTTAGCCCGGTAACGCCTAATACCGACATCATCATTTCGGGTGAAATGCCCGCGGGTACTTTATTGAGCCCCATAACCGCCTGATCTGGAGCGATGACTACAAAGTCCTGCCAACCGCCGGTGGTTTGAACAACATCACCCGCGGTAAAGTTGGCATTTTTCGAAGAGACCACCTGTCCGATGGTGCCGGCGCGCATAGGCTCTCCCAACGCTACGGGTGGCAGATAGCTTGGCCGATCTTCCATCCAGCCTCTTTGCGTGGGGTCAAAGGAGAAGTAGAGATTACGAACAAGAACTTCGCCGTCGCCGGGTTCGGGTATCGGGGTTTCGGTGTATTCAAAGTTGTCGACACCTACAAGGCCGTGAGGGCGTTTGGCAAGCAGCCACTGTCTGTTGATGTTCATGTTGTCTCCATTAGGTTTCGGGTAATTGTTATCGTATTTGCAATATACGCCGGCGGTTCGAAATCCACCAACGCCATCGTGTCAGATCATCAGCGCGCTAGCGATGAAACTCTTTGGCATTTTTGAGCATGTGAGCGGGTCCGGCGGCACGGTTAATGACCGCATCTTTGCCGTATATTGATTCCTTCTGGCCCCCATAATTTGCTCTGTTCGTCGCTAATGGTGCAAGGGATTGCGCTTTTTCAATGGCCGCTTGTTGCAATTGATCCAGTGATTCCAGTTGTTGCACAATACCGGCCTGAAGCGCGTCGGGGCCTGTCCATCGGCGCGCTAACTGAACGGTTTCAAAGAAAACGTTCATGGGCAATTTGTGTCTGAAAAGGGCCAGCTCAGGATTTGGAATGCGCATCCCCAACTGCATTTCATTGGCACAGATGAATCCGCGGTCGCCTCGCATGAACCTGATGTCGTGGCACAAAGCAGACATGAATCCAGCGCCGAAGGCGTGGCCGTTGATCGCCGCAAGCGTTGGCATAGGGAAGGTGATTAATCGACCCATCAACGCCATGAATTGTCCGCCGAAGACGCTGTGATCTCCGCCGTTCGGGTGGGCTTCTGGGTTGGATACCCAGTCTAAATCCAAGCCGTTAGAGAAAAATTTATCGCTTGAGGAGAGCGTGACCAGAGCCGCTGGTCCGGTGGAGGCTTCTACCTCGTTGAGCGCATCGTCCAGCGCATTTACGAAAGTGGTGTTCCAGCGATTTTCGCCGGCATTCATGGTGAGTGTGAAAACATCACCAATGCGATCGAGAGTAATCATGAGCAGCTCTAGTTGGAAAAGGACAATGCTACACCAAGTGGCGCCTCTGGCCAGCCTTATGCATTTTTAGACTGCGGGGATTTGGAATTTGTTGCGTTCGCTGTGACGCCGTAACAGCTGCCAGATTGATAGGTTGAGAGGCTGATTATGCTTTTCAGCCCAGATTTGCATTTCGATCAGGCAATCAAATCCTTGTGCGTGTAGCGCATTCACATCGCTTAGCTTCAAACTTAATGGTTCGGCCCTGAGAAAAGCATTTGTTTGATCCATGTTGCTAAAGGGCCGATTGTTGTCGACGTGTTTTTGCAACGTTTGGATTAGGGTCTTGATTTCGTTGATATCGGCCATGCGGTTGGCTACGGCGCGCTCAAAGTCCTGTGCCATGCTGACAAGAAGCACGGTTAGCAGTTGTCCATCTGCTTGGGCGAATGTAGAGGTGGTTGCTGGGACGATATGGGTTGTGATGCGAACCGCTAAATCGGTTAAGGCTTGCTCGGGGTGGGGAATCATATCAGGGCCTCGGCGTACGTGAACTCAGACTCTGGTGCCAGTCGATCCAGTAAAATACGATTTTGACGATCAATCAATGGCCAGCCTGCCATGGCTAGAATTGGTGCTTTTGTAGCGCCATTGGCAAAATCTTCTGCGGAAGAGATCCAAATTGCCAGGGCTTTGACCGATGCAAATATCTGCCACCAACGAAACGCGCTCCGATCGACTTGGATTCCGCTGGCTTGCTCCCATATCTTCAAAGCTGTTTCCCTGGGTAGGAGTCGGCCGGCGATCGTGCGCTCGGGAGACCAAAGCGGATCCAAAGACCATGCGAGATCCTCCAAGGGGTCCCCAATGTGGGCCATTTCCCAATCGAGTACGGCGCTGATGTGACCTTCGGCGGTGTACATGAAATTGCCCGTTCTGTAGTCGCCGTGTACTAGAGTCATGCGAGCGCTCGGATTGGGCAGGTTATGGGCTAACCAACGCAGGGCGGCTTGTGCAATAGGTTGTGGGTGCATCGCATCCTGATTGATCACGTCGCGCCAGTAGGCGAGTTCGTGTGCCGCAGGATGTGTCGGCCAGTGCATGAACCGATCCACGCCGAGCGTTTCCGGTGACGTCGCTGCCAGCTTGCCCAGCAGGGACCATTTTTGCTGACCTAAGGGCAGTAGCCTCGATTTCATTTCGGGGGTATCCAATCCCGCAGGAGACGCTCGTCCCTGCGCAACGAATGACATGATTGAAAAAGGTCGCTCTAGTTTGCCGCTCAGTGTTGCCTGTGATGTTTCCAGCACAATTGGCTCTGGTACCGGCATGATGCCGCTGCGATGAACTGCCTGATAGGTGCGGTACTCATGCGTACGATCGGTGTCAATTAGACTTGAAGCTGGGTCACGACGCAGAACAACGGCTTGATTTTGCTCCTCTCGATTTAACAGCACATAGTAAGTTTCGCGCGAAGCGCCGCCGGGTATTTGTTCGATTTGAATCAGCGTACACGCACAGTCCCAGTGTTGAGCCAGATATTCTGCCACCGCAGTGCCAATTTCCGTCAAAGTTTGCATCGTCGTCTTTTTTTTGATTTTGACCATTGAAGTTAGCCGGTGTCTAACAAAGTTTGCAATATCTATTGCCTCTCTACTACTCTGGTTAGGCGAATAAATGATGTGTTAATGCGGGAGAATATAGTGGCGTTGAGCAAATTGAGTCGATCCGTTGAGGGTTATGTGGTCTTAGTAACGGGTGCTGCCAGCGGTATGGGTGAGGCGACGGCAAAACTATTTGCTCATGAAGGTGCAAAAGTTGCATTAATTGATCTTAACGAATCCGGTGTTGCGCGGGTTGCTCAAGAGATTCAGGCGGCGGGGTGTATTGCGCAGAGCTGGGCTCTTGATTTGTCGGATCCGGTTGCCGTTGTGCAGGTGGTTGATGATATTGCCGCTCACTTTGGCGGGTTGGATATGCTGGTGAATAACGCGGGTATTTCAATCTTTACGCCGATTGATGGTGAAGATTACGAATCTGCATGGGATAAAACGTTAAGCATTTTGCTAACGGCGCATACCCGAACCATTCGTGCTGCGCTGCCCTATATCAGAGCCTCTAAAAACCCTCGTATTGTCAACATTGCGTCGACTGAAGGCTTGGGTGCAACTAAGTTTGGCAGCCCTTACACGGCGGCCAAGCATGGCGTGATTGGATTGACACGGTCTCTGGCCGTTGAGTTAGGTGGCGAGAACATTACTGTCAACTGCATCTGTCCAGGCCCGATCCGTACGGGTATGACCGAAACCATACCTGAAGATCATAAGCAAACCTATGCACATCGGCGGGTGGCCTTGCGACGCTATGCAGATCCGGAAGAGGTCGCTCACGGTACGCTGAATTTTTGTTTGCCGTCGGCCAGTTTTATGACCGGGGCGGTGCTTCCCGTGGATGGTGGTCTGACTATTAAAAACGCGTAATGTCGAGGCATCGAGCAACGGACCAGTCGGTTTCCTGGCGCACGATTATCGCCTATGGTGCGCCCGCTGCGGGAGCCGGATATATGTACTTGCTGTTGAGCCTGTACATGATGAAGTTTGCAACCGACATTTTATTGATTGCTCCGGCGGTCATGGGTGTGATTTATAGTCTTTCGCGTATTTGGGACGCCATTTCTGATCCTCTGGTTGGTTATTTGAGTGATCGCACAACCACGAGATTAGGTCGACGGCGTACTTGGATTTTAGCCAGTTGTGTGCCGATCTCAGCCTCATTTTATATGGTGTTTGCGCCACCAATGAGTCTGACGGGGGATGCTTTGGTGGTCTGGGTTGCGGTTGCGGTGATTGGTTTTTATTCAGCGATGACGCTGTTTTTTGTGCCTCATTTGTCACTGGGGGCTGAGCTTTCGGACAACTATCATGAGCGTAGTCGTATGTTTGGTGTTCGTCACGCCGCCTACATTATTGGCTCAATATTTTCGTTAGTAAGTCTTTACTTTCTCCTAGAGGCCGGAGAAAGAGTGCGAGAGGTGGCAGAGCAACTGGCCTTGCTTGCCGTTGGTGTCATGTTTTTGTTGGTAATTTTTTCGGTAGTCCAGCTGCGCGAACGCCGCGAATTCCAGGGGCGTATGAACGCGGGCCCGATAAAAGCGTTTAGAGATGTTTGGGAAAATCCGCACGCGCGGCTGCTGTTGGTGGTCACATTTATCGAGTTTGTTGGGTCCTCGGCGATCGCCGTGTTGACGCTTTATGTGACGGAATATGTGGTGGGTGCGCCTGCTTGGGCGCCCTTGATTATTTTGGCTTATATGCTTCCCTCCAGTGCATCTGTGCCGCTGTGGCTGCCGTTGTCTAGGCGCTTCGGCAAAATCCGGGTGTGGATGGGTGGAATGATATTGACCGGTGTATCGTTTGGCGCGATGTTTTTTTTACCCTTTTTTGCAGACACCACGACCCGTTTGATCTGGATTATTGTGATGGCCTTTTTTGCGGGGTTAGCTAACGGATGTGGGGGCACCATTGGCCCGTCGGTGCAGGGTGACGTGATAGATTATGACGAAAATCTAACGGGAGAGCGTAAAGAAGGGTCTTATTTTGCAGCGTGGAATTTCGTACAGAAAAGCGCGCTGGGATTGATGCTTTTGCTCACCGGATTTGTATTGCAGTGGTCTGGCTTTATACCCAATGTGCCGCAGTCGATGACGGTACAGCTCTCGATGGTGACACTTTACAGTCTATTTCCGTTGGTCTGTTATGGCATTGGCGCATTTCTGTTCAGCCGATTCAAATTAGATGAAAAAGCCTACGCCGAAATCCGAGCCTCATTGGATGCGAAGAAAGTGAGATAAGTCCAGGCCGATGGTCGGGACTGCTTTGTGATAGGCTCGATCGCTCCCAGCTGATCGGACAGACTTTGGCCGCGCGCGATATTCGACATGTTTTGTCCCACCAAAATTTCTTGTGGCTTTGGGTAGGTAGCCTGGGATCGTCTTTCGCGATGAACATGCAGATCATCGCTCGCGGCTGGCTGGTCTATGAAATTACAGAATCTCCCATGGATCTGGCATGGGTAACGATGTCTTTTATGCTGCCGACCGTTCTCTTCTCACTATACGGCGGTGTACTCGCTGACCGTTTACCCAAGAAAAAAATCATTATCTGGGCCCAAGCGCTCAATTGTGCGGCGACCGCGGTGATGACCGTCATCATCCTTGAGGGTCGGGTCACCTTTTGGGATTTTATCGGGTTTGGGTTCTTCAACGGCATGATTTTGGCGTTATCTATGCCCGCCCGCCAAGCCTTTGTGCCGGAGCTGATTCCTGATCATTTGCTCTTTGCAGCGATGGGCTTGAATACAACGGGGTGGAATCTTGCGCGTATTGTCGGGCCGGCGTTAGCCGGTTTGTTGATTGCGGTTTTGGCAGGGGGGGATAATACCTCTGCCTTTGGGGTAGGCATGGTTTACGTGATGATTGCTGCGTTATACGGGCTCTCAGCACTGACCATGCTATTGATCACTCAAAATGGTCGGGTTAAGCAAGACACTCAGCAAAATGCCTGGCATGACGTGCGCGAAGGTTTGAATTACGTGGCCAAACACCCCCCGGTTTTGGGCCTGATCGTTTTATCTATTATTCCGTTTCTATTTGGTATGCCGCTCAATACATTATTGCCAGCATTTAATGAACAGGTCATGGGGGGTGGTCCGGATAATTTGGGCTTTTTAGTATCGGCGATGGGTTTAGGCGCGATTGTTGGATCATTAATGATGGCAACCATGGGAGGGCTATTAAGCAAAGGTCTTTGGTTGATCGGTTCATGTTTAGTTTGGGGAGCGCTAACTGCTGCCTTTGGTTTGTCCGAGGCGCATGGCCTGATTTTTGTGCTGATTGCAGCCATCGGCTGGGTCAGCAGTTGGAACATGTCGCTCAATCGCGGTATGTTGCAAATGCAAGTCGATAATCAGATGCGCGGCAGAATCATGAGTATAGATATGATGTCCCACGGCTTGATGCCAATTGGTGTTTTTCCGATCAGCTTGGTTGCCGAGTATTATGGTGTTGGCAACGCATTGGTGGTGAGCGGCTTAGCCCTAGTGGTGTTGACGGTGTTGAGCGTGATCTTGATTCCATCCGTCCGTACCACCGACAGGGCTGTCGTTTAAGAGATTCCCCTAATGCTCTAATGGCCAATGCCTAAGTGATTCAGGGCCTGTTCTCGGAGGTGCCGTTTAAAGATCTTTCCCGAGGCGATGCGGGGCAGGTGCTCATCGGCAAAGTAAATGTGGGCCGGAATTTTAAATTTCGCTAGGTGTTCTCCCAGGAAGGATTGCAGCTCGGCCTCTCCCAGCGTTGTGTCTGCATAAACGGTTGCGCCAACGGCTTCACCGAGACGCTCGTCAGGTATGGCATAGACGCTGGCTTCGACGACCAAGGGGTGCTGTACGAGTGCGGCTTCAACTTCGCCGCAGCCGATGTTTTCGCCGCCGCGTATAATCAGGTCTTTGATGCGATCAACAATAAATAGAAATCCCTCTTCATCAAGGTAGGCCACATCGCCGGTTCGTAACCAGCCATCGACGAAGGTTTCTGCATTGGCTTCAGGTCTTTGCCAGTATCCGGGAATAACGGATACGCCTCTGATCAGCAGTTCCCCGGGCTCAAGGGGGTCTAAAGTTTGCCCCTGGGAGTCGACAATTTTCAAGTCGACCACTGCTGATGCACGACCTGAACTGGCGGGGCGTGTGAGATAGTCTGCGCCGCTGATGCCGGTGCCGATGGCATTGGTTTCTGTCATACCCCAACCTGTGTTGGGTAATGCTGTTTTGAAAGATTGCTCGATATCTTTGACTTGCTCGGGTGCTCTGGGTGCACCGCCGCCGCCTACGGTAAGCAGGGTGGACAGATCATGCCTACCCTGTTTAGCGGCTTCAACCAGATCTCCGGTCATCGCAGCTGGGGCAATAAAGGAAGAAATTTGTTCGGTATCAATTAGCTTTGCCGCGGCGTTAGGGTCCCATTTGTACATGGCTACCAGCTTGCGTTGCGTGCGATAGCTTGACAGATACACGGCATGAGAACCCGTTGCGTGAAATAAAGGCACTGCGAGCAGCGTGGCATTTTGATAGGACAATTCTGGTGCGCTCGTGCCGGTGCTGATCAGGCTGCTTTGACCGTCTAATTCCCATGAAAGTAGTGCGCTTATGATATTGCGGTGGGTGGCCATGGCGCCCTTTGGAAAGCCTGTTGAGCCTGATGTGTAAAACAAAGTGGCCACGTCCTCAGGGTGCACCTGTATTTGCGGCATATGTTGTTGATCGGGGTATTTGCTGATTACCTGTGTATATGGGGTGCCAAGCGTGTTGCTTGAATCGGCTCGAATACTAATGACGGCAACGTCTAGCTGATGAATGACCAGTTGCAGTCGATCTAACCGCTCTTGATCTGCGAGTATTAGTTTGGCGCCGCAGTCTTTGAGTCCGGTTTCAATTTCGTCGCTTTCCCACCACGCATTCATGGCTACGGCGACTGCACCGATAGAGGTGGCCGCGGTGAAACCGATAATCCATTCGGGGTAATTGCGCATTGAGAGCGCAACTCGGTCACCCTTTAGGATGCCGTAGTCCTGCATCATTGCGGTCGCCAGACGGCAAGCCAGTCGGTAAATGTCCTCAAACGTATAGCGTTCGTCTTGATAAACGATAAATGTATTGTCACTGACATTTTCGCCGATTAACTCACGTAGTGACTTCGGCGCATTCACAAAAACGCGGCAGGGAATATCGCGGATATTCATTGCCTTTAGTTCATAGGGTTGGCCTGGAGCGGTTAGGTGCTTTAGCGCATCGGATCGAGATAGTGTCATGGTTGGGGCTCGCTAGAGTCAATTTAAGCGCAGTTCAGGAAATCGATAAGACCGCAAAGGACGTTCATAAACCCTTGGTTCCAGCCGAATGACTGCAAGAATTAGTGTAACCTAATTGTTTTGGGCAAAGGAATCTGTCATGAAATGGGATTTAGTCATTCGTAATGCCAAAGTCTTTGATGGTGTAGCCGACAGTGGAAAAGCCATGGATGTGGCCGTGCGGGATGGGCGTATTGCCGCACTTGGTGAGGGTTTGCCCCAAGACGCGGCGACCGAAAATCATGATGCATCGGGGCAGTGGCTGGTTCCCGGGTTGTTGGATATTCACACACATGAAGACCTTGAGGTCGAATTAGATGCGGGCCTTCCCGAAGTTGTGCGGCATGGCACCACCAGCGTTGTGGTGGGCAATTGCAGCATCGGGCTGGCATTTGGGGCTCAGCGCACGAGTGTTCAAGACCCAATCGTGGATTGTTTTGCAAGAGTCGAAAATATTCCCAAGACGGTGTTGAATAAGACCGCCGAAAAAGCAACTTGGGATAACCCCAAAGACTATATGACACACTTGGACGAGTTGCCGTTATCGGCAAACGTCGCGCCGTTTATGCCGCATTCTATGTTGCGCATTGAGGTGATGGGATTACAAGACAGCATCACGCGAGATCCAACATCCGCCGAGTTGAAGACGATGGTCGGCATTCTTGAAGAGAGCATGCAGGAAGGTTATTTAGGGATGTCCACGGACAGTCTGCCGCTGCATTTTCTGGCGAATCAACCTAATGTAAAAAAACGTATACCGACACAATATGCGCCCTTTGCGGAGTACAAAGCACTTACGGATGTCTTGCGGCGACATAATCGAGTTTGGCAAATGACCCCTGCGACGGATGATGGCAGGCTAACGGTACAGATGTTTATGTTGTCCAGCGGCCGGTTGTATGGCCAGCCACTGAAGGTGACAGCGTTGGCGGCTTTGGACTCAGTCAACAACCGGTTAACTAAAATTCAGGCATTGTTTTTCGCCAATTTCCTCAATTCGAAAGTGATGCAGGGAGACTTCCGCATGCAGGCGCTGGCGGCACCTTTCCGGATTTATTCGCAGGGTGTGGTCAGTCCCTTAGCGGAAGCCAACCCGCAGATGCGTAGGTTGATCGAAACTGAACTTGAAGATGTTGCGGCGCGCCGCAAAATTCTCTCTGCCCCGGAGTTTATTGATGCGTTTGGAGCTATGTGGCATCGCGGTAAGAGCGGCTTCAACGTTGGTCATTTGCGTCGCAAGCTGCGCTTGGAAAAAGAATTTTTAACCCGTGATTTAAACGATATGGATATATACCGGGTGCCGGTAGTGGGTTGGGTTGGCAAGACCTTTCAGTTTGCTTATCAACGTTATCAATTTTGGTTGATGCAGCCTGATGCCATTGACGATCCGGAAGAGCAGCGCGTATTTAGCGCGCTGGGCAAGGAAATTCGTGATGATGCAGCGTTTTTCTTGGGTTTATTGCACCACTACGACCGTGATTTGTACTGGAGTTACGTGTCCGCTAACCAAGACCCAGAGGTGGTTAAAAAATTGCTGTTACATCCCAAACTGCTGCCTGGTTTTAACGACAGTGGTGCACACGTGACCAATATGGCGTTTTTTGATGGTAATCTGCGGGCGCTCCATCTTGCCCTGAAAGATGATGAAGCGACCTTCGCGCGGATGGTTGGGCGTTTGACCCGTGAACCTGCTGAGTTCTTTGGGCTAGACGTTGGGACTCTGAACCTTAACGCGCAAGCTGACTTTACCCTGCTCAACCCTCAGGCCCTGGCGGAATATGACGGTGAGGCGTCTATCGAATACATTTATCGTGAGATTTTTGATTGCCATCAATTGGTAAATCGCTCTGATGGTGTTGTTCAAGGGGTTTATGTTGGTGGCCAAAGGGTTTGGCAGCAGGACCGATTCACACCAATTCACGGGCGGCATCCGTTAGGACACGCGTTGCGTGTGGGCGCGCGCTAAACGCCCTTGGTGCATGATAGCAGTGCTGCCCAGACTAACCGCGCATGGGGTTTATGGGTGGCCAGTTTTCTTTGCTTGCCTGTATTTGCTCACCGATTTCAGCAACGCCCCATACACCGTCGGATAATGATTTTTTCGCAATCGGCGTCAGTTGCCACGACAGCAGCGATACGCTGTTGCCGCCGACGATAAACTGGCGTCCAGTAATATCTTTTGCCTCGTCAGTACATAGATAGACAATGGGCGGGGAAACCGCTTCTGGCGGAAAGCTGTCCTGAATTTTTTCGGGCAAAATATCGGTGGTCATTCGCGAGGTGGCGGTGGGTGCCAGTACGTTTACGGTGATGCCGTATTTTAAACCCTCAAGCCACAGGCAGCGCATGAAACCGGCAATGCCCGCCTTGGCGGCACCGTAGTTGGTTTGCCCAAAGTTACCCAATAAACCGGAGGTTGAGCTGGTCATGATGATCCGGCCACCGGAGCCCTGTTCCAGCATGTGATCATATGCGACCTTGGTTGTGAGGTAGGTGCCTTTCAGATGAACCTCAATTACCGCGTCCCACATGCTGTCACTCATATTTTTGAATGACTTATCCCTTAAAATACCCGCATTCGCGATGAGAATGTCCAGCTTGCCAAAATGATCGACTGCTGTTTTGATCATCGCTTGCGCGTCTTCCCGGCTTGCGACGGAGCCGTAGTCGGCGACGGCTTGCCCGCCGGAGGCTTTGATCTCATTGACCACGTTATCGGCCATCGAAGTGCCGGTGCCGGTGCCATCGCGCGCGCCGCCTAGGTCGTTAACCACAACTTTAGCGCCCTCATGTGCCAGCAATAAGGCATGTGCCCTGCCCAGACCGCCGCCGGCGCCGGTCACTAATGCTACTTTACCTTCAAGCATGCCCATGGTGGCCTCTCCTGTATTTAGTCGCGTCATTATGTTTATTCATCTGATTAAGGTATTTTACGTGGATAATTTTGATAAAAGTACTGGGGCGTAAAAAGATATGGATAAATTGCTCGATTTCACGGGCCGGGTGGCGCTTGTGACAGGCGGTAGCCGGGGTTTGGGTCGTCAAATGGCCTTAGCGTTGGCTGAGCGAGGGGCAAATGTGGTGGTAACGAGTCGCAAGGCTGAGGCTTGTGCAGAGGTTGCTGCAGAGATCGAGGCTATGGGTCGACAGGCCATGGCCTATGGCTGCCACGTGGGTCATTGGGATGAAATTGATGGACTGGTTGAGGCGGCTTACAGCCGATTCGGCCGCATTGATGTGCTGATTAACAACGCAGGAATGTCGCCTCTGTATCCCAAGCTAACGGATATCTCTGAAGCGCTGTTTGACAAGGTGATGGGCGTTAACTTGAAGGGTCCTTTTCGGCTCATGGCCGTTGTCGGCGAGCGTATGGCTGCGGGGCAAGGCGGTAGCATAATCAATATCTCTAGTACCGCTTCGTTGAACCCGTCGCCGACCTCTGAACCTTATGGCGCTGCCAAAGCCGGTCTAAATGCGTTAACTCGGTCATTTGCTTTTGCTTATGGTCCTAATGTGCGGGTGAACTGTATTGTCGCCGGACCTTTCCTGACGGATATTTCGAAGGCTTGGGATATGGCTGCATTTGAAGCTAATGCAAAAGCTAATTTAGCGGTAGAGCGTGGTGGAGAGCCTGAAGAGATAGTGGGCGCAGCGCTCTATCTTGCCAGTGACTCGAGTAAATTTACGACGGGAACAACCATTCGAGTGGACGGCGGCACGCGTTAGCCGGCACAAGCGTTGAATCTGCCGAGTCTTGTGTTAGCAGGGCCATTGGCTGTTCACTGCCTGCATGAACCGCTCTCCCACTTTTTTGCCATAGAGTGTTTGTAGCGTCCCCAGCCCCCCGGGATTGGCGATATTGACTTCCATCAAATAACCTCCGACGGTATCGATGGCGGCAAACCCAATGCCGGCGATGGCCAAATCTTGTTTGACAGTTTCGACTAACGCGCGCTCTGTGGGGTCTAATTGAGTTTGGCTGGGTACCGCATGTGCGGCCAGATTAGCGTGAAAACTCGCGCTAGGGGTGCGCAGATAACTCCCAATGATCTGATTGGCACAAATTAGCGTCCGCGTCTCTCCGGCTGTGATTTCTTCAATGTAGCGCTGGAGCATCCAGTAACCGGAACTATCGCCACCCAGGGTTTCGCGGATGGATTGAGCGCTGTAGATGCGCTGTACTGCGCGCCCGAAGCTGCCGGCTACGGGTTTTAGGATCCACTGTCCGCCAAGCTGCTCGAAAGCTGAGATAAGTGGTTCGGCGCTTGCGGCCACAAAACTGACGGGCATGTAGTTATGCCAAGCCAGTTTTCCGTGTTGGGACACATAAGTGCGCGGGTTGCTGAGCAAACGGGGAGGATTTATTTGCTCCAGTAAATTGACGCGATCAAGGAACGAGCGTTGCGGACCCAAGCCGATTGGCCAGATGAGAGCGTAATCATCAGCGGGTCGGTCTGCGCAGTAAACTCGATCGCGTTGCCAGGTCAATTCTTCGTGTTTGCAGATGGAGACCTGCCAGCCGTGTTGCTCAAACAATTCAGGCAAACGGGCTGCATTGTCGTCCTGATGGCCCCCGGGTGTAATGAGAAACAGAACGTTCTTCACCTTATTGTATTGTCCGCAGCGGCTTTGACAGATTCGCCTTTTGATTTAAATCTAACTAAGATTTGGTTTTCCTCGACGCAAATAGGCGCAGCTTTTGAGTTCTTTTACATTGCCAGATTACACCTTGTCTGAACAACAAGTTCCACAGTTTCAATGCGCGGTCCTTCCACAGTCTGAAAAAGAGGCTTTAAAAGCACAAATTGCGCAGCGTTTGGATGCGCTAGGCGCTGTTTTGATCGCCCATTATTATGTTGATGGAGAGGTTCAGGATCTGGCGGAAGCCACCGGTGGCTTTGTTTCGGATTCATTAGAGATGGCGCGCTTTGGGCGTGATCACGCGGCCGATACGGTCATTGTCGCGGGCGTCAGGTTTATGGGCGAAACGGCGAAAATTCTGTCGCCGGCGAAACGCGTATTTATGCCGACGCTGGAGGCTGAGTGTTCGCTTGATTTGGGTTGTCCGCCCGATGAGTTTGCTGCATTTAGGGCGGCTCATCCTGATCGCACAGTGGTGGTGTATGCCAACACCTCTGCTGAAGTTAAGGCGCAGTCCGATTGGGTGGTGACCAGCAGTTGTGCGCTAGAGATTGTTGCGCACCTGCGTGATCAGGGCGAAAAGATATTGTGGGCGCCGGACAAACATTTAGGCCGTTATATTCAAACTCAGACAAACGCTGACATGCTGATTTGGAGTGGAGCATGCGTTGTGCATGACGAATTTAAGCTCAAGGCTCTGCTCGATTTGAAGAAAGTTTACCCTGCCGCCGCGGTGCTGGTACATCCGGAATCTCCTGCGGCTGTGACCGGTATTGCCGATGCCGTGGGTTCAACGAGTGCGATCATAAAGGCCGCATCACAGATGCCGAACGACACTTTTATTGTGGCCACTGATAAAGGCATATTTCACAAGTTAAAACAGCTCAATCCGAGCAAGCGATTCATTGAAGCGCCCACTGCCGGAGACGGAGCCACCTGTCGTAGCTGTGCTCATTGTCCTTGGATGGCCATGAATGAGTTGCAAACACTTGACCGGCTGCTGCGTGATGAAACATATCGCGCGGGCTGCGAAATCCACGTGGGTGATGACATTGGTGAGCGTGCGAAAATCCCCTTGGATCGAATGCTCGCATTTCAGCGAGGAGTTTAAGGGCAGGATTTGCGGTCAGCTCTGTTGTTCAACTCGAATGGCGGTGCGCAGGTCTTGAATACGTTGGCGTAACTTAACTTCTAGCTGGGGGTTGGTCCGTCGCAGCAAGCGCTGCGCGTATTCAAGATGCTGAATAGAGCGATGGTAAGCGCCGTGTAGATAGAAATAATCCGCCCGGGCCAAGTGCACGCCTGAAATGTTGCCGGCCAAGCCGGCGGTCTCGGCGAGTGTGTACCACACGTCAACGTCCCTGGGTTGTATTTGCGACTGTCGCAGCAGTATTTTTTCTGCTTCGAGGTGTTGTCCATCCGCGTTGAGTGCATTGACATAGAGACTTGTCAGAGGCGGGTTGTCGGGGTTCAACTGAAGTTGTGCAGACAACATTTTTTTTGCTTGCTCGGTTCGCCCGGCGGCGATCAGCAGTTCTGCGTAGGCGGCGTTGTACAGAATGTTTTGGTTGTTGATATTCAGTAACGTCTCCGCCTGCGTAAGAGCGGCTTCGTGTTGCCCCCTTTTACTCAGGGAAAGGGCTAATCCGTAGCTTGCAGCAGGATCCTTTGGTCGCTCGCGCAATTGGGCTCTGTAACCGTCCGCGCCCTGAGCATGGTTTTTCTGAAAATGAACCTGGGTTCTGACGCGAATGAGTTGGTATTCGATTGACGTTTTGGTGGTGCGGTCCTGATAACGCATGGCTTGCGTGCGGGCATCAGCGATGCGAGTTTCAGACAAAGGGTGGGTTAGCAAAAACTCCGGTGGTTTGCGTGTGAATTGGTATGCTTGCTGCATGCGACCAAACATCCGGGAGGTTGCGTTGGGGTCTTTGCCTGCACGGATCAGTGTGTTCATGCCAATTCGATCGGCTTCTTGCTCGCGGTCGCGACTGAACCGCATTTGATTCGCTTGTGCTGCAGCTTGAGCGCCGCTGACGGCGGCTATCATCGCATCTCCACCGCCCGCGGCGCCGAGAATCAGGGCAGCAATCAAACTCGCCAGTGTGGGTAATGTATTAGAACGTTGTTCCGCAACTCCTCGGGCGAAATGTCTTTGGCTTAAGTGTGCCAGTTCGTGAGCCATCACCGACGAATACTCATCGACGTCCTCTGCGGCAAGAATCAAGCCGAGGTTGATGCCTAGTACGCCGCCTGGTGCTGCAAAGGCATTGATTTGTGGATTATCTATAATGACCACGCTGAGAATGGGTTCGCGTAAATCAGAATATTGCGCCAATTCGCGGATTTGTTGGGCAACGTAGTACTTCATTAATGGGTCGTCTACGGTGGGTAAATTTGCATTTAATTGCTTGAGAAAAGAAGCCCCAATTTGTTTTTCCAGTTGCGGTGAAATTATGGAAGATGAAGCATCACCCAGGCTGGGTAGTCGGTCTGGATCAGCTCGTACCTCAAGCGCGTAGCTGCATAAGCACAGTAGCCACACAATTGGCCCGGCGAGGGTTGCTGTGAGATGTTCAGATGACGTGAACATAGTTCTGTATAATTGGCTGGTCATACATCATGATTGCAGGTTGTTAAGCACTTAGAGCGTTTATGGAAAAAGAAGTTCGTATTCTCGACGTAATTGGCTTGGATTGTCCAATGCCGTTGCTAAAAGCGAAAAAAGAGTTGAACGGCATGGCACCTGCAGAGCGGGTAAAGGTGCTGGCCACAGATCCCGGGTCGGTTAGGGATTTTGACGTGTTTACCCGGCAAAGTGGTCATATGTTGATTGAGTCTGGTGAAGATAATGGGACCTATTTTTACGTGATACAGAAAAAGTTGTGAAGTTTTTAGAAGTCATAGGCGCATGGGTAAACGAACACTTTTCTAACGAAGAGGCCATTTATCTGGTTGCGCTGATGGTAGGGTCGGTGGTTTTCTTTGCCACCTTGGGCAGCTATCTCGCGCCTGTATTTGCCGGATTGGTTGTTGCCTTTCTGCTGCAGGGATCTGTGAATTTCCTCATGCGGCGGCAAATTCCTCGAATACTTGCAGTTTGTCTGTCCTTCTTTTTGTTTGCGGGCGGCATATTTGCTTTTTTGATCATTATTGTGCCGCTGGTGTGGCAGCAGATGCAGAGTTTGTTTGCGCTTTTCCCAACTGCAGTTGAACTGTTACGTGACGGTTTGGCTTCATTTGCGGCGCAGTATCCAGAGTACGCAACGCCTGAACAGGTGTCGAAGTTGTTGGATCAAGGGGCTGCTGAATTAGGTGGTCTGAGTAAGACGATATTTCAGACAGCTTTCACGCAGGTTTTTTCGCTCTTGAGTTTGGTGATTTATCTTGTGTTGGTGCCTATCTCGGTTTTCTTTTTTCTCAAGGACAAGGATCAGCTGTTGGCATGGGTGCGTTCTCTGTTGCCATATAATCGGCCGTTGTTGAATGCCGTGGGAGAGGAGATGAATGACCAGCTCGGCAACTATGTGCGCGGTAAATTCATTGAAATCCTAATCGTCGGGGTCGCGACGTACGTGAGTTTTACGGTGCTGGGCCTGAACTACGCCGCTTTATTTGGAGTTTTGGTTGGGCTTTCTGTCTTGATCCCATTTGTTGGTGCTGCTTTGGTGACGCTGCCTGTTTTTGTGGTTGCGGTGATTCAGTTTGGATGGACCTGGGATTTGGGTATCGTGATGATTGTGTATGGTGTGATTCAGTTTTTGGACGGTAATGTTTTAGTCCCGTTGCTGTTCTCTGAAGTGGTTGACTTGCATCCGATCACCATTATTGTCGCGGTGTTGGCCTTCGGCGGAGTTTGGGGTGTTGCCGGTGTGTTCTTTGCCATACCCCTGGCGACTTTGATAAAGGCGATCTACAAAGCGTGGCCTCATCATGCCGGTGAATCTTTGAAATCAGAGCAGGTTTAATCGAGCTTGTTGTTGGCCGCTTGCCTGCGTACCATTTGGGTTTGGACATCATAGAGCAAAGGCTTATGCCATGTTAAAGGGGAGCATCGTTGCTCTCGTCACGCCAATGACAGCCACCGGTGAGATACAGTGGGTGGAGTTGGAACGTTTGATCGAGTGGCATATAGAAGCAGGTACTCACGGTATTGTGCCCATGGGTACCACCGGAGAATCTGCTACGCTGGATACGATTGAGCATTTGCAAGTGATCAAAGCTACGGTCGACCAAGTCGCTGGACGTATACCGGTGATTGCAGGTACTGGTAGCAATTCTACGGCCGAGGCGATTCATCAGACGCAAGAAGCGCAGAATGCAGGCGTGGATGCCTGCTTATTGGTTACGCCTTACTACAACAAGCCCACTCAGCAAGGGTTAGTTGCCCACTATACGGCAATTGCCAACGCGACTGACGTTCCATTGGTTTTGTACAATGTTCCGCCCCGAACGGCATGTGATTTGCAGGCAGAGACCGTTGCTCGATTGAGCCGCCTGAAAAATATTATTGGCATAAAGGAAGCTTGCGGGGATGCAGCTCGGGCGGGTCAGATATGTGCCATGGTTGATTCAGATTTTGTGATTTTATCCGGTGAAGACGCGCAGACCTTGGAAATGCTTGATCTGGGAGCGGTGGGTACAATCTCGGTGACCGCCAATGTGGCACCTGCACTGATGGCGCAGTTTTTGGACAGTTTCTTGAGCGGCGATCGTGCTGAAGCCGTTCGACTGAATGGGAAGCTTAAGCCGCTGCATGATATTTTGTTTGTTGAACCGAATCCCACGCCTGCTAAATGGGCCTTGCACGCGATGGGTAAAATTGGCTCGGGCATACGTTTACCGCTACTGCCGTTGTCGGAAGCTCACCGTCCGCAGGTGCAGGCTCATCTGGCTGATTTGGGGATTTTATAGTGCGATATTGGCTTTTAGGTACAGTGATTTTGAGCTTGGGCGCCTGCAGTTGGATGCGACCCGGGGATGAAGGCATTTTTTTGAATCCAAACGATGATTATTTGGAGTCGGACCGACACAATAAGTTGGTGGTGCCCGAAGATCTGCGTACGTTAGAAAATACAGACCCCTTTCCGATCCCATCGGTTTCGCAGCCGCCGAATCCGACGTACTATGCCGACCGGCCGCCTTTGCCCGATGCGATTTATGCCAACGACAATCGCGATGAGGTGAGAATTCAAACGTTGGGTGATCGGCAATGGTTGGTAATACCCGAGCCACCCACCACAGCATGGCCTAAGCTCAAACAATTTCTGGCTGAAAACGCCGTGCCAATTGTTTACGACGCGCCCCAGTCGGGCCGTCTGAACACGGGTTGGCTGAAAATTGAAAATGTAGCGTATCGAGATGTTATCCGGACAATGCTCAAGGACGCAAAGTCATCAGACCCGTTGCTCACTGGCCAGGACAGATTTTTAATCAAGGTAGAGCAGGGCCTGCGCCCCGAAACCACAGAAATACATGTGCGTCATGAAAATGACAGCATATCACTGCCGGTCAGAGATGAAGTCATTGTGATAGACGGCTTGAATTCTCATATGGATTTAGCCGAAAGTGACTTGCTGCGGGAGGTGGGTGCCTATATCGCAGCGAAAGTGTCCGAGCAGACGGTGTCTAAAGTGGCTCTGCAAATAGGCAGTGAAAAGAAGGCGGAACTCGAGCGCGATGAAGATGGCTTTCCGGTGCTGTATTTTTACCTGGACTATGAGCGTGCCTGGGCGACCATGGGGCAAGCATTAGAAAATGCCAGCGTCGATATTATTAATTTGGATCGTGAGACCGGCCGATTTATGGTGGATGTCCCACAAAGTATTTTTACGGGTGAAGAGGGCGGAGGCTTTTTTTGCCGGCTGACCTTTTCCTGTCAGAGTGACAAACCGGTGAGTGTGCAGCTGCGCATGTTGGGATCTCAGCAGAAATATGATCTGCGTGTCTGGCAAGCCGATGGTGAAGCGCTACTAGATGCGGATGTGGCGCAACAAATTCTGGTGTTGTTGCGAGAATTTGCAGCCTGATGGGGTTTGCGTCGTTGGGCAGTGGCTCGCGGGGCAACGGGACTCTCGTCTCGCTCGGCGGCAAGATACTGTTGGTTGACTGCGGTTTTACGTTAAAACAAACCGAACGACGCTTGGCCCGTCTGGGTCTCAGTGGCGGCGATCTGGATGCTGTCCTGATCAGCCATGAACATTCCGATCACATTAGCGGCGTAGCAGCCTTGGCGCATAAGTACGCGATACCTGTGCATGCGTCCTATGGCACTCTCAAGCGTGATCTGCGCGGTGCAACGTGTATTCCGTTCGATGGGGACAGTGCTTTTGACTTTGACGGTGTGTCGGTGAACCCTGTCTGTGTTCCGCATGATGCCCGCGAGCCGACCCAATTTGTTTTGAGTGACGGCGTTGAGACAATTGGAATACTCTCTGATCTGGGCTGTGTGACCAATCATGTGGTGCAGCAATACAGTTGTTGTACCCATTTACTTGTAGAGGCCAACCATGACCTTAATTTGCTCTCGCAGGGTAGCTATCCACCGCAGCTTAAGCGTCGCGTGGCCGCTGATTATGGGCATCTGAACAATCAGCAAGCGTTTGAGTTGGTGTCTCGTTTGGCGCATGCCGATCTAAAAGTTGTGGTCGGTCATATTAGCGAACAAAACAATTGTTTGAATTTGTTGGAGCGGCTTTTTTTGCCGCTGCACAATAGTCTGGCCAGTCTGAATTACGCAACCCAGGCCGATGGTTTCGGCTGGATTGGCGCTCAGCCGCTGAAACGACAAATGTCCTTTGCTTGAGTTGAAGGACCATATTCCCTTGTTTTAATTACGAGTTATTATAATTTTATGCACGATATGCCACTAAATATTACGCCGGAGAATTTTCAGACAGAGGTCATTGAACGATCAAACGCAGTGCCTGTATTTGTTCTGTTTTGGGCAGAGCAGGTCCCTCCTTCTGTAGCCACAAAGCAAACACTCGAAACATTGGTGGCGCAGGCCAGCGGAAAGGTTGTGCTTGCGTTGTCGGATGTTGCGCAAGATCAGACGCTGGCTCAGCACTTGCGTGTTCAGGGGCTACCCTGCATCCGTATTGTTCAGCAGGGTAAAATTGTGGATCAGTTAGACGGCCCTGCGGATGAGGCGCAGCTGCGCACATTGGTAGATACCTTTACCCAGTCGCCTACCGACATGATCAAAGCCCAATTGACCCAAATAATTGCGGCCGGTGATTACGATACGGCGGTCGGCTTGCTTCAACAGGCGGTCAATGATGAGCCCACCAATTTGGGCTTTCGGGTTGAGCTTGCTGATGTCTTGGCGCTTAAAGGTGATATTGATGACGCAAGAACGGTATTAGCGTCAATTCCTGATGACACTGAGGAGCGCGATCGTCCGCAACATCGACTGGAGTTTATCGAAGAAGCTGCAGGCTTCGAAGATATTGCTGAACTGCAGGGTGCATTGGCGAGCGATGGGGAAAATCTTGAGTTGAAATATCGACTCAGCGTGCAATCAGTGGTCGCCCAAGAGTATGTCGCTGGTTTGGAATTGGCGATGGAGATTCTGCGTGCTGATCGAGAATTTCGTGATGATATTGGCCGGTTGACCATGATCCGAGCCTTTCCTTTGTTAGGAAAAGGCAGTGAAATTGCGACAAAATATCGACGAAAGATGTTCAATTTTATGCATTAGCAGTCTTGCATTGCGGGCTCGCGAGCGTCAGATTTAGCCGGGATAATGGCCGATTTGTCATTTTATTTTTAGAAAGGCCAACCTGACTTGCGCTTGGCCGTTAGTAGGTACTAACAGAGTTGTCGACACGTTTATGCACAAGCTTGACGTGATTCGCTGCTGACGGCATTTGCCTCTCATTTCTAACTCCATGTCTTACTGATTTAATGTAAGTTGCTGATAAACATAGATAAATTAGTTTTGCTAGGTAAATTTTTTCGTTTACGCAGTCTCAAGGCCTGGATTAGTTCGGTTTGTGTACAAAGTTATCCTCAAAGTTATCCACAAGAAGATAAGATTGAGGCGAGGATGAGGATGCTTTTAAATGGGCCGTTATTACCGCCGTTGGAGTTTAGACATGTCTGTACATGAACCACCGTCAATTTCTGCAAAACTTACTGAATATAAGGCGAAGGGAGTTACAAAGATAAAATTAGGTTTGACCGATATCGATGGCGTGATTCGAGGCAAGTACGTGAGCCTCGAGAAATTTACGGGCTTGTTGGAAAAACAAGGCGGTTTTTGTGATTGTGTATTTGGTTGGGATGTCAACGATCAACTCTACGATACCAGCGGTTACACGGGATGGCAGACGGGTTTTCCCGACACCGGTTATCAGTTAGTGGCGGATACTGAGCGTTGGTTGGAGGATGAAAATTGTCCTTACTTCATTGCACAATTTGCTCAGGGTGAGGATGCTCATCCCCTGTGTCCGCGGACACGATTGAAGCAAATACTGGAAAAATATGCTGAACGAGGGCTCACCGTAAGATCTGGTTTTGAGTATGAATTCTCCGTCTTTGAGGAATCGCCCCACTCGATACGCGATAAGGGTTACCGCGGGATGAAGTCCATCACCCCAGGTAATTTCGGTTATTCGGTGTTACGCACATCGGTTGAATCAGACGTTTTTGGTGGGCTGATGGCCTATGCCCAATCGATTGATTGTGATCTTGAAGCGATTCACTGCGAAACCGGTCCCGGTGCATGGGAAGCCGCTTTGCGTTCAGAGGTTGGTTTGGAAGCCGCAGACCGTGCAGCGCTGTTTAAAACGTTTGCCAAAGTATTTTTGCAAAAACAAGGTCTGATGGGCACTTTCATGGCGAAATGGTCCATGGATTACCCAGGCCAAGGTGGCCACTTCCATTTTAGCGTGGCAGATCTGCAGGGCGTTAACCAATTTTATGATGAACAGGATCCGCGCGGCGTGTCAGCACTGCAGCGACATGCGGTGGGTGGTTTGCAACGATATTTGCCTGAACTACTGGCGCTGCTTGCGCCGACGATCAATAGTTACACGCGGCTGGTCAAGGGGGCTTGGGCGCCTACCGCGGCAACTTGGGGTATAGAAAACCGCACTGTGGGCATTCGCATTGTTCCCGGTGGTGCATCAGCTCAGAGAATTGAATGTAGAATCAGTGGTGCGGATGCCAACCCCTACTTGGTCGCTGCAGCGGTTTGTGCTGCGGTGCTTAGGGGGATAGAAGAGGCGTTGGAGCCAACATCCCCAATTGAAGGTAATGCTTATGAGCAACAAGACGCTTTACCGCTCGAGCAGCAGTTGCCGATTAATCTGCGTCAAGCCGCTGAGCGCTTGGCAAGCTCAACGTTGGCCATTGAAAGTTTTGGTGCGCCTTTCACGTCACATTTTGTGCAGTCCAGGTTGTTTGAATGCGCCGAATATGAGCGCAATCTAAACAGTTGGCAGTTAGAACGTTATTTCGAAATCATTTAGTTCGATTCAGAGGCTTTCAAAAAATGACACTGCATATTGGTATTTTGCAGACGGACCATGTTCTAGATGAGCTTCAAGCCACTCATGGTGATTATCCATCGATGTTTCGTGTAATGTTTGACGAGGCCGCGTCAGATGTCACTTATACCAACTACGACGTCGTGGCCGGCGGTATGCCCGCCAATGTCGTTTGCGATGCCTACGTGATCACGGGGAGTCGGCACAGCGTATATGATCCACTGCCGTGGATCGGTTCGTTGGTAAAATTCATCAGTCAGGCGCTGGACGCGGGTCGTAAAGTGGTTGGGGTGTGTTTTGGTCATCAGCTTATGGCGCATTATTTTGGCGGGCGCGTTGCACCTGCAGCGTCAGGATGGGCGGTTGGTGTTCACCGCAGCCAATGGATAGGCTCGTCAAGGGGGTGGTTGGATAGGCCACAGGGTCAATCGGATCAGGCGCCGTCATTGGCACTGTTATCGAGCCACAAAGACCAAGTTCAAGAATTACCAGATAATGCAGTGCTCTATCTTACGAATCAATTGTGTCCCATTGCAGGATTCACGATCGGTGATCAAGTGATCACGGTTCAGGGTCACCCTGAGTTTCGCAAAAATTATGCCCGTGACTTGTTGAACTTGCGGCGAGAAATGTTGGGTGATTCGCTGGTTTCGGCTGGGTTGAAAAGTTTGCAGGTGGCCACAGATGAAGTGTCGATGGCACGTTGTTTTGTGAATTTTTTGCGCGCATCAAAGCTATGATGGGCGAGTTTGTCGACGCCGTTGATGAATTTCTCGAGTCGGGGAGTGGTGGGGTATGTTGAGGGTTAAATGGTGTGCTGTGCTGTGTTTAATACTGTTCAGTTCAGGCTGCAGCGTTAAATTTGCATACAACAATGTTGACCGACTTGTGCGTTGGCAGGTCAACGAATACCTAACATTAGACGCTGCGCAAAAAGAATTTTTGCAGCAGGAAGTAAAGATTCTGATGGCTTGGCATCGCCGGGAGCATTTACCCCTTTACGCAAATTATTTGGGTGAATTGTCGTTGACAATGACTGACGGGGTATCTGAAAGCCAAATCGCAGCGATGTTCGATCAATTTATTGTTTGGGGTGAAGACATTCAAATGCGGGTCATGCCACCAACGATTACGTTAATGACTATGCTGAGCGATGAGCAACTGCGAGCACTCCCGGAAAAACTGGAAGAAGATAATCGCGATTTAGAAAAAGATGAGCTTGATACCCCGCTCGCTAAAATACAGGCCAATTGGGCTAAAGATTTTGAGGAGGTCATGGAGCGTTTTACCGGCCGCCTGCAGCGCGAGCAGACTGCCTACCTGCGGAAGCGCGCGGCTGCATATCAGCCTGAAAGGGTTCTGTGGGCAGATTACCGGCGCCGCTGGCAAGCAGATATGTTGGCATTATTGGAGCGTCGATATGAAGGTGAGGCGTTTGCCGCGGAATTTACTGCGTTGGCTTTGGCATCGGAGGATTATTATGGAGAGGCGTATTCAACGGTGAGCGAGCAGAATATTTTGTTGAGTAGAGAAATAGCCGCGCACCTTTTTTCGACGTTGACTGAGAAGCAAAGCAAACGGTTGCGCGAATCGTTGGAGAATTTGTCCGAAGATTTTTCTGAATTGGCTCGTCAGTCCTCGTAATTTTTGGCTTTGCGGCGAACAGGCCGATTCGAGCGCCTGCAATAATGTTTGCGCAGGGGGCGCGGTCATAATCAAGGCCTTTGTGGGATGGCTAATGATAGGCTCGGTTGTTGATGTGTGCGCTGTCGCCACGTGCAGGACTACATTGCGTCGGCGTTCGTAGTCTGATCGTTTATGGCCAACGCGTACATTTTGCCGGATTGGGTGTAGCATTAAGGCGTGTCAATAGAAACTGCAAGCCAATGGAGCATGAATCAATGCTAGATGATCAGCCTGCCGGTCCCCTTTCAGGGATTCGAGTCTTAGATTTAACCTCCATGATTTCTGGGCCCGTTGCGACCATGATGCTGGCAGATCAAGGCGCCGATGTGATCAAAGTGGAAGCGCTTAGCGGAGATTTGGTGCGCGGTGCGGGACCCAATCGAAGTGGAATTACGGCAACTTTTCTATCCTCGAATCGCTCCAAGCGCAGTCTTTCTCTAGATTTGAAAAGCGATGCCGGCAGCAAAATACTTCGAGATTTGATACCGACCGCTGATGTCTTTGTGCAGAATTTTAGACCCGGCACGATCGAGCGTATGGGGTTTGGTGAAGATCAGGTGCGGGCGCTAAACAATGCGATGATTTATGTCTCGATCAGCGGTTTTGGTGAGCAGGGCCCCTATGCGCACCAGCGTGTTTATGACCCTGTGATTCAAGCACTGAGCGGGCTTGCAGCGATTCAAGCCGACGGGGTTACGGGTAGGCCTAAAATGATTCGAACCATCATTCCTGACAAGACCACCGCTTTGACCGCAGCGCAAGCAATCACCGCCGCGTTGTTTGCTCGCGAGCGAACCGGTGAAGGCCAGCATGTTCGTTTAGCGATGTTGGATACGATGTTGGCCTACTTATGGCCAGAAGGTATGGCGGGATTTACTCTGATTGGCCGTGAAGTGAAGGCGGCGCGTGCGCAGCTTTCGCCCGATTTGATATTTGCCACAACCGATGGATATATCACTGCAGGGGCGATTTCTGATAAAGAATGGCGCGGCATGTGTCGAGCGCTAGACCGGGAATCTTGGCTCACCGATGCCCGGTTTAAGACGTTAAACGATCGAGCTGTGAATGTAACTGAGCGGCTAGAGTTGACTGCCGAAGTCATTGCCGGACAATCTAGTGAATATTGGTTGGCTCGATTCGATCGGGAAGGTGTGCCCAGCGCGCCGGTATTAGATCGGGAAGGGGTTCTTGAGCACGAGCAGATTATCGCAAATCAAATTATCGGAGAATATGAACACCCGGTGGCGGGAAAGACGCGGCAACCCCGTCCCGCAGCCTTGTTTGACAAGACCCCGGCTTATATTCGTCGGCATGCGCCAAGTCTAGGAGAACATTCTGAGGAGATTTTGACTGAGCTGGGCTATGACGCTGAACAGGTGGGCGCGCTTTTGGCCAGCGGTGTCATCAGATCCGTTTGAAGGTACCCGAAATGCGCGCGGTTGAGTATTGTTGTTTGGATCAAGACTGCTGGGTTTTGAGTGCCCGCCGTTCTGCTGCACCGCCAATGCGAATAAAAAATGGGCCTATGCAGGCAAGTGCGATGAGTCCGGCGAGAATATAAAAAGCATCGTTATAGCTGCCGGTTGCATCATAGATAAAGCCCGCAATCGGAGAGGCTAATAGAACAAAAGGCAACTCAACCCTGCGTAAAACGCCAGATGCCAATGCAAAGGAAGTGCTACCTATGCTAGTGGATAGAGCAAATGAGCGTAGCGGGGACATCCCTGAATAGCCGAAGCCGTAGACGGATGCGGCGACGATGCACGCCCAGAAGCTCTCCGCTTGGGTGAACAGCAGCAGCGAGATTGCCTGGCTGATTAACGCTAACCAGACCGTAATTCGAGCGCCAAAAAAATCTGCCAGAAATCCCACCAGTGGTTTACCCAAGGCCGCAAATAGTGCGGTAACCGAGAGTACCAGTGCCGCTTTTTTGCTGGATAGTCCAAGATCCAGAAGATGTCCAAAAAGGTGCATCATGACGGCGGTGAACACACAGACCATGGCCCCAAAAATTAGCCCAATACTCCAAAATGCTGGACTACGCAGCAGCATTTTTGTGGTCCAAACGGTGGTGTCTTGGGGAAGGCTCGGCTCATCTTCAGGGTGGTTAGAGAGGTATCGGTGGCCATCACGTACCTCGCCAATATCTTCGGGCCGGTCGCGAAAGAACAGGTATACAACCGGAAGCAGCGCGATCAGGGTGATTGCTGCGAACGCGGTGTAGCCGGTTCGCCAACCATAATTGTCTACCAGTGCTGTAACGAGAGGGGGCATCATGATACCCGCCATCGAAGCGCCCATAACCGCGAAGGCAATTGCCCGTCCCCGCCATCGATCAAACCAGAATATGATCGAGCGATGCCAAGCCATGCCACTCATACAGCTCATGCCGACGCCAAATCCGATGCTCACGATCAGATAGAATTGCCAGATGGTCTGCGTGTTGGCGAGCAGGAGATAAGACAAGGCAACCACAATAATGCCGAGCAGAATAACCCGCTTGGGTGATTTTGTGTCGAGGATATGCCCTAAATAAGGTGCGATAATCGCACCAACAACGGCGGCACCTGAAAAACCAAGGGAAATTTGCATGCGGCTTCCTTGGGCCAGTTCCTCGGCTAAAGAGGGTAAAAATACGCCGCGAGAATAAGAGAAAAAGCCGGTGCCGAGAAAGCCAAGCAGCATGCAGATCGCCACGATGGTCCATCCGTAAAACAGCGGGTGATCTGGCTTAGATGGAGAGTTCAGTGGGGTTGGCCGCTATGAAAGTAAACGGCACTGGGCACGCTGACTGATAAAGCAGGCTGTGCCAGAGGCCGGTTGGCATTCATCTACTGTATCCCTGCATTGGATTGTTCATGCTGATTCCATTGCTCGGGATTGCTGCCGTACTCGATCATGACGTGTTTTTGAAAGGCAGGTCTTTGAGTTAACCGTAGATACCATGCCTGAAGATGAGTTAACTCGGGTCGTGCGATAGGCAAAGTCATATAACGATACATGATTGCACCATTAACGATGTCTGCGCTCGTCAATTGATCCCCGCAGATGAACGTTTTGTTTTCGAGCTGATGGTCAAGTTGCTGAAACAGACGGGCGCAGTCCTGTGTTAGTTTTTCGATCTTTTGCGGTGTTCCGGGCCAACCTCGAACCAGAATCATAAATAGAGGGAAAAAGATTTGGGTGATGTCGCTGCGATGCCATTCCATCCACATATCTGCCGTAGTCCGTGTGGCAATATCGTCTGGCCACAAGTTACCTTGGCCGTAAGTGCTCGCCAGATAACGCACACAAGCCCCGGATTCCCACACCACAAGATCATTGTCATTGAGGGTTGGAACAATCTTGTTGGGATTTGGGTAATCATCCGGAAAACCAAAGGAGCCGCCGACGTCCTGTCGAACATAGGGCAGGCCTAGTTCACCAATGGCCCACAAGACTTTCTGCACGTTTGCGGAATTTCTGCGCCCCAAGACAGTAATCATAAGTAGCTCCATTGGATATTTGGTTATGGTAGCCGTTCAACTCATTGAAAGCAGCAATTAAACGGGCGCCAACCCTGGCTCCGGTGTGGGCTGTATTGATTTCGGTTGGGTCGCCGGTATGCTAAATCGGATGATTTATACCTTTTTTATTTCATTCAGCCTTTCTTGGTTGATAGTACAGACGCATCAATCTGGGGCTTTCACTGTAGTGCCTGCCAGCGAGATACCATGAGCTTCGCAAGACAATTATTGGGTACTTTGATGTTGATCGGTGTTTTACCCAGCGCAGGTCATGCAAAGGTCAGCCTGCAAGGTCACGAGGGTCCCCTTAGCGTGCGCAATGTGAATCCGGTGGTCCAGCTCTACGGTATCCCTCGAGTTTTAGGTGCGCAGGTTTTGTCTGCTGGCGTGAGTGAAATGTCATTCAACCTTGAGGTGGCAAATAGTTTTAAACTGCAAACCCGTCAAGGCGTGCAGGCTGTGTTGGACGGTGAAACCTGGGTTGCCAGTTATCAAATGCGAAGAGGGTGGGGTGAGCGCTTTGAGTGGGGGGTTGAAATACCGTTGATTCGGCATACCGGCGGCATAATGGATGGCCCGATTGATGAATTTCACAGCCTGTTTGGTTTTCCGGACGGCAATCGGTCTAGCGTGCCGCGTGGGCGATTGGATTATCAGTTGGTCGCGGACGGCTTGGTTTATGCAGATATTGACTCGTCTGTTTCCACTTTGGGTGATCTGCGCGGTTTTTTGGGTGTGCAGATGATCAAGGCTGATCAGCACCATTTCATGGTGCGCGGTCAGGTGAAAATACCTACGGGAAAAGTCGATAAGTTGTCGGGGTCACAGGGTACCGATCTGTCTGTGTGGGGTGAGTATCAGTATAATGTGCAAACCCGTTTGTTGGATTTTCGCCTAACGGCTGCCGCGGGAGTGAGTCGTCTTGGTCAGGGAAAGCTGATGCCAGATCAACAAGAAAAATGGGTTGGCTTTGGGCATTTAGGAGTTTATTTTCCTGTGCATGCTCGTTTTGCTGTCATGGCGCAAGTGGACGCTCATACAGACGTTTTGGACACTTCAAACCCCATGGTCGCTCAAGGCGGCTGGTTGGGGAGTATCGGTGGGCGAATTGGATTGACTCGAAAGACTTGGCTCGACCTAGCGGTTGTCGAAGACCTTTACAGCGAAAGTGCATCGGACGTGGTTTTCCAAATCAAGTTAGGGTCGCGATATTAATCGACGATTAGGGTGCATCCAAAGAGTTGAGCAGAAAATGCCCGTGACTGATGGCGATGGGCCTGTGGCGATCCTCCTGCCACAGTTCCGTGCGCACGTTAGCCACCCGCCGCCCGCGTCGTGTGACAAAAGCCTGTCCAAAGGTTGTCTGATCACGGGCTGATCGCAGGTAGTCAAATGACACATCAATGGTTTGCGGTAGAATTTCCGAAGCGCTGTCATAGATGAGTTGAATCAAGGCGGTCATTTCCATCATTGCGCCGACTGCGCCGCCGTGCAGAGCGGGTAAATTAGTATTGCCAACGAGTGTTTCTTTGAAGGGCAAGATTGTCATGATGAGGTGGTTATGACGTTCGACTTGGAGGCCTAAAAACTGAGCATATGGAATGTGCTTGAGTAATTCTTCGACGTCTTTGCCACGTTCTTGCTTGCGTAGTTGTTGCAAAATTTTCATGACGATTCAGCCTGTGGCGCTGGGCTAAACGGCGTATTGCGGGTGCCCAACATAAAAGTGGCAGTGCAGGTGGCGACCGGATCATCCGGCGTTTCGGTAAAAGCAACGGCGCGCACAAAAGCGATATTTTGAGTGCGTTTAAAGCAATGTCCGCGTGCTCGAATATCTTTACCCGGGGTGGCCTGGCCTGTGTAATCAATGCGCAGATCTAAGGTTGCGATGGATATGTCTTCCCGCTGCATGCCAGGTGGTCGTGCAACCATGCCGGCGACGTTGTCCAATAATGCAGTGATGGCGCCACCGTGTATCACTCCGGTATCCGGATTGCCGATCAGGTGAGGGGCATATCGAATGGCAAGCTCACATTCGTTTGGGCCTGCGGCAATATATTCGATGCCAATGGCTTGGGAATGAGGCACATTGATTAGGTGTTCTTCGAAATCATGTTCGTTGGTTTTGTTGGTCAAAATTACTCCCAAGGCCGTGATAGAATCGCACGCATTAAAAAAGGTTGAAGGGAGAATTCTACAATGGCAATGCAGCATACGCCTCTGTTGATGCACACAATCTTGGATCGAGGCGCAAAAGTTGCGCCCAATGAAGAGATTGTCACAGCAACTGAGCATGGCGTGCGTCGACAGACCTACAGGCAAACTAGAGATCGGGCGCATCAACTTGCGCATGCGTTGAAAGCCGCCGGTATAGCGGTTGGAGATCGGGTGGGCACTTTTATGTGGAACGGGTCTCGGCACTTGGAGGCCTACCATGCATGTGCGGGTATGGGTGCCGTGCTGCACACGCTGAACATCAGGCTGTCGGCGAAAGACCTTGAATATATTATCGGTCATGCTCAAGACAAGATTATTATTGTAGATGCTGACGCCTTGCCGTTATTGGAGGTGCTCAAGGATCGGATGCCGTCGGTACAACAAGTGGTGGTTGCGACCGAAGAAGGGTTTGAAGGGTGGCAAACGCAACTGCCAAATCCTATAGATTATGAAGCGTTTATTGACGGCCATCCTGCCGATTTCGACTGGCCGGTGATTGATGAAAATTCCTCGTTAGGACTGTGCTACACCAGTGGTACCACGGGTAATCCAAAAGGGGTGGAATACGAACACCGCTCCCAATATCTGCACACTATGGCCCAAGCGATGACAGATTCGATGGGATTGTCTGCGACAGATACATTGTTAGGTATCGTGCCCATGTTCCATGCGATGGGATGGGGTTTGCCTTGGACGGCATTGATGTTGGGTTGCAAACAGGTTTTGCCGCATCGATTTATGGATCCGCAGAGGCTGCTTGATTTGCTTCAGTCCGAGGGCGTGACGTTGTCTGCGGGTGTGCCCACGATTTGGCAGGGCATCAAGGGGTTATATGAGAGTGACCCTGCCAAATACGATTTGTCTTCTCTGAGTCGTTTGACTTGTGGTGGCAGTTCACCGCCGCCGTCCTTGATCCGCTGGTATTGGGATACCTTAAACGTTGAGATGATTCAGGGTTGGGGGATGACTGAAACGTCGCCTTTGGCGACATTGTCGCGTCGCGTGATGAAGCGATCTCAGCTTTCTATCAGTGAAGATCAACAATTTGCGAATGTTGCAAAAGCGGGTCAGGTGATTCCTGGCATAGAACTGGAGATATTCGACGAAGACTTTCAGCCTTTGCCTCACGATGGAGAGACTGTTGGCGAAATACTGGTTCGAGGCCCCTGGATTTGCTCTGAATACTATAATAATCCACAACCTGAGAAGTTCCATGATGGATGGCTGATTACCGGTGATGTGGGGAAAATTGATTCTGAAGAGTATCTAATCATCAGTGACCGCTCGAAGGATTTGGTGAAGAGTGGAGGTGAGTGGATTTCTTCTGTTGATCTCGAGAATCATATAGTTGCTCTTGATGGGGTGTCTCAGGCCTGTGTTGTGGCGCAACCGCACCCCAAATGGGACGAACGGCCCATCGCCTTGGTGGTGCTTGAAGCCGGTCGGGATGTGGCTGTAGCGCAAGTGATGACCCATTGTGAAGAAGCCTTCGCCAAATGGCAGTTACCTGACGATGTGCTGTATGTGGATTCAATTCCACTGACCTCTACGGGTAAGATGGATAAGAAAGTTGTGCGTGCTCGGCTAGAGCAAGAGGGCTATACTCTCCCGAGTTTGCGGGATTAATCAGTCTAACAATGGCGCAAAGGTGTGCCGCAAATGAATCTGCCGCTGGAATATCGGTGGATTGCTGCGGCCACTTTGGTGATGGCCGCTGCGTTAGGCATCGGTCGATTTGCGTATACCCCGTTATTGCCCCAGATGGTCAGCGAGTTAGGTTGGCGCTTAGGCGCGGCAGGTGATCTGGCCAGCGCCAATTATCTAGGTTATATGATCGGGGCTTTTCTAGCACCGAGTGTCTTCCGGACACGCCATGTGCGTCTTTGGGTTGCGCTGAGTTTTATGGCCAGCGTGGCAACAACCTACTTGGGCGCGCAAATAACTCAATTTTCGGCATGGTTTGCCTTGCGGTTCTTGGCCGGCGTATCCAGTGCTTTTTGTTTAGTGATTATGACCACCCACTTGATTCACGTGCTGTCCAATTTGGATAAAAGTAGCCTCGGCAACGTGCATTTTTCCGGGATTGGTGTGGGTATATTGGTATGCATGTTGAGCCTTTCGAGCAGCGATCCCGTGCAGGTCCAATGGGCGCGACTGGGTGGCATAGCCGCCGTGCTAATGGCTGGCGCATGGATGCTCTTGGCGGACCAACCCTTGGGGTTGCCCGATAGCTATGGCGGCCGCGCAGGTAGCCGTCCTGATCCTGCTCCCGCAATTGTGTGGCGGCTAATTATCGGCTACGGTTTTTTCGGCTTTGGCTATGTCATCTGCGCAACGTTTATTGTAGTGATTGCTGAATCGATCAGTGGGATATCAAATGCGGGGCTGGTTTGGTGGGCAGTGGGTTTGTCGCTGGTGCCCTCTGTTTATCTATGGCAGCTGGCGGCTAATCGCTGGGGGATTACTCCGGCGTTGCTTGCGGCGTACTTGGTACAGTGCGTGGGTGTATTGATTGCCGCTGTCAGCGGCAATATCTATATGCTGTTGTTGGCGTGTGTCCTGCTTGGCAGCACTTTTGCAGCCATTACCGCGTTGGGCATTAGTGCCGCGCGCGCGGCAATGCCCAATAGGGTGGCATTTGCGGTTAGTGCGATGACGCTGTCGTTTGCGTTAGGTCAATTGTTAGGGCCGGCTTTGGCGGGGCGCATGGCGGATGCCTTTGGGAACTTTTTTTGGGCCTTTATGCTTGCCGCTGTGCTTTTGTTTGCGGCAGCGGCACTGACGTTGCAAAGGCGGCCGAGAACTTGAAAGCTCGCTAAGGATCGTGGTGGCTTGCTAGACTGTGGGCGAACGAACCAGTGGAAGACGCGGTGATAAAAGAGAACCTAGAGCTCAAACGTGCGAGCGTTGAATCTGATTTATGCGATGTCTTAGTCCCGCGGGAGCACAGTACAGATCCTTTTGCTTGTCCATGCTGCGCTAACGTTTTTCAAGAAACCTTGCGCACGGCTGGCATCGACGTGGCGGATCACGTGGAGGGTTTGAGCCGTCGTGCTGATCCTTTGCAAGGGTCTTGCCTGATTGTAAATGCCCATATACTGACGATGGATAAATCGCAGCCCAAAGCGCAAGCGCTTTGGGTGCAAGATGGGAAAATTGCCTGGGTTGGCGCAATGGATGCGTTACCGCCGGAGGCCTTGGATGAGGAAACGGTGGACTGTCAGGGTAAGTTTGTCATGCCGGGCTTTATTGATCCGCACATGCACTTAGCACCGCTGGCGATGATGCATCAATTTGAAAATTTGAGCCCATTTAGATTTGAAAGCACTGATTTGGCATTGTCTCATCTTCGTAATATTGCGCGGGATGTGCCGCCGGGGCAGTGGATTGTTGGGCGTCAGTTTGATCCGTCGTTGCAGCGGGGTCCTGAATACTTGACCCGAGAGTTGTTGGACAGTGTAAGTAATGACCACCCAATTTTCATTTATAACGCCTCGCTGCATTTGGCGTATTGTAATTCTCTGGCGTTGGCCATTGGCGGCGTAAACGCGCAAACACCAGACCCAAAAGGTGCAGAAGTTGGTCGAGATGGTGCAGGTGAGCCCAATGGTGTGCTCAAAGGGGGACCGGCGATGGCATTGGTGGCGCGCCATAACCCACTCACAAGGCAACAAAACATTGCTGAAGCATGCTTAAGCGTGTTTGCTCATGCCAATACGCTGGGTATTACAATGCTTTGTGATCAAGGAACTGGATTATTTCAGGGCGTGAGAGAGCTTGATTTATACCGTGGCCTGCGGGACAGCCAACGTATGACGGTCCGCTTGCGCTATTCCGTGGCACATGCGATTGCTCAGCAATGGGATGATATGGATCTTAGCTGGGGTGAGGGTGATCAGTGGCTTAGATTAACCGGCTGGAAAATAGTCAGTGATGGTTCCAATCAGGGCCGCACGGGTTTGCAACGAACCCCGTTTTTGGATTCAGAATCCGTCGGCATTGCTTATGTTGAAGTAGACGAACTCAATACTGCCGTTGAAAAACGGCTGCGTGAGGGTTGGGCAGTCTGCATCCATGCCAACGGTGATGCCGCAATTGATAGAGTTCTGGATGCATTTGAGCTTGCTGTGAGTCAGGGGCTGGACCCCGCGACGGCGCGTTGCCGCATTGAACATTGTAGTATTTTGCATGACGAGCAAATTGAGCGTATGGCCAAGATGGGGCTCTCACCAAGCTTTCTGATTGGACATGTTCATTATTGGGGCGATGCGCTAATTAGGAATGTCTTTGGTGCAGAAAAAACTGCACTTCTGGATCGTACGGGTGCTTGTGAGGTCGCCGGCATTCGTTGGACAATTCATTCGGACGATCCGGTCACGGAAATGAATCCGCTGCGCTGTATTGAAAACGCTGTGACTCGTCAAATGTGGCGAACTGATGAGGTATTATCACCCCAGGAATGTATATCGGTTGATTCTGCTTTGCGCGCAATGACCATTGATGCTGCCTGGCAGTGCCATTCGGATCATGAAGTAGGCAGCCTTACTGTGGGCAAATATGCTGATTTTATTGTCTTGGAAACAGACCCGCGCTTGGTTGCGCCCGCACAGTTAAGCCAAATCGCGGTACAAGAAACTTGGGTAAGCGGCGAACGAGTTTATGTCGCTTGATGAACATACGTTGAACTTGCGATGTATGGGAGCAACGCCGCGAGCCGGCTTTTGGAATAGAGGATGTAGCGATGCAATTTAAAAACCGAATCACCGAACTGCTGGGCGTGGAAATACCCCTGGTACAGGCACCAATGGGCTGGATTGCACGCTCACCTTTGGCCTCGGCAGTCTCCAACAGTGGGGCGTTAGGCATTATTGAAACCTCCTCTGGTGAACTCGATGTGATACGCGAAGAAATTATAAAAATGCGGGATCTCACAGATAAGCCATTTGGCGTCAACATCGCCCAAGCATTTGTTCGAGATCCAAAAATCGTTCAATTTGTCATTGATCAGGGGGTCAGATTTGTGACGACTTCGGCGGGTAATCCACAGCGCTATACGCAGGAATTAAAATCGGCCGGGCTCACTGTGTTTCATGTTGTTCCGAGTTTAGATGCCGCGCTTAAGGCGGTGGATGCAGGCGTAGACGGACTTGTGGTTGAAGGTGGTGAGGGTGGCGGCTTTAAAAATCCGCAGGATGTCTCGACGATGGTTTTATTGCCTTTAATTCGTTCTAAGGTCGATGTGCCGATTATTGCCGCGGGAGGTTTTATTGACGGAGCCTCCATGGCAGCGGCATTTGCTTTGGGTGCCGAAGCGGTGCAGATGGGGACGCGGATGGTGTCTGCTGCGGAATCACCCGTCCATGAAAATTGGAAACAGGCCATCATCAATGCCAAAGAAACGGATACAGTATTTCTAAATCGGGCGCATTCGCCGGCCCTGCGTGCACTGCGTACGGAAAAAACAACTCGGCTAGAGTTCGAGACTGAAAAGAATGTCATGGCTGAGTTTGGCCAGGCGTTAGAGCTCTATTTTGGCGGTGATATGGAAGCTAGCATTGCCCTAACCGGTCAGGTGGCTGGTCGTATAGATAGCGTCCGCCCGGTCGCTGATGTGATTGCAGAAGTTAAGGCAGAGTTTTTTGCCACCGTTTCGGCTTTATCCAAGCAGTACCTTTAGCGCTGTATGGGCTCCCACTGAGGCGTCTTTAAGCGCGATTACCTCCTCGTGTGGCTTTGGTGCCGACTGTGTCACATCGAAAAAGAACGTTTCCCGTTAGACTTTTCTCGAGGCTTGAACCGGAACAAGGACGTTCTTTGATTTAGACGCGCACAGTGGACTTGCGTTTAAAAAAGGTACATTCCCGATGGGTAAATTGATCTGTGGACGTGTGATTATTTTCATTCTGGCTGTTTTGCCGTTGAGTGCGGCGCAGTCCGATACTTTGTTTGGGCTCTATGCGGGCGCTGGTGCGTGGCAGCAAGATTATAGCGGTGTTGTGGACTCGGGAACGTCGATGGTTGACCTCGAGGATGACCTTGGCCTGGGCAACGACAACAGCATGGTCCTGTATGCAGCCATGGAGCATGGCTTGCCGTTACTGCCCAATGTGCGCGGACAGTTTTTAAAGTTGGATGTACAGGGCAATAATATCCTTTCGAGAACCATCGACTTTAATGGCGAAACATTCTCTGCGACAGAGCCTCTGGGAACAATTATTGACCTTACGCAAAGAGATGCGGTGTTGTACTACCAGGTGATTGATCAGGCCGTTTCATTTGACTTTGGTATGGTTGTCAGCTTGATGAAAGGGTCAGTTGAAATGGCTAGCCAAGCCGAACGCAGCGAAGCGAAATTCAACGAAGTAGTGCCTATGCTGTTTATGAAAATGCGTGCAGATATCCCGCGAACCGGATTTTGGTTGGGCGCTCAGGCTCAGGGTGTTACCTATGATGGTAATAAGGTCGCAGAGTTTGATGCGCAAATTGGCTGGGAGAGTAAAGCTGGTATTGGGTTTGAAGCGGGTTACCGCGCAGTTCAAATTGAATTCAACAATTTTGACGACATAGACCATGCAGAAATTGATGTACAAGGCCCTTATGCGGCCATTAATTATCACTTCTAGGCCCGGTTGACGCATACTGTTCAGATGGATATATCTTCATCTGACTCAAAACGCTTTCGACAGCAACTCGCTGCTGTTTTGCCCTCACAATCCTTGATTACCGATGCTGCCGGATTGCGTCCGTATGAGTGTGACGGTCTCACCGCGATTCGTGAGCAACCCTGGATGGTGGTCTTGCCGGAATCAGAGTTGCAGGTGATCGAAGTCTTGCGATTATGCCGGGAATTTGGCGTGCCTGTTGTGCCGCGAGGTGCAGGCACCGGGCTTTCCGGTGGGGCTCGCCCCCAGCACGATGGCGTTGTTTTGGGTTTGTCTAAAATGAACCAGATTCTGCAGGTTGATGCTGACAACTGCGTTGCGCGGCTCCAGCCCGGTGTTCGAAACGCAGCCATTAGCGAGGCCGCAGCCAGTCATGGGCTTTATTATGCGCCTGACCCGTCGTCTCAGATCGCTTGTAGTATTGGTGGCAACGTCGCGGAAAACTCTGGTGGCGTTCACTGTCTAAAATACGGGCTCACGGTGCACAATGTTTTGGGTGTGCGGGTGGTGACCCTTGATGGTGAGGTGATGGAGCTTGGTGGTGCTTTATGGGACACGCCGGGTTTAGATCTGCTGGCAGTGCTGTGTGGATCGGAAGGGATGTTGGGTATTGTCACCGAGGTGACGGTATCGCTGTTACCGAAGCCCCCTCAAGTGATTGTCATGCTAGCGGCGTTTGATGATGTCGAGGCCGCGGGTCGTGCGGTGGGGAGTATCATTGGCCAAGGCATTATTCCTGCTGGTATGGAAATGATGGATAAACTGGCGGTGCAGGCTGCAGAAGCCTTTGCTCATGCAGGTTACCCGTTGACAGCCGCTGCGATTTTGTTAATCGAGCTAGACGGCAGTAACCTTGAGGTTGATGCGTTGAGCGATCGTGTCACGCAAATTTTACAGGACCATTCAGCCATTCATGTTGATATTGCGACCGACACTGCATCTCAGCAGCGGTTGTGGAAAGGTCGCAAGTCAGCTTTTCCGGCCGTGGGTCGGTTATCCCCAGACTATTATTGCATGGATGGGACTATTCCACGGCATCAGTTGTCCTATGTGTTGGGGCAGATTACACAGCTGTCTGCATCTTATGGGCTGGCCGTTGCGAATGTTTTTCATGCCGGCGACGGCAACCTGCATCCGTTAATTCTGTTTGATGCAAACCAACCGGGCCAGTTGGAAGCCGCAGAAAAGATGGGCGGGCGCATTCTTGAATTGTGCGTTGCAGTTGGCGGAACGGTTACCGGTGAGCATGGTGTCGGTGTGGAAAAATTGAATCAAATGTGTGTCCAGTTTAATACGCAGGAGCTGCAGCAGTTTTTCCGTTTGAAGGACGCATGGGATCCTTCGGGGCTGTTGAATCCGGGCAAAGGTATACCCACACTAACCCGCTGCGGAGAGTTGGGAGGTATGCATGTTCGTCATGGTGAACTCCCATTTCCGGAACTTGAACGCTTTTAAATGACAGGTCAAGATCAAATTATTGCGGCGATTAATGATGCTCGAGTGGCTAAAAGCCAACTTCGCGTTCGCGGCCATGATAGCAAACAGCATCTTTTTCCGCTTCGGGCAGAGACCGTTGACTTGCCGACTGAAGATTTGAGCGGTGTATTGCAATACGATCCTGCTGAGTTGGTGGTAACCGTGGCTGCAGGCACGCCTATCGAACAGGTGATGGCGCTACTGGCCCAGCAAGACCAGTGTTTTGCTTTTGAGCCACCTTGCTTCGGGGCTCGGGGCACCATTGGCGGTATGGTTTCGGCGGGTTACTCTGGCCCCTCCAGACCTTGGTCGGGCGCGGTGCGTGACGCCGTTCTGGGCGTTGAGATGGTCAATGGGTTGGGGGAACACCTGCGGTTTGGTGGCCAAGTCATGAAAAATGTTGCCGGGTATGATGTCTCTCGCTTAATGGTGGGAGCTTTGGGTGCGCTAGGTGTTTTGCTTTCGGTGAGTATTCGGGTCCATCCGGCACCGGAATGCGTGGTCACGCAGGTGTTTGAAATGACTGCAGCACGAGCGAACGAGCTATGTCGGAGCCTTGCGCAACGTTATCTCCCGGTCAATGCAACGCTTTGGCACGATAATAAGCTTTATGTCCGTTTATCCGGTCATCAGGAAACCGTTTTGCAGAGCGCACGAGAACTGGGTGGTGAGCGATTAAATGTTGCAACTTTTTGGGTTGATCAGACCAACCACAACCGTCATTTTTTCTCCCTATCGGGTCAGGATGCGCATCGCCGAGGCAAAAAACTGTGGCGGATTGTGACTCCGCCGGCCGCGCAGTTACCCGCTATGCCGCCGCTGGATATGCTTGTTGAGTGGGCGGGTGGATTGCGTTGGCTGTGGCATGCAGATGATGACTTTGTCTATCGTTATGCAACAGAACAGCGTGGATGGGCGTGGCCAATTGCCCATTCATTAGGTCTGGATTCGGTGCAGCAAAAGACGATGCGTGCGCTCAAACGTGCATTTGACCCGGACAATTTATTTTTATCGCCGCTGCCACTGGGTCTTAATCATGCAGACTGATTTTACAGCTGAGCAACGGTTGAATCCTAAAATTGCCCGAGCGGATGAGATTTTGCGCAGCTGTGTACATTGTGGATTTTGTAATGCGACCTGTCCGACCTATCAACTTACGGGTGATGAACTAGACGGTCCTCGTGGTCGTATTTATTTGATGCGAGAATTCCTAACCGATGCAGGCAATACAGTTCGAACGACGCAGCATCTGGATCGCTGTTTAACCTGTCGCGCATGTGAAACGACGTGCCCCTCTGGGGTGGCGTACGGTGAACTTGCTGAAATCGCTCGGGAACAGATTGGTCCGGATCGGCAAGGATATGCGGGTATTATTCGCCGTATACTGGCTTGGGTGGTGCCTCGTCCTGATCGCCTGCGCTTCGTTCTGCGCCTGGCGAAGCCGTTTTCTTGGTTACTGCCCGCGCCGATAACGAAAAACATACCGGCTACAGTAGGCTCTTCTTTTGTAGTAAGTACCCACAAACACCGAAAAATCTTGCTTTTAAATGGCTGCGTACAACAAGTCAATACACCTTTAACCAATAGGCATTTAACAACACTTTTAGAGAAACGCGGCGTTGGCGTTGTCACGGAAGCTCAGGAAGTTTGTTGTGGAGCACTGGATCTGCACTTGGGTGACAATCGCGCCGCCCTGAAATTTGCGCGTGAAAATATTGACCGGTTATATCCGCATCTAGATTCGGTAGAAGCGATTATCTCAACGGCATCAGGCTGCGGGGTGACGGTGAAGGACTATGAGCGATTGTTTGTTGACGACCCTTTATATGCTCGGCGAGCGGCGGCTGTTGCCGCAAAAACGCTGGATGTGAGTGAATTTCTCGGACAGAGTGGTTTTGAGTTTTCAGCCTCTAAAGTGGATAAAAAGGTGGCTTGGCACGCGCCTTGTACCTTGCAGCACGGGCAACAGTTGGGTGCTCACGTGGAGAAAATATTGGCTGATGCGGGTTATGTCCTGACCTTTGTAGCTGATCCTCATTTATGCTGTGGTTCGGCAGGTACTTACTCGATTCTGCAGGCGAGGATGGCTGATCAATTGCGTGACCAAAAACTGAACGCATTATTAGCGGGAGATCCCGAATTAGTGGCTACCGCAAATGTAGGCTGCCAAAGTCATTTGGCGGCCGGTAGCGGCGTGCCGGTGCACCACTGGATCGAATTACTAGAGTAGTTGAGCCGAAAATTACCGCTGGTGGGGTTAGCCCGGTGTTGATTGATACTTTGCTCTAATTGAGGCCGCTTCGCTTGCTTTGCCTTGTGCTTCTCGAACATTTGCCAGTTGCAGCCACGCTTGGCTGGACTGCGCCAAGTTGCCATGGCTTAGGGCGATTGCTTTGCGCACGTATTGGTTCGCAGCTGACAGGTCTCGATTGGACAAATGCGCTTGACTGAGCGCGATCCATAAACGGGGGTTGCGTGGATCGATGCGCACGGCGCGTTCAAGGTGGCTGATGGTTGCGAGGACATCACCCTGCTGTTTGGTCTCTTGTGCTCTGGCCAGTAAAATTTCGGTCGCTGAATGTGGACTATTTGTGGGTTTTGGCACCCCATGGTTCGCAGCAGAAGCTGGTGGGCGAGATTCCTGAGGTGCCGGCGGCAAACCTTCGGGTTTGATTGGTGTGCTGGTGCATGCGGTGAGCAGGCTGGCCCAGCTCAAGGCCATCGCGATGTTTCGAGCTTTTGCCGTGGGGTGGGGATTCAATGGCTCATTCATAGTGGTTTGCGCGAAGGTTTTGCGCCTGAATCATAGTGGCTTATTGCTTGCTAAACCAGCGGCGAAGGCGATCGCTCAATCGTGTTTTGATGCCGCAGCCGGGCTTTACTTGTGGGCGACTCTCTGCCGGTAAAGGAATCTGAACAACATCGGCACAATCCGCATTTGCCCTTAGCCCACTGAGAAATTCAATGTCGACCAGGCGGCTGGAGCGGGAAGGTAGCAAAGGCGAAAGGCCTTCACTTTTAGCGATTGCGTTCCAGATCGTTAATGCACCTGTTGCGCCGGTGAGGCCGGTGGGTGTGTTATCGTCGTGACCGGTCCAAACGACAAAGACGCTCGCATTGTCGAACCCGGCAAACCAACTGTCACGGTTGTTGTTTGAGGTGCCGGTTTTGCCTGCAATACCTTGTTTGGCGTAAGGTGATGACCGGCCGGTGCCGTTGCTCATCGCTATTTCTAGCGCGCGATTTAGGGTGGCAACGTGATTAGACGCAATTGTCTGTTCAAGTTTGAAACGGTGTTGACTGATTGGTTGGTGGTTGGCGTTTAAAACCGCAATGACCGTTTTTGGCGTTGTGCGAAACCCGCCGCTGGCAAAATTACTGTAGAGCTCAAGTATTTGCAGGGGTGACATGGATTCTGCGCCCAGCATAAAAGACGGGTAACGGTTATCGGGCTGCAGACCGGTAAGGTTTTCAAATCGTTGTTGAATGACTGGCAGACCCAAGGTGGTGCCGAGATTAACGGAGGCCAAGTTTAGCGATTGAGCCAGACCACGGAGCAAAGGGATTGTGCCCGCTGATTTGCCGTTAAAGTTTTTCGGCGTCCATGGGTCGCCAAATTCTGGGGTAATGGTGACGGGTTTGTCTTCAATTGGACTGATTAGATCGAACCCTGATTCAAGTGCTGTGAGATAAATCACCGGTTTGATGAGGGAGCCGACCGGTCTGTGGGCGTTGATGGCGCGGTTAAAGCCATCGATTTCGCCGTTGCGACTGCCGACAAGCGCATGAATTTCGCCGGTTTGGCTGTCAGCAACCAATGCTGCTGCCTCAAGTTTGCCTTGTTGGAGGGTACGCCGCGTTTCAATCTGGCTGAGAGTTTGATACACGGCGGTTTGTACGTTTTCTTGGGTGTGTGGTTTTAGGGTGGTGAAAATGCGTAAGCCTTCTGAGCTTAGCGCTGGCACGGGAAAGCGTAGCTTGAGCTCCGCGCGGACTTGATCCGTAAATGCGGGATAATAGGTGCCGCCGCGCCGGTGATTGGAAACAACGTTTAGTTTAGCTTTTTGAGCAAGGTATATTGCTTTGTCGTCGATGATTTGGTCTCGGTGGAGGATATCCAAAATCCGGTTTCGACGTTCTAGGGTTCGCTTGGGGTGGCGAAACGGATTATAAAAAGAAGGCCCTCTGATGATAGCGAGGAGCGTCGCGGTCTCATGTATTTCTAATTCGCTGAGCGGCTTGTTGAAATAAAATTGTGCGCCCAGTCCAAAACCATGGATGGCACGATTTCCGTTTTGTCCGAGAAAGATTTCATTGACATAGGCGGTGAGTAAATCTTCTTTTGAGAATCGAGCGTCGAGAATCACGGCCATCGCAACCTCTTTGAGCTTGCGCTCAATGGTTCGGCGATTGTTAAGGAAATAACTTCTAACTAACTGTTGTGTCAGGGTGCTTCCGCCTTGTTGACGCTCACCTGCGCGCAGATTGACAATAAACGCTCTGGCAATACCCGTTAAACTAAAACCGGCGTGCTGATCGAAGTTACGGTCTTCAATGGCCTTGAGGCCTTGAGATAATAGTTCAGGTACCTGATTTGGTGTCAGAATGATTCTGTCTTCTCCGTGTGATGGGAAAAAACTGCCAATGATCGCGGGGTCTAGTCGAACCAATGATAAATTGCCCTGTGCGCCGCTTATGCGGCTGATTTGATTGTTTTTAAAGTGAATTGTGATGCGTTGGGATGCGCGAGCCTTCTGCATGAATCGAAATGCACGTAGGTATATACGCAGCGATTGATTGTGTTCTTCGAATGTTCCCGGATGGATCAAATTGGTTTGGGATCGATACCCCAACCGCTCCAATTCGTCCTTCAAGTCGGCACGGTTGAGACTTGAGCCAACATACAATTCCAGTGGTTGGGCGTAAATCTGTGCAGGTACTGACCAGCGACGGCCTTCAAATGTCTCAGTGATCGTGCGATCTACGTGTATCAGATAACCCGAGACGGCAATAGAAATTAATAACCCGGCATAAAAAATAAGTTTAAGGAGTGCTCGCCACAGGTTGATTGAGCGTCGCCGAGGTTGCTGGGCTGATTTTCCGCGATTAGGTTTTTGCGCTTGCTTGGCCAATATGCTCTCGAGGTTGGCATTAGCCAAATCGTCACTGTGCCATCAAATTTTGAGTTTTTGGTGAATAATTAATGGAATCTTGCTTTGTGCTGACCGAATCGGTTCAGCATTGGGGAATGTTGCTGGACGCAGCATGAGGTTTCGGTTTTAATCGGCGCAGACCTAAGGGGTGGTAATTACCTGAGACACGCGCAGCGTGGACCCTTTGAACCTGATCCGGACAATACCGGCGTAGGGATAGGTGAGCGCAGACGCTCCTTAGGCTGATCGATATCAAGGCATACCGCATTGAAAGTTTAAGGATTTGTTATGACGTTGAGTTCCCCCCGGTTTTTAAGAGACCAATGGTCGCAGTTGGCCATTCGGCTTTGCGCGCATGTTTTACTTATGGTGTCCCCTGCCGTGGTTTTTGCTGAGGATCAAGCCAGCGAAATATGGCTGGAGGAAGTTGTGGTCACAGCGGAATTTCGGCCCGGCGCTGTTCAACAGTTACCAGCGAGCATTTCGGTCATCGCGCCGGATGACGCCGGCACCACCGTGCAACATCTGGAAGAGGTGCTTAATCGTGCACCCAACGTGAACCTATCTAGTGGTGGGGCTCGCGCAAAGTATATCCAAATGCGTGGCATCGGCGAGCGTGGCCAGTTTGCAGACCCGCTAAATTCTTCGGTGGGTTTGGTGATCGACGGCGTTGATCTAAGCGGCGTAGGTGCTGCAGCAACGTTATTTGATGTTGCCCAAGTGGAAGTTCTGCGCGGGCCGCAAGGAACACTCTACGGGGCCAACGCACTCGCCGGTTTGATCAACGTTGTTACAAAACAGCCAACCCCAGACCACACAGCACAAATTCGCCTTGATGTGGGTGATTACTCTTCGTTTGGTGTTGGGGGTGTGCTCGCTGGGCCAGTGGGAATGCATGGCGGGTATCGAGTTAGTCTGCAGCAGTATCAAGATGATGGATTTATGAAAAACCGTTATCTCAACAAAGAAACAACCAACGGCCGCGATGAGGCGAGCTACCGGGCGAAATATGTCTGGCAAAAGGATGCTTTAAAATGGGATGTGACTGTGGGTTATACCGATATTGACAATGGTTTTGATGCGCTATCACTCGACAATAACCGGACAACCTATTCTGATCAGCCGGGGCAAGATAAGCAAGAAACCGCATATATCGCGGTCAATTTGAGTGCTGACTTAAGCGAGCGCATAGCCTTCGCTGGTTCGGTGAGTCATGCAGATAGCGAAATTGACTATGGCTATGACGAAGATTGGACGTTTGATGGTTTTGATCCCATTGGTTATAGCTCGACAGATCGCTATCGCCGCGAGCGAGAAACCCAAACGTTGGATTTCCGTTGGCTGTCGCGGCCTGGTGAGGGCTTTGTGGACGGCATCTGGGACTGGGTAGTGGGCGTTTATGGTTTTCGTCAAGATGTTGATCTGCGGCGCGACTACACCTACCTCTCGTCGCCGTTTGACAGTCGTTTTTCAATCGATCGCTTGGCTGTGTATGGTGAGCTCAGCCGGTCGCTGGGAGCCTCACAGAGCTGGCAACTGACCTTTGGGGCTCGACTGGAGCAATTTGAGTCGGACTACCAAGATTCGGCGCAAGTGCAGTTCAGTCCCAAAGACAATCTTTTCGGTGGGCGGGTTTTATTGGAAAAGCATCTTGATGATAATTCGTTGGCTTATATTGGCGTGACGCAGGGGTATAAATCGGGGGGATTCAACACAGATGGATCACTGGATACGGATTTAAGAGAGTTTGATCCTGAGACTTTGTGGAATATTGAGTTAGGTTATAAGGCTCGTTTTATGGATGAGCGGGTTGAACTTCGGGGCGCGCTTTTCCGTATGCAGCGCAGAGACATTCAGATCTCGACATCAACTGTGCGCCCTATCCCAGGTAGCGAGGCGGTGCAGTTTATTAGCTACACTGGAAACGCCGCTGACGGTTTTAATCAAGGCTTGGAGCTGGAATTTACTTTTGACTTGTCGGACCGTGCCACCATGTTTGCAAATCTGGGTTTGTTAGACACGCAGTATTCAGATTATGTGGATAACAGCGGGCGAGATCTCGACGGTCGCGAGCAGGCGCATGCCCCTAGCTATCAATTTTTCGCCGGACTTTCCTATCAACTACAGCAGCGCTGGCAGCTGCGTCTTGAACTAGAGGGCAAAGACGCGTTCTACTTTTCCAGCAGTCATGCTGAACAATCCAGTGCATACGAATTAATTAATGCCAGTTTAACCTATCAGCATGACGCTTGGTCTGCGCGCTTATGGGGACGCAATTTGACGGACGAAGATGTCTTTGTGCGTGGGTTCTTTTTTGGCAACGATCCGCGTGATTTTTATACGGATCGGGTCTTCACCCAGTTGGGTGAGCCTCGTCAAATAGGATTAACGCTGCAGGTAGATTGGTAGCAGATCAATGGGCTGAGTGGTGCGGCGGGGCGATTGCGCCCCGCAGGTTGCCTATGGGCTGGCGCTGCGCACAGTGGCCACTAAATGCTCAACGACTTCAAGCGCTCGGCGTTGGCCGCCGTCCATGTTCACCACATACTGACCGCCAACGACGATTTGCGGGGTCGCTGAGATCTGGGCGGCGCGTTGGGTTCGGTCGGCGTCTTGAACAGCGCGCTTCACAGGTGGCGAATTGAAGACCCTGATGAATTCATCGGTGCTGATGCCGCGACCGTCGATAAAATCTGCGACCGCTTTAAGGGTAAGGAATTGTCGCCCGTTGTCGTGGATGGCGCGAAACATGCGAGTATGATTTTCTTCAAGAATGCCCGCCGCCTCGAAGGTGAGGTAAGTTTGTGATAGCAGTGCCCATTGCGGTGAAAAGGTCACGGGCAGCCTTCTGAAGTCGACTTGATTACCCTGGTTTTGTGCCCAAGCTTCAATCACTGGGTCAAATCTTTTGCAATGTATGCAGGCATAGGAAAAAAATTCGATTACGTCAACGGCGCCTGCGGTGCGCTGAGGCAGTGGATTTTCTAGGACGCGATAATCTTTGCCTTCGCTAATTTCGCCCTCGCCAATCCCGGTGCTGACATAAATGGTGAAGCCCACAAGCGTAGCGACCAGCACAGCCACAAAACTTAGGATTGTATTGCGGGCACGTGTGACTTTTTTATTTTGTTTTGCCATTTTTTGAACAGTCGCCTGAGTCTGTTGAATTTGCTCTAGTTTAACGGGTGTGTTGCCCGAATATCCAGACACGTGGTGATGGGTAATGGCGGCTTCAAGCGGTTCTCATTTTTTGGTTAGTCGGTAATATTGACCTGCGATTGCTTTCCGCTGTAGCCTGCTGGGTTTGAAAGATGGGAAAGATGACAACCGTGAGTAGTGAGCGTGCTGGGTCTGATCAGAGTGGCGTTGATGCAACTTATCAGCTGTATAAAACAGACTTATGTGGGTTTTGTTTTCGGGTTCGTGGCTTTATAGACGAACGTGGACTGCAGGTTACATTGCGCGATATCCAGCGCGAGGGCGAGGCTTTTCGAGAATTGCTCAAGGCAACTGGGCGCGCGACGGTGCCGTGCTTGCGGATAGAGGAGGCTGGGCAGGTGCGGTGGATGCATGAGTCAATGGATATCATCACTTTTCTTGCCCAGCGGCACGGTTTGGCCTAGCCTGCGCGCTATTTCAGTAGCGTCGGTCGGGCGTTTGCCCTGTTATGGTGATTGCGGATTTCCATATTGTGATCGGGGCGCTTGCCGGTCTGGGCCGGGGCGGACCGTTGTAAAGGTTTTAAAAAAAGAGGTTATGTTATGAGATTAGGACTAATTTCCGGCTATTCGGGTCGCAAGATGAGCATTCCGATAGACGCGATTCGGCATGCGGAAAATTTGGGCTATGAGTCGATTTGGACGGCGGAAGCCTATGGTTCCGATGCGGTCACGCCGGCTGCTTGGATATTGGCGCAAACCACCAAAATGAAGGTTGGCACGGCGATTATGCAAATGCCGGCGCGCACGCCGGCTATGGCCGCCATGACAGCGATGAGCTTGGCTGAGCTTTCCGGCGGGCGATTTATTGTGGGTCTAGGTGCATCTGGGCCTCAAGTTGTTGAAGGCTGGCACGGGGTGGCGTACGGCAAGCCGGTGACCCGCTTGAAAGAATATGTGCAAATCATGAAACAAATTTTTGCCCGCCAAGCGCCGGCAACGCTCGAGGGTCAAGTGTATCAAATGCCTTATACCGGCCCGGGGGCTACAGGTTTGGGTAAGCCATTGAAAAGCATTCTGCATTGTGAAGAGGATATTCCAATTTACGCGGCAAACATTACACCGGCGGGCGTCGCGGCCGCCGCTGAGGTCTGTGATGGTTTCTTTCCCGTATGGATGGACCCTGATCAGTATGCTGTATTTGAGCCGGCCATCAACAAGGGGTTTGCTGCTGCGGGCGATAAGAATCTAACACAGTTTGATATTTGCCCCTTTGTTTCGGTGATTATGGGCGACGATGTAGATGCCTGTATGGCGCCGATTCGAGGCAGTATGGCGTTATATATCGGCGGTATGGGCGCTCGGGATAAGAATTTTTATAACGATTATGCAAAGCGTTTGGGTTTCGCAGACGCCGCTGTGGAAATACAGGATCTGTTCTTGGCGGGTAAGAAAGATGCCGCGATGGCCGCGGTGCCCAAAGAACTCATTGACGCATGTCATTTGGTTGGCCCCGCAGGACGTATCAAAGAGCGTTTGGCGCGTTGGAAGAGCGCGGGTAATAAGGGGCACGTGTCAGATATGTTGTTGGGCTGCCAGCAGCCTGATGCGCTGGAGCTTGTCGCCAACGAGATGCTCTGAGAAAAGTTTTCAGGCATCAGCGGGGGAATACGCCCCCGCGATCGGCTTACTGCGCCGCGAGAATCTCAGCGGCGCGCTCAGATCGTGTTCTTGCCTCGTCTTTATACCCCAAAGCGGTTGTGGAACTGGCGTTACCATCTAGCCCACGTTTATACACACCTTGGATAATGGCGGCGGACCGGAACATGTTGTAGATCAGGTAAAAGTGCCAGTTTTCAATTGTCGCGCGATGGGTGTGCCGGCAATATTCTGCGACAAATTCAGCTTCGTTGGGTATTCCGGTCGCGGCAAAGTCGACATTGACCAGACCCTCATCAGCATAGGATTTGCCGTGATATTCTTGGCATAGGTAACCTAAATCGGCGAGTCCGTCGCCCAGCGTGGAGAGCTCCCAGTCCAAAACAGCAACAATTTTGGGTTCTACCGGGTGGATAAGCACGTTGCCTAAACGATAGTCGCCGTGAGCGATAACCGCGGGCGGTTCTGGCGGCAAGTTTTGTGGTAGCCAAGTCATTAGCTGATCCATCGCGTCAAGTTGTTCGGTTTTAGACGCGTCATATTGTTTGCTCCAACGGGCGATTTGGCGTTGGTAATAATTACCGGGTCGACCAAAATCGCTGAGCCCGACCGCATTGATATCAACGTTGTGTAAACAGGCCATTACCCTTGCCAAATCGAGGTAAATGGCACGACGTTCGTCATTGGTCAGTGTAGGAAGCTGTGTTTCGGTAAATAGCCGGCCTTCCACCATTTCCATGACATAAAATTTAGTGCCGATGACCGAAGGGTCCTCGCATAAGCAAAACATTTTGGGAACGGGTACGTCAGTTTCATACAAAGCGTTCATGACTTTGTATTCCCGATCAACTTGATGCGCAGAGGGTAATAACTCGCCTGGCGGCTGTTTGCGCAGCACGTAGCGACGGTTCGGGGTGATCAATTGAAAGGTTGGGTTTGATTGCCCCCCTTCGAATTGTTTCACAGTTAGCGGCCCGGTGAAGTTGTCGACGTGGCGTTCCAGATACCCCAACAAGGCGCGCTCGTCAAAGCGATGAGCGTCTCTTACCGCTGTGATTTCTACGTCGCTCATACCCAACCCTTAAATAAAATGCTAAGGGCGTAGCATACGGCTTGATCTCAGTTAGGGCAAAATGCGAGTCTATAGGTTGCAAAATATTAAGCGGGAATAGCTCATGGCACTTAAAAAACGGATTGCAGTCACTTTACCTGCAGGCCCAAATATTCAGGATACGATAGATCGCCTTAAATGGGCTGAAGACAACGGCATCCCCGATGCGTGGTTCAGTGACTCTGGTGCGCCAGACACGATGACACAGATAGCCGCTGTAGGGCACGCTACCCAGAATATTCGTATTGGCGTGGCCGTAACTCCCGTTTATACGCGCTCCCCGTCTGTGATTGCTGCCTCGGCCAACGTTATTAGCCAGGTAATTCCGGGGCGTTTTATCATTGGGCTAGGTTCTTCGAGCCAAACCATAATGGGCCAGTGGAATGGCATTCAGTTGGAAAAACCACTCACCCGGGTCAAGGAAACAGCTCAACTGGTGCGCACCATGTTGAAAGGTGAAAAAACAAACTTTCAAGGCGAAACGCTATACAGTCGTGGCTACCGTCAGGCACCGACGGCGAATCCACCACCGATATACCTCGCCGCATTGCGCCCAAACATGATCGAGATGGCCGCTGAAGTCGGTGATGGGGTCATTTTTAATCTTTGGCCTAAGGGTGCGCTCCCGAAAATGATGGAGCACGTTAAGATCGGCGCAGAAAAAGGCGGCAAAGATCCTGCAGACATCGAAATCGTGAACCGCGCGATGGTGCTGTGTACCGATGACAAAGCCTACGGGCGCGATTTGTTTCGGGCGGCTTTCGGCCCTTATTATGCCACGCCGGTGTACAACAAATTTTTGGCATGGGCAGGTTATGCTGATGCAGCAAATACCATTAACGAGGGTTGGGCGGCAAAAGACCGCGCGAAAACCGGTGGCGCTTTGACTGATGCGATGATTGATGAAATCGGAATTATTGGAAATGAAGATGAAATTCGAGCGCGCATTCAAGAAGACGCGGACGGTGGCGTAGACACTCATATTATTGCGCCTTTGGCCAATTCTCGCGAAGATCTTGAGCGCACATTTAACGCGTTCACTGCGAACAACTTTCAATTTACTTAGGCACGTAGCACTTCTTATGGAATATACAAAAATCATCCTTGATAGGCCTCTGCCTTTTGTTCAGAGAATCACACTTAACCGCCCGGAAAAACGTAACCCGCTGTCAAATGAGTTACGAACTCAGTTGTTTCATGCACTTGAGCAAGGTGATCAGGACGAAGACGTGCGCGTCACCGTTATCCGTGGCGCGGGATCCTGTTTTTCTGCGGGATACGACTTGCAATCCAACGTTGCGGAAGATCAACCTTTTTATACCGCAGGTGGGCTGGCCAATTGGCCACGACATGTGGTGGACGGTTTTCTTAAGATGTGGGATCTGGCAAAGCCTGTCATTGCGCAGGTGCATGGGTATTGCTTAGCCGGTGGAACCGAGTTGGCAACAGCTTGTGATTTGGTCTACGTAGCCGAGGACGCGAAGATTGGTTACCCGGTGGTGCGCTCGATCAGCCCCCCCGACAATCAATTCTATCCTTGGATTGTCGGCATGCGTCGGGCGATGGAATTAATGCTGACCGGCGATCATATGAGTGGGGTGGAGGCTGCGCAATGCGGTTTTGCCAACCGTGCTTTCGAGGCAAATGACCTTGACGCGCAAGTGTTGAAGATCGCCGAGCGGGTCGCCATGACGCCTTCAGATTTGCAGCAAATCAATAAGCGAGCGGTGCATCGGCAGATGGACGCGATGGGTATTCGCGCGGGTATTCGCGCCGGCACAGAAATGCAGCAGCTGGCGACCTATACACAAACCACTCAAGCCCATCTCAAAGAGTTGCGCAAAGGATTAACGCAAGCTTTATCAAAGCGAGATGCGGCCTACGGAGACTATCGAACGTCAGATTAGTGAAGGCAATGCTGAATTTTGAGTTTTCAGTGGGGGCGTAGCCTACTTGCTAAGCGCCAACCCGCGCTTGACTGCCGGGGGCGATGACAGTGAAACTCAACCTCTCGCAGTGGGTTCTGCGCGGCTAGATAAAATAGTTTGTTGTTTTATCCCGCGCAGTGTCTTGAGATCAATTATTAATATTTTCCTGGGGAAACAAATGAAAGTAGATGGTGGTGTCGGATTTGAGCTGGATACAGTGGGTGTGCAGGCTCAAGAACTTGAAGAGATGGGTTATTCAGGGATTATGACCGCCGAAACCGCTCATGATCCTTTTTTCCCGTTATTGGTTGCGGCGCAAAACACACAGAAAGTTGAATTAATAACCTCAATCGCGGTTGCGTTCGCGCGCACCCCAATGATTTTGGCCAATATTGGGCACGATCTGAATGCGTATTCGAAAGGGCGTTTTGTGCTGGGACTCGGTTCGCAGATCCGACCACACATCACCAAGCGTTTCAGTATGCCTTGGTCAAGCCCAGCGGCGCGGATGCGTGAATATATATTGGCCATGCGGGCGATCTGGAGCAATTGGCATACAGGCACGCCGTTGGAATTTACGGGCAAATTTTATACTCATACGTTGATGACACCGATGTTCACCCCGACAGATACAAGTTACGGTGCGCCGAAAGTGTTTTTAGCAGCCGTCGGGCCCAGAATGACAGAAGTGGCAGGCGAGGTTGCTGATGGCATGATTGTGCATGCTTTCACAACGGAGGCTTACCTGAGAGAAACAACCCTGCCTGCGCTGGAACGTGGTTTTGCCGCTGCGGGCAAGAAGCGGGAAGATTTTGAGATCAGTTATCCCGCGTTTGTTGTCACCGGCAACACTGAAGAAGAAATGGCTGCAGCTGAGCTGGCAACCTGTAAGCAGATAGCCTTTTACGGCTCTACGCCTGCCTACAAGGCCGTGCTTGACAGTATTGGTGCGGGGGAGCTGCAGGGCGCTTTGAACACGATGTCAAAACAAGGTCGATGGGACGAAATGGGAACGCTGATCACTCCTGACTTACTCAAAGAATTTGCAGTGGTTGGTGAGCCTGGGAGCATTGCCGGTCAGATAAAAGCGCGTTACGGCGATCTGGTTGATCGTACGTCAGCGGCGTACGCAAACATACCCAAGTCTGATCGAATCAAAATTATCTCAGAATTATCAGTAAGTTAGACAGTGCCGGGTCAAAGGGATTCGGCAGAGCATAACTCGAGGGAAAGATTATGAAAGTGGATGCAGGTATTGGTCATCAGTTGGACAAAATACCGGGGACGGTGCGCAAAATTGAGGCTGCTGGCTATGATGGCGTGCGGACCGCTGAGATGAACCACGATCCGTTTTTCCCGCTGTTATTGGCTGCGGAACACAGCCAGAAATTAGAATTAGCGACCTCTATTGCGGTCGCGTTCGCGCGCAGTCCGATGAATTTAGCCAATATGGCGCATGACCTGAACGCCTATTCCCAAGGCCGATTTACTTTGGGGCTGGGTTCCCAAATCAAACCGCACATCACCAAGCGTTTCAGCATGCCGTGGGGTGCACCTGCTGGGCAGATGCGCGAATTGGTCTTAGCCATGCGTGCGATATGGGCCAATTGGTATCAGGGTGAGCCTTTAGAGTTTGTGGGTAAATACTATAAACATACTTTGATGACGCCTGCTTTTACGCCCGAAGATACCGAGTTTGGTGCGCCGCGGGTCGTTCTAGCTGCCGTGGGTCCGGCGATGACACAAGTGGCGGGAGAGGTAGCTGACGGCATGATTATCCACCCCTTTAGTAATCTGGCTTATATCAATACAGTTACTCTGCCGGCAATTGAGGCGGGTTTGGCTAAGGCCGGTAGAACCCGCGACGACTTTGAACTGTCTTATTCTTGTTTTGTGGTCTCCGGATTGAATGAAGAGGCATTTGCGGCCAGCAAAAAGGCAGCACAAGAGCGTATCGCTTTTTATGGTTCGACCCCGGCTTACAAAGGAGTATTGGAAGCTATAGGTTGCGGTGAATTGCAGGGTGAATTGAATATGTTGTCCAAGCAGGGGCGTTGGGCCGAGATGGGCACTTTGATTTCTGATGATATGTTGAATCAGTTTGGTGTCATGGGAGAGCCTCACGAGATTGCACCGCAAATGCTGGCTCGCTATGGTCACTTTGTTGATCGTACGTCAGCCTCATTCCCTGTGTCGGACGAGGCGCAACGATCGGAGATTGTTCAGGCCCTGCGGGCCGGATAAAAATTTGATGTAATCGCCTTTGGACGGGGGTTGTGAGGGTAATCGTTTTCGAAACATCAACCTCAATTTATGGCCCTGTTTTGTTCCGGTGTAAGTGAGGGTGAAATGGAGCATCAATCAAAGTATGATACCGGCCAACGAATCCCTGAGTCGATCGCATGTCAATGACGCTTAGGCTAGCCAAACAATTAAGCATAGACCTGTTGCAACATGGCCTGATACCTCGTCGGTTTGGCGCCTGGAGCGCATCGGTCCGTGTGGGTTTAACTTATTTAGCGGGATGTCTGAGTACGTTGGCTTTTTTAGTGGTGGTAAGCACCTCGATTGTCAACTGGGCGTCCTATCAAGGGTATGCGAGCGTTGCGTTCGCCACGCCTACGAAAACATCTCGGTTAATCCGTCAAGTTGAAGTGGCACATTTCGGTGAACGCGTGAGTGAAGCGTTCGGCGTTCATCAGCAGCTTGCGACAGAGTTCGCTGACTGGATTATTGAAGGGGCAGAACGCCAACAACTCGAACCCGAATTGCTGGCCAGCTTAGTGGTCACCGAGAGTTCTTTCAGAAAGCATGCTCGTTCGTCCGTCGGCGCAATCGGACCTGCGCAGATTCGCCCTGATTATTGGGGTGAGTTCTGCGGCCAAAATGATCTGCACGATCCTGAGCAAAACGTTTATTGTGGCGCGCAGATTCTGGCCTATATGTTGGAGCGGTGTTCGGGAGAGACAGCGTGCGCGCTGGCAGCCTACAACGTTGGACTGTACGCCCGGCGGGTGGCAGCGGCAGAGCGTTACCTGGAAAAAATAGATTTTTACATGCGCAGTTTTCCTGAGGCGTCGTAATAGCGCTGCAGTGATGCGTTGCGAAATGGGCTTGGTGCCGGTCGGGATCTTTTCATAATCAGCTATGGGAGTTAAAAAATGACGAGTTTTGGTGTGCTTATTTTTGCAACCGACTTTGCCATTGGCCCGGAAATATTGGCTCGCGAAGCAGAGGCGTTGGGTTTTGAATCGTTGTTTTTTCCAGAGCACACGCATATACCGGCGAGCCGGCAAACGCCTTGGCCCGGAGGGAAGGCGCTGCCGAAGGAATACTGGCATACACACGACCCGTTTGTGGCCTTGGCCATGGCGGCAAGCGTCACGACAGAGCTAAAAATAGGCACTGGAATTTCGCTGGTGACCGAGCGAGACCCGATTCTGATGGCAAAACAAGCGGCAACGTTAGATTTTTTATCTAACGGTCGGTTGTTGTTGGGCGTAGGTGCGGGTTGGAATGTTGAAGAGATGCGTCATCATGGCGTGGCCTACGCAGATCGGTGGAAGATACTGCGAGAAAGGATCTTAGCGATGCGTGAAATCTGGACGCGCGAAGAAGCGGAATTCCATGGCAAATATGTCGACTTTGATAAAATCTGGTCATACCCCAAGCCAAAGCAAGCGGGTGGTCCGCCCATTTTAATGGGTGCCTCCTCTAAGTATGTCTACAAGCGCATCGCTGAATATTGTGATGGTTGGTTTCCGATTTATCAGGATCAGTCGCGGGCCCAGGCGAGTGGCGCTGTCAATTACGGTGAAAGTATTCAACTGATTCGTGATGCCTGGGCAGCTGCAGGCAGATCCGGCGATCCCGATTTATCGATCTTTGGGGTTGGGCCCGATCCTGAGGCTGTAAAATCTTTGGTCGCGGATGGCTTCAACCGGATTATATTTGCGTTGCCTTCAGCAGATGCGGATACCGTGTTGCCGATGTTGGAGCGATACGCTCAGATTGCTCATGAATTTGGCAACTAGGCGCAGCTGAAAAGGCCTCGCATGTTGTGCCGAGTGGGGTGCGGTGCTTGCTGCATTGCCCCGTCGATATCCTCGCCCTTGCCCGGATTACCTGATGGTAAGCCCGCAGGGATGCGCTGTCCGCATCTGGACGAGGCGCATGCCTGCCTGCTTTGGGGCGATTCCGCTAGACCATTGGTTTGCAGCACGTTCAAACCTGAGCCGTTTGTGTGCGGTAGCAACGCCCTGGAGGCGTTAGCGTTGCTGGAGATATTAGAACACAGCGACTAAGGGGTGAGCCTCAGGCGAGGGCCTCACAATTGGTGCGACGCGGTATTACCACTAAAATTGGAGCTCCGCAGCTTTGATTTTGTCCAGTAGCCCAGCGTCTAGAAGTTCATAACTCTTGCTGCTGGGTAGGCGTACAAAAACTCGATCTTCGAATGAGCTTATGTTGTAGGCCTCTTTTCTCAGGTCACCTTTCACCATTTTAAAGGTACCTGTTACGTCGATTTCTGGCTGGATGCGCAGAAAAACTGGAATGGCGTAGGAGGGTAATTCTTTTGTGACATACTCAGTGAAGGCCGCTAGATCGAATTCCGTGTTGCCATCACTCAAGGTTATCGCGGCCATGCCTGCTCGGCCATCTGTACCGGGCACTTCCACGCCATAGACATTGCACAGTTTAATTTGCTCGAATCCATTGATGATTTCACCTACCTCGTTGGTGGAAACGTTCTCCGATTTCCACCGAAAGGTATCGCCGATACGATCAACAAATTGATAGTGTGGGTAACCGAGCGTAAAACCCACATCAACTGTGCGCATTAAATCGCCAGAATTAAACCAAGCATCACCTTTTTCTAGTGCGTCACGAACGACCTTTTTTTCTGTGGCTGCGGCGTCGGTATATCCTTCGAAAACAGTGTCTTCGGTGATTTTACCCAGCAGGAGGCCGGGCTCCCCCTCGTCGACCTCAATACAGTACCCGTTTTCGTCACGGACAATTTCATCCCTATGGACGTCGTATTTCACTAATGCAACTTTGGCGGAGGTCATGCCCACCGTGCAGTCTTTGTTTAACAGGTTGGCGAACGAGACGTTTCCCTCCGAGGCACCGTAGAATTCAATGATACGTTGTACCTTGAATCGATTTTTAAAACCCATCCAGACATCGGGCCGCATGCCGTTACCAATCATGGCGCGTATTGGGTTGTTTGCATCGTCGGTTTTCACCGGTGTATTGGCCAGATAGCGGCATAACTCACCAATGTAGATAAAGCAGTTGCATTGGTATTGGCGCACTTCAGGTAAAAATTGGCTGGCGGAAAACTTTCGGCGGATGAACATGCTCGCACCGGAAGCAAAAGCAGACCCTACTCCGATCATGAGTCCAGTGGCATGGTAAAGCGGCAGGCAAATGTACAGTCGGTCTTTTTCAGTACATTTCAAACCGGCTTGAGAGACCATGTCGGCCGCCATCAAAAATCTGCGGTTAGACATGACCGCTGCTTTGGGCAAGCCTGTAGTGCCGGATGTGAACACAAATAGAGCAGTCTCACCGATGGTGGTGGTTTGAGTTGTTTCCGGATTTGAAGAAGAACAGTCCTTGCTGCTGACCGATAGATCTTTTGCCCAGTTGATGCCGCTTGTGTTCTCACCGTCAGGAAGAACGTAATAATCTTCTCCTTCGGCGAGGTCCAGTTCGGTTTTTACCCCCTCTATGGCGGGCGTCACTTCGCTGCCGAAGACACACTTTTTCGATTTGGTAACAGAGATGCAGTGACCCAGTGATTTGCCGTGAAGATTGCTGTTAATCAGGCTTGCGATTGCGCCTAGTTTGTTTAGTCCAACTAACAGGGCCAAATATTCAATGCGATTTTCCATCATCACACTCACGACATCACCACGCACAATACCTTCACCGGTCATGTAGTTGGCGTAACGATTGGCAAGCGCGTTAAATTCTGACCAGGTGATAGATTGGCCTTCGAACAAGATGGCCGTCAGATCGGCAATGCGGTCCGCATTTGCCTGAACACGTGCGCCAAAACAGTCAGCAACGTGTGCTTCGCGAGGCACCATACCTTTTTTCAGTTTTAAAAGCCCCGGTAACTGCGTCAGCGTTGACGCAACATCAATGATTCCCATCTTAACCCCCTTGCTTAATGCGTATAGACGATACCGAAGTCGTGTTTAGAACGCTACGCCACGGGACCCCAAAGGTTAAAAATGGGCGTTCATGTGTCGTTTTGTTGAAGTTCATGTGGGCTCTGGTGGCCTTAAGCATAGTGTTAATTGCTGGACTTCGGTATCTTGCAGGGTAGGTTCGCAGGTGGATTTCACCTGTTCAAATGGTTTATGGGGAGCAGATGATGAGTCAGTGGCAAATTGGTGACGTGAAAATTACGCGGGTGGTTGAAATGGAAATGGCGGGTGGCTCCAGATTCATATTACCGGATGCGACCCGTGATGCTTCGCTGCCGTACGATTGGATGATGCCTCATTTTATGGATGCAGAGGGTAACCTGATTATGAGTGTGCATGCTTTGATTATTGACACTGGAGACCGCCGAATAATTGTCGATACGTGTATAGGTAACGACAAAGAGCGAAACATCCCAGCTTGGAGCCATCTGCAAACGCGCTTCTTAGAGGATCTCGCAGCCGCTGGATATCCGCGCGAATCAATTGATACGGTTATGTGCACGCATTTACATGTGGATCATGTGGGTTGGAATACGATGCTGGTGGACGGTAAGTGGGTGCCCACTTTCCCGAATGCGCGCTATTTGATTGCGGAAGAGGAGTGGACCTATTGGGATGCCAACGAAGATGAAAGGATCTACGGTCCGGTATTGGCTGATTCTGTTCGGCCCGTTGTAGAGGCCGGTGTGGTTGATTTAGTGCCGGCCACTTATGCGGTGTGCGATGAGGTTTGGTTGGAGCCTACGCCGGGTCATACGCCAGGACATGTCAGTGTGCATATTTCGTCGGGCGGTCAAGAAGCACTGATTACCGGTGATTGTATTCATCATCCGGTACAGATGACTCGGACAGATTGGTGTAGCTCCGCAGATTTTGATCAGGCGCAGGGCCAAGAGACGCGAGAAGGATTGCTGCATAAATATGTGGATCAGGACATCCTCATCATCGGCACTCATTTTGCGACTCCCACAGCAGGTCATGTGAAGCATCGTGATGGTGGCGGTTTTTGGTTGGATGTTGGGGCTGGCTAGCTTTGCAAAGCTAGCTCACGCGAGCAGAAGTTTGACCTGACGTTGCATTTCATCCCATTGAGCAAATAGAAAAGCCTTTCGGTCAATGGGGATGTCTGCAAAGGGCACCCGCCAAAAATGTAATCGCACTTTCTGATGCCGCCAGGAGCCATTGATTAGATCAGTAGGTGAGGCTGATCCTTCAAATCCGGTGTGGGCTAAGAAAACCATGTCCTTGCCTGGGTTGGCATCAAGCATGGCGCTAAACCCGCCCAATCGGGGTGGGAGTAAGTCAGGCCAACGGGCTAACTGATCGCTCAGTTCCGGTTTTGTGCGCTTTAAACGAGAGGCTTTCTGCGGGGTAAATCGGGTACCTTCGGGATATACCATGATGTTCTCCCGCTCGCTGGCTTGGCGGGTGAGCTGGCGCACTGCATTGAGCTCAGCTTCTGTATCAACGCCTGATCGATCAACAAATAAATTAGGCAAGCGGTGTCCCGCGATGTCTAGGCAGGGCATTACAGTGAGTTCTTGTTTGAGGATATAACGCATGCCTTCGTTTCGAGTTTTGGCAAAATACATCATAGGCAGTACGGTATCGCCAATGCTGGTATGGCGGGCGGCGACCAAAGCGGTGGGTCCATAAATGGCGGCCTGACCGGTGATAACGATGTCTAATTTATAAATAGAGATACCCAGCTGTAATAAGCCGTTTGCCCACCAGTACTGTATGCGTTGGTTATAGTCGAGGTAGTTAGGGTGTTTTCGATAACGTAACCAAGCCCAAAATAGGCGTAATACGCCGCACGACTCCCATAATAAAAATCCAAGTGCAAACAGGAGTGCGTGGGGCAAGGTGCAAAAACGCTTAGAACGAGAGAGCACTGCGGCAAGTAGCAACAGCACTGGGCTGATAGCGAAGACGCTGAGGGTAATCAGTGCAAGGGCCCCAATGCTCAGAATGCGACGCTGGATCATTTAGGCCTTACCACTCATTTCCAGAAGGCGCAGCCGAAACCAAAGCCAAGCCGCGATGCCCAGCAGAATGTTGGAAATTAATGTGGCGATGAAGATGCCCTCGTATCCCATAGCGTCATTCAACAGTAACGCAAGGGGTAAGTAGATGACAAACATGCGCATAAAACTCAAGGCTGTGGAGGGCAGGGGTTTGCCTAGTGCATTAAAACTGGCCGAGGCCATCATCAGTACGCCCCACATGCTGTAACTCCAGGGTACGACGGCAAGATAAAATGCCGCTACGCCGATGACGGTGGGTGCGTCGTCGATCAATGCGACGATGCTAGGCCCAAAAAAGAAAAGCGGAATTGCGGCAAAGAATCCCCAAACGATACAGAACCTGTAGCTCACGTTGACACCGTCGCGTACGCGTGCAAATTGTTTGGCCCCCCAATTTTGGCCTACAAACGGTCCGATAGAACCGGACAGCGCAAATAAAATCATCACGGCGACAGCCTCGATTCGGCCGGCTACGCCAAAGCCGGCCACCACGGTTTCGCCGTGTTGTGCTAATAATCCAGTAATCATTGCGGCTGTAACAGGTCCGATGAGTTGTGTGGCCATGGCCGGAATGCCGACATGCATAATGCGCTTGGCGGACTTTATGAAGCCCTGCCACCATTGATGAAGCTGCATCATATTGCCGGTGTAGACGTAGTAAAAAAGTACGGCGCAGGTGAAAACTCTTGTGATTGTCATAGCGGTAGCCGCCCCGGCGAGCTCCATGCGAGGAAAGAACAGCCAACCGAAAATTAAAAAGGGATCTAAGAGTAAATTGAACAACGCACCAACGGTCATTACGATTCCGGGGATATTGGCGTTGCCGCTGGCTCGCATGATCGAACTGGCGATCATGGTTAGCGTGAACAGTACGGTTCCGGGAAGATAGATGTCTAGATAACTATGAATGAGTGCGATTGCCTCTGGACTTGCCCCCATGGCAGTGAAGATAGGGTTGATTAAAACCCATGCAACGCCTGAAAGTATCAACATGATGGCTGCGACTAATATTAGGCTGTGTGTGCCCAGACGCCGTACCTCGCTGTCCTGTCCGCCACCGACGCTGCGCGCGATGACTGAAGAGGTGCCGATGCTGATGCCCAAAGCGATACTGGTTAAAATCATGACCAGCGGAAAAGTAAAGGTCACAGCCGCGAGATGCTGTGTGCTTAGTTGGCCGATAAACCCCATTTCGAGCGTTTGGACCAGAATGCTTGATGACACACCCATGACCATGGGTGCCGTCAACTTGGCCAGTGAAGCGGTGACTGAGCCCTGAGTTAAATCTTTTTTTGACATATTTGAACCGCGCCTGGCTGGGTTGGCGTATTTAAAAAAGTGGCTACAAAATGGACCAAAATGATTAGCATCAAATCGTTTGAATTTTCCAGCAGTCGAAACAATCCCATGCCGCCTAAGAATGCGAAGACGCAATTTTGCCATTTCCATCGCAAGGTAAAATAATGTAGCCCCGCAAATATTGCGTTACTCACGACAGCGGCCGCGGTCCAGCCGATCGAGACATTGAGTAATACCGGTAGCAGGAGTCTGAAAGCGAGCTCTTCAACAATGCTGATGTAAAATAAATAGCCGACCCACAGAGCCTGAGTTGTGTTTATCGGATATCCCTTGCGCTGTAAAAATACTCCCGCAAATAGTAAGGCTCCAAAGCACGCCATTGCATAACGAGCGGGGTGCTCCAGAAGCGGCGTCAACGTCACCGAAATGATGCTTGGGTCACCGTTTGAGTAGATCAGCAAAGCAGCGATCAAACCCATAGTCAGGCCGTGCCGGACAAGAACATGGATAAATTTGGAAACGGGGGCAATCGCCCCAAAGTGGTCTCTTTGTAATCGTCCCATGGTTACCGCTCTATTGACTATCAAAGGCCACCGCGCGCGCAGATTATCATCAATTTGATCTCAGCGAGCCACACAGATTGCGAATGTTTATATTGTGGTAATGTCTGACCAACTTTTAATGTGCCTTTGGGCTGTCATTGCGGAGCTGAAATAATGTTAAGGCGATCTGTGTTTCTTTTGGTCTTGTTAGTATTTAGCCTCAGCTGCGCGCCGGCTGATCGGGCGGTGACGCCTAAAAAAAATGGTGCGGGCGCGGAGGGTGATCTCTTAAAACGCGCCGCAATCATCCACAGTGAAGTATTGACGTTAGATGCGCATGCGGATGTCGAAATCGCTGGCGCGCCTTCGGCTTATGTGGGCGCCGATGGATTGTCAAAAGTGGCACCAGCTAAAATGCGCGCGGGCGGCCTTGACGCCGTAGTGATGGCGCTGGCGGTAGGCCCCAAGCCGCGCTCGATTCAAGGCTATGCGCAGGCTGCAGAGATAGCCCGCAACAAACTTGCAGCTGTGAGATTGCTTGCTGCTGAGCCAGCAAATAATCTTGTCATCGTTACTCGTGCTGATGAATTGATTGATGCACACAGTCGGGGTCAGCTGGCGGTATTGTTAGGATTCCAAAATGCGTTGATTCTAGGCACTCAAGTCGAAGATTTGACCCGTTGGTTTGATGCTGGGGTCCGCGTATTTGCGCTGACTCATATGGGGCACAATGATTTTGCTGATTCATCTCGCACGCTATTCGACAGTATCTCCGGTGAGCGAGAACTGGAGTCGGAGCACGGCGGTTTATCTGATCTGGGTCGTCAAGCGGTGGCGAAGGTCAATTTGCTTGGTGGTGTTCTTGATATTTCGCAGTTGTCTAAATCGGCGGCACTGCAAGTTATTGAAATGTCTGCGACGCCGGTCATCGCCAGTCATTCAAACGTCCGGGCGTTAACACACGTTAGCCGTAATCTGTCAGATGAAGAAATCGATCGCATTGGGGCGACCGGTGGTGTGATTCATGTAGCACCTTTTCGGGGATATCTGTTTAACTCTGCTGATCCGAGGATGGATTCTGATATCAGGGCGGTGCGTCGAGCGCACGGTATTCAAGAGGATTACCTATACCCGTTTGAGCTGTATTGGGAAATAGATGACCCCCAACTAAAACAGGAATTTTTGACCACCATGAGTGCTCTGCTTGGGCCTATCGATTTGCAAGATATGCTTGATCATGTGGACTATATCGCGCAGCGCGTTGGCGCAGACCATGTGGGTATTGGCACCGATTTCAACCATGGCAGTGGCATTGCAGGGTTTGAGGATGCCAGCGACGCGTTGAACGTGACCGTTGGGTTGCTTGAACGAGGGTATACGGCGGCTGAAATCAGAAAGATTTGGGGCGGGAATTTTATCCGCGTGTGGCGAGCGGCCGAGGCTCGGAGCAAGAAATCCTGACGCTCAATGTTTTATCGACTTACTTTGCGTGCAGTTCTGGCAGCTGATCGTTGGAGTAAATTTTGCGAATGAACCTGGGGTTGGTAGAAGACATGTCTATTTGGTAGGCGCCATCTTCCCGATGACTAGGTACATTGAGGATGCGTGCCAGATTTTGGCCAAGCCAACGCTCGATTTTTAGTACAACCATCTTGCGACGTAGCCGTCCCTGTACATCTCGGTTGAGTACGGTTGGTAGTGTGTTGAGTGTGAGAATCTCGTCGATGGCCGGATTAGCCATTTTTTCGCGTCCTTCCTCGGAGGCATAAAAGTGGGAAACAGCAAACACGGTCTTCCCCGGTCTGATCTGCTTTAAAAATTCACAGGACTTCACCACGGTTGAGCCGGTGCGTACCATATCGTCGAATAACACGATATCGTGCCCATCGATTTCTTCGAAAGTAGATTCACTTTGGTCATGCAGCTTGATGGCCACCTCGCGCTCGCCGGAGCGTTCTTTGTCGAGCAAAATAAACTTTGCTTTGGGTAAACCAAGGCGGTTGTACATTGCTTTAACGAAGTCGCGAGCTCCAGCATCCGGTGCGCACAGCGCAAGTCCCTCTCCTTGTGGTCCGTAGTTGACGATGTCAGATTGGTGTATGTAGTTGCAGTAAATGTCATACGGGATGAGGTTGTGAAAATGGCCGTTGAATACTTCGTTAAACATGCTTTGCACAGAATGAGAGTGGTTATGCACTGTCATGACGCTGTCGACGCCGGCTAGTTTCAACATTTGTGCGTAGAGCTTCGCGGTGAAAGGTTGACCGTCGAATTTTTTTAAATCTTTTTCATCGCGCGCAACTAACGTTTCGCCCAGGGAACGTTTAGGGCCACGATCTTGGGCGCTGTAGTAAAGGTCTGGTTCAACCAGCATGACATGTTTGGCGCCGTTTTCTTTTGCTGCTCTGGCGATCAATAGGTTGCGCATCGCTAGATTTTGCCGACTGACCACGTGGCTTGACGTGCTCACAATAACCACCACTTTGCCTTCCAAGCGACGACCAACGCACGAGAAGTCCTCTTCATCAGATATAAATCTCGGGCAGAATTCTGTGTTGGCAAAGGTTTTCATGCTGATCAAGTCAGCGATGTCGCTGACTTGCCCCATGCTAAAGGCCAGATCGATAGCAAAAGGGTCATCGGATGAATTGCCGACGATAACAATATTCTTGAACGAGACTGACATGTTCCTCAGCTAAACAAGTTGGCGGCGCTCAGCCTAATGAGTGAAGCGCCTATAGGTCAATAGATGTTCCCAAATTAGCCGCGTTACCAGTTATTAACGTGCATGATCGTGTCCAGTGAGGGGCGGTATGCGGGTTTAAAATCGGTGCCTTTGGTATAAGCAATAGGAATGAGGGCAACTTGCATATAGTCGTCATAAGGAATCCCGAGCATCTCAGCGATTTCTTTTTCGTGCATGATATGCAGGGTTGTCCAAGCGGTGCCAAGACCGCGCGCGCGCGCGGCAAGCATGAAGCTCCAGGCAGCGGGAATAATTGATCCATAAGCAGCGGTTTGCGCCAGCATGCCACCGGCGGCATCATGATCCGTGCGCCCGACGATACAAGGGATCAGCATTGCGGGTACATTGGCCATATTCTCAGCCAGATACTCTGCAGAAGAAGTTGAGCGAACCTGGCTCGACTTGAGCGCATCGTCGCCACTGTCTTTGTGCAGATGGTGTATGGCAACGGGCATTTCACGATAAAGGTCAAAGGCCTGGGCGTACAGCGCGCCAATCCGAGCTTTTTTTTCCGGGTCGGTGACAAATACAAATTGCCATCCCTGCGAGTTTGATCCAGTAGGCGCTTGTATGGCGAGTTTTAAACACTCCTCGAGTGTTTCTATTGCAACAGGCCTGTCGAAGTCGAGACGTTTGCGGACGGCTCGGGTAGTGCTGAGTAGCTCATCGCTGGATAGGTCCAATTGCGCGTGTGACATTTTTTGCTGATCCATAATTTTTCGGTTCCCCATCGTAAAAGAATGATGAACGCAAACCAATGGCCATTTTGCGTTTGACTAAACGATAGGGATATCTTTGTGCTAGAGTTTTGATAACCCGCGATTTCAGAGGTGTGGTGCGTGATTGATTGTGATTCCCATGTGCTGGAACCTGCAGACTTATGGACAAACTACCTCGAAAGTAAATATGTAGATCGGGCGATTCGCATTGACGAGGTCGATGGCATTGAACGATTGATCATCGGTGAAAAGGTGGTCTTGCAGGGTGTCCTAGCGGGATTAGGCGGAGCTCACGTCGATAAGAGGCGACTTTTTTCACCGGGTATGCAGTATATTGACGGCTGTCCGCCGGCGAGTTACGACCCCGCCGCGCGCCTTCGTGAGATGGATCGATGGGGTGTTGAGCATACGCTGCTGTTCCCAACTATCTGTATTTTGCCTTTTCCAACTGATGATCAATTGTTGGCGAATGCGTATTGTCGAGCCTATAACCGCTGGATATATGATTTTTCCTGCGCTTGTGATGGGCGAGTATGGCCGGTTGCTGTGGTCAACTGGCACGATCCAGAGTCGGCAGCGCAGGAATTGGCGGCATGCATCAAGCGAGGGTTTAAAGCTTTGTTTGTGCCACCCGAGACCATCTCTGGCAAGCGCTTATCCGATCCAGTTTTTGATCCAATCTGGACTCTTTGTCAGGCGGCAAATCTCCCTGCCTGTTTGCATGTGGTGGTTCGATTTTCGGGTGCAGCCGTCCCTTTTGCCGATTGGCACGCCAGTTCGCCCGGGCCGTTGTTCGGTTTCGGGTTAGGTGCGACAGGCCAACTCATACCCGCGCTCACCAGTATGGTTGCCGATGGGCTCTTTGACCGTTACCCGGGCCTCAAAGTAGTGAGCGTTGAAGCGGGTGCTGGATATGCGCCGTATTTAATGGACCGCCTGGACGCAAAATTCATGACCTTCAAAGAGTTAGTTTCCCTAAAGCGCAAACCAAGTGAATACATTCGTGAGCATTGTTACTTTGTCGCAGAGCCACTGGAGCGAACTGTCTCAATGACACTAAAGTTGGTGGGTGATCAAAATATCATGTGGGGTAGCGATTACCCCCACATCGACGGCTTGGCTGATGTAGATGTCCATCCTGATCTGGCTAACGTCTTGTCTGAAAATGCTCGGAGGGTGTTTGATTGATCATGATAGATCGAAGAATCCTATTGTATTTCTATCCCACCACCTGGGTGTTCGTAGATGATGAGGAACGGTTTTTAACAGCCATGGAGCTTATGCTAGGCGGTGCTCGCCCTTGCGCTCTTTTGTTGAATCCACTCAAAGCGCAGAAATTCTTAGAGGAACGCACTGGGATAGCTAACAAAATAGCTCCAGAAATTATCCGTTCGAATGAAGAAGGAGTTCTCGTTCGTTTTTCGCCCGAAGTTTTGGTTGAGGACGTTGCTGGCTTTTCGAAATTTGAAGAGGTGTCAGTTGTCGTTTCGGATTACGCTATGCCAGGTATGAATGGGCTCGAGTTGTTCGCGAAGCTGAAACCCTCAGTTTATAAAAATGTTTTACTCACTGGAGTAGCGGACGAGAAAATTGCTGTCGAGGCTTTCAATGATGGATCGATTGATCGTTTTTTCTCCAAGGATAATTTAGGTACTCTTGAAACCTTGCTCGAGCATTTATATCTCCTCGAGCATGATCGGTTTTCAGAGTTGCAGGAACCGCTTCTAGGGCTTTTACCTCAAGACGTTAGAGAATTTATAACGGACGAAGAGTTCCGGAAAATATTTTTTGCTGAATTGACCCGGTTAGATATCGCGGAATATTACCTTTCTATTGCGCCCTTTGGGTTTTATTTATTGGATTCCGCTGGATCGCCTTTTTTTATTTCTCTCGCCACAACAGAGCGGCTAGATCGGGCTTTCCTCAGCCTCTCTAAGCATATAAGCGACAGTGATTTTTTGTTAGATATGCGGCACTACAAGGTTCAAACGGAGATTTTTGAACCTTTAGACTCATCGTCGGCATCCGACTACGATTTTGAGTTCAACACCGTTAGATTATCTGCTGTGCCCGGATCCCGCTCTCGGTTTTGGGGGCTGCACACTAGCCCGGCGATAGACGTTGACTACGACTCAGAAGTTTCCTCACTTATCCGTTATCTCGAGGCAAAACAATATCCATACGAGTAAACTCGCCAATCTCTGAAGTGCAAGATATTGTTCCGCCGAAATATGTTGCGAGACTATCTCTGCAAAAGTTTAGGCCGATGCCACTCCCGAAGGTCGAAGTGGAAAAATCAGGGGCGAAAATTTTTGGGATTGTTTCGGCTGGGATGCCTGAGCCGTTGTCTGAAAAAGACACGAGGAATTCATTGGCCGCTTCGGTAACGGTGATGCTGATTGAGGGCTCTTCAGTTATGCCTAAGTGGTTAAATGAGTTCTTGAGCAGGTTGAAAAAAACGTGGATCAAAATAAGTTTTGATCCGCGGATAGGGTTGCTCCCAGTGGTCGAGTATTCAACGATGGATCTGTCTACTTTGCTTTTGTAAGGGAAGCGGTCGATTGCTTCTCTTATTGCTTCATCAAGATTGAAACTTTCCAATTCGTTGCGCGGGATTTTTAAAACTGAATTGCTGACGAGAAAAATGTCTATCAGGGTAGATGCTGATTCGGCTTCATCGAGTATTACTGATGGTAATTCGGCGACGTTGAGGGCTTTTTTTTTGTCCGTAAGATTGTCTATTTGAATTTGAGGGCTTTGAAGAATAAGTTGATTCAGATGTGCTGCGCGCGCGGCGATGCTTAATAAGGGCGTCCGCAACTCGTGTGCTATTGACGAGCCTATTGCTGTCAAGGCTATTTCGCGGGCACGTGCTTCGTCGTTTTGTCTGCGCGCAATAATTATGATTGCAAGATAGATCGAAATGTAGATCGTCGCTGTCAGGATCCAAATCAGGTTTATTTCTGTAGGGTCGATGGCAATGAAAGTTATGGCCAAAATTGCGACGAGCGCCAGAACACAAAACGCTAGAATGCCAGCGATGAGAATATCAGTTGATGCAAGTAACACTGCGCCCAGAACCGCGATGAATTCGAATGCGCGCCTCATTAATATTGTTTCTTTGGGATATGCTTGCGTCAACTCTAAAAAGTATCCGGCTAGCAAAAACAGCGGCCCTGTGATTATTAACGTTAGGAGGAAATTTCTCTTCAAAATCGCTGTGAAATTGCGTTTATCCAAGTGATGGCCTAAAACATAAAGGCTGAGTAAACCAATCGCAGTAAACCTTAGGATTGAGGGTTCAGACTCTCCCAAGACTTTGTTGGAGAAGTGGAGAAGAATGTGGACGGTTATGCCCGCTATGGCAATAAAGCGTATCCACGGTGAAAATCGTTGATATGTATCCTCGGAAGCAGAAATGTATTGAGCGTAAGCTTTAAGCATCTTTTTAAACACAAGGTAGAGAGTTGCGGGGCTATTTGTAAATATTTGGAATGGGGTCAGTGTCTACTTAGTGTATTGATCCCATACTCTTGTTAGAGTTTAGAGGCATTCAAGAAGCGTAATTAAATGAAGTGGTTAGAGTCAATCGTTGCTTATTCTGCACCTGCGTTACTGCTCGATGGCACGCCATGGAAAAATGAATGGCTGGAGCGTGAAAAACGTTCATTTATTGCGGTTCATACCATTTGGTTTGCTTGCGCAATAGTTGGTTACGTCGGGCATTATTTCTTTTTTGATCGAATAAATGGTCTCGAGCCTCTAGACTTTTGGTTTGCCTTTCGGATGAGTATGGCTGGTGCGATGCTCCTCGCTCTCGCCTTTTACTTGTCACCGCTGACGTCAACTCGCTATTACAAAGTCCCTGCAGTGTTCTTT
>Ga0206125_10000031_pt1 | contig 197895 bp, 173 predicted proteins | sample Helgoland_Spring_4_FD_148598 | JGI IMG/M metagenome (GOLD analysis project Ga0206125, IMG submission 148598) | Pelagic subsurface seawater microbial communities from Kabeltonne, Helgoland, North Sea - Helgoland_Spring_Bloom_20160331_1 | ecosystem: Environmental > Aquatic > Marine > Epipelagic...
CAACAGTAACCGTTGAACCGCTTAAATTGTATGTACCAATCACAAGAGAACCATAATCACTAGCTATAGTACCTTTTCCCATTACTGTAGAGGCAGATCCACTTGCTGTTGTTTGATATCCTGTTGCAGTAGAAGAATTACCACTTGCAGATGTCTCATGTCCCATTGCGGTTGCGTACAACTCACTCGCAGATGTAGAACGTCCCATTGCTATAGAACTACCTCCAGATGCTGATGTGAGATAACCCATAGCAATCGAATTATCGCCGCCTGCTGTTGTCTCTTTCCCCATGGCTGAAGAGGAAGCTCCACTTGCCGTTGTTTGATATCCTGTTGCTGTAGAAGAATTACCACTTGCTGTTGTCTCATGTCCCATTGCGGTTGCATATAATTCTGTTGCAGATGTAGATCGTCCCATTGCTGTAGAGGAACCACCACTGGCATTTGCTAGATAGCCTAAAGCTGTAGAGAAGTCTCCACTGGCTGTTGTTTGATATCCCATTGATGAAGATGATTCACCACTTGCAGTTGTTAGATGCCCCATAGCCGTTGAGTATAATGCATCTGCTAATGTCTGACGCCCCATTGCTGTAGAGCTACCTCCATAAGCATTTGTTAGGAATCCAATTGCTGTAGAGTAGTTTCCAGTTGCTTCTGTCTCACGTCCCATTGCTGTAGATGTTTCCCCACTTGCTGTTGTTAGATGCCCCATAGCTGAAGAGTAGTGTCCACTTGCTAATGTCTCACGCCCCATTGCTGTAGAAGCAACTCCACTTGCTGTTGTTTGTAGTCCAATCGCAGAAGCAGTGGCTCCGCTATTTGTTGTACTACTGGTAGCAATTTGAGCACTAACTGTAAAACCGATGGTTAATATTATAAATGTAAATAGTATCTTCATTATTGATAATTATAGGATTAATTTTTTTTCTATTTAATAATAAATATTCTTCAAAATGAAAATAAGGGTAATATTAGTTCTTATAATTTGTGGAGACAAAAGTTAAATTTTTAATAAAACATCTTTTTTTTTAATTTTTTGTCAAAAACATCACTTTTTGTAATTTGAAAGTAACTTTATATTTCTGGGGTTCAATTTATAACACATAATATGTTTCTTGTAACGGTGTTAGCCTTTTAGTTCATTTTATAATATCTTAATATCGCGCATAAATTTTCAGGCTTATTTTATGTTAAAAATCTATATATGTTATCCGATAAAAATAATATTACAGGTTGTTATAATTACTTTGTTTTGAGAGCAAAGTACAATCAAAATGCACGCACCATAACAATTATTCGTGCTGGTTTAATGCTGTCTAAAAACCAATCTATAATAGCATAAATAGGTATTCTAAGTCTTAGAATATAGAAAGAAGTTAAAGGAGATATATTCTTTAAGCAAGAAAAGGTTCGCGAAGTATAAAACAGACGCTTTATTAAAAAAGATTGAGTTATTTAAAACCATTTTAAGTGTTCTTCAAAAGCGTTTAACTTATCTAAATCTTGCAAGAAAAAGTTCGATAATTGGAGTGGGGTGTGTACATATAAAATCCGTATAATGCTTATAAACAGTATTTTACGGTTTTTTTATATCTAATTTAGTCAGTATTTAGTCAGCAATTTTGATTTTAGTTGAATTCAAAAGATTGATTTTAAGTACTGATATTTAGTGAATTCATTGAAAAGTCACTTAAATCATTGATTTTTATACTTATTGTACAGCTGTTATTATTCAATAAAATGGCATAAAAAAAGGCTTACCAATTGAGATAAACCTTATTTTTAAATAACTGACTGATTCAGGTATTAACTAACTAAATACAAAATTACCATTAAACAGGTATTCTAATGTTAAATAAATATAAAATAAACGTTATACAATTAAAAAGCCCTACATATCTGTAAGGCTTGTAAGTATTGTTTTATTGAGTGTAATTATTCTTTAATTTTACAAATTTTATTTTATGAAAAAAGTATTTGCCATATTGTGCATTGTAGGAATAGCTTTCCCTTACTATTACATCTTTAAATTTATTGAAGCAAATAATTGGGAATGGTCTACTTCACTATTTTTTGAACAAATTCATCAGAATTATGCAATGACTATTTTAATAGCTGATTTAACTATTGCAGCCACATCTTTTCTTATTTTTCTTATTTACAGATTAAGAGTAAAAGCAATCAGTAAAAATCAGTTCATAAAGTATTTGATTTCTTTATTTATGGTTGGCTTTTCATTAGCCCTACCATTATATCTATATGACAATTATGAAAAGAATAACTAAACCATAGGCATATCCTCTTCTTTCAGTTCAGCTATTTCTAAACCTCGTAAGTAGGTTAAACTTACTTTAATTATATTTGAAGTATGAAAAAACTAATACTGATTTTTGTAATTATAATAGCTTCATTAAACTTATTATACACTTTTGGCTATCAAGGCGAGCCAATGAGTCAATTAGAGTTTTTGTCAAGAACCCTTGGGAGTATGGTTATCCTCATAATCTCAATTATACAACTAAGTAAAGTAACAACTAAACCGTAGTATCCTCTTCTTTAATTATCAATTCACTAAAATATTGTAGCTTCGTTTATAAATCACAATGAACTCATGCGCGCATTACTTTTTTTAGTAGTAGTAGTATTTTTATCTTGCGAAAAAGACAATAAATCCATCAACTGTGTTTTTGAACCATCCCTACAAACCTTTTCTGCCACAGACATAACAGTATCATCTGCTAATATATCAGGTACCATAAGCGCAGTATCTGAAGGTTGCGATATTGCACTCGGCGAGAGACGGGGATTTGTCTACGCAAGTTCACCCTCCCCTTCAACCAATGATCAATTAATAAATCTCTATGACTCAGAAATTAGTACAACACTTCAAAATTTAGAGTCCAACACGCAGTATTATGCAAGGACCTTTATTTCAAATAGTCTTGGTGATTTTTATGGTAATGAAATTAGTTTCAACACATCAAATTCCATTAACTATGGCGTGAATGAATATAGTGTATTATTTCAAGGTCTCAACCGTAATTACCTTGTTTATATTCCAGAATCGTATGATGCAGATATCCCAACATCCTTATTGTTTGCTTTTCATGGCTATGGAAGTAGCAATTTGTTTTTAATGAGCTATTCAGGATTTAATGACATTGCCACCCAAGAAAATTTTATTGTGGTTTATCCACAAGGTAGTCCTCTTTTCGGAATCTCACATTGGAATGTGGGTGGGTGGACATCTGATAGCACAACAGATGACATTGCTTTTACTGATTTTTTAATCACTACCATGAAAGACAGCTATAATATTAACGAAGATAGAATTTATGCTACAGGTATGTCAAACGGAGGGTTTATGAGTTTTTTATTAGCTTGTCAAATGAGTGATACGTTTGCCGCAATCGCTTCGGTAACTGGATCTATGACTCCTGAGACTTTAGATAATTGCGACCCTGTAAGAGAAGTTCCTGTGCTACAAATACATGGAACAAATGATTTGGTTGTCTCATATAATGGTTTTGAGTCTTGGACCACCCCCATTGAGACGGTTTTAAATTACTGGGTAAGCAACAACGCATGCAACGAAACTCCGCAGATTGTAAGTTTAAACGATGTAGATCTCAACAATAATATCACTGTCGATGAAATTACTTTTGACAATGGGACAAACGAATCCATCGTAAAACATTTTAAGGTGTATGGAGGTGGGCATACCTGGTTTGATAACGCTGATATTGATACAAGTTCACTAATTTGGGAGTTTTTATCCTCTTTTAACATTAACGGACCAAACAATTAATGATAAGAAAGGCCACCTTTGATGATATTGATGTAATTCTTGGGATTACTAAGGCCTGTGCAACTTACATGATTGATCAAGGAATCTATCAGTGGAACGACCAATATCCTAATCGAAAAACGTTTGAAAATGACGTGAAACGTTCTGAATTATATCTTGTCGAGCACAATAAAAAAGTAGTCGGTTGCATTGTGTTAACACCTGTAAAAGATGATGAATATGTTCCAATACAATGGTTTACCAAAGATCACAACATATACATTCATCGTTTAGCTGTGCATCCTACCTTTCAAGGGCAAGGTGTTGCCCAGCAACTTATGACCTTTGCCGAAAAATTTGCTCAAGAAAAAGGGTATTTATCTGTTAGATTAGATACCTTCTCGAGGAATAATCGTAATCAAAAATTTTACGAAACTAGAGGATACAAACGCTTAGGAACTATTTATTTTCCTCTGCAAAGTGATCACCCTTTTTTTTGCTATGAACTTGTTTTTTAAATTACAAAGTTGTCCAATTATTTAGCGGCAGTCCATTTGTATTACGACATTGTCTTTCCAATGAATACATTCACTTTTGAATCAATTGGATTCCCACTGGCTCTTCTCTTGTTGCCACTTGACCACAATGCCATTTAGCATCCGAAATTGGACCATTAATATGATTTCAAAACTGAAATATCATATGATTGCCGTACATTTCAATTTTATTATCATCTTATTTAATTTGGGACCTTCCGTTAATTTATCATGTGCAAATAGGAAATTATGCAGCGTTTTTTCTCTCTATTCAAGATAATTAAAACCATCCTGAGTAAAATCAAATTCTTTGTTGTTGAAGGTAGATATTAAACCTAACGACAGGCCATAAATATGTTCAATAATTTGCAATGTGGTCCAGCTATCATCACTTGGCTTGTAATCTAGATGAGATTGATTGATAGAAGCAGTAGCTCAGTAATATCGATATCCAAGTCCTTCAATAAGACAACACAGAATACTAGTTGGTGAATAAGTTGACGGATAATCACCTATTTCCTGAAAGGGCAACTCTTTATTGTTTGAGTGCATCTTGATGTTATAAAGACCAAATCAAAAAAAAGACCCTCATCTCTGAAGGCCTTTTTTCGCTATTAATCAATATTTGTACTATTCAAATAAGGTCTTGTTATTTTAACTAAATTTTATGTCCTTAAAATACTTCATGCACAACTCAACATAGAAATGGATAGTCATTGGAAAAACTAGTAGCCATCGCATCAGTTGCGGCATTTGTTTTTGAGACATAATTAACGTCTCGTTTTGAACAGATTCAGTTAAACGCTTAAAAATTTTATCACTACTCAATACATAGCGTTCGTGGCTCGAGTCATTTGAGACTATATTTACCCACATGTTTGGGTGTTTAAGCAGATCGTTTTGTCTTTGGTCTTGTTTCATATAACAACAATCAAATTAAGAACTTTAAAATCTTAAATTATATGACATAAGTCATATAAGCCAACAACTATCAGGTAGTCCGTTAATTTTATAATCAACAATAAATCACAGTAGACCCTGATAAACAATTCACCTATAGTTATTAGTACTTCAGCTATATTAACAGACTATTGACCTAAAATAAAGATATCCATCTGTACCTAATCTATACATTTGAATTCTAATGGTTAATTTCCTTAAGAATTAATTATTATTAATATTAGATTTCAAAAGAGTGAAGCATATTTGTTAGGGATGACTTCTGCGCCTTCACTCTTTTCTTTTTTTACTAAATTCGATTTTCTCTTTTCTAAAAATATTTATAAATACCAGAGATAAGGTAGACTTAGCTTGTCGTTGACATGATTTTTGAAGACTAAACAACCAATCTTTTTAAGGCCGAGATGCCATATAATTGTAAGCTATTGTAAAAAAAGCTTCAACATTGGAAATAAAAAAAGGCTACACCGAAATGTAACCTCTTTTATGCTATTAATAATTGTTAGAAAGAATCTGAGCAAAAATAACAATCCAAAGATATGGACACAGTAATTTTCGCCACAATACACATATTCATCTTTAAATTACAAGTTTTTGACGTTGAAGAAAGGTTTAAAGCAAATTTAAGCGCTTCATCAAATCCGATCTATTTGATCGGCTAACAGGAATGACATCCTTATTAATTAAGACACTGTTATCCTCAATATCAATAATCTTTTCAATGTTAATAATGAATGATCGATGAACTTTAACAAAAAGTTGCTCTGGAAGTTTTTCCTTTATTTTTTTTAATGACGAGTGCACTCTAAAACTATCTGTTTCTGTTTTTATATTAATGTAATCTCCTTTTGCTTCAACAAGACATATTTTTTGGATATCTATTTTTATAAGTCTTCTATCAATATTTACATACAAATCATGTGCTGAATTCGAATCAAAGTTTTGTACACCATCTTTATTATTTAAAATATTTATTTCACCCGCTACCTTATGAATTGCTTTTTTAAAACGCTCTGGCGTTACTGGCTTTAACAAATAATCAACAATACATTCATATTCAAATGCTTGAATCGCAAAGTGATCATCTGATGTTGTCAAAATTATTTTTGGTGGTTTTTTTAGTGTTTCTATAAAATCAAACCCTGTAAAATCTGGCATGTGAATATCTAAAAATATTAAGTCAATTTCATGCTGATTTAAATATTTAATAGCCTGAAGTGCATTAGAAAATTCCTCTACCACGTTTAAGTCATTTGTTTCAGAACAAAGTTGACTAATTATTGCTCTTGCAGTCTGCTCATCATCAATAATAATACAATTCATTATTTAAAATTTTTAAGAAAATCAGTTATAATCATTAATGTAGTCTCAAAGTTTGATTGAAGTGCCACATCGCCCTTTCTTAAACCATGTTCGAAGGCCTTCGCGTCTCTATAATTTTCTTCGAGGCCTAAAATACTAATTTTATGCTTAATTTTATGTACTATTTCGGAAGCATCATTAAAATTCTTAATCCTCATACTATTATAATAAGCTTGAATTTCAGTTGGAAACTCTAATTTTATGATGTCAAGTAATTTTTTTTCAAAATTTTTATCACCTCCCGACATGCTCTGAATGTATGATATATTAGGTTGTTCCATATTATTTCTTAAGAGTAAAGTAAAACGTCGCACCCTCATTCAATTCTGATTCTAACCAAATTTCGCCATTAAACAAATTAACAATTTTTTTCACGATCGCTAATCCTATCCCAGATGAAGAATTACTCGCATTTAAAGAATGAAAAATTTTAAAAATTTTATCATGGTATTTTTTTTCAATACCTGGACCATTATCCTTTATTGAAAACTGATAAAAAGACTTTTTTTCTAAAACATCAATTTCAATGAAACCTTTGTTTTTATCATTAAACTTAATTGCGTTACTAATTAAATTTTGAAATAATTGCTGAAGTTTAGCCCTTTCTCCTACGATTACCGGTAGTTTATTTAGAATATCAACTTTTATATGTCTCGGGATAAAAAGAATTTTTTTCAAATCCTTTACCACCTGATTCACGTCTGTATGTTGTTTTTCTGTGTCATCAGAACCAATACTTGAGTATAACAGGATATCAGAAATAAGCTGTTCCATTTTCTCTAAGGTCATTTCGATTAAGCCAAAATTCTCAAGACTAGATGTGTCAAAAACATCTTTATTATCCTCTTGAATCCAACTTATTAATGCATTTATACTTCGTAAGGGAGATTTCAAATCATGTGATACCACATGGGCATATTCTTGAAGTGCCTCATTACTTTTCTCCAATTCCTCAAGAAGCTTTATATTTTTTAATTCGACCTTTTGACGTTCTCGAAAATTAATAGCGCTCTTGATTTTCATAGCAATTAGGCTTCCAATATTTTCCAACATCAATAATTGTTCATTGGTAAAATAATCTTTAGAAAGATGCTCAGAATCAATAACACCAATAACTTTACCATCACTAATAATAGGAACTGTAATTTCTGAATAACGAATATCATCATCAATAATGTAGCGATCATCTTTACTCGTATCTTTTATAAGTTCTGATTTTCCAGTTTTTGCCACTGTCCCCACAATACCTTGGCCCAAAGGTATTTCAATTTTATTCTTAATTTCATTAAACTCGTTCAGTTTGTTTCCGTATGCCTCTATTTGTTCTAACGTTTGCCGCTTTTCATTTACAACATAAATTACACAATCTTCAGTATTAAGATATTGAGTTATATGACTGGTAATTACAGAAGCAATTTCGTGTATATCTACCTTTCCCAAAATTGCTTTTGCAACATTATTGAGTGTTTCAATAACAAATACTTTCTCAATATCAGATGTAATATCTCTAACAATTCCTTGTGCACCAACAGCAATTTTATCTTCATAAATAATACTTGCATTTATGTGCACGCTTTTACTTCTTCCTTTTGCCGTTAAAATTTTAATGATAAAATTTGTGATTGAACCATTTTTAATAAGTTCTTTGAATGAGGGGATGATTTTAGACGCGTCGTCTGGATCAACCAGTGTTATTAAATTTCTTTCGTCATAGGCGGTGTCAAATTCTAATAAGTTGACAGCTGCATCATTCATTTTTAAAATATTCCCAGACAAATCCATAATGACATAAGCATCAACAATATTCTCAAAAACTCCTTGAAGTTGAGAATGCGTTTTATCATAGAGTGAAAGTAATTCTGCATGGGAGGCCTCAAGCTTGCGATTAACTTCTTTTAATTCTGCAGATTTTTTTTCTAAAATCTTTTCTGCAGATCTTCTTGATGCTTTCTCTTGAGCGAGTGCCTTTTCCCATTTATGGATTTCCTTTAAATTCATTTTTTTATCAACTCAAAAAAATATAAAATTTATACAATACCTCATCATACTTCATTGCGCCATAGACATGGCTGTTGCTATTTAAAATTTCTCAGTTCATTCATACCCCAATAGTTAAATAAGCTATCAATTTTTTTAACATAATCTTCATATTTTAATGGCTTTAGAATATAGCCAGAAACTCCTATGCGGTAAACCTCTTGTAAATCTCTTGGATTACTGGAAGTTGTGAAAATAATAATTGGAATGTAATTTAAATCAATGTTGTTTTTGATATTTTTTAAGAATTCTATACCATTCATTTTTGGCATATTTAAATCCAATAAAATTAAATCAGGGTTTAATTTGTCCTGTTCTAATAATTCTAAGGCTGCTTCACCATGACCGGCTTCAATGATTTTATGTGGTAATTGTAACGTTGAAATCGCCCTAGTTAATTTCATAACCTCAATCATGTCATCCTCAACCAAAAGAACCTTTAAATTATGCATTTACTACTAATTATATTTTTTCAAGCTTCGTTAATAACCTTAAAATAAGATGGATAAACGATTGCTGTACCATTTATGTAAAAAATGAAAAATAGTAAATATTACAATGAACAAAAAAGTTCTACATCATTAATTTTCATTTATTTAATCGTAACATGTCTATTTTAATTTACAACTGCCTAAATAAAACACAACGTTTTAAAAAAGTTAACTTCTTCAAGCTTATGCATTTTTTAACAACAAAACCGTAATGTTTTTTATATTTTACACCTATCTAAAAACTATAATTTTTTAATACATGTCTAAAACATATTATGAGCCATCTGATCTGCGGAAATTTGGTAAAATCACAGAATGGAGTGAAGAGTTAGGAACAAAATTTTTTGATTATTACAACTCAGTTTTTGAAGAAGGTGCATTAACATCTAGAGAAAAGTCACTGATTGCCCTCGCTGTATCACATACCGAAAAATGCCCTTATTGTATTGATGCTTACTCGAAAGACGGCTTACAAAGAGGCATCACAAAAGAAGAAATGATGGAAGCTGTTCATGTTGGGTCTGCCATTAAAAGTGGTGCTGTCTTGGTACATGGTGTTCAGATGATGAATAAAGTAAACAAACTTGACGGTTAAGACATCTAATGAAACAGTTAAAATCATTACACAAACGTGAAAGTCTTCTAGCAGAGAGTAATAAGCAATTAGAAATTTTATCTGACGGCCTATTTAAATCTGGTGAATTACCAACTTTCAAAGAGAAGATTTCAGAAATTAACCGCTTTCCACTAAAACCAAAACAATTAGAAATTCTACAAATTAATTTGGGCTACATGTGCAATCAAGTATGTGAACATTGTCATGTAGATGCTGGTCCTGACAGAAAAGAAATTATGACGAAAGAGACCATGCTTCAGTGCCTTAAAATTATTAAAACCACAGGAGCACATACATTGGATTTAACAGGTGGTGCTCCAGAAATGAATCCTAATTTTAGATGGTTTGTTGAGAAAGCTTCCAAAGTTGGTATAAAAGATTTTATTGTCCGATCAAACTTAACAATCATTCGCGCTAATAAGAAATATCATGATTTACCTGATTTTTTTAAAAAATACAATGTGCATGTCATAAGTTCGATGCCACACTGGACAAGAGGGAAAACTGATAAACAACGAGGAAGCGGAGTTTTCGACCAATCTATAAGTGCCTTAAAAAGTTTAAATGCTATTGGATATGGCATGCCCAACAGCAATCTCAAGCTAGATTTAGTATACAACCCATCAGGAGCCTTTTTACCAAGTAACCAAGCATCTATGGAAAAGGATTTTAAGAGGGCGCTAAAAGAAGATTTTAATATTCATTTTCATAATTTATTCGCTATAACAAATTTGCCAATTTCGAGATTTTTAGATTATCTCATTGCTTCTGACAATTATGAAGATTACATGTACGCCTTGGTTGAAGCTTATAACCCTGAGGCTGTCGCCAACGTCATGTGCACAAACACAATATCAGTAAGTTGGGATGGCTGGCTATATGACTGCGATTTTAACCAAATGCTTGATTTAAAAGTAGCGAGTAAAGTGCAGCACATCAATGACTACAATGAAACATTGTTACAAAATAGGCATATTATCGTATCACAACATTGCTACGGCTGTACTGCTGGTGCGGGAAGTAGTTGTCAAGGGACTTTAGCGTAATTCTATGTCAAAAAAACTTCTTATTGTCTTTGTTAAAAACACGAAACTTGGAACAGTCAAAACACGGCTTGCAAAAAGTATTGGAGACGCAGCAGCGCTCAAAATTTACAGTGCTTTGGTGCGACATACCAAACATGTAACCAATTCAATGACGATGGATACACATGTTTATTTTTCAACCAATAATGGTGCAGAAAAATGGAATAACGCATCCATTAATATTCAAGTTGGTTCAGATTTGGGCGAACGCATGAGCGATGCTTTTAAAAAAGGATTTGACCAGGGCTATTCCCAAATTATATTAATTGGATCTGATTTACCTGATATCTCAAATGTTATCATCGAAAAAGGCTTCGATGCTCTACTTGATAACACAGTTGTTTTCGGCCCTGCCAAAGATGGAGGATACTATCTTGTTGGCATGAATGAATTTCAAAGCTGTATTTTTGAAAATAAATCTTGGAGCACCTCAAAGCTTTTAGAAGAGACGTTAATTGAATTACATGACAACCACACCAAAACAGCCTTAATTGACATTTTGAACGACATTGACACTTTTGAAGATTTAAAAACTTTTCCAAAATTTTTAAAACTCATTTCTAAATGATAAAACAAATACAAAAAACAACTGAATACCTTAAAGACAAAGGTTTTGATAAACCAGAAATTGGAATCATCCTTGGAACTGGCTTAGGCCAATTGATTCAAGAAATTGATGTTATTAAAGAAGTTAGTTATAATCACATTCCATATTTCCCTACAGCCACCGTCGAATTTCACAAAGGAAAATTAATCTATGGAACATTTGCTGATAAAAAAGTAATTGTCATGCAAGGCCGTTTTCATTTATACGAAGGGTATACACTTCAAGATGTAACATACCCTGTGAGGATTATGGAACAATTAGGGATACACACATTACTCGTATCAAATGCTTCAGGAGCGATAAACCTCAACTTTAAAAAAGGAGAGCTAATGCTTATTGATGACCATATTAACTTACAAGGAAGCTCACCTCTTGCCTTTAATAATGTTTCTCAATTCGGTGAGCGTTTTACTGACATGAGTTCCCCGTATGATAAATCCATGAATAGCACTTTTGAAGTCATTGCAAAAACTCATAACATAACACTCCATAAAGGAGTTTATGCAAGTGTCGTTGGGCCTCAGTTAGAAACAAGAGCAGAGTATCGAATGCTAAAAATTATCGGGGCAGATGCTGTTGGCATGAGTACTGTTCCTGAAATTATTGTTGCAAATCACTTGAATTTGAAAGTCGCAGCAGTATCGGTACTAACAGATGAATGCAACCCTGACAACTTACAACCTGTCAATATTAAAGAAATCATTGCGATGGCCACCAAAGCTGAACCACAAATGATAACCCTATTTACACAATTAATAAAGTCATTATAAATATGAGCAATTATTTAGAAACAACGCATGAAGTATACAAAGAAGCTGCATTATCACCTGATATTGGTTTGTGCTGCACTACTAATCCTATATGGGAATTACCCGGATTAAAAATACCTAAAATTATGCAAGAAATGAATTACGGCTGTGGAAGTACAGTACATGCTCGTGATTTAACAAATAACCCAAAAATGTTATATGTTGGTGTTGGGGGTGGAATGGAACTTTTACAATTTTCTTACTTCAATAGACAAAAAGGGGGCGTTATTGGTGTTGACGTTGTTGATGAAATGCTTGAGGCGTCACGAAAAAATTTCAAAGAGGCAGAATTACAAAATGAATGGTTCAAAAGTGACTTTGTTATACTGAAAAAAGGAGACGCTCTTAACCTACCCGTTGAGAACAACAGTATTGATGTTGCAGCTCAAAATTGTTTATTTAATATTTTTAAATCAGAGGAATTAAAAAAAGCAATCGCAGAAATGTATCGCGTTTTAAAACCACACGGACGTCTTGTTATGAGTGATCCAACATGTGAACAAACCATGAATGATGACTTACGTAACGATGAGCGCCTAAGAGCCTTATGTTTAAGCGGGAGTTTACCAATAGATGCTTATGTTAAAGCACTAACCGATGAAGGATTTGGTACGATCGAAATTAGGGCAAGAAAACCTTATCGTGTTTTAGATCCAAAAAACTATGCAACTAAAGAATTAATTTATATCGAATCAATTGAAGTTGCTGCCATAAAAGATCCGATGCCCGATGACGGCCCATGCATCTTTACAGGTAAAGCTGCTATTTATTTTGGGGGAAACGATTATTTTGACGACCATGCTGGCCATATCTTATTAAAAAATCAGCCACTCGCCATTTGTGATAAAACTGCTGCATCTTTGTCGTCATTAAAAAGAGATGACATCTTTATTAGCGAGTCCACGTTTCATTATGACGGTGGAGGATGTTGCTGAGAATTCATACAAGATGATATGTTTAAGATAAAGTCATTTTATTTATTGTTAACCATGTGCTGTTATGTCGACATAGGTACTGTTCAAAGTCAAGAATTAATTCCAAATTCTGAAAGCAACTCTCAGTCCATTGAAGAAACAGATCTTCATAAACTTTGGACAGAAATACTTAAAACACATGTTACAAAAGACGGAACAGTCAATTATAAGACGCTTCAGAAAGATCCTGAAAAACTTGAAAATTATATTTCAAAATTAGATGAGTTTTGCAGTAATAAAATGATTCAATCATTAGAAAAAGGAGCACAATTGGCGTTTTGGATTAATGCCTACAACGCTTTTACAGTCGATTTAATTATTAAACACTATCCTGTAACCAGCATAAAAGAAATAAAAAACCCGTGGAAACAACGTTTATGGAAACTTGGAAACACCATGTATAGCTTAGGAGAAATTGAGCATGATATCCTGAGAAAAATGAAAGAACCTCGTATTCATTTTGCTATTGTCTGTGCCTCCTACTCTTGCCCCAAACTTTTAAACGAAGCGTATAATACTGACAATATTGAACAGCAATTAAGCAATGCAAGCAAAGACTTTTTATCAGACCAAAAACGAAATTATATCACCAAAGACACTTTAAAAATTTCTAAAATTTTTGATTGGTTTTCTCGAGATTTTAAACAAAACGGAAGTCTTATAGACTTCTTGAACTTGTACGCCTCCGTTGAGATATCGCCAAAAGCAAAAATATCCTATCAAGACTATAACTGGGCTTTAAATGAATAGTATTTCGATTATTATTCCTGTTCTTAACGAGGCAGCATCCATCAATAAACTGCTAAACCATCTACTTGTCAATTCTTCTCCTAGCATTATTCACGAGCTAATCATTGTTGATGGTGGAAGCAGGGATCTAACTAGGGATATTGTAGGTGCTTTTTTTCAAAAAACAATTATTGGAAAACAAAAAATTAAGTGTCATCTCATCCGTAGTCCAAGGGGACGATCAAAACAAATGAATGCAGGCGCGAACGCAGCTACTGGAGGAATATTATATTTTTTACATGCCGATTCTTTTCCTCCAAGTAATTTTGACAAACTCATTGCTAACGAGGTGAAAAAAGGAAATTTAGCTGGATGTTTCAGACTACAATTTAAGCATTCACATTGGTGGTTAAAACTATCAAGTTGGTTAACACAATTTAATTTTCGAGTATGCAGAGGTGGTGATCAAAGTCAATTTATCACAAAACAGCTTTTTGAAAATATAGGAGGGTTTGACGAAAATTATGTCATATACGAGGACAACATATTAATTTCTGAACTATATAAGCGCAAACAATTTACGGTTATTAATAAAAAACTATTTACCTCCGCAAGGCGTTTTGAGTCTAAAGGAATTTGGAGACTTCAATATCATTTTTGGATGATTTATTATAAAAAATGGCGCGGAAACTCAGCAAACGAATTATTCGATTATTACAAAAAATACATTTCTTAATATGTTAAATAATAATCCTTTATAATTTCCTCCACTGGTTTATTTTGTGGTGTAAATTGATTATTTAATTCACCACCGCTAGTTTCATAATTATGAAACCATTTCCAAATAAATCCACCCGAAAACCAGTCTTCTTTCCAAAATGTTTCAAAGAGTGCAGTAGTTGTATTATTTTGTGCGATTAAATTAGCTGATGTGTTGTAACGATCACTTTTCCATGGCTCACGTCCTGAAAAATCAACACTTCGATAGCCAAATTCAGTAAATAATATAGGCTTATTAAACTTATCTGAAACAGCTTTAATTTCCTTTTTATGCGATTCCCAACCATTTAAACATTCGTTCACCGATGGTGTCTGAGCATTACTTACTGGAAAATATGCATCTACCCCTATATAATCTAATTCACTCCAAAACGGCGTTTTATCATATTCATCCCAATTTGCAGCATAGGTTAATTTCCCTGAGTAAACAGATTTGATTTGTTTGATCAAATTGAACCAATATTTTGAATCATATTTTATAAATGCTTCCAATTCAGTACCAATACAAAATATTTCCGTTTTTGTTGACTCTGCCAATGCTGCATATTCTAGAATGAACGAAGTATATGAAAGTTTAAGTTGCTCCCAATTATGATCAGATGTCATCGTCATATGGCCCGTAAATTCTCCACGAATCCACAAATGAGGTTTCATCATGGTCTTGACATTATGTCGGGATAACTCACGTATATACTGCTCGGCTCCAAGCTTTGATTCACCAAACCACTGTCTCTTTGAGTTATAAATAATGTCAGGTTCATCAACACTACGAATAAATCCATAAGGCATAATAGCAGCATAATTTGCGTTAATTCTCAGAACTGGAATTACATGCGTTTCGAAAATCGAATCCCTAGAAGCAACAAAACTCACCCCATTAATCTTGGGTTCCTTAAATGTTGACATACTGCAAGCTCCTAAACTTATTAATAAATAAAATGTAAAAACTATTCTCATGATGTAAATAAATTATAAATTTAAACAAACTGAAATTATCTTATATAAGATTTAACAATTCCACAGTTTATTTTTTTAATAATTGTCCTATGGAACACATCGTTATTATTGGAAATGGAATTTCTGGCGTAACAGCCGCAAGGCATATTCGCAAACTTTCAGATAAAAAAATCACTCTAGTGTCAGCAGAAACAGATTATTTCTTCTCACGCACTGCGCTCATGTATGTTTTTATGGGGCATATGAAATTTGAACACACGCAACCCTACGAAAATTGGTTTTGGGAAAAAAATAAGATAGAGCTCAAAAAAGGATTTGTTCATACTATTGAAACCAAGCATAACATACTCTATTTTGATAACGGAGAAACGCTTAAATATGATAAACTTATCATTGCAACTGGCAGTAAGCCAAATAAATTTGGATGGCCGGGCCAAGATCTCAAGGGCGTTTTAGGAATGTATCACAAGCAAGATTTAGAGAGTCTTGAGACCTATGCTCCAAATAATAAAGTATGTCAACGTGCAGTCATTGTTGGAGGAGGACTCATAGGGATAGAGTTAGCAGAAATGTTGCATTCACGACACATTCCTGTCACTTTTTTAGTAAGAGAAGCTAGTTTCTGGAATGGTGTCTTACCTCAAGAAGAATCAGCAATAATAAATAGAGAGATATTATCAAATGGCATCGATCTAAGACTCTCTACCAATCTCAAAGAAATCATTTCAGATGAAATAGGGCAAGTAAAATCAGTCATTATTGAGGAAACAGGAGAAGAAATTCATTGTAATATGTTAGGACTGACAGCCGGTGTATCACCCAACATTAATTTTATTAGAGATTCAGAAATAGAAACAGGTAAAGGCGTAAAAGTAAATCGTTTCCTGGAAACTAATATTTCAAATATTTATGCGATTGGAGATTGTGCAGAACAACACGTGGCCATCGGAAGTCGCAGACCAATTGAAGCTGTTTGGTATACAGGACGTATGATGGGAGAAACGGTGGCACAAACAATCTGTGGCAACAGATTAGAATACAAACCAGGACATTGGTTCAATTCTGCAAAATTCATGGATATTGAATATCAGACCTATGGATGGGTATGGGCACAACCAAAAGAGCATGAAAAACGCTTTTATTGGGAGCACAAAAGCGGCAAGAAATGTATTCACATAAGTTATGATAAGAATACCCATGAATTTATTGGTATCAATACTTTTGGGATTAGAATGCGTCACGATTTTTTTGACAGAATGCTTTCTAAAAAACAAACTATTGAATACGTTTTAGCTCATTTGTGTGACGCAAATTTTGATCCTGAATTTTACAAACTTCACGAGCAAGAAATTGTAGGTAAATTTAACTATGAAAATAGCACAAGTATCCACCTAAAAAAAAGAAGTTGGAAACGAATATTTAAAACCAATTAGCATGAAGTATCTACAAAATATAGGGCTTGCTTTATTCTTGTTGGGTCTTACAATATTTACCTCATTGATAATTCTTGGCAACTATAAATTAACGCCTGTAGTGCTGGATAAAGTTGTCAAAAATAAAGCAATTAAAAGTGAGCTCTTCATTGAAATCGTGAACAACAAAATAGTGAATGAGACGTTTAACGAGCCGTTCTCATTTTCAGCAGAAATAATCTCTGCCATGGAAGTTGCAAACAATGCCCATAAGCAAAATAGCGAGTGGAATAAAATTATTTGGGACAAGCCTAATAGCTTTACTTATGTCTTTGTAAAACAAGCAGGGCAAGGTATCGTTAAGGAAAATAAACGACTGTTTTGGTGGCTTACTTTTGGGTTAGGTATTCTTGGCGCATTATTGTACATTATCCCTAATGTTATTGTGAAAGGACCCCCAGGCGTCAAAAACAATGGTATTTGGTTCAATGCTGCAACCAACAGAGGCTGGATTGGGTGGTTTGTATTTGTGTTTTTAGTTGGCTTTTATCTTCTCCTATATTTTTGTCCAAATTATATTGTTAACTGGACGTATCTTGTAGATCCAATAAGTGAACTACTAAGTGGTAATTTAGCAAGCCAATGGTTTTTGTACGGTTTTTTATACTGTGTCGTTATGAGTGTCATGGCGCTGCGCATGTACATTAAATATCGTCATAACAAATATCAAATATTACGAACCAGCTCCGTATTATTTTTTCAAATTGTATTTGCGTTTTTAATTCCTGAAATATTAGTTCGTTTTGAAAAACCTTGGTATGATTTTAAAAATGCTTTCCCATTGGATTATGACTTCTTTTTTAGCTGGAATTTAGATCAGTTAATCGCAAGTGGTGGTTTAGGATTATTCATTCTTGTTTGGGGCATTTTGTTGACACTAATCATCGTTCCAGTCATGGTATACTTTTTTGGCAAACGATGGTACTGCTCTTGGGTTTGTGGGTGTGGAGGATTAGCTGAAACATTGGGAGACCCCTATAGACATCTTTCAGATAAGTCTTTAAAAGTTTGGAAAATTGAACGATGGATGGTCCACGGCGTTTTAATTGCGGCATTGATAATGACCGGTTTTACATTGTATTCTTATTTCTCTGGAGTGGCGACAGTGCTTGGCATTAAAGTTCAAACAATTCAGGATATTTATGGATTTTTAATAGGCGCCATATTTGCTGGTGTTATTGGAACTGGGTTTTATCCTATTTTTGGTAATCGCGTATGGTGTCGCTTTGGTTGCCCACTAGCTGCTTATCTAGGAATCGTACAGCGCTTTAAGTCAAGATTTAGAATTACCACGAATGGAGGACAATGTATTTCATGCGGAAATTGTTCGACATATTGCGAACAAGGAATTGATGTTAGAGCTTATGCACAAAAGGGCGAAAACATCGTGAGAGCTAGCTGTGTTGGATGTGGCATTTGCTCAGCTGTTTGTCCTAGAGGTGTATTAAAGTTAGAGAATGGCCCTGAAAAAGGCCGTATTAATTCAACTGAAATACTGCTTGGTAATGATATTAATCTAATGGATTTAGTGAATCAAAAATAACTAGCAAAGTATCGTACTTTTGTCATTGTAAAGTAATTATCAAATGCCAATTATTAAAGTTATCATTCCCGCCTACAATGAAGCCGATTCAATCTCTCATGTCATTCATGACATCCCTGAAATTGTTGATGAAATAATTGTTGTCAGTAATAATTCCATAGATGCTACCGAAAAAAATGCCAGACAATCTGGTGCTACCGTACTTCAGGAGTCACAAAAAGGATATGGTTATGCCTGCTTGAAAGGGATGACATACATTGCTGAGCAACATCAAACACCTGACATTATTGTTTTTTTGGATGGAGATTACAGCGATTATCCTGAAGAACTAACGAAAATAATACAACCCATACTTGATAAGGATATTGATTTTGTAATTGGCACAAGAACTAAGCATTTGAGAGAGCCAGGCTCCATGACAATGCCGCAAATATTTGGGAATTGGTTAGCCACAAATTTAATGCGAGTTATGTTTAAATCAACATTTACAGATTTAGGCCCCTTTCGTGCTATTAAATATGATAAACTATTAGCTCTTAATATGGAAGACAAGACCTATGGCTGGACGGTAGAAATGCAGCTGAAGGTATTAAAACAGGCGTTTAGTTATGTCGAAATTCCTGTTAATTACAGAAACCGTATCGGTGTATCAAAAGTTTCAGGAACCATAAAAGGAGCTATCTTTGCTGGAGTAAAAATATTAGGATGGATTTTTAAATATAGCTTCAAAAAATGATTATAATTACATGTATCATAGTTCTGTATTCTCTGGCTCTTTTACTTATTTTTATGTATGCCTTAGCGCAATTAAATTTACTTTTTAACTATTTATCAGCACAAAACAAAATAGATATCAGCAAACTTTTTGATTTTTCAAATCCAAGTGAAATTCCCTTTGTTACTATTCAACTGCCTGTCTATAATGAAATGTATGTCATGGAACGTTTATTGGACAATATCGCAAAGATAGATTATCCAAAAAATAAGTTGCAAATTCAAGTGCTTGACGATTCAACAGATGAATCCCTTAAAAAAACAGCTGAACACATTAAAAAACTACAAGTGTCAGGATTAAATATCATTCACATGTTAAGAGATACTCGTGAAGGATTTAAAGCAGGAGCATTAAAAGAAGGTTTAAAATCTGCCACAGGCGAATTTATTGCGATTTTTGATGCTGATTTTTTACCTGACTCCAATTGGTTAAGACAAACAGTTCCTCATTTTAAAAACACAGACATCGGTGTTGTACAAACCCGCTGGGGTCATATCAATCGAAATTATTCATTACTTACCAGAATTCAAGCCTTTGCACTTGATGCACATTTCACACTAGAACAGGTTGGTCGAAGCAGTAAAGGACATTTCATTAATTTTAATGGCACTGCAGGAATTTGGAGAAAATCATGCATTATAGATGCTGGGAATTGGGAAGGCGACACCCTTACAGAGGATTTAGATTTAAGCTACAGAGCACAATTAAAACAATGGAAATTTAAATATTTAGAAAATGTAGAAACACCAGCTGAATTACCAATTGTAATTAGCGCAGCACGATCGCAACAGTTTAGGTGGAACAAGGGAGGTGCTGAAAATTTCAGAAAAATGATGTGGAGAGTCTTAAAAAATAAAGACATTTCAATAAAAACTAAACTTCATGGCTTGCTCCATCTTTTAAATAGCACCATGTTTTTAAATGTACTCATCGTAGCTGTTTTGAGTATTCCTATGCTGTATATAAAAAACGAGTACACCCACCTTAAAATGTATTTCTATGCAATGAGTTTTTTTGTTGTCAGTTCAGTTATATTTTATGTTTGTTACTGGTTTATGTACAAGAAAACATATGGAGCAAATTTTAAATCGTTTATTAAATATACAGCTGTTTTTTTTACATTTTTCTCCATAGCTATGGGTTTTTCATTACATAATTCTATCGCAGTGATAGAGGGACATTTCAGAAAGCGAAGTGATTTTATTCGCACACCTAAATTTAATGTAAACACCTTAAAAGATGGTTGGAAAGGCAATAAATATGTAAAAAAATCACTGTCAATTTATGTTATTTTTGAAGGTCTGCTTGTGCTTTATTTTGCCTTTGGAATGTACAGCGCTTTTGTCGTGGGAAACCAAGGTGGAGATTTCGGGTTATTCCCATTTCATTTAATGCTTTTCTTTGGTTTTGGCTATGTTTTTTACAACTCATTGTCATCTAAAATTTAATGCAAACATATTTTTTTGAAACATATGAATAAACTGGTTGTTATTTATGAAAGAATTTTAAGAGATGTCTAGCGTAATACCGTTTTTTAAGAATTTTAAAACACCCATAATATTTGCTATTTGTAGCATTCTGATTTATTATTCATTTGCTTATAATCTAGAGCGTACAGAATATGTCAAACTTATCAGTCTGTATCTCATCTTATTTTTTTTCTTCTTTAAAATAATTCGTCTCAAATTAGAGAGTACGAAAATCTTGACATGGTTTTCCTTTGGATTTAGAGTGATTTTCCTTTTTGCAATTCCCAATTTATCACAAGATTTCTATCGTTTCATTTGGGACGGACGAATGATTCTTGAAGGATTTAATCCCTATTTAAATACGCCAGAATTTTTTATTTCTAGAATGGATTTTCCAGTGAACCAAGCCCAGATATTATATGACGGTATGGGTATTCTAAACGGAAGTCATTTTACAAATTATCCCCCGCTGAAGCAGTTATGCTTTGTCATTGTAAATGTCTTCTCCAAACAGAGTGTTTTAGGAAGTATTCTTGGACTGAGGTTTCTCATTATAGCAGCTGATTTTGGAACGTTGTTTTTTGGAAAAAAACTTCTTAAAAGATTAAAACTACCAGAAAAAAATATCTTTTTATATCTTTTAAATCCTTTCATAATTATTGAGCTTACTGGAAATTTACATTTTGAAGGAGTCATGATTTTCTTCTTAGTTTGGAGTCTGTATTTATTAGACATTGGTCGGTGGAGATTTGCGGCTCTAGTTCTTGCACTATCTATTTCAGTTAAACTAATCCCACTCATATTTTTACCTCTCTTCTTTCAAAAACTAGGATGGAGAAAAAGTATGGTCTTTTATGGTATTATTGGTGTTGTAACGATCTTGTTATTCACTCCTTTTTACTCAACACAGTTTCTTCTCAATTACACAGAAACTGTTGGCTTGTGGTTTCAAAATTTTGAATTTAACGGAAGTCTCTATCTTGTTATGAGAGAAATTGGATATCTCTTTAGAGGCTACAACGAAATAGCTCTTATTGGGACGTACACTGCCGCTTTCGTTTTTATTATTATTGTAAGTATGAGTTTATTTAGAAAAAACAACCAAATGGTATCGCTTATTACAGGAATGTTACTAGCATTGTCTATTTACTATTTCACGGCAACAACAGTACATCCATGGTATGTAGCAACATTATTGTTTTTATGTATTTTTACATCCTACAAATTTCCATTAGTTTGGAGTCTTACAATTATCTTGAGTTACCTGTCTTATATAAATATTGGAAACGCCGAAAAAACAGAAAATATTTGGGTAATTGCCTTGGAATACCTCCTTGTTTATGGTGTTTTTATGTGGGAATTATTCGTTAACCGAACTACTAAAAAAGTCTTTTAAACAGAGACTCAATAAATGGATCTTAAAAATCAATAAAGATTACAACATTTTAAGCTTACTAATCTCTAATTCTGTAAGATGTTTCCAATGACCACGAGGAATGTCCTTTTTGGTAAGATCGGCAATCATAACACAATCTAATTTTATAATATCGTATTTCAGGTGTTCAAAGATTGTTCTAATAATTGTATTCCCAGTATTTTTAATTTTTAAGCCAATTTCCTTTTTGGGAGCACCGTCAATGTAACTAATATCTTCTACTGTAACAGCTTTTCCCGCAACTTTAAAACCTTCCTTTATCTGTTTTAAATCTTCGTATTTTAAATTTTTGTCAAGTTCAACTTGAAATAACCTTGTGACTCCGTGCTTAGAATTGGTAAACTTGGCATGTACTAAATCATCATTTGTAAACAACAAAAGTCCCATTGAATTCCTACCCAATCTTCCAATTGGTCTAATGCGAGAACTCGTTGCATTCGATACCAGGTCCATAACAGTTCTACCTTTCCCTTCACTGGTTGTAGTTGCAAAGCCTTTTGGCTTGTTTAGCAAAACATAGGCCTTTTTTTCTGGGGAAACTCTAGATCCATCAAAACGCACGTCATCATCTAACATCACTTTAAAACCCATTTCTGTGATAACTTTTCCGTTTACGGTAACGCTGCCGATACTAATATGCATGTCAGCTTCGCGCCGAGAGCATATCCCTGAATTAGCGATGTACTTATTCAATCTAATTGCGTTCGAATTTTTAGATGCGTTTGTCTTTTTGGTCTTCAAAGAAGAATTACCCTTTGCGCTATTAGCAACTCGTTTGCTTTGTTTAGCGGTAAAATTATTTCCTTTGTTATTACGCTCCCTCTGCTTTGCCATACTTCAAAATTTTTGCAAAGGTAAGACAATACTTTGCATTAACTAATATAATTGACAGTAGATTGGCGTTCTCTATTGACAATCAACTTCGTGACATCTGGACGAGAATAATGACCAACTGGATCAAAATTTTGACGCTCTTCATAGATACGATTAAAATTAATAGTTTCAATTATCAAACCTTCCTTGTCAATTACTGGCTTAACAACCCACTCTCCGTCAGGACCAGCTATACAACTACCTCCATTGGTTAAATAGCTTGGTGCTTTGCTCATGATTTCTTGATAATGTGGAGTACTTTTAGGAAAATTAGCATTACACATTAAACCCGACACAGAAACAACATAGGATCTTGATTCTCTCGCTATAAAACGTGTAATATCTTTTGTATTGTGGTCACTTCCAGGCCAAACAGCAACGTGTAAATTCTCACCCAAACCATATAAAGCAGCTCTTGGTAAAGGCATCCAATTTTCCCAACAATTTAAGCCTCCGATAGTAAATTTTTTCAATGGATGAACCTGTAAACCATGCCCATCTCCGGGTGACCATGTTAAACGTTCATCATGAGTAGGTTGAAGTTTCCTATGAACTGACTTTATTATACCAAGTTGATCAATATACACTAATGACGCATAAATACTATGACCACCACGGTCTCGGGGTTTCTCAATGACACCCAGATAAATAGCTATTTTATGAGTTTTCGCTAATTGACAGACCGTTTCTAAATCACCATCTTCAATGGTAATAGCATTTGATAAATAATGGGCATGCAACTCTTTATTTACTTTTGTATTCCATTCCGCCCCACCAGTCAAGGCTAACCAAAAGGGATATCCCGGAATTATCCCCTCTCCAAATACAATCAACTCAACATTTTGTTGTGATGCCTCAAGAATTGCATTTTTTACTTTTTTTAAGGTCGCTTGTTTGTCTAACCAAACTGGAGCAATTTGAGCCATGGCAATTTTCAACTCATTTTCTATCATAAAATTCGATTTAAAAGTAAATTAATATCAATCAGTAAAATACTAAAAACACCAGCCACAAGAATCACTTTTAATATGTTGTGGAGTACTAAATATTGAAGCTTGGAAACCGCTTTTTGTAAAAGTAAAATGAATATGATGAGCAAAAAAATACTTAAATAAAAAAAATAATTCATTTTACCTATATCAAATTTAGTAATTAAAATATAGGTTGGGAGTAATGTAAAAAAAGATAAAGCCGTTAGCATGATCCTTGCCACTTTTTCCCCATAAACAATTGGAACTGTTTTATAACCAAGTGTAAGGTCTCCCTTGATATTTTCAAGATCTTTAGTCAGTTCTCGCATACTTATTACTAAAAACAAAAATATAGCGTGAAAGACAATAACCGTCTGGAAATTTTTGTAATAAAGAAATACTGCAAATATTGGGGTTATTGTTAAAATAGCAGAGGTAATGTTTCCTACAATTGACAACTTTTTCAACTTATGAGAATAAAGCCAAATCCCAAAAACATAAATTGAAAAGAAAATAAACGCTCTCATTGAAACTTGACTCGCAGAGATAATGACAATTAAAACAAGAAAAACATAAAAATATAGTTTAGTTTTTTGACTTATCAGTCTATCAAGCATTGATTTTTGCGGACGATTAATTAAGTCTTTTTCTGAATCGTAAAAATTATTAATGATATATCCTCCTGCAATGGCAGCAGCAGATGCCACGACAATAAAAAACAACTTTACATCAAAAATAATTTCACTAAGAGGGGTGTCAGGAGCTAGTATATAAATTGATGTGAAATACTGTGCCAAAACAACAATCGATATATTAAAGCCTCTAATGACGGAAAACATACTGAAAAATTTCAGTACCACATATTTTTGTTTTCGAAAAAGCATCGTTCTTTTTTTAGAAGTTATAGACAACTTCTAAATTATACGTTGAGAGTGAATTTTGTGCACGCTCTATATCTTGCGTAAATCCAAGAATATAACCTCCCCCACCTGAACCACAAAGCTTTAGATAGTAATCATTTGTCTCAATACCTTTTTTCCATAACTCATGGAATTGTTTCGGTATCATTGGCTTGAAATGGCTGAGAACCACCTTAGATAATTGCTTAGTATTTTTAAATAGTGATTTTATATCTCCTTGTAAAAAATCATCAACACAGGCATCCGTATGCTTAATAAACTGATTCTTAATCATTTTTCTGAAGCCCTCTTGTTTCATTTTTTCCATGAAAATATTTACCATGGGAGCTGTTTCACCAATAATCCCACTATCCAAAAGAAAAACGGCTCCTTTCCCACTACTTTGTTGTGAAGGAATCCCTGTAGCTTCAATATGATTATTAGAGTTTATTAATATGGGTAGGCTCAAATAACTATTCAAAGGATCAAGACCTGAAGATTTTCCATGAAAAAACGACTCCATTTTAGAAAAAATCATTTTAAGTTTCAAAAGTTTCTCACGAGTCAGATTTTCTAAAATTGTTATTTTTTCATGAGCATATTTGTCGTAGATAGCTGCTACTAATGCACCGCTGCTTCCAACACCGTATCCTTGAGGAATGGACGAATCAAAATACATCCCTTCATTAAGATGAGTGATCAATGATTGATAATCAAACGACACAAGTCGTTCCTCTAAAGTCTGTAAATGTTTTGCAAATAATCTAAGATTTTGGTTCGACTGTATTGCGTCTTCAGAAACATTATCATCCATTTTTAATGCCCCGTTATAAAAACTGTATGGAATGGAAAGGCCCTTAGAGTCCTTAATAATACCATACTCACCAAAAAGCAATATTTTAGAATAAAAAAGAGGTCCTTTCATATAATCTTAAACTTGGTTAGCTTTTGCTCCAAAACCAACTCTATCACAAATATAGTGACCATTTTGGCAATAAACAACTAACTCATTCCTAATGAAATCATAAATCTGGGGTGCTTCATGGTCAGGAAATAGGACATGCACATTTGCTCCAGCATCCAATGTAAAGCATACATGTAAACCTGTAGCTTTTCTGAAATCCCATATTTTATTTATTATTTTCAAGGTATTAGATTTCATTAAAATGAAATAAGGTGTGCTTGTCATCATCATCGCGTGCAAAGTCAAAGCTTCACTTTCAACTAGCGTTATAAAATCGTCAAGAAGTCCTTGTTTTAATATTATAATAAGTTTAGACAGGTTTGTGTTTGCTTGTTGAAAGCGTGTTTCAGCAAATGGATGATCATGCATTAATTCGTGCCCAACAGAACTACTAACCTGTTTTTCACCTTTGTCAACTAATAAAATTGTATCGTGATAATTTTTAAAATTATCATGCACCTCGAATGGATATTTTACACCAAATAAATTTGAACTTTCTGGATAATCTTCATGTTTACCCCATACAACTAAATCTCCTTCAATACTTCTACAAGCACTTCCAGATCCTAGTCTTGATAAAAAAGATGCTTTTTGCTTAAAAAGTATGTTTGACATATTTGGATTAAGCTCTTTTTCAATTCCCATCAAACAAAGCGCTAACGCACTCATTCCAGATGCAGAGGAGGCAATTCCCGAACTGTGTGGAAATGTGTTTTCAGTCCTAATCACAAAATGATAATGCCTAAGAAAAGGTAAAAAGGTTTCCACCCGGTAAAAAAATGTCTCAATTTTTGATCTAAAATCATTTTGAATTTTATTATCTAAAAATATCTCAAATGAAAAGTCTTCGTCGGTGGTTTTATTACAGACTTCTAATTCTGTAGTTGTTTTACAGACATCCAAAGTAAAACTAATAGAGGGATTAGCTGGGATTTGATTTTTTTTCTTACCCCAATACTTGATCAACGCGATATTACTTGGGGACGACCATGAGAAACGTTTTGAGACTATATCTTTCAAATAGTTACTTGGAATAAAATCTTTTTCTGTCATATCAAACAATCAAGCAGCAAAGATACTAACTTTCCCGATGTGTCACCAAAAACAAAAACTCAATACGCATGATTCATGGAAATTGATTTCGCAGCTATATATCCTCCTGTCCATGCATTTTGGAAATTAAAACCTCCAGTCACTGCATCAATATTTAAAATTTCTCCGGCAAAGTATAAAGTGGGATATAACTTGCTTTCAAAACTTTTAAAATTAATCTCCTTTAAATCAACCCCCCCAGCTGTGACAAATTCTTCCTTAAAAGTGCTTTTTCCTTCAACACTGAAGATTGCTGTTGTCAACTGTAAGCTTAAGCTTTCTAACTGTTGTCTTTTTACATCTGCCCACGTCGTAGCCTCAAAAATATCAGAGGCTTTTACCAATTCTTGCCACAAACGTTTTGGTAATTGAAATTGTGAAAACTTAGAAATTGTTTTCTTATTTAATCGATGTTTACATGCTTTTAGAGCATCAAGACATTCTTCCTTAGTAAGACTTACGAAATTAATTTCTACTTTAAATTTGTAGTCTCTTTTAGCAAATTCAATGGCACCAAAGGAGGATAATTTCAAAATTGCGGGTGCACTCATACCCACGTGAGTAATCAACAAAGGGCCCGTACTCATTAAATCTGAATTCTTAACTTTTATGGTTACATGGTTAACCACTACGCCTGGAATATTTGATATCCGCTCATCCTCTATTTTAAAAGTAAAAAGTGACGGAACAGCATCAATTATGGTATGTCCAAATCGCTTTAACAATGCCCATATTTTTGAATTACTACCTGTTGTTAATACCAATGTTTGGGACTGAAAAACACTTTTAATTGTTTCAATTTTCCATCCTGATAGTTCTCGAATAAATGATTTAACAGACTGATTGTAAAAAATATCAATATGATGCTTCTTAGCCTCATTTAAAAAGCAATCTACAATCGTTTTTGATGAATCTGATGTTGGAAACATACGACCGTCTTCCTCAATTTTTAATTGAATATCTCGCTTCAGAAACCAATCGATGGTATCACCTGTCATGAATTGATGAAATGGACCTAATAATTCTTTTTCTCCTCTTGGATAATTCAAAACAAGTTCTGAAGGTGTGAATTCTGCATGGGTCACATTACACCGACCACCCCCAGAAATTTTCACTTTTTGCAATCCTTCATGACCTCTTTCTAGAATGGCAATTGTTAACGATGGTGACATTTCGGCAATATTTATTGCCGTAAAAAAACCTGCAGCACCTCCTCCAATAATAATGACATCGTAATCCTTCATTTATAAATACTTCTATGTAAATTTAGCACTAATAGCGATGACTACCATGAAAAAACTCATTCCCTTTCTTTCTTTTTTATACTTTTCATGCAACACAGGAAATTTGACAATTATAGCCGAATTGCCAGAGACGTTAAATGAAGTTTCAGGAATTGAGCAAACCCCTAACTCAGACGTTTATTGGATGATTAATGATCATGGGAATACTCCTATTATCTTTGGGGTTAATTTATCTGGTGAAATACAACAACGATTAATAATCAATACTAATAATCATGACTGGGAGGATTTAGCATCTGACGAGGAGGGTAATATTTATATCGGTGATTTTGGAAACAATCATAATAAAAGAAAAAATCTATCGATATTGAAGATCTCTAACAAGTCTCTTAATAGCTCTAAAAAAATTGATGCTAAAACGATTTCATTTTATTATCCTGAACAAACAAAATTTCCGCCAAAACACTCGGAAAGACATTTTGATTGTGAATCCTTTTTATTTTTTAAGGACAGTTTATTTTTATTTACAAAAAGTAGAGATCACAAAAATATCGGTAAAACAAATCTATATAAGATTCCAGCTAATGAAGGACATCACAAAGCACAATATATTTCAACATTTTACACAAAAGGTGACATTGGATCTTGGGTTACTTCTGCTGACATCAATAGTTCAGGAAATAAAGTTGTGTTACTTACGGAAAAATCCATTTTGATGTTTTCTAACTTTAAATCAAGCAATTTTTTCACTGGTACATTGACTGAAATCCCTTTTAATTTTATGTCACAAAATGAAAGTGTCATTTTTAAAAATGATTCAACTTTATTCATTACTGATGAAAAGTCTCGTAAATCAGAAGGAAATTTTTATCATTTAATCTTAGAATGATGAAATTATTAGTCTTTTTTATTTTGCATGATATATTTTTCTACAATAACAGCAGTGATTATTACCAAATAAAACTGACCTATTAAGCCAACAAGAACTGCCGCTTTTTGTGCAACAGGCAAAACTGGATTGATATCTCCATATCCAATCGTTAAAAGTGTTATAAAAGCATAATATAACAAACTGTCCGAATGAGTTCTAAAGTTAGCACTGTCCATTATTCCAGTTCCTGAAAAAGCTCCAGGAGAAATCAATTCTATTGACATAAATAAGAAAAACGCGATAAATCCTAACGAAATATAACCACTCATTAGTCCAATCATAACGTTTTTAGAGACCTGTTTTGACTTCCATACTTGATGAATTATGTTCCAAGTAACGATGACATAGAATAAAAAATAAACAGAAAATCTAATAAGTATATTCTCAGAACTCCTGGTCCCGTAAATCATATCCGAACCAAAAATAAACGCCGAAATACTAAACAGAATGATACAAATCCAAAGAATTTTTTTCTTTTTAGAAATAATTAAAATCCCTGAAATGATACTAATCAAATAAATGATAGGAAGCATTGAAAATTCAAAAAAATCCGCAGGAAAACATAAAGAACCAAATAAAACTGCAAGCTGTGTGGTTAAAAAAATCTCAAAACGATATGTATAAAGCCCATTATAAATCACACGTCCATTATCTTTTCATTAAACTCGTAGCCAGTATAATTCACCTTAAATAATATACTGTAAAATGCTGGTATGAATAATAAAGTAATTACTGTTCCAAACAACAAACCAATCATGATGCTAACAGCCATGCCTTCCCACATTTCACCTCCACTTAAATACAACGGAATTAAACCTAATACTGTTGTAAAAGTAGCTAATAAAATAGGTCTAAAACGCTGTAAACATGCTGCAATAATGGCATCTTGGATAGGCCTATTTATAATATTTTCTTCAATCTGAATTCGATCAATGAGAACAATCGCATTATTGATTACAATTCCCGCTAACGAAATCACCCCTAAAAAAGGCATAAAACCAAATGGTTCTTGAAACACTAATAGACCAATAACAACGCCAATAATTCCTAGAGGAATTGTTGATGCGACCATGATAGTTTTTCGAACTGAATTAAATTGTATGATTAAAAGTAAAAGTATAATAAATCCAGATAAGGGAAGATAGCTAATAACTGCTCCCATGTTTTCAGCCGTATTCTCTGCATCTCCTCCAAATTTATACGTATAACCATCAGGCCAATTTTCAGAAACGTTCATCATGTACGGTGTCATTTCTTTCATAATAGCCGAAGCATTACCATTCGAATTTAATTCACTACTAACATTAATAGTTCTATCAATATCCAATCTTTTTATTTTAGCGTATTGCCATTCCGGTATGATTTTAGCAACTTGAAGTAGTGGAATACTTTTTCCGGAACCCTGAGCATAAATATTCAGTGTTTCAATAAATGACAAGGTTTGTTGCTGTGAGGAATTTCCGCGCATTATTATTGGTATAGACTTGTCGTTTTCTCTATACTCCCCTGTGGTAAATCCATCCAAAACCGTCTGTAAAGATGTAGCGATGTCAGCACTAGTAACCCCTGCTAATTGCGCTTTATTTTGATCTATATTAACAACAAACTTCTTTGTTTTTGGACCCCAATCATCCTTTATGTTTTTTGTTCCTTGTACCGTTTTTAGCTTCTGCTTTGTTTGTTCGGATAATTGTGCCAAGACATCAGGGTTATCTCCTGATATTTTAATTTCAATTGGTATTCCTCCACCCCCTGAACCCAGTAATCCAACTTTGATATCAGCATTTGGGAAATTATTAAAACAAAAAGAGTCTAACTTTTTTACAATAGCATTATTATAGTTAAAATCTGAAGTGTTAATTAATATGTGTGCATAACTTGGGTCAGGCTCGTCTGTAGTATACCCCAAATCATAAGAAGAAGGCCCCGAACCAACATATGAAGACCAATCAGTGACACCATTTAATTTATAATCAGACACCACTAATTCTGAATTGATGTATGACTCAATATCTTTGATCAGGTTACCTGTGGCCTCTATTTTTGTGCCTTGAGGTAAGTTTACGTCAACGGTTACCATATTTCTGTCACTGTCTGGAAAAAAAATAAATGGTATTTTCCCAAAACCAAAAAGGGACAGAAAAAAAACTGATACGATTACAAAAAGCACCAAACGTTTATAGGCTAAGGCTCCTAAGATTAAGTTCTTATAGTAATATTTTAGAGTATTTATTGTCTTGTCAATAAATGTTGGTTTTTTTTCAGATTTTGGAGTTACTTTCAAAAACATAAAACAAAACAATGTGATAACTGTTAGCGCCAAAACCCATGAAGATAATAACGCAAGTGATATCACAACAAATATAGGACCAACAATATCTCCCATAGTTGACTCTGCCATATAAAAGGCTAGAAATGCTGCTGATGTTGTAAGCGTCGAAATTAGCAATGGTGTAAATAATTCTCCACAAGCATCGATAGCAGCTTCTTTTGCAGAAACACCATTTTCCATTTTAACCATAATGGTTTCAGCGACAACAATTGCGTTATCTACCATCATTCCAAGAGCCATTATTAAAGCTGCCAGTGTTACTTGATTCAATCCCATGTTAATCAGACCCATTAACATGAGTGTCATGATGGTTACCATCGGTATTAGACTAGCAATAATACTGCCTGTTCTTAGACCTAGAAAAATCAACATCACGAGAAGCACAATGGCAATTGACTGAATTAAATTAACAACAAAAGCATTAATTTTGTTATCAATGTAGGTGTCAAGAGATGACAAACGTTTAAGTTCTAAACCTACAGGTAAGCGCTTTTTCCAATCCTGAATAACTACATCTAAATCTTGACCTAATTGAATTACGTTGGCCCCCGTTTTTAAGCTGACATGCAAAGAAATAGCATCTTGACCATTCACGGTTACTAATTGTTTTGGAGGATCTATATAATCTTTTTTTACAGTCGTAATATCACCCAAATAAAGTAATTTTGAACCATTACCTACAGGTATGAGGGTTTCTTCAATGTCTTTTAATGAGTTAAAGTTACCTGACGGCTCCAAGATAATACGCTCATCTTCAAGATTTACTTGCCCCCCAGAGCTGAGTATATTTCTTGAACTTATAATTGCTTGAAGTTTTGAAGCGGACAAACCATATTCCTTTAAACGAGCATTATCAAATTCAATAAAAATTCGTTCATCCTGAACGCCCCCTAATTCAACCTTAGCTGCCAAATCTAATTTTATAAAATCATCTTTGATGTCATCAATATATTCCTTTGCAGTTGCGTATGAAAATCCATCGATCACCAAGCCCACGGCAATGCCAAAAACTTCACCAATCCCATCATCGTTCAATACAGGAGAAACGCCTGCTGGAAGCCCTTGAATTTGAGATAATTTTCTCCTAAGTCGATCCCAAACAGGCTGTAAATCTTCTGGCTTTACTTGATCTTTTAATTCAACTGTCACTACTGACAATCCTGATCTAGACGTACTACTAACTTCTTTTAATTCTGGTAATTCCTGGACAACTTTTTCAACTTTGTCTGTAACTAACTGCTCCACACGCTCTGGTCCTGATCCCGGAAATGACGTGACAACAGTGGCAACTCTTACCGTATATGGTGGCATACTATCACGTGATAGAGATTGGTAAAAAACAATCCCCAAAATCATAATTGTAGTTAATACAGTAAATGTTATTCGGTTTCTATTGATTGAAAATGCTGCTAAATTCATTTCACCTTAATTTAATTTTACTTGTTGCCCGTCTAACAATGTTTGAAGACCAGCTGTAGCAACTTTTTCTCCTAACTTTAATCCTGACTTAATTATAATTCCTTCTTGAGTAAAATCACCAATTATGATGGTCTTCTTTTTGACAAAAATTTTATCTTTAGAATCATCAACAACAAATACAAATCTACCGTTAGAATCTTCACCAACGGCTTTTGTAGGTACAACAAGTTGCTTCTCCAAAATTACACCTGTATCAAACTCAAATAAGACTGTTGCAACCATGCCACTTTTAATGCGTTCATCTTTATCTTTAATCGTCACGGTTACTGGGTACGTTGATGTATTTGAGTCAATTGACGGTGCAACCTCAGTGACCACAGCATTAAACATGTCATTTTCAATAGCTGTAAATTGAACTTTAACATTCATACCTTGATTGATATCATTGATAACTGATTCTGGTAAACCTAGTGATATTTCAATAGCTGTTCCAGCATTCAGTACTCCAACAACTTGTCCTGGAGACACATTTTCATCGACCTCCGCTGAAACTGTCGCTATTATTCCATCCTCCAAGGCATACAAATAGCCATATTGAATTTTGTCTTGTTGAATTGCAACACTGCGTTTTGCAGATTCGAAACTTGCAACTGCTGTACGATAAGAATTCTTAGCGGATTCATAGTCGCTCAATGAGGAACTTCCTTTCTCATAGAGAATTCTTATTCTGTTTAAAGTTAGTTTGGCAGTGTTCATTTGAGATTCAGAACTGTTTTTAGATTCAATTGATGACTCATAGCTCAATCTCGCTGACACATTATCTAAAGATCCTAATAATTGATTTTTTTTAACTTTTTGCCCTAATTTCATATCGAGCTTGGTAATTATACCGCTACCTCTAAAACTGAGATTTACTATTTTCTCTGTTTTCGCAGATCCACTGAACTGTCTCATTTTTTCACTGCCTAAATAAGCAACTTCTCCAAATGCTACCGGACGTAAAACCACCTCTTCTTTCACCTGTTTTTCTCCGCAACTTATCACTAAAACTAATGCTAAAAATCTGCTGATTTTGAATATTTCTTTAAATGGAAATGTCATAATTTATATTAAATATTAATCGTTATTTCTGGTAAATTCTAAAAAGCGTTGAATAAAGGCTTTACGCTCAATTTCATCTTGTAATAAAAAAAACAATCCTAATGAACGCTCTAACTGCATAGCGCCTTGTAAATAATTGTAATTGGCACTTGCACTTGCCAATTGCGCTTGTAAATAATTATTTTGAGCATCTAAAAGCTGAACAATATTGACAGCTCCATTTTCATAAGATGTCTGAGTTAAATCAAGAGCCTCTTGTGCTGTTTCCTCAAATACTTTTGATAATTGAATATTTGAGATTTGATTAATCAATTCGAGTACTGCGTCATTAATATTTTTTTCAATATTCAAATTCACGGCCTCTTTAGAAACCTCGAGTTGTGATTTTTGTATTGCTGCAATTTGCTTGTTAATGTTTTGCTTATTCTGATTAAATAGTGGCAAGGATACATTTAATCCCACGGTATAAAACTTATCTGGCAGATCAGAAAAGCCCAAAGGAAAACTAGAGCCAACCCCCGATCTTGACAACTCATAATTATACTGTCCCTGCAAAGCAACTGTAGGTATAAAACGGCCCACTCCAAACAATTGTTCACTTCGTTCTGTTGCTTCTATATTAAAATTGAGTGCCTTTAATTCTGGAGCATTGGCCATGCCTTCCTGAACTAAAAATCGTACAAAAGGCAATCTCAAGCTAGGGTCATCTAAAAATTGACCAAGCTGTTCATAATTGTAATTACTAAATACACCTCTCTTTAATTCCGCTTCTTCAACATCAATTTTTGTGTTAATAGGATTATTTAATAATTGATTTAAGTTGAAAAAGGCTTGTTCTAATTGATTGATAGCTTCAATCATTTCTTGTGTGTTTTGTGCCATCTGAGACTTGAATCGCAACACATCAGACTTTCCTGATTGCCCTGCCTCATAATTTTCAGTAGCAATCCTCAAATTGTATTTTGTTAATTCTAAATTTTGATTTTGTATGGTGACATTTGCCTTTAATATTAAGGCTGTAAAATAGGCTGTAGCTGCTTTAAAAACCATATTTAAAGATTCGCTATTATAATCTTCTTGCTGTGCTTGTAAAAGAGATTTTTGTATACTAATATTTGCATTTGCCGGTTCCGATAAAATGGTCTGTTGTAATATTAGATTTGCTTCTGCCGAGACTTCTGGATTTTGACCATTACTAACTGCTGCTAATTTTGGATCAATATAAGCTCCTGAAGCGCCAACCTTAAGACTTGGTAAATAATCACTTCTTGCAAGCGCCACCTCCTTTTGTCCTAGGCTTATATCTTTTTGAGTGACTTGCAATTGAAGATTTTCAGCAATAACCTCCTGCATAACATCTACAAGCGAATAGGTTTTGTCAGACACTATTTCTTTTGGATTTCCAACAAAATTAGTGGATGCTATTAAACTATATTTTAATGGCAATCCAATTTTTTCAGCAGTATTGTAATTGACAGTCAAATTCTGTTTTGAGTCAAAATTAGTACTTATTAATGCCCTGTTTTCACCACTAATAATTGATTCTACTGTCAATGCTATCTTTCTAAAAAACTCATTAAAATCAGATTGATTATGGTTTGTTGCAAGAATTCCATGAGTCACATCTTCGATTGGATTAGCAGTAAATGAGGGTAATTTTTTTTCGATAAAAAGATTTGCTAGCTTCTTTATTTCAGTATCGTTTAGGTAAAATCCCCCCGCAAAATAAACAGCATCAATATCTTCTAAATTTGAAGTAATATCCAATACGTCATTAAAGGCTATTACCTTAATATCAACATCTAATTCAGACTCAATAACTTTAAAAATATTTAAAATCGGTAAATTATCTGTAAAAGTCTTCTCGATAATCACTCCTATTTTAGATGGATTTGATAGTTTTTTAAGAAGTTTTATGTCATTAGTATAAGACAATGAACTCCAAATAGGCGTTAAATTTTTTTTCTTCGTAAAAAACACCTCTTTATCTATCAATTCTTTACTCAAGGCGCCGAAAAGAATGGTAGGCTTTACGTAATTTGTAATTTTTGTAATCACCTTATTATTGACTATTCCAAAAGCAATTATAATATCAATAGCAGGATCATTAGCGAGTTTATCATAATGATTTAAGGCAACATTTGTGTCAAAATAGTTTACTAATCTGCCTGTCTCGGGAAATTTCACTAAAGCATCTTCACCCACTACAGCTGTGATTTCATGCTCTAGTTCATTTAGAATAGAAATAACTTCAGAGGTCGTGTTATCCAACAAAAGACCTATGTTATAAGTTGATTTAATTTGTGCCTGAACAGCAACATTAATTATAACAGTGAGCAATAAGAAATATCTCTTTTTCATATAAAATATTTATACCAAGTAATAAATGTAACACTTTAATCCCAATTATCTAAACTATGTTTATACGTGTAACCTTGTGCCCATTGGAACCTCTATGTTGTATCAATTTTTTAAAATCCAAACCCTATCTTAAATGCTAGCCTTGCACCTTCTTCAGAGAAAAAAGCAGAAAGATTTCCAACTATCATATCAGCACCATTAAAAAATACTCCTCCTCCAAAAGACTGATGCCATTTTCTTGAATTTTCTTCATCCAACCATACTCGTCCATAATCAAAACCTCCATACAAGCCAATATCTAATGGAAGTAATGATGTTTTTAGTTTGCGTATATTTATTCGGAAATCAGTACTTTGAACAAAGCTATTATTTCCTGTAAAACGTTCATTTCTATATCCTCGTAAACCGGAATTTGCCCCTACAGTTGCAGCTTGATAAAATTCAAAATTATCACCAAAATTTAAATGCCCTAAGAATTTAGATGCAAGAACTAGTTGTCCATTTGAAGATATTTTATGATCCAAGGCTACGGATGGCTTAAGGTAACTGAAGGATTTTGAGGTCTTAATATTTGACTTATATCCTAATTCAATCGTTGTTTCTAAACCTAATGTTGGAAAAGCATTGTCATCCCTATTCTTGTAACTGTAAGCTATTAATGCTCCTAAAAAATCATTTGTTAAATTCTTAGTATCATCAACAACTGAGTCAATAAATCTGTTTAGAGATTTCTCTATTTTTATAGATTCATAGGACACACCAAACCTCACACTTGAACCCAAATGGCCACGCCATTGAATTGATGGGTTGATCAAAATAGTTCTTAACTTTACCCGATTGTAATCTAATGAAATCTCATTATTATCAATTTCAAGATTGGGTGTTTCATTTCCAAATCCAAAAAAGTTCACTGCATAATTTGGACTTGTAAATTTAGAGTTTATATGTAAGTTTGTTTGGCCAATGATATTTGCAAACTCTCCCGTGTAACTCATATCGAATCCATTTGTAGCGAAATAATAGAATGCTGAGAACTTGTGTTGTGCTGAAAACGGATTCCTCTCAAAATGATTTTTTGTATTGATATTTATCAATCCTATTTTAAATCCATCGTCTGGATTAGAACCAAAAGATGGAATTAGTAGATTTGAATTATATTTTAATTTTTTATAATCATACACGTTCGTTTCATAATTATCTGTCAATTTTCTCAACCCCCTTTTAGTCACAAATTCATTTTCTTTGGTTTTAAAGTCATATACCACAACTTTCTTTCCATTTTGAACATTGTAAGTGTCTTTATTTTGCCCACCAACTAATCTTACTTTAATGAAATCTGTTCCTTGACCTGTCACTTCAAAGCAATCATCATCATCAAGACCGTAGATCCATATTTCTTTAGTTGTCAATTTACTGTAGGTTTTTTTAAAAAACACATCTGATTTAACCCCTTTTTTAATACGGTATGCGGTTACAGTTGTCTTATTTTGATGACGCTTAATTTCAAAAAAATCATCTTTATTTGTTCCTTTTACAACACCGTATTTATTGATCTCTAAAAAATACTGATCTGATATTGTTTGCAAATTTTGAAGCCTGCCAATAAGTTTTCTCTTGATTTCTTTAATAGATTCATCTGAAACCTCTTTTGGAAAAAAGGTGAAAGCTTCGTCAATGACCTCTTCACTAATATTAGTTGTAATAAGTTGTACTTGTTTATCCCAAACAGTTTTTACGGACTCATTAATTAACGCCATATCAAGTGGGTATGGTTCTAAATTAAACCATTTTGGGCTTTTCAACTCTTCACCATACGACTGCATAAGTCTTAAAGACGGTAAAATTTTAGTAACAACTCCTAGTAGAGCTCCGTCTGCCATAATTGAAAATGCTTGATCTCTATCTCGAGGGACAGGACGGTAAACAGTTTTGCTTTGTTCCTTAAATTTTGCCCATCGCCACTGATCTTCATGTCTATCCCAATCACCAATTAACATGTCAAACAATCTTGCTCGAATATAAGCAGCCTCATCTAAAACAACATCTTCATCTTTGTGCAACTCCTTTAATAAATCTGTAGTACTAATAAGCTTATCTGAATAACCGAAACTTTTTTGATTACCGTGACCGTCAGACGCTCGTTCTTCTATCATATATAATTCATCTCCAAAATCATCGTTGTAATATCCTAGTGCGTTTTGTTTTGGAACATAATACAATACCGGGTTTGTATGAAAAACTCCAATTTTATCGGCTAAAGTACCGATAGTAAAAGGAGCATAAGGATGAGACCCTGTAAAAACATCTAACAATAAGCCTTCCGTATAAGTGTCTCTAAATTCATCTTTAACATATTGATTTTTAAAGGCCACTGCTTGCAGGTATTGAACCGCATTTTTTCTCAACGCACGCATGACATACTCGCTACCGCGACTATCTTTTAATCGTAACGATTTGGATTGATGACCTCCTCCTTTTCTTACAGGCAACAAACCTCCAAATAAGGTGTCCAGATTTACGATTGGCGCTTCTACTTTCACACCATAATATGTTCGATAACGTTCTCCCCAAATTGAGGTGTAAAAATTAGACTTTTTGATTTCCTTTTCCGCATATATAGCACTCCTTTGAAACTTTGAGAAATTTGAAGGGTAAGTAACAGTGGCCTTCTTGTTTGCACTAAAAATTTCAGTTTGAAACACCTTTTTATTACCAACGCTTGAATAAAAAGCCACAACACTTGATCCATCCTCATTTATATCTAGACGAGCAATCCCAACAGATCCGTAAGAAAATAGTCCTGTACCAACCGTTCTTGTAGCACTAGATTTAGATCCTGAACCACTTACTATTTGAGGTAAATTATCTTCAACTATATATTGTAAACTATGTTCATGACCCGAGACAAAAATTGTCTTTTCATTTTCTTGAGAAAGCGTTATAATTCTGTTACGTAAATCATTATAACGCTTGTTTTGCTGATCTACTGTTGTAACACCACCGGTCCTTCTGAGGATATTTTTTATTGTCCCTATAATTGGTAAAGGTTCTAGATGAGATTTAAATGAATATTGCCCTCCATGAGGGCCATTAGTGAAAATAGGATGATGTAATGCGACAATCGTTGTTTTTCCCCGAGCCTTTTTGATAAGACTCTCGTACTCGTCGAAAAAACTCTCACGAGTTTTTATTTCACAGTTACTGTTTATTCCGGGATGCTTGTCCCAATTTGTTAAATACCATTCACTATCAATTATAATAAGAACAATATCTTTTGAGATATCTACTTTTTCTATTGGACAACCATTCTCAGGTAAAAAAGAATTTTTACCAATCTTTTTTTCAATGAACTCTTCTTGACGCTTTAACCCTGTAATTCCTCCATTATACCAATCATGATTACCGGGGATAAAAATGGTTTCCCCAGAAAAATTTGAAACTACATTTGTTTGTGCGTTTAATTGATTAACAGCATCAACCCTACCTTTATCATTTTTTTTTGGAAGTCCTTTTGGGTATATATTATCCCCTAAAAAAATAACCGTACTATTGTTATTAGCCTTGTCTAATTGCTTCCTTAATAAATCCAAAGCTCCCGATTCATTAGCAGAATTTCCTGCATCTCCAATTAAATAAAATGAATGAGAAACTTTTTTTTCATTTAAAAATTCTACATCATTTTTTGTTTCATATTGAGGTTTAAAATTTGCACAACCACTTAAGTTTATAAGAATTACAAAAGCGATACAGATGGTTAATTTTATTTTCATGTGTCAATTTCAATATAAAATTGTTACTAGCCAATTATTTTAATTTGTTAGAATGTAACTTTCGAAGCTTTGCTAATTTTGGGGCAATTACAAAACTACAATAGCCTTGATTTGAATTGTTATTATAATAATTTTGATGCTCCTTATCAGCCTCGTAAAAAACATCCAGCATTGTAACCTCAGTAACAATAGGCTTATTAAAATAAGATGACAAGGTATTTATAACTGAGGAGGCAATAGTTTCTTGATTACTATCGTGAAAAAAAATTACTGAACGGTACTGAGTACCTTTATCTGCACCTTGTTGATTTAAAGTTGTAGGGTCATGTGTTGTCATAAATATAACTAATATATCCTCATAAGTAATAACATCAGGTTGAAATGTGATTTGAATGACCTCAGCGTGACCTGTGAGTCCAGAGCATATCTCTCTATAGGTAGGGTGACCTGGTACACGGCCACCAGAGTAGCCTGAAACCACCTTTTTAATTCCATTAACTTGCTGAAAAACTGCCTCTGTACACCAAAAACACCCTCCTCCAATGGTAGCTAACTGCAGATTTTTATCCATTTCTTTAATCTTTATCAATCATAAGAGACTCAGAATTGATGCAATAACGTAATCTACTAGGTTCTGGCCCATCAGGAAACACGTGTCCTAAATGCGCATCGCAGGTATTGCACATAACCTCCATACGAACCATTCCAAAAGAGTCATCTTTTTCGTATTTACAAGCATTTTCTTTTATTGGTTGTGTGAAGCTTGGCCATCCGGTTCCAGAATTAAACTTAATTGTTGAGTCAAATAAGGGGGCTTGACAGCAGACACAATTATATTTTCCATCTTCATAACTGCTACAGAAGGAGCCACTATTTGGCCTTTCAGTTCCTTTTTGCCTTGTAATTCTAAATTGCTCAGGTGTTAAATTTAACCGCCAATGAGCATCCGTTTTTTTTATTTTAAAGTTTGGAATAGGATTTCCTTTAACTGAAAAATTAATAAGATCTTTCCAGGTAAGCATCGTGTAATTTATTTTCTTCTAGATAGTTAACAATATTTTTATCTAATATCAGAAATATTTTACTTCTTTACAACAAAACGTAATTTTAAAACAGGTTTAATTAAAACAACTATTATCTCATTTAGAAAGGTTTCATAAAGTTTAGTATTTTTACTGAAAATCATTGATTTACATGGAGATACTCATTTCAAAAACAGAAAAATTTGTCATTGAATTATTTAATAATAAACTCGATAATAAATTTGTATTTCACAACCTCGCTCATACCCAACAAGTTGTTGACAATGTCCATCAATTAGTTGAAGTATCAGCTATTGAGAATCGAGATAAAGATATTTTATTACTAAGTGCTTGGTTGCATGATACCGGTTACACCGTAAGTTCTAAAAACCATGAAATGGAAAGTGTCAAAATAGCAAAGGCCTTTCTTTTAGAAAACAATTGTAATGCTTCTGATATTGATACTATTTCAGCACTGATTATGGCAACTAAAATCAATCATCATCCAAATAATGACAATGAAAAAATTATCCGAGATGCCGATTGTGGTCACATTGCGAGTAAAAATTACATCCAAATTGCAGAACTTTTGCGAAAAGAATGGGAATTCACCTGCAACAAAACATTAACAGAACTTGAATGGCTGGAAGAAAATATAAATTTCTTAGCAATTGAGCATCAATTTTACAGTAATGAAGCCTCACAGATATGGGAAAAAGGAAAAAGGAGAAATTTGTCAGAATTATTAAAAACTCAAAATAAACTAAAACGAGAAAACTCAAAATTAAACTACAAAAAAGAAGAATTAAGTTTTAAAAAAAATAAGATTGAGTTACCTGAAAGAGGTATTGAAACAATGTTCAGGGTAGCACTACGAAATCACATTACGCTCAGTGATATTGCAGATACAAAGGCAAATATATTATTATCAGTTAATGCCATAATTATTTCCTTAGTGCTATCAAATCTCGTCTCAAAATTGGATAATCCATCAAATGATTATCTCATATGGCCAACAGTTATTTTTACAGGATTTACCGTTGTGTCTATCATACTTTCAATTCTTGCAACTAGGCCAAATGTTACTCAAGGTAAATTTAGTAAACAAGACGTTGCTGCTAAAAAAGTAAATCTTCTTTTTTTCGGCAATTTCCATAAAATGGCACTAAATGAATTTGAATGGGCCATGGGAGAAATGATGCAAGACAGAGATTACTTATATGGCTCCCTTACAAAAGACCTCTATTTCTTGGGTTTAGTTTTGAACAGAAAGTATAAGTTACTAAGGTTGACATACTCTGTGTTTATGGTAGGTATCGTTGTTAGTGTCTTGTCTTTTGCTGTCGCCTTTCATTATTCATAAAGTAACCGCATGATTAATTGATTCTAAGCCTTAATTTCCTTCATTAAGTCGGTATAGGTGTAAAATGCCTTATCATTTTTTGTTGCATGATAAAGAACACTTACCCGTATGGCTTTCAGACCTGTGACAGCCTGCAAATCTTGTAACTCAACAATTTCGATATCATTATCCAAATAGTTTTTCGATTGAAGGAATTTAACATATCTTAAATATTCTATTTCATCTTGTTTTTGAGAGTACACAATACTTATTTTGCCTTTTTTAGTAACTCGTTCACTGGTTCCTTTAATATAAGCTTTATCTACACGTTTTTTTACTATTTCATAACGTGCATTATATGTTCCGTCCACATCAAATTGTTTTTCATCCATTCTAAAACTTATCGATAAAGCCTGATTAAATACCAAAATCATTGAAGCCACGTCTAATGAAATCGGAAAATTAGATTGCATTTGATAATAAGCATTTTCCATTTCACACATCACTTGTAATTGCCACAATCTTAAGTTATATAGATATATAGAATTAAAACTATCATTTTTTGTAATAGACTCTCCTATATACATATTATGTTCTACGCCATCTGTTTTAAATCGCTCGAAGTAATGCGGATACATCAATTGTGCTTCCTCTTGTTTTTTATCTAAAAGGGATGCAAGTTCTTTATTAATAGATGTCATGGTGCTATCATACTGTTTCCTATGGTAATATAACACATGTAATTTTTTATCAATATTACTACGGTATGACTTGAGGTCATCAACAAAGATATTTCTCTTTGTGAAATGTTTAAAAATACTATTGATATCCTCCTTTAAAAATCGAGTTACTTGTTGCTCCGTATCAACTTGAAAGTGATGATCTAATTGATCAAGGTAGTTATTAATTTGAAAAATATGTTGTTCATAAATCGGCAATGACTCTTGTTGAAAAGCTTTCTCTAAAACTAATTTCACCAGATTTAATTGTGCTTTTAAATCTTCTTTAGTTGCTTGGTTTCGTGCTTCTGAAGAACCTTTTACATCAATTTGTCCATACAAGGGATACACGTTATCAAAACCAATTTTATTAAAAACAGGGTTTTGACCGTTTAATTCGTTCTTAATGAAATTTTTCGCTTCTTTTTCAAAACGCCAATGAACACTTGGATGAATGGACGTGCATTCTTTTTGAATAATTGCTTCAATTAAATTTTTTCTATCTTTTTTGATGCGCTCAACTGCAGAAATAATAAATGGCATAACATCTTCCAGTTTATTGGCACTTATACTATTCAAAACCGAGGGCTCTTTTGAGACAATTTCAAGAATTCCCATCAAACCATCATTATTTGCAAGTGGTGCAAAAATAGCACTTCTAAAACCTTGATCCTCAAGGGATTTTAAATGAGGAGCTGGAGACTTATCAAGTAATATCTGAACATCAGAAATCGAAAAGTATCTTTTTTCCTCCAGTAATCTTTTTTGAGACCAATCACATAAGATATCAGCACATTTAGAAGCTTCATTTTTATAGAGTAAAAAGCTATCCAACCCTGACGTATAAGCTCTTTCAAAAACATCTTCATGTTGGTTATAAATTGAAAATCCAACTTGAATATCATTTAAGCCCAAAAGAGATTGAAATATTTTATGAAAACTATCCATACCACCTTCAGCTCTTCGCTTATTTCTTCCAATTAATGAAGATTTGATATTTGAAATAGATTGATCGTCAGTGACATCAAAAATATTTGATATAACAAATCCCTTAAACAAATAACTAGATGGCGGAAATTTTTCTTTCCAGAGTTCAATATTTTCAAAATTATCAAGTAATAACTCAAAATCTTGCTGCGTTATATGAGGTGCGTGTTTTTTAGGAATTATTTCAGTGAAATCGGCATTATATAGTATTTTATAGTATCGCAAAATTCCGTTTACATCAGGGATTTCATAATAAAAGGGTCTTTTAAAATTTATATTATATCCATAACAAACGTTCAAAATAATGGCACAAGCAATAATATACTTTTCATCAGACGGCATATACCTTAGGTTTAATTCAAAATTTGTGCCTGCCGTTTTCAGAATATTTCTAAATCGATCAGAGGCATTAAAAATTAAATTATGAAATGGTACTGAAGCTGTCTTTATCTCATTTTTTGTGAGAATTGCACTAAAAGCATCTTGCAAAATCACACTTATCTCTTTTTCTCTAAGCTTTAAAACAGACACATCGCTAAATCCATCTCGTAACTCAGGATAATTCTCTGCAACCTCTAATATTCTTTGTGATTTACTTACAATATGTTTATCTGAGTGCTTTAAAAGCTCACTGTATTGCAAGAGTAGTTTATTAAAACTTACTTTTATTTCTAAAGGAGATTCGAAACCTTCGTTTATATCTTTCATCTGAGCACATTAAACAAACAAAGTTACAAACTTTCACAATCAAATCATCATCTTTGATTGTCATAAGCTTAAACTAAAATATTGTCAATCAATTATTTGAGTAATTTGAAATAAAAAAAAGCCTCTTGAAAACAAGAAGCTTTTTAATCGTACAGGCGGAGAGACTCGAACTCTCACACCTTGCGGCACTAGATCCTAAGTCTAGCGTGTCTACCAATTCCACCACGCCTGCAAAATGGATTGCAAATATAAACATTCCTTTTAATATTCAAATCTATCCATAAAAAATAATATCGCTTTTTGTACTTTTACAAATCATTAAATTTAGTGACTCATGACAGGTATAAAATCATATATTGATACCCACAAAAATAGATTTGTAAACGAACTTATAGAACTTCTCAAAATCCCATCTATAAGTGCTGACTCAGCATACAATAACGATGTTTTAAAAACAGCCGAAGCCACTGCAAAGGAATTAAAAAAAGCGGGGTGTCAACATGTTGAAATTTGTGAAACCAAAGGACACCCTATTGTTTACGGTGAAATTATTATTGACACAAAACTACCTACAGTTTTAGTGTACGGTCACTATGATGTACAACCACCAGATCCCTTAAGTTTATGGAACTCTCCACCCTTTGAGCCCATTATTAAATGTACAGATATACATCCTGATGGAGCAATTTTTGCTCGTGGTGCCTGTGATGATAAAGGCCAAATGTTCATGCATGTAAAAGCCTTGGAAATCATGAATCAAACAAATCAATTACCCTGCAATATCAAATTCATGATAGAAGGAGAAGAAGAAGTTGGAAGTAACAACTTAGTTGATTTTGTTAAAGAACATAAAAAAAAATTAAACAATGATGTCATCTTAATTTCAGATACAGGCATGATTGCCAAAGATGTCCCCTCAATTACAACAGGTCTTAGAGGGTTAAGTTATGTTGAAGTAGAAGTGACAGGGCCTAATCGCGATTTACATTCAGGATTATACGGTGGTGCTGTGGCAAACCCCATAAACATTTTAACTAAGATGATTGCATCGCTTCACGATGACAATAACCGAATTACAATTCCGGGATTTTATGATAAAGTAGAAGAGCTTTCTTCCCAAGAACGCAATGAAATGGCTAAAGCTCCTTTTTCTTTAGACGCTTATAAAAAGGCATTAAATATTAATGCTGTTTATGGAGAAAATGGTTACACAACGAATGAACGAAATTCGATAAGACCAACACTTGATGTCAATGGTATATGGGGTGGCTATACCGGTGAGGGAGCTAAAACCGTAATTGCAAGCAAAGCATTTGCTAAAATATCCATGCGATTAGTTCCTAACCAAGATTGGCAAGAAATCACGTCACTTTTTAAAGTACATTTTGAAGCCATTGCGCCAGAAGGCATATCGGTAAAAGTAACACCTCATCATGGTGGCCAAGGCTATGTTACTCCCATTAATAATATTGGTTATAAAGCTGCTTCAATGGCCTATGAAGACACCTTTGGGAAAAAACCTATTCCACAACGCAGTGGGGGAAGTATCCCAATTGTTGCTTTGTTTGAACAAGAGCTTAAGAGCAAAACAATACTTATGGGATTTGGGCTTGACAGCGATGCCATACATTCTCCTAACGAGCACTTTGGCCTTTTCAATTACTTTAAAGGCATTGAAACCATTCCGCTCTTTTACAAATATTTTGTAGAATTATCAAAATCCATTTAAATAGCTTGAATCTTTAGCCTTTTGAAAAACACGCATTATAAACAGTTCTTATTACTAAATATCGCCACGTTGTTTATAAGCACTTCAGGTGCTTTAGGCAAGTTTATTGAAATGCCGACACCTGTTATTATTTGGTGGAGATCTTTTTTAGCATTTGTTATCCTATTATTGTTTTGTAAGCTTAGAAAAATAAGACTTACTATTTCGTCTCGAAAAGATTTATGGACTTTTATTTTGAGTGCCGTATTTATGGGAGCGCATTGGATAACTTATTTTTATTCACTCAAATTTTCTAATGTAGCAATTGGTATGCTCTCATTGTATACATTTCCTGTCATGACAGCACTTTTAGAGCCTTTCTTTACAAAGGTAAAGTTAGACCCTACTCATATTTTTCTTGGTTTTATGGTGTTAGTTGGCATCTATATTCTTGCTCCTGAAATGACTTTAAATAGCTCACATGCCCAAGGGGTATTGTTGGGTTTACTTTCAGCTTTATGTTATTCGCTTCGAATATTGATTCTGAAACAACATGTTGCGCATTACAATGGAACAATGTTAATGATGTATCAATTACTCATACTCACATTTATCTTAGCACCGTTTTTATATTTCATGGATACATCTGGAATTCAAACGCAATTTCCATACGTTATTATATTGGCCTTATTTACTACAGCATTAGGACACTCCATGTTTGTTCATAGTCTAAAATATTTCACATCAAGTACTGCAACTATTATGACAAGTGCTTTACCTGTTTACGGCATTGTAATTGCATATATTTTTTTAAATGAAATTCCAAATAAAAATGTCTTAGTAGGAGGGTTATTAATAATCTCTACTGTCATCATAGAGGGTGTTAGATCTCAAAAAAAGAAGAAGAAAATTTAATTATAGTTTCAGGATTTTTTATCTTTAAATCATGTTTAATGCACTTCAAATTACGAATGGTTTTATAGAAAACAATACAGATTTTAGTTCTCTCATTTCTGAATTGAGAATTGGATTTTCTGCAAATGAAATTATTGTCCCTCAACGACACCATCATGATTTCCCAAATCCCGAAGCAAACACTGCATCAACATTATTACTAATGCCGGCATGGAATCCAAGCAAAGAGGCTGGTGTCAAAGTGATTACGGTTTCTCCTGAAAATGGACAATATAATCTACCTTCTATTCAAGGAACATATATTTACCTAGATGCTGCAAAAGGTGATGTAAAGGCCCTGATTGAAGCTAAAAATTTGACAGCTAAGCGTACTGCAGCAACATCTGCTTTAGCATCCTTTTACTTATCTCGAAAAAACTCAAAATCACTCTTAATGATTGGTACAGGAGAATTATCTGTTAATTTAATTAAAGCTCATGCCTCGATTAGACCTATAGAACAAGTTTACATTTGGGGCAGAAATTTTGATAAGGCTTTGGCTATTTGTAAAAAGTTTTCAGAAACGACTCAATTTTCAATTGAAGCTATTAACCATATCAAAGAAAAAATATCTGAAGTTGATATTATCTCGTGTGCAACCTTATCAAAAACTCCTTTAATTTTTGGTAAATTCCTAAAAAAAGGACAACATATTGATCTTGTTGGAGCCTATAAAAAAGACATGCGAGAGGCCGATGATATGACCATAACAAAAGCATCGATTTTCATAGATAGCTTTCAGAGTGGCCTTGAAGAAAGTGGTGATATTGCTATTCCCATTAAACACGGTATTTTAAACCCTTCAGATATTAAGGCAGATCTTTTTGACTTATGCTCCAACCTAAAAAAGGGCCGTACTCACGAATCTGAAATAACGGTATTTAAATCCGTTGGGCATGCCCTTGAAGATTTAGTAGCTGCCAAATATTATTATAATAAAATTAGCAATGAGTAGCATTTATCATAATATTAAAACAAATACTAATTTTATCCCACCAACAAACTGGTTGCAAATCAAAACAATTGATATGCATACTGGGGGCGAAGCTCTTAGAGTTATTGTTGATGGCTTTCCTGTTTTAAAAGGAAGTTCTGTTTTAGAATTTCGTCGATATTGCAAAGAACATTATGACGATTTACGGAAGTTATTAATGTTTGAGCCACGAGGTCATGCAGATATGTACGGTTGTCTGTTGCTTCCTCCAAATGATGAGAAAGCAGATTTTGGTATCATTTTTTTACACAACAACGGTTACTCAACCATGTGTGGTCATGCTATTATTGCCATTTCCACCTTGGCTGTTAACATGAAATGGATCAGTCCACGTGAAGGAGATAATGTTTTGAAAATAGACACTCCTTGCGGTAGAATTTCATCTTATGTTCATGTCAAAAATGGCATTGTTCAACATGTGCGTTTTCACTGTGTTCCAAGCTATGTTGTCGGGTTGGATAAAACAATTATTTTAAAAGATCTTGGAACAATTACTTATGATTTAGCTTATGGTGGCGCTTTTTACGCCTATGTTGATATCGATAAAAATGATTTTACATTTGACCTGTCTTCTCAACACTACCAACAATTAATCAATATCGGTATGAAAATAAAAAATGGCATCATGAGTGCTGATAATTCTATCATACATCCCTATGAAAAAGATTTAAGTTTTCTATACGGAACAATTTTTATAGATACCAAAAAACAAGCATCAGGGGCCAATAGTAAAAATGTATGTGTCTTTGCAGAAGGTGAGGTAGACCGATGTCCCACTGGATCGGGAGTTTCTGGAAGAATGGCTATTCATAAAATGCGTGGTGATCTCGATATCGGTGATATCATGACTTTTGAGAGTATTACAGGTTCCGTATTTAAAGGATCTGTTGTATCAGAACAATTGTACAGTTCATTCAAATCTGTTATCCCACAAGTAGAAGGAACTGCTTACATTACAGGAATGCAAACATTTGTATTTGACCCAAAAGATTCCATAAAAAATGGATTTATATTAAGATAAAAATGTAATTTGTAGTGCAATCTTCCCAGACAATTTTAATTTAAATGAACAGTCACCATTCAAAACCTTCTGCCCAAGAAGCAGAAAAAATACTTTTTAAACTATACCATTTAAAAGGGAAAGCGTTCCGTTTGCCTGGGTTTGTAGACTTTAATTTTAAAATTGTTATCGATGGTGAAACACAATACATATTAAAAATTTCGCGTGAAAACTCAAATAACAAACTCAGGTTTTTATTACAAGACATTCTAATCTATTTAGAAAAAGTAAGTACTGACTTAATGATTCCACAAATTATTTCTGATCAAAATGGAAACTTTACTTCTGAAATTTGTAATGGAAATAAAAAACAAACAGTAAGACTATTAAGTTGGGTTTCTGGAAGAATATGGAATGATGTAAATCCAAGGCTTGACAAACTTCATTACAGCTTGGGCGAAACCTGTGGAAAACTTACTCGAGCTCTTCTAAATTTCAAGCATTCGGAGGCTCACGGTAAATTTGAATGGGATACTGCAAACGCATTATGGACTCTAGAACATAATCATCTTTTTAAAAAAGAAGAAAAAAAAATCATTAGCGCCTTTCAAAAGCGTTTCGAACACAATTTAGCCTCATATAAAAGATTACGTCAATCTATCGTGCACAACGATGCAAATAACTATAATATTATTGTTTCAAAGGAACTATCAAATCCTAAGGTCATTTCTATTATAGATTATGGTGATGCTATTTACACGCAAATAATAAACGATGTTGCTATAGCTTGTTGTTACGCTATCATGGGGCATCAGGATCCGTTGGAAGCTGCATTACCAATTGTGTCAGGATATCATTCTGTTTTTCCATTACAAGAAACAGAATTAGAACATCTCTATCTTTCAATCGCTATGCGCTTGATTATTTCATACACCTCATCTGTTATAAATCAAACACAAGAGCCTAATAATGAATATCTGCAAATTAGTTCTAAACCCGCTTGGAATCTCCTTGAAAAATGGCATGATATTAGTCCAGATTTTGCACACTACAGCTTTAGAGCAGCTTGTGATTTTCCAGCTCACCCTACTAAAAAAAAATTTGACAACTGGGCTTTGAAGCATTCATTTAAAGTATCTAATTTATTTCCAACTATAGGGGTTAATCAGCTCAAACACCTTGATTTAAGTGTGTCGAGTAAATGGCTGGGTCATGAAAAAAATTTTAATGATTTAAGTTTTTTCCAATATAAAATTGACAAACTTCAAGCACAAAATCCACAACAGGTTTTAAGTGGTGGCTATTTAGAACCACGAGCTCTATACACCTCCTCAGAATATGATAAAATTGGCAATAACGGCCCGGAGAGCAGAACTATTCATCTAGGTATTGATTTTTGGTTACCCGCTAAAACACCCGTCCACGCATTATTTGACGGTGAAGTTGTTGCGGCAGTTAACGATAAGGGTGATAAAGAATACGGTGGGCTTGTAATACTCAAACATCAAGTGAATGATTTTGAGTTTTTTACGTTGTATGGTCATAATTCGATTCAAAGTGCAACTGCACATTGCATTGGAGATATTATAGCTAAAGGTGAAAAAATTGCTGAATTAGGCAGTTCTCTTGAAAATGGTAATTGGGCGCCTCATCTACATTTTCAAATTATGCTATCTATGTTGGATTATCAAGTAGATTTTCCTGGTGTCACATATCCCAAACAAATAGACATATGGAAAAGTATATGTCCTGATCCAAATCTGTTATTTAAATCCACACATCTTCAGATTCCCAACATTATTTCTAATGAAACACTTGTTAAATACCGCAAAAAGCATTTAGGTAAAAGCCTGAGTTTACAATACAAAACCCCACTTAAGATGGTTCGTGGTAGCGGAGTTTATCTTATGGATCAATATGCTCAAAAATACTTAGACACAGTGAATAATGTTGCTCATGTTGGTCATGAGCACTTTAATGTAGTACAGGCAGGCCAGGAGCAAATGGCTTTAATTAATACTAATTCGCGTTATTTACATGAAAGCATTAATCAACTAGCTGGGGAGCTTATTGAAACGCTACCAGAAAAATTGAATGTCCTTCATTTTGTCAATTCAGGAAGTGAAGCCAACGAGCTAGCTGTAAGAATGGCGAAAATAGCAACTGGAGAAAAAGATATAATTGCCAGCGAGGCTGGTTATCACGGAAGCACCAATTTGTGCGTCGACATCTCCTCTTATAAATTTGATGGGGAAGGAGGCTCAGGAGCTCCCGAGCACACACATATATTTTCGACACCCACTGTGTTTAGAGGAAAATATAAAGGTGATAACATCTCAGATCACTACGCTCATGAAGTACAACGGTGCGTCATCAATATAAACGATAAAGAACGAAGTGTAGCAGCATTTATAATCGAACCCATTATAAGTTGCGGCGGACAAATTGAATTACCAAAGGGATTTTTACAAAAAGCTTACCGCATTGTTCGAGATGCAGGGGGTGTTTGTATTTCTGATGAAATTCAAACAGGCTGTGGCCGTATGGGAAAAACATTTTGGGGTTTTCAATTACATAATGTCGTTCCAGATATTATTACAATCGGAAAACCTTTAGGCAATGGACATCCCGTTGCGGCTGTAGCTTGCACCCAAGAAATTGCTGAAAAATTTGCTAATGGGATGGAATATTTTAACACTTTTGGTGGTAATCCCGTTTCTTCGGTCATCGCAACTGAAGTTCTGAGAACAGTGAAAAAAGAAAACTTACAACACAATGCCTTAGTTGTAGGCGACTTTTTAAAATCTGAACTATTAACTCTTTCCAAAAGCTATCCTATAATTGGTGATGTTCGCGGACAAGGTTTATTTTTAGGATTTGAATTAGTTGATCAAAATTTAAAACCTCTCCCTGAGCAGGCCCAATATTTAGTCAATAGAATTAAAGAACATCACATTTTAATGAGTATTGATGGTCCAGATCACAATGTTATAAAAATCAAACCACCAATGATTTTTAGTATCACAAATGCCATGGAATTAATCTTTTATTTAAGGAAAATTTTTAGTGAAGACTTCATGAGAATTTATCAATGAAAGAATTTTTATTTTTAATATCATCTTTTTTAATTTTTGGTTGCCATCGAGCAAACCTGCCAGTCGTTAGTGAACAAATATGTCATTTCAATCACAAAATATTTGAAGTTAATAAACTCCCGCCTCGCGCCTCTTTTTTTGCCTTTGAATCTGAAGGAATGACTTCTAAAGAAGACTCAAAACGCTTTTTAAGTTTAAATGGTGACTGGAAATTTCACTGGGTTAAAAACCCTAAAAAACGTCCTAGGTCTTTTCAACATATGAAGTTTGATGATTCTAATTGGACATCTATTCATGTTCCTGCCAATTGGGAAGTAGAGAAATTTGGAAATCCAATTTATTTAGATGAACGCTACCCATTTACAACTCAATGGCCAAATGTACCAACCGACTATAATCCTGTTGGTACGTATCGGAAAATAGTAAACTTGAATTCACAATTTTTGTCAGAAGATGTTATACTTCATTTTGCAGGTGCCAAATCTGCTATGTATATCTATATCAATGGTGAATATGTCGGTTATTCACAAGGAAGTAAAACACCCGCAGAATTCAACATTTCGAAATATCTAAACGAAGGAAAAAACATAATTGCCTTGCAAATGTTTCGATGGAGTGATGCCAGTTATTTAGAAAGTCAAGATATGTTAAGAATGAGTGGTATTGAACGTGACGTGTATTTATATACGCGTCCAAAAGTTCATGTTTCTGATTTTCATGCTAATAACTCCTTAAACAAAACTTATAAAAACGGTCTATTTGAAGGAACTTTTTCAATAACAAATGATTCAGAAAAAAGTGTGTCAAAAACAATAGTTATTGAAATATTAGACAATGAAACTTTGCTTTTTAAAAAGTCAGAAAACATCTCTATACCTGCTCATTCATCAAATGAATTTATTGTAAAGACTGTTATTTATGATGTAAACCCTTGGTCTGCAGAACGGCCAGACCTCTACGTCTTGAAAATCACATTGGATAATCAGCAATTTATCACAAAACGTATTGGCTTTAAGAGTGTTGAAATTAAAAACAGTCAAGTACTCATTAATGGAAAAGCAATCTATTTTAAGGGGGTCGATAGACATGAAACTGATCCTTTTACAGGTCATGTTATTTCAAAAGAATTGATGGAAAAGGATATCGCTTTAATGAAGAAAAACAACATCAATGCTGTACGCTCAGCACACTACCCCAATGACCCTTATTGGCTTGATTTGTGTGACAAGTATGGCTTGTACGTTATTGATGAAGCCAATATTGAAAGTCATCCTCTTGCAATTTCAGAAGAGACACAAATTGGAAACGAAATGTCATGGCTCCCTGCACACATGATGCGCACGCAACGCATGTATTACAGGGATAGAAATCATCCGTCCATATATGCTTGGTCACTAGGAAATGAAGCTGGTGAAGGAGAAATTTTCAAAACAACCTATCAATGGCTAAAAGAGCAAGATAGCAATAGAATTGTTCAGTATGAACCTGCTATTGCCTCCAATTATACCGATATATTCTGCCCAATGTATCCCAAGCCTGAAAATTTAATCCTTTATGGGAAATCTGATTCAAAAAAACCCTCAATCATTATCGAATATTGCCATGCTATGGGAAATTCAGTTGGAAACTTACAAGATATTTGGGATATTATTGAAACATATCCCAATTTACAAGGGGGATACATATGGGACTGGGTCGATCAGAGCCTGGAATATGAAAACGCAAAAGGAGAGCCCTATTTAGCTTATGGGCATGACTATCATCCAGATTTACCAACTGATGGTAATTTTTTAAATAATGGCTTAGTAGACCCCTATCGGCTCCCTCATCCTCATCTGTCCGAAGTCAAAAAAGTATATGAACCGGTTCAATTTAATTATTTAGGAAATGGTGTTATTGAAATAATAAATAAAAATTTCTTTGAAAACTTATCAAATAAAATAATTCAATTAAAATTATTAATTGACGGTAAAGAAACTCTTCTAAGAAAAGATATTCCCCTCAATATAAAGCCCCAAACTAAACTTGAAATGGTTTTCCCAGAAATCCCAAATCTATTTATCCCTGAGAAACAATACATCCTAGAGGTGAATTTATGTCAAAAAGAGGCCTCGGAAATCATTCCTAAGGGGTATGAATTAGCTTGGGATCAATTCGTTTTGCACAATGGTAACAGCAGCCCGATATTAACAACCGGTAACAATTTAGAAATAATAGAGAAAAACAACATTCTAATAAAAAATGACATCACTAATCTAACTATCAATTCGAACACAGGAGAAATCATTTCCTGGAAATATCACGGGGAAAACATAACTAACCAACCTATAAAACCAAACTTTTGGAGACCTCCAACCGATAATGATTTGGGAAATGGTATGGACACATGGGCAAAAATATGGCAAGATGCAAGCTATAATTATCGTGCAAAGCTTACAAAAAAACCCAAAATAATTCAAAACCAAGTGTTATTCGAAATTCAGTATCAGCTACCAAATAACGTTGCTTATATTCAAGCAAATTTTTCTATCTTCAAGAATGGAACTATCAATATTGATATAATTTACAGCCCTTTAAAGAAAGATTTACCAAACATACCAAGGTTGGGAATGTATATGACTTTAGACAACTCATTTACTGACGTATCATGGTACGGGAAGGGCCCAAATGAAAGTTACTGGGACAGAAAAACTGGTCAAAAAATAGGGTTATATTCTGGTAAAATTGTGGACCAATTTCATCGTTATTCACGTCCTCAGGAAACAGGAAACAAAACAGACGTCCGATGGGTAAAACTATCTTCTTCTAATCTAACTTTAAGTGTAACCTCTCCTATTTCACTCAATACAAGTGTATGGCCATTTAACATGCAAGAACTAGACTTCAATAGCGAAGAAGCCTTAGAATCTGCATCAGGTCTAGTCCCTGTTACCAAAAAGCATGGGGCAGACATTAACATAGGAACTACTGTTCAATGGAATATTGATTATCTCCAAATGGGCGTTGGTGGTGATACATCATGGGGAAGATTGGTGCATCCCGACTATATAATCTCAGGTAATAACAACTATTCATATTCATTTGCTATAACTCCAAAAAACAACTCCTTATGAAACTATTTATATCCACTTTATTGATTTGCCTAGTATTCAATTCATGCTCAACTAGTAGTATTGAAAAAGATAAGAAGACAATTTTATCAATCATGAAATCTCAAGAAAAAGCGTGGTCCAAGAACAATATAGAGGCATTCATGGAAGGCTATTGGAAGAGTGATTCACTTAAATTTTTCGGATCATCAGGACTGAAATATGGTTGGCAATCTACTTTGAATGGTTATAAGAAACGTTATCCCACGAAAGACCACACTGGAACCTTAAGGTTTAAAATTAATGACATTTCTCAAATAAACAGCGCCTCCTATTTTGTGATGGGGGAATATCATTTAGTACGAAATATTGGCAATGCAGATGGTGTTTTTATGATTATCTTTAAAAAGATAAATGGTGAATGGAAAATTATTGCAGACACCTCATGCTAATCTATGAAAACACTTGTAAGAAAAGCAACGAATAAAGATCTTCCGAACTTAATGGTTTTTATGGAAGGTCTTGTTAATGCTGAAAGACCTATGGATTCTACCATCAACGAGGGAAGGGTCGTCTACTATGATTTATCTGAAATAATAAAAAATAAGAATTCAATTTTATTTGTCGTTGAACTAAATAATGAATTAGTTGCCTCTGGATACGCAAAAATTAAAAAAAATAAACATTATATAAAATACGCCAAACAAGGCTATTTAGGGTTCATGTATGTTCCTGAAAACCACAGAGGAAACGGATATAATAAATTAATTATGGACGCACTCTTAAAATGGTGTAAAACAAAAGGTGTCTTTGAAATTAGATTGGACGTGTATGATCAAAATACATCTGCCATAAGAGCCTATGAAAAGGCTGGCATGTTAAAGCATCTTATTAACATGCGCATGAATATAAAAGATTTGAATATTTAATTGCTAAGTCTAATTACCAAACGGATTTTCGATAGAGTGTGCTGGTTCAGTAAACCACTTTGGACCGTTTTTTGTCATATAAATATGGTCTTCTAGTCTTATTCCAAATTTATTTGGAACACATATCATAGGTTCATTACTAAAACACATACCTGCTTTTAATATGGTCTTATTTCCGCGAACTATGTAAGGGTATTCATGAATATCCAAACCAATACCGTGACCCGTTCTATGTGGTAATCCAGGCAGTGTATAATCTGGTCCCAAACCGTGTTCCTCAAGAATCTGTCTTGAAGCATCGTCCACTGACGCACAAGATCTTCCAATTTGAGAAGCATTGAAGGCAGCTATCTGTGCTTCTTTTTCAATATTCCAAATTCGTCGTTGTTCATCATTTACTTCTCCAAAAACATAGGTTCTAGTAATATCTGAAATATAATCATGAAGTACACATCCTGTATCGACTAAAACCACATCATTCATTTCTAGTTTTTTTGGCATTCTTACACCGTGTGGAAATGATGAATCTACCCCAAATAAAACGATACAAAAATAGGATCCAGATTCGATGCCGTAACGTTTGTGTGCCTCATTGATAAAATCAACCACTTCGGCGGCACTTATTCCAACTCTCATTATTCGTGCAACAGCTTTTTGTACTTCAAGTGTGATGTTCATGGCGTACTGCATGATTGAAATCTCTTTGAGAGATTTTATCATTCTGCACGAGGCAATAATAGATGTGGCATTTTTTAAATTTAAATTAGAATTTGCTTTTATAATACCATCAGAAATAAAAAATGGTGTTATTTCATCAATATAAACATCTATTTCATTATTATTATTGACGCCCAATATACTTCCAAGCAAGGAAAATGGGCTTTCGTGTTCTTCCCAGCATTCTACATCGCCATGAATGAGCATAAAATCAAGGATTGTTCCTTTTTCAAATTTAGGAGCGATATAAACTAAACGACCATTACTAAATAAAACAGCTCCAACCATCCGCTCACTTGCAGACCACCGCATCCCAGTAAAGTAGTATAAATTTGTTCCAGCATGCAGGTACATCGCTGAAGCATTTTGCTCTTTCATTAGGCCACAAGCCTTATCAATTCGTTTCTGAAACTCTTCTTTTTTTATTGGTTTTATTAAATGAGCAATTGGTTCAATTGCATCCAATTCTTTTTCTATAGTTGACCCTCCTATTCCCTTCATTAGGTTACTTTATTTGTCATTAAATCCTCTATATCACTGGCCTCAATAGGCATTGTTTCTGTCAAATTAATATTGCCGTTGCTTGTTATCAAATAATTATTTTCTAACCGACATCCAATACCTTCTTCAATAATGTAAATTCCTGGTTCACATGTAAATACCATGCCTTCCTCTATGGTCTTATATAGCCCAACATCATGAACGTCTAAACCGATAAAATGTGCTGTCCCGTGCATAAAATATTTCTTGTACAAAGGTTTTTTTGGGTTTTGATTTGCAATATCTTCGTGCGTAAATAAACCTAATTTAACCAGTTGTGATTCAACTAAATTCACCATGTTCTTCTCATAATCAGCATGAGCAACTCTAGGTTTTAGCATTTTACTCCCTTCTTTCAAACAATACAAGACCGCGTTATACACTTCTCTTTGACGCTTAGAAAACTTTCCGTTTACTGGAACACAACGAGTGGTATCACTATTATAATTTGCATAACAAACACCAAAATCCAATAATATCATGTCATCATCTTGACAAGTATCATGGTTGGTATTGTAATGCAAAATACAAGCATTTTTACCCGAGGCAACTATTGGCTTAAAAGCATGCCTCGATGCTCCAGATTTAATAAGATTATGTGTAAGCTCTGCTTCTAACTCATATTCCTTAATATGTGGTTGTGTTGTTTTTAAAATACGTATAAAACCTTGTACACTAATCGCTATAGCTTTTTGAATTAGATTAATTTCTTCTTTCGACTTATATGGACGCAGCTCTCGTGTGATTTTAGCAGCGCGATAATATTCATGCAAAGGATATTTTTGTTTGCACCATTTAATCATCCTGTCTTGTTGAGTTTCTTGATGTTTGGTAACTCTCTTAATGTGTTCATTGTGACCCAAATAAAAACCATCAGCCTCAAAAGCCATATACTGCAATAGCTTTTCAAAATCATGCCTCCATTCAATACGTGTTATTCCTGAAATATGGATTGATTGCTCTTTAGAAAGTCTCTCACCATCCCAAATTTTTGTATGTTCGTTAGTCTCTGAAACAAATAAAATAACCTTATTTTCTTCCTTTATCGCGTCTGGGTACAACACCAAAAGAGTATCTTCTTGATCAATTCCACTTAAATAAAACAAATCATTATTTTGAGTAAAACCCATAACATCATCAGCGTTGTTGTGTTTAACATCATTGGATGTTAAAATTGCAATTGTGTTTGGTAACATTTTAGAAACAAACCTAATCCTGTTTTCTTTGAACAGTGAGTTTGGAATTTTATGATATCTCATGGTTAAAATTTTCTGTCAGGGTTAAAAAACTCTAAATTCAAAGATGGCTTTTTAGTTGAAATAATCTCCGATACTAATTTCCCAGTAGCTGTGCTCATGCTCCACCCCATCATTGCATGACCTGCGGCAATAGTCAAGTTATTACACTTTTTTGATTTTCCAATATACGGCAAACCGTCTGGAGTCACAGGGCGTAAACCACATGCTGCATCACCAATTTCTTCAACAGTTAGTTTTACATCAGGATAATATTGAGTGGCAGCTTTAGCGATTGCTTCAACACGAACTTTATTAATGTCATGATTGATTCCTGCAATTTCCATAGTCCCTGCAAATCGGGTAAAACCATTCATTGGTGTTACGGCTGCCTTTGCCTCTGCTAAAATAGCTGGAATCTTAATTCCTGTTTCTCTTTCTGTATTAATACGATATCCCTTCCCTGCTTGAAGCAATAATTTGACACCTAATTTTTTTGCCAATAAGGCACTCCAAGATCCCGCGGCCATAACTATTTCATCAGGCTTAAATGCACGATTACTCGTTATAATAGATTCTACACCATGATTCTTCAATACAATATCCAAAACTTTTTCATTTGCATATATGTTAACACCAGCATTTGTTAAATATGCTTTGAGTTCTGTCATAAATTCTTGAGGCGTAGAATGATGGTCACACTCAAAATAAGCCGCTCCAATAGCATTTATATTTACATCCGGTTCCATTTGCTGAATTTCGAGTCGACTAACCTCTTTTGCTGCCAGACCTAATTCAACAGCATATTTAGCAACTTCTAGTTCTTCCTCCAACATTTTTTCTGTTTGACATAACATGAAAAGTCCTTTTTTTTGATAATGAAATGTAAAGCTTGGATCTTTTTTTATATCAGTCATAAGCTCCTGACTCAGGAGAGAAATATCACGAATTACTGGGGCTGCTTTTTGCACATGCTTCAGATTGCAAGACTTATTAAATGCCCAAGACCAGCGCAAAAAGTCTAAATCAAAGCGTGGTTTTATATATAACGGGCTGGCAGGATTGAACATCCATTTTAAACCTTTTTTCATAACTCCCGGGGCTGACAAGGGAATCAAATGGCTCGGGGACAAATAGCCGGCATTCACATAAGATGCTCCTGCATCAAGATTTGATTGATCTACGACTGTCACATGGTGACCCGCTTTATTGAGATAATAGGCAGAACTTAATCCAATAATTCCACCTCCAACAACTAATACACTTTTACTCATGACTCTATTATTACACTATCATAAAACTCTAAATCACCTGAAATCCATGCGCATATGGGTCATTATCATCAATGTAAATAGTATTGTATCCATATACTTTTGCCCATCCCTGAATGCTTGGAATAATGGCGTTTTTATCACCAACTATAGCGTCTTGTTCTACACGGCCAATAAATTTACTCCCTATAAAACTTTCATGCGTAAATGACTCACCTATTTTTATCTTTCCTTTTGAAAATAATTGAGCTAATCGTGCAGATGTTCCTGTTCCACAAGGTGACCGATCAATAGCTTTGTCACCATAAAATACGGCATTTCTACCCGACGATGTCGGATCTAAAGGATCTCCAGTCCATAACAAATGTGTCACATCTCGAATGGTGTCATTTTCAGGATGAATAAATGCATTTGGGTACTTCAAATTAATTCGTTCTCTTATCACTTGGGAATATTGAATAATGGTACTTGCTGTAAAATCTTGTATTCCTGTAAAGTTTGATTGAGGATCTACAATTGCATAATAATTCCCTCCATAAGCCACATCAAAGGTGATTTCACCTAATTCAGGACAATCTATTGTTAAATTCTCTGCTGCTAAAAAACTTTTAACATTTCTCAATTTTACCCACTCAACTTTTCCATTTGTTTCGTGGTACTCAATTTCAACTACTCCAGCAGGGGCTTCCATTCTAATTTTTCCAGGAACTTTTGGTTGTATTAACTCTTCTTCAATGGCGATCGTTATTGTACCGATTGTTCCGTGACCACACATCGGGAGACAACCTGAAGTTTCAATAAACAAAATAGCAATGTCATTTTCTGGATTATGAGGTGGAAACAGAAAACTACCACTCATCATGTCATGACCCCGTGGCTCAAACATCAGTCCTTTACGTATCCAATCAAAATTTTCAAGAAAATCCTGACGCTTTTCACTCATTGATACACCAACAAGGTTGGGATGCCCCTCAGTCACAACACGAACAGGATTACCACAAGTGTGTCCATCTATACAAACAAATTTTGTCCTACTCATTTAATTTATACTGTATGTAATTATCCATTCGATTTTCCATGATAGAAAGTGTCACCGTACCTTCCTCTAAAATCACTTCATGAAATTCACGGATATCAAATTTACTTCCTAAGGCTTTTTCTGCCTTTTGGCGGAGTTCTCTTATTTTTATTTCGCCTATTTTGTAAGATAATGCCTGGCCTGGCCACGATATGTAACGATCGGTCTCTGTTGTTACTTCATGCATTGATAAAGCGGTATTAGCTGCCATATAATTCAGCATTTGCTGCCTTGTCCAGCCTTTTGCATGAACCCCTGTATCAACAACCAATCTGCAGGCCCGCCACATCTCGTAAGTTAACTGTCCAAACTTTTCATAGGGTGTTGTGTATATCCCCATTTCTTCAGCCAAGTATTCAGAATATAAGCCCCAACCCTCTCCATAGGCTGACAAATATAATTGTCTTCGAAAAGAAGGAATTGTTTTGGGTAATTCATTATTTAAAGATATTTGCAGATGATGTCCTGGAACAGCTTCATGTGCTGTCAAAGCAGGAATTGTGTAGAGGGTTCTACTTGACAAATTGTAAGTATTTACCCAATAAAACCCAGCAGTCCTACTATCGTATGACCCCGAATATCTTCCTCCTGTATAATTGGGAGCAAGATCTGCTGGAACCGGAACAACACCATAAGGTTTACGGGGTAAAGTCATAAAGAATTTGGGTAACTCAGCATCTATCCTTTTAGAAATATCACGGGCAAACATGAGAAGCTCCTCAGCTGTTTTTGGATAGAATTGTTCATCTGTTCTAAGAAATTCTATAAAATCTTCAAAGGATCCGTCAAAATCTAAATCCACAATTATTTTTTGCATTTCTGATTTAATCCTTGCAACCTCTTTCAATCCGATTTGATGGATATCTTCTGCAGTGTATTGAGTACTTGTTGTAAAATAATTAATCCTATTTTGATAAAACTCTTTGCCGTTTGGAATAGAAGAAATCCCTAATTCCTTCCTTGTATTTGGGAAGTACTCGTCTTTAAAAAAAATCTTAATCTTTTTGTATTGATTAATAACATTTTCTTTAATACTAATTTTGGCAACACTGGTAATTGAATCTTTATAACTTTTCTTAAAGGATTTAGGCAAATTTTTAAATGGCTTATAAAATTCACTGTCATAGATATTGGCAACAATATGCTTTTCATAGGTTATATCATAATTATTAAAAACTGCCATAGGTTGTGACATGTTTGCTGCGATCGACGCTCTCAATAAGTCAAAATTATATGCAATTTCCTGGGGTAATTTGCTGAGTCGTTTTAAATAATTAGCGACATCTTCCTTGTTTTGGAATACAGTTTTTCCCATTCTACTTAAATTTAAATGAAAAGCAGATTCATTGGTAATGGTATTTAAGTAAGTCTTGTAAGTATTTTGATCCATTTTATCTTGTAATACAAACAATAATAATTCTTTCGATATTTTTTCACTTTTTGTTAAACCTTCTTCAGAAACATTTACCAATTCATTTTTTAATTTTTTTGCAAAATCTGCTTCTTTTTGATAGTATTTAATGGTGTTTTCAACAGTCTCATATTTATCAAATTTATAACTTCTAGCTGCCTCGTACTTCGCAATTATCGCAGTTAATTTATCTGAATTAGAACCATAGGTAAACGATAGTGTTCCTGTTACTATTAGGGCAAATAAAATTTTAAATTGATTCATAAGGCAAAAGAATTACACTATTTTTTTCGTAGTTAAATTTCCATTAACATTTCTTACAATATTTAAAGGATTATCATTTTTCAGCTCCTCTGGAAGTAAATCATTTGGCCAATCCTGAAAACTAAATGGTCGAACAAATCGTTTTATTGAATTCACACCAACTGCCGTAAATCGACTATCAGTTGAGGCAGGGTACGGCCCACCATGAAGCATCGAAGGACATACCTCAACCCCGGTGGGTACACCGTTAAAAATAATTCGTCCAACTCTATTTTGAAGTGCTGATACAAGATTAGAATAATTTACTATTTCATTATCATCTGAAATCATTGTTCCTGTAAGTTGTCCATCTAAATTAGAAATAATATCTTCTAATTGTTGCTCACTTTCACATTGCACCACTAATGAAAATGGTCCAAAGACTTCGTGATGAAGTGTTGGATTATTTAAAAATGTAGCACCTTCTACAGTGGCCACTGCTTGCCGAGCATGATTAGCTTTGACATCATTTTCATAGACAGCTAGTACTTTCAATCCATGCTGTGACAGCATTTTTGATTTATTTGACTCATAGGCTCCTTCGATATTTGGATGCAACATGCATGAAGGATCAAACTTTATAATCTCATCTGCTAACATATTCACAAAATTCGTAAGCCCTTGAGATTTTATAGCAAGAATCAATCCTGGATTTGTGCAAAATTGACCTGTCCCCAACGTAATAGAACCCGCATAAGTTTGTGCAATAGATTCTGCTCTATTATTTAAGGCTTTAGGCAATAAAATAACTGGATTTACACTTCCCATTTCAGCAAATACTGGAATAGGCTCTTCTCGTTTTGCTGCTAAATCATACAACGCACGACCACCACGAATACTCCCTGTAAATCCAACTCCTTTGACCATTGGATGTCGTACCAATTGTTTTCCAACCTCAATTCCACTCGAATTTAGATTTGAAAAGACGCCATTAGGCATCCCTGTTTTTTCAGCAGCTTTAATGACAGCACTACTCACCATTTCTCCCGTAGCTGCATGCATTGGATGTGATTTTACTAAGACTGGACATCCTGCCGCTAACGCTGCAGCCGTATCACCTCCAGCTGTTGAGAATGCAAATGGAAAATTAGATGCTCCAAAGACTACAACTGGGCCCAATGGTACATTGATTTTACGTAAATCAACTTTTGGAAATGGCGTTCTTTCTGGCTGAGACGTATCAATAGATGCATCAACCCAATTACCTTCTTCCACATGAGATGCGAACGCACGTAATTGTCCGAGGGTTCTACCTCGCTCTCCCATAGCTCTACCATTTGGAAGTCCACTTTCAGATGAATACACCTCTAACAGTTCATCACCTAGAGCTTCAATTTCATCAGCTATTGCTCTTAAAAATTGTGCTTTTTTTACTCCAGAAATTGTAGCATAAGTTTTAAAAGCTTCGGCAGCTAATTCAGCAGCTTTATTCACCTCATTTTGAGATGCTTCGGTAATGTACCACTGATTTTCTATATTTAATAAAGGATTGAACGTTTTAAACGTAATGTTCCCTTGAGCTGATAATTGATTTCCAATATAATTTTTTCCTGTAATCATTCTTGATTTATTCTTTTTAAATGCGCTTTTACATTCACGGGTTTGTGAATTATTTAAGTTGAAACTGATTTTTTTCTAATAATTTATTACAATGCTCACATGTTAATCCTTTTTCTAACATAAAGATATTATTATAATGGCACCTACAAGTTTTAATATAGTGGCAATGTTGGTCTTGTTTGTAACCCTCTTTCAATAATACCAAGAACTTTTTCTCGTTCTTTACCAAATAGTGGCAAACGTGGTGCCCGCACATTTTCAGTCCCTATCCCAGTAGCAACCTCCGCTAACTTTATATTTTGCACTAATTTAGGATTTATATCTAACTCTAACAATGGTAAAAACCATCTATAAATTTCTATCGCCTCTTGAATACGACCTACTTTTTGTAATTCATAAATGGCAACTGTTTCTTTTGGAAAAGCACAAACCAAACCAGCTATCCAGCCATCTGCACCCATTAGCATGCTCTCTAAGGCAACCGTATCAACACCGGTCATTATTTTTAGCCTATCTCCAAACCTATTTTTTATTCTTGTAACATTTGAAATATCTCTAGTCGATTCTTTTACTGCTTTAATATTTGGACAGACAACTAGTTCTTCAAACATATCAAGGGTCACTTCAATCTTGTAATCTACAGGATTATTATAAACCATTATTGGCAAAGAGGTGTTGTTAGCTACAGCTTTGAAATATGCAACAGTTTCTCTATCTCCTGCCTTATAACGCATTGGAGGCAACATCATTAAACCACTAGCTCCGTCTTTTTCTGCCTTTTGAGCAGCAGCAATAGCCCCTTTTGTAGATTGCTCTGCCACATTCATCAGCACAGGAACTTTTCCATTTACAATATTTACTGTTTCTTGAATTAAAACACTTTTTTCTTTTTCCAAAAGAGTACTTGCCTCGCCAAGTGTTCCTCCAAGAACAATCCCGTGGACTCCGGCATCTAATTGTGCTTGAATATTGACTTCAAACATGTCAATATCTAACGTATCCTTATCTGTAAATTTTGTTGTGACTGCGGGCATTACACCCTCCCATTTTAAACCCATATTAATTAATTTTATTTGATTAAAATTAGCGTAGATTTGAAAAATAAATCAGTAGTTACTTATCCAATAATAATACAATATTATCCTAAATAATTTAATTATATTATTATTTGAATATTATTTGCGTATTTTTAATGTATGAAAGTGCTTCCTTTTCAAATTCCAAAACCAGAAAATCACGCACTCTTTTATCAGGAAGATAAAGCCTTGATTTTTTATGATAAATTTCATCAGCATGATGAAATTCAGGTGAGTTATATTGCTGAAGGAGAAGGAACACTTGTCGTTGGGGATACCATTAATTATTATAAGAAAGGTGATCTACTTTCTATTGGCAGTAATTTACCTCACGTTTTTAAAAGTGATCGTTTTGCCTACAAGAATTCAGAAATGATTACACTGTTTTTTTCAAGAGACGCCTTTGGAGAAAGCTTTTTTAATTTAGAGGACTTTAGAGAATTAAAACCCTTTTTTAAAAAAGTGAGTTATGGCTTTAAATATTCGTCAAAATCAGATGAACTAAAACATCTATTCATACAATTACATTCAAAAAGTAAATTACAACGATTTTTAATTTTATTGGAAATCCTAAAAATCCTATCGAAATTAAAAACACAACCTCTTTCTTCCTACATACAGGATAAAAAATATACTGATAGCGAAGGAAAGCGCATGAGAGATGTGCTGGACTATACAATGCGGCATTATCACAATCAAATAAGCTTACGCGATATCGCAGCAATTTCTGCCATGACTAAAAATGCATTTTGTAAATACTTCAAAAAACACACAAATAAAACTTATTTTCAATTTTTGAATGAATTAAGAATTGAGAAAGCATCTAAATATCTTTTAATGGAAGAAGTTTTCACCATTGCAGATGTTTCTGAAAAAGCAGGGTTTAATAACATATCAAATTTTAATCGACAGTTTAAAAACATCAAAAAAATGACTCCCTCCTCATATCGAAAAAAGAAAAATTTATAATCTATATTTTTTTTACAAAATCTGTAATTATTACAATTTGTGTTGGACCAACTTTACCCTCAATATAATTTTTGTTATCTCGATCGAGACGAATATTTCTAACAGGTGTCCCCTGCTTTGCTATCAAACTTGACCCCTTAACTTTTAAATCCTTAATCAAGATTACCGAATCACCCGAACTTAAAACTACACCATTCACATCGCGGTGTATAGCTTCCTGTTTTTCATCCTCAATATCCATGAGAGATTTTGCGATTTCTAGTGTCGCATCCTCTATATACATCATATTTAATAAATCTTGAGGCCAACCCTCCTTTTTTAATTTAAAAAGCAGCCTCCAAACAACTACTTGAACCGGTATGTGTTCACTCCACATACTATCATTTAAGCAACGCCAATGATTTATATTTGTGATTTCAGGACTCTTTATTTGATCAAAACAAGTACGACAAACTATGACTGAATTATCTAAATGTTCGTTTGTTGAAGGTGGAATAATATAAACTTGGAGGTCATCACTCCCTGAACATAATTCGCAGCTTGATTTGCTGCGTTCTCGTAACTCATTTTCTAAACTCATGTGTAGATTTATTGTTTGCAATGATACACTTATCCCAATGCAATTACAAGCTGTTTAGTGTTTCACGTAATTTTTTAGTCATCCCCTTTACCACCATCTCGTAACTATGGTTAATAAGTTTAATTACTAATTTTGGAGACAATTCATATGTGTGTAATGCTAGAGTATTCCAATGTTTATTTGACACATACGGACCCGCATAAATACTTTCAAATGTTTCTCTAAGTTCATCAGTATAAACTGGGTCACATTTAACCGTTATTGATGCTTTTCCAGCTTCCCATTTATCAAGTGGAGCCATCAAAAATATTTTATTCATTACTTTAAAAACTAGCGTGGTATTGTTAAAAGGAAAACTTTCTGTGACAGCTTTTTTAGATATGCAATAATGTCTTATGTCATCTATATACATAATTTATTCAATTTTATATAAAATTGGCTTACTTGGGGTTGCATCATTTTCAAAAGGTGCTATTTGTAGATTTAACATGTATTTACCATCTTGTATATGATTGTAGACATAAATAAACTCCGTGATGGTAGCATCTAACCTCAATACACCATTAGTATTCCAAAAAACATGATGTCCGACGAGCTCCCCACCATCATTCTCTTTATCAACACTAGGCAAGTCAATAAGCAGATGTTTTATTCCTTTCTTTACAAGATAGGTCATGGCTTCCCTGTCAAAATAAGGCCAATTGGTGTCTGAGTACTGCTTGGATAACTTGTCCCGAGTGTTTGGGATTGTTCTTACAATTAATGCCTCTCTCTTTTTATTACCTAGAGCAAATTGAAGCTGCTTTTTTGAGATAATAAAATCTTGCATGTAATTCTCAGGAGCTACAGTGATCACCTCTGCCAAAAAGAAAAATTGCTTTAAGTGGTTATTAATACTATATTTTTCTTTGGTAATATGTCCAACACATTCAGTATGTGTCCCATGCGCATGAGGATTAAATTTAATATTATTGAAATTGATAGAAGCTCCGTCAGCTACTGTGTAGGTCTTATTATCTATTACAACTGGTTCTATGATGGGTTCTTTCAAATACCATGCATTTACATTGTTTATTGAAGCCTTCATTGGTATTGAAATATCTAAAGGTTTTGATAGATCAATTATAAATTTCTGAGACCTATAATGTACATGTGTGAGCATTGTCAAATATAATTAAATCATAAATAAATCGGAGGCTATCCCATCAATTAAAAACATGCCCTTGCGCGTAGCCTTAATATTCCCCTCTGACATTTCTAAAACCCCATTTTTGAGGTGTGATTGGGTTGCATTTATAAGATAGCGAACAAATTCAGGTGAAAAATTCTTTTCAACCGTTGATAATGAAATCCCCCAGATAGTTCTTAATCTCAGCATTATATACTCATTGTAGCGATCTTTATCGGATAAAATTTCTACCTCGCAAGGTAATGTGTCTTTTTCAAGGGAGAGTATATATTTTATATTATTGCGAATATTCCAACTGCGTTTGCCATGATGAAATGAATGTGCCGAAGGCCCAATACCCAAATAAGATTTTCCTTCCCAATATCGCGAATTATGAATAGAAAAATACTCTGGCTTACCAAAATTAGAGGTCTCATAGTGCACAAACCCGCATTTTTCTGCTTCAATTATTAAATGCTCAAAATGTTGTCGAGCTACTTCCTCATCTAGAGGCGGATAAAGCCCTTTATCAATAAAATTATGTAATGCTGTTTTAGGCTCAACAGTCAGTGCGTAACTAGAAATATGATTTACGCCAAAATTAAATGCAGTATGCAAATTATCATGCCATGTCGTTAAGTTCATACCAGGGATTCCATAAATTAAATCAATGGAAATATTATCAAAATATTTTGTAGCGTGTTTCAAACATTTTGTTGCCTCCTCTGAATTATGTGCACGATTCATCATTATTAAATGATCGTTGATAAACGATTGAATACCAATACTCAATCTGTTTATTGAACTTTGAGATAACTCAATAATGCGATCTTTTGTTAAATCATCAGGATTAGCCTCTAAAGTAATCTCTGGGTTTTTTATAACATGATAACATTTATAAATAGTATCTATCATTACTTGCAACTCTTCATTAGATAGCAAGCTAGGGGTTCCCCCCCCAAAATAAATAGTTTCTACCGATTGCCCTTCAAAATCAGTTGCTCTCAATACTAATTCTTTTCGAATCGCAAAAAGCAACTCATTCTTTTTTTTTAATGACGTTGAAAAATGAAAATCACAATAGTAACATGATTGTTTACAAAATGGTATATGGATATAAATTCCTGCGATAACTTAATGATTTAAATATAGTAACTCTGACATCATGACCTTGTTATTCATATCAATCGATTTTATCTTTATTCTGTTTAACAAAACTTTCCCATCCAGAATAATTTTTACCCACTGTAATCTTACCAGAGTTATAAAAGTGACAAACAGCAGCAGCCAAACCATCAGTAGCGTCTAAATTTTTTGGTAATGTTTTTAAATTGAGAAGACTTTGAAGCATTTTAGCAACTTGCTCTTTACTCGCGTTACCGTTACCTGTAATTGCCATCTTTATCTTTTTTGGTAAATACTCTGTGATTGGTATTTGCCTAGATAGTCCAGCTGCCATAGCCACTCCTTGTGCTCTTCCCAGTTTGAGCATACTTTGCACATTTTTCCCAAAGAAGGGAGCTTCAATAGCAATTTCATCTGGATGATGGCTCTCAATAAGCTCAATGGTTCGCTCAAAAATAAGCTTCAATTTAAGATAATGATCATCATATTTCTTTAAGTTTAATTCGTTGAGTTGAATAAACTTCATTTGTTTACCAACAACTTGTATAAGCCCAAAACCCATAATAGTGGTTCCTGGATCAATCCCTAAAATAATACGTTCTTTTTTTTTCATTACTTGCAATATTGGCAACCACTTAGTGCAACTGTAAACCCAAAGGTTGTATATATTAGATCTCCTTTAAAGGAATAGCCATCAACTTCATTGCTATACTTGTCTTTTCCTACCATTGATTTTGCAAAACTTAAATCGCAAATCAAAGCAAATCTTTTTGTTATTGTGTATGAAATTTCTGTCCCAATCAAAATATTTAAAAAAGTATAGGTATTATCTGAATCATTTGCCAAAGGTTTCGTGAAACTAATTCCAGGTCCAAAATGAACCTGTCCATAAAGATTCTTAGGGAAAATATCTAAAAAGTTTGTGAAATCATAAACAATTTGCATATTAATTCGTGAATAGTTTAACTTAAAGATTGACGAGGTTGTGGCACTTACAGCTCTATTGAACCCAAAATCTAATTTGGCTCCCGTCGTTCTACTAAAAAGATATTGAAAACCAAAATCAACGGTTGGAAAATTAAATCTTTTACTGTAATATCCGTCATTTTCACCATCATCTATTGGATTATGTAAACCAAGCGCCAGTTTCATTCTAAATGTATCTGTATCATTTTGAGCAAAGGTGGTCAATAGTCCGCACAAAAAGATAAAACTAATAATGAATATGTTATATTTTTTAATAATCACAAGCATTAATAATAAAAGTTTTAATTTGTGAATTGTTTACGTAACATCATGACACTTTCAAACAAAATTAAGGAAATGTTTTTTATGCTTTTTAAAATAAGTGTTGTGATTATTGCATTGCATTACATCTTAAAAAAATTAACTACAAATGAGCATTTAAGTTTTTCTAGTTTTTTAAAATTTTTAGCAAAAAATGACCTTTTTTTGTTAAAAACAATCATTTTTTTGTTCATTTTGTCCATTTTTAACTGGTTTATTGAAATTTTAAAATGGCAAAATTTAGTAAAAAGTATAAAAAAAATTACCATAATGCAGGCCTTAAAACAGTCGCTAGTTGCATTAACTTTTTCCATATTCACCCCAAATAAAATAGGCGATTATGCCGCCAAAACTGTCTATTTTTCAGCCTCTAAAAAATATCATATAATATTTTTAAATTTTTTAAATAATATGGGGCAATTATTTGCAACGTGTCTCTTCGGAATTGTTGGCTTGACACTTTACATAGTAAAATATCGTATCAATGTTTCACATCAAAATTTGTATCAAATACTCTCTATTGGTATTTTTATTATTCTCTTAATGCTCTTTAGTTATAAATACTTTAGACCTCATCTTATTTCTAAACCATTAAAAAAGATTGTGTCTTTGTTAAACTACGTATCTGCGACAATACAGAAAAAAAATATCTTTTTATCTCTACTTCGTTATTTAGTTTTCTCATTTCAATTTTATGTGCTTTTAGTTTTACTAAATGTTAATTTATCCTATTTTGACGCAATGATTCCCATTACATCAATGTATTTATTATCCTCAATTATACCAACAATTGTTTTATTTGATTTTGCTGTAAAAGGGAGTATTGCCTTGTATATTTTTGAAATTGTGGGAGTCAAAGAAATAACAATCATAAGTACTGTCACGCTCATGTGGCTTTTAAATGTTGTTGTTCCAACATTAATTGGAAGTTTTTTTGTTTTACGTTTCAATTTTACACACTCAGTGAACCTTACAAAAAAAGTGACGGTTAAATGATTGTAGTGTTTTCATTAATTACCCTTATTTACATATGTACCATTATTATGATTTATGTAGGTTACAACAATGTGAAATCTGTCAAAACAAAACCTTCAGAGACTCCAACATCAACATTCTCTATCATTATTCCATTTCGAAATGAAGCTAAAAATCTGAAAGAACTGATCAAGTCATTAAATATTATAGACTATCCAAAAGAGCTGTTTGAAGTTGTTTTTGTGAATGACAACTCTACCGACAGTTCAACTAGTATTATTAATGATCATAATATGCTTACAAACACTGTGGTAATTAATAGCAAACGAATGAGTAACTCCCCTAAAAAAGATGCTATTCAAACTGCTATTCTAAATTCACAGTTTAATTATATAATTACTACTGATGCCGATTGTATTGTTCCTAAATCATGGCTTCATGCTTACAATAGCATAATCATCGATAAACATCCCAAATTTATTGCTGCTCCGGTAACATATGAGGACTCAAACAAACTTCTTGCAGTCTTTCAATTACACGACTTTCTGAGCTTACAAGCTGTCACCATTGGTGCCTTTGGCTTAAAGAAACCATTTATGTGTAACGGGGCTAATTTATGTTATACGAAGTCTGTATTTTTAGAAGTAAATGGATTTGAAGGTAATCTTAACATGGCAAGTGGGGATGATGTTTTTTTTATGGAGAAAGTTATTCAAAAATATCCTAATGATATTTTTTATTTAAAATCACTTGAAGCTATTGTTTACACCAAACCGCTATCGTCCATAAAGTCGTTATTGCATCAACGAATGCGCTGGGCAGGAAAAACTTCAGCTTTTTCAGGCTTTTTTAGTAAGGCCATTGCACTTATTGTGCTTCTTATGAATATCTCTCTTATTTTATATTTAATTTTTGCTTTTTTAAATGATTTGCGATGGCATATTCTTATGCTAATATTTTTAATTAAGATCAGTTTTGACTTTTTGTTAATAAAGAAATCAATGGGGTTTTTTAAGCAAAAAAAAAGTTGTTATTATTATCCCATTAATAGTATACTCTATCCGTTTTTTACATTGATTGTTGTTTTTGCATCTTTCTTTTTCAAATATCGTTGGAAGGGAAGGACTTTTAAAAAATAATAGCTCTTGCCTTTAAAATTATTTACATATCAATTCCTAATAACAATATCTTAGTTAACTTGAATTAACATGGGTAATACAAATTCCGTATTTACCTGTTGGCCTCTTTTAATTGCGGGAAATATTTTTGGTAGCAATAATAAGCTATTCGACACTAAGGAATCTAACTCTGGAATTTGAAATTTAGTAATGTCTTTTTGTTTTATTCCAGTAAGACGAGGCTTACCAGTCTTTGAAATATGAATATTTATCATCACTGTGTCATCAACAGTTTCAGTGACAATAATAAGAGACTCACTCAAACGTTTCGAAATGTGAGTTATTAATGTATTTTCAAAACATTGCTCAAGATCTTTTCGTGAATTCAAAGAATCACAAATCGTAAAGCTCGGATACGTATCAATATCATTCCAATTAAAAGTTTTAAATTCCTCCGTGACAATATCGTGAGAATTCAACCTTTGCTTATTAAAGTATTCACAAGAAAATATGCAAAGTATAAAAATAAAAATCGTTAGATTTTTCATATTTCTAAACTAGGTCAGAAAAGTACGATTTTTTTTAGATGAATTCAATCATTAAATATTTATGTTATCACATGCTATCTTTTCAACATAACATTAAATTATCAACTCTAAAAAATCCTTTATTGAAGTCTAAATTTCTCTTTTTTGTGAAAGAACGTAACGAAATAGTAAGAGAATCGTCAAATAAGAAAATTCCCATGGATTTAATTTTAATTCTTATTGCCACATTATTTGTTCTTTTGGGTCTAATTGGAAGTGTATTACCTATTTTACCCGGTCCAATCACTAGTTGGATTGGGCTTCTTATTATTCATTTTACTGAGGCAATTCCTTTTAATTGGATGTTTTTAATTTTTACATTATTTGTCGCCATTTTTATTTGGTTTTTGGATTATATTTTTCCTGCAATTGGAACAAAACATTTCGGTGGTAGTAAATATGGCGTTATTGGAACCTCAATTGGTTTCATTTTAGGAGTAATTTCTCCCGTCCCCTTTGGCATCATCATTGGTCCTTTTCTGGGAGCATTCATCGGTGAATACCTGAATAACACGAACTCAAGAGGTGCCCTAAAAGCAGCTTTTGGCTCATTCATTGGCTTTCTGACATCAACTTTTTTAAAAATTATTGTGGCCTTTATTTACTTTGGATTATTTATACATAAAGTATGGGAAGTAAAAGATACTTTATTTTAAAAAGCCTTATTTCGGTGTTAGGGATTGCATGAAATAAGGCTTTTTACTTAATTGTTCAATCGATTAATCAGAGGGATTAGAATAATCAAATTGATAAACAAATATACTTGTAATTAAATAGGTACAGGTGCGGTAAAACCACAAAAAAAGTATGGAAAACCCGTAACATCATGTGACTAGAATGTTTAGTTAAAAGAAGTTCACTGAAAACGTACTCCTACAAAAATCCTTTTTTTCGCGCCTCGCTTAATAACGTCTCATCTTTACCGTCTTCAATTAAGAACAAATCTTTTAGATGTTTTTTACGCTTCTCAATGGCGCTCATCGATAAATCGATATAATCTCTAAGACTTTTAGTTTTTACACCTTGAGACAAAAGATGTAATATTTTACGATTGATATTATCGAGATAAAGATCATGACTCACAGTAGTTTTTAAAAAATTACTAACGGTACTACTATAGTAGGGCGGGTCTAACAAAATATGCTGAAATGCTTCAGCTAGTTCACTTGATGTCAAATCACTTTTTATCAATAATCCTTCAGGATTAATCTCATTTATGATATTTAAAATTCTAAACGACTCATTAAACATTGTTAGTATGATAATTTTAGCATCAGGCAAATAGGTCCTCGCAATTTTTGCCAAATCTTCTCCTGAAGTAATCAAACCATCTTTCGAGGACGGTAAGCTGATATCAAAAAATAAAACATCATAATGTTCTGTATTAGCTGCATTTTTTATGAGTTCATTGGCTCGATCACAGTCGTGAGCGATATCAATAACTATTTCTTGATGTACCTTTTTCGAGGCAATCAATGTGTTTTGGTACCCCTCAATTATCATTGGATGATCGTCAACCATTAATATTTTCAATTCTTGAGTCATACAGTTTTTTCTTGTGGTATCATTATTTCAAAAGATGAGCCTGAATTGATTTGAGAAGATATTTTGAGTTCGCCTTTCATATCTTTTACTCGAGATTGAATATTCTTCAAACCAATTCCCTTCCTAGCTTTTGAAACATTAAAGCCATTTCCATCATCTTCTATAGCAATGAAAATTACGTTATTTTTTAATTTAAAACTAATTTTTGTGGTTGTGGCATTTGCATGTTTATAAATATTTTGCAAACTTTCTTGGACAATTCTGTAGATATGAATTTTTGTTTTATTTGGAAATAACTCCCAATTAATTGAGGTATTATTGTCAAATGAAAAATTAAGACCATAGGCCTGAGCTTGGGTTTCAATGAGCGTTTCCATGATATCCACAAAATTTGATTCAGAAACAAAATCATTACTTAAATCATGGGATATTTTTCTAATTTCTTCTTCAACATCTTTTAATCCTTTTAAATACTTATCTCTTGTTTCCATTGCCTCTGTAGTGGTCTTTGTATTGAGGCTGTCTAAATTTAATCGTGTCCCAAAAAGCTTTCCTAAAACACCATCATGAAGTTCTTTAGAAATACGTTTTTTTTCTTGAGTCCTACCTTCTTCTAATTTATTTTGTTGATCAATCATTAAATTATAAATATTTTCATTCGCCTCTTGCTGAATCTGATTAAAACGTAATTGTTTGTTTTTAGATCTCTGATTTATAATGATAATAATTAAAAGTACTGCTACAAATAGACCGATTGATGATAGAAGAAAAATAAGGCGTTCTTTAGAAATTTGTTCCTTTTCTGCAATTATTTGATCTGTTTCAAATTCGATTCGAGTAAATTTATCCCTTGCTTTTCTTTCGTTTTTTAAGAGACTATCACTGAGCCTAATATGGTTACTTAAATACTGTGTAGCTGTCTTCCCTAATTCTAGTTCACCAAGTAATTTTAATGCTTGTAATCGTTCACTATTTGAATTTGTGATTGTTGCAAATTCTAATAACTTTTTAGAATAGAAAATGGCCGAATCTCGCAGTGACGTTTTGTTGTAAATATCAGCCAAAAAACCATAATTACCCATTTCATTGATGGTGTCATCTAAACTATCACTAATTCTTATAGCATTAAATAATATCTTTTTTGATTCTTGTGCATGCTCAGGGTTTAACACAAATTTTAATCGTGCCACATTACCAATAGCAATTACATACAGTTTTGTGTCAATTTCATATAACTGTTTGTCATTCGCTAATTCTTCATAAAACTCAAGTGCTCTTTTTAAATTCCCTTGACCTTCGATTGTATAGGCTAAGTTATTAATGGTATTGAGATAGTATATTTTACCATTATTAATTTTTTTCGAAATTTCAATAGACTTATTGTAATAACTTATTGCTTCGTCACGTCTTTCAAGACGTTCAGAAATAACCGCAAGAATATTATTTAAAGCCCAAAGTGATTTATAATTTTCATCATTTTGTTCTGCTTTTTGAAGAAGTTTTATCGCTGTAATTGCATTTTTTTCACATCCAACATAATCCTTCTCTGACTCTTGAATATTAGCCATGTTTTGTAAAACATAAGCTTCGTCAACAGGCTTATTTAGATATCTGTATAAATTTTGCGCGCGATAATAGTAATAATAAGCACTGTCATTTTGAGTATTATTATGATAATAGTAACCTAAATAGTGATTGGCCTTAACAATCATTAAAGTATCTTTTGTTGTCTCCGAAAGCTTTAAGGTTTTATGACTGTACTTACGATAATTTTCATAGTCTCCCGTCAACAGGTAAGTGTAAGCAAGATTAAGAGTACTCCTTGCCATGGTGCTATCAATATTAGTCTGATTTGACAGGCTGTAAGATTTTAGGGCATAATCAAATCTTTCTTTTTCAGAAATAGAAACGTCAGTGGATAAATTTCTAAGAATTAAAATACTGTCTATAAGCTTGTTATTAGTTTGTCCAAGAAGGCATAACGGAACTAGAAGAAAAACAAAAACATGTTTTAACAAATTCAAATAAATTTAGATTTATTCAAATTTAAAATAAATTATAATATCTCATTACAAAATCAGAGAATCTTATCGACATGCTTTAGCCCAACAACAAAACCCCTACGATTTAAATCATAAAGGAAATTAGAACAAATGCAATTACCATTTTAGATACGTTGTCCTGGTAACTTATTCTTTTTAGAAATCGGACCAACCATTTTAAACTCTTCGTTATTCATCTTTTGAATTGCATTACTCGATGTGTCTTTTGACGTTTCATAACTAGATCCTGAAACAGTTAAACAAAAAACGGCTAACATTAATGTGATTTTTAAAGCTTTCATAATTATTCGTTTAAAGTTATTATTTATAACTATCGTTAATTTAAAAGCACAGAAATTTAGCTTAAAGTTATTGTGAGGGAGCACAACGGATTAAAGTAATAACACATCAAATGTGTTCAATAAATGAGGATAACGCCTCTAATAATTAAATGGATTTTTAAATACCTTGTGTAATGGAGGGATTATTGAGGGGTACACAAGAAATCCAAAAATATATTTAACATATACAAAAATATAAAAAATACGATGAAATGCAAATATTATAGGTAAAATACATTTTTGACAGTATTTTCTCACTATAATTGTGACTACTAAGTAGTTAATATAACCTCCTTCATTCATTACAGATGATAACCTCATACCTATTATTAAGATTTTTCGGTGAAAAATTTAGAATTACAACGCTAACCAATAACAGAAGATTATTTTTGATTTAAAAATTAAAAATTTCATGAGACAGAAAACATTACTAAATTTGTCTGAATGAGATTCATTCTTTTTTATATTTTGACTGCGACCATTAGCCAATTATATGCACAGCATATAGAAGGGAAAGTTATTGATATTCGTAATAAAAATAATTTAAATGAGGTTGTTGTTTCTAATTCAGATAGCAGCTATTATGAAGTAACACGTGATTTTGGAAAATTCATTGTTCCAAAACCTGATACGTATACATTCAGTCGTGTAGGCTACAAGACGAAAACAGTCCACATAGATGGTGAGATATTTAATATTGTTGAAATGTCATCAAAAACTGAAAATTTAAATGAAGTTTTAATACTATCTAACAACTTTCAAAGTAATCTATTTTCATTATCCTCGGCAGTTTCTGTCTTGGATTCTAGAGTCATTAACCAACAGAATAACATAAACATTGCTCCAATTTTAAATAGTATTTCTGGAATCTATATGCATAATGGCACCATAACAACTAACAGAATTACGATACGTGGCATTGGTTCAAGAAATTTATTTGGAACTGCTAAAATTAGAGCTTATTACGAAGACATCCCACTTACTGATGGTTCTGGAATATCAACCATTGAAGACATTGATTTAAATACTCTCGGTAGTATTGAAGTACTAAAAGGGCCCTCATCCAGTGTCTACGGTTCAGGGTTAGGTGGCACCATTCAGTTAATTCCCGACAAAGGGTTGTTTACAACAAACTATTTTAGTACAAGCTACTCCTTGGGGTCATTTGGCCTTCAGAAATACCTTTTTCAATCTGATATTGGAAACTCCAACAACAACGCTAAAATCACTTATTCAAACCTTCAACGTGAAGGCTATAGAAAAAATAATGACACCAAGCGACAGTCAATATCTGTAGCGTCAAACCATTTCATTAATAGTTCAAATAAACTGACGTTCGTAGGGACCTTTACAGATTTAAAAGCATATATCCCAAGCTCACTCAATCTAGATAACTATACGAACAACCCAACCTCAGCGGCATACACATGGGGAAGAGCTCAAGGTTTTGAAAGTTACAAAAGAGCCCTTTTTGGTTTATCTTGGAACCACAATTACACCGATAAAACACTCCAAAAAACAAGTGTTTTTGGTTCTTTTTTGGATGCTTATGAACCTCGCCCATTCAATATTCTTAAAGAAAGCATTTTCGGAATTGGAGTTAGAACAAGAGTGATGTCAAAAACTACATTATTTGACAAGAACATAAAATGGACGTTTGGTGGTGAACTTTTTAGCGATGCCAACTCCTATCAAACATTTCAAAATCTTTACAACGACTTTCCCGCAGAAATTGGTTCTGTCAAAGGCGCTTTGCTGTCTGATTTTAAGGAGCGACGAAATTATATGAATTTATTTTTTGATTCAACTTACAATATCTCTAGTAATCTTCTACTAAATTTCGGTTTTAACATTAATACAACTTCCTATACCTTAACTGATAATTTCAAATTAGACAACAACGATTTCTCTGATGACTATTCATTTAGCACTGTCATATCTCCAAAATTAGGCTTGACTCAAAAACTTTCTAAGCACGCCATGCTTTATATGACTATCAGTCAAGGGTTTTCACCACCTACTCTTGAAGAAACATTACTCCCAGATGGCTCTGTAAACCAGAGTATCAAGCCAGAGACAGGATGGAACTACGAGATTGGAAGCCGTGGTGAACTTTTTAATCACAGACTTTATTACAATATTGCTATTTACAAAATGACCGTAAAAGATTTACTTGTCGCAAGACGAACATCTGATGATCAATTTACAGGTGTAAATGCAGGAAAAACCATTTATAATGGTCTTGAATTAAGTCTAAACTATAAATTTTTAGATAATGATACTTTTAAGGTATATTTCACCAACGCTTTAACAATAAATGATTTTCGCTTTGACACATTTATTGATGATACTGATGATTATTCTGGTAATGATCTAACAGGAGTTCCAAATGTAACCTTTAACTCTAGTTTAAATATTGACAATAACAATGGGCTGTATGGTATTATCAGTTTTTCTCATACTGGAAAAATCCCTATTCGAGATGACAACACCCTCTATTCAAACAGCTATGATGTCATGAATTTTAAAATTGGATTTACATCAAAAGAATCAAAACAAATAGTCTTTGATATTTACGCGGGCGTGAATAACTTATTGAATGAAAAGTACGCCTCAATGTTGTTGATTAATGCAAGTAGTTTTGGTGGTAATTCTCCGAGGTATTACTACCCAGGTGAGCCCATAAATTTTTATTCTGGCATTCGATTAAGATATAATCTCAAATAATCAAGATTATTGACTTTTATCCCCAGTTCTATCTGTATACTGATCGGGTTCCTTTATGTAGCTTTTTAATTTCCTTGCTTCCATTTTTGTAAGATTTGATTTGTCAAACGTCGCAGTATCACCTTGAAAAATGACACGCCAAACTTTTCCTTTTTTTGATTCAGAAATATACAAGGATCCATCTGGGCCCTCTGCTAATCCCATAGGGCGGTAACGCGCATCCTGCATGACCGCAAGTGTATCTGATCCGGTAAAGCCATCTGCAAAAATCTCCCATTCTTTTGTTGGTTTACCATCTTTAAATGGAATAAAAGCAACTACGTAGCCAGCTTGAGGATATGGATTTCTATTTACAGAACCATGAAAGGCTACAAAAGCTCCTTTTCTATACCTTGACGGAAATTGCCCTCCTTTATAAAATAACATATCATTTGGAGCCCAATGAGCAGGCATTCCCATAAGAGGTTCTGTGTAGCCTGAAGCTTCTTTCATACCATCTCCACCATATTCAGGAGCTAACATTCTTTTTCCTTTAAAATGATCATAGTACGTGTATGGCCAACCAAAATCATCTCCTCGATTTATTTTCATGAATTCCTCAGCCGGAAGCACGGTATTATCCCATTCACTAAAATAATTTGGAGCTCTTGTATTTAAATAATCACGACCATGATTTAATGCATACAAACTATTATCATCTTCATTCCAGGTCATCGCAACAACACTTCTTAATCCAGTAGCGTAGCGTCTTCCATCAGACTTTTTTTGATTCATCTTACTGTCATCATACCTCCAAATACCTCCTAAAATATCAAGCTGTGAACACGGATACTCTCCCTTAATTACCACACTGGAGTCACCACTTTGTTGTGTTGCTAACTCACATGCATTAGTTGGCGCACTAAACGTAACATACATGCCTCCTTTATTGTCAAATGCCAATGTTTTCGCGTTATGCCACCTAATTGGATAAGGATCGGTTAACAGTATTTCTGGTTTTCCCTTCGGAATTAACTCCCCTTTATTTAACTTTTGTCGATAAATAACCAATTCGGAGCTAAAGTACAAGTAGCCTTTATGAATTCGCATCTCATTAGCAAAACGCCCATCATTCGGATAGTCTCCAAAGCGTTGTATAATATCTGCCTTACCATCTTTATTTGTATCCCTTAATGCTACGTTCCCTTTATCCCCCGTAGTGATACGTAACTTGATATAAATATCTCCATTGTCATTGACAGCCAAGTGTCTGCTCTCACCAACACTATCTACGACCGTTATGGCGCCAAATCCATCTGGCAAAAATAATCCTCCATTATCGAAATCAGATTCTAACACAAGAGGTGTTTGAGAACTATCACATCCCATAATTAAACCGATGGTCATTAAATAAATTAATGTTCTAACCATTATTTATTTTATTTTTATGAATACAAATATCCTTTATTTTTAAGAGACTAAAAAAAGAAAAATAGTTATTATACGATCGACTTTAAAAATTAAATTATTCAAGTCAATTGTCAACTATTTTATTGATTTAATTAGAATAAAATATTATTTTCGAATTTTAAATACAGACGTTATGAAAGTTAGATTAATCACTTTATTAAGTGTTTTCCTTTTAATAGGTTGCAATGGTAATGATTCTAAAAACAAGGATGTTATAAAATTAAAATCTCAGACTGAGAAATCAACTAAAAAGACCTTGTCAAAACAAAAGAATACACTTGTAATAGATGACAATGGTGTTGCTAATGTAGTAATCACTACTAATGATGCAATGAAGTTTGATATCAATAAAATAAATGTGGCATCAGGGCAAAAAATTCGATTAACTCTTAAACATGTTGGACAATTAGACAAACGTGTTATGGGTCATAATGTTGTCATTTTGAAGAAAGGTGTAGTTTTGTCAACATTTGCAGCTAAAGCTGGCAGTGCTTCAAAAAATGATTACATTCCAGCAAAATCCTCAGAAATTATAGCACATACAGCGATGATTGGCGGTGGAGAAACAACTGAAATCGAGTTTGTTGCTCCAGAACCAGGTGTCTACGATTACATTTGCAGTTTTCCGGGTCATTATGCTATGATGAGAGGTAAATTAATCGTAAAATAAAATGATTAATCTAACTTCCATCCTTCTCTGTAGTCTCTTTTTACAAATTGATTTGCTGGTTCAAAATTAGTTACTCGCATATGAATGCCATCCCAAAGTAATTTTTTCCGACCGGGATAAACCATCTTATTATTTTTTTGCTCTCTCAAATTATAACTTCTTATTGCTAAATTACCCATCAAGATTGATTCTGTTAGTGGTCCAGCATAATCAAATGAAGAAGTGAGTTTTTCATGCTCCTCACTACCGTAACCAGCCTTGCATGCATCAACCCATTTTGCTTGATGTCCCGATTCAGGCAACTTATTTGTCTCTTCTATATTACTTATCATATCTGGTAATATAATGTCTCCTGAATTAAGATAAACTTTTGGTGTTGCTCCGTAAGTACCACAGGTCATAATTCCCTTTTCTCCCATCATCATTACACCATTTGCACTGTTATCATCTCCTATCGAGTGGTCAGCAGGAATTAAATCTGGATGAAATGGACGCAATCCTCCATCGGTCCAATCTAGTTTAACTTCTATCGGATTTTTATCAGAACCCTTAAATTTTAATTGTGTCCGAGACGAAGGAGGACATGATTCTGGATAATAATCAGGAATCCAATCTTTTGTAAAAACAGCTCCAACACTACTCTCTACTTCAGTAGGATATCCCAACCCTAGTACTCTGTATGGAGGATCCATTAAATGACATCCCATATCTCCTAAAGCCCCTGTGCCAAAATTCCACCAACCCCTCCATTTAAAAGGATGATACAATGGATGATAGTCAACCCATTTAGCAGGACCTATCCAAGAATCCCAGTCTAAATTACTCAAAATAGCTGGCTTATCAGTTGGTGATTTCATTCCTTGAGGCCAAACCGGCCTATTGGTCCAAACATCTACTTTATGGACATTACCAATAAGGCCACTATCGTACCAATTAATCATGGTTTGAACGCCTTTTCCAGATGCTCCTTGGTTCCCCATCTGTGTAACAATTTTATTGTTGACAGCCGCTTCAGTGAGTACTCTTGCTTCATAAATATTATGTGTTAACGGCTTTTGGACATACACATGTTTTCCTAATTGCATGGCAGCATAAGTAATAACGGCATGGGTATGATCTGGAGTAGATACTGTAATTGCATCAATATCTGACATCTCATCTAACATGTTTCGATAATCTTTAAAACGCCGAGCTTTGGGAAAATCTTTGAAGGCAGGAGAAGCCCTATTCCAATCCACATCACATATAGCAGAGATATTAGAAGCTCCATTATTCCATACATTTATCATATCAGAATAACCTTTACCTCCTGCACCTACAACCGCCACATTTAATTTATCACTTGGAGGAATATAACCCCTACCCATCACATGTCTAGGAATAATAGTAATCCCCAAGGAAGTTAAGGCTGCTTTTCTAATAAATGATCGTCTTGTATTTGAAAATTTATGACCCATATTATTTTGCTGTTAACAATTTATAATTCTAAAATTTTAATATTCTTAAATTCGATTGGATGGCTTTCACTTTGAAGAGAAATATACCCACTTGTCAAGCCTTCCCCAGATTTAAGTTGAATAGCACTAGATGTTGTTTCCAAAAAGCCTCCTCCAACGGTTGGTCTTGAGTAGGAGATTACTGCTTTACCATTAATATAATGAGTTATTGAGTCATTAAGGACCAAAACCTCAGCATTAATCCACTCTTCACCATAAAAAGTTTCACAATTTGCAGTGATACAGTGGTCTGTGATTAGTTTCCCATCCATGACAACATTCGTTGCCGGCGTACAAAGGTTTCCCGAAGGACGAGGTTCGTTTTCATCAATTCCTCCCAAAAGTTGAAATTCAAGAGACAGGGGGAAACCTTGATTTAACAACATGCTCTCCGGAGACTGTGAGTGCAACATAATACCACTATTTTTTTTTGCCCAATCTTCTCCTCCTTTAACCTGGTTTCCAATAAAACGATATTCTAATTTTAGTCTGTAATTCTTAAATGGTTTTTTATAAAAAATATGTCCATATTCGTTGGTAAAATTATCGTAATGATCATATGACACAACCAATGAACCATTTTCTACTCTAAATGTATTATTGTAATTATCATTAAGATCATAACCATTTATCTTTACAATCCAATCGGTTAAATCTTGACCATTAAACAGTATTTCCCAATTATCAGCTTCCGTAACTACAGGTTTTTTACAACTCACTAGCATCAAACATAGATTTAATGATATGACAAATACTACGGTAGAAAATTTTGTATGCATAATGAATTAAATCATCAATGAGTTTCCAAGAGACCATGTTTTGCCTCCTGTCAATTCATTTAAATCACCACAATAATATTGTGAAGGTACAGGGTCATATACCAATACATTTTCACCTATTTGTTCTGTAGTCAGATAAGCTCTAATTGTAATGAATTTTAATTCATTCAAAAACTCAGACTTCGTGTAACCTAACGACTTTGGACTAGCCTCTCTTTCTTCGTCAATTTCTGTTTTTAATAGCATATAATTATCTAATAACCTGATAAAACTGTCTTTGGAAAGATCATCAATCTTATCTTCAGGATTTACTTTTAAAACCTCTATGATATTTTGAAAGGCTGACGTTATTTTATTTTTATTTTCATTATCCAAAACTTGTTGATAGTACTTATCAATAAACTGAGGAACATTAAGTTCAGCTGCGGAGGGTAACGATTCTGTTTTGGGGAGAATAATATCTACAAGTTTGGTTAAAACACGACCTTGCTCTGGGGTAAATAATTCCGGGACCCATGCTTCAGCTTTAGACGTACAACTCTGAAGCAAGCTAACCACGGACGGTGTTATTGCAAAAAAACCTGTTGCTAGTCCTAAATTTTTTAATGCGGCTCTTCTTTTCATCTCTTTAAAATATTTATGCGTTGGTTTTTTTTAATTGTTCTGCAGCATGATTTGCGGCACGAGCAGTAAATGCCATATAGCCTAAAGAAGGATTATGGCAGGCTGCTGAGGTCATAAATGCGCCATCGGTAACATACACATTGGTACACGAATGTATTTGATTGTGTTTGTTTAATACTGACGTTTTTGGATCGCGACCCATACGCGCAGTACCCATCTCATGAATTCCTAAACCCATCGCTCGGCCTTGCGTGTTGTCATATCCTCGTACGTCTTCATAACCTGCAGCAGTAAGCATTCTAACTGCCTGTTCTTGCATGTCTTTTCTCATAGCTAATTCATTTTCTCCAAAATCTGCATCAAAAGTCACCGTGGGCAAGCCCCACTCATCCAATTTTTCATAATCTAAAGACATTTTGTTGTTATGATCTGGTAATGTTTCACCAAATGCTGTTAAACCAACATACCATTCTCCCGGCTTTAGAATTGCTTCTTTTAATTCAGGGCCATATTTCACTTCAGCTACTAATTCAGACAAGCTTGTTCGGGAAGCTCCTCCTTGGTACCCATATCCTCTTTTAAATTTATCAGTATTGGTTTCACCACCAAGATTCCTAAAACGTGGTATGTAAATTCCATTCGGTCTTCTTCCTTTTGTTGTTTTATCTTCAAAACCTGTTACTTTGGCTCTAGCCCCTACATGGAAGTGATGATCCATAATATTATGTCCTAGCTCACCACTGTCGTTACCTAAACCGTTTGGAAAGCGTTCTGATTTGGATTGTAATAAGATAGAAGCTGAAGCAATTGCAGAAGCACAAAGAAATATAACCTTTGCTTTAAAGATAAATACCTGTTTTGTTTCAGCATCAATTACCTTAACACCTGACGCTTTTTGAGTTGCGTTGTCATAAATAACTTCATGAACAATAGAATTTGGTCTCAATGTCATGTTTCCTGTAGCCTCAGCTGCTGGAAGAGTCGAAGAGTTACTACTAAAGTAGGCGCCAAAAGGACACCCCCTCATGCATCGATTTCTATACTGACAGGTGCTTCTACCTAAACCTGGTTTTGTTCCTTCGGTGATATGCGCTGTTCTTCCAACGGTAAGTAATCTACCATCATCAAAATTTTCAGCAATTTTTGATTGCAAATCCTTTTCAACACAATTTAAATTCATTGGCTTTAAAAGTTTTTGATCAGGAAGCACCTTAATTCCTAAGTTTTCTCCACTTACTCCAATAAACTCTTCCACTTTATCATACCATGGTTCAATTTCTTTATATCGAATTGGCCAATCAACTGCAACACCTTCTTTTTTATTTGCCTCAAAATCAATATCACTCAATCGGTAACTTTGCCTTCCCCACATTAATGACCGACCTCCAACATGATATCCCCTAATCCAATCAAATCGTTTTTCTTCGTTGTAAGGATGCTTCAAATCATCAACAAAAAAATGTTTCCTAGATTCTTTGGTGACATATCCAGTTCTATTTTGTTTTGACATTCGACTTTTAGTTTCTTGGCTAACAACATCTCCATTAGGGAAATCCCAAGGATCCATATAGGCAGTCGTATAATCCTCAACATGCTTGATCATTCTACCTCGTTCAAGTACCAATGTTTTCAAACCATTCTCACAAAGTTCTTTTGCAGCCCATCCTCCTGAAATACCCGTACCCACGACAATGGCATCGTATTGTGTGTCTTCTAAATTCATTTGTAGTTAATTATTATTATTATTTTGTGATTTTTATTAATGAATTCTAACTTTTTTATTGAAAAAATTATGTTATTGGGGTTCAATTTAATTAATTTGTACTTTCCACAAAATACATTCGATAGTTTTAACATTTTAAAATAAAAAATGACACCAAAATTAATTTTTAACAACACGATTTTAATTAGTTTTACATTGACATGCTTAATGTTTATGAATTGTAAAACAGAAACAACAGAAATTTCCAAGATGAAAAATGTCAATGAATCCTCATTAAAATTGTCTCTAGCACAGTGGTCACTACATCGGTATGTAGAAAATGAACAAAAATCTCCATTTGATTTTGCCTCTCAAGCAAAAAAGTTAGGATTTGAAGGTTTAGAATACGTGAGTCAGTTGTACAAACATGAAATAGAAAAGCTTGGTTTTGACGCTGTAATTGACTCATTATTTTTGATAAGTAAGGACATTGGAATGCAAAATGTTCTAATCATGGTTGATGAGGAAGGAGACTTGGCAAATCCTGACGAAGCAAAAAGAAACCAAGCTGTTGAAAATCATAAACGTTGGGTAGATGCTGCACAAAAACTAGGTTGCCATGCCATAAGGGTCAATACATTTGGAACAAATGACCCTAAAATTTGGCAAACATCAGTCGTTGATGGACTGCGTAAATTATCTGAGTATGCAATGACAAAAAATATTAATATTCTATGTGAAAATCACGGTTGGCTTTCATCAAATCCTGAACAACTAATGTTAGCTATTAATACAGTTAATTTGCCTAATTGTGGGACCTTACCTGACTTTGGAAATTGGTGTCTCGAAAGGATCAATAAAGATGACATTTGGGGAGACTGTGCAAAAGAATACCCGGACAAATATCAAGGAGTTAAATTAATGATGCCTGCAGCAAAAGCCATCAGTGCTAAATCTTATGATTTTGACGAGGTTGGGAACGAAACATCTATTAATTACACCAAAATGATGCGTATTGTTCGTGAAGCAGGATACCAAGGTTATATTGGTGTTGAATACGAAGGAGACACAATGGATGAAATGACTGGAATTACAGCCACAAGAGATTTATTAATTAAAGTTTATAACTTAACGAATTAAAACATTGCTGTACTTTCAATGCTTTTAAAAATTACAATCACTTAAATTATTATAATGAAAAAATCAATACAATTTCAATTATCATTCATGATGTTTCTCGAGTTCTTTATTTGGGGAGGTTGGTTTGTAACGATGGGTATTTTTCTTACGAACACCCTGAGTACCGACGGTACAGAAACAGCTATGGCATATTCTACCCAATCATTGGGTGCTATTGTAGCTCCTTTTTTTATTGGATTAATTGCTGATCGTTTTTTTAATGCTGAGCGTATTTTAGGAGTTCTTCATTTAATAGGAGCCATTTTAATGTATCAATTGGCCAATGCTACTAGTTTTACTGAATTTTATCCTTACGTTTTAGGATATATGATTGCTTACATGCCAACACTAGCTTTAGTGAACTCTGTCAGTTTCAATCAGCTCACTGATCCATCAAAGCAATTTTCATTTATTCGAGTTTGGGGAACAGTCGGTTGGATAGTTGCTGGCTTAGTCATAAGTCGAGTGTTTCTTTGGGATAGTGAATCTGGTATCGCGGATGGCATGCTAAGAAATACTTTTTTAATGTGTGGAATTGCTTCAGCTGTTTTAGGCTTATTTAGCTTTACACTACCTAAAACTCCTCCTAATAAAGAGGAACGAGTAACTGTATCAGATATTATTGGGCTGGACGCACTAAAACTATTAAAAGACCGAAACTTTTTGGTCTTCTTTTTTGCCTCTGTTTTAATTTGCATACCATTAGCTTTTTATTATCAGCACGCCGGGCAATTTTTGGGAGAAATAGGGGTTGATAAACCTGCAGAAAAAATGGCAATTGGCCAGATGTCTGAAGTTGTTTTTATGCTCTTATTACCATTTTTCTTCAAGCGATACGGTTTTAAAAAGACCTTATTAATAGGCATGTTAGCTTGGTTATTGCGCTATTTATTATTTGCATGGGGTAATTCAGGAGATCTTTATTTTATGCTATTAGTCGGAATTGCTCTTCATGGTATATGCTACGATTTTTTCTTTGTTTCAGGGCAAATCTACACGGATTCGAAGGCTGGAGAGAAATATAAAAGTTCGGCCCAAGGCCTGATAACACTAGCCACTTATGGTATCGGCATGCTTGTGGGGTTCTGGATTGCAGGGAGAATTACAGATAGTTTTGCAATAACAGAAACTGAGCATTTATGGAATAAAATATGGGTTTATCCAGCAATTTTCGCCACGGTTGTTTTTGTGTTATTTGCTGTTTTTTTTAAAAATGAAGAAATAGAATATAAAAATTAGGTAGTTATGGCTCAAAAAATAAAATGGGGTGTTCTAGGAGGAGGTGGTGACTCACTGATTGGAGTTTTACATCGTGTGGCTGCAAGTATGTTTGATGCCTATGAACTTTTGGGGGCTGTTTTTAACCCAGATATCGAGAAAAGCATGGAATATGCAAAAGAGCTTGGTATTAAAACAGACCGAATCCATCCTAATTTTGAGACCATGATAATGGCTGAATTGGCATTGCCCCAACAAGAACGTATTCAAGTTTTTTCAATACTAACACCTAACTTTTTGCATTTTCCGATGGCCAAAAAGTTGTTAGAATCTGGATTTCATGTAATCTGCGAAAAACCAATGACTATGTCGTATGCAGAGGCTCTCGAATTACAAGTGATTCAAAAAAGTACTGGTGCTATTTTTGCATTAACACATACATACACGGGATATCCCATGGTACGTCAAATGAAATCCATGATCGCTCAGGGAGAGCTCGGTGACATCCAAAAAATAGATGCGCAATATTATCAAGGTTGGATTAATCCTATTATTCATGATGTAAACATGAGAAAAACCACATGGAGATTAGATCCAGAAAAATCTGGAATTAGTTGCTGTATGGGAGACATTGGAGTACATGCGTATCAAATGATTGAATATGTTACGGGAATGGAGATCTCTTCCATATTAGCAGATTTAAATCATCTCTATAACGATAATCAAATGGATATTGATGGAACCGTACTTTTACGTTTCGGAGCCTTCTCTAAAGGTGTATTAAGGGTGAGTCAAATCGCAACCGGAGAAGAAAACAATTTCAGTGTAGCTGTTTATGGAACCAAATGTGCTTTAAAATGGGAACAAGAAAATCCAAATTATCTGTATTTATTAGAAGAAGGTAAACCAATGCAAACTCTAAAACCAGGCCATGCCTATAATTCAGCTTTATCATTGGATGGCACTAAGCTTCCTCCTGGACATCCTGAAGGTATTTTTGACGCAATGGGTAACATCTACAGAGGAGTGGCAAAAGCCATCCGTGGTCTCAATTATTTAGAGGGTGAGTTTCCAGAAATGACCGACGGTGTTAGAGGCATGAATTTTATTGAAAAAGTCATAGAATCCCACGACAAGGGTAATATTTGGATTAAATTGATAAACAATTGAAATGAAAACAATTAAAGGACCTGCTGTATTTCTAGCACAATTCATGGACGACAAAGAACCTTTTAATTCATTAGATGGTTTATGTAAATGGGCGAGTAATTTAGGTTATAAAGGCATTCAAATACCGACAGACCCGAGTTTAATTGATTTGGAAAAGGCTGCTGCCAGCCAAACCTATTGTGATGAGTTCAAAGAAAAGATAAATTCATATGGTTTAGAAATTACTGAATTATCTACTCATCTTCAAGGGCAATTAGTAGCTGTGCATCCAGCCTACGATATCATGTTTGATAATTTTGCTCCAGACCACTGTAAAGGCAATCCTAAAGCCCGTACAGAGTGGGCTGTAAAGCAAGTAAAAAATGCGGCAACCGTTAGTAGAAGATTAGGATTAAAAGCCCATGCAACTTTTTCTGGATCGTTACTGTGGCATACGATGCATCCCTGGCCTCAAAGACCTGATGGTTTAGTTGAAATGGGATTTAAAGAATTAGCAAAACGATGGGTGCCAATTCTTAATCATTTTAACGATGAAGGCGTGGACGTCTGCTATGAGGTTCATCCAGGTGAAGATATTCATGATGGTATTACATTTGAACGCTTTTTGAAAGCTACAAACAACCATAAACGAGTAAATATTTTATACGACCCCTCACATTTTGTTCTTCAGCAATTAGACTACTTGTCGTACATTGATCATTATCACGAATACATAAAGTCTTTTCACGTTAAAGATGCAGAGTTTAACCCTACCGGTAAAAAAGGTGCGTTTGGAGGGTATTCTGATTGGAGAGATAGAGCAGGAAGATATCGATCGCTTGGTGATGGTCAAATTGATTTTAAAACAATATTTTCAAAACTCACTGAATATGGCTGTGATGTTTGGGCTGTCATGGAATGGGAGTGTTGTATAAAAAATTCCGAACAAGGTGCAAAAGAGGGCGCTAAATTTATTCAAGATCATATTATTGAGGTAACGACCAAACGATTTGACGATTTTGCAGGAGATACTAAAACAGACAACAACAAACTAAAACAAATTTTAGGACTTTAAAACGCTTGACATGAAACAGCTATCATTACTTATGTTCATACTCATTTCTTTCACTACCTGTAAAAGGAGTCAGGAAAAACTTGAAATTCAAAATACTGCATACAATATAAAAACGCCTGGTAATTTATCTTCTCAAAATGATTGGACCATCCTTTTTGATGGAACATCGTTCAATCATTGGAGAGGCTATTTAAGTGACAGTATGCCCAGTGAGTGGTCTATTGAAGATAACACTATGGTTTTTACTCCTGGTGATACAGGCGGTAAAAATATTATCACGAAAGACACCTACACTAACTTTGTATTATCCCTTGAATGGAAAATTTCAGAGGGTGGCAATAGTGGCATCTTTTGGAGTGTTTTTGAGGATAAAAAATATAGAGAAGCCTACATGACAGGTCCTGAAATTCAGGTACTAGATAATGCAAAGCACCCTGATTCTTTTGTTGCAGAAGGAACACACAAAGCAGGATCTCTTTATGACCTCATAGCTTGTCCCGAACAATATATTAACCCTGCAGGAGAATGGAATTTATGTGTTATTGAGGTAAATCAAACTGCAAATATTGCAAAAGTTACTATGAATGATAACGAAGTCATGACATTTCCACTCAGTGGAGAAAAATGGGATACAATGGTGCAAAAATCGAAATTTAATGGCTGGGAGGGATTTGGAAAATATCAAACTGGACATGTTGGTCTGCAAGATCATGGTGATCGAGTAGCCTTCAGAAATATAAAAATCAAGGAACTTTAGAGTGTAAATTTTATCAAACACGAATACATACCGTATTGATACAAAATCGTTCTTAAAGTTAGTTTATATAACGAAAACGATTTCGTTGCATTTTTTTATGAAATTCTTTCATATTATGCTAATAATATGTTAATTTGTCGAATTAAAACAATCAAAATAATAATCTATCATTAACTAAATTTGAAATTATATGAAACAGAGTTTATTTAAACATCCTTTATTCCTTATAGCTCTACTTGTAAGTAGTGTTTCTTTTGGACAAGCAATTAAAGGTACTGTATCGGATGCAAATGGAGGTTTACCTGGCGTAAACATTACCATTGCAGGAACAACTTCTGGCGCCCTGTCTGACTTTGACGGTAATTATGTCATTGAGGCAAGCGAGGGAGATGTTTTAGTATTCAGTTATGTTGGGTATCAAACGGAAGAACGAACTGTTGGTTCTGAAATGGTGATCAATGTAACGATGAGCGAAGACTTAACTGCACTTGACGAAGTAGTTGTTATCGGTTATGGATCAACAACAGTTAAAGATGCAACAGGAGCTGTTGCCGCTGTAAGGTCAGAGGATTTCAACCAAGGTGTTATATCGTCACCAGAGCAACTCATACAAGGTAAAACTGCTGGTGTTCAAATTTCAAACACAAGTGGTCAGCCGGGAGCAGGAATCAATATTCGTATCAGAGGTACAAACTCTGTAAGATCAAACAATAACCCCCTATTTGTTGTAGATGGAATTCCATTATCAGGAGGGTCAACTGTAGCTGGCGGAGATGTTCCAGGTGTTGGAGGTAATCCAGCCAAAAACCCATTGAATTTTTTAAATCCAAATGATATTGAAAGCATTAGTATTTTGAAAGATGCATCTGCAACAGCCATCTATGGATCCAGAGGTGCGAATGGTGTCGTTATCATTACAACAAAAAATGGAAGATCTCGAGATGGCGAGTTCACGTATCAATTTAACGTGAGCAGTTCAAAACCAAGAGAAACATACAATTTATTGAGTTCTAAAAAGTTTTTATCTGAAAGAACTCGATTAGGTTTGGATAATTCTGCAGATTATGGTTCATCAACAGATTGGCAAGACGTTATCTTCAGAACAGCTGCCTCTCACAATCAAAATGTTAGCTATTCAAAATCTCATGATACAGGGTCGTATTTAGCCTCTGTTGGTTTTGGAAATCAGTTAGGCGTTGTCGAAAACTCTAACATGGAAAGAATTTCTGCTAGACTTAACGTTAATCAACGTTTCTTGGATGATAAATTAAAAATAAGCTTGCAGGGGACTTACTCAAGAATTAATGACCAGCTTGCACCAATCGCGGGAAGTGCAGGATTTAGAGGTGATTTACTCGGTGCAGCATATTCTGCAAATCCAACTTGGCCAAATCGAGCAGGTTTTGATGAGACTGGCGGATTATTGAATCCTGCCAATTTACTAGCTTACTCTAGTGGTCGTGCTAACACAAATCGCTATTTAGCGAGTTTATCTGCAGAGTATGATATTTCTGATGATCTTAGAGGTAAAGTAAGCGTTGGTATTGACCAATCAGATTCTGATAATTATTCGGTTAGTTCAAAAAATTTAAACTCTACAGGTAGTGTTACCGGAAATGGACGTGGAAGTTACAATAACCTAGAAGTTGAGAATGAACTTTTAGAAGCGACTTTGAACTACAACAAAACATTTGGTGACTCAAAATTAGAAGCATTAGTTGGATTTTCATATCAAAGTTTTAGAAACTCAGGAATCAATTCTAGTGCATGGGGTTTTGGGACAGATGATATGGATCAAATGGGAGATGATATGAAATCCATTGTTAACAATATTGCAAACCAAATACCAGGTTCATTTCAGCAATTTGGTTATGCTCCAAACTTATCTGGGGTGTATGTCAATAGATTATTTCCTGATGTTGCACAAGAATTTATAAGTCCGAGTGGCAGCATTGGTGCAATTAAATCATTAGCTGTTGATTCTTATGACAACACTACTGAGTTACAGTCTTATTTTGCAAGAGTAAATTATTCTTACAAGAATAAATATTTATTGACTGCTACTGTAAGAGCAGATGGTTCGTCATCATTCAGTAAAGACAATCGTTACGGTTATTTCCCTTCTGGAGCTATTGCATGGAAATTAAGTGAAGAAGATTTCTTGAGTGACAGCAATGTTTCAACGTTAAAACTTAGAGTAAGTGCTGGTATAACTGGTAACCAAGAAGGTGTTGGATACGGAAATTATGTTAGACGAGAACGTTGGGGAGGTTTAGGTATCAGCGATTCAGGTGAAATCTTTTTAAATTCAGGTGTTGGAGCTGTAGCATTTGCTGAACCAAATCTAAAATGGGAGTCAACGGTACAATACGGCGCTGGTTTAGATTTTGGATTTAATGATGATCGATTATCAGGTAGCATCGATGTTTATAGTAAAGAAACTCAAGACTTATTATTTCTCATTAACACCGCACAACCTGCCGTGAATCCAACACAATTTAAAAATCTTGAAGATTCAAAAATTGTAAACAAAGGTGTTGAGTTTGGCTTAGCCTATGATCTTGTTCAATCAGAAGACTTTAATTGGTCAGCTTCATTTAACGTTGCCTATAATGACAACATGGTGGAGTCATTAACTGGTGAATATTTATCTGCGAATGTTAATGGTCCTGGTTTAACAGGGGCTACTGCTCAAAAACTACAAGAAGGTTATCCTTTATTTTCTTACTTCGTGAGAGTATTTGATGGATATAATGCTGATGGAACGCCAATTATTACTGAAGACCCTCAATTTGTTGGAAAGAGTGCCTTACCAACCGTAACAGGTGGTTTTTCTACAAATCTAAGCTACAAGCGTTGGACCATGTCTGCCTACTTAAGTGGTCAGTTTGGACACTATGTATATAACAATACAGCAAACGCTTTCTTTACAGCGGGTGCTTTCAATACCTCTAGAAATGTACTTCCTGAAACACTGACAAGTGGTGAAGGATTAGGTGCATCTGCTGAGGCTTCAACTAGATTTTTGGAAAAAGGAGATTTTGTTCGCTTACAGAACTTATCTTTTAGCTATAATTTACCATTATCAGGAAAGGGAACTTTCAAATCAATGGTATTATCATTAACAGGTCAAAACTTACTGTTGTTTACCAATTACTCAGGTTTAGACCCTGAAGTTAGTTCGAGTACAGGAGGTAGTTTACCATCTATAGGTATGGATTACGGTGCTTATCCTAATCCTACGACAATTACTTTTGGAATAAATGCTAAATTTTAAAAAAAAGAAAAATGAAAAAATTAAAGAACATTAAATTAATCGCATTATCCTTAATGGCGATATTTACAATGAATTCTTGCTCAGATTTAGAAATCGAAGCAACGGACTCAGTGATTAAGGGCGCTCTTATATTTGAGGGTGTTGCCAACCCTGCAGAAGCCTTGAGTGGTCTATATGGCCAAACATGGGGAATGCTAGGAGACCAAGCAAACTTTTTTGCTCTTAATGAGGTAACTACAGATGAACAAGTTATTCCAACAAGAGGAAGTGACTGGGGAGATAACGGTCTTTGGAGATCACTTCACGCTCACACTTGGAAAATCGATCATGGTTTTTTATTAACCACATGGAACCAATTAAATGAAAAAGTATTAAAAGCAACAGAAATTATAGATCCTTTAAGTAATGCTTCTTCACAACAAGTAGCAGAGGCGAAGTTCTTACGTGCTTTCAATATGTATTTTGTTTTAGACATGTGGGGTCAAGCACCTTTTAGAAATGCAACTGATGGAGCGAGTGTAACACCAAGTGTTTTCTCTGCTTCTGAAGCTTATGATTTCATAATAAATGATTTAAATGATGCCATAGCGGGCCTTCCGAACATAGGACCAAGTTCTGAAACGAAAGGGGCTTCAAAAGCTGCCGCTAATTTCTTAAAAGCAAAAGTAATCTTAAACAGTGAGCGCTATACAGGCTCTGAGCCAAATTACAATGAAGTAATTAGTGCTGTTGATGCTGTTGAGTCTGCAGGTTTTGGATTACAGGCTGGATACTTTGATTTATTTTTACCAAGTGTAGATACAGAAACAGTGTTATACGGAGAAATTGGTATCGGTAATAGAATTTGGAATGGAATGCATTACAACATCGTATCGCCAGATAATGGTGGTGGTGGTTGGAATGGGTTTTCAACACTCGCCGAATTTTACGACTTATTTGAAGGTGATGCTAACCAAAACTATGTGGGATCAGGTCAGGAAGAAAGAAGAGGTTTTGTGCCAGATGCTTCAAATGCTGATCCAAACACAAATTACGGAATTGGTTACGGTTTCCTAATTGGTCAACAATATGATGCCAACGGAAATGCCCTATCCGATAGAGCTGGAAATCCTTTGAATTTCACCAGAGACTTTGATTTACAAAATAGTTCGGAGACACAAGCAATTAGAGTCATTAAATATCATCCGTATGATGGTTCAGGTTCAGCATCTTTTAGAGCTCATGAAATCATCTTGCGATTTGCAGATGCTCACTTAATGAGAGCTGAAGCCATGCTAAGAGGTGGTGGTGGTAGTGCTACAGCTGAAGTTAATGAATTAAGAGCACTTAGAGGTGCCTCTCCATTATCATCAGTATCCTTAGATGACATGATTGATGAAAGAGGTCGAGAATTATATGTTGAATTCTTTAGAAGAAATGACTTACTTAGGTTTGACCAATTCACCAAAAATTGGGAATTTAAAGATCCTGCTTCAGTTGGTGATACAACGAGAAATTTATTTCCTATCCCTTTAGATGCATTAATATCAAACCCAAATTTAGTTCAAAACCCTGGTTACTAAATAGGTTTATACATAACATTTAAATAAAGAGGGTATTTTTACCCTCTTTATTTGTTTTAGAACATGGATTATCTGCTATTTTCTTAATTTTGCAACATGAAATGCTTGTTGCCCTATTTACTTATTGTTTTATGTTTTTCTTGTAAAAACGAACCTCCTTTGTTTGAGAGTTTGAGCCCAAAAGAAACTAATTTATATTTTCAAAATCAGTTAAGTGAGACCACAAGTCTTAATATTTTAAATTATTTATACTATTACAATGGTGCCGGAGTGGCGGCAGGAGACTTTAACAATGATGGATTAGTTGATTTGTATTTTACCGCCAATCAATCAAAAGACCACTTATATCTCAATATAGGAGGTTTTAAATTTAAGGATATTACCACAGCTGCCAATATCGATAATACGTCACCATGGACCACTGGAGTTACAACTGTAGATATTAATAACGATGGATTATTAGATATTTATGTTTGTAAAATAGGTAACTATAATACTATAACAGGGCATAATTTATTGTTTGTCAATAACGGAATTGACAAAGATGGAATTCCAATATTTACAGAAGAAGCAGAAAGATATGGTTTGGATCTTCGTTCTTTCTCTACTCAATCAGCATTTTTTGACATGGATAAAGATGGAGATTTAGATCTTTTTGTACTCAATCATTCCTTACACCCAAACAGTAATTATGGTAAGGGAGATAATAGAAACCGCATCGATGATATATCTGGCGATAAACTTCTTGAAAATATTAATGGTAAGTTTATTGATATAACATCACAATCTGGAATTTTTCAAGGAAAAATCGGATACGGCTTAGGCTTATCCATAAGTGATATTAACAATGATGGATATCCCGACATCTATGTTGGTAATGATTTTTTTGAGAATGACTACCTCTACATGAATCAACAAAACAACACCTTTAAAGAAGTCATCACAAGTAACATTTCAACGTTAGGCCACACGTCGCATTATTCGATGGGTAATGCAATCGCTGATTTAAACAATAACGGACTTCAAGACATCATATCTCTCGACATGCTCCCTGAAGATTTAGAAACTTACAAGGCTTCAGGTGTTGAAGCACCTTTCCAAACATATGAATCTTATTTAAATAATGGTTACGCTCCTCAATTTATGCAAAACACATTACATCATAATAACGGTAACGGCACCTTCAGTGAAATTGCTTTTTTAAGTGGTATTGCCGCAACGGAATGGTCATGGAGCCCAATAATAGGAGATTACGACAACGACGGATTCAAAGACTTGTATGTGACAAATGGAATTGTTGGTGCAACAAATGACATGGATTTCATCAATTTTATATCAAATGAAACTATTCAGAAACAGTTAGCTACCGAACAATCAGAAAGAAACCTAGAATTATCTGAACTTATCCCAGAAAAAAAGGTAGAAAATTATATGTATCAAAATACAGGTGATACTAAATTTAAAAATGTAACGCATCAATGGACTTCAAACGAGACGTCTTTTAGTAATGGCGGTGTTTCTGTTGATTTAGACAATGACGGGGATTTAGATCTTGTTATTAACAATATTAATGAACAGGCTTTTGTGTTAAAAAATAATGCGGAAAACAACCGTAATAATTATCTCAAAATAAAATTCTTGGGTGAAGCAGATAACTTATTGGGAATTGGTGTGAAAATAAAAGCTTTTATTAAAGATCAAATAATCACACAAGAAAACTATATAAATAAAGGTTATTTGTCATCCAGTGATGCGTCAATTCATATAGGACTGGGAACGGAACAAACTGTAGATTCAATGCATATTATCTGGCCTAATGGAAAATATGAAAGATTAGAGAAGATTGTAACTAATCATCAGATTATAGCTTCCATCAAAAACGCACATTTGTCATATAACTATTACAATGAAAGTAAGCCTAATCATCTAGAAGTGTTAACAGATAGTATTCTTGATTTTCAGCATTATGACACACCTTCTATTGAATTTAATAGAGACCCTCTTGTTCCTTATGCCTCAACAAATACAGGTCCATATACGGCAGTAGATGATGTAAATAATGATGGTCTTGAAGATATCTTTATCACTGGAGGAAAATCACAAAAAAGCGCTTTGTATCTACAAAATAAGGATGGTGAATTTGTGTCAGTGCAAGACAATATATTTGAGGAACATGCCATTAATGAAGATACGCATGCATTATTTTTTGATGCCAATGGTGATGCTTATAAAGACCTAATTGTAGTAAGTGGCGGAAACGAATTTAAAGAGGGATCTCCGCTAAAGCCTAGATTATACATAAACGAGAATGGAGTATTTCGGTATGAATCCCAGCAATTCATGGAAATTGAAACAAACGCTTCCAAAGTGAGCGTTGTTGATTTAGATAATGATGGAGATATGGATATTTCCATTATTTCAAATCTTATCCCATGGGAATTTGGACAAACACCAAGACAATATATTTTTGAAAATAACGGACTCGGTGAATTTAAAAACATCACCACATCAGTAAGCACTGAATTTGAAAATATTGGTAATGTTTATGATATACACTGGATTGATGTTAATGGTGACAACTTTAAGGATGTCATTGTTGTAGGACATTGGATGCCGATAACACTATTTATTAATAACGGAGAAAAACTTTTGATTCAGAGCACTAAATTAAACAACACTGAAGGGTGGTGGAATACTGTTAAAGCAGCTGACTTTGACAATGATGGTGATATTGATATCATTGCAGGTAACTGGGGTTTAAACACAAGACTCAAGGCTTCAAAAGAAGCGTCAATCACCTTATATCGAAATGATTTTGATGGTAATGGAACAATCGATCCAATCGTAACCTATTACCAACAACACAAAGAAACGACACTTGCATCAAAGGATGAATTGGTAAAACAGCTTCCTTATCTAAATAAGACCTATTTGTCTTACCAAGATTTTGCGCAGGCCTCCTTCAATGAATTATTTCCAAAAAATAAAACAACTAATATCGCTAAAAAACACATCAATGAACTCGCAAGTTGTTACTTTGAAAATATAGGTAATAATACCTTTAAAAAACACGAATTACCACTTATGAGTCAAGTTTCTTCAGTAAAAGACATGCTCATAAAAGATTTCAATAATGATGGTTTTAAAGATGTTTTTTTAATCGGAAATAATTATCATATTAACACGCAATTAGGTAAATTAGACGCTTCTCACGGCATGGTCTTAATGAATGACCAGAAAGGATTTTTTAATCAAAAAGCACATGAATATATAGGTGCTTCTGGTGAAACAAGAGGGATTGAAGAGATCGTGATTAATAAAGACATTTATTACATTATTACAAGAAATAATAATTCCCCCATTTTTTTAAAATTAAATAAATGAAAGCTCAATTAATGTTACACCGATTTGCCTTATTGCTGTGCGTCATATTATTACATGCCTGTAATCAAGAAATGAATGAAGATAAGAAAGCTGATAACACACAACAATTATTTTCTCTTCTTAACGCAAAAGATATCGGTATTGATTTTGTGAATTCTGTAAAAAATCAAAAAAACTTTAATATTTTTAAATATCGTAACTTCTACAATGGCGGTGGGGTTGCACTAGGTGATATAAACAACGACGGACTTGCCGACGTCTATATCACAGGTAATATGGTAGCTAATAAACTTTATCTTAACAAAGGCAACTTTCAGTTTGAAGATATCTCAGAAAAGGCAGGTATTGAGGGGAACAAACCTTGGTCAACAGGTGTTGTAATGGTCGATATAAACCAAGATGGCTTGTTAGATATTTATGTAAGTAATGCCGGAAATTTAGAGGGTAACAACCATGATAATGATTTGTATATCAATAATGGTGATTTAACTTTCACTGAAAAAGCCGAGACCTATAATTTAGCCAAAACAGGATTTTCAACACATGCTTCCTTTTTTGACTATGATAAAGATGGTGATCTTGATGCTTACATATTAAATAATAGTAATATTCCTGTAAGTAGTTTAGGCTATGCTGAACAACGAGATAAACGCGCACAAGATTGGGAGAATGTGCCTGAAATATTTAGAGGGGTTGGTGATATGTTATTACGAAATGACGACGGTAAGTTTGTAGATGTTAGTGAAGAGGCAGGGATTTATGGAAGTCTAATTGGTTTTGGTCTTGGCGTTATGGTTAGTGATATTAATGGTGACTTATATCCGGATATTTACATATCAAATGATTTTTATGAAAGAGACTATTTGTACTTGAATAATCAAGATGGAACTTTTACAGAGGATATTAAAAATTGGGTTTCTCATCTAAGTTTATCTGCAATGGGCGTTGATATGGCGGACATTAACAACGACGGAAACATTGATATTTTTATTACTGATATGTTACCTGAAGCAGACGAACGAGTGAAATCTGTTATGGAATTTGAAAACTATAATGTTTTCAAACTCAAACAAAGTAAGGATTTTTATCAACAATATATTCAAAACACACTTCAACTCAACAATGGTAATGGCACTTTTTCAGAAATAGCTTATTTCAGTGGTATTGCCAAAACCGATTGGAGTTGGGCTGGTCTTATTTTTGATATGGACAACGATGGAAATAGAGATATTTTTGTGACCAATGGTGTCAATCACGATCTGACAGACTTAGATTTTGTTGATTTTTTCGCAAACGAAATTATTCAAAAAATGGCACTGACAGGTCGAAAACAAGCTATTGATTCAATTATCAGTAAAATGCCTATCAAGCCACAGCCTAATTATGCCTACCAAAATCGTGGAGATTTGACATTTAAAAATGCCAACAAAGAATGGGGGTTTGAAATCCCAAGTTTGTCAAATGGTGTCGCCTATGGTGATTTAGACAATGACGGAGACTTAGATTTGGTGATTAACAATGTTAATATGCCACCATTTGTTTATAAAAATAATACCGAAACTTTAACAAATAATAATTTTATAAAAATAAAATTAACAGGTGATGATACAAACACCTTTGGTGTAGGAAGTACAATAAAATTATATTACGATGGTAAAACCTATGTACAAGAACAAATTCCTTCACGAGGGTTTCAATCCTCGATGGATTATGTAATGACTATTGGCGTTGGAGAAACTGAAATCATAGACTCATTAAGAGTTATTTGGCCTAATGACAAAACACAAAAAATTACAACTGTAAAAACAGACACAATATTAACATTAAAACAGTCTGAAGCCTCTGAAATTCAAAAGCCATCTCAAGCTCATACCACCAATACACTTCTCTCTGAAATAACGATTAAAGATCTCATTAAACATCAAGAAAACAACTATTCTGATTTTGATTTTGAGGGATTAATTTCAAAAATGCTTTCACAAGAAGGGCCAGCGCTTGCTGTTGGTGACATTGATAAAGACGGGAATGAAGATTTTTACATCGGTGGAGGGAAAGGGCAGCCTGGTGTTTTATATATGAATTATGGCAATGGCATAATCAAACAATCCATTCAAAAGGCATTTACAAATGATGCATATTTAGAAGATACAACCGCTGCTTTTTTCGATGCAAATAACGACGGAAATCTAGATTTAATAGTTGGCACAGGAGGAAATGAGAGAGGGAATAGCCATTTATACACTACAAGATTATACTTTAGTGATGGTAATGGCAAATTTGAATTATCACAACAAACTATTCCGTCAACTCGCACAAATATTGCTGTAGTCGCACCTTACGACTTTGATAACGACGGAGATATTGATGTTTTTGTTGGGTCAAGAAGTGTGGTAGGTACTTATGGTATTAATCCAGCACACTTGTTTCTACAAAATGATGGCCATGGTGTATTTGAGAATGTTACCGATAAAGTCGCTTATGATTTGAAAAATGCAGGAATGATTACCAATGCAAAATGGGTAGATATTGACAATGATGACCTAAAGGATTTAGTCATTGTTGCAGAATGGGACACTCCAAAAATTTATAAAAATAATGGCAAACGATTAATCAAATTAACATCATCCTTAGATGATTTACATGGGATGTGGAACACCGTCGAAACTGCTGATTTAGATAGTGACGGTGACATAGATTTTATTTTTGGAAATCAAGGGAATAACACTGCTCACAAAACATCCAATGAACATCCAATGAAAATGTGGATAAATGATTTTGACAATAATGGAACTATTGAACAAATAATTACAAAAAATGAGAACGGTAGCGATTTCCCAATCCATATGAAAAAGGAATTGACAGCACAACTCGTCTCCTTAAAAAAACAAAATATCAAAGCTTCTGAATATGCCAAAAAGTCGATTGATAAATTGTTTAATAAAGATATTTTTGACCGGTCAATAATAAAACAGAGTACTATTTCAGAGACTATTATTGCAGAGAACATTGGTAACAATCAATTTCAAATTATTTATCTACCAAACAGAGTCCAATTTTCTTGTGTTTGTGGTATTGTTTGCTCTGACGTAAATAATGATGGAAATCTCGATATTATCATGGCTGGAAACAATTTTGAGTTCAAGCCTCAATACTCTCGATTAGATGCAAATTACGGAAATGTCCTCTTAGGAGATGGCAATCTTAACTTTACATGGCAAAACTATAACGACAGTGGTTTTGTTATAAAAAATGAAGCAAAACAATTAAGAACCATTAAAACAAAAAATGGAGAAACATACCTTGTAGCTTCTATTAATGATGAATTTCCAAAAATATTTTTGATTAATGATGAGTAAAAGCATTGTTTTAGTTGGTTTTATTCTTTTGTTTAGTTGCCACGAACAAAAAGAGCGACTCTTCATCAAAGCTCCCACAAAAGAAACAGGAATCGTTTTTAAAAATAGTTTAACAGCATCAGATGACGTCAATATTCTCGATTATCTTTACTACTATAACGGAGGTGGTGTTGCCTTAGGCGATATCAATAATGACGGACTTTTAGATGTCTTTTTATCTGCTAACCAGTTGCCAAATAAATTATATTTAAACAAGGGAAATCTCACCTTTGAAGACATCTCTAAAAAAGCCTTAATTGAGGGAAATAGCTCTTGGAATACCGGAGCAATAATGGGTGACATCAATGGTGATGGCTTAATTGACATTTATGTTTGTGCAGTTGTCGGGGTTAATGGTTTTTATGGGCATAATGAATTGTATATAAATAATGGCAATGAAACTTTTACTGAAAGTGCAAAATACTATAATTTAGATTTTGACTCTTACAGTTCCTCTGCCGCATTTTTAGACTTTGATCTCGATGGAGACTTAGATATTTATCTTTTAAATCACGCTACGCATACACAAGAATCATTTGGAAATGTAACAGTAAGAAGTAAGAGAAATTATCAAACTGGGGACAAGTTATTGAGAAATGATGGCGATTCATTTACAGACATCAGTGAGGAAGCAGGTATATTTGGAGGGGTCAACGGCTATGGTTTAGGTGTAGCAATAGCCGATTTCAATAAAGATGGTTATCCAGATATTTTCGTTGGAAATGACTTCCATGAAGATGATTATTATTACATAAACAAGGGTGATGGAACATTTTCTGAACAACTCAAAAATTATTTTGGACACACCTCTAGATTTTCAATGGGAAATGATGCTGCTGACATCAACCATGATGGTTGGCCAGATTTATTGTCTTTGGACATGTTAGCAGAAGATGAAATCGTTCTCAAATCTTCAGAAGGTGATGATAATATCCAAATCCAAAAACTAAGGACTGAAAAATATGGATACCACTATCAGTTTACTCGAAATATGATGTTCATTAATCAAGCAAATTCAAGGTTTTTGGAAACCGGTCTTCTCAGTGGTATTGGAGCCACAGACTGGAGTTGGAGTGGGCTGTTTGCTGATTACGACCAAGATGGTGAGCAAGATTTATTCATTTCAAATGGTATTCCAAAGAGACCTAATGATTTAGATTTTATAAAATTTGTTTCAAATGAACAGATTCAAAAAAAAATTGACAACACAAAATTAGTTGATCAAGAGGCTCTAAATATGATGCCCTCAGGGGAAACACACAACTATATTTTTAAAGGCTCGAAAGAATTAAAATTTCAAGACAAATCAGGTATTTGGATTGATGACAACTTAAATGTTTCAGGAGCAACGGCCTTTGGAGATTTAGACAATGATGGAGATTTAGATTTGGTGATTAATAATATCAATGAAGAGGCCTCTATTTACATCAATCAAACAAATGAAAAACGTCATTTTTTAAAATTAAAATTCAATTATTTTAAACCAAACTCCTTTGGTATCGGAACAAAAGTATACGCCTATTCAGCAGGAATACTTCAATATAAAGAACTCTACACCGTAAGAGGATTTCAATCGTCCTCAGAACCTGTGATTCATTTTGGTTTTGGATCTGTAAATTCAGTCGATTCAATAAGGGTTGTTTGGCCAAACAATACCTATCAAACATTAAAAAATATTTCCACCAACCAAACCCTGACGATTAACCCTGAGGACACACAAGTTTTAGCCAAAGAAAAAACAACATTAAATAAGTCACTAGTTTTCAAACAAACTGAAAATAATCTCGGTTTGAATTTTACTCATGAAGAAGACAACTACATTGACTTTAATAGACAAAAGCTAATTCCTTATCAGATTTCAGATCGAGGTCCAGGTGTTGCTATCGGAGATTTAAATAATGATGGAAAAGATGATGTTTATTTTGGTAGTTCTAAATTTAAAACACCAAAAGTTTATGTCCAAGGTGATAGTCAGTTTAATGAACAAATTATTAAAACTATTTACAAAGATTCTATTACAGAAGATGTTGAGGCAATCATTGCTGATTTCAATGGCGATTCTATAAATGACATCATCATTGGAACTGGAGGAGGTGATTTTTTTAACAATATGCCTCCATTATTAGATAAATATTACAGTCAAAACAATAAGCATTATTTAAAGGAAGATTTTCCTGCTTATTTTGAGAATGCCAACGTCATTAAAGCTTTCGACTATGATCTTGACGGAGATTTAGACCTATTTATTGGGAACAACGCCGTGTCTAACGATTTTGGTAACATTCCAAATTCTTATGTCTTAAACAATGATAATGGTTATTTTTCAATTCTCAAGGATCAACCATTTCAGAATATAGGGATGGTAACAGATGCTATTTGGGATGACTTTAACTCTGACGGCTTTGCAGATCTTATCATAGTAGGAGAATGGATGTCTCCAAAATTCTTTCGTAACGAGAAGGGCAATTTCGTTGAGGAATTAACTGTCAATCAAAAATTAAATGGATTATGGCAACAAATAATTCCTTTCGATATTGACAATGACGGAGATACTGATTATTTGTTAGGTAACTGGGGAGAAAATTCAAAATTTAAAGCATCTAAGGACCGCCCTCTTAAAATGTACTACTCAGATTTTGATAATAACGAGACTACCGAAACCATTGTTTGTAATTATAATAAAGATGGGTATTACCCAATATTGGGCTTAGATGAATTAGCCAGTCAACTCATTAGTTTACGTAAAAAATATCCTTCGTACAAAAACTTTGCTGGTAAACAAATTTCTGAGATTATAGAAAAATCTGATTTAGATAGTGCTAAAGAACTGAATGTACATACCTTATCATCAGGCTACTTAAAAAACATCAATAACCAATACACATTCGTCCCATTTAAAAGTGAGTTGCAAATCGCTCCTATCACCTCTTTTTTAAAATATGATTTTGATGATGATGGAACGTTTGAAATTTTAGTGGGAGGGAATTATTTTGGGGTAACACCATATCATGGTCGCTTTGATTCATTTCCAGGAGCTCTAATTAAAAATGATAGCACAGTCATTCTCGGAAATAAAATTGGATTAAATTTTAGTAACAAAGCCATAAAAAGTCTAAATATCATATCATTTAAACAACAACCCTTCTTAATGGTTACTGTAAATAATGACAAGGCGCAAGTATATGAACTAACAAACCAATAATGATGAAATTAACACAAAAATTTTCCCTAGGATTTTTCTTTATTTTAATGATTTACTCATGCAAGCCAAACTACGACCCTATAGTAGTTTCTACAGAGGACTTTCACCTTTCCGTTGACAGGGTCATTGACGCGATGGTTCATGACATATTTTCGCCACCTGTAGCAAGTAGGGTTTTTGTCTATCCAAATATAGCTGCTTATGAAATTATAGCACAAAATGATAGTATGTATCAATCATTAGAAAAACAAATTGAACATCTTGGCGCAATTCCAAAAGCAGGCAAAAATAAGTCAATAAATCATTCTTTATCGGCGCTCATTGCTCATATAGATTTAAGTCGACAACTCATTTTTTCTGAGGATAAAATTAAAGGTTTTAGAGACAGTCTTTACACCAAATGGGAAAACATAAACCCTGTTGAGTTTGAAAATTCTCGAGAATACGGTCTTCAAGTTTCAGAATTCATAGCGAATTGGATGAATAATGACAACTATCCTCAAACCAGAACAATGCCAAAATTTAGAGTAGATTCAGAAGATGAATCTAGATGGCAGCCTACACCACCATCTTATATGGACGGCCTAGAACCTCATTGGAACAAAATACGACCTTTCATTTTGGATTCAGCTGCACAATTTAAACCGACTCCCCCACCTTCTTTCTCGATGGAAAAAACATCTTTATTTTATAAGGAATTACAAGAGGTGTATGACATCAGCGAACGAATTACAAAAAAAGGTGATGAGTCAGAGGAAATTGCGATTGCTCAATTTTGGGACTGTAATCCTTACGTTTCAATAACAAGAGGTCATTTAATGTTTGCTGTTAAAAAAATTACACCAGGAGCACATTGGATTGGAATCACAAAAATTGCATCAAAAAAAGACAATGCTAATTATAGTAAAACTGTCTTCGCTTATACTAAAACTTCCATCGCACTTGCCGATGCCTTTATTAGTTGTTGGGACGAAAAATATCGAAGTAATCTTGTAAGACCCGAAACTCTAATTAATACATATTTTAATGATGAATGGAAACCCATTCTTCAAACACCTCCTTTCCCGGAATACACAAGTGGTCACTCTGTTGTATCTGGAGCTGCCTCCGTTGTATTAACCTCAATTTTTGGAGAAAACTTTGATTTTATTGATAATTCAGAGGTTCCGTATGGTTTAAAAGAAAGGTCCTACTCCACTTTTAGTGAGGCTGCTGATGAAGCTGCTATAAGTAGAATGTATGGTGGAATACACTACCGTTCTGCTGTTGAAATTGGTGTGGAGCAAGGAAGAAAAATTGGGAAATTAGTTGTTAATCAACTAAACATGATACAATAAATTATAAAATGGTGAGAAAAGTAGTTGCTATTATAAGTGTCTTAATTACAGGATTTTTAACCTATTATTTCTTTGTTAAATCATATGATTACCTAATTACCATTAAGGCAAAGACCTCTGTTGGCACAGTCAATCAATCCATAAAATTATGGAATGGTAATCTAGACAGTGCAACATTACTGACACAAAACACCTTAAACAATTTAACACAACAGATAACAATAAACGATTCTATACATTTATACGATTGGAATATCAAGTCTTTAAATGATTCTAGCTCCGTGATTAACGTGTATATAAAAGATATAAACAACAGCTTTTTTAATAAAATCACAATGCCCTTTGGGCATACCAATTTTGAAAAGAGAGTCACACGGACGGTTATTGATTTTTCAAACAAACTCACGGAACATTTAAGTAAAATCAAGGTTCGTGTCCAAGGTATCGCCTCTACCCCTCAAACATATTGTGCCTATGTTTCAATGACCGGGCTACAAATAGAAAAAGCACGAGGCATGATGAAAAACTACACCTTCCTAAGTAATTTCCTTTATGAGGGACATGTAGAAATGAATGGTACTCCGTTTATTGAAATTTCACGCTGGAATAAGGAAAAAGACAGTATTAATTACAACTTTTGCTTTCCAATTATAAAAAGTGACTCACTTCCAAAACATCATCTCATTTCCTATAAACAACAAGAAAGTGTCAAAGCTTTAAAAGCAACCTATAATGGCAACTACATAACCTCTGACAGAGCTTGGTACGCATTATTAGAACATGCAGAACGCAATGCCATTAAAGTCTCCGAAACTCCTATTGAAGTTTTTTACAATAACCCTAATTTTGGTGGCGACGAACTTCAATGGAATGCTGAAATTTTTATGCCTTTAATTGACCAGGAATGAAAGATATTAATGTACTAAACAGAGCTTGGTGGAAGGAGGGTGTAATTTATCAAATTTACCCCAGGAGTTTCAAGGATACAACAGGAAACGGCATTGGAGATCTTCAAGGAATTATTCAAAAACTGGATTACATCGCAAGTCTTGGTGTGACAATGGTTTGGCTAAATCCAATTTACGAATCTCCAAATGATGATAATGGATACGATATAAGTGATTATCGAGCTATCATGAGCGAGTTTGGAACTATGGAAGATTTTTCAGAACTTCTAGAGGGCTTGCATGAAAGAAATATTAAATTCATTATGGATGTTGTTGTAAATCACAGTAGTGACGAACATGAGTGGTTTAAACAATCTAGAAGTTCTCGTGATAATCCTTATCGAGATTATTATCACTGGTGGCCAGCAGAAAAAGGGAAACCAAATCATCGTTGGAGTTTCTTTGATGAAAACAGTGATGCTTGGAAATACGATGCACAAACAAATGCTTACTATTTACATTATTTCTCTCAGAAACAACCAGATTTAAATTGGGAAAACCCAAAGGTTAGGCAAGAAGTATATAATATTATGAAATTTTGGGCAGATAAAGGAGTTGATGGATTTCGATTAGATGCATTTCAGTTTGTAAGTAAAGACATTGAATTCCCACCCTTCCCTGAAGGTTATGATGACAACATACCAAGTGTGATAAAGTACCATGGTATGGGTCCTCATATACATCATTATCTTCGAGAAATGTATAATGAAGTATTAAGTAAATATGATGTTTTTGCAGTTTCAGAGGGTGCTGGAAGCACCCTGGATGATGCTCATAGTATTGTAGATGAAGATCGTAACGAGTTACAAATGGTTTATCATTTTGAAGGTACTGATTTAGTGAGTTCTTTAGATAAATGTACTTTGAAGGATTTTAAAGCGTCATTCACAAAATGGGAAACATCTTTTGAGAATAAAGGTTGGATTTCTATGTACTTATCCAATCATGACCAATCAAGAGTCGTTAATCGCTTTGGCAGCGATAATCCGAAGTTTAAAGATTATTCTGCGAAAATGCTAAATACGTTTATTCTTTCAATGAGAGGCACCCCATACGCCTACTATGGAGACGAATTAGGCATGACAAATATTGGATTTACAGAAATTGAGCAGTACAAAGACATTGCTGCCATAAACGGCTATAAAAAAGCAGCCTCCGATGGTGAGAATTTAAATCAATACCTAAAAAAACTTAATTTACTTTCTAGAGATAACGGTCGAACACCCATGCAGTGGGATGCTTCTAATCATGCTGGGTTTTCAAAGGAAACTCCATGGCTCCCTGTTCATGAAAATCACACAACTGTAAATGTTGCCAATCAGGAAGTTGACCAAAATTCTGTATTGCATCACTTCAAAAAAATGGTTGCACTTAGAAAAGACAATTTAGTTTTTGTGTATGGCAAGTACAAAATTATTCAAAAAGAACACCCAACAGTCTACGCCTACAGCAGAACTTTAGACAAGCAAAAAATGATAATTCTATTAAATTTTTCTGAGACAGTTTCAAGTATAAATTTACTTAACTTGGTTCAATGTAAAGAAGTTCTTATCAATAATTATGATCATTTAACCATTGAGAAAAATACCGCTACATTACAACCTTATCAAGCTGTCATTTTAAAGTTTTAAAATAAAAAATATGAAAATATCCAAACCTAATTTATCTTTTTGGCAAATCTTTAATATGAATGTCGGATTCTTGGGAATTCAATATAGTTTTGGATTACAACAAACAGCTATAAATCCGATATTCTTGTTTTTGGGAGCCTCTGAAGACATGTTACCCATTTTAAATATTGCAGGCCCAGTTACAGGTTTAATTGTTCAACCAATTATTGGCGCCATGTCAGATAAAACTTGGTCTTTAAAGTGGGGAAGGCGCAAACCATATTTTTTAATTGGTGCTTTATTGGGCAGTATCTGTCTATTTGTGTTTCCACATAGTCCTGTGTTATGGTTTGCTGTTGGTTTACTTTGGATTTTGGATGTTGGTAACAACGTGGCTATGGAACCATATCGAGCTTTTGTAGGAGACAAACTACCCGAGAAACAATTGAGTTTAGGCTATCAAATGCAGAGTTTATTTTGTGGCTTGGGAACATTACTAGCCACAGGATCAATTATCTTATTTCAATATTTATTTGGTGAAGAGGCGGACGTTGCAGGCACAATTCCACAGTGGGTTTATTATTCTTTTTACATAGGTGCGATACTTTCCCTTACAACAATCTTATGGTCTGTTTTTAAAACATCTGAAATTCCTCCCACAAAAGAAGAGTTTATAGAAATTAATAAGATAAAAGCTTTATCATTAATTAAACGAATCGCTAAACCTTTCCAAGAAATTAGTATCGCAGTCAAAGAAATGCCAAAGTTTATGTGGAAAATTGGAGCTGTATATTTATTTCAATGGTATGCCTTATTTGTTTATTGGCAATTTTCAACGCCATTATTTATGAAAACAATGGGATATTCAATTTCTGAAGCAGGTTCTCAATCTGCAGCAATGAGTCTTACATATAATACCACGACGATGCTAATTGCGCTGATTTTGGTGCCTTTAACTTTAAAATTTGGAAATAAAAAAATGTATGCTCTGAGCTTATTTGGAACCGCCGTAGCATTATTTTGTATTCCTTTTATATCTGATCCTTTACTTGTTTTGATTCCAATGATATTATTTGGGATTGGTTGGGCAGCAATGATGGGAATTCCTTACACCATGGTTTCCAAAATTGTACCTCAAGAACGAAGAGGTGTATATATGGGGATTTTGAACATGATGATTGTCATTCCAATGGGTATAGAAACCGTGACTTTTGGGCCTATCTACAAGTATTTATTGTCTGATAATGCAATTAACGCCATGTTATTTGCCGGAGTGTTTTTCGCTATTTCTGCCATATTAGCTATGCGTTTAAATGAAACTTCTCGCTTTAATAAAAAGACTTCAACACAATGAAACATGTCGGTATTAAAATTGCACTTTTTTTAAACTATTTTGTTTTTGCATTTTTGTTGAACAGTGTTGGTACTGTTATTTTACAAGTACAAAGGAGTATGGAAATTTCAAAAGCGAGCGCGAGTATTTTAGAGGGCTTCAAAGATATTCCTATCGCAATTGCATCTTTTATACTCGCCTCATTTTTACCAAAAATTGGCTTGAAAAAATCCATGTTATTGGGTCTCGCACTCGTAGCTATTTGCTGTTTTATTACGCCGTATACAAATCAATTTTGGTATTTCAAATTTTTATTTCTGATGATAGGGATTTCATTCGCCCTCATCAAAGTTAGTGTTTTTGCTACCATTGGTCTCATTACAAATAGTCAAAAAGAGCACGGTAGTTTTATGGGGATTATAGAGGGTGTTTTCATGGGAGGAGTTCTTCTTGGGAATATTATTTTTAGTCTTTTTATTGATGACAATAATCCAAAGTCAACCAACTGGCTGAGTATGTATTGGCTAATGGGAGGACTTTCTTTACTAGCATTTTTAGTGCTTTATTTTTCAATACTAGACGAAACTGAAGCAAGGATTAAACAACGCGAATTCAAAGAAGACTTTAAAGAGATGATGTTACTCATCATAAAACCATTGACTGTTGTTTTTGTTTTAAGTATCTTTTTATATGTTTTAACTGAACAAAGCTTTCAAACATGGTTCCCAACATTTTATACGGATATCATCAACGCACCAGCGAGTATGGCCATACAAGCAGGAGCAATTTTAGGTGGAGCCTTTATGATAGGCCGTTTTCTAGGAGGATTTATTTTAAAAAAAATAAAGTGGATTTATCTCCTGACCACTTGTATTATATCAGCAGGAATTATAATATTACTTGTTTTACCTCTCGCTAATAACATGGATAACCAAGGTGTGATTTCGTGGACACAAGCTCCTTTGGTCGTTTACATGATGCCTGCTATAGGATTATTTTTAGCACCAATTTACCCAACGATCAACTCTACCATTTTATCGTCTTTACCAAAGCATATGCATAGTTCGATGTCAGGTTTAATTGTTGTCTTTTCAGCACTAGGAGGGACAACAGGATCCATAATAACTGGAAACGTTTTTCAAAGATATGATGGATTCACCGCATTTTACTTATCACTAATTCCCTTAGCAGGCATTCTTATTTCAATTTGGATTCTTTACAATTTAACGCGTTCTAGACAGATAAATTGAGAATGATTTTTAATTTAAACATAGCACAAACTTTAACACTGCTGTTACGTCAAGAGGATACAAACAGTGATAAAAAAATTACAATTGACGACATTGGACCCAAAGTTTTCTCAATTACTTCTATTTCAGGACAAAATTATAAAGTTAAAGGCACCTATTTTCTTTCAAATTTATTGCAAGAATTAGTGCTTTCAAAACGTAATGGTAATGAATTTGCTCAAGTCCCTCTTGAGCGTATAGAAGAATTACCCACCGTTAGAATTTCAAGATTAATTAAAGATTATTATTGGTTGGGTCTGACCAGAACGATGGATAAACAAGGAATTCAAAAATTATTATTGGACACGAAAAATAATTCTTTAAATTCAGATAAGTTAAGAATTTATATCCCATACAAGGATGTTTTTGCTTTTAAATACTATCAGCATCTTGAAAACTCTCTACCAATTGAAGCCATAGCGCTGCCACAGAAAATTACGCCCAAATTTGTGAAAGGTCTGAATAACTATCCTGGTATCTTAGCCTTAAAACTAGTGTCTAAAAATAATGAAATCACAGGTGTTCCCTTTGTAGTACCAGGTGGGAGATTTAATGAAATGTATGGTTGGGATAGTTATTTTGAATCCATCGGTTTAATTATCGATGGTAAAAAGGATTTAGCAAAAGCCATGGCAGATAATTTTCAATATGAAATAGATTATTATGGGAAAGTATTAAATGCCAACAGGTCCTATTATCTTACAAGGACACAGCCTCCATTTTACACTAGTTTAATTCAAGAAGTCTTTAAGTTCACAAGAGATATTGATTGGCTAAAAAGTCATTTAAAAACAGCCATTAAAGAATACCAAACTGTCTGGATGGTTGCAGGAAAGCGATTGACACAAAATGGACTAAATCGGTACTTTGCAGAGGGGATTGGAATGCCTCCTGAATGTGAAAAAGGGCATTTTGATTCGATCATAAAACCTTATGCGGATAAACACAATATATCTTTGGAGGACTATATTTTGAAATATAATTCTGGTGACATTGAAAACAAAGAACTCAACGCTTACTTTATTCATGACCGAAGTGTGAGAGAATCTGGACATGATACCTCCTATAGAATTGAAGGTATATGTGCTGATTTAAATCCTGTTGAATTAAATGCTCTGTTATACAAATACGAAATGGATTTTGGATACCTCACGGAGACCTATCTCAATAATTCATTTGAAAGCTTTGAATCTTCTTTTTGGTATTCAGCTGCAAATAAAAGAGCGAAACGCATGCATAAATACATGTGGAATGAAGATAGAAAACAATATTTTGATTTTAATTATATAACGAAAGAGCAATCCTATTTTGAAAGTGCATCAAATTACTCCCCTCTTTGGGCTGGTATCGTAAATTTAGAAACTGCTCAAACTATGTTAAAAACATTGATGCAAGAACTAAAAGTAAAAGGAGGTGTTGTTGGAAGTTCAAAACGAAGCCGCGGAGAAATTTCAGCATTGAGACCAGAAAGGCAATGGGATTATCCAAACGGATGGGCCCCACATCAAATGATGATTTGGAAAGGTTTATTAAATTATGGATTTAATAAAGAATTACAAGAATTAATCTATAGGTGGCTTTTCATGATTACTAAAAATGCCGTTGATTACAATGGTACAATTCCGGAAAAGTATAATGTTGTTACAGGCTCTCATAAAGTATTTTCAGAATATGGTAATGTAGGAACAGATTTTGAATACATTACACAAGAGGGTTTTGGTTGGATGAATGCATCTTATCAATATGGTCTTTCCTTGTTACAAAACAATTTTAGAATATCTTTAAACAATCTTACATCACCAGAAAAACTATTTAATTAAATATATTATAATGAAAACATCAATTTTAGCAGTATTTATATCAATCTCATTTATTTCCTGTCAATCAAACACGGTAGTTTCTTCAGAAGCTAATATGACAACACCCATTAACGACAGTGTCTTGGAATCGGCGGTAATTTATGAAGTCAACATCAGACAATACTCGAAACAAGGAACTTTTGAGGCTTTTACTAAAGACATTCCGTCGTTAAAAGATCTAGGAGTGAAAATAATATGGCTAATGCCAATAAATCCTATTTCAAAAATAAAAAGGAAAGCAACAGATGGCTCGTTTACAAGTGATATAGCGGATGACGTAGAGCGAAAAAAATATTTAGGAAGCTATTATTCAGTTTCAGATTACAAGGCTGTAAATCCTGAATTTGGCTCCAAAGATGATCTCAAAAACTTAATAGAAACAGCACATCAAAATGACATTTATGTAATCATTGATTGGGTCCCTAACCATACCGGATGGGACCATCCATGGATTTACGCACATCCAGAATGGTATACCCAAAATGAACAAGGTGACATTATTGACCCAATAAATCCTGATACTGGGAAATCTTGGGGGTGGACAGATACAGCAGATCTTAATTATGATAACACAGATATGCAAAATGAAATGATTAATGATTTAATATATTGGGTTGAAAATTTTAATATTGATGGATATCGCATGGATGTGGCTCATAAAGTTCCTCCAAAATTTTTTAATAGAGCAATTTTAGAGTTAAGGAAAATAAAACCTTTATTCATGTTAGCTGAAGCAGAACAACAAGATCTCTTTAGAAATGGCTTTGATATGCAATACGCATGGGAAGGTCATCATATACTAAATAGTATAGTAAAGGGAACTTCTAACACAAAAGATTTTGATGTGTATATCAACCAACAAAATAACCTGTTAGAAGCCACTGATTTTAAAATGAATTTTGTAACCAATCATGATGAAAATTCTTGGAACGGGACCGTTAAAGAACGTCTAGGAGACGCGAGCGATATGATTACTACTTTAGTTTATTCCATTCCTGGAATGCCCTTGATTTACAGCGGTCAAGAATACGACTTAAACCATCGATTAAAGTTTTTTGAAAAAGACAGTATTCCAAAAACCAAAGGAAATACATGGGACTTACTCACTAAACTAGGAGCACTAAAAAACACCAATCCTGCTTTTCACGGGGGAAAAAGTTCGGCAAACTATGAACGGTTACCAACTGCAAATGACCAAGTAATGGCTTTTAGAAGAACCAAAGATGATGCTGAGATTTATTTTATTGGAAATTTATCTAACGTCAACCAAACATATTCGATGAACTTAGAAGGAACTTATCGTGACTTACTAAAAGATACAATGATAACTTTTGATCAAGACAATATTAAATTAGCCCCTTGGGAGTATCATTTAGTGTCAAAAAAATCAAATGAATAAGATAACGTGTTTGGGGGAGGTTCTATGGGACAATTTTCCAACATACAAAAAAGCTGGAGGAGCTTCTTTGAATGTTGCTTTAAGGCTACATTCATTGAAGAATGACGTCAAACTTATTAGTAGTTTAGGAAATGATCCCGATGGAAAAGATTTGAACAATTACATCAAATCTAAAGGGCTTTCATTAGATTATATTCAACACAATTCAGAACATAGTACCAGTACAGTTGAGGTAGTTTTAGACCACAAGGGCCTGGCGTCTTACACCATCAAAAAGCCTTGCGCTTGGGATTATATTGTGCTAACTAATGAACTAATCTCCATAGTTAAAAACTCGAAAGCATTTCTTTTTGGAAGTCTAATAGCACGAAGTAAGACCTCTAGTAACACCTTGTTAAAATTACTCCCTTTTTCACGACTTTCTGTTTTTGACATCAATTTGAGACCCCCTAACTACAATATGATAACGATCAAGGCACTTATGAGTGCGGCAGATTTTATAAAATTCAACGACGACGAACTAATTGAGATTTCAACAAGTTTTGGACTTCAAGATAAAACAATAGAGCAAACTATCTTATTCGTAGCCTCAAAAACTAATACGACATCTATCTGTGTAACACTTGGAAGTCAGGGTGCGATACTCTACTTTGGACAAAAATTTTATCACAACACAGGATATCCTGTTGACGTTGTTGATACTGTAGGTGCTGGAGATTCCTTTTTAGCAACGCTTATCGATGCATTATTAAAAAACAGTGATCCACAAATGGCTCTTGATAGAGCCTGCGCTGTTGGAGCGTTGGTAGCCCAAAACCAGGGAGCAAATCCTAAAATTTATAACACAGACATAGATAGCATGCTTTTAAAATCAAATCAATAAAAACGTAACGCTGATGATTTTAACGACATGAACACTTTTAAAAGGAATCAAAAAATTTAACAAAGTCTTCTTTATAAGCAGGTTGGAGTATTTCGACTACTTTTAATTGCCCATCCCCAGCATTAAATATTCTTACTCGCTTATTCTTTGGTATTATAAAACCTTCGTCTTTTTTAATAATGGTGGTTGTGTCTTTAAATTGAAGTCCCAGACATCCCTCAATAACAAAGCCTCTTGTCACATAGTTTAGCTCCACAATCGGTTCCGTCCAATCCTTTGGGGCAATCATTTCTATGATCCCTAAATCATCTGTTTGTGTGAAATCAAATAATTGTCTTTCAACATTATCCTCAATAATTAGAACCTTTGGTACAATTTTATACGAACTAGTATTTTGAGAACAAAGAGATGATGTCCCCATAAATGCCAGGTAAAAACATAATAATATTTTAAAATAATATTCTTTGGATACCATATAATTTTTCATGTCGTTATAATAAAGCTCAATGGAACATCAATCAGTGCATGTGCCAATTCGTCTAATAGGAGATAGCACGAGACCACAAATTTAAGTTTAAACAAAAAAGCATCCCAATTTTCTATGAAGAAAAAAGGAAAGCCTTTCATTGGAATACCGAACTAAATCCGGTATTACTACGTCTCAGATTTCTCTGAGAACAACACAACGTCTTACTATTAAAAAAGCTCCAACTTGGTTGAAGCTTTAAATAATTTAGCGGTCTGGACGGGACTCGAACCCGCGACCCCCTGCGTGACAGGCAGGTATTCTAACCAACTGAACTACCAAACCGTTGCTTTATAGCGGTTGCAAATATACATTCCATTTTTTATAACGCAAACGTTTTTTAGTATTTTTTCAAAAAAACGTTTAAGCAAATTTTTGACGTTCAACCATATAAGTGGTCAAAATTTTATTGAAATTGTCATTGATATTCGCATGGACGTATTTTATCTGATATTGCCCACATTTCAGTTTAATATATTTAAAAAAATCCCGCACCATCAGCTCGTAATTTTCTTTTATATTATCGGCATAAACATCTATAAACTCCTCTGTTTCAACGTCTATAAAACGCTTTGGATTGTTGTCAAAATTAAACGTTAATTCTCTGTCTTCATCATAAACATGAAATAAAACAACTTCATGTTTATTATATTTTAAATGTCTGAGAGCATTAAATAATTTTTCATCGTCTGTTCCTGGTTCAAACATGTCAGTAAATAAAAAAATCAAGGATCTCCTATGAATATTTTCGGCAATTTGATGCAAGTATTCGTAAGTCTTAGTCGTGGTAGTTTTTGATGTGGAAACAACTAATTGACTTAGCTGGTCGAGTAACATTCTGTGGTGTCTATCACTTCCCTTGGCAGGAGCATAGTAATCATATTTATTGCTATAAACACTTAATCCAACAGCATCACGTTGTTTTTTTAGTATGTGCATTAATGAGGCAGCTGCTAAAGCTGAAAATCCAATTTTATTCAATGAATTAATCGAGAATTTATCCATTATGGGATAATGCATGGAACTGCTATTATCCAAAATTAAATGACACCGTAAATTAGTTTCTTCATCATATCGCTTCGTAAAAAGCTTATCTGATTTCGCAAATAATTTCCAATCAATATGGCGTGTGCTTTCTCCCTGATTATAAATTTTATGCTCAGCAAATTCAGCAGAAAATCCATGAAATGGGCTTTTATGCATCCCTGAAATAAATCCTTCAACTACTTGCTTTGCAAGTAATTCAAGATTTTTGAACCCAGATGTTTTATTAATTTCATTTTGTAAATCCATGATGTTATCTAAACTAAAAAAGGTTTGCTTATTGGGCAAACCTTTTTACTATTCTTTTTATTGAGCATTTATAGTAATGAATCAATGGCTTCAGTGTAAGAGTTTTTTGGAGCAACGCCAACTTGTCTTCCGACAACTTCTCCATTTTGGAAAACCAAAACCGTTGGTATATTTCTAACCCCATACTTGGCTGCAAATTCTTGATTTGCATCAACATCGACCTTCCCAACGACAGCTTTATCGGCATATTCCTTGCTGATTTCATCTATAATAGGTCCGACCATACGGCAGGGTCCACACCAAGCCGCCCAAAAATCAACCATGACAGGTTTATTACTTTTTAAAACCGTTTCTTCAAAAGTTGCATCTGTTATTTCTAATGCCATATTCTGTGTTTTTAATTAAATATTACTTTTATTGTTGTACAAAATTACTTAAAAATTTTACCAAAATTTGTATTCATACTATTTGTTTTACTTATTTAGAAATTGAAGCATACTATCATTTCAATTCAGCTTATAAAACACTTCATGATTCTCTAGTTCATCCAAGAGCTCTTGTGAAATTCTAACTTTTTGCTTTCTACTTGGCATTTGTAATTTAATTTGTTCTTCATTATCATAGATAACAAAATTTAACTTATGATTCCCTTTATGCAGTTTGAGTAATTCTTGAATCTCTTTGATTCGTTTTTCCTTTATGTCATGGATATTAAATTGAATGGATAACTTTTTTGCGTAACTATCCATCACATCATGTAATAGTTGAAAATTGTTAAATTGTACACGAGGTTCGCTTTTTTTACCAGTATCTCTATTTGTCCAGCCTTCTTTGATAAAAGTTCGAACATAAATAAAACTACTTTTAAGCAAAAAATGTCTAAACTTCAAGTACTCCTCGCCAAAAATTCTAAATTCATGAGTATCGATATAATCTTCTACAGTAAATAATGCCCATCCTTTTCCTTGTTTACTAATTCTATGTTGAACATCAGTGACAACACCCCCAAAAGTTAATTCCCGATTAACGTAATTATTTAAATCATTAAACAAGGAAATTGTTGCATTACAAAAAGTATTCATTTCTGTCTTAAAATCATCTAACGGGTGACCAGATATGTAAATGCCAACAACCTCTTTCTCTCTCGCTAGTTTTTCCATAGTTCCCCATGCTTCACACGGCGGTATTTCTGGCTCAGGAAATTGAATATTACTCGCTTCGCCAAATAAGCTTACTTGTGCTGAATTCTTATTTTCCTGATACTTATTTGCGTATCTTATTGTCTTTTCTAAAAACGTCACGCCATCACCTTCATCGCTAAAATATTGGGCACGATGTGTCATATCAAAACAATCAAAGCCCCCCGCATTAGCTAAATTCTCAAACGCTTTTTTATTAGAAGCTCGCAAATCAATACGTTTTGCCAAATCAAAAATAGACTTGTAAGATCCATCTTCTTTTCTGTTCGAGACAATTGTTTTTACTGCGCCATGTCCTACTCCTTTGATAGCACCCATTCCAAAACGAATTGCATTTTCTTGATTCACTGAAAACTTGTAATAAGATTCATTAACATCAGGACCGAGCACTTTCAATTTCATTCGCTTACATTCTTCCATGAAAAAAGTAACCTGCTTAATGTCATTCATGTTATTAGATAAAACAGCTGCCATATACTCTGCTGGATAATGAGCTTTCAAATAGGCTGTTTGATAGGCTATCCATGCATAGCACGTGGAATGTGACTTATTGAAAGCATAGCTAGCAAAAGCTTCCCAATCTTTCCAGATTTTCTCTAACTTTTCTTTATCCATCCCCTTGATAGCAGCCTGTTCAATAAATTTTGGCTTCATTTTATCAAGGACAGCTTTCTGCTTTTTACCCATGGCCTTACGTAACACATCAGCTTCACCTTTAGTAAAATCTGCCAGCTTTTGAGACAAAAGCATTACTTGCTCTTGATAAACAGTAATTCCATAAGTCTCCTTGAGATATTCCTCCATCTCAGGTAAATCATATTCGATATCCTCATCTCCATGTTTGCGTGCAATAAAACTTGGTATGTATTCCATAGGTCCAGGGCGATACAAGGCATTCATCGCAATCAAATCATCAAAAACTGAAGGCTTTAAATCTTTCATATGCTTTTGCATACCCGGCGACTCATACTGAAAAATACCGACTGTTTCGCCTTTTTGAAAAAGTGCATAAGTCGCGTCATCATCGATTGGAAAATTATCAGGCTCTAACTCAATGCCATGTTTGGCTTTTACAATTTTTACGGTGTCTTTTATCAGTGTTAATGTTTTCAATCCGAGAAAATCCATTTTTAAAAGTCCTGCATCTTCAACTACAGAGTTATCAAATTGTGTCACATATAAATCAGAATCTTTCGCTGTTGCCACCGGAACATAATTCGTAATATCACCGGGTGTAATAATGACTCCGCATGCATGAATACCAGTATTTCTTACAGAACCTTCTAGGGATCTTGCAAGATTCACTGTTTCTGCTTCTAAATCCTCTCCCTCAGAAATATTTAACAACTGATTTACTTTCTCTAAATCTTCAGAACGAAACATGCCTTTTAGTTTCTTTTCGTCGGCACCAAATATTTTACCAAGTTTAGACATATTTGGAATTAATTTAGCCAATCTATCCGCATCAAATAGAGGCAAATCTAACACCCTAGCAGTATCACGAATTGAAGATTTTGCTGCCATAGTCCCATAAGTAATGATCTGAGCTACCTGATTTGCTCCATATTTATCAATGACATATTCCATGACACGACCTCTTCCTTCATCGTCAAAGTCAATGTCAATATCAGGCATACTGATACGATCTGGGTTTAAAAAACGCTCAAAAAGAAGGTCGTATTTTAAAGGATCTATATTTGTTATCCAGAGACAATACGCCACCACTGAACCTGCTGCTGAGCCACGCCCTGGGCCAACAGAAACACTCATTTTTCTAGCTTCTCTAATAAAATCTTCAACAATTAAAAAATATCCAGGATAACCCGTGTTTTCAATGGTTGTAAGCTCAAAATCTAAACGCTCCTCAATGCTTTTTGTGATATCACCATAACGTTTTTTTGCGCCTTCATAGGTAAGGTATCTCAAATAATCATTTTCTCCTCGCTTTCCTCCATCATGATCATCCTCCTCGTGCTTAAATTCACTTGGAATTTTAAATTCAGGAAGTAACACATCTCTTGCTAATTCAAACTCCTCTACCTTATCAATGATTTCTTGAATATTAATAATGGCCTCAGGAATATCTTTGAAAAGGAACTTCATATCCTCAGAGGACTTAAAATAATATTCTTGGTTTGGTAAGCCATATCGATAACCACGGCCACGACCAATCGGTGTCGCTTGTTTTTCTCCGTCTTTTACACAAAGTAAAATATCATGGGCATTGGCGTCTTCCTTTTCACAATAATAATTATTGTTTGTCGCAATTAATTTTACTTGAAATTTTTGTGAAAAAACTTTTAATGTCTGATTAACACGTCTTTCATCTTCTTGATTATGCTGCATCATCTCGAGATAAAAATCGTCACCAAATTGCCGTTGCCACCATATGACTGCCTCTTCAGCTTGTTTTTCACCTATATTTAAAATTTTACTCGAAATTTCACCATAAAGATTCCCTGAGAGCACAATGATGTCCTCCTTATATTGCTCAATAACAGACTTATCAATTCTTGGTACGTAATAAAACCCATCCGTGTAAGCAATAGATGCCATTTTTACCAAGTTTTGATAACCATTTTTATTTTTAGCTAGTAATACCATTTGGTAACCATAGTCTTTGAGAGATTTATTTGTGTGATCTTCACAAACAAAAAACTCACATCCAACGATAGGTTTTATCTTGTGACCAGAGACATCCTTTCCTTCTTCTTTATTTTTTGTATTTATTTCATTGATGAGTCTGTTATGTGCTTTGACTTCTTTTACAAAATGAAAAGCTCCCATCATATTAGCATGATCTGTTAAAGCAACTGCATTCATATTGTGCTTCGCTGTCGCTGCAACAAGTTCTTTGACGCTAATTGTTGATTGTAAGACCGAAAACTGTGAATGATTATGAAGGTGGGCAAAATTGGCCTCTTCTAATTCAAAGTTGTACTCAGAGTTCTCAATTACATCATTTGGCTCTGCTTTCTGTAGTAGTTCATTAATTTTTGAAGAAGCTCTTTTAAGATTAACATGCTTTAGTCCTAAAGGAAGTATCTCTGATGGATTAGCTTCAGAAAACTGTCTAAAATAATCTGGCTGAACATCTAATTGCTCTTGTGTAAATTCACGCCTCCTAACAAGCTCTAAGAAACATCTCGTGGTTGCTTCAACATCAGCGGTCGCATTGTGTGCATCTTTAAAAGCCTTGCCAAATAAATGTTGATATAATTCTGTTAGCGTTGGTAGCTTAAATTTACCACCTCTTCCCCCTGGAAGCCTGCAAAGTAATGCCGTCTTTTCGGTACAGGTATCTAGAACAGGTAACTCTAATAATTTTGAAGTTATATTTTCCCTGTAAAATTCACAGGCCATGATATTTAAGTCAAATCCAACATTCTGACCCACAACAAACTTTGATTTAGACAATACATGCTTAAATTTTTCTAGAATTTCATGTAATGGTAATCCTTTATCTTGGGCGAGTTCTGTAGAAATACCATGAATTTTTTCTGCATCATAAGGAATGTTAAATCCATCTGGAGTAATTAAATAATCCTCATGTTCAATACAAACCCCCATTTCATCATGAAATTGCCAAGCGATTTGCACACAACGAGGCCAATTATCTGTATCGCTAACTGGTGCTTTCCACCGTTTAGGCAAACCTGTAGTCTCAGTATCAAAAATTAAGTACATAGGTGTTATTTAGTAGTCTAAATTAATGATTAAAAATAGGAATAATAAAGAGTTTTAAGATGGAAAGTTATGAACACTTTTAAACAGCAGCAGCCGCTTTATAAGGAGACACTAACGTGATTGAGGTGATTGCAATTGTTAAACCACATCGAAACGAATAATCCTTACATGTAAGGCTTCATTCAATTCTTTCAAGGCCACCAAGTAGGGGTATTTTATAAAAAACACCTTCATTAAAATTAATTGAATTTAAACCATCTTCAGTGTAAGCATAAAACCAAAAAGTTCCAGAAATATTCCTTGGATTTTCATTATCTACATTTTCAATGTTAATTTCACCAAATTTAGGGAATATTGAGATGTTGGGGTCAGGAACATTTTTTGTGGAAAAAACGGTTCCATTTGTATCAACATAAATTGCTACATTATCACTATCACCACTCAGTTCAAAAACACCATTTGATTCGCTGGACGTAATTAATTGAAGTTTCTCTCCAGAATTCCTTCCTTCAATGATAAATCCATTATTATCTATATCTGCAGCCAGAAAGTTGGCATTCCAAAATACAGCACCGTCTTTTTGTGCTTCAAAAGATGGTGACCTAAATTCAACTTCATCACTACAATTGAGAACTAAAAACATGACAAGTATGAGGTTGGGTGCTTTCATAACAAGACTTAAGATATATGATATCAAAAGTATGATAAAAATCTAAACATATAATTGAGAATTCAAAAAATATAGTATCTTTGCGCACTCATTAATAATCGGGGTCGAGAACCTCACTAATTAATATTTATGGCAGTTAAACTAAGACTACAAAGACACGGAAAAAAAGGCAAACCATATTATTGGATTGTTGCGGCAGATGCACGATCAAAAAGAGATGGTAAGTTTTTAGAGAAAATTGGAAGCTACAATCCTAACATTAATCCCGCAAGTATCGAACTAGATGTCGATACTGCAGTTAAATGGCTCCAAAATGGTGCACAACCAACAGATACGGCAAGAGCTATTCTTTCTTACAAAGGAGCTATGCTAAAAAACCATTTAGCAGGAGGTGTTCGTAAAGGAGCACTGACCGAAGAAGAAGCTGAGAAAAAGTTTCAAGCTTGGTTAGATGATAAAGCAGCAAAAGTTGATTCTAAAAAAGACAGTTTAGCAAAAGTTGAAGCTGAAGCAAAAGCGAAAGCTTTAGAAGCCGAAAAAGAAGCAAACGAAGCTCGAATAGCAGCTTTAGCGCCTGTTGTTGAAGAAGAAGAGCCTGTTGCGGAAGAATCGGAAGCGACTGCAGAGTCAGCAGAGCCAGAAACTAAAGCTACCAACGAAGAGGAATAAAAAAAATGTTATATTTTTAAACTCCGATACAATGTATCGGAGTTTTTTATTTAAAGTCATGCGTAAAGAAAATTGTTTCTTTTTAGGTAAAATTGTCAAAAAATACAGTTTTAAAGGTGAACTTCTTATTAAATTAGATACGGATGAACCTCAGGTGTATGAGCATTTAGAAGCAATCTTTATTCAGGTTCGTAATAACTTCATTCCTTTTTTTGTTGTACACTCAAGACTTCACAAATCCCAACTTTTACGTGTCAAATTTGAAGATGTTGATTGTGAGGCAGATGCCAATGCCCTCATAGGTAGTGAACTTTACCTCCCATTAGATCTTTTACCGAAATTAGAGGGCAATAAGTTTTACTTTCACGAAGTCATCAATTTTACCATTATTGATCAACATTTTGGTGAAATAGGTCGTTTAAAATCCATAAACGATTCAACGGCACAAGCTCTTTTTGTAATTGATAGAAATGGTGTAGAAATTCTAATTCCAATGAATGATGAATTTATTTCTGAAGTGAATCGTAAAATGAAAACAATCATCGTGGAAACGCCCCCTGGTCTTATAGAACTCTATTTAACTTGATGTCTACAAAACCATTTCAATTCAAACAATTTAAGGTGCATCAAGACAGGTGTGCAATGAAAATTGGTACAGATAGTGTCATACTTGGAGCTCATACTTCCTTGAAAAGGAAGCCAAAATCCGTTCTAGACATAGGTGCTGGGACAGGAATTTTATCTCTGATGTTAGCGCAACGGTGCGATTCTGATATCATCGATGCCGTAGAAATTGATGATAACGCTTTCGAACAATGCACTAATAATTTTGAAGACTCTCCATGGAATGATCGATTGTTTTGTTACCATACCTCATTAGAAGATTTTACAGCAGAGGTTTCTGATTCGTACGATTTAATCATCACGAACCCTCCTTACTACTCTGAAGATTATAAAAGCGCCAATCCACAACGTGATTTAGCTCGGTTTCAAGACGCCTTGCCATTCGCAAATCTCTTAGAATGTGTTTCAAAATTATTGCATAAAACTGGAATATTTTCAATTATTATTCCCTTTGAAGAGGAAGATGAATTAAAACGTCTAGCTCTCAATTATGGTCTTTTTGCAAATGACATTTTAAGAATTAAAGGTCATGCATCAGCACTTATAAAAAGAAGTATTATTGAATTTTCTTTTGTTAAAAGTAACTGTACCCTCAACACATTAGTTATCGAAAAAAAACGTCATCAATATACGGCCGACTACATCAAACTCACCAAAAAATTTTATTTAAAATTATAATTCAATAAAAACGCTCCAATGGTCGAGTTAAACAGGTTGGACCGCCACCGCCTTTTAAACTAATATCATCACCCTGATAGACAGTAACTCGACATCCATTATCTTTTAAGAGTTTGAGTGTTTTTGAATTACCTGAAACCATTAAACAATCCCTGGGAGCCAGCGCCAGCACATTACATCCCATAGACTCAAATTCATCCTCAGGAACCTCAATTAATTGAATATTCCTATGAATCAACTCGTTTCGAAATGCAATAGGCATTAAAGGTGAGTACACAACAGCCAAATCCTTATCAATTGGACTAAATATACTCATCAAATGAAACACATCCTCTTTACCTTTATAGTGAGGTAAATTAACTACGATAATGTTAATGCCCTTAGGCTCCAATAGTGCTTTTATTTGACGAATCCCTTCTAAATTAGTTCTATATGTATGCCCCACCGCTAAAGTAGACTCATCTAGCCAAGCAACGTCACCTCCTTCAATAGTCCCTGGAGATTCAATTTTACCTAAAATTGGGATATCACAATTCTCATATGTTTGCTTATGCAATTGTGGCTCAAGAGATCTCCCTTCTTTTCCCATATTACAAATAATCATTCCAAAATTTGTTGCAATTGAAGCATCTCTACAATAAATAGAATCAATTTGAACCTGACTGTCTAAGGGAAAATTAAGTAATTGAATGTTTTTTTGACTCAAGTATGCTTGAAACGCTTCATATTCTTCAAACGCGTTTGTTAAATTTGGTCGAGCCAGATAATTTAAGGCTTTCCATTGTTGATTTATTCGGTTATCAGATACAAATGCATGCTTTACTGGTGTTATGAAAACAGATTGTAATTTTAGATATTCTGAATGGTACGTAATTGCCATACTTTATAAGTCTTTGCTTTGGTGGTATTTCATGAGTATGTAAAAAGGAATTCCTAACAATAACAGGAAAAATCCATAAAACACTGTATCGCTTCCCGACCCGTAAATTGTCCAAAGTGAATACATAAATCCTGTTAATGATAAGATAATAATATTAAATTTATTGTCATTGAATATCCCCTTTTTAATTGTTATAATAACATATGAAGCAGCAACCAACAAGTATGGAATTAAAACTGTAAGTGTAGTCAGTAAAGCAATAAATTCAAACTGATTAACCAAACCCTCAGAAAAGTTCATAAGCATCACAGCAGAACTTAAAATACTTCCAATAATTATCCCTGCTTGTGGAGCCTCCATTTGATTCTGTTTCTTAAAAATTCTTGGAAACATCTTATCCTTTGCTGCAGCCATTGGAAGTTGTCCAGCTATTAATATCCACCCATTTAATGCTCCTATTGCTGATATTGCAGCACCAGCCGCAACAAAATAGCCTAGTTTTTCTCCACCCATAATATGCCCAGCTTCAGCAAATGGAGCAGGAGAAATCAATAATTGGTCAATGGGTAAAATACCAAATAACACAATGGTACCAAGAATATAAACAAGTGTCGCGATAAGCGTTCCGAACATGGTTGCTTTAGGAATATTTTTGTGAGGATTTTTAATACTCTCCGCAGGAATTGTAGCACATTCTATTCCTAGAAAAGCAAATAATGTTAAGGTTGCAACTGTCGAAAAAGCTTCAAAATGTGAGACCTCAGAATTATTAAATTCTGGAAAATTATCTAAATCAAAAAAGAATAGTCCTGCCAAAATTACAAGAATAAGTGGCAACAACTTTAAAATAGTTGTGAGTACTTGAAATATTCCAGAGGTCTTTATTCCTTTTATATTGACCCAAGTAAAAAACCAAATAAAGGATAGTCCGATAACTACTGATAACAAAGAATTATTTTCAAGAATTGGAAAGAAAAAACTCAATGCACTAATAATAGCTACAGCAATTCCTGCATTAACAACCCAGCATGAAATCCAATATCCCCAGGCAACTATAAATCCTGTAAAATCACCAAAACCTTCTTTTGCAAAGGCATAAGGGCCTCCATTTTTAGCATTTAACAATTTACTTAGATTACTAAATATTTTTGCTAAAATAAATGCTCCCGCAGCGGTAAAAAGCCATCCTAGCAAACTAATACTACCGTATTTTGCAAGGGCTGCTGGCAGTACAAAAATACCCGAACCTATCATATTCCCGACAACAAGAGACGTCGCTGCAATTAGTCCTATTTTTTGCTTATTTGAGGCCATTTATACGATTTAAACATATCCCATTTTTATTGTGTAAATTAGGAGCACATTACGAATTTACAATTATATTATTAATGGCGAAGAAATATTATATTGACCCAGATATTAAAAATGCAGAGACACTTCCAACAGTGTTTTATAAAGACACTCATACTTTTGATGCTGTTAAAAAAAATGTATTTCTTAAATCTTGGCAATTTATTGGCGATGAGAGCCTTGTAGCTCTCCCTCAAAGCGTTTATCCCTTTATTCTTTTAGATGGTTTTTTGACAGAACCCATGTTGTTAACTCGTAACAGCAAAGAAGAACTCAGTTGTCTCACTAACGTATGTACACATCGTGGAAATATTGTAGCTCTTCATCCTGGCAAGAGTAAAAAATTAACCTGCATGTATCACGGAAGACGATTTAATCTCAATGGAGAGTTTGAACACATGCCTGAATTTGGTGATGCAGAAAATTTTCCTCGCCCTTGTGACAATTTACATAGGTTCCCCTTAAAAAAATGGGGGCCATTACTTTTTGCCGGACTTAATCCATCATTTGATTTTCAACAAGTCATTGATAAAATGAAAGAGCGCATTGGTTTTCTTCCCATTGACGAATTTATTTTAGACACAACCATTTCTAAAGATTTTTTAGTGCACGCACATTGGGCACTTTATTGTGACAATTATTTAGAAGGTTTTCATGTGCCTTTTGTTCACGAAGACTTAAATGCAATTTTAGATTACGGTAGCTATAAAACAGAAGTTTATGATTTTTGTAATTTACAAATAGGTTATACTAATGATGCAAGTGAGGTATTTGACCTACCCGAGGATCATGTAGATTTTGGTAAAAATGTAGCTGCATATTATTACTGGGTATTCCCAAATATGATGTTTAACTTTTATCCATGGGGTTTATCTGTAAATATTGTTAAACCCTTAGATATGAATCGAACAAAAGTCTCGTTTCTGTCTTATGTCTATGACCCTTCAAAATATGATAAGGGTGCAGGAAGCTCTCTTGAAAAAGTTGAACGAGAGGATGAATTTGTTGTAGAAAACGTACAAAAAGGAGTCAAATCTTCATTTTATAATGCAGGAAGATTTTCTCCACAGAGAGAAAAAGGAGTCCATCATTTCCATTCATTACTTAGTAAATTTCTCAATGCATAAATTTCTTGCTCGAAATCGTTATAGTTTCTAATGCTTTCTTTAAATTTGTGCCTTTAAAATTTGAGCAAATGAAACCAGATTTATTTGAAGCACCAGATTATTATAATTTAGATGATTTACTGAGTGAAGAACATAAGCTAGTGAGAGATGCAGCACGAGAATGGGTAAAACGTGATGTTTCTCCCATCATCGAAGATTATGCACAAAAAGCAGAATTCCCTTCTCAAATAATTAAAGGCTTGGCTGAAATTGGAGCCTTCGGCCCTTACATTCCAATGAATTATGGAGGCGCAGGCTTAGATCAAATATCATATGGTCTAATTATGCAAGAAATTGAACGAGGAGATTCAGGAGTAAGAAGTACCGCATCCGTGCAATCATCGTTAGTCATGTATCCTATCTGGAAATATGGTTCGGAGGAGCAAAGACAAAAATTTCTACCAAAATTAGCCTCAGGAGAATGGATGGGATCTTTTGGTTTAACAGAACCTGATCATGGAAGTAATCCTGGTGGAATGACAACCAACTTTAAAGATATGGGTGATCATTATTTGCTAAATGGCGCAAAACTTTGGATAAGTAATTCACCTTTTTGTGATGTTGCTGTCGTTTGGGCAAAAAACGAAGAAGGACGTATCCATGGACTCATTGTTGAGCGTGGTATGGAAGGTTTTTCAACTCCAGAAACTCATAATAAATGGTCATTAAGAGCCTCTGCCACTGGTGAATTGATTTTTCAAGACGTTAAAGTTCCTAAAAATAACTTACTCCCCAACAAATCTGGTCTAGGTGCTCCGCTCGGCTGTTTAGATTCAGCTCGATATGGTATTGCATGGGGTGCTATTGGTGCCGCAATGGATTGTTACGATACCGCACTACGCTATTCCAAACAACGTATTCAATTTGGCAAACCTATTGCTGCTTTTCAATTACAGCAAAAAAAACTTGCTGAAATGATTACGGAAATCACGAAAGCACAACTGCTTGCCTTAAGACTAGGACAATTAAAAAATGAGAATAAAGCGACCTCGGCACAAATATCAATGGCTAAGCGTAATAATGTTGATATGGCAATCAAAATAGCGCGCGAAGCGAGACAAATGCTCGGTGGTATGGGTATAACTGGCGAATACAGTATCATGCGACACATGATGAACTTAGAAAGTGTAATTACCTATGAAGGAACTCATGATATTCACTTACTAATTACAGGATTAGATATTACAGGTTTAAACGCCTTTAAATAAATTCTAGAGAAAACGTCATCAAAATATTTAACTCTCGGGAGCTATCTCAATTTTTAATCCTTCCATTTCTGGATTGATTTGAATTTGACACCCTAATCTTGAATTCTCTTTTACATAGAAAGCTTCCGAAAGCATGGCTTCCTCTTCGTCTTGTTTTGATGGCAAGTCATGGTTAGACAATATGTAGCATTGACATGAGGCACACATTGCCATGCCGCCACAGGTACCAATGGTACCCTCAGGAGCAAGTTCGTAGGATCTTATAACCTCCATTAAATTCATGGCCATATCCGTGGGAGCATCGATGTTATGAGAGACACCATTGCGATCAAGTATTGTTATGTTGACATCTTGATCCAATTATTCAATTTTTTTAACAACGGCTTTAGGAGCTTCTTTTCTAGTACCATCAAAACCATTAATCCCACTCACGGTGGTATATTTTAGAACATATTTTTTTCCGGGGTTGATAATACGATACGCGGCTTGGCACATCAATGTTGCTTCATGAAAACCACATAAAATGAGTTTTAATTTTCCCGGGTAAGTATTGACATCTCCAATAGCGAAAACACCTGGAATATTGGTTTGATAATCTAATGAATTGTTAACTTTAATCGCGTTTTTTTCAATATTAAGCCCCCAGTTTGCAATAGGCCCAAGTTTTGGAGATAAGCCAAAGAGAGGAATAAAATGATCACACATCAAGTTAAACTCTTCATCACTATCTGATGATTTTTTAACAGTAACACCTGTCACGTGATTATGACCTAAAATACTTGTAACCTCTGCAGGAGTCACCAAATTCACCAACCCTTTGTTTTTTAATTCTTGAACTTTCTCCACCGAATCTAAAGCGCCTCTAAATTCATTTCTTCTGTGAATTAGCGTTACTTTTGAAGCAATTTTACTTAAAAAAATACTCCAATCTAAGGCAGAATCACCTCCTCCAGCAATAACAATGTTTTTATCTCTATAAATTTCGGGATCTTTTATAATATACTCAACACCATGATCCTCAAAATTAGAAATATTAGATATTGGTGGTTTTCTTGGCTCAAAACTTCCAAGTCCTCCAGCAATTGCAACAACAGATGCTTGATGCTTAGTCCCTTTATTAGTAGTAACTATAAAGGTTCCGTCTGCTTGTTTTTCCATTGTTTCTGCGCGCTCTCCTAGTGTGAATCCAGGCTGAAATTGCCGACACTGTTCCATCAAATTATCAGTTAATTCCCCTGCTAAAATTTCAGGAAATCCAGGAATATCATAAATAGGCTTCTTCGGGTAAATCTCTGAGCACTGTCCACCAATTTGGGGGAGCGCATCAATTAAATGACATTTAAGTTTTAAAAGACCTGCTTCAAACACAGCAAATAATCCAGTAGGACCAGCTCCAATGATAAGTATATCGGTTGTAATCATTAAAAATTCAATTTATTACTGCTAAAATAAATACTTTAGTTTTTTGAAAAGGTGACTAATGTCACATTAGGCTTCAATATTTACGACACTTTCAATTTGAGGCGCATACTTTTTAATTGTCATCTCAACACCAGACTTAAGGGTCATTTGATTAACACTACAACTTGTACATGCTCCTTGTAATTGCACCTTTACTAGGGTGCCATTTTCAATTGACAATAATGAGATGTCTCCACCATCACTTTGTAAAAATGGTCGAATTTCATCCAAGGCTTTTTCAATATTTAATTTGAGCTCATCTGAAGTCATAACTTATTTGTTTACTGCTGAACAACCAGCCATTGTCGTTATTTTTATTGCTTCTGTTGGAGGTAACGCTGTGTGTCTAGTCACCACCTCCTGCACAACTTTTCTAGTCAGGTTTTCAAAAGCCAACTCTAACGGAGACCCATTCTGTAGGGCTGCTGGACGACCGATGTCGCCTGCTTCACGTATACTTTGAACCAATGGAATATCTCCTAAAAACGGTACTTGCAAATCTTCTGCTAAGTTTTTTGCACCATCTTTGCCAAAAATGTAATATTTGTTTTCTGGTAATTCTTCTGGTGTAAAATAGGACATGTTTTCAATAATTCCTAAAACAGGAACGTTGATACTATCTTGTTGAAACATCGCAACGCCTTTTTTCGCATCTGCCAAGGCAACATTTTGAGGGGTACTAATCACAACTGATCCAGTTATTGGCAAAGATTGCATGATACTTAGGTGTATATCACCAGTCCCTGGAGGTAAATCAATTAATAAAAAATCTAAGTTACCCCAGGCAGCATCAAATATCATTTGATTTAAAGCTTTGGAAGCCATCGGTCCACGCCAAACAACAGCTTGATCTGGTTTTGTAAAAAACCCTATTGATAATACTTTTACACCATAATTTTCTACTGGTTTCATTTTTGATACGCCATCAACATTAACCGCCAATGGACGCTCATTAACCACATCAAACATAATAGGGATTGATGGCCCATAGATGTCGGCATCTAAAATTCCAACTTTAAAACCCATTTTAGATAAAGTCACAGCTAGATTTGCAGTCACCGTTGATTTCCCTACTCCTCCTTTACCAGATGCCACTGCTACAATATTTTGAATCCCTGGAATCGGGCTCCCTTTTATTTCATTTTTTGGTTTGGCTGCAGCTTCAACCTTCACATTAACCGTGATTTTAGCCTTTTCATAAACGTTATCATGAATAACTTTCATGATGTCAACTTCGGTTCTCTTTTTTGCTTGTAATGTTGGATTAGAAATGGTGATATCGATAATTACTTCATCTGCAAAAACAACGATATTTTTAACCGCTCCACTGTCAATCATGTTCGCTCCTTCTCCTGGTGCAGAGATGGTCTTCAAAGCATTTGAAACGTCTTGTTTATTTAATTTCACACTCACTAATTTAGATTAATTCTAAGGTACAAATATACTGTGAATACTTCGAAATAGGAAGTAGTTTAATTGAAATGATTGATAGCACAATCTTGATTTATGATAGTTCTTTTAGGGGGTCCCAATAGACCAAATCTAAATTTTGTATTTGATTATTTACAATCTCAATACCTTCATTTTCTAAAAGTTGTTGCATCAGATTTGTTCCTTCAAAATGGTGTTTCCCCGTCAAAAGTCCTTTTTTATTTACTACACGATGTGCTGGAACATTTTTATCATGTGAACTGTTCATGGCGTAGCCAACCATCCTTGCACTTCTTGCAGCTCCTAAATAAGCACCTATTGCACCATAACTTGTAACCCTGCCAAAAGGAACTAACCGAGCAACTTCGTAAACTTTGTCAAAAAAATTTAAAGTTTCTATTTTCATCACTTACATTTCTTTAATAATGTTAATCAGTGTTACAACGGCTATCATTCCTGTAATAAAGCCAATGGTATAATTCATGCTTTTTTGAGACGTCCATTTTTCATTCTTAATCTTATCAAAAAAGAAAATATAGATATACAACATCACGAAAGTTCCTGTCGTAGCGCCTGCAACATATGAGATGACGCTGTAAGTTTTAAAGCTTAGTAATCCAAAGGATGACAAAGTCAATGTCATGTAGGCCTGGTACGGAATAGGAAATACATTCAATGAAGATAGAAGCATTCCTTGAAAAAAACGTCTGTGTTTACTTCTAACATTCGCATCAATATTTGGTTTTGGTTGTTTTCTTGCCAATACTAAATAATAAATCGTGATTAAAATAAAAATAACTAAAGCAACGCGCTGCAGTATGTCAATAACTTCTGGATGCTGGCTGAGATATTTAGAAAAAATTGTGGCTAAATATGTTTGAACTCCCACAATTAGGCAAACTCCCAAAGCAAATAATATCCCACGAGAAGCGCCTTCTTTAAGACTGATTTTTGCGACAGTCATATTGAGTAACCCCGGAGGAATCACTCCGATAAAAGCAATGACAAGTCCTAAAAAGAAAATTACCGTAATACCCAATAGTTACTTTATTTTGAATCTAATATACGTAATTGCTTTATCATCCTTTAAATACTGCCCTTCATAATAAGTTTGAATAGAGGTCACTTCTTCCGGACTGCCTTCTTGATGATAGACATCATGATTTGAATACAAGATCTCATGACCTTCCCCATGCAGTAATCCTAAAGTATACCCATGCATAAATTCGCTATCTGTTTTCAAATTAACAATGCCGTCGGGTTTTAATATTTTTTTGTAGCGTTTTAAAAAAACAGTATTTGTCATTCTGTGTTTCGTGCGCTTATACTTGATTTGTGGATCTGGAAAAGTAATCCAAATTTCATCAATCTCATTATCGTCAAAGAGGTATTCAATTAATTCGATTTGTGCTCTGATAAAAGCCACATTAGACATACTTTCTTCAACCGCAGTTTTTGCGCCTCTCCAAAAGCGTGCGCCTTTAATATCAATACCTATAAAATTCTTATGTGGATATTTTTTAGCCAATTCAACACTATACTCTCCTTTACCACATCCTAATTCAAGCACAATTGGTTTCGTGTTTTTAAAAACCTTTTGATGCCAATTCCCTTTAAATTCATATCGTGATGCTACCAACTCTTCTCGAGAGGGCTGAAAGACATTATGAAAGCTTTCGTTTTCCTTAAATCTTTTAAGCTTATTTTTACTTCCCACTAGTATCAAAAATTTTGAGTAAAATTAACTAAACATTTTAGGTTTACATTTATTTTATGAAAGAAAAACAACGAATTTTAGTTGCTCCGTTAAATTGGGGGTTGGGTCATGCTACACGTTGTATCCCAATTATAAAGATATTGATAGAGCAAAATTTTGAACCAATTCTTGCAAGTGACGGTGCTGCTTTAGCCTTATTACAGAAAGAATTCCCCAAGCTAAACTTCGTTAATTTACCATCTTATAATATAACCTACAGCAGCACAAGTATCTTTTTTAAATTAACCATGCTTTGGCAGTTAAGGCATGTTTTAAAGACCATTAAATTAGAACATGAAGCAGTAAAAAAAATTATTAATGATTATCAAATTTGCGCAATCATCTCTGACAATAGATTTGGTGTTGTTTCAAAAAACATTCCATGTGCGTTAATAACACATCAAACAACTGTTTTAAGTGGATACACCACTTGGATTAGTACCAAAATCAATCACTACTACATCAATAAATTTAATGAATGCTGGGTGCCAGACCATGATAAAACTCATAATTTGAGCGGCATATTAGGACATGCTAGTAAGCCTAATATACCTGTGCGCTATCTCGGTCCTTTAAGCCGTTTTAGTAAAAAGCCTGAAAATATCTTATACGATTATCTGCTTTTGATATCAGGACCCGAACCACAAAGAACAGTTCTTGAGAAAATTCTTTTAACAGAGTTTGAATCTTATCATGGTAAGGTTGTGTTAGTAAGGGGCGTAGTCGAAGCACATCAAACCATGATCACTGTTGGTCATATTGATGTATATAATTTTTTGACAAGTGCAGATTTGGAAACAAAGATACTTCAGAGTAAAATCATCATTGCGAGACCTGGATACACCACTATTATGGATTTGGCCATCTTAGGAAAAACAGCGTTTTTTATTCCGACACCGGGACAGTATGAACAACTTTATTTAGCTAAACGCCTAGAACAATTAAATATCGCACCTTTTTGCAACCAACATCATTTTGAGATAAAACAATTACATGATATACACACTTACAAAGGCTTTGAAATCACGCCTAGCCTCTTAGATTATGATACATTATTTAGCTTTTTCAAGCGTAAATGAAAATTCACTACCAACTCCTAATTGACTTTCAATATAGATTTGTTCGCTATGAGCTTCAATGATGTGCTTAACAATCGCTAATCCAAGACCTGAGCCACCTTCTTTTCTTGAACCACTTTTATCAACTCTATAAAATCGTTCAAATAATCTTGGCAAATGCTCTTGCTCGATGCCTTCACCATTATCAGTCACCCGAATAATCACTTTATTTTTTATTAAATTTTCAATACTAATTTCTGTAGTCCCTTGTGTATTTCCGTATTTGATAGAATTTACAATTAAATTAGACACCACTTGCTGGAGCCTTTGCTTATCGCCTTTAACCATAATCGGCTCAGTGTATTCCCTATCAAACATGAGCGTGATGTCTTTTTTAGATGCCTTAATCTCTAACTGATCAAATACGTGATTAATTAATTTAACAATATCAAAAGTTTCTTTTGTTAAAATTAAATCACCTGTTTCCAATTTGGTAATCATATCAAGATCATTTAAGATATAGGTGAGTCTTTCGACACCCTTATCTGCTCGATCTAAATATTTTTGAAGTAATTTTTCATCTTTAAAAGCTCCTTCAATAAGCGTAGAAATATAACCTTGAACAGTAAAAAGAGGTGTTTTTAACTCATGGGATACATTGCCAATAAATTCTTTTCTGTATTGCTCCCTTACCTTAAGTGTTTCTATCTCCATTTTTTTATTCTTGGCGTACTTATCTATTTCCTGAGTCAACGTTGCCATATCTGTAGTGATTTGACTTTTACTAAAAGAACTAGACTCTAACAATTTTAAATCATCGTAAATCTTTTTGACGCGCTTGTAAATAAAAGTTTCTAAGCGCAATTGTACCACATAAAACACGACCACAAAACAAAGTAATGCGAACAAACATAAATCTAACAGAACAAACTCACCTTTATAGAGCAAAAAAACACTCATTAAGAGTGTGAGTATGAGTGTTATCAGGCTTGAAGAATTTAATGCAAACTTGTATGATTTTTTAAAATTTATCGACATTAACTCACAAACTTATAACCCACACCTTTCACTGTTTTAAACAACTCATCTCCCAATTTCTCTCTTAATTTTCTAATATGAACATCTATCGTTCTGCCTCCAACAATGACTTCATTTCCCCAAACCTTATCTAAAATATCGTCTCGTTTAAAGACCTTTCCAGGTTTTGATGCCAATAAGGATAGTAATTCAAACTCTTTTCTTGGCAAACTGATTTCTTGGTCTTTTAACATGATTTTATAGGCATCTCGATCGATAGTGAGGTTGCCAATTTTAACAACATCTTCAGAAACACTGTCATGACTTTCTTTATAGCGTCGTAACAGTGCCTTAACCCTACTCATTAAAACTTTAGGCTTGATAGGTTTGGTTATGTAATCATCAGCTCCGGCATCAAACCCCGCTACTTGAGAATAATCTTCACCTCGTGCTGTTAAAAATGTAATCACGACATCTTTTAACTCGGGCAGTTGACGTATCTTTTCACACGCCTCAATCCCATCCATTTCTGGCATCATGACGTCTAAGATGATAAGTTGTGGACGCTCTTTCTCAGCTTTTCTTACACCTTCCAAGCCGTTATTGGCAGTGATTACTTGATATCCCTCTGTAGACAAATTGTACCCAACTATCTCCAAAATATCGGGTTCATCATCAACAAGTAAAATTTTTATATTGCTGTTACTCATAATTTAAAACTAAAATTTGTAAGTAAAGATAAACTATTGATTTAAAATAGTTAAATATCCTAGTTTAATAACATTTAGGTAACGTGTACTTAACACTGCAAAAACGTTGACACATTCTTTGCCCAATTGTTTTATCTGCTTAACACTTTACGATTAAAAGTTAATTAACCTACAATAGACTATCATTAATTCATTTTTTCTGTTATCTTTATATTCGATTTTTTTGAAACTAACTAACAACTATTAATATGAAAAAACTTTACTTTTTACTTTCTTTTATTTTATTGACCAGTTTAACCTTTTCGCAATCTGTAATAATTACTAGAGTAGTTGATGGAGGTTTAGCTTCAGATGGTTGTTCTGGATCATCTGGTGCATCAAGTCCAAAAGCGATTGAGCTTTATGTTGATGGGACTATTAACTTTACAGGTTACACTTATGATTTGTATAGCAATGGAGGAACATCAGCAAATAGTGAATCTTTAACTGATTTAGGAATAATTACAGATGCATTTGTTTATGTAGTAGCATTTGGTGAAACAACTTTTGATGAAATATTACCAGGAGCTACTAAACATATTGGTGGTGGTTCATTTAATGGTGATGATACAATTACAATAACTTCTGATGGAAGTACAATCGTTGATCAATTTGGAGTAATAGGTACGGATGGTACTGGAGAAGCATGGGAGTATTTAGATACTTATGCTAAAAGAAATGACTCAAATGGACCCAATTCTACATTTACGATTGGAGAATGGACAACTGGTACAGTAAATGAATTTGATGGAACTGATTGTGCTACATTAACTGCTGCAGTCTCTTTTGGCACTTTTACTTATGGAGGCACACCATGCGGAATATCACTAGGAACAGCTGTTTACGCCTGTTCAACAAGTACTCTTGGTGACAATAATGACGGAGTTACTGTTGAAATTCCATATACCGGTTTGGATGCAACCATCACATCTGTTTCTACCAATTCAGGAGGAACCGTTGCTGGAAGCAACCCGGCATTAGATACTGATGGGACCATTACAATCACAGGTCTTTTTGAAGGAGATGCTTGGGATATAACCATTAATGGTGGTAATTGTGACGGAATTTCGATCTCTGGAACAACCCCTGCCGCTGAGTGTGACCCGATACCAGATACTTGTTTTAATCTTAGTGATGGAAGTAATGAGTTTGAAATTGTTACGTTGGCGACGAATGTTGACGGAGATGTTTGGACCAACTCAAATGGTACTTACGCTATAAATGGCTTTTGTGGGGGCGGTTGCTCTGAAGAAACAAATGGGTGGTTAATTTTTGGACCACTAGATATGCAAGGTGCCTCAGATTTGTCATTACTATTTACAGCTTCTGAGAGTTTTAGTGGTACAGACTTAAACATTCAATATACTAGTGACTACAGTAGCTTGTGTCCTGACAGTTCTACATGGACGTCTGCGGCAGTGATAACTGATGCTGGAACTTATAGTGTAGATTTATCTGCTGCCATAGGTAATGACGTATTTGTAGGGATTGAATATAATGACTCGGATGGCTCATTTTCAGGATGGTCTTTAACAAATGTTGAATTAGCTGCTTTTGGACAATGTCCAACTTTAGGAACCATACCAACTTCAGCTTGTGGAACTTGTACTATTAATTTACAAACTGAAAATTATGTGTGTTTAACAAATACAGCAGGTGACAATAATGACGGAGTTACTGTCGAAATACCTTACACAGGCTCTGATACATCTGGCGGAACATTATCTACTACGTCTTTGGGTGTTATATCGGGAGATATTAGTGTTGCTGATAGTACTATTACAATCACAGGTCTTTTTGAAGGAGATGCTTGGGATCTTACAATTAATGGTGGTAATTGTGACACCACAACTGTCTCAGGAACAATTCCAGTAGCTGAATGTGACCCTTCATTAACTGTTAATGTGGGAATTACAGGAACTGTAGATGGTGTTTATATTAATGAAATACATTATGATAATACCGACGCGGATGTTGGTGAGTTTTTTGAAGTTGCAGGTCCAGCTGGGACAGATTTAAGTAGTTACACTGTATCTTTATATAATGGTAGTGATGATGAATTATATGGTAGTAATGATACATTTAATCTTACAGGAACTATTGATGATGAAGGTTCGGGAGTTGGAGCGATTGTTGTATCGCTGCCATCTAATGGACTTCAAAACGGTGGTCCAGATGGTTTATCTCTATCAAAAACAGGATCAAATGATATTCAATTTCTCTCATACGAAGGAGTTATAGCAAGTGCTGGCGATGGCCCTGCGATTGGTTTAGCTTCAGTAGATATTGGCGTTTCAGAGAACCAAGCAGATACACCTGCAGGATATTCCCTTGAGTACGATGAGACGACGACATCTTGGATTGTAGTAACAGATGACACCCCAGGAGATTTTGCCCAAGGTACTGCCTTATCTAATGGTGATTTCAACTTAGCTAAATTTTCTTTATTCCCTAACCCAACAAATTCGGGGTATGTTAATATCACGTCAACAAATGGTGGTACTATTAACGCTAAAGTATTTGATATATTAGGTAAAAAAGTGATTGATGTATCAATCGAAAATAACAGATTAGATGTTAATCAATTAAAAACGGGTATTTATATTATAAAAATGACACAAGGAACAAATTCTACAACTAAGAAATTAGTCATTGAATAAGTTTCTTATTACTCTATTTAAAAAGCGTTGCTGTGTAGCAACGCTTTTTTATTTTAAGTATTTTTGTGGCAATGATAAATCCTAAAGACATATTTTCAATACCGTCAGACAACTCTTTTAATGCCCTTGCCTTAGAAGTCTTTCGTTTTCAATTTGACCACAACAACACATATAGATCTTTTTGTGATTTACTTTACAAACATCCTAGTGATGTCAGGACCATTCATGACATTCCGTTTTTACCGGTAGAGTTTTTTAAGACACATAATGTCTTAAGCTCAAGCAATACCACACAAACTACATTTACGAGTTCTGGAACCACTGGTAGCGTACCTAGTAAGCACCATGTCACAGACCTCAACATTTACAAACATAGTTTTACCCAAGGGTTTCAGCATTTTTATGGCAACATAGAAGACTACGTAATTCTAGCCTTATTACCCTCTTACTTGGAGCGTGATAGCTCATCCCTTGTCTATATGGTGAACACTATGATTCAAACATCAAAATATTCAGAAAGTGGTTTTTACCTTGATAATTTAGATGATTTAAAAGACCAGTTAATAACCCTTAACCGCAGTGATCGAAAAGTCCTATTAATTGGTGTTTCTTTTGCCTTATTAGATTTAGTAGGCTCCCATCAATTTAAGTTAAAAAACACCATTATCATGGAGACGGGAGGGATGAAGGGCAGACGTAAAGAACTTGTACGTGAGGAATTACATCAATTGCTAAAAAAAGGATTTGGTGTAAATCATATACACAGTGAATACGGCATGACTGAACTCTTAAGTCAAGCTTATTCTAAAGGTGATGGCTTATTTAAGTGTCCTCCGTGGATGAAAGTTCTAACACGTGATACAGAAGATGCTTTAAGTATTCAACATTCTACAAAAGCGGGTGGCATTAATGTTATTGATTTAGCAAATATTAATTCTTGCTCTTTTATTGCAACACAAGATCTCGGAAAAGTACTAGAAAATAATACATTCGAAATTATTGGACGCTTTGATAGTTCCGACATTAGGGGTTGTAATCTTATGGTGATATAAAACGTTCTTAGTAAAAATAAAAGTAATCTATACAGTCTTTGAAACCGCTTGTTTAACCGTGCAGTAACTAGGAAAAATTGATGATAAATGTATTTCGCTTTCCTTTGTTAATGATGACATAAGCGTCTTTAATTAGGTCATCTTGTGAGATTTTATACTCTTCGGTCACTTTTTCTTTATTCACTGCAATCGAATTTTCTTTAAGGGCTCTTCGCGCTTCTCCATTACTATTTAAAAAATGCGTCTTTGCAGCCAACGCCGCGATCATGTCTAATCCCTCGGAAAGCTCTGATTTATCTAGCCTAGCTTGTGGTACACCTTCAAAAACATCGAGAAAAGTAGCTTCGTCGAGTGTATGTATGTCTGTTTTAAAGGTTTTGCTAAATAAAATATTTGATGCTTTTTCAGCACTTTGACAGGCCTCCTCAGAATGTACAATCGTAGTTACTTCTTCAGCTAGTCGTTTCTGCAGTAATCTTAAATGAGGAGTTTTTTGATGTTCTTGTATTAATGTTTCAATCTCATTTTGAGAATAGAATGTAAATATCTTAATGTATTTTGTAGCATCTTCATCACTACTATTTAACCAGTATTGATAAAATTTATATGGCGAAGTTCTATTTGGATCAAGCCAAATATTACCGCCTTCAGATTTTCCAAATTTTGAACCATCTGATTTTGTGATTAATGGACAGGTAATCGCAAATCCTTTCCCGTTTCCGATACGTCTAATCAATTCTGTTCCGGTGGTAATATTTCCCCATTGATCACTTCCTCCCATCTGTATGGTGCAGTCCTCTGCTCTAAATAAATGTAAAAAATCATAGCCTTGAACCAGTTGGTAGGTGAATTCAGTAAAACTCATCCCGTCAGTTGATTCGGACGATATTCTGTTCTTAACAGAGTCTTTAGCCATCATGTAATTAACAGTCAAGTGTTTACCAACATCTCTAATAAACTCCAAAAAAGAAAAGTTTTTCATCCAATCATAATTATTCACAAGCACAGCCTTATTTGACTCGTTCGAATCAAAGTCTAAAAAACGTGACAATTGCTTTTTTATGGCTTCTTGATTATGACGTAAAGTGGTTTCATCTAATAAATTACGTTCATTAGATTTCCCAGAGGGATCACCTATCATTCCTGTAGCACCACCAACTAAGGCATATGGCTTATGGCCACATCGCTGGTAATGAGCAAGCAACATGATTGGTACTAAATTCCCTATATGAAGAGAATCGGCTGTTGGGTCAAAACCAATATAGGCACTTCGCATCGCTTCTAATAAATGCTCTTCTGCACCAGGCATTACATCATGAATCATATTACGCCAAGTTAGCTCTTCAATAAAATTCTTAACCATGTTGTTCTTAATTTTAAACAAAGATACTTGTTTCGTTATTGAAGAGAAAAGAAAAATCCCTATTTTAGTTTTATGATATTAGTCACAGGAGGCACAGGGTTAGTCGGAAGTCATTTACTTTTAAACTTAGTTCAGAGCGGGCATCGAGTTCGTGCTACCTATCGGAAAAAAGACACCATAAATAGAGCCAAACACGTATTTTCCTATTACACTGACAAGGTTGATTCTTTATTTTCTCACATTGAATGGGTGCAAGCAGATATCACAGAAATCCCCTCTCTATTAAACGCGTTTATTGATATTACACATGTGTATCACTGTGCTGCTTACATTTCATTTGACCCAAAATATTACCACACCCTTAGAAAAACAAACATTGAGGGGACAGCAAATATTGTCAACTTATGTTTGTCTCATAATATTAAAAAACTATGTCATGTAAGTTCAATTGCAGCCATTGGCGCTATCGATACTAAAAAGATAAACACTGAAGAATCTTCATGGAATAAAGAAGAAGATCACAGTGTTTATGCCATTACGAAATATGGTTCTGAGTTGGAGGTATGGAGAGGATGTCAAGAAGGCCTTAATGTAGTTATTGTAAACCCTGGTATCATTATTGGGCCTGGTTATTGGCGTCTTGGAAGCGGTCATTTTTTCAAGCGTATCGCGAGAGGAATGACTCATTACACTACAGGGGTAACGGGATTTGTTGCCATTGAAGATGTGATTCAAATTATGGTATCGTTAATGCAAAGCACTCTGATTAATGAGCGCTACATTGTTGTCGCAGAAAACTTAAGTTTTAAAGACTTTTTTAACAAAATTGCTAATGCCTTGAAGGTTGATCCTCCAATAAAAAGAGCTTCAGCATTTTTATTGGAAATCGCTTGGAGAATGGATTGGTTAAGATGTAAATTAAAAGGAAAACATCGAAAACTAGTCAAGCAATCGGTGAAAACATTACAACGTGTTTCTAAGTTTGATAATTCAAAAATTAAGACTGCTCTTAACTATAGTTTTAAACCTATGGACACATCTATTGCTTCAACGAGTCACTATTTTTTAAACGACGAGGACGCTTCTTCAAAGGCAACTTAGTGTCTAAAATTACTTTGTCATTGGGATTAATTCTTCCTAACTCACCACGTTTTTTCAATGAATCAGTTTTTCTACGGCGCTCCTTGTTTATGGAATCCTTTTTTCTGTTTTCGATTTTCACCAAGTCGTTGTAATAATTTTTCTCTTTTTTCAACTTCAGTTTTACCTCATTATATATATCCTCGTAGACCTGGACGTAGTTCGAATAGTACTCATTACTCTGTACAAATTGCATACTATCTATATCAAACTTATCATAAACATAGGTAGCTGGATTAACACCATTCTGCTCCATAAGTTTTCTATTGGCTCCCTTTGCCGCACTGATAATAGCCATATCATAAATAATATCAACCATCCTACTTTTAGAAATTAATTCAGTTGGCTTCATTACATGACGTTGCTTTTTATTTCCACATGATAAACAAGTTAAAACAACTAAAATAAGGCCTGATTTTTTCATCATCTTTTAAATGTTAATCGTTTTGCTGCATTCATTTTAAAAAATTCAAAATTTTTATAAACTAAACTTCCATTTACAAAAGTATGTGAAATTCTAGATTTAAAGGTGGTTCCTTCAAAAGGTGACCATCCACACTTGCAAAAAATATTTTCTTTTTTTACCGTCCAAGGTTGCTGTAAATTAACGACTACTAAATCCGCAAAATACCCTTCTTTGATAAAACCTCTTTTCTCAACTTGAAAAAGAATCGCTGGATTGTGACACATCTTTTCTACAATTTTCTCTAAAGATATTTTGCCATTGTGATAGTGTTCTAACATGGCCACTAAAGCATGTTGCACTAGAGGCCCTCCTGAAGGTGCTTTTGTATACACATTTGATTTCTCCTCAACTGTATGAGGTGCATGATCTGTGGCAATAACATCAATGCGGTCATCCAATAATGCCGCCCAAAGTGCTTCTCTATCTTTGTTTGTTTTTACCGCTGGGTTCCATTTAATCATGGTCCCCTTTTTATCGTAATCTTTATCGGTAAACCATAGATGATGAATACAAACCTCAGCTGTTATTTTTTTATCTTTCAAAGGCAATTCATTAGAAAATAAGTTGGTCTCTTTTCCTGTAGAAAGATGAAAAACATGTAATCTTGCCCCTGTCTTTTTTGCCAGCTCAATCGCTTTTGATGACGATAAATAACAAGCTTCCTCACTTCTTATAATAGGATGATATTTCATGGGAATATCATCCCCATAAATATCTGTATGTTTTTTTAAATTTCGTCTTATAGTCCCCTCGTCCTCACAATGTACAGCAATTAATAAATCCGTATGACTAAATATATTTTCTAAAACTTCTGGATTATCAACTAACATGTTTCCAGTTGAGGAGCCTAAAAACAATTTTAACGCAGCAACTTTTGTGGCATCTACTTTTAAAATTTCCTCTAAATTGTCATTAGTGCCTCCAAACATAAAGGAATAATTTGCCCATGATGTGTTGGCAGCAATTGTAAATTTATCCTCTAACTTTTTTATGGTTGTTGTTTGGGGTTGCGTATTTGGCATTTCAATAAATGAGGTAATCCCACCGGCAACAGCCGCCCTTGATTCAGTTTCTATGGTCGCTTTATGAGTCAATCCAGGCTCTCTAAAATGCACCTGATCATCAATGATTCCCGGTAGCACATAGTTTCCCTTTATATCGATAACGGTTATTTCAGATGTATTCAATGTAAGCGAGGAAGCTATTTTTTTAATGAGGCCATCTTCTATCAAAATATCACCACTAACAACGTGCCCTTCGTTTACAATTTTTGCATTTCTTAATAAGGTTGCTTGACTTTTCATATCAATGTTTTAAGAATAAACTTTTAAGCTTCATTTTTATAACTCCGAATATAGCTTCTGAAATAATACCGGAACTTAGTTTTGATTCACCTTTGGTTCTGTCTGTAAAAATCACGGGAACTTCAACCATCTTGTAAGCCCTTAGGTAAGCTTTAAATTTCATTTCTATTTGAAACGCGTAACCCACGAACTTAATTTGATTTAAGTTTAAGTTTTCCAATACCTCCCGTTTGTAGCAAATAAATCCGGCCGTAGTATCACGTATTGACATGCCTGTAATTAAGCGAACGTAAATAGAAGCTAAATACGATAAAATAACTCTGCTTAACGGCCAATTAACAACATTGACTCCTTTAATATAACGCGACCCAATGGCAACATCAGAGCCGTTTAGGTGGCACTGATCATACAACCGAATCAAATCGTTCGGATTGTGTGAAAAATCAGCATCCATTTCAAAAATATAATGGTATCCTTTGTCCAAACACCATTTAAATCCGTGGATATAGGCCGTGCCAAGACCAAATTTTTCTTTTCGTACCTCTAAAAATAATTGTTTTGAGAATTCCTTTTGTAGTTGCTTGACTCTAGACGCGGTAGAGTCAGGTGAATTGTCATCTACCACTAAAATATCGAAGGCTTTGTCTTGGCTAAAAACAGCTCGGATTACATCCTCAATATTTTCAAGTTCATTATAGGTTGGTATGATCACAATGGCATCCCTCATTCAAAAATAATTTTAACAAAAGTAAGTTATTTACAGGATTATTTTTATAGATTATTTATCATAATTTAGCCAATATGATAAGAGAAATAATATCAAATGAATGGTTTGTTATTTTAATTGTTGTTAACCTAATTATTTTAGCATTTACGAAGTTTTCTTTTACTAAGAGATTTCATGATTACCTGTGGGTTTTATGGAATTCAAAATATTTGAAAGTGTATGCTCGAGAACAAAAATTCATTGATCAATTTGACGGTCTTTTATTTTTAAACCTTTCCATCTCTCTAAGTATTTTTATCTTTATATGCTACGGTGTTTTTGTAGAAACACAAGCCTTTGCATTAAACACTTTTTTTAAAATTTGGTTGTGTGTAAATGTCTTGTTAATTATCAAAGCATTTTTAGAGCGATTAATTGGTCAGCTTTTTGAAATTAACATCCTTCTTGACTCTTATCTCTTTCAAAAAATAGCTTTTAAAAATTATGTAGGGTTGCTTTTAATTCCGTTAAATATTATTTTACTATTCGGCTTTGAGCCATCTCCTTTTCTCCTTTACTTTATCTTTACACTGGCATCTTTGATACTTTTTACAGGATTTATTTCCTCATTTAAAGCACATCAAAAAACGATAATAAATAACTTATTTTATTTTATTTTGTATCTTTGCGCACTTGAAATCGCACCCTACGTGATTTTATACAAGATTTTTATTACAAATTAGAACTGAGCAAAACGAGAAGTAGCGTATGAAAGTGAAAACAATTTTAGTTTCCCAACCAGAGCCCAAGGTAGAAAATTCTCCGTATTTTGAGTTACAAGAAAAACAACGTGTGAAAATTGATTTTCGCCCATTCATTCATGTTGAGGGGGTCTCTGCAAAAGAAATACGTTTAGAAAAAGTGGATTTAAACACTTACACGGCTATTATTCTTACAAGTAGAAATGCCGTTGACCATTTTTTTAGAGTTGCAGAAGAAATGAGATTTAAAGTTCCTGATTCAATGAAATATTTTTGTCAATCAGAAGCCGTAGCTTACTATCTTCAGAAATACGTTGTTTACAGAAAACGAAAAATTTATGTTGGGAAGCGCACCTTTGCTGAATTGACACCGCTGATAAAAAAATACAAAGACGAGTCATTTTTACTGCCTACCACTGATAAATTAAAACCCGAAGTCCCTCAAATTTTAGACAATCTTGGGGTCTCTTGGAAAAAATCAACATTTTACAAAACAGTGATTAGTGATTTATCTGATTTAGAAAATGTATTTTATGATGTACTGGTTTTCTTTAGTCCGTCTGGCATCGAATCACTTTTTCATAATTTTCCAGATTTCAAACAAAATAACACAAGAATTGCAGTGTTTGGGAACACCACTATTAAAGCTGTTAAAGATAAAGGCCTGAGAGTTGATATTGCTGCTCCAACACCTGAAACGCCTTCAATGACCATGGCATTGAACAAGTATATTAATCTAGCAAACAAAAAAGGTTAGCTTGATTTGACAAAAAAAAGGCGAGCATATAGCTCGCCTTTTTTTTTGGTCCTAATCTAAATTTTGACTTTAATATTGGGAGCGCCTGCCATTATTTCAGCATTAGCATAAGATTCAAATTTTTTAAAGTTATCTCTAAAGGAATTTGCAAGCTTATCGGCCGTTTTATAATAGCCTTCATCATTATTCCATGTTTGTCTAGGACTTAATACTTCCGTAGGGACATTTGGACAAGTCCGTGGCTGCTGGACACCAAATACAGAATGCACATGGTAATTACCTTTATTTGCATCTTCCAAACTTCCATTCATTGCAGCAGAAATCATGGCTCTTGTATATTTTAATTTCATTCGAGTTCCAACACCGTAAGGACCACCTGTCCAACCTGTGTTGACAAGCCAAACATTAACTCCAGCTTCTTGCATTTTTTTACTTAACATTTCAGCATAAATGGTTGGGTGTAAGGGCATGAATGGTTCACCAAAACAAGCAGAAAAGGAGGGTACCGGTTCCGTTATTCCTGCCTCAGTCCCTGCAACTTTAGCCGTATATCCCGATATGAAATGATACGCGGCCTGTCCAGGTGTTAACTTCGAAATTGGTGGTAAAACACCAAAGGCATCTGCTGTTAAAAAGAAAATATTAGTAGGGTTTTTAGCAAAAGATGGTTGTTGAATGTTATCAATATGGTATATCGGATAACTGACGCGTGTGTTTTGAGTAATGCTACTATCCATGAAATTAATATCGCCATTATCATCGAAAACAACGTTTTCCAAAATAGCCCCTGGCTTAATCGCTCTAAAAATATCTGGTTCCTTCTCTTCTGTTAAATCAATGACTTTAGCGTAACATCCTCCTTCAAAATTAAAAATACTATTTTCTGAGGTCCAACCATGTTCATCATCACCAATGAGACGTCTATTTGGATCTGCAGACAATGTAGTTTTTCCTGTACCAGACAAACCAAAGAAAATGGCAGTGTCTCCATCAGCACCTACATTCGCTGAACAGTGCATTGGTAAAACATTTCTGTCTACCGGCAATATCATATTCAGTGCAGAGAAAATTCCTTTTTTCATTTCTCCAGTGTAAGCAGAACCTCCAATCAACGCAATTTTTTTCGTAAAATTTAAAATTGAAAAGTTCCCTTGTCTTAAGCCATGTTTTTCTGGCTCATCACACTCATATCCTGGCGCACATACTACTAACCAGTCTTCATTAAAATCCTTAAGTTCGTCACTAGTGGGTCTTAAAAACATATTGTAAACAAACATATTCGACCATGGGTACTCTGCAATAGTTCGCACATTTGTTTTATACTCAGGATCAGCACATACATAGCCATCTCTAACATAAAGCTCTTTTCCACTGAGATACTCGAGTACTTTTAAATGTAAATAATCAAAATTTTCTGACGAAATTCCTTTATTTGTGTCTCCCCACCAAACACGATCTTGAGTATAATTATCACGCACTAAGAAACGATCTTGTGGCGATCTCCCAGTATACTTACCTGTATTAATAGCTAATGTCCCATTTTTAGTCTCCTTACCCATCCCCTTACTAGTGGAAATATTTTGAAGCTCACTTGGTGTTAATTGGTAATGACTATTGGCATTGATAATTCCGTACTGTTCTAACGAAATCGTTTTCGTAGTGTGGGTGCTATCCCCCATAATTGAATGTGTTGATTAGGTTACAAAAATATAAATTTAATTAGAAATCTAATTTATAAAAAGATATTATTCTTCTTTTAAATTAAAAAAATTAAGAACTAAAGTGAGCCACGCTAATATTAGTAATAAACCTCCAATTGGTGTTATAAAGCCAATTTTTGTAAAATCAAATCCTGTCAATTGATTTGTGGCCAAACCATAAATTGAACCTGAAAAAAGTAGTAGCCCAACAGCAATAAACCAAAACATTCTTTTTTTTACGACATCTTTAATGTTCGTTGTAGAACCAATAAACAACAATAACAACGCATGATACATTTGATATCTCACTCCAACTTGAAATGTTTGAAAATCGTTTTGACTAATAACCTCTTTTAAACCATGAGAGGCAAAAGCTCCCAAAACAACTGATATTAAGCCAAGAACACTCGCAATAATCAAGATTTTTCTGTTCATATCTATCTCTAATTAATATTTTTAAAACACCTACAATTTAGTACATTCGTAGCAGATGAAAATCAAAATTACACAAGAATACTAACTATGCGAAACATATTAGTCATAGGAGCGGGGAAATCAACTTCTTATTTAATAAAATATTTTATTGACAAAGCTGACACAGAGAATTTACATCTCACAATTGGGGACATTGATGTGCAGAAAGCCAAGGAAATTACTGGTAACAATCCCAATGTTGATGTCATTTTTTTAGATGTATTTGATAAAGAGTCGCGGGGAAATGCCGTTAAAAATTCAGACATCGTTGTGTCAATGTTACCAGCACGATTCCATATTGAAGTTGCCAAAGATTGCATCACTTATAAAACACATATGGTAACAGCATCTTACGTTAGTCCAGAAATGCAACAACTCAATAAGGCAGCAAAAGAAAATGGCCTTATTTTTATGAATGAAATTGGTCTTGATCCGGGCATTGATCACATGAGTGCGATGCAAGTATTGAATGACATCAGAGACCAAGGGGGTAAAATTATTCTCTTTGAATCGTTTACTGGAGGCCTCGTTGCTCCTGAAAGTGACAACAACTTGTGGAATTATAAATTCACTTGGAATCCAAGAAATGTTGTTGTAGCGGGTCAAGGAAGTGCAGCAAAATTCTTACAAGAAGGAGCTTATAAATACATTCCTTATAATCGTCTTTTTAGACGAACTGAATTTCTAGATATTGATGGATTTGGTCGCTTCGAGGGCTATGCCAATAGGGATTCTTTAAAATATCAACATATCTATGGATTAGATAACATTAAAACATTGTATCGAGGAACAATGCGACGTGTTGGATTTAGTAGAGCTTGGAATATTTTTGTGCAACTTGGGATGACTGATGATAGTTACACCATTGACGATAGTGAAAATATGAGCTATCGTGATTTTGTCAATTCCTTCTTAGCATATAGTCCAACAGATTCTGTAGAGTTAAAATTTAGACATGCTCTAAAAATTGATCAAGATGATATTGTTTGGGATAAATTGGAAGAACTAGATATTTTCAATTCTGAAAAAATGGTAAATCTTAAAAAGGCCACCCCCGCGCAAATTTTACAAAAAATATTAATGGATAGTTGGACACTTGATGCTGATGACAAGGACATGATTGTCATGTATCATAAGTTTGGGTACGTGTTAGATGGTGAAAAACATCAAATTGACTCTACCATGGTTGCTATAGGTGAAAATCAAGTCTATACTGCTATGGCGAAGACCGTTGGGCTTCCAGTGGCAATTGCGACAGTGGCAATTTTAAATAAGAAAATTACCACACCGGGTGTGCAAATTCCAATTAGCAGAGAAGTTTACGAACCTATTCTTAAGGAATTGGAAACTAATGGAATTACATTTTCTGAAAAAAAAGTTCCCTATTTAGGTTATAATTCTTTAAATCTTTAAGTCCTCATTGTCTTAAGTATATCGCTATGAAAATTATAAATCAAAATATACAGATTGACGGTATTGATAAAAAAATCTTGCGCGCTTTGATTGAGGATGCGCGAACTCCAATTTTAGAAATTGCGCGCTACATTGGAATCTCTGGTGCTGCGATTCATCAACGTCTTCGCAAATTAGAAAAATCTGGTTTAATTGCCGGTTCTAAATTTGTAATAAATCCAAAAATTCTAGGCTATAAAACCATGGCTTTTATTGGTATTTTTTTAGACAAAGCTATGAATAATCCAGATGCTGTTAGGCAATTAAAAAAAATCCCTGAGGTTCTCGAGTGCCACTATACAACTGGAAACTGGAGCATTCTAATAAAAATTTTGTGTAAAGACAATGAACATCTTATGCATCTACTGAATAAAGAAATTCAAACCATCCCCGGAGTGTCAAGAACCGAAACATTTATCTCACTTGAACAACAAATAGATAGGCAAATAAATATTTAAGAAATTCTTCTTTATGAAGATGCTCTTTTATTTACATCTACATCACCTTATTAATCCCTTCCTAAAACTTGTAGCGCCCAATATAATAACGAAGCCAATGCTCCGATAGCAGCTACTAAATAAGTTCTTGCAGCCCACTTCAAAGCATCCTCTGATCCTTTATATTCTTCTGGAGTGACAATATTTTTTGCTTTTAACCAAGCTAGTGCTCTATTACTCGCATCATATTCAACAGGAAGTGTTATAAAACTAAATAATGTAGCAAATCCCATGAACAATAAACCCGCTACAGACACCCAGTAACCTAAACCTACCCCTAGTGCCGTACCTAATAAAATTCCTCCAATCACTAACCATTGTGACATCCCAGAAGTCACACTAACAATTGGTACAAGAGCAGAACGCATACCCAATGCGCTGTAAGCTTGTGCATGTTGAACCGCATGACCACATTCGTGTGCGGCAACTGCGGCTGCGGCTGCATTTCTCTCATTGTAAACAGCTTCACTTAAATTAACTGTTTTATTTTTTGGGTTGTAATGATCTGTTAATTGTCCAGGTACCGAAATAACCTCCACGTCGAAAACACCATTATCGTTTAACATCTTTTCAGCGATTTCTCTTCCGCTCATTCCGTTGCGCAGGCGCATCTTCGAATAATATGCGAATTTTTTCTTTAATTGATTGCTTACAAACCAACTTACAAGAGCAATTGTTCCAATGAGTAAATAATATCCTATCATAATTATTTTATTTTACATTTAGATCACAAAAAACACGCCAAACACACGACAGGTAATTTTGTCAGTTTTAGCCAACTATATTGACAATTTTTCCTGGAACTATTATGACTTTCTTTGGCTCTCGCCCCTTTAATTGTGCTTGTGTTTTTTCGTTAGCCATAACTTGAGACTCAATTTGCTCTTTACTTAAATCCAAAGGTAAATCCATCGTAAAACGCATTTTACCGTTAAATGAAATTGGGTATGTCTTAGAACTCTCAATAATATGATTTTCACTGAATAAAGGAAACTCAGCAGTGGCAATCGATGTATTATGCCCTAGCTGGCTCCATAGTTCTTCAGAAATGTGTGGTGCGTATGGTGACATTAAAATAAGTAAAGGCTCCAATATATCTCGACTTGTACATTTTTGAGCACTTAACTCATTCACAGCAATCATAAAGGTAGAAACAGACGTATTGAATGAAAAATTTTCAATATCGTCTTCCACCTTTTTTATTGTTTTATGAAGTGTTTTCAAGTTGTCTTTATTTGGAGTAGTATTAGATACTTTGATGCCATCATCACCCATATAAAGTTTCCATAGTTTTTTTAAAAAATTATGTACTCCCGTAATGCCAGACGTATTCCATGGCTTATACTGTTCAAGTGGACCTAAAAACATTTCATAAAGACGCAAACTGTCAGCTCCATAATCAATACATATTTGATCAGGGTTAACTACGTTGTATTTTGACTTTGACATTTTTTCTACCTCACGTCCTACTTTATAGACACCATCTTCAAGAACAAATTCAGCATCTTTAAACTCCGGTCTCCACTTTTTAAAAGCAATAATATCAAGCTCATCAGAGGTATTCACGTAAGACACATCAGCATGGATTTGCTGTACTTTTTGATTACCAATAATCCCCTTTGATATGAATTTATTCTCTCCCTCAACTCTATAAACAAAGGCACTTGTCCCTAGTATCATCCCTTGATTAATCAACTTTTTTGCAAATTCATCATGGCCTACGTAATCCATGTCATACATGAATTTTTGCCAAAATCGAGAATATAATAAATGCCCTGTCGCATGTTCACTACCTCCTATATACAAATCTACTTGTTCCCAGTACGCAATAGCAGATTTAGAAAATATTTCGATATCGTTATTTGAATCCATGTAACGATTAAAATACTGGGAACTTCCCGCCCATCCTGGCATCGTATTTAATTCCAATGGGTGTATTGTAACATTGTCAATCAAGGTATTGTCTACAACCTCCTTTTTTTCTGTATCCCATGCCCACTTTTGTGCATTACCAAGAGGGGGCTCACCTGTTTCTGTCGGTAAATATTTTTTCACTTCTGGTAACGTGATCGGTAAAAATTGTGCATCGATAACTTGCGGTATACCATTTACGTAATAGACCGGAAACGGTTCTCCCCAATAACGCTGCCTGCTAAAAACCGCATCACGTAGTCGATAGTTAATTTTACCTTGTCCTTGCCCTATTTTTTCTAGTTCATATATTGCTCTTTTTAATGCTTTTTTATATGAAAGTCCGTTTAAAAAATCACTTTGGGCAATGATTACATTGTCTTTATCTGAAAAAGCATGTTTAGAGATATCTACATCCTGAAATATGTTTAGAATAGGAATATTGAAGTGTTTTGCAAAATCATAATCTCTTTGGTCTCCACAGGGAACAGACATTACTGCACCAGTGCCATACCCTGCCAAGACATAATCTCCAATCCATATAGGAACAGGAGCTTTTGTAAACGGGTGCTCTGCATATGCCCCAGTAAAAACACCTGAAATTGTTTTTACATCAGCTAATCTATCTCGCTCACTTCGTTTTGATGTCGTTTGTATGTATGCTTCAACCTCTTTTATTTTGGTAGCAACTGTAATTTTTTTAACAAGGGGATGCTCGGGAGCAAGCGTCATAAAACTTACCCCAAAAATCGTATCAGGACGCGTTGTAAAAACATCGATAATATCACTATGATTCTTAACATTAAAGCTTACTGTTGCACCTGTAGACTTCCCAATCCAATTACGTTGTATATCTTTGAGTGGTTCAGGCCAATCAATAGATTCTAATCCCTGTAACAAGCGATCTGCGTATGCAGAGATTCGCATACTCCATTGTGTCATTTTCTTTCTTACCACTGGAAAGCCTCCTCGCTCTGAAACTCCATTGATAATCTCGTCATTAGCCAAAACAGTCCCTAAACTTGCGCACCAATTAACCTCTGTCTCTGCAAGATAGGTCAACCGGTATTTTAATAGAATTTGTTCTTGCTCTAAGGAAGTAAAGCCATTCCATGCTTTTTCCGAAAATATCAAAACATCATCATCACATGCAGCATTAACACCTGCATTTCCTTTTAAAGAAAATAATGTCTTCAAGGTCTCGATTGACTCCGCTTTATTAGAGTCGTTGTTATACCACGAGTCAAATAATTGGATAAAAATCCACTGCGTCCATTTATAATAACTGGAATCTGATGTCCTTAATTCCCTTGACCAGTCAAACGAAAAACCAATTTGATCTAATTGTCTCCGATATGTTTTTATATTGTCCTCTGTTGTTACAGCAGGATGTTGCCCTGTTTGAATTGCATATTGCTCTGCAGGCAATCCAAAACTATCATACCCTTGAGGGTGTAACACATTAAATCCCTTATGGCGCTTATAACGGGCATAAATATCAGAAGCGATGTAACCCAAAGGATGTCCTACATGTAATCCTGCTCCACTGGGATAAGGAAACATATCTAAAACATAATATTTTGGTTTGTTTGAATTATTTTCAGCTTTAAAAGTCTGATTAGCTGACCAATATTTTTGCCATTTGGCTTCAATTTCGTTGAAATGATATTTCATCGTTCTATTTTCCGCAATTAAAAATTCAAATTTAAGCTTTATTAGCAACTTGTAATCGTAAATATAAAAAAATGCCTTTTCTTTTTATGTTTAATACATTACCATATCGTCACTCCTAAACTTACGGACATTGAAGGCCTCTGTTTCGAAATGTTCAAATGTTTAGATGAATAATATTTTAGATTAATGATACTTTGTTATTTTTACATAATTAACATTAGCAAATTATGGGTTTTACCTTTGATAAATATCAAAAACGACGCTTAATCTCTTCCTATTTTTCTGTAGTTCTAAGTATCGCCTTGGTCCTTTTTTTGATAGGGCTTTTAGGGATGCTAGTTTTAAACACAAAAACTATTTCTGATAATTTTAAAGAACAAGTTGTCGTCAGTATTTATCTAAATGATACTGCAAAAGACGTTGAAATAAATCAATTAGAGAAGAGTCTAGCCTTTGCTAATTATGTCAAGACTACCACCTATATTTCAAAAGAAGAGGCGGCAGACTTCATGAAAAAAGAATATGGCGAAGATTTTCTAGATGATGTTGGTTATAATCCGCTACAAAACTCAATTGACATTAATTTAAATGCTGAGTTTGTTACCGAACAAAGATTAGATAGCCTATCAGAAGCTACAATGGAGAAAAAATTTGTTTCAGAGGTTAGGTATGACAAAGACCTAGTCACTTTAATGAATAGCAATGTAAAGCGGATTAGTTTTTGGGTGTTAATTATGAGCAGCCTTTTTACGATTATAGCGGTTTTACTCATAAACAGTTCTATTAGATTATCTGTTTACTCCAAGCGGTTTACCATAAAAACCATGCAAATGGTTGGAGCAACAAAACATTTTATTAGAAGCCCCTTTATTTTGAAAAGTGTGAAACTTGGAATAATTGGTGCAATAATTGCCCTAATCGGAATGGCATGTGTTTTATTTTATTTAGATAATGCATTTAAAGACTTAGGACTGTTAAATAATCGCATTATGATTACTGGCTTATTTTTAGGAGTCTTTTTTCTTGGAGTTTTAATCTCTTGGATTAGCACATATTTTGCCACTCAACGTTTCCTTAATTTGAAAACAGATCAATTGTATGGATAAGTAGATCTTATTATGCCAACCGCAAATTTCCATAATAAATATGAGACGCCATGTGCTTTTTCTTTTTTCAACCGTCTCTACGTCTATCTTATTTTTCAAATCATGCGTCATTGATAATCCGCAACCAAAAGATTGCAGTATTATCGAAGTTACTGTAAAAAATATGACGGCAGGTGATACCAAGGATGTCATATTTCATGATGAGAAAAACAATTACCATATTAATAGAGGTCTGGATTTAGGAATAAATTTAGAGTCTCTTAACGCCAAAGTTTTAAATAAAACCGTTTCTTTGTACGTACCAAAAATGTTATTTTGTACATCAAAACATATTTCTCAAATAACTCTTGGCAAAGAAATCATTTTTACTGAATTTAATTAATATGGGAGAGAAAAAACGCAAACAAAACGCAAACAAAACGTTTCTTTTTGACACAAAAAACTACAAATGGATGTTTGTTGGTTTAGGATTTATAGCTTTGGGATTTATTCTTATGGCTGGTGGAGGAAGTGATGACCCCAATATTTTCAATCCAGAAATATTTAGCTGGAGACGCATCCGATTAGCGCCAACACTTGTGTTAATTGGATTTGGTATTCAAGTTTATGCGATTCTCCTCGATCCTCAAAAAACAAATCCAAAGAAATAATCACTTTATTCCAGATCGGTTTTTGATACATTTGTTACATGGATATTATTGATGCAATTATTTTAGGAGTTATTCAAGGCCTTACAGAATTTCTACCTGTTTCTTCAAGCGGTCATTTAGAATTAGGAAAGGCAGTTTTAGGAGATAATTTACTGCCTGAAGAGAGTTTATTATTTACTGTTGTTCTTCACTTTGCTACTGCTTTAAGTACGTTAGTTGTTTTTAGAAAAGATATTTTGAAACTCATTAAAGGAGCTTTAACATTTCAATGGAATGAGGATTTGCAATTCATTTCAAAAATAGGCTTATCGATGATACCCGCGGCTTTAATCGGTTTTACATTTGAGTCTGAGTTGACAACTTTATTTGGTAACAATATAAAATTAGTAGGATTTATGCTCATCATTACAGCGCTGTTACTATTTCTAGCTGACAAAGCAAAAGACACAAATAAAAAAGTTTCGTTTAAAAACGCTTTAGTTATTGGTGTTGCTCAGGCAGTGGCAATGCTTCCAGGTATATCGAGATCTGGTGCAACAATTTCAACATCAGTGCTTCTTGGTAATGACAAAACACAAGCCGCAAGGTTTTCATTTTTAATGGTTGTACCTTTAATATTTGGAAAAATAACCAAAGACGTTTTAAATGGTGACTTGACCTTTGATAGTGAAAATTTTACCATACTTTCTTTTGGTTTTATGGCGGCCTTTGTTTCTGGACTATTTGCGTGCACATGGATGATCTCTTTAGTTAAAAACAGTAAATTATCTTATTTCGCTATTTATTGTTTTATTGTAGGTTTATTGTCAATCTTGTACGCCTCATTAAGTTAATATTATGACTATTGAAGATTACTTTGCTGGCCAGGTTCTGCTAATTGATAAACCCTTAAAGTGGACCTCTTTTCAAGTAGTCAACAAAATTCGTTGGGAAATACGTCAGGCCTTTAATATAAAGAAAATTAAGGTTGGCCACGCCGGAACTCTTGATCCATTAGCAACCGGTTTACTGATTATTTGTACCGGAAAAATGACAAAACAAATTGCCACCTTTCAAGGTCAAAAAAAGGAGTATACGGGAAGCATTGCCATGGGTAAAACTACGCCGTCTTATGATTTAGAAACCGAAGTAAATCAAACGTTTCCAACCGACCATATTACGCAAGGTTTAGTAGAAGAAACAGCGCGCCAATTTATCGGAGAATTGGACCAATTTCCACCAATATTTTCAGCAGTGAAACATCATGGTAAGCGTTTATATGAATTTGCACGAGCAGGAGAACATATTGATGTTAAATCAAGAAAAGTTAGCATTTATGATTTTGAAATTTTGAAATTTAGCGACGATCGTGTTGATTTTAGAGTAACTTGTAGCAAAGGGACATACATTCGTTCGCTTGCACATGACTTCGGAAAAGCTCTAAACTCAGGAGCGTATTTATCAAAATTACATCGTACAAAAATTGGTGATTACAACGTAGACACTGCCATGACCGTTGACGCGTTTATAAACAATCTAAAACAGTCCATATAATCACATCTTACACTCTTTAATTTGTGCGTGTTTTTCGAGTAAGTCGATCAAATCGTGAATGATAGTTTGTCCTTTATCTTGATTATACCAATGTTGAAGATGCTCTTTAAAATCTGGTGTTAATTGGCCATTTTTGGTTTTAAAATCTTCCACAATTTCTGTCACAATAAAAGGCCTAGGACCATATGAGTCAATAACTTCCAATGTATTGGAATCAATCATTATCAATTTAGGTATTGCTCTTTTACCATGGGTGAGAAATAAATTCATTAATTCTTTGTTGTCGTCACGTAAAGCGATTCTTAAATCAATGTGACCATTAAGTTCTGCTACAACATTCAACACTGGTAGTATGTGTGCCGCATCGCCACACCAACTTTCAGAAATAATTAACCAAATCATTTCTGAATTAAACTTCATTATTTCCTTTTTATCCTGGTCACTAACTTTAAGTCTTTTATTCCAACGGCTCATCCGTTTTTCATTTAGCAATGTGAAATTCACATGACTATCTGATACCACATCACCGGTAGTATATTTATCCTGTACTAATTTTTGCATCAACCTATAATAATTATCATAATCAATGCTATTATTTAGGCTATCTTTTATAATTTGGTTCATTTGTTAATTATTAGGGATATAAAAATAACCTTTGAATCCTTTATATTATATGACTTTTATCATGCATGCCTTACGTTTACTCACGTTATTAAAAACCTTATGAATTCTAATAAAAAATGTTCTTGGTGCGTTGGAGATAAGCTTTATGAAAGCTATCACGACTGCGAATGGGGTTTCCCAGTTCATAACGACACATCTCTTTTTGAATGTTTAGTTCTTGAAACGTTTCAATCTGGTTTAAGTTGGATTACTATATTGCGCAAACGAGATGCCTTTCGAAAAGCTTTTGATAATTTTGACTATTTAAAAATAGCACAATACCAAGAAGAAAAAATTAGTTCTTTAATGAATAATAAAGGAATTGTTAGACATAGATTAAAAATTGAAGCCACCATTTCTAATGCCAAATCTTATATTGAAATTCAAAAAGAATTTGGAAGTTTCAATAAGTATATTTGGGGATATACTAATAATACAACCATAATTAATAGTTATAAATCTGCAAACTCCAAGGATTTAAGTGAAGCGGTATGTATTGACTTAAAAAAGCGAAATTTTAAATTTATAGGTTTAGAGGTTATATGTGCCTATATGCAAGCAATAGGTATTATAAATGGCCATGATATTACTTGTTTTAGGCATGTGGATTTTCAAAATTAAAGACCTCCTAGTTTTTTCGAGTTATATGGAATACGATTTAATATGGTTTCTATGACTTCAATTCTTGCTTTACTCTTTCGATTGGCTTTTATGACTATCCAAGGAGCTATTTCTGTATCTGTTTTATCAAACATTTTCTTTTTGTAATTAGTATAATCATCCCAAAGTTTTGTGGCTTTTGCATCAACTGCACTAAATTTCCATCTTTTCAATGGACTTTTTTTAATTTCTTCAAAACGCTGTGCCTGTTCATCTTTTGAAATTGAAAAATAAAATTTAATGAGACGTATTCCTGATTCAGTAACCATACGTTCAAAATCGTTCACTTGATTCATAAAACACCTGTATTCCTCTTGCGTGCAAAATCTGTTTACAGGTTCAACGACTGCTCTATTATACCAACTACGATCAAAAAAAACTATTTTCCCTTTTTTAGGTAAATGATTAATATATCGTTGAAAATACCACTGACTCTTTTCATCTTCAGTTGGTCTTGGTAATGCCACAACTTTAAACTCTCTAGGATTTAAATGCTCAGTAGTTCTTCTTATTGCCCCCCCTTTTCCTGCAGCATCTCGACCTTCAAAAAGAATGACAATTTTCTCATCATTTTCACCTACCCATTTTTGCAATTTGATTAGTTCCTCCTGGAGTTCCTTTAACTTGTTCTCATATTTTACATAACGAAGAATTTTTGAAATTGAATAATTTTCATCTTTTAATAATTGCTTAATTCCCTTTTTAGAATTAAGTAATTTTAAATCTTTATCTGTCATATTTTCAATCATTATATCCTTTTACTTAATGGTTCTGTGATATCGCTGTACTACATTTGGATCTCTTAAAATATTAATTCCAGATCTTCCTTTCCCTTCGTATTCAAATTTTGATAACAAATACCGAATACTTTCTAATCTTGCTTGCTTTTTGTTATTTGTAACCACTAAAATCCACGGGCTAAAAGTGGTATGTGTTTTGGTAAACATTTGTTCTTTATAATAAGTATAATCATTCCAACGAACCTGACCTTCTTTATCCACAGGGCTAAATTTCCAACGTTTTAGTGGATTATTTAATCTAGATTGAAATCTTCTAGCCTGTTCTTCCTTTGTAATCGAAAACCATAGTTTTATAATATCTATCCCATCTTCGTAGAGCATATGTTCAAACTCATTAACCTGATTCATGAATTTTTCATACTGATTATCACTACAAAAACCCATCACCGGCTCAACAACAGCTCTATTGTACCAACTTCGGTCAAAGAAAACAATTTCACCAGGTTCAGGAAGTTCTTTTATATAACGCCTAAAATACCACTGTCCTTTTTCAACATCAGTAGGTTTCGTTAAAGCTACAATACGATTTGACCGTGGGTTTAAATGCTCTGTAAATCGTCTAATTGCTCCTCCTTTCCCTGCAGCGTCTCGGCCCTCAAAAATAACACAGACACGCCTTTTATTTTTTGCTATCCAGTGCTGTAAATTTACTAATTCAGCCTGAAGATGAATTAAGTCGTTTTCATAGTCATTCTTTTTTCTAACCGCTTCTAAAATATTTTTATCAACTTTTGAATGAAGAATCTCTAAAAACTTTTCTTTATTTTCAATTTGATGAAAATCCTCTCTGTCAAGCATTTCGATTTGTGTTATAATTAATTGGACTCATTGATATTTGTGAATTTAATAAAATCTTTTCGAGATAACGTTCTTGCTCCAAAACTTTCTAAATGTTTAGAATATATTTGACAATCAATTAATTTGTAATTAGTTGATTGAATAAACTTTACAAATCCAACTTTACTGGCATTACTCACTTTGCTAAACATACTCTCTCCACAAAAGACACCATTATTTAAATCTACCCCATAAAACCCTCCAACTAATTCATTGTTCCTCCAAACCTCAATAGACTTGGCGAAGCCCAATTCGAATAAGTCGCAATACGCTTGTATCATTTCAGATGTTATCCAAGTACCTTTTTGTCCCTTTCGTTTAATTTTAGAACAGGCGGTTACAACTTCCCTAAAGTTCAAATCATAGGTCACTTCAAATTCTCCGTTACGCAACGTTTTATTTAAACTTTTTGAAACCTTTAATTCATTTGGATACAGTACAAACCTGGGATCAGGAGACCACCATAAAATTGGGTCACACGCTTCAAACCATGGAAAAATCCCCTTTGAATAAGCCAAAATTAATCGTTCCACAGATAAATCTCCCCCAAAAGCAACCAAACCCTCTTTAGAAATTTTACTTATATCAGGAAACTCAAGTTTTTCAGACAATAAATGCATTTTTAATATAATTATAAAATGAGCAATCCAAGAACGTAAATGAGAATACCAACAATCATGAGTATAAGCGTATAAGGCAGTATTTCTCTTGCTTTTAATTTTGTAATCCCTAAAAGTGGTAATGCCCAAAAAGGCTGCAGCATATTGGTTATTTGATCACCGTAAGCCAAAGCCATAATGGCTTTCGGTAATGGAACCCCTAATTTTATAGCAGACTCGATGACTATTGGGCCTTGAATTGCCCATTGACCTCCGCCGCTTGGAACAAAAATATTAACTAATCCTGCACTAAAAAATGTGAATATTGGAAGTGTTGTAGTAGTCGCGACAGACACAAAAAAATCAGAAATCATCACAACCATTCCAGTGCTTTTCATAATACCCATAATACCAAAATATAACGGAAATTGTATTAAGATTCCCGAAGTTCCTTTAATAGCCTCCTTTAACGCATTTAAGAAATTCTTAATCCTTCCATGTAATGTGATCGCCAATCCTAACATGAAAAAATTAAGCATATTTGGCGTTATTTTAAGACTGACCAACTGATTCCAATATTGATAAAAAAAAGCGCACAACAATAATGCACCAAAACCAAAGCCAAGCATTTTTGAGTAATCTAACTTTTCTGCACCCTCACGATTTTTTGATAGGTCTTCGTTAAAATTATAGGTCTTTAAATTAAATTCTGTGGGCTCAGTAATTTTCGCAATACCTCTTAGAATTAGAGGAACAATAACTAGTAATACTCCAAATAACAACAGATTCCACCAACTAAAGATCGTTTGATTAAAATCGATACTTTCAGGTATTTTATCAAGTATTTCAATTGATGACACCCCACTCATAAAATCAATAATATGGTTTGTTTCTGCAACTTTAATTGGTGCAGACCCACTGATACCTCCATGCCAAACCATCAAGCCAACATACCCTGCAGCTCCAACCAACGGATAGTTTAATGGTATGTTATTTTGTTGCGCATATTCACCTACTTTTCTTGCTAAAATAGCTCCAAATATGAGTCCTAGCCCCCAATTTAAAAAAGCAGCTAACATGGTTGTAATACTTACTAAAACAACAGCACTAGTTGTATTCGAAACATTTTTTGAAAGTTTCACTATCATCCTATTTGCTGGCCCACTCAACACTAGGACATGTCCTAAAACTAAAATCAGCATCATTTGATAAGCAAACACCAGTAAGCCACTATTCCAGATTCCAGATTCCCAATACGATAAAATATTGAAAAATTGAGTTCCTTCCTCTATTGGCTCTGTAAAAAGCATCGCTAACATCATAGTCAATAACGTGAGGATAATGGCAATGGTAAAAGGTGAGGGCATGTACCTTTTAAAAAAAATCTCAATGGTTTTGGTCATATTCATGTCAAGAAAATTAATACAATTTCAGCCAATAAAAAAACCTCAACACAGTGATGTTGAGGTTTTTTTATTGACATTCTCAATGTTGCCTATACTAAAAAGGCAAATCGTCATGGTCATCTTTGTTTAATTCTCCAGCAGGCTCAAAAGCGTCCATTGGTGGAACTGGAGGCATATTATCAGTAGCGGCCTCTTGTTGTAACGCTTCAATACGCCAACCTTGAATTGAATTAAAATATTTTACTTCACCTTGAGGGTTTGTCCATTCACGCCCACGTAAATTAATACTTACTTTGACTTGTTGTCCAACTTGATAGGTGTTTAATAAATCCGTTTTATCTTGAACAAACTCAATCATAATATGTTGTGGATATTGCTCCTCAGTCGTCACAACAACCTCTCTCTTTCGAAAACCATTACTTCCAAATGTTTGTGTTTCCCCAATTAGCTTGATTTTTCCTTGTACTTCCATTTAATTTCCGTTATTTCTGTTTTGTTAATCAATTTTTATTCACTTAATAATAGTTTTAATGCACTATCAACATCGCCAAAACTTAAATAGTTTTTTGCAATTTTATGTTTCTCCCTATGAGACATCTCCTTAATATTCGGATAACGCTCACTGACTTTATTGACAAACTTAAGGATACTGTCTCTTGTAGGTAATGCTTCTGAGTTCCCTAACATTCCTATATCATTTCCTGTCAAAATCATACTGTTTTTGATATGCTCGGGTAAAGCATCAACTCCAATTCCTCGAGATCTCAGAGGTTTTGGTATTTCAAAAAATCCTTTGCTTATTCGGGTGTAATAACTACCGCCAGCTCGCGCAACTAAATCCAATATTTCTTGATTTATTGTTAGATCTTCATTTAATACTTCATTTGCAACATGTATGTTTACCACTTCACAAACTATTAAATTTCCTGCCCCAGCATGACGCCCCAATTCAATAATCTCATTCACCTTACATTCAAATTGTACCGGAGATTCACCGACCCTAAATGATTTAATTTTTTCAGAACTAACCATAGTTAACCCTGCTTTTACAAACTCATTAATACCCTCAGCATACTCTGTACTACTTAATGACATTTGTTGAACAATGTCGTAGTTTACAACATTAATGACTACTTCTTTAGTCGCTTTTATATTCTCTAATGTGTGTTTTGTTGTATTATCTCTTATGCGTCGTGCAGGTGAAAAAACTAAAATTGGTGGCTGAGCACTAAACACATTAAAAAAACTAAACGGTGACAGATTAGGACGGCCTTGTTCATCTACAGTACTCGCAAAAGCGATAGGCCGAGGGGCTACTGCGTCTAACAACAACGAGTGTAGTTGTTTTACAGGTAAATCTTTTGGCTCAAAGGTGGTCATTGATATAAGTTTAGGCAAAGTTAACCAATCCGAGTTTTATCTAAAAACTGTTTTACTAACAAGTTGAACAATAATATTAACATAATTACATTATATTTAAATTAAAAATTTTATTCATTTACATGTTAGCTAATAACCAAAATGTTTTTAGATGGATGATCATCATATCATCGTTTTTTATTATTTCCCTTATTCTTTGGAATACTTACGACTTTTTTCAAAAATTCAAGTATGAAGAGCGTATCAAAATGCAGACTTGGTCCTTTGCTCAATCTGATTTTTTAAAAGGCATGGATGATTTAGATGCAGATGTTAGTTCATTGACAACTCAAGTTATGGAAACTAACACAACAACTCCTATGATATTTGTTGATGGCAACGGAAGCATATTCAATATTAGAAATATTGATACGAGCAGTATTAAAAATCCAAAAATCTATTTGAGTATGCTCAAGGAGCGTTTTGAAAAAGAAAATATTCCTATTGAGGTCACCTACAAAGACACAACATTTGGAACAATTGTTTATGGAAATTCTGAATTACTAAACAAGTTAAAATATTATCCTTTAGCTCTAATACTTATCATCGTTCTATTTGCTGCAGTTGCCTACTTCTTTTACAGAAGCACCAAAATTGCTTCTCAAAATAAATTATGGACAGGAATGGCAAAAGAAACTGCTCATCAAATTGGGACTCCTTTATCCTCGTTAGTTGGTTGGACAGAGATTTTACGATCTGAAAATATAAATCCTGATTATTTGAGAGAAATAGAAAAAGATATAGACAGACTGCAAACAATCACAGATCGATTCAGTAAAATTGGTTCTTTCCCAACGCTCAATAAAATGGATGTTGTCTTTACTACTTCCGAGACCTACGAATACCTCAAAACTCGCTTTTCAGAATTAATTGAGTTTGAATTTGAAGCACCAGAGGACACCTTGTATGCGAGTTTGAATGGGCAACTATTTAGTTGGACTATAGAAAATTTAGTAAAAAACGGTATCGATGCAATGAAAGGTAAGGGGTCTTTGAAGATCACCATTAAATCTTCAGAGAAGTATATTTTTATACAAGTAGCCGACACAGGTAAAGGGATTTCAAAAAATCTCTTTCAGAAAATTTTTGAGCCCGGGTTTACAAGTAAGAAAAGAGGATGGGGTCTCGGTCTTTCACTATCCAAAAGAATTATAGAAGATTATCACAAAGGTAAAATTAAAGTCCTTCAATCTCAATTAAATCAAGGAACAACTTTTCAAATTTCCTTAAAACGATTAGCTACAAATGAGCGCTGATTCCCTTGGCTATTTGAGAAAACTCTTCATGAGAAAAGTGTTTTTTTGAAATGAAACGAGCGTCTTCCATGTCATTTAATGGGATGAGATGTACATGAGCATGAGGCACTTCAAGCCCAATAACTGACATCCCAATACGCTTACAATCAATTGATTTTTCAATGGCGACAGCAACTGTTCTAGAAAAATCCATCAGTTCAAGAAATTTTTTTTTATCTAAGTCAAATACTTTATCTATTTCCGTTTTTGGAATACAGAGTGTATGACCTTTTGTATTTGGATTAATGTCCAAAAAAGCCAAAAAAGAGTTTGTTTCAGCAACTTTGTAACAAGGGATGTTACCATTGACTATTTTTGTAAATATTGTAGCCATAATATCGTAATTAGTACCGTATAGTTAGATTCTGAAAAACTCAATCTTATCTTGATATGTTTAATATTTCAAACTTAATAATACCGTTGGGAACTTGTATTTCAGCAATTTCTCCAACTGATTTTCCCAATAATCCTTTTCCAATAGGCGAATTAACAGAAATCTTACCTGACGCCAAATCTGCCTCTCCGTCTGCAACCAGCGTGTAGGTCATTTCCATGCCGTTAGATTGATTTTTTATTTTCACCTTTGAAAGTGCCAATGCCTTTGTTAAATCCAATTGTGACTCATCAATTAGACGTGCACCTGCCAAAGCTTCTTCCAACTTTGATATGCGCATTTCTAGCATCCCTTGAGCCTCTTTTGCAGCATCATATTCTGCATTTTCGCTTAAATCTCCCTTATCTCTAGCTTCAGCGATAGCTCTTGAAGCTTTCAATCGTTCGACATCTTTTAGCTGACCTAACTCTTCTCTTAACTTTTTTAATCCCTCAGGTGTATAATATGATATGCCACTCATAACTTCTTCATTTAAATAATTTTCTGAATTGTGCTTAAACAGAAAAAATCCCGTTTTCACGAGATTGTAATACAAATATACAAAATTATTAGCTTCAAGTGCTTATTATTGTATTTTGAAAATTAAATGACATTTATGAAAAAACTAATTATTTTTTCTTTTTTATCTGCTGTCATCTTTGGCTGCAGCAAAAGTGATGACAATAATGATAATTGTAATTTCTTGTTAAATATTGGTGTTAATACCAGCCTAAATTTAAACCTCCCACAGTACAATGATCTTAACTTTATAAGTAATCCTATTTATGTTCAAGGTTTTGGAAATGGAGGTCTCATTGTCACAAATACTGGAACGGGCTTCGTTGCATATGACGCAGCCGATCCGAATCATATTCCAAATTCCTGCTCAATAATAACGATTAATGGGCTTGAAGGAATTTGCGGTTGTGATGATGCCAATAAATACAGTTTATTTACAGGACAACCATTAGAAAATCCTAGTTTAAGATGTGGCTTAAAGTCTTACAGGGCCACAATTAGCGGAAATAATCTCATCATTAATTAAAACTTTAATGTCACGCCCATCAAAAAATTAGTAGTGGCTTGCGGATAATAACCTGCTCCCTCTACGGTGGTAATTTCACCTGGGGATGACCAGGTGTCATCATAGGTATAATAATATCCATTAGAGACATAATTTATCCCAAAAATATTATTAATCAACGCCGAAAAGACTACAGATTTAAAAATAGTTTTTGGTTTTAATTGATAAATGACACTTAAATCATTGACAAAATAACTATCTAATTTAGATACAACAGAATTTGTATTGCTCATAAATTGAGAGCCAACGTATTTACTTAATAAAGATATTTGAAAGCTTTGAGACGGATGAAATATAAAATTGTTAGAAGCGATTAAATTTGGTGAAAACGAAATATCAGTCTCTTTCAAATTTAAGAGGTTACCATTGATTTCGGAAAAGGTGTTTTTGTTTTTATTGGTGCTTATTGTAACATTTGGGTGAAATGAAAAGTTATTAAATAATCTAATATTTGCATCAACCTCTAAACCAAATCTGTAACTTTTTCCAATATTTTCTCTAATAGGCGATCCTACATCATCAATCTTCCCTGAAAGAACTAATTGTTCATTGTACAACATGTAATAAAAATTGGTGCTTAAACTTAATTTGTTTGAATTATGTCTCCATCCTAACTCAAAATCATTTAATTGTTCTGATTTAATATTAACATTACTTTCAAAATCACTTCTACTTGGCTCCCTATTAGCTCTAGCATAAGAAATATATAGGCTATTACCATCATTAAACTCATAGGTAAACCCGGCCTTTGGGTTAAAAAAGTTGTATTTCTCATTTATCAACATATTTACTCTATCTGAAGTTAAACCAGATGTTTTGTAGTCAATTATACGAAACTGTAAATCCCCGTAAATACTTAATTTTTCATTCAGTTTATAGGTGGCTTTTGTAAAGATATTTAACTCTAATTTCTCTCCATTGCCCTCGTAATACTTATCATTAATTTTTGAATCACTCGCATATTGTGCCCAGATTATCTCCCCAAAATGGTCTCCGTCATAAAGACTAAACGAACTTCCAAACGACATGGCTAAATCTTTTTTGGTGTGACTAATACTTGTAGTGACGACATAAAAACGATTATCAAGCCAGCGGCGACGAATTAAATCTGTTTCATTAATTATCGTATCTCCAATTATAAGATCATTCAAATCGTAATCGCTAAAACTTTGATTTTCCTTATACTGTTCAAAATATCCACGGCCATACGTATAGTTCAACCCTATGCGAGCTGACCAATAATTATTAATTTTTTGATTCCAATGCAACTGATAATGGTCTTGTTTATAATTATCTACTTCATTTTCATGAAAATTAATTGTCCCATCGTCATCTATGTAAGTTCCTGAAGGGTTAAATGTTCTATTATTTTTCAGAGTTTCTGCATCGATGCCATTCCAAGCCTGATAAGTAATTTCGTGGCCCCCAAAAACTAACATCTTGATTAAGGTATTGTCATCTGTATATGCTCCTTGTAAGAAATAAGATTTTAAATCTGATGCTGCTCGGTCAATGTAGCCATCAGATTTAATTTGTGACAGTCTTCCCGAAATCTCGATATTACTTCCAAGTAAACCTGTACTAAACTTTAAGTTATGCTTTAAAGTGTTGTAACTACCAAATGTATTGGATATTTCTGCTTGAGAATCTTTTGAAATGGCGTCTGTTAAAATATTAATACTTGCTCCAAAAGCTCCTGAACCATTGGTTGATGTCCCAACACCTCTTTGTAATTGCAAACTCTCAACCGATGATGCGAAATCAGGTAAATCTACCCAAAAGGTACCCAATGATTCAGCATCGTTATAGGGGATTCCATTGATTGTAATGTTTGTTGATTGGGCACTTACTCCACGAACTCTAATTCCTGTATAGCCAATACCTGCTCCCGCATCACTTGTGGTAACAACAGATGGCAAGTAATTTAATAAAATTGGTAAATCTTGACCAAGATTACGTGTTGCTAATTCTGCTTTTGAAACATTTGAGTGAGTTATTGGAGAAGATGCCTCAACCCTTATGGCTTTAACCAAGACCTCATCAAGTTTTTCTATTCTTGCAGAATCTATGACTTTTTCAATAATTTGAGAATGAATGCCCTGTGACAGTGCTAATAGAATTAATACGAAAGATAATTTTTTCATTACAACGATGTTCAATCGAATAAAAAGAGGAAATTATTCGTAATTATTTACACTATTTGTGAAAATCCATTCAAAAAACGGAATACGATTTTCTTATAATTTTCCTAAACAGCATTACCTGTTCTAGGTTCAATGGGTATGATCTCAGCCTAAGTTGGCACCCCTTTACGAGAACAAAACAAAGATAATTAATCCAATACAATAATTACTTAAATCTCAGGTTTTTTTCTGCTTGACTTTTTATGAGCATTTAATTTTTTAGTCTCAAGGCGCTTCATATTAGATCCGTTTGGCACCTTTGTGGGAATGCGTTTTTTTGGAGCTTTATTCGCTTCTTGAATCAACCTTAAAAATCGTTCTACAAGAATCTGTTTATTTTTTAATTGACTTCGAGTTTCTTGACATTGCATGATTAAAACATTATTTTTAGTTAATCTTGATTTAAGATAAACTAAAACCAAAGCCTTTTCTTGTTGTGTTAAAGCCAATGAATTAAGCACATTGAATTGTAATTCCATTTTCGTCGCAACTTTGTTTACATGTTGCCCACCGCTTCCTGAACTTTTAATGGCTTTCAATGTGATTTCTGATATTAGAATGGAGGAATTCAAATTAAACTATTTGATGAGCAGATTTTAACAAGTCATTCACTGTTTTTACTGGATTAAATGTCTTTAGTGGAACCTCTACAAATAGGGTGTTCCAATGAGACATAGCACCATTCCATAATCCAGGTAACTCCAAGGCTTTCAAAGACTTTCCTGATTTTGTTTTTTCAGAGATAAAGGATGTTTTGTGATCAACAAATTTGTGTAAATCGAAGAACTTCCCTTGATAATTCTTGATGCCACAAACCAAATCTACAGGATTAAAATAAGCTGCTTTTTTTAATATCGCCTTTTGGTGTTTGTTCTTTTTATCAATTTGTGCAGACTCCACAATTTGCAGTGAAATATTACCACTCTCATTTTTTACCCAAAAAGGGCCTCCTCCTGGTTCTCCTTCATTTTTTACCATTCCACAAACTCTGATAGGTCTATTCAGCTTATTTTTTAAATATTCAATTTGATAATTACGTGAATATTTTTCAAATTCATCACTGATAAAAACATTGAGCCTCTGTGATAAAAATTCTGCAATTTCAATGAGGGTGTTTTCAGTTGGTAATTCGTTTTCAAGTGTATTCAAGTAGTCAAAGGTTAATTCTTGAACTTCAAGTAAAACACCTGCCAACATCATTTTATGATCTGCTACGATATCTTTAAATTTTTTCACCACTACATTATCTATATTTTTAATAAAAATAACGTCAGCTTTCAGTTTGTCTAAATTATTAATTAACGCCCCATGACCAGAAGGCCTGAACACCAACTGCCCATTCTGATCTCTAAAAAGAGCATTATCTCTGGTTACTGAAATGGTATCGGTTGATTCCTTTTGATAGGAAAATGTAATATTGAATTTCGTATTCGTTCTCCGCTCAACATCCTCCTCGATATACTTAAATTCTTCATCAAAACGGTGTTTATGTTTTTCTGATATTGTAAAATGAATGGCTGCTATTTTATTTGACGATGCGTATAGTGCCCCTTCAAATAAATGTTCCTCAAATGCTGTAGACACATGCTCTCTATATCGGTGAAATGGTAATAATCCTTTCGGATAGTAAGCAAAATTCAATTGGTCTTTGTCAAGCATGATTTTTACAAACTCTAATCGCTGCTGATCATAATTTAACTCATTAAAATTTGATACTTTTTCATGAGCTTTATGAATGACCTCCTCGAAAAAAGGCAGTTTTTCTAAACCCATTAAAAATATTGAAAGTTCATTTGCCTTAGTTCTATTGATGTAAGCATTGATAGTTTCTATTTCTGGTTTAAATTCGTTAATAAAATGAAATAAAAATTTGAACATTCGAGTTGCCGCTCCAGAGGCTGGAACAAATTTCAGTATTGAAAGATGATCTTGACAGTTTTTAAATTTTTTAATATGACGTGCCTTATCCTTATCGGAGATTTTCAATATCCCAAAGTCAATTGTCGCTTCTCTTGATAAATTAACATAAGGCACCCCTGTTTTAAAAATCTCAATTTGTGACTTAACTTGTTCAACAGTCAGTCCTTTAGATTCAATTTGATGAATGTCATTTTTTGTAAAGTTCACACTTGTCTTTTTAAAAGTTGATCAATATGAAATACTGCTTTTGTAAGTCGTTCTTTTTTATTGCCTTTTAGGACAACGTAAGGTCTATCATACTTTTGAAGCGCCTCCTCAAAAGCCTTAAACATCCTTTCTCTTTCATTTGGCTTATCTCTCAAATCGTCAGCTTCCCACGGTACATCAATATAAGTTAAAAAGTACAAATGATAGGTGTTTTTTAATGCATATTTCTCTAGTAGTGGATCACAAACTCCAGAGTAATATGCTTCTGAATACACCTTTGTTTCTAATAAATCTGTATCACAGATTAAAACAGAATTTGTTTTCTGTGACAATTCATTTTCTAATTTAATCTGACCTCGAGCAATTGGTAATAAATCTTTTGACTGACATGTACGTCTTTCATTATTCCAAACATTTTGTAAATATTCTCGAGCATACTCTTTGACCCATACAGAATTATAATATCTCGCTAAATGTCGAGATAACGTTGTTTTCCCCGTAGATTCTGGGCCAAATAAAACTACTTTAATACAGTTTGATGGGACTTGTTTAAGTTCTTTGTCCATTCCTTATATCCTTGAATTGCTAAAATTGTAAAAATGATATATTGCATTGAGAGCATTCCTAGCCCACGATATGCATAAAGTGGGACAGTGATAATATTTGCAATTATCCATAGCGTCCAATTTTCTATTTTTTTATTTGCCATATACCACATCGCTGTAAAAAATATTCCAGATGTGATAATATCTATGATATTTGGGACTTCTATCGTGTAATCAAACATGAGATACACTAAAAACGTTACAATCATCGTCACGACAAACATCAAAATCCCTGTAAATTTTTCGATCCTATTTGTGCGTGAAATGGGAATAACAACATCATTACCTTTCTTTTGAGACCAATTCCACCAACCATAAATACTCATCATGGAGTAGTAAAAATTCATCATCATATCGCCATAATAATCATTTACAAACAACAAATATACCGTTATTACAGTGCAAATGATTCCTGTGGGATAAACTCTAATATCTGCATTTTTTGCAAACCAAACACTCGCAATTCCAAAGATAAAAGCTATTGTCTCTAATACAATTAGTGTAACAGAAGTTTCTCGGTAAGCATCTATAAAAAAACCTATAACATCATTCATTTCGCATCATTTAAAAAAAAATTACTGTGTTCTAAAGCATTTCCTACAACAACTAGATCTGCTCCTGCATCATAAGCTACTTGAATTTGACTTTTGTTTTTTATACCTCCCCCCACAATTAATGGTATTTTCAAAGCTTTCTTTACATTTGAAATTATATTAGCATTAATTGGGTTCAATGCACCACTTCCAGCTTCAAGATAAATCATTCTCATTCCTAAAAATTCTCCAGCAACAGCTGTGTCGACAATGGCATTAATATCATGTCTTGGCATTGGAGACGTCTTTGTAACTTCTTGAACCGCAGTTTTCTTTCCGCTTTCAATTAATACATATCCTGTTGGAATAATCTCTAAGTTAATTTCACGCAATTTGGATACAGCTTCTATTTGTTTACCAATAAGATAATCAGCATTTCTTCCAGAAATCAACGATAAAAAAAGTAAAGCGTCTGCACTTGTAGTAATCTGAGAAATACTCCCAGGAAATAAAACAATTGGTAAATTAGTGCATGACTTGATTTTATTTACTAACGTTGATGTCACATTACTTTTAACTGTACTGCCACCAACAAAAATGTGTGTCGCCATTGATGCGTTTACCTTTTCAATAAAACTAAATACCTTTTGAATGGTAATTTTATCAGGATCAATTAAGACAGCGAGTAACTTTTTGTGCCTTTTGATGGAATCAACGATATGATTATAAATAGCATTCATCTATGAGGGAAAAGTGTAGGCCAACGTAAACCCCTCAAACTCGATAAAATTAGAGAAATACTTAAATTTAAATTGATTGTGCTGAATCCAAGACACTGTTGACAAATCTGAAATCTCAAATGGTATGACAAAAAAGTGTTCTTTAAATGATTTGCCAGGAATTCCAAACAGCTTATACAATGACTCCTTGATACACCAAATAGCTGTTAATTTATTTTCATAATTTACAGATTTTTCATGCAAATATTTTTTTTCATACCCAATGAATTTTCTAGCAATATCTTTGATTTTGGGTTTCTGTTTTTCAATGTCAACACCAATAAAATTTGTGCTCACTGCTATCACTGCGAATTGATGAGAATGAGAAATTGAAACAAAAGATTTATCTTCTAGATAAGGCTTGCCATTTCTGTCATACTGTAAATCCATATCCTTGTACCCAAATTCTAAAAGCAAATGACGAACACTTAAAAACCCTTTTTGATGTACTTCACTTTTCATTTTCAAAAGTCGTTTTAGACTTCTTGGCTCGAGTGACACCCCTTTCTTTAATTCACCAAGAGTCTCGGTAATTTTCCAGATTTTAACAGAAATTTGTGTGCCTTTTGAAAAGGATTTATATAGTGGCATTTACTTTTTTGAAAGTTAATGATTATCTTTGCACCTCTCTTAAAACAGAGGTGCTTACGCCTAAACGAATTTAACGATTTAAAGTGCGATTCCAAAGTTGTGGAGGATAAAACAGACAGAAATCAATAATTATATGAACACAAAAACAATTCCTTACGTAGCCTATAAAGTTAAAGACATTTCTCTCGCAGCATGGGGGAGAAAAGAAATTGAATTAGCAGAGGCAGAAATGCCTGGATTGATGAGTTTAAGAGAAGAGTATAAAAACTCAACGCCTCTTAAAGGAGCTCGTATCGCAGGATGCTTACACATGACAATTCAAACTGCTGTTCTCATTGAAACTTTGCAAGCTTTGGGTGCTGAAGTTACATGGAGTTCTTGTAATATATTTTCTACCCAAGACCAAGCTGCTGCTGCTATTGCAGACGCGGGAACATCTGTCTACGCATGGAAAGATATGAGTGAGGAAGAGTTTGACTGGTGTATTGAACAAACGTTGTTTTTCGGTGAAGAAAGAAAACCTCTAAACATGATCTTAGATGATGGTGGTGATTTGACCAATATGGTTTTAGATCGTTACCCAGAATTAGCTCAAGGAATTAATGGTTTGAGTGAAGAAACAACTACCGGAGTTCACAGGCTATATGAACGCGTTAAGAACGGTACTCTAACCATGCCTGCAATTAATGTTAATGATTCTGTGACAAAGTCAAAATTTGATAACAAGTATGGCTGTAAAGAGAGTGCAGTTGATGCGATTCGTCGTGCTACAGATATTATGCTTGCAGGAAAACGTGTTACAGTTTGTGGTTATGGTGATGTTGGAAAAGGGACTGCCGCGTCTTTCAAAGGAGCAGGAAGTATTGTGACTGTTACTGAAATTGATCCTATCTGCGCATTACAAGCTGCCATGGATGGTTTTGAGGTTAAAAAATTAGAAACAGTAATAGGCAATACGGATATTGTCATCACGACCACAGGGAACAAGGATATTGTTCAGTCGCATCATTTTGAGGCTTTAAAGGACAAAGCCATTGTATGCAACATTGGGCATTTTGATAATGAGATTGACATGGCCTGGTTAAATGATAATTTTGGACACACTAAAAATACCATAAAACCACAAGTTGATAAATATACTTTAAATGGAAAAGATATTATCATCTTGGCAGAAGGCCGTTTGGTAAACTTAGGTTGTGCTACAGGACATCCAAGTTTTGTAATGAGTAATTCATTTACAAACCAAACCTTAGCACAAATCGAATTATGGAATAATATCGATGCTTATGAAAACAAAGTTTACATGCTGCCAAAAGCCTTAGATGAAAAAGTTGCTAAACTACATTTAGAAAAAATAGGCGTTGAGCTAACTGAGTTAAGAGATGATCAAGCCTCTTACATTGGAGTGAAAGCTGAAGGACCTTTTAAGCCAGAACATTATCGCTATTAATTACCAGATTTAAATAAATATTTAAAATCCTTACAGCATTGTGAGGATTTTTTTATTAGATAAGCATAAGTTTATTCAAAATCCAAAGAATTTAATCTAAAAACTACAAGATTACATTAATCTCAAGGAGAAAAAAAATACAAGCATATTAGCATCTAATATTGGATGACGTATTGATCATTCGTTAAAAGTTTTTAACACAGTACCTGAAAATTTCTTAAAATCAAACCCAAAAATATATGCTTGTGAATTTAACAAATGGCGTATGTTGTGTTTCGCCTTAGGTTATTTCCAAAGAGGTAAGGCAAAAGCACCTCATCAAGTTAATCCACCAAAAATTATCACAACTAAAGAATTAAAATTACAAATTAAATTAGCGTTAAGTCATACAGATATAATTAAAAGAACTCATGGTAATCCTTCTTTCAAAGATTTTATTTTTGATAATCCAAATAAAATAAGAACGACACGATTTATGCAGATACATACAACACGTCATCTTAAAATAATACAGGATATTTTAAAATAAAAAAGCTCTATCAACATGGATAGAGCTTTTTATATTTATGTAGAAACAATGTCTCTTATGCCTCGAATGGAACTATTGAAACATATGATTTATTATTCTTCTTTTTAGTAAACTTAACAAGACCGTCGACTTTAGCATGTAATGTATGGTCTTTCCCAGCATACACATTTTCACCAGGGTTATGTGCAGTACCTCTTTGTCTAACGATAATATTCCCAGCGATTGCTGCCTGACCACCAAAGATTTTTACACCTAGGCGTTTCGACTCTGATTCTCTACCGTTTTTCGAACTTCCGACTCCTTTTTTGTGTGCCATTTTATTTCGATTTTAGATTATTTAATTAACTTAATGCAGTGATTAAATCAGCTTTTTTCATTGCCGAAATACCTGATATTCCTTTAGCTTTTGCCATCTCTTTCAATTGAGCTACCGTCATTTTGCTCAAATCTTGTGACGCTTCAACCTCTTTTTTGGAGGCCTTTGTTTCTGCTTTGGACACAGATACCTTTGATTCCGTCTTTTTTACTGCTGTTGCTTTCTCAACTTTCGCTGGTTTAGCACCAGAAGCAGTAATTCCTTCTATTTGGATTTCAGTCAAAGATTGTCTGTGACCATTTTTCACTCGGTAACCTTTTCGTCTTTTTTTCTTAAAAACAATTACCTTATCACCTTTAAGGTGCTTTAAGACTTTTGCACTAACTTGTGCTCCGCCTATAGCTGGGGCGCCTAAGGTTACTTTGTCACCGTCACTTAACAATAGAACGTTATCGAAAGAAACTTTCTTACCCTCCTCTGCTTGTAAACGGTTAACAAAAACCTTTTGGTCTTTTTCAACTTTAAATTGATGCCCTGCTATCTCTACAATTGCGTACATAGCGTATCGTTTATTTTGTTAATTTTATTCAAAAATGAGTGCAAATATACTTTTAATTAATGAATCTACAAACCTAATCTCCATTTTTAAAGAGTATTCCACGCAAATTAGACCTTACAATAAAATTACTGTAAGATCTTTACCTCAAACAAACTGAGTTGTTTTTTAGTAACGTCTTATCTGTTATGTAAAATGCAAAAAGTCTAGTTTACTATTGCTTTTATTTATTATTTTTGCAGTCCTAAGAAATCTTGTTTGATAGCACATATTATTTATCAATTTTAATAAACAAATTCATTATGAAAAAATGCCTATTAGTTTTTGCTGCAATTGTATTTGTAAACTTTACAAGCACAGCACAAAAAGTGGAATTTAAAGAGTACGACTTGGACAACGGCCTACACGTTATATTACACAAGGAAAATGCAGCACCTGTTGTTACAGTTGGTGTTATGTATCAAATTGGTGCCAAAGACGAGATTGAAGGAAGAACAGGGTTTGCTCACTTTTTTGAGCATCTTCTTTTTGAAGGTACTGAAAATATAGAAAGAGGAAAATGGTTTGATATTGTGTCTGCCAATGGAGGAAGTAACAATGCCAACACCACACAAGACCGAACTTATTATTATGAGACTTTTCCATCCAATAAATTAGAAATAGGATTATGGATGGAAAGCGAACGAATGCTTCACCCTAAAATCGAAAAAATAGGTGTTGACACACAAAATGAAGTCGTTAAAGAGGAAAAGCGTCAACGTATTGACAATGCCCCGTATGGTAAAATCATTTACAGAACAGGTATTGACAATCATCTCTTTAAAGTTCATCCATATGGACGATCAGTGATCGGGTCTATGGATGATTTAGATGCTGCAGAACTAGACGAGTTTATTGGTTTTAATGAAAAATATTACAACCCAAACAACGCAGTACTTGTGGTTACAGGTGATATTAATATTGAAGAAACTAAATCATTAATATTGGATTATTTTGGCACAATAGAGAATAATGCAGGACCAAATGTGAAATTAGACATTGAAGAGCCAGCAATTGACGAAACTCGATATGCTACAGAATATGACACTAACATTCAAATACCAGCTTATATTTTTTCATATATCACTCCCAAGTCTGTTGAAAAAGATGCCTATACCTTAGATTATATCTCATCTATTTTAACAGGTGGTAATAGTTCAAGAATGTACAAACGTATGGTAGATAAAGATAAAGTAGCATTACAGGTACTTGCCTTTAACCAAGCAAATCAAGATTACGGCACCTATACTATGGGAGCTATTATAAAAGGAGAACCAGACTGGGATATCTTAAAGTCTACGATGGATGAGGAAATTAAAAAATTACAAACAGAGTTGATTTCTGAAAAAGAGTACCAAAAACTTCAAAACCAATTCGAGACCAATTACGTACAGGCAAACTCAACTGTGGAGGGAATTGCTTCATCTTTAGCTAAATACTATATGTTGCAAGGCGATACAAACAGAATCAATAAGCAGTTAGATATTTACAGAACAATCACAAAAGAGGATATTAAGCGCGTTGCAAATACCTACCTAAACCCTAACCAACGTGTTGAAATTAAATATCTATCAGGCACCGAACCTGTAAAGGATACTACAAAACAATAAACATATTACAGTTATGAAAAAACATATAATAAACACATTGATTGCAGTCTTAATTGTATTTTCTGCAACCGCTCAAATAGATCGATCACAAATTCCATCATCTGGTCCTACGCCAGAAGTTAACTTGAGAGATGCCAAAGAATTTAAATTAAAAAATGGGCTAACTGTTTTGGTAGCTACAGACACAAAGTTCCCAGTTGTTAGTTGGAGCCTTAACCTAAACAACCCACCGGTGTTTGAGGGTAACAAAGCAGGCGTTCAATCATTAACTGGCGCCTTATTAGGAAAAGAAACGCTAAAAAGCACAAAAGATGAATTTGCTGAAAAAGTCGATTTTCTTGGTGCATCCTTAAGTGTTACTCCAAATGGAGGATTTGGCTATTGCTTGACAAAATACCAAGAAGATGTGTTTTCTCTATTTGCTGAAGCAGCATTTGAAACTAAGTTTACACAAGCAGAGTTAGATTTTGAAAAAGAACAACTAATTGAAGGCATTAAGTCTGGTGAAAATAGTGCTGCTGCAATTGCACAAAATGTAAGGGGTGCTGTTTTTTATGGTAAAAACCATGCTGCGGGTGAAATAATAACTGAAGAAACCATCAATAATGTATCTCTTGAGGATGTAAAACAGTTTTATACTGATCGATTCAAACCATCTAATGGCTTCATACTATTCACGGGTGATATTACAGTAAAAGAAGTAAAGACACTTTTAAAAAAATACATGAAAGGTTGGGAATCAGGTTCTGTAAGCATTCCAGAATATCCCCCATTTGAAGACGTAACCACTACAGAAATCAACTTTGTTGATGTTCCAAATGCAGTTCAAACAGAACTTGCTGTCATGAGTGTTTCTGACTTAAAAATGACTGACAACGATTACCACGCATGTTTGGTAGCGAACTACATTCTTGGCGGCGCATTTGGATCCTACCTAAATATGAATTTAAGAGAAAAAAATGGTTACACATACGGAGTTAGATCTAGTCTAGGTACCGCTCGTTGGTATAATTCATCGTTCAGAGTAACTACAAAAGTTCGAAACGCTGTGACTGATAGTGCTGTCGTTGAAGTATTAAAAGAAATAAAACGGATAAAATCAGAGCCAGTTGACAATGAGCTATTAGTAAACGCAAAGGCTAAGTTTTTAGGAAATTTTATTTTACAATCTGAAGATAAGACAGTGGCTGCTAGGCGAGCCTTATCTATCAAAACAAATAAACTTCCTGAAGATTTTTATAAAAACTACATTTCAAGTATTGATGCTGTAACAGTAGAAGACGTACAGCGAGTTTCAAGAAAATATTTTAGCGATGAAAATGTACGTGTTGTACTTGTAGGTAAAGGATCGGATGTTGTCGATAATTTAGAAAAGATTGAATGGAATGGTAAAAAATTACCAATAAAATTCTTTGACAAAGATGCTAACAGTGTTGAAAAACCAGTATTTTCAAAACCATTGCCCGAAGGATTAACAGCGGAAACAGTAGTTAAAAATTACATAACAGCCATTGGAGGAGAAGAGAATTTAAGGAGCATTAACTCTATCCTGGTTAATGCAGAAGTGACAATTCCTGGAGCACCTTTTAAACCGAAAGCCATAATCAAGCAAATGTCTCCAAATAAATTTTCAATGGAATTAATTGCCGAGGGTATGGGAACTTTAATGAAGCAAAAATTTAATGGTGAAAACGGATACATGGAACAACAAGGAAGAAAAGTACCCATGGATGATGCGACACTATCTTCAAGAAAATCAACAAAAGGGTTATTTGAAGAACTATTCATGGAGCCATCATCTTTGAAATTAGAAAGTAAAACGGACATAGACGGTAAAGATGTTTATAAAATCATTCTAACTAAAGATGACAAATCTTCTGTAAGATACTATGACGTCAACACGAGTTATTTAGTGCGAACTGAAGAAACCAGTGAAGCTCAAGGCCAGTCTATCACCACTGTTACAGATTTTTCTAATTATAAAGAATTAGATGGTGTAATGACACCGTACACAATGAAAATCACAACAGGTCCACAATCTTTTATTTTTGAAACTATCGAGACTAAATTGAACGAGGGTGTGACAGGAGAAGATTTTAAGTAATAGTTAATTAAGGCATAAAAAAACCGAAGTAAATACTTCGGTTTTTTTATGCCTTAATTTTATGAGATAGATAGACTCCTAACAGAATAAGTAAGGCTGCAAAGCCTTGAATTAAGTTAAACAATTCACCATCCAATACTCCCCACCCAATAGCAACTACTGGCATCAAGTAAGTAACTGAAGACGCAAAAACAGGTGTTGCCATTTGGACTAATTTATTAAATAATATCTTTGCTAGTACTGTACCAAATAAGGAAAGGATAACCACATAACCTATTGATTTCATGATGATTATATTTTTTAAAATATTATTTTCAAAAAAATCAGTCCATATTAGCACCAAACAAGCAGGTATAATGATTGCTACAAAATTACCAAACACAATACTTACAGACGTAACATCTTGTAAATAACGCTTTATAATATTCACATTCAATCCATAAAAAATCCCAGATAATAATACAAAGCTCGCATACATATAATTTTGATCAGGATTTAATTTAGAACCACTCATAATTAATAATGCAGTCCCAGAAAACCCTATAATAACACCCAACACTTGTCGTTTTGAAGAGGAAATTTTAAATATCGCAAACCCTAATAACATGGTATTTAAAGGAACCAGTGAATTCAAAATAGAGGTAGTTGAACTATCTATCTCGGTTTCAGCAAAAGCAAACAAGAAGACAGGAAAAAATGTTCCTAGAAATCCTGATACAATTAGCCATTTCCACTTTGCTTTGGGAATTTTTTTTAAGGTATGAAGGCCAAAAATAAAAATGAAAAATGCAGAAATTATCACTCTTAGGGCACCCAATTGTGTCGGAGAAAGTCCAATTAAACCCTTTTTTATTAGTATGAAAGAGCTTCCCCAAATAATTGAGAGAATGACTAATATCATCCACTTTTTATTATTGGAAAGAATGTTCATTAAAATCTGTACCCCACAGAAAGCCCTCCTCGTAAATAAGCTTCAGGTCCAGCAGAATTTGTTCCTAAGGTTCTGCTCACTCCTAAAAGGAGTTCAAAAACAAAACCATTTTTATTTACCCATTTTTGACCGAGTGCCATTCCTAATGACAAATCAGTGAAATTTTCTTCGTCACGATCATTATTATAATTAATATTTTCATAGGAATTATCTCCAAACGACAATTTCCCAAAACCTTCAACAAAAAACCCTTTCGCTCCGTAATCTTCCTTGTTAAAAAAGTAATAACGGTAAAAAGGCGTTATCGAAAAATTTTCAACCCAAACAGGTGAATCTGATCCAAGATTCACAAAAATAGAAACTCCATATCCTGAATTTTCATTTTTTACAAATTCATAAGAAGCTTCCGCAATTGGTCCTGCTAGTAATTTAAGACCATCTAAACGTAATTCATGAGTTCGGATATTATCTTCATTTTCTTGAGAAAATGTCACGAACGTTACACATAATAATATTGTTAACAGTTTTGCTTTCATTTTTTTATTTTAAGTATGAATTATATATCAGACGCTTGGAATAAGAAAAGGTTGCGTTCTAAGCAACTCTTAGTCACTATTCCATGTGATGGTTTCCATAATATGCTGAATATCTTTTTTCAAATAATTTGCGGCAGGCAAAATAGAATCATAATTTGGTTTAGCAAAAAAATATACCGAACCAGTCACAAAATGATGTAAACTATCTGTTACATAAAATTGAGATTGAGAAGCTACATTTCCATCAATTTCATACAACATTCCATAAACATTCTTCACATTGTCCATATAAGGTTGCTCAATTATTGCGTCTGCTTTTTGAGCGTGTTTTTGTGTTATGTTTTTAGCGTCAATTAGGTATCTATTTAAATCTAAATTTGTTATTCGTTTGTAGGTTAAATAAATAGTCCCTTTAAGTAAAGGATAGGACATATTAATAGCAACTGATTGGTTCTTTCCAGAGTTTGTTACTTTTAAAGTGGTCTTTGATAAATTGTTTTTTTCAAATGTAAACGGCAGACTCTTATCAGTTTCTGAGTACGCTGCATTTGGATACTCCAGGCGTAAAAAACCTTTAGGTTTTGGTATAGAATCATTTTTACAAGACAAGAATACTAAGCAACCTGTTAAAAAAATTAAACGCTTCATAAGTTTGGTAAAGTTACTTTTATTTGTCTAATTCGTTTTTTATCAATGGCCTCAACTAAAAATTGAAAGTTTTTAAAATTTATTTTACTGCCTTTTTTTGGAAATCCTCCTGAGATTTCGAGAACAAAACCTGCAATTGTCTCCGATTCTCCTTTATCAATTTCAAAAATACTCTCATCCTCAATTTTTGTAATTCGATAAAAATCTTTAAGGTTTGTTTTCCCCTCAAAAACAAAATTATAATCATCTATCTTTGAAAATGTTATATCATCGTCATCAAATTCATCACTAATATCTCCAACTATTTCTTCAATAACATCTTCTAAAGAAACGATTCCTGAAGTTCCTCCGTACTCATCGACAACAATAGCTAAATGAACCTTTTTTTCCTGAAATTCAACCATTAAATCATCTAGTTTTTTATTTTCTGGGACGAAAAAAGGCGCTCTTAATAAGGAATTCCAATTAAATTCCTTCCTACTTAAATGAGGAAGTAAATCTTTCGCATAAAGAACACCTACAATAGTGTCTATGTTATCTTTAAAAACAGGAATTCTCGAAAATCCATTTTTAATAATATCAGGAAATATTTCCGAAAATTTTAAAGATTCATCCAATGCGAAAATGTCAATTCTTGGCTGCATGACTTGCTTTGTGTCTGTATTGCCAAAAGAAACAATTCCCTGTAGTATTTTTTGCTCTTCTTTTGTGGTATCATCTTCACTTGCCAATTCCAAAGCTTGGGATAACTGATCAACACTTAAGCTTGATTTTTGTTTTCCAAGTGTTTTCTGTATCGCAATGGTTACACGCCTCATCGGAAGGCTTAATGGTGAAATAATAATATCCAAAAATCTCAAAGGATATGCCATGAATTTTACAAACTTAATTCTATTTCTACTCGCATAAATTTTTGGCAATATTTCTCCAAAAAATAAAATCAAAAAGGTGACAAGTAACACTTCGACAATAAAGCGTATCAGTAAAGAAGAAATATCTTCAAAAATAAAGTTTCCGAGATAAGCAAATAAGAGAACAATTGCAATATTTATAAAATTATTGGCAACAAGAATCGTCGCAAGTAATTTCTTTGGGCTGTCTAGTAATTTTGAAATAATGTCTAAACGCTTTGAGTAATTTTCTGAGTTCTCATTTAAATCTGTAGGGGTTAAAGAAAAAAGTGCCACTTCAGCTCCTGACACTAATGCTGAGAATAGCAGTAGTACTAAGAGTAGAATTACCCCAATAATCACTGACGTTTCAAATTCTAAAACATTAAAAAATAAACTGATGGGTTCAGGGTCCAATTTTATAAGCTTTCAATTAAATTAAAACGGCAAATCATCATTAGTGTCCACAAGATCGCTTTGAGCAGGCTTCGTTGCAGGAGATGTTGATTGACCAAGAGACTCAGAATTATCATTACGATTATTTAAAAATGTAAATTCTGTGCAATGAATTTCTGTTGAATAGCGATCTTGACCTTTGTCATCCTGCCATTTACGCGTTTTGAGACGACCTTCAATGTAAACTTTATCTCCTTTACTAAGGTATTTCTCACAAATTTCAGCGGCTTTATTTCGAACAACAATATTGTGCCATTCAGTATTTGTGACGCGTTCATTTGTTTGCTTATTTGTGTAAACTTCGTTTGTTGCAAGAGGAAAACGTCCAATACAATTTCCTCCATCAAAATAATGCATTTTTACTCCATCCCCTAAATGCCCAATAAGCATGACTTTGTTTAATGTTCCTGACATAATTATAATTTAGATTTACTTATAACTCAAAATTAATGGTTTTTATGATACTCTCTTAAAAATACTCAAAATTTAATAATTCATTTAAAAGCCAAAGGAATCAATAAAACGACTAATTAGAATCGGAACAGGATATTTATGTATAATCTCTGTTGAGATAGCATTATTTTTAATTGATTTCACGTTTATTATCCAAAAACTCGTATACAAATGTTGGTGTGATAATTTATGAACAATCTCTTTTTCATTAAATAAAGTAATGGAATAGTGCGTTTGGGGTAATCTTTGTTTAATCCCTTTACTTAATTCAAAATTTGTGGTAGACAATTTTGATTTGGATTCAATTAGCGGAAATTGATACATGTTTTTCCAGATACCGTCACTCGTGCGCTTTTCTAAAATTGTTTCACCTTCCTCTGAGAGAAATACCAAAAAATTAAAAAACTTTTTCTTAATTTTTATCTTTTTGTCTTTTACTGGAAGCGTTTTAACCTGTGACTTGTTTAAAGCCATACATCCATTGTTTAAAGGACATGTTAAACAATCTGGGTTATTTGGTTTACATTGACTTGAGCCAAAATCCATAATTGCTTGATTATAATTGCCAACATTGTTTCTTGGCAGCAACGATTGAGCTAATTCTTTAAAATACTTAATTCCTATTGATGAATTAATAGGTATATGAATTCCAAAATAACGACTAAGTACTCTGTAAACGTTACCGTCAACAACAGCTGTTTGAGCATCATAACAAATTGAGGCAATAGCACTCGCAGTGTAATCTCCAACACCCTTGAGTTTTATCAGTGAATCGTAATCTTCAGGGAATACACCATCTAATTCATATGCAATGTGTTTTGCTGTATCATGCAAGTTTCGAGCCCTAGAATAATACCCCAAACCTTGCCACAATTTTAGTATTGTTTCTTCATCAGCTGCGGCAAGTGCAAAAATAGTCGGATAAGCAGCTGTAAACTTTATATAGTACGGTAGTCCTTGTGCAATTTGGGTTTGCTGCATGATAATTTCAGAGAGCCAAATGAAATAGGGCTCCTTATGTTGTCTCCAAGGTAAATCTCGTTTATAAATTGAATACCAATCTATTAAAATTTGGGTAAAATTCATTTTGTTTTCAATGACTGAGGCAAAAATAAACGTTTATATCGTTAAATTTTAATGAATTAGGATAGAAATATTGATTTTAAAATACATATATTTGCATCCCTTATAATTAACAACCCTAAAAACTAATTAATAATGACAAAAGCTGATATTGTAGCTCAAATTTCTGAGAAATTAGGAATTGAAAAAGGTGATGTCCAAGCAACTGTAGAGACATTCATGAATGAAGTTAAAAGTTCACTTGAAAGTGGTGAAAACGTTTATTTAAGAGGATTTGGTAGTTTTATCGTTAAAACTCGTGCAGAGAAAACGGGTAGAAACATTTCTAAAAACACAACGATTAAAATTCCTGCTCACAACATACCAGCCTTCAAACCTGCAAAAGTATTTGTAGAAAGTGTGAAGGCCAATGTTAAAGTAAAATAACAATCGAAAAAAGTATTAATTTTAAAAAAATCATTTATGCCAAGTGGTAAGAAAAGAAAAAGACACAAGGTAGCGACGCACAAGCGTAAAAAGAGAAGGCGTGCTAATCGTCACAAGAAAAAATAGTATGAAAAAGTAGTTTTTAACTACTTTTTCAGTTTATCAAAAGAACGTTCTTTGACATTTAATTCACAACGGAAAATACTTTTACCTTAGTAACCTTGTGAATTTACCGTAATTTCCCGAATTTTCGGGACCTGTGATCAAAAAATATGTATAATCCATCTGTACTTAATTGTATGGATAAAAATTAACTATATGAATAAAGAACTAATCATTCGTTCAAGTTCTAATGCTGTTGATTTTGCCTTATTAAAAGATGGAAAACTTATTGAATTACAAAAAGAAAAGGATGACAATAATTTTTCTGTTGGTGATGTGTTTATTGCCAAAGTTCGAAAATCTGTCCAAGGGCTCAATGCTGCATTTGTTAATGTAGGCTATGAAAAAGATGCATTTTTGCATTATCATGATTTGGGACCTAAACTTCCTTCTCTTTTAAAATTCGTTAAACGTGTAAGCACAGGTAAACTTAGAGATTATTCTTTAAGAAATTTCCCATTTGAAAAAGATATTGATAAAAACGGCAAAGTTACCGACGTTTTAAAATCAAATCAATCTGTATTAGTGCAAATTGTAAAAGAACCAATATCAACCAAAGGACCCCGAATTAGTTCGGAGTTGTCCATAGCTGGTCGATACATTGTTTTAGTCCCTTTTTCTGAACGTATTTCAATTTCTCAAAAAATTGAAAGTAAAGAAGAAAAAGAACGATTAAAACGATTGGTTAAAAGTATTACTCCGAAAGGTTTTGGTGTAATCATTCGTACCGTAGCAGAAGGCAAAAAAGTAGCGGAACTAGATAGAGATTTACAAAATCTGCTCACTCGTTGGACAGCAATGTGTAAAAAACTCTATAGAGCTCATCATCCAAGTAAAGTTTTAGGTGAAATGAATAAGGCCTCCTCAATACTGAGAGACATATTCAATGACACTTTTACTTCCATCATTGTAGACGATGAAGCGCTATACATTCAAATTAAAGATTATGTGCAAAAAATTGCACCCAAAAAAGAATCAATTGTAAAATTGCATCAAGGCAATGTTCCAGTATTTGAAAAATATGGAATTGAGCGGCAAATAAAAACATCCTTTGGACGCACTGTTTCAATGGCAAAAGGAGCTTATTTAGTAATAGAACATACTGAAGCACTTCATGTTATTGACGTTAACAGTGGTAACCGATCTAATAAAGCAACAAACCAAGAGGATACAGCACTAGAAGTTAATTTAATTTCAGCAACAGAATTAGCCAGACAATTACGCTTGCGTGATATGGGAGGTATTATCGTTGTTGATTTTATTGATATGGGACGAGCTGAAAACCGAAAGAAGCTTTACAATCATCTTCGTGATGAAATGAAAGATGATAGAGCAAAGCACAAAATTTTGCCACCAAGTAAATTTGGCTTGATACAAATAACAAGACAACGCGTAAGACCAGAAATGAACATTAAAACCCGAGAAGAAAATCCAAACGGTTTAAATGGGCAAGAGGTTGAAGCACCAATTAAAATAGTTGGTAAAATCAAACAAGATTTAGACAGACTAATTAAAAAAGACTATAACAAGGTGACCTTAAACACACATCCCTTTATAGCAGCCTTTTTAACTAAAGGTTTTCCATCAATGCGTTCAAAATGGTATTTTGAGCACAAAAAATGGGTGAAAATATTACCAAGAGATGCTTACACATATCTAGAGTACCACTTTAAAGATAAAGATGGTAACACAATACAATTATAAAAAAAGCCTTTCCAGTTGTGGAGAGGCTTTTTTGGTTTTATACCATAAGATATTATTATTAAAAAAACTTTTTCAAAATCTAATTAATACAGAATAACAATAGATTACTAAGGTGCAGGGTTAGGGATTCTAGCATGAATATCGTTTATTTTTGCCAACAAATCTTTGTCTAATTCTACATTAATACTATCAATATTTTCGTCAAGCTGCTCCAGACTTGTAGCTCCAATAATATTACTCAACACAAACGGTTGCTGTGTCACAAAGGCCAAGGACATTTTTGCCAAGCTCAGGTTGTTCTCTTCAGCTAGCTTTAAGTAAGCTTTTGCGGCTTCTGTGGATTGCTCGCTGCTATATCTTGCAAATCTTGGAAATAACTTTAACCTCGCATTATCTGCGGCGGTGCCTTTAATGTATTTTCCTGACAACACACCAAAAGCCAAAGGAGAATATGCTAGTAATTTTATATTTTCACGCATAGCAACCTCTGCTGTGTCTCCTTCAAATATTCTGTTGAGTAATGAATAAGCGTTCTGAATGGTTATCATTCTTGGCAAATCATGCTGCTTAGACTCCTCTAAATAGCGCATAGTACCCCAAGCCTTTTCATTTGATAAGCCAACATGACGTACTTTTCCCTCTTTAATAACCTCTTCAAGAACCTGTAAAATTTTCTTGAAATTATCTTTCCAAGGATCACTTGGATTGTGGTTATAATCTCGTATACCAAACATATTGGTACTTCGCTCCGGCCAGTGTAATTGAAACAAATCAATATAATCTGTTTGCAATCTTTTTAATTCCTTTTCCACAGCATCTTTTATTCCTTTCACAAATCCATTAGTTCTGATGTGAGCAGTATAATCTCCAGGTCCTGCAATTTTACTAGCTAGAACAACCTTGCTTCGATTATTTGATTTTTTAAACCAAGAACCTATTATTTCACTAGTTCTACCACTCGTTTTTGCTTCTGCAGGTACAGGGTATAATTCAGCTGTATCAAAAAAATTGACTCCTTTTTCAAATGCAGCATCCATTTGAGCATGACCCTGAGATTCTGTATTTTGATTCCCCCATGTCATGGTCCCTAAACAAATTTTACTAACTTTTATATCGGTATCTGGTAAGGTGGTATATTTCATTTGTAAATTATATCTATGTTATGATTCTAGTTAATTCAAATTTAAATGTTAGTAAGCTCGTTGTTAGAAAACAGTAACTTGTATCTAATAAGTTTCTGTGACGTGATAGCACAAGCATACACATTCATCTAACTTACTATATATTCATCGTATTTTTATCACGCTGTTATGATACTATTTCTCATTTAGTAACCTTGATAATTCATCAAGTTTGGGTGTTAAAACAACCTCAATACGCCTGTTTTTTGCTTTTCCTTCTGCTGTATCATTGGAAGCTATCGGCGCATACTCTCCTCTGCCAGCTGCTGTTAAATTTTCTGGATAAATATTGAGATTCTCTCTCAAAATATTGACAATGGCGGTTGCGCGTTTTGTGGATAAATCCCAATTACCACTCAACTGTGAGTTTCCTTTATATGGCACATTATCTGTGTGGCCTTCAATTAAAATAGCAATGTCTGGGTTGTCTGCTAACACCTTTCCAAGTTGCTCAACCGCTTGACGCCCTTGACTACCAACCGCCCAACTTCCAGACCTAAATAATAATTTATTCTCCATAGAAACATAAACTTTTCCATCGCGTTGCTCAATTGTTAATCCCTTACCTTCAAAATCCGTTAAAGCTTTGGTAATTGCATTTTTTAAATTTGTCATCGCTTTGTCTTTCATCGCAATAACCCGTTCCAGCTCTACAATACGATTTGACCTAGCCTCTAATTCTTTTTCTAGTGTGTTTAACCTCATGCTTTCTGAAGCAAGAGCTTGTTCTTTTGCCTCAAGTTGCGCCAAAAGTTCTCTATTTTTTCTTGAATTTTCTGCAATGGCCTTTGTGCTATTTTGCTCCAAGGCATCATAAGACGCTTTTAAATTATCATAACTAACCTTGAGGACATCAAAATCATTTTGAAACTTATTTCGTTGTTGAAGAGTTTTATCGTAATCTGCCTGTAAGCCGGCCAAGGATTTCTCCAGTCCTGCTAACGTGTTTTGTAATTTACCATAGTCTTCAGAAAGCAAATCATACTCCTTCTTCACATTTGAATACTTAGTTTCTAAATTCTTATAAACTTTCGGTGAAACACACGAAATTGTTAATACTAAGGTTGTGATTATTAAAAAAAATTTATTTAACATATTTTGTGTTATTTATCTATTTCTACTAAGATTGGACAATGGTCACTATGAACTGCCTCAGTGAGTATAACGCTTCTTTTAATTTTTTCTTGTAATGTCTTTGAAACCATCGCATAATCTAAACGCCAACCCTTATTATTAGCCCTTGAATTTGCACGGTAACTCCACCAACTAAACTCTTGCCTTGTAGGGTGTAAATATCTGTAAGAATCAATAAAACCACTCTGAATAAATGCCCCTAACCAAGATCTTTCTTCTGGTAAAAACCCTGATACATTTTTCATTTTAGGATTATGAATATCTATCTCATCATGACAAATATTATAATCTCCACATACTACCAAATTTGGGATTTGCTCTGTCAATAGTGATAGATAGTCTTGAATTTCATCCATATAATTGAATTTAAAATCTAATCTTTCATTATTGGTTCCTGAAGGTAAATACATACTCATAATTGAAATTTCATCAAAATCAACTCTTAAATTTCGTCCTTCAAAATCCATTGTTTCTATCCCTGTTCCATACTCTACATGCTTTGGTTTTGTTTTACTTAAAATAGCAACACCGCTATACCCTTTTTTTTGTGCGCTAAACCAATAATGGTATTTGTAACCAGCATTTTCAAATATGGTAACATCTAGCTGTTCTTTAAGTGCCTTAATTTCTTGTAAACAAATCACATCAGGATTTGTATTTTTTAACCAGTCTACAAAACCTTTATTCACAGCTGCTCTAACTCCATTAACGTTATAGGAAATAATTTTCATACGATTTGTTCGAATTTTAGCTAAATTAAATAATGCCTTACTTTTACACTATAAATTTAAAGCAGTTTTAACGAAAACTATTAACAAAATAATTTAATGCGTTTTAAGTTTATATAACTACATGAGATCTATCATTACGCTTTTAATACTTTGCCTTGGATGTAGCATGTTTGCACAAAACACTGTTTCAAATTACAGGAGTAAAAAAGTTCACTTCAATGACACAATAAATATTGATTCTATTAGCATCAATAACAGTTGGTTTAAAGTCAAATTAAAGAATAAAGCTCTTGTAGACACTTCTTATTACCGTGTTAATTTCAAAAAAGCTGTAATTACATTTAAAAAACCCCTTGACACAGACTCCTTAATTATTGAATATTTAAGGTTTCCCGAATATATTACTAAAACATATCGGCAACTTGATGAGTCTATTGTTGTTGATAATACTGATGATTTAAATAAACTTTATAGATTATCACAACCTAGTGAAACTAAAAATTTTATCCCATTTGACGGTCTTAGCACCTCTGGAAGTATTTCAAGGGGTGTTACTGTGGGTAATAATCAAAATTCTGTTTTAAACAGTGAACTCGATCTGCAAATAACGGGAAAACTCAATGATAAGGTGTCATTAAAAGCATCCATTCAGGACGCCAATATTCCTTTACAAGAAAGCGGATATTCGCAAAGATTGGACGAGTTTGACCAAGTTTTTATAGAATTATCAAGTAATAATTGGAACATAAGAGCTGGTGATATCGATCTTGAAAACAAAACCTCTTATTTTGGGGCGTTTTCAAAAAGAGTTCAGGGACTCGGTATCAATCTAAATTTTAAAAATGAATCAAGTGTTACCACTGCCTCAGCGGCAGGAGCCATTGTGAGAGGACAATTTACCACAAGTCAATTTACTGCTCAAGAGGGTAATCAAGGCCCTTACAAGCTTCAGGGAAGTAATGGCGAATTATTTGTGTTAATTGTTTCAGGAAGTGAAACCGTGTACGTAAATGGCGTAGTTGTTGAACGAGGTGAAAATAAAGATTACATCATTGATTACAATGCAGGAGAACTTATTTTTAATCCAACATTTCCAATTACTTCAGAGATGAGGATTACCGTTGATTATCAATTTAGCGACAGAAATTACTCACGACTAGTTGCCTACAGTAGTGCAAGACACAAAACAGAGCGACTTGAAGTAGGTGTTTCAATTTACAGTGAAAATGATGCTAAAAATCAACCCTTACAGCAAAATTTATCAGAAGAACAAGTTCAATTATTAGCTAATGCTGGAGATGATAGGGATTTAATGGTGGCACCTTCAGCAATTCCTGAAGCTTACAATGAAAATAGAATTTTATATAAGAAAGAAATTATTGATGGCAACGAAGTCTTTGTTTTCTCAAATAATTTAGAAGATGATCTATTTAATGTGCGCTTTAGTCTAGTTGGTGAAAACCAAGGGAATTATATTATAAGTACTACTAATGCAATTGCAAACATCTATGAGTATATCGCTCCTGTTTCGGGAGTTCCACAAGGTAATTATGCCCCTGTAATTCGATTAATCGCTCCAGTAAAACTTCAAATGGCTATTATTAATGGTCACTATAAACCTCATGATAAAACAACCATCGATTTTGAAATTGCTGGTAGTAAAAATGATCTGAATCTTTTTTCTAATCTTGACGACTCCAATAATAATGGATTTGCATGTAAGCTAGAAATTACTCAAAAGATGATAAAAAATGACAGCTTATGGAATCTAGATTTAACTATTAATTCTGACTACATACAGGAGAATTTTAGAAATATAGAGGGTTTATATAATGCCGAATTTAATAGAGACTGGAACTTGGCGCAACCAACAGGCAGTTTAATTACTACTCAAACAGGAAATCAATTACTCTTCACTTCTGGACTACAACTCGAACACGCTCAGAAAGGATCAATTAACTATTTTTATGAACATCTGAACTATAGTTCAAATTTTAACGGTAATCGACATGTTTTTCTAGCAAATATTTCATTACATAATTTTAAATTTAGATCAAATACGAGTCTTTTAACTACAAATTCAACGTTTAACAACTCTTCTTTCCTGCGCTCAAGTAATGAACTCACTAAAAAGTTTGAGAAAGGATGGGCTGGTGCACGTCTATCGATTGAAGACAATGAACAAAAAGAAAAATCAACTAACCAACTAACACTACTGAGTCAGCGATTTAAATCCTATGAAGTGTTTACAGGAATTGGGGATAGTACTAAAGTATTTGCTGAAATTGGTTTTAAAAAAAGAATAAATGACAGTCTTAGAAATAACTCTTTAAAAAGAGTTAATACATCAAACACCTATTACGTAAAATCAAATATCATTCAAAATAACAATACCAATTTCAATATATTTATAAATTACAGAACTTTAAAATCAGAAGATCAATCAATTCCAAACGAACAATCATTAAACTCTAGATTACAATACAATCAAAAATTCCTTAAACAAGTTATTACTTTTAACACCCTTTTTGACACAAATTCTGGAACACTTCCACAACAGGACTTTACCTATATTGAAGTGGAGGCAGGGCAAGGAGCTTACACGTGGATTGATTATAATAATAATGACATTCAAGAGCTTGAAGAGTTTGAAATTGCTCAATATCAAGACCAAGGAAAATACATCCGAGTGTTACTACCAAATCAAGTATTTATAAAAACACATCAAAATAGATTAAGTCAAACACTCACAATAAATCCAAAACAACTCAAGGTCAAAAATGCAGAGCAACCTAATTTCTTGACACGTCTATATAATCAAACCTCCTATCTTATTGATCGCAAAGCGAAGCGCGATGGAAATAATTTCAATTTGAATCCATTTAAAGGAGGTTCAGGCAATCAACTAGGCTTACAGCTAAATTTTAGAAATGTTCTATTTTTCAATAGGGGGAAACAGCATTACACCACCTCTTACACTTATTTATCCAATAAATTAAAAAATACACTGTCATTTGGATTCATCGAAACATCTTTGAAAAGTCATCAACTAAATTTTAATCATAAAATCTATACTACTTGGTTAATAAATGTTTTAGGCACCCATGAAAATAACGAAAGCTTTAGTGAAAACTTTGTGAGTAAAAACTTCAATATTAACCAAAATAGGCTTAACCCAAAAATCACCTATTTAGTTAGTGACTATGTTAAATTTGACGCTTTCTACCAATATACCGCCAAAGAAAACACCATTGGAGAGATGGAAACCTTAGAACAACAAAAATATGGCTTGTCATTTACACTTTCAAACTCTCAAAAGGCAGCCTTATCTGGTGAATTGAATTTTTTTTCAAATACATTCAAAGGGAATGCTAATTCTCCTGTAGGTTATCAAATGATGGAAGGATTACAACCTGGTAAGAACTTTACTTGGAACATTTTGGCTCAAAAAAAAATCACAAAGTTTTTAGATCTTAATTTCAGTTACTTTGGAAGAAAAACCGAAACTAGTAAAACAGTGCATACAGGAAGCGTACAACTAAAAGCATACTTTTAATAAAAAACTATGAGTAAAAACAGTCTATTTATAATAACTACCCTAGTGCTATTTTTTATCGGGAATACGGTTTTTGGACAAGTTCACACCAAGTCGAAAGACACCTTAAATAAAAAAGTACTAAAAGCTCAATTTAATGATAAACAAATGAAACATGACGGATTTGATATTGGGCATGTAAAATATCAGCCTGAAAGCAACTGTGATTACATCATAATAAATAAAGACACTCATGTCAAACTGGATCCTATAAACATTGGGGATAAATCGTTTATTTTTTTAAAAAATGACATCCAATCTATTTATTACAAATACCGACCACTCAGGCGCATGAATCGCTGTCCTGAGGCAACACCCATACTTCTTGTTACCGTAAAAAAAAGAGACAGTTTGTAAGCTATCTCTTTTTTATTTTTGAAACAATCATTTACTTCACTATGATTCGTCTAACATACTTAAATCGCCTGTTACCGATTCTTACAAAATAAACTCCGGCAGAGGCATAAGACATGTTTAAATCATACTCATATCCCTGTCCGTTTTCATTATCTAAGGTCTTCCACAATAAAGTTTGTCCTAGCGTATTTTGTACTGTTAAATCCAACTGATCATTTATAGAAGAAGTTCTAAGTTTCACCGAATAGCGATTATCTCCATTGT